>Ga0126362_10000005_pt1 | contig 395968 bp, 374 predicted proteins | sample ANMtaG_FD_126269 | JGI IMG/M metagenome (GOLD analysis project Ga0126362, IMG submission 126269) | Continental margin sediment microbial communities from North Pacific Ocean - ANME2c_DSS_Sorted | ecosystem: Environmental > Aquatic > Marine > Continental margin > Sediment | place: Pacific... | reverse complement strand
GCCGGCTGACCGGCCGGCGACGCGGGAACCGCCGCGCTGTCCTGGCACGGGCCGTGGTCATGCGGCCCGGGCTCCCTGCGCGCGGCGCGGCGGGTTGCAGGACCCGTCGCGCCGCGGGACAGCACGTGGCTGGGATGTACGTGTTTTGTTCTCGTCTGTCAAGCTTTTTGTCTTAAGGAAGGCCTTTTCGCCCTGCCGCGATGCCCTCCCTCCCCCCTCTGCGGGGGAGGGTGCCGAGCGAATGCGAGGCGGGAGAGGGGAACCCGGCTGCCGGAAGAAGCCCAGCGTCAATGCCGAGCGCGATCCGGCCGCGTCGCACCCCTCTCCCGACCCGCTTCGCGGGCCACCCTCCCCCGCAGAGGGGGGAGGGAGCGCGCGCTTCTAGCGGTCCACCGTTGTCCGGATCAGGCGCGGGCCCCCGCGCCCGGTCCTTTCGGTGGCGAGGCGCTCCGCCCGCCGCGATCCGTCTGTCCTACGAGATCAGATCGAGCTTGGCCGCCTCGATGCCGCTCGCGCGGAGCGTGTCGGGCAGGGCCGAGAAATCCCGGTATCCGGCCTCGCGCGCCATGGCGTCGAGGGCCGTCTGCTCGTCGTCGGCCGAGCCGGTCCAGAGAACCGCGCCGCTCGACTTCTGCCTGATCTGGAAGATGCTCATGACCCGCGTCCCGAAATTCAATTCGCTTGTGCGACCATAACGTTCGCGCGCGATCCGGGTTGCAGGCGGTGCGCGATGTCGCATTTCGGCACCAAGTCTGACCTGTGCGGCCATTGGACCGCGCGGCGCCGTAACTCCGCCGCACGGTCCGGTGTACACTCGGTCGCATCCCGATCGCCGGCCCTGCTCCGCGCACCGGGTGCCGTCTTCGCGCCCGTGAGGCCCGCCGTGTCCGACCGTTCCCGCCGCCTCCTCCTGGGCGCCGCCTGCGCCGCCCTCCTCGCGGCCGCGCCGGCCCGCGCCGTCGAGCCGGCCGGGGTGCCGGATGCGGCCGCGCTCGCCCCGGCGGTCACCGTGGTGAAGGCCGAAGCCCGCGAGATCGTCGAGCGCGCCGTGGTCACCGGCACCCTGGTGCCCCGCGACGAGATCCTGGTCTCCCCCGAGATCGAGGGCACCCGCATCACCGAGCTGCTGGTCGAGGAGGGCGACCGCGTCGCCAAGGGCCAGGTGCTCGCCCGCCTGTCGCTGGAGATGATCGTCACGCAGGAGGCCTCGAACGCCGCGGCGATCGCCCGCGCCGAGGCCGCGATCGTCCAGGCGCGCAGCCAGATCGTGCAGGCCGAGGCCGCGCAGGTCGAGGCCAAGCTCGCCCTGGAACGCGCCCAGGCGCTGGTGCGCACCGGCAACGCCACGGCGGCCGTGCTGGAGCAGCGCGTCTCGGCCGCGCAAGGCGCGGACGGCAAGCTCGCCGCGGCCCGGGGCGGCCTGCAGGCGGCCGAGGCCGACCTCGCCACGGCCAGGGCCGCCGGGGCCGAGATCGCCCTGCGCCGCGCCCGCACCGAGATCCGCGCGCCCGAGGCCGGCATCGTCAACCGCCGCACCGCCCGCGTCGGCGCCACCGCGACCGCGGTCGGCGAGCCCCTGTTCCGCCTGATCGCCCGCGGCGAGATCGAGCTGGAGGGCGAGATCCCCGAGACGCAGCTGCCCCGCCTGACGGTGAACGATCCCGCCGCCCTCGAGCTGGAGGAGGGCGGCCGCATCGCGGGCCGCGTGCGCCGGGTCTATCCGGAGGTCGACCGCGCCACGCGGCTCGGCAAGGTCCGCATCGCGCTCACGGACGATCCCCGCCTGCGCATCGGCGCCTTCGCCCGCGGCACGGTCGAGATGGCAAGGCGCCGCGGCGTGGCGGTGCCGGTCTCCAGCCTGCTCTTCGCCGCGGACGGGCGCGTCGGCGTGCTCGCCGTGAAGGACGGGCATGTCGAGGCGCGCACCGTCGAGACCGGCCTGACCGCCGGGGGCTTCGCGGAGATCCGCTCCGGCCTCGCCGAGGACGAGAGCGTGGTGGCCCGCGCCGGCAGCTTCCTGCGCGACGGTGACCGGGTCCGCCCGGTGGCGCCCGACGCCGTGAAGCCGCTCGCGGACGCGCGCTGAGGACGAGCCATGCGCCTCAACATCTCCGCCTGGGCGATCCGCAAGCCGCTGCCCTCGATCGTGCTGTTCCTCGTGCTGATGGTGCTCGGCCTCGTCAGCTTCCGATCCCTGCCGATCACCCGCTTTCCCAACATCGACATCCCGATCGTCTCGGTGACGATCACCCAGGCCGGCGCGGCGCCGGCCGAGCTGCAGACCCAGGTCACGAAATGGGTCGAGGATTCGGTCGCGGGCGTGAAGGGAGTGAAGCACATCCTCTCGACCATCACCGAGGGTATCTCGACCACCACGATCGAGTTCCGCCTGGAGGTGAACCAGGACCGCGCCGTCAACGACGTGAAGGACGCGATCTCGAAGATCCGCATCAACCTGCCGCGCACCATCGACGAGCCGGTGATCCAGCGCGTCGAGATCGCCGGCCTGCCGATCATGATCTACGGGGCGTCGGCGCCCGCCATGACGCCCGAGGACCTGTCCTGGTACGTGGACGACGTGGTCGCCCGCTCGATCCAGGGGGTGAAGGGCGTCGGCGGCGTCGAGCGCCTGGGCGGCGTCGCCCGCGAGGTCCGCGTCACCCTGAAGACGGACCGCCTGCTGGCGCTCGGCATCACGGCGGCGGACGTGAACCGGCAATTGCGCCTCACCTCCGCCGACATGGCCGGCGGGCGCGGCGAGGTCGGCGGCCAGGAGCAGTCGATCCGCGCGCTCGCGGCCTCGGCCAGCCTCGACACGCTGGCGGCGACCTCGATCGTGGTGCCCGGCAACCGCAAGGTCCGCCTCGACGAGCTCGCCACGCTCGCCGACACGGCCGAGGAGCCGCGCACCTTCGCCCGCTTCAACGGCGAGCCGGTGGTCGCCTTCGCCATCTCGCGGGCGACGGGAGCGAGCGACGCACAGGTCGCCGACGGCGTCGCCAAGCGGATCGCCGAGTTGCACGCGGCCAATCCCGACGTGCGCTTCGACCTGATCGACACCAGCGTCGTCAACACGATCGGCAACTACCACTCGGCCATGCTCGGCCTGCTCGAGGGCGCCGCGCTCGCCGTCGTGGTGGTGCTGCTGTTCCTGCGCGACTGGCGCGCCACGCTGATCGCGGCCATCGCCCTGCCGCTCTCGGTGCTGCCGACCTTCTGGGTGATGAGCGCGCTCGGCTTCTCGCTGAACGCGGTCAGCCTGCTCGCGATCACGCTGGTGACCGGCATCCTGGTGGACGACGCCATCGTCGAGATCGAGAACATCGTCCGCCACATGCGCATGGGCAAGTCGGCCTACCGGGCGGCGCTGGAGGCGGCCGACGAGATCGGGCTCGCCGTCATCGCCATCACCGCGACCATCATCGCGATCTTCGCGCCCGTCTCCTTCATGCCGGGCATCGCCGGCCAGTACTTCAAGCAGTTCGGCCTCACCATCGCCGCGGCGGTGTTCATGTCGCTGCTGGTCGCGCGGCTGATCACGCCGCTGCTCGCCGCCTATTTCCTGCGGGATCACGGGCCGGACCATGCCCGCGAGGGCGCGGTGATGCGGGCCTATACCCGCCTCGTCGCGTGGTCCGTGCGGCACAAATTCGTCACCCTGGTCGCGGGCCTTGCCTGCTTTGCCGCCTCGATCTGGTCGACGAGCCTGCTGCCCTCGGGCTTCCTGCCGGCCGAGGACCAGGCCCGCACCCTGTTCGTGGTGGAATTGCCCCCGGGCGCCCGCCTCGCCGACACGGTGCGGGTGAGCGACGGGCTGGTCGAGCGGATCCGGGCGCTGCCCGAGGTGAAGAGCGTGTTCGTCGATGGCGGCCGCCAGCTCCCCGGCAAGAAGGAGGTGCGGCTCGCCAGCCTGACCATCAACCTCGTGCCCAAGACCGAGCGCCACCGCACGCAGAAGCAGGTCGACGTCGCCGTCGCCGCCATCCTGCGCGAGGAGCCCGACATCCGCTTCTGGGCGCTGCGCGAGGGCGGCCAGCGCGACCTCGCCCTGATCATCGCCGGGCCCGACAAGGCGGCGGTGGCCGAGGTCGCCGCGCGCCTGCAGCGCGAGGCGGCCGGCGTGCCCCATCTCGTGAACGTGATCTCGACGGCGCCCCTCGACCGCACCGAGATCCGCATCCGCCCGAAGCCCGGCGTCGCGGCCGATCTCGGCGTCTCGACCGACCTGATCGCCGAGACGGTGCGGGTCGGCACCATCGGCGACATCGGCGCCAACCTCGCCAAGTTCAACGCCGTCGACCGGCAGGTGCCGATCCGCGTGCAGCTCCCCGAGCGCCTGCGCGGCGACCTCGATGCGCTGGGCGCCCTCAAGGTGCCGGTGAAGGGAGGCGCCGCGGTGCCGCTCGCCACGGTGGCCGAGATCAGCCTCGGCCAGGGCCCGACCGCGATCGACCGCTACGACCGCGCCGTGCGCGTGGCGATCGAGGGCGACATGCGCGGCACCGACGCGCTGGGCTCCCTCATCGAGCAGGTCCTGAGCCTGCCCGCGGCCAGGACCCTGCCGCCCGGGGTCACCATCCGCCAGACGGGCGATGCCGAGGTGATGGGCGAGGTCTTCGAGGGCTTCGCACTCGCCATGGGCGCCGGCCTGATGATGGTGTTCGGCGTGCTGATCCTGCTGTTCGGCTCGTTCCTGCAGCCGATGACGATCCTGTTCTCGCTGCCGCTCTCGATCGGCGGCGCGATCCTCGGGCTCCTCGTCTTCCACATGCCGATCTCGATGCCGGTGGTCATCGGCATCCTGATGCTGATGGGCGTGGTGACGAAGAACGCCATCATGCTCATCGACTTCGCGGTGGAGGAGATGCATCGCGGGGTCGACCGGGTGACCGCCATCGTCGATGCCGGCCGCAAGCGCGCCCGGCCGATCGTGATGACGACCATCGCCATGGCCGCCGGCATGGTGCCCTCGGCCATGGCGCTCGGCATCGGCGGCGAGTTCCGGGCGCCGATGGCGGTGGCGGTGATCGGCGGCCTGATCGTCTCGACCCTGCTCTCGCTCGTCTTCGTGCCCGCGATCTTCATCCTGATGGACGATCTCTCGCGCCTGTTCGGGCGCCTGTTCGGCCGCTTCGTCGGCGAGCGCGACGATCCTCTCGACGAGGCCCCCTTCGCAGGGCCGGACCAGCCGGCCAATGACGGCCGGCCCTACCGCGCGCCGGTGGCGGCGGAGTGAGGCGGCGCGCGCGTTAACGCCACCGCAAGCCCCGCCGCGCTTGGCTGTGCCGATGACGACAGCCGCGCGACGTCCCGTCGAGACCAGCCCGCTCACGCCCGGGGACGAGGCCCTGCACGCGGCGATGCGCGGCTGGCTCGCCGCCCTGGCGCAGGAGCGGCGCATGGCCGCCAACACCGTGGTCGCCTACGAGCGCGACCTGCGTCAGTTCCTCGCCCATCTCGCGGCCCGGAGCGGACCGCCGACCATCGCCCGCCTGATCGCCCTGAAGCCCCGCGACATCCGCGCCTTCATGGCCGCGCGCCGGGCCGAGGATATCGGCGGGCGCTCGCTGATGCGGGCGCTCGCGGGGCTGCGCTCCTTCGCGACCTATCTGGAGCGCGAGGGGCACGGCACGATGCCGGCGCTCGGTGCCGTGCGCGCGCCGAAGGTGGAGCGGCGCCTGCCGCGCCCGCTCCCCGTCGCCGCGGCCAAGGCCCTGACCGACGCGGATCTCCAGGCCGATAGCGAGCGCGAGCCCTGGATCCTCGCCCGCGACGCGGCGGTGCTGGCCCTCCTCTACGGATCGGGCCTGCGCATCTCGGAGGCGCTCGGGCTCACGCGCCGCGACGCGCCAGTCCCCGGCACCGACGCGGTCACCGTGCTCGGCAAGGGGGGCAAGCAGCGCATGGTGCCGGTGCTGCCCGTCGTCGCCGAGGCGGTCGCGGCCTATCTCGCCGCCTGCCCGCATGCCCTGCCGCCGGAGGGGCCCCTCTTCGTCGGCGCCAAGGGCGGCCCGCTCTCGCCCCGCATCATCCAGTACGCGGTGGCCCGCGCCCGCGGCGCGCTCGGCCTGCCGGACAGCGCGACGCCCCACGCGCTGCGCCACTCCTTCGCCACCCATCTCCTGGCCCGCCAGGGCGAGCTGCGCGCCATCCAGGAGTTGCTCGGACACGCCTCGCTCTCGACGACGCAGCTCTACACGAAGATCGACGCCGCCCGGCTGCTCTCCGCCTTCGACGCCGCGCATCCACGCGCCGGCCGTGTCGCCGCCGGGCTCGAACAGGCTCGAATTGTCAACTCTGCAATCGTCCCTCAAGTCGAGGCGCGATAGTTAAAGTTGTACGGACTTGATTTCGGCATCCGGCTTCGGATTAAGGCACCGCTCACCTTTATGGCTCATATCGGGTCCGACAGCACTGTGGACAGGACCCCATGCCGTACAGCACCGCCGGCGCACGCGTCGTCATCGCGGACAGCGATTCGGGCCGGCGCGCGACGCTGTCCGGGATCGTGCGTCGGTTCGATGCGAGCGCCCGGATCCGCGAGACCGATGCCGGGCCGGAGCTGATCGAGATCATCCGGGCCGAGAAGCCGACGACGGCCTTCGTCGGCTTCCAGCTCGCCGGGCTGAGCGGGCCCGAGGCGGTCGCCGTGTCGCGCAAGACCGGCGGCGTCCTGGGGAGCCTCGTCCTGATCACCGCCCGGGTCATGCCGCAATGGCAGGACCTCGCGACCAGCCTCGGCGCCTACGAGGTGCTGAAGACGCCCCTCGATCCGGCCCATATCGAGAGCCTGATGCATGCCGATGCGCGCCGCCGGCAGCCGACCCGCATCCTGCTCGCCTCATCCTCCGAGAACGGGCGCAACGCCATCGGCCGGGTGCTGGCCCGCAGCGGCTTCAATTTCGTGGTCGAGGAGACCGATGACGGGCGCCACGCCCTCAAGCAGCTCAGCCTCGCCCAGTACGACCTCGCCTTCATCGACGCCAAGCTCGGCGGCCTCGACGGGCTGGAACTCGCCTGCCAGGCCCAGCCGCTCGGCCTCTCGACCCGCATCACCCTGCTGACGGCGGGCGATCCCGAGCCGATCGCCCAGGCCGCCCGGTTCTTCGGCGTCGATTCGATCCTGCGGATGCCCTTCTACGCCCGCGACATCGACCTCGCGCTGCACCACGCGCTGGGCCTGCGCCGCCCCTATCTTCTCAACGCGATCACCGCGCCGCCGGCCCCGACCGCGCTCCTGCGCATCGCCGACCTCGCCCCCACCCGCCGCACGGCCTGACCGGCCCGGAGGCGCCCGGGGACCACGACGCCTCCCCGCGCCCTGCCCCCTTCAGCGCGAGCCGGACGCCGCCGACTCCCGCCGGCGCGCCTGCCGCTCGATCAGGGCGGCGGCGTGCCCGATCGCGTGCGGATCCGAGAGTCCCGCGATGGGGGCCGGATCGAGGGCCAGTCCGGCCCGGACGAGGCCGGGCCAGAGCGCCGCCTCCGGCCAGCCCGCGTGCACGACCGCCGCGCCGAGCCGGGCCAGGGCGCGGGCCTTCTCGATCTGCTCGCCATAGGCCCGCTCCTCGGGCAGGCAGACGAACCGCTTGCCCCGCGCCGCGACCGCGGCCACGACGCCGTCTCCGGCCCCGCCCACCACGAGGCCGGCCCGCGCGATCCACGGATCGGCGTCCGCGACCCAGCCGTGCAGGTGGAGATTCGCCGGCAGCGTCCCCGATCCCGTCACGGGGCCGAGCACGTGCCAGTCCCGCTCGGGCACGGAACGCGCCGCGGCGGCGAGATCCGCATGCGCGCCGCCGCCGCCGCCGCGGCCGAACACCACGACGATGGGTCCGTCGGCGCCAGCTTCCGCGCCCGGGCGTTGCGCGATCGGCCGGCCGAGGAAGCCGGCGTAATCGGTCTTGGCGCGCACCCAATCCGGCACGCCTTCGGCCTCGAGAGCCGCGGGAAAGGGCGCGATCAGCCGGTCGGCGGAGCGGAAGGCCTCGAGATGCGGCAGGTCGGTCCGCGTGCCGGCGAGGCGGAAGACCAGACTCGGCAGGGAGAGCAGGCGGGCGAAGAGCGCCACCTCCACCGAGACGTCGACCACGAGGAGCAGCGGGTCGGTGTCGGCCGCCCAGGCGGCGATGCGCGCCATGCGGGCGCGGATGCCGGGATGGGCGAGCGGCGCGTAGTGCAGGGATCGTGGCCGTTCGGCCTCGCCGTCGAGGCCTGCGAAGCCGTCGTCCAGCCGATCGTCGGGCAGGTCGAGCACCGGGCCGGGCGCTTCGGCCGTCTCGACGCCCGCGAGGGTACCGATCAGGGTGCAGGGCCGGTCGAGGGCGGCGGCGATGGCGCAGGCGCGCTGCCAGTGCCCGACGCCCTGATGGTGGACGTAGTAGCCGATGCCGCGCGTCATGATCGCACTCGTTCTCGCATCCGGGATCCCAAAGGGATCATCCCTTTGGCGGGGTGTCGGGGCGGAGCCCTGACGCGGAGCCCCAGGGCTCCGCGCCTCGACCCGCCAAAGGCCTGAGGCCTTTTGAAACCCGGACGTTCAGGCCGCCGCGCGCAGGCCGCGGGCGAGGGCTTCCAGATCGGCGATCGCCACGTCGAGGGGGACGAAGCGGGCGGGCGCGGCGCGCGCCTCCAGCCGGGCATGGGTGCGCTCGACGAAGGCGATGTCGTTCGGGCAGGGCTCGGCCTCGATCGCGGCGATATCGGCCTCGTCCAGGCCGAGCAGACGACAGGCGCGGCGGCGGGCCGCCTCGCCCTGGCGCCAGGCCTGACGGAGCGCCGCGCGCCGGGCGACGAGGCCGTGCCAGAGGCCGGCCTCGGGCAGTTCGTAGGCTCCGCCCGCGCGCACCGCCTCGGCCCGGCGCGCCATCTCGGTGGCCATGCCGCCGGTGACGCGGCCCTGGCGCCGGTCGGAGACGTGGATCCGCACCCGCGGGCAGTGACGCAGGCGGGCGCCGGCCCGGGTGAGGCGGGCCACCAGCGCGTTGTCCTCGCCGCAGGGGATCGCCGGCAGGCCGCCGACCGCGCGGTAGAGGCTCGCGCGCACCGCGAGGCTCGCGGCGGTGTGGTCGCCGTGCCGGGGCGCCGGGTCGTGGGCCGGCGGGTCGAGGATGTCCTCCAGCGCGCGCACGGCCGACCAGTAGCGCTCGATCCGGGCGTGCAGGTCGGCGAGCGCCGGCTCGATCTCCGTATCCGCGTCGATCACCAAGCGGCCGCCGACCACGTCGGCCTGGTCCAGGGCCGCGAGGTTCGTCGCGACCCAGTCCGGCGGCGCCCAGGCATCCGCGTCGGTGGTGAGCAGGGCGCCGTCCACCCCGTCCTCAGCGAGCCAGTCCGCCCCGGCCTCCAGGGCCATGCGGCGGGCGGTGCCGACATGGGCCTCGGCGCCCACGAGCTCCACCTCGACGAGGCGCAGCGCCAGGGGCCGCAGCGCGCCCTCGTCTTCCAGGCGCCTCACGATGTCCGGCGTGCCGTCGGTGCAGGAATTGGCCAGCACCACGACGCGCAGCGCCTCGGAGAGGCCCGTCTGCGCGGCGAGCGAGCGGAGCAGCCGGGGCAGGCGCTCCGCCTCATCGCGGGCGGGAATGCAGACGACGGCGCGCACCGGCCTCACTCCGCGGCGTCGAGGAGCTGCCGGCCCAGGGCGGCCTGCCCCAGCATCTCGGCATAGACCGCCTCATAGCGCGCGGTCATGGTGTCGGCGTTGAAATGCGCCTCGACCCGGTGGCGGGCGTCGCGGCGCTGCAGGGCGGCCGCCCCGCGGATCGCCCGGGCCAAGTCGGCCGCGTCGTCCGCATCGGCGAGGCGCCCGCAGGAGGCGTCGAGGATCTCGGGCATGGCGCCCCGATGGAAGGCGGCCACCGGCGTGCCGCAGGCGAGCGCCTCGGCCACCACGAGGCCGAAGGGCTCCTCCCAGCGCGGCGTCACCACGGCGACCTGCGCGCGGCCGAGATGGGTCGCGAGGTCGCGGTGCGAGAGATGGCCGAGATGGGTCAGGTCGGGCCCGAGCCGCGGCGCGATCTCGGCCTCCCAATAGGCCGGGTTCAGCTTCGGGCCGGCGAAGACCAGGGGCAGTCCGGCCTGCCGGGCGGCGTCGATGGCCAGATGCAGCCCCTTCTCCGGCACGATGCGGCCGAACCAGAAGGCATGGGGCTCGGGATCGGGCTCGGCGCTGTAGGGGAAGGTGGCCAGATCGATGCCGTTGGCCACCACTTCGAGGCCGGGCAGCAGCTCGGTCCATTCGCGGGTCAGCGTCTGCGAGACCGAGAGGAAGCGCATGTCGGCGCGCGCGGCGCGCACGCCCTCGACCAGCGACGCGAAGGGCGGGGTGTGGAGCACCGTGACCCAAGGGATGTCGAAGCTGCCGCTCTCGGCGAGCGGCAGGGCGTGCAGGGAGTTGTTGTGCACGAGGTCGAAATCGCCCGCGCGGATCGTGTCGAGGATGGCGCGGTAGGCCGCGTGCTCGGCCGCCTCGATCGCGGCCCAGCGCACGGGATCGCCGAGATCCTCGCCGGTCGGCGGGCAGACGCAGGTCGCCAGCGCCGGATCCGAGCCCTCGGAGGCGAACAGCGTGACCTCATGCCCCCGTCGGCGCAAAGCCCGCGTCATCAGGTGGGTGTGCATCTCGAGGCCCCCCGCGTAGGGCTGGCCGATCGGATACTTCAGATGGGCGATGACAGCGATCTTCACGCGGCGAACCGAGGTTGGAGTGACAGCAGTTCGGGGAAATGCTGAGGGGGACGGGGATCCGGGCCGTTGTTGAAGATGCGAATCTGTGGCCTGGTTTCCCTCATGCCGGCGCGGGACCGCCCGGCATGGAATGCATTCAACTGTGGTCGCGCTGAAAGTTTGCTGAACCGTCACCATTCGCGGTGCGACAAGACGACGGCGCCCGGTGGGTGTCATCCGCCGGGCGCCGCGAAGGTCTGGTCGGCTTTTCGAGACGGGCCGGAGCCCTTCTCCGATATTCCACCTCATCCTGAGGTGAAGGAGGGGACGGGCGGGATCCGCAGCGGGTCCGCCCGACAGGCCGTCGAACCGTCAGTCGAGCCCCAGGGCCACGAAGCGCACGTCGCCGCTCGCCGCGGCCACGAGCAGGAGGACGGACTTGCGGCCCTCCTTCTTCAGGGCGTCCACGCGCTTCGTCACGTCGGCGGGCGTGCTCACCGCCTCCTGGCCGACCTCGACCACGACCTCGCCGGCCTGGATGCGCTTGTCGGAGGCCGTCGAGTTCGGGTCGACGCGGGTGACGACCACGCCCTTGACGCTGTCCTTGATGCCGTAGCGGCGGCGCAGCTCGTCGGTCATGCCCGACAGGTTGAGGCCGAGCGCCTGACGCACCGCGCTCTCGGGCTCGGGCTGGCGGATATTGGCGGGCTGGGGCTTGTCGGTGTCCTCCAGGCGGCCGAGGGTGACGGCCTTGGTCTGCTCCTCGCCCTTGCGCACGATCACCACGTCGACCTTCTGGCCGACCGGCGTCGAGGCGACGATGCGCGGCAGGTCGCTCGACGCCTTCACCGGGTTGCCGTTGAAGCGCACGATGACGTCGCCGACCTCGAGGCCGGCGGTCCTGGCCGGGCCCTTCTCGTCGACGCCGGCCACCAGCGCGCCCTTGGCGCCGCCCTTCAGGCCGAGCGCCTCGGCGGTGGTGTCGTCCACGTTCTGGATGCGCACGCCGAGCCAGCCGCGGCGGACCTCGCCGAACTCGCGGAGCTGGTCGATGACCGGCTTGGCGCTCCCCGAGGGCACCGCGAAGCCGATGCCGACCGAGCCGCCGGTGGGCGACAGGATCGCCGTGTTGATGCCGATCACCTCGCCGCTCATGTTGAACAGCGGGCCGCCGGAATTGCCCTTGTTGATGGCCGCATCCGTCTGGATGTAGTTGTCGTAGGGGCCGGACTCGATGTTGCGGCCCCGGGCCGAGACGATGCCGGCGGAGACCGAGCCGCCGAGCCCGAACGGGTTGCCGATCGCCATCACCCAGTCGCCCGGGCGCATCTTGTCGGAATCGCCGAAGGGCACCGCCTTGAGCGGCCGCTCGGCGGTCGGCTTCACCCGCAGCACGGCGAGGTCGATCTTCGAATCCTTGCCGATGATCTCCGCCTTCAGCTTGGTGCCGTCGTGCAGGATGACCTGGATGTCGTTGGCGTCGCCGATGACGTGGTTGTTCGTCACCACGATGCCGGAGGCGTCGATGATGAAGCCGGAGCCCAGCGAGTTCGACTTGCGCTGGGTGCGCGGGGTCTCGCTCTCGCCGCCGCCGCCGCGGCCGCCGCGGCGGTTGAAGAACTCCTCGAACAGGTCCTCGAAGGGGGTGCCGGGCGGGAGCTGCGGCCCGCGGCCGGGGCGCGCCTCGACGGTGGTCGAGGCGGAGATGTTCACCACCGCGTCGGTGACCTGCTCGGCGAGGTCGGCGAGCGATTCCGGACCCCGGGCGAAAGCCGGGAGCGGCAGGGCGGCGCCCGCGACGGAGAGGCCGATCAGGGCGGCGGCGAGGCCGGCGCGGGCCCGGGCCAGCGCGGGAATGCCCGGCGCCGCGGGGGCGCCCGTGACGGGGTGCATGGTCGACCTCTTCGGAAGAACGCGTTTCTCAGACATCTCGTCGCCCGGGGCGCGGGAGGCCGCGCCCCAGGCGAGAGCATAGATCGGACCTGCAAGGCGGGGTTCAAGGGCGGCCCTGCCGGCGCCGCCCCGTTCCGCCTCGCCGGCCTCAGCGCGCCGGCGCCGTCGAGCCGGTGGCGTCCGGCGCCGGGCGCGCGGTGGCCGGCCGGCCCTGCGGATCGTTGAAGTAGCGGAAGAAGTCCGAGCTCGGGCTGATGACGAGGCGGGTGTCGTTGCTCTTCAGCCCGGTCTCGTAGGCCTGCATCGAGCGGTAGAAGGCGAAGAAGTCCGCGTCCTTGCCGAAGGCCTCGGCCAGGATCCGGTTCTTGTCGGCGTCGCCCTGGCCGCGCAGCTTCTCGGCCGTCTGCTGGGCGTCGGCGAGGATCACCGTGACCTCGCGGTCGGCCTTGGCCCGGATGGTGACGGCGATCTGCTCGCCGTTCGCCCGGATGTCGGCCGCCTCGCGCTCGCGCTCGGTCTTCATGCGCTTGTACACCGCCGAGGAGTTCTGCGCCGGCAGGTCGACCCGGGTCATGCGCACGTCGACGATCTCGATGCCGAGCGCGTTGGCCTGCCGGTTCACGTCCTTCTGGATCTCGTCCATGATCCGGTTGCGGTCGGTCTTGATGATCGCGTCGCGGTCGGAGCGGGCGAGCACGTTGCGCAGGGACGAGTTGATGAAGCTCTGCAGGCGCTGGTTGGCCAGCCCGACATTGTTCACCGACTGGTAGAAGCGCAGCGGATCGGTGATCCGGTAGCGGGCGAAGGCATCGACCTCGAGGTTCTGGCGGTCGGCGGTGAGCAGGGTCTGGACCGGCAGGTCGAGATCGAGCACCCGCTTGTCGAACAGCACCACGTTCTCGAAGAACGGCACCTTGAAGTAGAGGCCGGGCCGGTCCTCGCCGGTCTGGTTCAGCACGGCGCGCACGCGCCCGAGCTGCAGCACCAGGGCCTGCTGCATCTGCCCGACCGTGAAGACGGAGGCGTAGAGGGCGACCACGAGGGCCGCCAGGAGCACCATCAGGCCGGTGCGGAGGGCCTGGGCGTTCATCGGGCGGCTCCCGTCCGGTCGGAGGTCTGGGGACGCGGGGAGAACTCGGCGAGCGGCAGCACCGGGAGCACCCCGGCCGCGGCGCCGCCGGAGGCCGCGCCCTGCCCGCTCTGGTCGATGATCACCTTGTTCACGGAGCCCAGCACCTTCTCCATGGTCTCCAGGAAGAGCCGCTCGCGGCTGACCGCGGGCGCGACCTTGTAGGATTCGTAGACCTCGCTGAACCGGGCCGCCTGGCCGGTGGCGTCGGCGGTGGCCTTGGCCTTGTAGGCCTCGGCCGCCTGGACGATCTGCGCCGCCCGGCCGCGGGACTGGGGCACCTCGCGGCTCGCGTAGGTCTTGGCCTCGTTCTGGGCGGTGTCGGCGTCCTGCTGGGCCGCGTTCACGTCGATGAAGGCGGGCCGGACCTCCGGCGGCGGGTTGACCGAGACGAGCTGCACCACCTCGATGCGCACGCCGGCGCCGTACTCGTCGAGCGCGCTCTGGACGATCTCCTTGACCTCCTGCGCCACGCTCGACTGCTCGTTGGTCAGGATCGCCTGGATGTTGCGCCGGCCGATCACCTCGCGCATCGCGCTCTCGGCGATGGCCTTGATCGTGCCCTCCGGGTTCTGGAGGTTGAACACGAAGTCGGCCGCCTTGAGCGGGTTGACGCGCCACTGCACCTCGAAGTCGAGATCGACGATGTTCTCGTCGCCCGTGAGCATCAGGCTCTCATCGGGCACGTCGCGCAGGCGCGCCTGGGCGCCGGCGCCGCTGCGGTAGCCGATCTGGATCGAGTTGACCTGGCCGACATTCGGCTTGACCACGCCGCCGACCGGATAGGGGAAGTTGTAGCGCAGGCCCTCGCCCTTGGAGCCGACATAGCGCCCGAAGATCGTCTCGATGCCGACCTGGTTCGGGGCCACCGTATAGAAGCCGGTGAACAGCCAGACCGAGACGGCGATCGCGCCGACGACGAGGGCGCTGCGGCCGCCGCCGAGGGAGCCGCCGCCACCGCCGCCCGGAATCACGCCGCGCAGGCGATCCTGGCCGCGCCGGAGCAGATCCTCAAGGTTCGGCGGCGTCTTGCCGCCCCCGCCATTGCCCCAGGGTCCTCCGCCATTGCCGCCGCGGTTGCCCCACGGGCCGCCGCCACCACCGCCGCCGCTCTGATTGCTCCAAGGCATGCCAGCCGAATTCTCCTCCCGCGGCGAGTCAGTCCGCACCTCATGCACGGACGGTCGCCGCGCCCGCTTTCATCCCCTGGCCCGCTCTGATCGGGAGCCGCCCCGGATTGCCGCGTCCGGGGTTCCCTCAGCACCTGCGGGGCCAGCGCCCTTGCTGTCAAGGCTCGGAGGTGGGCATCGCGGGCCCGCTTGGCAACCGCAACCTTGGCAACCGCGACGCCATGCCCGCTCCGCCGCGACCGCGACCGTCAGCGGATCCGTTCCAGGGTGACGAAGGCGAAGGCGCTTTCGTCGTGCTCCCCCGCCGCATGCGCCTCGCGCGCGGTCTCGCGGAAGGCGGCGCGGTCGAAGGCGGGGAAGCGGGTGTCGCCCTCATAGACGCCCGCAACCTCGGTGAGGTGGATCACGTCGGCCTGCGGCAGGGCGAGGCGATAGATCTCGGCGCCGCCCACCACCATCAGCTCTTCCGCCCCACGTGCGGCCGCGAGCGCTCCCGGCCAGTCGTGCACCACCTCGACGCCCTCGGCGGCGAAGGCGGGATCGCGGGTCAGCACCAGGGTGCGCCGGCCCGGCAGCGGCCGGCCGATCGACTGGTAGGTCTTGCGGCCCATCAGCATGGGCTTGCCCATGGTGAGGGCCTTGAAGCGCTTCAGGTCGGAGCGCAGGTGCCAGGCGAGGCCGTTGTCGCGGCCGATGACTCCGTTCTGCGCGACCGCGACGACGAGGGTGATGCGGGGCTCTGTCATGCGGATCCCGTTCAGACGGCGACCGGGGCGGAGATCGCCGGATGCGGGTCGTAGCCCTCGATCGCGATGTCCTCGAAGCGGAAGGCGAAGAGGTCGCGCACGGCCGGGTTCAGGCGGAGGCGCGGCAGCGGGCGCGGCTCGCGGGCGAGCTGCAGGCGCGCTTGGTCGAGATGGTTCCGGTAGAGATGGGCATCGCCGAAGCTGTGCACGAAGTCGCCCGGCGCGAGGTCGGTGGCCTGGGCGATCATGTGGGTCAGGAGGGCGTAGCTCGCGATGTTGAACGGCACGCCGAGGAAGGCATCGGCCGAGCGCTGGTAGAGCTGGCAGGAGAGCCGCCCCTCCGCCACGTAGAACTGGAACAGGCAGTGGCAGGGCGCGAGCGCCATCCGGTCGAGGTCGGCCGGGTTCCAGGCCGAGACGATGAGGCGGCGCGAATCCGGGTTGCGGCGGATCTCGTCCACCACCCAGGCGATCTGGTCGACCGTGCCGCCGGAGGGCTTCTCCCAGGAGCGCCACTGCTTGCCGTAGACGGGCCCGAGATCGCCGTTCGCGTCGGCCCACTCGTCCCAGATGGTGACGCCGTTCTCGCGCAGCGCCCGCACGTTGGTGTCGCCCGCCAGGAACCAGAGCAGCTCGTGGATGATCGAGCGCAGGTGCAGGCGCTTGGTGGTGACGAGGGGGAAGCCCTGCGCCAGGTCGAACCGCATCTGATGGCCGAACACCGAGAGGGTGCCGGTGCCGGTGCGGTCCTCCTTCGGCGTGCCCTCGTCGAGGATGCGGCGCAGCAGGTCGTGATAGGCGTGCATGGTCCCTCTCTCGCGGCGGGATCATAGGCGGGCCGCATCCCGAACGCACGGGGCCGGGATGTGGACAGGTCTGGATGAGGGCCTCAGCCCGGCCAGAGCACGTAGGCGATCAGCGCGAGGTTGCTCCAGCCGTGCAGGGCGATGCAGGGCCAGAGCCGGCCGGTGCGCCAGCGCAGGGCCCCGAGGGTGAGCGCCAGGGGCAGCAGCGAGACCGGCCGGGCGAGGCCCCAGCCCGTGACGTGGGCGGCGCAGAACAGGAGCGCCGTGACCAGGATCGTGGCGAGCGGCCCGAGCACGGCGCGGGCGCGGCAAAACACCTCGCCGCGCATCAGCAGCTCCTCGGCGGCGGGCGCCAGCACCACCACATAGGCGAGCCAGGCCGCGACCGCGCCGGGGGTGAGGAGCGGCGAGAGCCGCGTGCCCTGGCCGAAGCTCGTGCCGAACAGGTCGGCGGTGAGGCTCACCCAGGCGATGTGCAGGACCGGCCAGAGCAGGAGGACGAGGAGCAGGTTGCGGGCCCGCATGCCGTTGGGCTCGGCACGGTCGAGGGCGAGGCGGTTCCGCCAGGAGCGCCCGTCCCGCCACGCCGCGGTGGCGAGCAGGAGGGCCGCGAGGAAGACCTGGCGCAGGATGTCGACGGCGAGTTCCCGCCGGGCCAGCGCCATCGCGCCGACGAAGGGCCGGCGCGACGGCGGCAGGAAGGGGTCGATCCCGGCGAGCAGGTCGGCCCCGACCCGCACCGCCGCCAGCGCCATCAGGCTCGCCGCGCCGAGATAGAGGAGGACGAGGGCGGCGAGACCGAGGAGGTGGAGCGCCACCGCACCCGCCCGGCGAAGCCCGGCTCGGAGCCCGGTCCGAAGCCCAGCCCGGCGGGCGGGCTGCGCGCTTCCGGCAACAGCCTCCGGCTCCGGCGCAGGAGCCTCAGGATCGGGCTTCAAAACCGGGGCGATCCCCACTATATTCCCCTTGCCGGTCGCAAGGCCGGCTATGGCGATAAACGTTCTTCGAAATAAACCTATCGGACCCGGGGGCGGTACCCGGCGCCTCCACCCGAGCCCAGGACATGCTGCCGCAAGGCACGTGGCTCGAAGCCTGGGCTTCGGCGGGGGCGAAATAGGATCGACGAGGGCGTAAAGGTTGAGCTTTCGCTCGGCATGGTTCCGCCGTTATCGGGCCATTGCAATAGTTGCCAACGACAACTTTGCTCCGGTGGCGGTGGCCGCGTAAGCGGTCCCCAATACCGACCTAAAGTCCTAGCGGGTAGCACCGCATAGGCGGGGTTCGGAGGCACCTGGCAACAGAAGCCTCCACTCGAATTTCCCCTGAGGCCCCGTCCGTGACGTTTCCGCGGTCAGGTCTATCGGGCAGGCGACGTCGGACAGACCGGACAGAACGACCGCAGATGGCAGACGACCTGATCCGCTACGACCTCCTCGTGCAGGAAGCGCTCCGAGGCGTCGTGCGCAAGGTGCTGACCGACGCGGCCCGGGACGGGCTGGTGGGCGAGCACCATTTCTACGTCTCGTTCCGCACCGAGGCCCCGGGCGTGCGCATGTCGCAGGCGCTTCGCGAGAAGTACCCGCAGGACATGACCATCGTCCTCCAGCACCAGTTCTGGGATCTGGGCGTCACCGAGCACGCCTTCGAGGTCGGCCTGTCCTTCTCCGGCGTGCCCGAGCGGCTGCTCGTGCCCTTCGACGCCCTCACCGGCTTCTTCGACCCCTCTGTGCAGTTCGGCCTGAAGTTCGACCTCAGCGAAGGGGCCGAGGCCGCCGGCGAGGACCAGCCTGGCCTGAAGGCCGGCCCGCGCGGCGCCGCCTCCGAGCCGAGCGAGATCAAGCCCAAGAGCACCGGCCTCGCCGCCCTCTCGCCCGGCGGCACCCCGAAGGTGCTGCCCGCCCCGGCCGCGCAGGGCGCGAAGGCCGAGGACAAGCCCGCCCGCCCGCCCCGCAAGGAGGGTGACGGCGAGGAGACCGGCGCCGAGGTGGTCAGCCTCGACGCGTTCCGCAAGAAGAGCTGAGACCGGGCTCCGCCGGGACGTTCCGGCTCTCGAAAGGCGAGCCGGCTGGCCGTTCAGGGGTAAGCCCTGACGGATTCCGGGCCCTGCCACACGAGCGCTCGGTGCACCCTCTCGCTTCCCGAACACGGGCACGGGTCTCCTCTTCCGTTCGGGAGAGGGCGCGCGTCGTGCTGCGTCCGAGAAGCCGAATGTCGTCGCGACGCCCGAACCCAGTGCCGGTCGGGCGATGCCCTGCAATCGAGAGAGATGGCCCTCTCGAAGCCGGTGAGCCCGTCAGGCCCGGCCGACGCTGCCCGAGAGCATGGCGGGATCGATGCCGATGCCCCGCAGGGCGCGCTCGTACTTGGCGTCGAGATCGGTGTGGAAGATCAGCGCCGGATCGGCCGGGCAGTTCAGCCAGCCATTGGCCATGATCTCGCTCTCGAGCTGGCCCGCCTGCCAGCCGGCATAGCCCAGCGCCAGCACCGCGCTCGCCGGCCCCTCCCCGCTCGCGATGGCGCGCAGGATCTCGACCGTGGCGGTGAGGCAGATGCCGTCGTCGATGATCAGCGTCGACTGGTCGATGTGGAAGTCGTCGGTGTGCAGCACGAAGCCGCGGCGCCCCTCCACGGGCCCTCCCATCAGCACCGGCATGTGCCCCACGCGCTCGCGCAGGCGGATGGCATCGGCCTCCTGCGCCACGTCGAGCTGCAGCAGCAGGTCGGGCATCGAGAGGTCGGTGACCGGCTTGTTGACGATGATGCCCATCGCCCCGTCCGCGGAATGGGCGCAGACATAGATCACGGAGCGGGCAAAACGCTCGTCCGCCATCCCCGGCATCGCCACGAGGAACTGGCCGTCGAGATAGGAGGGGTTGCCGGACGGAGGCATCTGCATGGCGCCATGCTACGCCGCGTCCGGCCTTTGTCCAGCGGACAAAGCGCGCGGGTGGCGCGCGGGCGGCGACGGACGGCAGGCGGGTGACAGGGGCCCCCGCCCGCCCCGCTCGACAGCCCCGGCGGCAGGCCCTACTTGAACGGCGGGCCGCCCAAGCGTGGCGGTTCCCATGAGGACTTCCAGGCCGGCGCCGCCGCGAACGGCGTCGCGTGACGACGGAGACGGCGATGATTCAGGTCGGCGACCACCTGCCCCAGGCGACGTTCCGCGTGAACGGCCCGGACGGCCCCCAGGCCAGGACCACGGACGACGTGTTCAAGGGCCGGCGCGTGGTGCTGGTCGGCGTGCCCGGCGCCTTCACCCCGAGCTGCCACCGCAACCACCTGCCGGGCTTCGTCGCCAACCGCGAGCAGATCCTGGCCCGCGGCATCGACGCGATCGCCGTCACCGCGGTCAACGACGTCTTCGTGCTCGACGCCTGGGCCAAGGCGAGCGGGGCCGAGGGCATCGAGTTCCTGGCCGACGGCAATGCCGATTTCGCCAAGGCGACCGGCCTCGACATGGACGGGACCGGCTTCGGCCTCGGCATCCGCTCGAAGCGCTACGCCATGCTCGTCGAGGACGGCGTGGTGCGGGTGCTCAACGTCGAGGAATCGCCCTCGAAGGCCGAACTCTCGGGCGCCGAGGCGCTTCTCAAGGTGATCTGACCGCGGCCTGGAGCGGGCCCGCAACCGCGGGCCCGGGGCCGGGCGCCCTCGTCCGGCCACGTTCTCGGTGCGACGTGCGGTCGACCCTTCACGGCTCAGGATCGACCGCGTGTCCTTTCTCCACGACCTGCCGATCGCCGACCTGATCGCGCATTACGGCTACCTCGCGATCTTCCTGATCATCACGCTCGAGAGTGCCGGCGTGCCGATGCCCGGCGAGACGGCGCTGATCTCCTCGGCCGTCTATGCCGGCAGCACGGGCGCGCTGAATATCGGGCTGATCATCGCCGCGGCGGCCTCGGCCGCGATCCTCGGCGACAATCTCGGCTACTGGGCCGGGCGGCGCTGGGGCATGCCGCTGCTCCTGCGCCACGGCCACCTGATCGCCCTCGACCACGGCCGGCTGAAGCTCGGCCAGTACCTGTTCCGCGAGCACGGCGGCAAGATCGTCTTCTTCGGCCGCTTCACCGCGATGCTGCGCGCCTACGCGGCGCTGCTGGCCGGCGTGAACCGGCTCGATGCGCGCCGCTTCATGCTGTTCAACGGCCTCGGCGGCCTCGTCTGGGCCGCGAGCATGGGGCTGGGCTCGTATTATTGCGGCCGCTCGATCGAGCGGATCGCCGGGCCGATCGGCCTCGCCCTGCTCGCGGTGGTGATCTTCGGCGGCCTCGCCCTCTGGCTGTTCGTGCGCCGCCACGAGGCGCGGCTCCTCGCCCAGGCCGAGGCCGCGATCCCCGGCCCCTTGGGCTGAATCCGGGTGTCGAGAGGGATCATCCCTCTCGCGGGTCCAGGGCGGAGCCCTGGGACTTCAAGCCAGGGCTCCGCCCCGGCACGCCGCCAAAGGGACTCGTCCCTTTGGGATCCCCGGGCTTAGCGACGCTTCTTGAAGGGGGCCATCGCAGCGACCGCGAGGGCGTCGACGCGGTTGTTGAGCGGGTCGCTGGCATGGCCCTTCACCCAGTGCCAAGTGACGGCGTGGCGCTGGCGCGCGGCGTCGATGCGCCGCCACAGATCCTCGTTCTTCACCGGCTTCCTGTCGGCGGTGAGCCAGCCGCGCGCCTTCCAGTTATGGATCCAGGCGGTGACGCCCTGGCGCAGGTACTGGGAATCCGTGAACAGATCGACGCGGCAGGGCCGCTTGAGGGCCTCCAGCGCCTCGATCGCCGCGAGCAGCTCCATCCGGTTGTTGGTGGTGAAGGCCTCACCGCCGGAGAGCTCCCGCTCCGTATCCCCGTAGAGCAGGATCGCGCCCCAGCCGCCCGGGCCCGGATTCCCCGAGCAGGCGCCGTCCGTGTAGATGCGGACGCTCGCGGGCGCCGCGCTCTCCTCGGTGGTCCCCATCTCAGGCGCGTCCGTAATCGCGGGCGTCGCGCGCCTGCCGGTGGAAGGTGAGGCGGCGGTCGTACTCGCGCGGGTCCTTCGGCTGCACCAGGGCGCCGGGCGGCACGTTGAGCCAATCGACGAGGCGGGTGAGCATGAAGCGGAGCGCCGCCCCGCGGGCGAGGATCGGCAGGGCCTCCACCTCGGCGGCCTCCAGCGGGCGCACCGCCTCGTAGCCCGCGATCAGGGCCGCCGCCCGGTCGCGGTGGAAGCTGCCGTCCGGCGAGAAGCACCAGGCGTTGAGGCAGATCGCGAGGTCGTAGGCGAAGGCGTCGGTGCAGGCGAAGTAGAAGTCGATCAGCCCCGACAAGTCCTCCCCGATGAAGAACACGTTGTCGGTGAACAGGTCGGCGTGGATCACGCCGCCCGGGAGCCCGGTCGGCCAGGCGGATTCGAGCAGGTCGAGGTCGGCGCGGGTGCGCGCGGCGAGGCCCGGCGAGACCGAATCGGCCTGATGCTCGGCCTGCGCGAAGAGCGGGCGCCAGGCGGAGACCGAGAGGCTGTTCGCGCGGGTCATGCCGAAGTCGCGGCCCGCCGCGTGCAGGGCCGCGAGCGCCTGTCCGAGGGCCCGGCACTGGTCGACGCCCGGCACCTTCACCGAGACGCCGTCGAGGAAGCTCACGATCACCGCCGGCCGGCCGCACAGGCGCCCGAGGGCCTCGCCTTGTCGGTTCCGCACCGGCTGCGGGCAGGCGAGGCCGCGCCGGGCCAGATGCTCCATCAGGTTGAGGAAGAAGGGCAGGTCCGCCTCGTTCACCCGCTTCTCGTAGAGGGTGAGGATGAAGTTGCCCGCCGTGGTGTGCAGGAAGAAGTTGGTGTTCTCGACCCCCTCGGCGATGCCCTTGTAGGAGAGCAGCGTGCCGAGATCGTAGGCGTCGAGGAAGGCGCTCAGGGCCGAATCGGGAACCTCGGTATAGACGGCCACGTGTCGCGCTCGGATCTGAAGCTGATGCGTCAAGGGGCGCCGGTCGGGCGCCCCTTCGGGAAACACGGTCTAGCGATTTCCAGGCCCGGCCGGAAGCCTTCGGGCCGGGACCGACCCTACTCGGCGGCCTCGTTGCGCAGCTCCCGCGGCAGCGGGAAGACCATGTCCTCGACCACCGTCGAGACGGTGTCGACCGTGACGTCGTAGCGGGCCGCGAAGGCGTCGATGATCTCCTCGACCAGCACCTCGGGCGCGGAGGCGCCGGCGGTGAGGCCGAGCTTGCGCACGCCCGCGAAGGCCGGCCAGTCGATCTCCTCGGCGCGCAGCACCAGGCGGGTGATCGGGCAACCGACGCGCTCGGCGACCTCGCGCAGGCGCTGCGAGTTCGAGGAGTTCGAGGAGCCCACCACGATCAGCGCGTCGACCAGCGGCGCGATCTGCTTCACCGCCTCCTGGCGGTTGGTGGTGGCGTAGCAGATGTCGTCCTTGTGCGGCCCGGTGATGTTCGGGAACTTCTGCTTGAGGGCGTCCACGATGTGGCGGGTATCGTCCACCGACAGGGTGGTCTGCGTCACCCAGGCGAGGTTGTTCGGGTTCTCCGGCTCCAGGGCGGCGATCTGGTCGAGATCCTCGACGAGGGTGATCGAGCCCTTGGGCAGCTGGCCCATCGTGCCGACCACCTCGGGATGGCCGGAATGGCCCACGAGCAGGACGTGGCGCCCGCGCTTGTGATGGATCTCGGCCTCGCGGTGGACCTTGGTCACCAGCGGGCAGGTGGCATCGATGGTGGTCAGCCCGCGCTCGACCGCGTTGGCCGGCACCGTCTTGGCGACGCCGTGGGCGGAGAAGATGACGGGCGCGCCGCTGTCGGGCACCTCGTCGAGCTCGCGCACGAACACGGCGCCCTTCCGCTTCAGGCTCTCGACCACATACTTGTTGTGGACGATCTCGTGGCGGACGTAGACCGGCGGCCCGTAGATCGCCAACGCCCGCTCGACCACGTCGATGGCGCGCACCACGCCGGCGCAGAAGCCGCGGGGCGCTGCGAGCAGGATCTCGAGCGGGGGTTTCCGGTCCGCCGCAGGGGCGTCGTCGGAGGCGACGGGGTTCATGATGTCGGCGCTCATGGGGGCGGATGTGGCGAGGGCAGGCCCGCCCTGTCAACAGGGCGCGGGGTCGAAACCGGCTGTGCGGTGCCTTCGCATAACACACTTGTGCGCGTTTGGCTTGCTCGTCCGCGCCACAGGACCGGACGGCCGAAAACGCCTCCATTCTGGGCATCCTGCCTGCGGCTTGGGCGACTTACGAATGTGGTAACCCCTTCAGGGATCGAGATTTCTCGCGCCGGCCCAGCCTCCGGTAAGGTTCTGTTGAGGGAGCGGACGTAAGACCGACGGATCCGTTCGGCAGCAGTCCGGGGCGCATGCCCGGGCCGGGTCCACGGGAGGCGTCCATGCTCGCGCACGACTTCATGGCATTCCGCGAGGTGTCCCGGCGGAACGGCGTGATCCTCTCCTTCGGCGGCGACCTCTCCGAGAGCGTGCTCTACGCGCTGGGCGAGGTTCTGAAGACGCGCATGCAGACGGAGGAGACCGACGCGGGCGTGGCCAAGCGCGTCTTCTCGATCTTCGTCGAGCAGGTCCAGAACGTGATCCGCTACTCCGCCGACCGCATCGTCCCGGAGGGCAAGCCGGACAGCGCCCGCATCAGCAGCGGCATGATCGTGGTCGGAACCGAGGAGGGCCGCTTCTTCGTGGTCTGCTGCAACGAGGTCGGCCGGGACGAGGTGCCCCGCCTGCGCGAGCGCCTCGCCCATATCGTCGGGCTGTCGAGCGAGGAACTGAAGCGGTACTACCGGGAGAAGCTGCGCCAGCCGCCGGACGAGGGCAGCCTCGGCGGCAGCATCGGCCTGATCGAGATCGCGCGGCGCTCCAGCGCGCCGGTCGAGTACGATTTCCAGGAGATCGCCGCCGACCGCAGCCTGTTCTGCCTCAAGGCCTATATTTGAGAGCCGCCCGATGAGCCGCATCCAGATTGCCGCCACCGAGCGCTCCCCGCAGGTGGATTTCGATTTCGCCACCGGGCGCCTGTGCCTGCGGGGCGAATCCTACCCCGAGGACGCCGCCGCCTTCTTCGGGCCGCTGCTGCAGGCCCTGCGCGGCCATCTCGGCGCCTCCGAGCCGGAGCCGATCACCTTCGAGGTGGCCCTCGCCTATTTCAACTCGTCGAGCGCCAAGGCGCTGATGAACCTGTTCATGCCGCTGGAGGACGCGGCCGCCGAGGGGCGGCCCGTCACCATCCGCTGGCTCTACGCGGCGGGCGACGAGACCATCGCGGAGGCGGGCGAGGACTTCGCGGCCGATTTCGACCATGCCCGCTTCGAGCTGGTGGCAGAGGGGCACAGTTGATGCCGCAGCGCAGCGCAACCGGCCTCAAACACGCCGTCGAGGACAATTTCAGCCTCTTCGACGCCGAGGAGGCGATCATCGGGCGCACCGAGGTGATGCTGTCGCGTCTCTCGGAGGTCGCGGAGGGCGTGCAGGAGCTTGCCGGCGCCTATCGCCGCGGCACGCGCGAGCAGCGCAGGCTGGTGCGCATGAGCGACCGCATGCAGCTCGAGCTGCAGCGGGTGAATCAGCGCATGGCCGAGCAGCAGCGCGAGCTGCAGGCCCTCAACGAGGCGCTCTCCGGCGAGATCGAGCACCGCACCCGGCTGGAGGCGGAGCTGCGCCGCCTCGCCGACACCGACCACCTCACCGGCGCGCTGACCCGGCGGCGCCTGCTGGAGATCGGCGAGCGGATCTGGGCCAGCGGGCCGGCCTGCCTGCTGATGCTCGACCTCGACCATTTCAAGCACATCAACGACGGCCACGGCCACGCGGCGGGGGACGCCGCCCTCGTCATCTTCGCCTCCGTCTGTCAGACCAGCCTGCGCCCCTGCGACGCCTTCGGCCGCATGGGCGGCGAGGAATTCGCCGCCTTCCTGCCGGAGACCGATGCGGCGGCCGGACGGGCCGTCGCCGAGACCCTGCGCCGCGCGGCGGCCGAGGCCGCCGTCCCCCTCGAGATGGGCAGCCTTTCGATCTCGGTCAGCGTCGGGCTCGCCGCCTCCCGGGCGGGCGAGACCCTGGCCGCGGCGCTCCGGCGCGCGGACGCGGCGCTCTACGCAGCCAAGGCGGGCGGCCGCAACCGCGTGTGGTGCCCGGAGACGGACGGCGCCTGAGCCGGCCGGCCGAAACGGTTCGATCCCCCTGGCCGCGTCCGCGAGGCGTGTCCGCAAGACGCGTTCGCGAGCCTCGGTCGTCGGCCGGCCAGGTCTCGCGGACGAGGCATCGCGGACCGGGCATCGCGGACGCGGTCGCGGCGGGAGGCATCTCTGACAGCAGGCCCTGAGCGACAGACCCGGGAGCCGCAATCAAGCAGGAGCGCGGCGATGCACGGAGCCGAGACCATGCCCGGGGCCAATCGGCCGGAGGATGCGGCCGGAACCGGCGAGGCAGGCGGGAGCCTTCTCGCCGGCCTCGGCTTCACCGAGGTGGCGGAGCCGGCCCCGCATGCCGCCCTGCACGCCGTCTCGCAAGCGGCGTCCCGGGAGGCTCCTCAGGGAAGTTCCCAAGGACGTTCTCTTGGGACCTCCGAGGACATCCCGGCGGCCGCTCCGCGCGCGCCTCTGCACATCGCCCCGGTCCGGCGTGGCGGCTCGCTGCGCGGGGCCGGGCCGATGCGCCGGGAGGACCTGCAGGCCGCACCCCGCTTCGCCGAGGCCGCCGAGGCCGCGGAGACGGACCGGATCATGAAGCCGGGCGCGCTGCGCGGGGCGGCCCGCGGTCGCGATCTCGACAGCCTGACCCGCACCCTGTTCCTGCGGATCTACCCGGTCATCGCCGCCGTCGTGCTGCTGACCCAGGCCGGCATCGCCTGGGTGAACTACGCCGACCAGTTCCGCCTCTATACCGAGCGGGCGAACCTGCTCGCCGGGCTGACCGCCGCGGCCATCGACCGGCCGGGCTGGGAGCAGGCGGCGGCCAGCTTCGGGCCGCAGCTCCAGGCGCTCGCGCGCGACCCGGCCTTCCGCTACGCGGCGCTGAAGGACGGCCAGGGCCGGGTCGTCGGCACCGCGGGCGAGACGCCGCGCGGGAAACCCTGGGACCTCGTGCAGGTGAGCGCGGCCCTCGAATCCGACGGCAGCCCCGGCACCCTCGCGCTGGTGCTCTCCGCCGAGGAGCTGCGCGACAATGCCGGCAAGCAGGCACTCCTCGCCCTCGGCACCAGCCTCGTCCTGATGCTCGCCTTCGTGGCGACCCTGCATCTCAACCTGCGCCGGCACGTGGTCGCACCGGTCAAGCGCCTGCTCGTCGCCATGCGCCAGGTCGAGCACAAGCACTGGACCACGGTCGATCTCGGCGGCGCCTACCGCCCGAGCAACGAGATCGACGCGATCTCGCAGGCCTTCAACAGCATGGTCGAGGGCCTGCGCTCGGGCGACGAGGCCAAGCAACTGCTCCAGGCCCTGGAGCAGGCGCATGGCGCGCTGGAGGCGGCCAACCGCCAGGTGATCGAGAGCATCGGCTACGCCCGCCGCATCCAGGCCTCGGTGCTGCCCGACCCCAAGGCCCTGAGCGCGACGGGCATCGACCTCGCCGTGCTCTGGGAGCCGCTCCAGCTCGTCGGCGGCGACTATTACTGGCTGGAGGAGATCGACGGCCTGTCCGTCATCGTGGTGGCCGACTGCACCGGCCACGGCGTGCCGGGCGCCTTCCTGACCCTGATCGTCGCCACCGCCCTCGACCGGCTGCTGCACGAGCGGGGTCTGCGCTCGCCCGCCGCCCTTCTCGCCGGGCTCGACGCGATGGTGCGCACGCAGCTCCGCCAGGACGGGCGCGGCGCGGAATCCGACGACGGGCTCGATTGCGGCATCTGCGTCTGGGATCCCGCCCATCGCAGCCTGCGCTTCGCGGGGGCCGGCCTCTCGCTCACCGCGATCCGCGAGGGCGCCGTCGCCCGCGTCCGCGGCAGCCGGCGCGGTCTCGGCTATCCCCGCACCGGCCGCGAGGCCCCGCCGGAGGCCGACAGCCTCGTGCCGGTGGAGCCCGGCACCACCTTCTACCTGATGACCGACGGCGTCACCGACCAGATGGGCGAGCCCGCCCCCGGCCAGCGCCCGCGGCTCCTCGGCCAGCGCGGCGTCGCCGAGCGCCTCGCCGCCCGCGCCGACGAGCCCCTGGCCGCGCAGGTCGCCGGGCTGGAGCGGGAGCTGGCCGCCTATCGCGGCGGCCAGCCGCGCCGGGACGACATGACCCTGGTCGCCTTCCGGCTGGGCTGAGGGGTTGGGGGCGCGCCGAGGGGGCATCCGGCGTGCCGAACGGCACCCGCCCGGCGCTCGCGCTGACGGCCGCGGCGGGCTAAGGGGGAAGGCGTTCCGAGCCAGCTCCGAGGTCTCCCGCCGGCCATGGCCACGCCTGCCGAACATGCGAGCTTCCTGCCGCCCGTCCTGACCTTCCTGTCCGCCGCGGTGATCGGGGTGCCCCTGTTCCGCCTCGCCGGGCAGAGCGCCGTGCTCGGCTACCTCGTGGCGGGCGTGCTGATCGGTCCCTCCGGCCTCTCGCTGATCGCCGAGCCCGAGACCGCGGCGAGCGTCGCCGAGATCGGCGTGGTGCTGCTCCTGTTCATCGTCGGGCTCGAACTGCACCTGTCGCAGCTCGTTTCGATGCGGCGCGACATCTTCGGGCTCGGCACCGCGCAGCTCGTCCTCTGCTCGCTCCTGCTCGGCGGGGCCGGCATCCTGTTCGGGACCGGGCTTGCGGCGAGCGCCGTGATCGGCATCGCGCTGGCGCTCTCGGCCACCGCGGTCGCCCTGCAGCTCCTGGAGGAGCGCGGCGACCTCGGCACGCCCTATGGCAGCCGCGCCTTCGCGGTGCTGCTGTTCCAGGACCTCTCGGTGGTCGGCATCCTCGCCCTGATGCCGCTGATGGCCTCGGCCGGCGGCGGGGGCGACGCGCCCTGGCTCGGCCAGGCCGCCGCCTCCACCGCCAAGGCGCTCGGCGCCATCGTCGCGGTGGTGCTGGTCGGCCGCTACGGCCTCAACCCGTTCTTCCGCCTGCTCGCGGCCTCCGGCGCCCGCGAGGTGATGACGGCCGCCGCCCTCCTCGTGGTGCTCGGCACCGCGCTGACCATGCAGGAGGTCGGCCTGTCCATGGCGATGGGCGCCTTCCTCGCCGGCATCCTGCTCGCCGAATCGAATTTCCGCCACCAGCTCGAGGCCGATATCGAGCCCTTCCGCGGCATGCTGCTCGGCCTGTTCTTCATGAGCGTCGGCATGTCGATCGACGGCGGCCTCGTGAAGGCGGTCTGGCCGGCCCTGTTCGGGGCGACCGTGGCGGCGATCCTCGTGAAGGTCGCGCTGGTGGCCGCCCTGTTCCGCCTGTTCGGCTCCGGCACCCTCGACGCGCTGCGCGGCGCCGCGGTGCTGGCGCCGGCCGGCGAATTCGCCTTCGTGCTGCTGCCCCAGGCCGAGGGGCTCGGCCTCACCGACGCGACGAGCACGCGCTTCGCCATCGCGCTGGCCGCGCTGACCATGCTGGTCGGCCCCGTCGCCGCCAAGGGCCTCGACAAGCTCCTGGAGGCGCGCCGCGCCCGCGAAGGCGTGGCCGAGGCGCCCGCGACCGACGTGGTGGAGAGCGCCGAGGCGCGCGTCCTGGTGATCGGCTTCGGCCGCTTCGGCCAGATCCTGACCCAGGTGCTGCTGGCCGAGGGCATCCCGGTCACGGTGATCGACAAGGATGTCGAGCAGATCCGCGCCGCCTCGCGCTTCGGCTTCCGCATCTATTACGGCGACGGCACCCGCCTCGACGTGCTGCGCGCCGCCGGCATCGGCCGGGTCGAGCTCGTCTGCATCTGCGTCGACGACGCCGAGGCCGCGCTCAAGATCGTCGACATCGTGCACGAGGAGTTCTCGGCCGTGCGCACCTATGTGCGCGCCTACGACCGCATGCACGCCGTCGAGCTGATGAACCGGGACGTGGACTTCCAGCTCCGCGAGACCTCCGAATCGGCCCTCCAGTTCGGCCGCGCCACCCTGGAGGGGCTGGGCTTCGCGCCTGAGGCCGCCGCCGCCCGGATCGAGGACGTGCGCAAGCGCGACATCGCCCGGCTCGTCCTGCAGCAGGCGGGCGCGGCGCCCGAGGCCGGCTGGCTGCGCAGCGTGCAGCCGGAGCTGAAGCCCGAGCCGCTGACCGCGCCCCAGCGCCCGGCCCGGGCGCTCAGTGCCGAGACCCGCGACATCATCGGCCACGACCGCCGCGAGGCGGCCGAGCGCCTGCTGGCGGGTCCCCCTGCCGAGACGGCGGCGGCGGACGAGGAGCCGGACGAGGAGGCGGAGGCGCTGCGGGAGGGCGCCGGGCGGCGGGCGGACGCCGCGCATGGCTGAAGGCCCGGCCCAGGGCCCGGATGCCGGCCGCTTCGTCGGCGGCTCGGTCCTGCGTCACGTCGTGGTGATGAGCGCCACCGGCTCGGTCGGCCTGATGGCGGTCTTCGTCGTGGACCTGCTCTCGCTCCTCTACGTGTCGAAGCTCGGCGATCCGGCGCTCACCGCCGCGGTGGGCTTCGCGGCGATCGTCCAGTTCTTCGCCATCGCCATCAATATCGGGCTGATGATCGCGGCGGGCGCCGTGGTCTCGCGGGCGCTCGGCGCCGGGGACCGCGCGGGCGCGCGCCGGCTCGCCGCCTCGGCGACGGTGCTCGGGCTCGCCGCGGCGGCGCTGCTCGTGGCCGCCCTGCTGCCGCTCTCCGATTCCCTGCTCCGGCTGATCGGCGCCTCCGGCGAGGCGCTGCGCGTCGCCGACCGCTTCGTCTGGATCGCGCTGCCCTCGAACCTGTTCATGGGGCCGGGCATGCTGTTCTCCGGCATCCTGCGGGCGGCGGGCGACGCGCGCCGGGCCATGTGGGTGACGCTGGGGGGCGCCCTCGTCACGGTCGGGCTCGACCCGCTCCTGATCTTCGGCGCCGGCCTCGGCGTGGACGGGGCGGCGATTGCCACCTGCGTCGCGCGGGCGAGCTTCCTCGCCATCGGCTGGCACGGAGTGCACCGCCTGCGCCTCCTCGGGCGCCCGACCCTTCCGGCCGTGCTGGCCGACGCGCCGGTGCTGATCCGCATCGCCGTGCCGGCCGTGCTCACCAACCTCGCCCCCTCCGTGGCGAGCGCGGTCACCACCCATCTGCTCGCGCGCTACGGCGCCACCGCGGTGGCGGGCAATGCGGTGATCGACCGGCTGACGCCGGTGGCCTTCGGCGGCCTGTTCGCCCTGTCCGGCGCGATCGGCCCGATCCTCGGCCAGAACTGGGGCGCCGGCCGCTTCGACCGGATGCGCCTGGTGCTGCGCGACGGCGCCCGCGTCGCGCTCCTCTACGTCCTCGTCGTCTGGCTGGCGCTGGCGCTCTGCCGGGGGCCGCTGACGCGCCTGTTCGAGCTCGACGGCGTCGCGGCCGAGCTGTTCGGCTTCTTCTGCCTCGCGAGCGGGGCGATCTGGCTGTTCAACGGCCTCCTGTTCCTCGGCAACGCCGCCTTCAACAATCTCGGCTTCCCCTTCCGCTCGACGCTGCTCAACTGGGGCCGGGCGACGCTGGGCACGGTGCCGCCGGCACTGCTCGGAGCAAGCCTGTACGGGCCGCGCGGGGTGATCGCGGGGGCCGGGCTCGGCTCGCTCCTGTTCGGCAGCCTCGGCCTCGCCCTGGCCTTCCGGGCGGTGGGCCGGCTGGAACGCGAGGCGGCAGGGCAGCCGGCGGCCGAGCGGGTGCGCGCCGCAGCCGAGGCAGGCGCGGGCCGGGAGACGGCGCCGGCTCGCTCCGGCGCCCTCGTGTGAGGCGCGGGGGGCCCCGCGGCGGGAATCGGCCGCCCCCACCGGCAAAGCACCGGTAAAGCCTCCGCAAGGCATTGGCCGGAACTGGTCATTTCCGGTGCAAGAGGGCAGACTTGCACCTTCGGCGATGCCTTCGGACCGCCGAAGCGGATCTCCGGATCCCGTCGTTGCGCGTGAGGCCCCGGCCATGTTCAATCCGATCGACATGCTGCAGGCGCAGGGCGGCGCCGGCATGCAGACCATGGCCCAGCAATTCGGCCTCAGCCCGGAGCAGACGCGCCGCGCGATGGAGGCGCTGCTGCCGGCCTTCGCCATCGGGCTCCAGCGCAACACCCCCGCCGACCCGACCGGGCTCAGCCAGCTCTTCGGCTCGCCGATGCTGACGCAGGCGGTGCTGCAGCAGGCCGCGATGACGAGCGGCGTCGGCGCCCAGGTGCTGCGCCAGATGCTGCCCGCCATGGCCGGCGCCGTGGTGGCGAGCATCGTCCACGTGGTCCTGAACCCGCCGCCCCCGGCCGAGCCCGCGCAGCAGGCGCAGAGCGCCTTCCCGTTCAGCCCGGCCTGGGTCGAGATGATGAAGCTGTTCCTGCCCCCGGCCGAGGCGCCCCAGGCTGCCAAGCCCGGAGCCGCCGGCCGGAGCGCGCCGGCCGGTCAGGCACGGCCCAAGGAGCAGGCCGCCGATCCGCAGGCCAATGCCGGGCGCGAGATGCTGCAGCAGCTCCTCAAGACGGGCGCCGAGGTTCAGGAGCAGAACGTGAAGGCGATGCAGGGCCTGTTCGACGCCTTCTGGACCGAGGCGGGCAAGGAGAGCGGTCGGGAGAGCCGCGCCCCCGACAGGGCTGCCGAGGCCTCCGCCGCCGGACAGGACGCGGAGTCGTCCGAGGGCCGCGGCGAGCGCAAGGGCCGCGGCTGACCGGGGTCGGCCGCGCGCCTCAGAGCCCGTCTGAGCTGGATCGAGCCGGTGTTCAGTCCGCTGATCCCCTCCTCGACCTCATCCTGAGGTGCCGGAGCGAAGCGGAGGCCTCGAAGGAGGCCTCCAGAGGGCGCGGTGATCCCTGGAGGCCTCCTTCGAGGCTCGGCTGACGCCTCGCACCTCAGGATGAGGTGGTTTGGTGGGATGGGCCGAGGCTCTGGATGAGGATCCGTCGATCCCGCTCAAACAGGCTCTCAGCGGAGGCTGGTTCAGCGCCGGCGCGATCAGTTGATCTGGGCCGCCGCGCTGCCGATCCGGGCATAGACGTCGTTCATCCGCGACCCGTAGAGGCGGATCGTCCCGGCCGCGACGGCGAAGATCAGCGCGCCGATCATCGCATACTCCATCGCCGTGCCGCCGCCGGCATCGCCGAGGAAGCGCCGCAGGGCGGTGGACCGTCGCGCGGCCGGCTTCCTGTCTTGGGAGAACGCCATGGATGACCGTGTTCCCGCCGCGATGACAGAGTGCTTCGGTATAGCCGGCATTCTCTTGACGACGATTTAAGATCTGCTCCGAAACCGGGCCGGGTTGCTCGGATCGTCAGACTTCCGGTCGATGCGCTCAGGACGGCGGATGTCGCCTTCGCCCGGACGCCGCGCGGGCTTCGGCTGTCCCGCGTGGCTCGATTGACCGGCCCGATCGACCGGATGCGGGATCAGTCCCGGCCCGCCTCCTTGCGCAGGGCGTCGATCCGCTTCGAGGCCTCCGCCTTGTCGAGATCGGGGTCGAAGGCCTTCGGCTCCTTCGTCTCCTCGGCCAGGGTCTTGAGGTAGGAGGCCTGGGCGCCGGTCATCGGCTCGTCGCCGGTGGTCCACTGGTCCGGATCCTTGATCCGGTTCGAGGCATCCTTCGGGTCGATCTTCGGGTTCTCGCTGTCGCGCTGCGTGGCTGCCTTGGCCATGGGGAACCTTTCGTTCTTGAAATGTTCCCACCAACGCCCGGCTCGGACGGCAGTTCCCGCGCGGGTCTCGCCCGCGCAGGGATCCCCGCCGACGGCGCCGGCGGGGATGACGGGGGCTCAGGCGGCCTGGGCCTTGGGCTGCACCTCGGCGAGGTAGTCGTCCATCAGCGTCTTGGTGAGCGCGGCGGGCGTGAAGCGGTAGGGACCGATCTCCGAGACCGGGGTCACCTCGGCGGCCGAGCCGGTGATGAAGCACTCGGAGAAATCCGCCATCTCCTCGGGGCGGATGCGGCGCTCGATCACCTCGACCCCGCGGCGGCGCGCCAGCTCGATCACGGTCTGGCGGGTGATGCCGTTGAGGAAGCGGTCGGCGGTCGGCGTGTGGATCACCCCGTCCTTGATGAAGAACACGTTGGCGCCCGTGCACTCGGCGACATTGCCCTCGAAGTCGAGCATCAGGGCGTCGGCATAGCCCTTGTTCTCGGCCCGGTGCTTCGAGATCGTGCAGATCATGTACAGGCCCGCCGCCTTCGAGGCGCAGGGGGCGGTCGCCGGGTCGGGCCGGCGATACTCGGCCATGTCGAGGCGGATGCCCTTCATCTTGGTGGCCGCGTCGAAATAGCTCGGCCATTCCCAGGCGGCGATGGCGAGGTGGATGGTGTTGCCCTGCGCCGAGACGCCCATCATCTCCGAGCCACGCCAGGCGACGGGGCGCAGATAGGCGTCCTGCAGGCCGCTCGTCTTCAGGACGAGCGCCTTGGCCGCCTCGATCTCCTCGACCGAGAAGGGGATCTTGAAGTCGAGGAGTTCCGCCGAGCGATGCAGGCGCTTGGTGTGCTCCAGGCTCTTGAAGATGCGCCCGCCATAGGCCCGCTCGCCCTCGAACACCGAGGATCCGTAGTGGAGACCGTGGCTGAGTACATGGATCTTCGCCTCCCGCCACGGCACCATGGCGCCATCGAACCAGATGGTGCCTTCGCGCTGGTCGAACGGGATGACGGACATCGCTCGAATCTTTCCGGTGGCGCCTCCGGCCGGAGGCGGGCTTGCTCGTGAAGGGCGCGGGGGTGCGCCTCGCCGGGGCGGCCGTCAAGGGTCCGCCCGGGAGGGTTGACGGGTACCAACCGGGCTGAAATATGTCAATGAAACTGACGTAATTGGGATCCAACGCAGACGTGCCCCGCTCCGCCGCGCGCCCCGCCGCCTGTCCCCTGCCCATCGCCGACATCCGCGTCGACGGGGCGGCCGCCGACGGGCCGACCTGCAGCAGCGACGACCTGATCGAACTCCTGTTCTTCGCCTATCGCGACTTCGTGGGCGACCCGGACCGGATCCTGGCCGAGTACGGCTTCGGGCGGGCGCATCACCGCGTCCTGCATTTCGTCGACCGCTATCCCGGCCTCACCATCGCGGAGCTGCTCGACATCCTGCGCATCACCAAGCAGAGCCTCAACCGCGTCCTGAAGGACCTGATCGAGCAGGGCTACATCGCGCAGAAGACCGGCACGAGCGACCGGCGCCAGCGGCTCCTCTACTGCACGCAGACCGGGGCCGCACTCGCCGGCGACCTGACCCGGGTGCAGACCCGGCGCCTGACCCGGGCGCTGGCCGCGCCGGCCGCCGCCGCCTCCCCGGAGAACTTCCTGCTCGCGATGATCGAGCCCGACGAGCGCGCGGCCGTGAGCCGGCTCATGGCCCGGCGTGGCCAGCAGGGCACCGCCTGATGGCCGCCGCGCCGGCGCTGCGCGCGGACCTGCCGGACACGGCACCGCACGTCCTCGTGGTGGACGACGACCGGCGCCTGCGCGAGCTGCTCTCGCGCTACCTCACCGAGCAGGGCTTCCGCGTGACCAGCGCCGCCTGCGCGGCCGAGGCGCGGGCCAAGGCCCAGAGCATCCTGTTCGACGCCATGGTGCTCGACGTGATGATGCCGGGCGAGAGCGGCTTCGACTACGCCCGCAGCGTGCGCGAGACCTCGCGCGTGCCGATCCTGATGCTCACCGCGCGCTCCAACACCAACGACCGGGTGATGGGCCTGGAGATCGGGGCGGACGACTACCTGCCCAAGCCCTTCGAGCCGCGCGAGCTGACGCTCCGCCTCACCAACATCATCAAGCGGGCGGCTCCCGTGCGGCCGGACGCGCCCGAGGCCGTGATCTTCGGGCCCTTCGCCTACCGGGCCGACCGGGGCGAGCTGCGCCGCGGCGACGAGATCATCCGCATCACCGAGCGCGAGCGCGAGCTGCTGACGATCCTGGCGGGCGCCGGCGGCGCCAATGTGGAGCGCGAGCAGCTCGCCGGCAGCGGCGGCCTGGCGGCCGAGCGGGCGGTGGACGTGCAGATCAACCGCCTGCGCCGCAAGATCGAGGTCGATCCGGCCAATCCCCTCCTGCTCCAGACGGTCCGCGGCGTCGGCTACAGGCTGGCGGTGGATTGAAGCCTCCATCCGGGATCCCAAAGGGATCATCCCTTTGGTGGGGTCTCGGGGCAAAGCCCTGAGGGTGGCTTCGCCGACCAGGGCTCCGCCCGGACCCGCCAAAGGCCTGAGGCCTTTGGAAACCCGGATTCAGGCGCCCTCCCGGTCGAGCAGGGCGCGCTTGCGGTCGACGCCCCAGCGATAGCCCGAGAGCGCGCCGTCCGAGCGCACGACCCGGTGGCAGGGGATCGCCACGGCAAGCGCGTTGGCGCCGCAGGCCTGGGCGACCGCGCGCACCGCCGCCGGCGCCCCGACCGCGCGGGCGATCTCGGCATAGCTCGCGGTGCGGCCGGGCGGGATCGCCCGCAGGGCTTCCCAGACCCGCTGCTGGAAGGCGGTGCCGCCGATATCGAGGGGCAGGTCGAGGCCCTCGGCCGGGGCTTCCACGAGGCCGACCACGCGGGCGACCAGGGTCTCGAAATCCGGGTCCCCGCCCTCGAACTCGGCCCTGGGGAAGCGGTCCTGCAGATCGCGCACCAGGGCGTCGGGATCGTCGCCGAGCAGGATCGCGCAGACGCCCCGCCCGGTCGCCGCGACCAGGACCGCGCCGAGGGAGCAGGCGCCGACCGCGAAGCGGATCCGGGTGCCGGGACCGCCGCGACGATAGGTGTCCGGGCTCATGCCGAGCCGCCCGGCGGCGCCCGCATAGAAGCGGCTCGACGCGTTGTAGCCGGCGTCGAAGATCGCCTCGGTCACCGAGCCCGCCGCGCGCAGGGTCTCGGCGACGCGCGCCGCGCGCTTGGCCTCGGCATAGGCTTTCGGCGTGATCCCGGTGACGGCCCGGAAGACCCGGTGGAAGTGGTGCGGGCTCATCCCCGCCGCCTCGGCGAGCGCGTCGAGACCCGGCAGGCTCTCCGACGCGTCGATCAGCCGGCAGGCCCGGGCGACCGCCGCGCGCCTGCGCGCCTCGAGGGCCGGCTCGTTCGGGCGACAGCGCCGGCACGGGCGGAACCCCGCGGCCTCGGCCTCGGCGCAGGTGGCGAAGAAGCGGAGGTTCTCCGGCCGCGCCGCCCGCGACGGGCAGCTCGGGCGGCAATACACGCCGGTCGAGCGCACGGCGTAGACGAAGCGGCCATCCGCCGCCGCGTCGCGGGCGGCGACCGCGGCATGGCGGGCGGCGTGCTCGGTGGCCTGATGGCCAGCCTGGCCGTCCGGCTCCGGCCGGGTCGGGCATTCGATGGTCTGCATGGCGTTCCTCGTCGGCTCCGGGAGATCGGCTCCCGTCACCGCCATCCTCGCCCCGGCCGCCCGCCTCGGCATCCCGCGCCTTGCTCCCGAATCCCGACGCGCGATTGTCCGGCCTGAACGGCCGCGCATCAAGGCGTCGCCGATCCGGCCTCTCCCGCCCCGGCCGGGCGGCAGGGGCCGGTGCGGCGGGCGGTCTGGACCTCGGTCATCGTCATGTTCTTGGCCCCCATCCGCATGGCGATGCGGCCGCTGAAGCCGTCCGGGCCGAGGCGGTAGGCGGCGCTCGCCGCGGCGGCGTTGCGGCCCGGGCAGCGGATCGCGAAGGTCAGCGCCTCGCCCTCCCGGCGGATCTCCGAGAGCGGGCAGCGGGCGAGCGGGTTGTTGGCGCTGAGCACGGCGAGGCCGTAACCCTCCCGCGCCGGGTCGAGGCAGAGTTCGACCTGCCGGGTGGCGGCGGCCTCCGCCAGATGCGGCAATTCGAGCCGCACGGCGACGGCGTAGGTGCCGCCCTCGAAGGCGCTCGCCGGCGCGCAGGACAGGGCGAGGCCGGCGGCCGCGGACCGGAGGATGGCGGGCATGACGGAGTTCCCCTGCAGGCCTGCAGGAGAGCACGGCAGGCCCTTCGGGATCCTCCCGTTTCTGGCTCCGCAATCCCCTACCAGACCAGCCGCTCGATCACCGCGTCGGGATGCACGGCCTGGGCGGAGAGCCAGTCGGCGATCGCGCCGAGGCGGTGATGCTCGGCGGTGAGGCCGAGTTCCTCGGCATGGATGCCGCGGGCGACGAACAGGCTCGCGATGCCGACGCCGCGGGCGCCCGCCACGTCGGTGCGGATGGCGTCGCCCACCGCGAGCACGCGGGCCCGGTCGGGCGGGGGCGGGCCGTCGAGGTCGCCGGCCCGGGCGAGGGCGGCCTCGTAGACCGGCCGGTGCGGCTTGCCCGCATAGACGACCGAGCCGCCGATCTCCTCGTAGGCCGCGGCGAGCAGGCCCGCGCAGGGGATGAGCCGGCCGTCGAACTCCACCACGAGGTCGGGATTGGCGCAGATCATCGGCACCGCGCGCGCGCGCAGGGTCGCGAGCGTCTCCCGGTAATCGTCCGCCGTCTCGGTGCGGTCGTCGAACAGGCCGGTATTGAGCACGAGGTCGGCCTCCTCCGGGCCGGCGAGTGCCACGTCGAGTCCCTGGAAGATGCCGGAATCGCGCTCCGGCCCGAGATGGTACAGGCGGATGCCGGGCTGCTCCGCCACGAGGGCGCGGGTGAGGTCGCCCGAGGTGACGATGGCGTCGTAGGCCTCCCGCGGCACGCCGAGCCGGTCGAGGATGCGCTGCACGCCCGCCCCCGGCCGCGGCGCGTTCGAGACCAGCACGACCCGGCGCGGGCGCCCGGCCGCCGGCAGGCCGCGGAAACGGATCAGCGCGTCGCCCGCGCCCGGATGGGCCTTGGAGCCGTCGTGCAGCACTCCCCAGACGTCGCAGAGGATCACGTCGTAGGCGTCGGCGATCCCGCTGAGGCCGGTCAGCGTCGGGATCGAGGCGTGGTCAGAGGTCATGCGGGGTCCTGCCGGGCGTCGCGCGCCGGGTTAGAGCGCTCCCCGCCGAAGTGGTTACCGGTTCGGCGCAAGGGAGCGCGCCATCAAGGGCCTGGAGCCGTGCCCGATCCAGCGTGATCGGGCACGGCTCTAGGCGGAGGCGGCGGCGAAGGCAACGCCCCGCGGAGCGCGGTCCGCGCTCAGACCGCCCGCCGCAGGAAGGAGCGGAAGGGCTTGCGCTGCGGCGGCTCGGGATCGGTCTCCGGGCCCGGCTCGGGGACGGGGCTCGCCAGCACCTCCGCGCGCACGGGTCGCGGCGCGGCGAAGGCGGTGCCCTGCGCCAGCGCCACGTCGAGATCGATCAGGTCCGGCACGTCCGCCTCCGCCTCGACGCCGCAGGCCACCAGCCGGATGCCGGAGCGGGCGAGCGCCGTGACGAGGTCCTCCGGCGCGATGTCGGCGAGGTCCGCGCGGGCGGGCCGCAGGAGGAGGCCGGCCGGGACCTTGATCTGGCCGACGCCGCGGGCGGCGAGCGCGGCGGCGTCGAAGCGCAGATCGGTCGGCCGGTCGAGGGTGAAGCCGACCCGGCCGCGGAGCCCCGCGAGCGCGGCGGCCTGCTCGGCGTCGAGGCCGCGCCAGCTCGCCTGCGGCAGGGCGAGCACGATGCGCCCGCCGAGACCGGTCTCGCCGCCGACCAGCCGCGCGAGCCAGCGCAGGAAGCCCGGCTCGAACAGGGAGAGGGGGGACAGGCCGTAGGTGATGCTCGCCTCGCTGCCGCGCCCGCCGAGATGGCGGGCGATGGTCAGCACCCGCTGCAGCATGCGCCGGTCGAGCTCCGTGGTGCGGCCGTGCCGCTCCAGCACGGGCAGGAAGATCTCCGGCGCCACGAGGTCGGCGCCCGCGCGCAGGCGCGCCAGGGCCTCGTAGGCGACGACCTTGCGCTGGGGCAGGGTGACGACGGGCTGCAGGTGCACCTCGAGCCCGTCGCCCTCGAAGGCGGCGACGAGCGCCTCCTCCGGCAGGGCCGTCCCGCGCGGCAGGACGGGGCGGGGCGGCTCCGCCGGCGGCGCGGCCCTGGAGGAACTGAGGGGGAGCGGAGGAACGGGGCGCGGCGGGAACGGACGCGGAAGCAGGGAACGCGGCTCGACCCTCGGCTCCGGGCGCGGTTCGGGCATCGCCGGCTCGGCCATCGCCGGTTCGAGCTTGGTCCGTTCGGGCTGGGCCGGTTCGGGGGCCGGGCGCGGCGCGGGCGGCGGCGGCACGGGCGCCGCCTGCGCGGCCGCCTTGAGGCGGGCCACCTCCTCGTCCTGCGCCGTGACCACGGTGGTGAGGTCGCGCACGATGCCGCTGAGCAGGCCGATCTCCACCGAGAGATCCTCGATGTCGGAGACCAGGGCCGCCCGGTCGGCATCCGGCCGCGCCGGCGCGCCGGTCTCCGCCTCGGTGCGCAACAGGCGCTTGGACAGGGTGTCGACCTCGCGCGAGAGCACGTCGCACCGCGTCTTCAGGGCGGCGGCGCGGGCATGGGCGGCGAGCGCCGCGAGGCCCGCGAGCGCGGCGAGCGCCAGCGCCCCGGCCTGCGGCAGGAACACCGCGAGCGGCCCGAGCACGACGGCGGCCAGGAGCCCGAAGGCCCAAAGGCTCGCATGCCGGCCGAGGAACCGGAACATCGCTAGGCTGGCACCTGACACGAGATACGCGGGACAATCCCCGGCCGGACCTGCCGGATCGGGGAGCACCGGCCGTTGTCGCCGAGGGCAGCCGACCCGGCAAGGCGGGCGGCTCCGCGCGGAGGCGGAATTCGCGGCGGTGTGACATTCCGCGGTCGCGCGGGGATTGCGGCCCGGCCCGCGGAGGCCGACATCCGTGCGGTCGCGACGACAGGAGATCCCATGGACGAGACCGCCGACCTTCTGATGCGCGTGGAGGGCATGACCTGCGACGGCTGCGCCGAGGCGGTGGCCCGCACCGTGCGCCGGCTCGATCCGGAGGCGACCGTCTCGGTCGACCGGGCCGAGGGGCGCGTCGCGATCCGGACCCGGGCGCAGAGCCTCGTGATCGCCGAGGCCTTGACCAAGGCCGGCTACACCGCGACCGCGATGACCGGCTGAGGCGTTCGGCCCGGCGGCGCGCCGCGCCTCCGAACCGCCTCGAAAACCAGCGAAAGTTAATTTGCGGGCGCGTCGAAAAATTTCGACGCGCATTTCCCCGCGCCTTGACGCACACTGGCTGGATCCTGCGTCGATCCTGCTTCAAGCACGGTCGCGATGCGGACGCACGGGCATCCGGCCGCCCTCGGGCCGGAAACCGGGGGCCGCTGGCGACACGACGCACAACAACGCGCCTCGTGCGGACCCAAGGTGAGGAAACCATGCCGTCAGACATCGAGATCGCCCGCGCGGCAACCCTGAAGCCGATCGCGCAGGTCGCGGAGAAGCTCGGCATCCCGGACGAGGCGCTGCACAATTACGGCAAGCACATCGCCAAGCTCGACCACGGCTTCATCGGCTCCCTGGAGGGCCGGCCCGAGGGCAAGCTGATCCTCGTCACCGCGATCTCGCCGACGCCCGCGGGCGAGGGCAAGACCACCACGACGGTCGGCCTCGGCGACGCGCTGAACCGCATCGGCCAGAAGACGATGATCTGCCTGCGCGAGCCCTCGCTCGGCCCCTGCTTCGGCATGAAGGGCGGGGCGGCCGGCGGCGGCAAGGCGCAGGTCGTGCCGATGGAGCAGATCAACCTGCACTTCACCGGCGACTTCCACGCCATCACCTCGGCCCACTCGCTGGCCGCCGCGCTGATCGACAACCACGTCTACTGGGCGAACGAGCTCAACATCGACGTGCGCCGCATCTTCTGGCGCCGCGTGGTCGACATGAACGACCGGGCCCTCCGCGCCATCACCCAGTCGCTCGGCGGCGTCGCCAACGGATTCCCGCGCGAGGACGGCTTCGACATCACGGTGGCTTCGGAGGTGATGGCGGTGTTCTGCCTCGCCAAGAACCTCGAGGATCTGGAGGAGCGGCTCGGCCGCATCGTCATCGCCGAGTCCCGCGACCGCAAGCTCATCACGCTGAAGGACGTGAAGGCCACGGGCGCGATGACCGTGCTCCTGAAGGACGCCCTGCAGCCGAACCTCGTGCAGACGCTGGAGGGCAATCCGGCCCTCATCCATGGCGGCCCCTTCGCCAACATCGCCCATGGCTGCAACTCGGTGATCGCGACCCGGGCCGGCCTCAGGCTCGCCGACTACACGGTGACGGAGGCGGGCTTCGGCGCCGATCTCGGCGCCGAGAAGTTCCTCGACATCAAGTGCCGGCAGGCGGGGATCAGCCCCTCGGCCGTCGTCATCGTCGCCACGGTCCGCGCGCTCAAGATGCACGGCGGCGTGAACAAGAAGGACCTCGGCTCCGAGAACATCGACGCGCTGGAGAAGGGCTTCGCGAACCTCGCGCGCCACGTCACCAACGTGCGCAATTTCGGCCTGCCGGTGGTGGTGGCGGTCAACCACTTCTACGCCGACACCGATGCCGAGCACGCCAGGCTGAAGGCGCTGTGCAGCGAGAAGCTCGGCGTCGAGGCCATCACATGCAAGCACTGGGCGGATGGGGGCGCGGGCGCCGAGCAGCTCGCCCATGCCGTGGTCCGGCTCGCCGAGGGCGGCGCGCAGCCGATCGCCTACGCCTACGAGACCGAGGCCAAGCTCACCGACAAGATCCGGGCAATCGCGACCAAGCTCTACGGGGCGGCCGACGTCCAGATCGAGTCCAAGGCCGCGCAGAAGCTCGCCGCCTTCGAGAAGGAAGGCTACGGCAACCTGCCGATCTGCATGGCCAAGACCCAGTACTCGTTCTCGACCGACCCCGCGCTGATCGGCGCCCCCGACGGCCATGTGGTGGCGGTGCGCGACGTGCGACTCTCGGCGGGCGCCGGCTTCGTGGTGGCGATCTGCGGAGAGATCATGACCATGCCGGGCCTGCCCCGGGTTCCGGCCGCCGACACGATCCGCCTCGACGCCAACGGGCAGATCGACGGCCTGTTCTGACGACTGTTCGGGAGATCGGGGCCGGCGCCGCCGGCCCTCACCCGCCCGCGCCGCGCCACAGCATCTTGATGCGCTGATCCGCCCGGTCGAGGCGCTCGGCCACGCCGCGGCGGGTGCAGGTCCCGATCGTGTCGCCGGCATGGAGGCCGAACACGCGGGCCTGGTCCCGGCAGGCGCCGAGGGGTGGCCACACCACGATCATCGTGACGACCAGGAGCAGGCCGACCGCGTCGATCGCGAGCCAGACGCGCCAGCCGGACCTCCGGCGGCCGCCCTGCCCGGCGCGGCTCCGCCGGCCGAGCAGGATTCCGGGCTTGGCCATGCGGGCCATGCGGTCACGGAACCGCTCGGCGACGAAGGCCTGTTCGCGCTCGGGTGGCAGCATCGCCATGGGTCAACCTGTCTGAAGCGCCTGCCCGCCGACCGGATGCGGGCGCGGCGGGACGAGGCGCGAAACGTCGATGGAGCGGAGCCGGGTCAGTCGATGGCCCGACGGATCAACTTGAGATTGTCTCCCAGGGACATGACGGCGCCGACGAGCGCGTCGCGGGCGCAGATTCCGGCCTGGAGAACCTGGATCAGGCTCTCGCCGCCCAGTTCCCGTCCGCCGGGGCGGCAATCGGCGACGTGGTAGCCGTAGAGCAGGATCGCCAACGGGGTCAGGATCAGGGCGAGGCGCAGGAGCCCGAACAGGCGTGAGAGGCGGCTCCGGCGGCGGGGCACGTCGCACCTGTCGTCCCACGCGGCGTCGCGGTCTCCCGCGTCGCGGCTGTCGGCGTATCGGTGCCCGGTGCCGTCCATGGATCCACGCGAACCCTACCCGTGCGGATCGATCCGCGCAGGCATGTTAGGTTTCAGACGTGAATCCTTTCCCAAACGCCATGCTTAAGCGGGCGTGAACAGGCCGGACGGGCGTTCAGGCGGCGAGCGCCCGGTTCACCGTGGCGCGCAGATCCGCCAGCGAGAACGGCTTGGTCAGCACGTCCGTGACGATGGCGTCGAGGCCGCGGGCGCGCTCGCGCTGGTCGGCGAAGCCCGTCATCAGCAGGATGGTCAGGTTCGGGAAGTCGCGCTTGGCCGCGAGCGCCAGGGCGATGCCGTCCATCAGCGGCATGCGGATGTCGGTGAGCATCAGGTCGAAGCCGCCATCGGCCTCGTTCAGCCGATCGAGCCCGTCGCTGCCGTCGATCGCGGTGACGACGGCGTGGCCGTCGATCTCCAGCCCCCGCTTGAGGAAGCCCCGAACCGTCTCCTCGTCATCCACGAGCAGGATGCGCGCCATGTCCGTCCGATTTCGTCCTGCCGTGAGAACCGCCTGACCGGCGACCGCTCGAAAGACACCGATGGAGCGGGCCGTCTGTCAAGCCGGGATTCATCAGGAGACGGCGCGAGCCGGTGCAAGAACCGGCCTGGAGGCAAAAATGCCGCGCTCGCTCCGTCGGTTCCGCCGGGTTCAGGACCCGTCGAACAGATCGGCGTCGGTGCTGTCGAAATCGACCACGCCGACGAAGGGCAGCTGCCGGAAGGCGTGGGCCGCATCCATGCCATAGCCGACCACGAACACGTCGGGGCAGGTGAAGCCGACGAAATCCGCATCCATGGTCACGGCGCGCTTGCCCGGCTTCTCCAGAAGCACCGCCGTCAGCACCCGCTGCGCGCCGCGGGCCATCAGCAGGTCCTTGGCGAAGACCAGGGTGCGGCCGGATTCCAGGATGTCGTCGATGAGGAGCACGTCGCGGCCTCGCACCTCGCTCTGCACGTCGCGCAGGATCTCGACCTGGCCGGAGGAGACGGTGCTGGTGCGGTAGCTCGACAGGTGGACGAACTCGACCTGCGGCGACAGGCCGGCCCGGTGCAGCGACCGCAACAGGTCTGCCGCGAACATGAAGCTGCCCTTGAGCACCGCCACCACGAGCAGGTTCTCAGGCTTGGCCGCGACGATCGAGGCCGCGATCTCCTCGTTGCGCCGGGCGATGGCGGCTTCGTCGAACAGGACGCGGACGCGGCGGGACGGTGTGGTCATGCCGCCTTAGACCATCTTTTCACGCAGGCGGCCACGGTCTTTTCACGCCAGCGGCGCGGCGCCGGGCCGGCCGGCTCTCACGGGTCCGGGGCCGGATCCTTCACGGCCGCCGAGGCCTCGGCGAAGCGCAGCTGCAGGCCCCGCGCCTTCGCGGGCGGGTCGGCGAAGCGCGCGCGGAAGCGGGCGGTCTCGCCCGCGGCGAGGCCGGAGCGGGGTGCCGGGATCTGCAGAATCCGCAAGGCCGTGCCGGCCTCGTCGCGCAGTTCGACCGCGAGCGGCGGGACCGGCATCGTGTCGCGGGCGAGGCCGACGAGGTCGCCCTCCACCACGAGCTCGGCCGGGCGTCCCGCCTCGGCGGGATTGCGGAAGGCGACCACGTCGCGGATCTCGAGGCCGCGCAGGTTCACCGGCAGGCCGAGGCGGGCGTAGAGACCGGCGCTCTGCGGCACCGCCCGCACCACCGAGGTCCGGGCGAGGCAGGCGAGCGGCAGCACGGCGGCGAGGGCGAGCCCGGCGGCGAGGGCCGGCGAGAGCGTCCTGCGCCGGGGGGTCTTCTTGGCGCGCGTCCGGGGCCCGCGGCGGCGCGGCGCGGCCGGAGGCTCCGCCGGCACGTTGTCGACGACGTCCTCGCCCACGGCGCTGCGCACCGCCGCCGAGGCCTCGGCCCAGGCGGCATCCGAGGGCGCGTCGGGAGCCGCCGCGCCGTCGCCGGCCGCCTCCAGTTCGGCCGCATGCGCGGCGAGCACGTCGGCCGGGGTGATGAACCAGGTCTCGCGGCAGGCGGCGCAGCGTACCGAGCGCCCCTCCATGCCGAGGCGCCCGGTCTCGACCCGGTACGCGCTGGCGCAGGTGGGGCAGACGATCAGCATGAACGGCGACGCTCGGACGAGCCCGGCCCGGGCTGGGCACGGAACTTCTTAAGCGAGTGTCAGCGAACGCGGTTAAGCTCCGGTAAGCGCCGCGGCCGCGCCGATTCCGCCCCCCGGTTCTGGGCACGGTCTTGAAAACGCCGGCCCCGGGCTTCATCCCGGCAAGTCGAGGCCTCGAGCCGCTCCCGATCGCGTTGCAACCGGGAGCGGCTCGAAGCCTTCGTTGTGACGCGCTCTCTGACGCCGAACCGGCATCCACTTCGGCTTGAGAGCGCTCGAGAGGTGACGGACCGGTGAAGATGGGAAGCCTGCTGCCCGGTGCGGAAGTGCCGGTGGTCCAGTTCGAGAATGTCGGCATGCGCTACGGCCTCGGGCCGGAAGTGCTGTCGGACGTGAGCTTCCGCATCGCGCCCCATTCCTTCCAGTTCCTCACCGGACCGTCCGGCGCGGGCAAGACCACGCTGCTGCGCCTGATCCTGCTCTCGGCGCGGCCGACCCGCGGCGTCGTCTCGGTGTTCGGCGAGGAGGTGAGCGGCATCTCCAGCGGCAACCTCACCGCCCTGCGGCGGCGCATGGGCGTGGTGTTCCAGGATTTCCGCCTGCTCGACCACCTCACCACCTACGAGAACGTGGCCCTGCCCCTGCGCGTGCAGGGCCGGGCGGAGACGAGCTACCGGGCCGAGGTGGTGGAGCTCCTGCGCTGGGTGGGCCTGGGCGAGCGCATGCACGCCCTGCCCCCGCTGCTCTCCGGCGGCGAGAAGCAGCGCGCCGCCATCGCCCGCGCACTGATCGGCCGCCCGGACCTGCTGCTCGCCGACGAGCCCACCGGCAACGTCGATCCCAGCCTCGGCCGGCGCCTGCTGCGGCTGTTCCTCGAATTGAACAAGCTCGGGACCTCGGTGATCATCGCCACCCACGATTTCGGCATCATGGACGCGGTGCCCGCCCGCCGCATGGTGCTGGGCGAGGGCCGCCTGCGGATCGAGGAGTGATGGTGGATCCGACGACCCGGCGCCCCGAGGCGCCCGCGATGCCCGCGCACGAGGCGCAGCCGGAGGGACGCGCGCCGGAGCGGGCGCCCGCCCGCTCCGCTGCGGGATCGATGGTGACCGCCGCGCCGGATCCGGGCCTGCCGCTGCGGCGCAACGCGCCCCTGGTGCCGACCGACTCGGCCGCGAGCCGCTCGCTCGCCGCGGTCATCGCCATCCTCACCTTCCTGGCCGGCCTCTGCGCGGGCACCGCCGAGATGGTGGCGACGAGCGCCGGGCAGTGGCAGGGCAGCGTCGCCCGCGAGGTGACGATCCAGGTCCGACCGGGGCCCGGCCGCGACATCGATGCGGACCTCGCCAAGGCGCAGGGCATCGCGAAGGCGGAGCCCGGCATCGCCGAGGCGCGGGCCTTCTCGAAGGCCGAGGCCGAGCGTCTGCTGGAGCCCTGGCTCGGCAGCGGCCTCGACCTCTCCGACCTGCCGGTGCCGCGCCTGATCACCCTGAAGCTCGGCACGCCCGCGCCCGACCTCAAGCACCTGCGCGCGAGCCTGACCGACGCGCTGCCAGGCGTCGCGAGCCTCGACGACCACGTGCTCTGGCTGCAGCGCCTCTCGACCATGGCCAACACCTTCGTCGGCGTCGGCATCGGCATCGTCGCCCTGGTCCTCGTCGCCACCGGCCTCGCCGTCGCCTTCGCCACGCGCGGGGCGATGGCGGGCAACAAGGAGGTGGTCGAGGTGCTCCACTTCGTGGGCGCCGACGACGACTTCATCGCCCGGGCCTTCCAGCGCCGCTTCTTCGGCCTGGGCCTGCGCGGCGGCGCGATCGGCGCGGGCAGCGCCCTCCTGGCCTTCGCCCTGGCGGGACTCCTGTCCCGGGCCTGGCGCTCGGGACCGGCCGGCGACGAGATCGAGGCCCTGTTCGGCGCCTTCAGCGTGGGCTGGCGCGGCTATGCCAGCGTGCTCGCGATCGGCGTGATCGCCTCGCTGGTGACCGGGGTGGTCTCGCGCCTGACGGTGCGGCGCTTCCTGGCCTGAGGCTGGCATCCCGCGACGCCGGATCCGCCGTCCCGGCGGGCTCGCGCCGGTTCGGCAGGGGATGGGCAGCGGGCCCGGTCGACCTGCCCCTCTCGGCCGCCGCTGGGGATTTGTCGCGGAACGCGTGATGAATCCGGAGGGACGAGATTGCGTTAACCATTCGTCAACCTCTGGGACGCGCAATGGCTTGACCTGACCATCGTCCTAACGGGGGCTGCCTCCGGGCCGCCGCAATCGCCCCTATCCTGTCGGAGAATGTCCACGCGTATGACGCGCGCCTTCGATCCGAACTTCGCCGAGCCCTTCGGCTGGCGCTGGGACATCGCACGCGGTGCCCGTCCCGAGCCGCGCGCGGAGCAGCCCCGGGCCGGACGGCGCGGGCCGCTCGCCGCGCTGGCGGCGGGGACGGGCCTCGCCACGCTCGCGGTGCTCGGCGGCTTCCTCGGCTTCGTGGGCATGCTCGAGCGCAGCGAGCGGACGCCGCTCGGCCGGGCCGACGGCATCGTCGCCCTCACCGGGGGTGCGCAGCGGATCGGCGACGCCATCGACCTGCTGGCCAGCGGCTACGGGCGGCGGCTGCTGATCACCGGCGTCAACGAGCGCACGAGCCGCGACGAGATCGCCCGCCTCAACCCGACCCAGCGCGACTGGATCGCCTGCTGCGTCGACCTCGACTACCGGGCGCGCAACACCATCGGCAACGCCATCGAGACCCGCCGCTGGATGCGGCGGCACCATTTCGGCACGGTCACGGTGGTGACCTCGAACTACCACATGCCGCGCACGCTGATTGAGCTCGACCACGCCCTGCAGGGCTCGGACGGCGTGGTGCCCCACCCGGTGATCGCCGAAGGCTTCGATGCGGGCCGCTGGTGGCGCAGCCCCGCGACGGCGCGGCTGCTGGCGGCGGAATACGTGAAGTTCGTGGCCGCCTGGCTGCGCACCCGCTTCGAGGACGACCCCGAGCAGTCCCGCGCCGCGATCCTGATCGGCCGCGGCAAGCCGGTGAAGATGGTCGCAGAGCCCCTGTCCCGCCGGCTCGACTGAGGCCGGGATTCCGAAGGGATCATGCCTTCGGCGGGTCCAGGACGGAGCCCTGGAATACGTCAGGGCTTCGCCCCGACACCCCACGAAAGGGGTGACCCCTTTCGAAACCCGGACATGAGGGACACCTTGCAGGCGTCGGCCCAGCGGATGTCTCAGGAGCCCCGGCAGCGAGTCTTGATCGCCGTGGAGAATTCCCGCTCCGAACCCTGGACCTGGGCGAGCCGCTCGTTGCGCTCCGAGCCCGACAGGCAGCGGCCGTAGACGCTCGCGACCCGGCGCATGGTGTCGACGTGGCGGCGCCAGATCCGGCAGGTCTTGGCCTCGTCGCCGTCGGCCTGCTCCAATTGGTCGATGGCCTGCCGCTGCATCGACTGGGCCACGAGCACGTCGCGCGGGCAGGTGCCGTCGGCGCCGGCCTGGGCCTGGGCGGAGACCGGGCCGAGGACCAGCGCGGCGAGGAGCGATCGGCGCAGGGTCGAGAGGATCATGCCGCCTGGGGAGCCGGGGTATGGGTCAGCAGGGCGTAGAGGGCGCTCGCATCCCGCGCCGCCCGGATCCGCTCCAGGATGCCGGGCTCGCGCAGCACGCGGGCGACCTGGGCGAGCGCCTTCAGGTGGTCCGCGCCGGCCCCCTCCGGAGCCAGCAGCAGGAAGGCGAAATCGACGGGCTGCCCGTCGAGCGCCTCGAAGTCGACCGGCTTGTCGAGACGGGCGACGAGGCCGAACAGCCGATCGAAGCCGGCCAGCTTGCCGTGCGGGATCGCGACGCCGTCACCGATGCCGGTGGAGCCCAGGCGCTCGCGCTGCAGCAGGGTCTCGAAGACCTCGCGCTCGTCGAGGCCGGTCAGGCGGCGCACGGCCTGGGCGCTCAGCTCCTGCAGAACCTGCTTCTTGGTCCGCGCGCGCAGGGCCGGCACCACGGAATCCGGATCGAGGAATTCCAGGATTGGCATGGGAGGACCGTCGCCCCTTCGGCCGGGTTCGACGGCGAACCCCGCAACCGTCACAAAGGGCCGCCGGCGTCTTCCGCGCAGACGACCCCTGATCGTTAATTACCGGACGGACCGGCGGTTCCCGCCCGTCGCCCCGGTCAGCCCGCCTCGGGCGGATCGACCCAACCGATGGCGCCGTCGCTGCGCCGATATACGACGTTGATGCGTCCGGTGCCAGCGTGAACGAAGACCACCACCGGCGCACCCGTCAGATCGAGGGCGGTCACCGCCTCGCTCACCGAGCGGCGCTGAAGGGTCTTGGTGCTTTCGGCGACGATGGGCGGATGGTCGGCCTCATCCTCTTCGGGCGTCTCCGGCTCGTCCTCGGTGGGGGCGGCAAGCACGGCGTAGGCCGCCTCCACGGCGCCGTTCGTCTGCGCCGCGGCGTGGTCCTTCAGGCGGTGCTTGTAGCGGCGCAGCCGCTTCTCCAGCCGGTCCGCAGTCTGCTCGAAGCTCGCCCGCGGATCGTGATCGGCGCCCGTCGCCTCGATGGTGAGGCCGGAGACGAGGTGGAGCACGCAATCCGTGCGGTACGCGGTGCCGTCCCGCCGGAGCGTGACGTGGCCGTTGCAGGAGCCGCTCATATGGCTGTCGAGGTATTTCGCGAGCGTCGCCGCCATCCTTTCCTCGACACGGCTTCGAAGAGCCTCCCCGAGGTCCAGGCCGTGGCCCGTGACGCGCAAAGCCCCCATGTTTCCTCCGGTCAACGCACTGCTTGGACCCTGAGGTTAAGGAGCCGCGCCCGCGGAAGTCAACGCGCCCGGTGAGCCGGCTCGGAACAGCGGGCGCCCCCTGCCCTGACCCCGCCGCTCACCGCAGCGCCAGGGCCGCCGCACCGCCTTGCGAGCCCCCTTGCGTCCCGCCCTGGGCGTAGCGCTCGCGCCGGCGCTCGATCGAGGACGGGATGCGCAGGGACTCGCGGTACTTGGCGACGGTGCGCCGGGCGATGTCGACGCCCTCGCTGCGCAGCTTCTGCACCAGCGCATCGTCCGACAGCACGTCGTCCGGCGTCTCGGCATCGACGAGCTGCTTGATGCGGTAGCGCACGGCCTCCGAGGAATGGGCCGCAGCGCCCGCGGCGCCGGGGATCGCCGCGGTGAAGAAGTACTTCATCTCCAGGGTGCCGCGGCTCGTTCCGATCGCCTTGTTGGAGGTGACCCGCGAGACGGTCGATTCGTGCATGCCGATCGCCTCGGCCACCGTCTTCAGGTTGAGCGGGCGCAGATGCGTCACGCCGTGCAGGAAGAAGCCGTCCTGCTGGCGCACGATCTCGGTGGCGACCTTGAGGATGGTGCGCGCCCGCTGCTCCAGGCTGCGGGTCAGCCAGTTCGCGGTCTGCAGGCAATCCGAGAGGAAGGCCTTGTCGGTGTCGCTCGCCGCGCCGCGCGTGACGCGGGCGTAGTAGCTCTGGTTCACCAGGACCCGCGGCAGGGTCTCGCTGTTCAATTCGACCAGCCAGGAGCCGTCGGGCGCGGGCCGCACGAACACGTCCGGGATCAGCACCTCGACGGCGCTGGCGCCGAAGGCCCGGCCCGGCTTCGGCTCGAGCCGGCGGATCTCGCCGAGCATCTCGACGAGGTCCTCGTCGTCCACGCCGCAGAGGCGGCGGAGCGCGGCGAAATCGCGCTTGGCCACGAGGTCGAGGCGCGAGACCAGCGCCTGCATGGCGGGGTCGAAGCGGTCCTTCTCGCGCAGCTGGATCGCGAGGCATTCGGCGAGGTCGCGGGCGCCGACCCCGGACGGGTCGAAGCCCTGGATCAGCGTCAGGATGCCGGCCACGCGGTCGAGGGTGGCGCCGAGCCGCTCGGCGACGCCGTCGAGGGATTCCCGGATGTAGCCGGCCTCGTCCACCGCATCGATCAGGAAGCCGCCGATCAGCCGGTCGACGGGATCGGAGGTGGCGAGTTCGAGCTGGCTCGCGAGATGCTCGCGCAGCGAGGTCTCGGCGGTGAGCGTCGCCTCGAAATCCGGCGCCTCGGCATCGAAGCTGCCCCCGGTGCTGCCATAGGGCGCGGGCGTCAGGGAGAGCATGTCGCCGGACGCCGTCTCGCGGGCCGGCGCGGGGGTGTCGTCGGGAAAGACGTTGTCGAGGCGCGTCTCGAAGCCGGTCTCGATCTCGCCGCGGCCCGGATCGAGCTCGGCCGTGCCGGACCAGGCCTCGTCCGCTCCCTCGAAAGCCGCGCTCTCGCGCGGCTCCGCGCCGGACTCGTGCGGCTCTGCGGCGTCGGGACCAGCGCCCTCGACACGCTCCAGGAGCGGGTTGCGCTCCAGTTCGGCTTCCACGTAGGCGGCGAGATCGAGCTGCGAGAGCTGCAGGAGCTTGATGGCCTGCAGGAGTTGCGGCGTCATCACCAGGGCCTGGCCCTGGCGCATCTCGAGTCTTTGCATCAGACTCATGCGGACCCCTGCCTCTTCCGACGACGGCCGGCCGAGGGCCCTGCGCCCATCGGCACGCTTCTTGCTTGTATCTTCGGTTAGCTTTAGCCGCTTCCTCGCGCCCCGTCAAAGCGGTGGGCCCGGGTTTTCCGCGGAACGGGCTGCACGGCGCCGCCTGCACCGCACTCTTCCGCAGCTTCGTTTAAGGAAGGCTTGCGCGCAATATGCGCCCGCCGGAGACGCGGGACCTCCGACAGGCCGCTGCGGGGCGGACGGACGTGCCCGGACTTGGCGGGCGCGCCCTCCCCCGGAGCGTGGATCAGAGCCGGAAATCCTCGCCGAGATAGAGCCGGCGCGCCTCCGGATTCGCCACGATCTCCTCGGGCGTGCCCTCGGTGAGGATGCGGCCCGAATGGGCGATATAGGCCCGGTCGATCAGGCCGAGCGTCTCGCGCACGTTGTGGTCGGTGATGAGCACGCCGATGCCGCGCTGCTTCAGGTGCTTCACCAGATCCTGGATGTCGCCGACCGCGATCGGATCGATGCCGGCGAAGGGCTCGTCGAGGAGCATGAAGGTCGGCGAGGAGGCGAGCGCCCGCGCGATCTCGCAGCGCCGCCGCTCGCCGCCGGACAGGGCGATGGAGGGCGACTTGCGCAGGCGCGCGATGTCGAACTCCTCGAGCAGGGATTCGAGCTTGCGCGCCCGCTCCTTGCGGTCGGGCTCGGCCACCTCGAGCACGGCGCGGATGTTGTCCTCGACGGTGAGGCCGCGGAAGATCGAGGCCTCCTGCGGCAGGTAGCCGATGCCGAGGCGCGCCCGCTGATACATGGGCAGTTGCGTGATCGGCAGTCCGTCGAGGCTGATATGGCCGCGGTCGGCCGGAACCAGCCCGGTGATCATGTAGAAGATCGTGGTCTTGCCGGCGCCGTTCGGCCCGAGCAGGCCGACCGCCTCGCCGGTGCGGACCACGAGGCCGGCCTCGTGCACCACGGTGCGGGCGCCGTAGCTCTTGCGCAGGCCGCGCACGCTGAGGATGCCAGGGCCGCCCTCGGCATCCGCGGCCTCGGCGGCTGCCCGCCCGCGGCCGAACAGGCGGCCGAGGAGCGACGGCCGGGCGACGGCGACCGGCGGAGCGGGGTCGTGCCCCGGATCGAACGTCACGGCGCCGCTCAATTCGCCTGCGCCCGCGCCCTGGCGGCCTCGGCGTCCGCCGGCTTGTCGGCGGCCTTGTCGCCCGGCTTCGGCGCGCCGCGCGCGGCGGCCGCGGGCGGCGCGCAGCCCGTGGCCTTGGCGCCCTTGGCCTCGGTCTTCTCGCCGGGGACGAACATGGCCGAGACGCGGCCGCCCGCCACCGGGTCCATGTTCGCGCGGCCGGTATTCATGTCGTAGACGAGGCGCTGCCCGCGGGTGACGTTCTGGCACTGGCTCAGCACGACGTTGCCGGTGAGCACGATGCGCTTGGCCGCCTGGTCGAACACGGCGCTGTCGCCGGTCGCCACCTGATCCTTCTGGACCACGGTGACGGGACCGGCGCATTCCACCTTCTGGATGCCGTTCTCGGGCTTCGCCTCGGCCGGCTTGTCGGCCGCGCCGTCCTTCTCCTTGCCGCGCTTGTAATGCACGGTCATGGTCGAGCAGCGGATGGTGCTGTCGCCCTGGACGGCGACCACGTTGCCGGCGAACACCGCCTTGTTCTCGCGGTCGAACACGTCGAGCCGGTCGGCGTCGATCTTGATCGGCTCCTTGCCCCCGCCGATCGCGCCGAAGGGGCTGCCCTCCTTCTGCGCCGCCGGCGCCGCGAGCGCGGGCGCGGCCAGCAGCAGGAGGCCGAGCAGGGCGGAGCCGGGGCGCCTCACGGCCGCCCCTCCCCCGGCTCCGCCGCGGAGAGCAGGCGCAGGGCGCCGCTGTCGACGGTGGGGCCGGCCGCGTCGGGCTTCCGGTCCGGTCGAGCGGCCGTGTCGGCGTCCTGATGGAACACGGTGTGCACGTTGCCGATGAAGGAGATCACGCGGCCGTTCTCGACCACGTCGAGGCTGTCGGCCACCACCGAGCCGCTCGGAACCGTGACCGTCACGGTCTCCTTCGAGGAGACGCTGCCGGCCTTGAAGTTCACCGCAGCCGAGGTGAGCCGGGCTTCCTCGCCCTTGTCGGTCCAGATCCGGATGTCGCGGCTGAGGTCGAGCGTCTCGCGGCCGGTATCGAACAGGCCCGAGGCCGCCTCCAGCCGGGCGAGGCCGCCCTTGTCGTCGGTGGCGATGTGGCCGCGCATGGTCTCGAGCTCGATCAGGCTCGGCTTGCGCATGTCCTGCAGGGCGGCGGCCGCGGTGACCTCGTAGCCGCGATCGCCCTTGCGGAAGCCGGAGAGCCGCGGATTGTCCATGCGCACCTTGGTGCCGGACAGGGTGACGGGACCGACGCTGACATCGGGCAGCGAGGCCGCGAAGGGGTTCAGCACGAGGGCCGCCACCGCGATCACGGCGCCGCCCGCGGCCAGCGGGATGACGCGCCGGAACAGCCGGACGCGCGCGCTGTGGCGGTGGGCGCGGGCATGGGCGCGCGTGCGCCGCGCGCTGCCGGCGCTGAGCCCGTTCGTGCCGATCGCGTCGAGCGCCTGCATGACATGTCCCGGCGGCGTGCCCGGCGGGCGCCCGCGAGAGAGGATACGGTCCGGATCGGCACGCGGCCGGCCCGGGGCCGCGGGCCCGAGGCCGCGACCGGAACGGGCCGCATGCGCTCGGCCGATGGCGAAGTTATGGCTTAAGTGTTTCCGAAGGTTCAACCATAGCACGAAGCAGAGCCGGCTTCCGCACGCCCCGGTCGGCGCGGGCGGTGCGCGGGCGCACACACCCGAGGCAGAGTGCCGAGCCGCTCAGGTATGGGCGAAGATGTCCGTCTCCGGCCAGCCCTCAAGGTCGAGCCGGGCGCGGGCCGGCAGGAAGTCGAAACAGGCGCGGGCCAGATCGCTGCGGCCCTCGCGGGCGAGCATGGCATCGAGGCGCTCCCGGGCGGCGTGCAGGTGCAGCACGTCGGAGGCCGCATAGTCGAGCTGAGCCTGGCTCAGGGTCTCCGCGCCCCAGTCGGAGGATTGCTGCTGCTTCGACAGATCGACGCCGACGAGTTCGCGGACCACGTCCTTCAGCCCGTGCCGGTCCGTGTAGGTGCGGGCGAGCTTCGAGGCGATCTTGGTGCAGTAGACCGGCGCCGGCATCACGCCGAACCGCTGGAACAGCACCGCGAGGTCGAACCGGGCGAAGTGGAAGATCTTCAGGACCGTCGGGTCGGCGAGGACGCGCTTCAGATTCACCGCCTCCGACCCCTCGCGCGGGATCTGGACCACGTCGGCCGTGCCGTCGCCGGTGGAGATCTGCACCACGCAGAGCCGGTCCCGGTGCGGGTTGAGGCCCAGCGTCTCGGTGTCGATGGCGATGGCCGCGCCGGGCTGGTAGCCGTCGGGCAGGTCGCCCCGGTGGAGGCGGACGGTCGGGCTCGGCATCGGGTGCGTCTTTTCGGCAGGTGCTTGCGGGAACGGGGTTTTTTCGCCGGTAGCACCGCCGCGGCGGGGGGACAAGGGCAGGGACGGGGGAGGCGGTCCCGCCTGCATCACGCGAAGATCCGGCTTGCCCCATCAAACCGCCTCATCCTGAGGTGCGAGGCGACAGCCGAGCCTCGAAGGAGGTCTCCAACAGGGTCTCAGGATGAGGTCGCGAAGGGGATCGGCTTGACTGGGGACCTGCCGATCCGCTCGGACAGGCTCTCAGACCGCGACGTTGTCGATGAGGCGCGTCCGGCCGAGATAGGCGGCGGCGAGCACCCGGGCCGGGCCCGCCACCCGCTCCAGCGGCGCGAGGGTCACGGCGTCGCAGACGGCAAGGTACTGCACCTGGAAGCCCGCCTCCTGCAGGGTGGCAATCCCCTCGGCGATGGCCGGCGCAGTGGCCGCCCCGGTGCGGCAGGCGGCGGCGACCGCGTTCAGCACGGCGTAGAGGTTCGGCGCGAGTGCCCGCTCGTCCGGCTCGAGGTAGCGGTTGCGGGAGGAGCGCGCGAGGCCGTCCGCCTCGCGCAGGGTCGGCACGCCGCGGATCTCGACGGCGAGGTCGAGATCCGCGACCGCGCGGCGCACCACCTGGAGCTGCTGGTAATCCTTCTCGCCGAACAGGGCGACGTCCGGGCGGACTTGGCCGAGGAGCTTCGTCACCACCGTGGCGACGCCGGAGAAATGGCCCGGCCGGAAGGCGCCGCACAGGCCTTCGGTCAGGCCCGAGACCTCGATGCGGGTCGCGAAGCCCGGCGGGTACATGGTCGCGACCTCCGGCGTCCAGGCCGCATCCGCACCGGCCTCGCGGAGGCGGCGGAGATCGCTCTCCACGTCGCGGGGGTAGCGGGCGAAATCCTCGTTCGGGCCGAACTGGGTCGGATTGACGAAGATGCTGACCACCGCCCGACCGATCCGGCGCGCCTCGGCGACCAGGGCGAGATGGCCCTCGTGCAGGGCGCCCATGGTCGGCACCAGGGCGACGCGCTCGCCCGCTTCGCGCCAGGCCGCGACCCGGGCCCGCATCTCGGCGAGGTCGCTGATGCGCTGCGAAGAGGAGGATGGCTGCGCGCTGCTCAAGGCTCGGGCTCCGGGCGGGGACGGCGCGCCGGTCTAATCCGCCCCCGCGCGGTGCGCCAGCCCGCCCGTTACGGGCAGTAGGGCAGCAGCGCGCGGCCGAACGGGTCGTCGATGCCGGGCGGCGGCGTCAGGCCGTAATAGCTCGGGCGCGACAGACCGTAGGCCGAGCCGACATAGCTCGGATCGTCGGGGGCGTTGGTGGGGATCGGCACGCGCCGCGGCACGCAGCCGATCGGGGCGGGCGGCGGCGGAGCCCGGCGCACGATCCGCTCGCTGTCGTCGCTGCGCGGGAAATAGCGCGGCGGGCTGGCAGGCACGGCGTAGCGCGGCGCGCCGAACCCGTCGCCGAGCAGGTCGGCGGCCCCTGCGGGCGCGGACACGATCAGCGCCGCCATCGCGGCCATGCACAGGCGCCGTCCCACCGCTGCGTTCATGCCCCTCTCCCGCCGGCAGGCAACCCTTGTCCCGGCTTGGTAAATCAGAGGTTAGCGCCGGCTCAGGTCAGCGGGGCCGTGCGGGCCTGGAGGGCGGTGACGAGGTCGGCCGGCCGCAACCGGATCTGCAGGCCGCGCCCGCCGCCGTTCACGTGGATCTCCTCCGCCGTATCGAGGGAGCCGGCATCGATCAGCGTCGGCACCGCGCGCTTCTGACCGAGGGGGCTGATGCCGCCGACATGGTAGCCGGTGAGCCGCTCGGCCTCGGGCGGCTTCAGCATCGCCGCGGACTTGCCCCCGAACGCCGCCGCGACGCGCTTCATGCTGACCTCGCGGTCCGACGCGACGAGGAGGCAGACCGGCTTGCCGTCGACCGCGGCCATCAGGGTCTTGAGCACCCGGTCCGGGCTGACGCCGAGGGCCTCGGCCGCCTGCAGGCCGATGCGCTGCGCGTCGGGATCGTAGGCATAGGCGTGGAGGCTGTAGGGGATCCCCGCCTTGTCGAGGGCGCGGGTGGCGGGCGTGGCCTTGGCCATCGATGTCTCGTCTCGCGGGTTCGGCGTGCAGGGTCGGGACCGGCGTTGCGGCGTCAGGCGGCGGCGAGGGCGACCACCAGCCGGCCGATCTCGGCATGGATCGCGTCGCGCACCGCGTCCGGCGCGTCGCTCCGCGTGATGTAGACCGCGGCGAGCAGCGGCGCACGTCCCGGGGGCCGGACGATCGCCACCACATTCGCCGTGCCGTTGGCGCCGGACCCGGTCTTGTCGCCGACCGACCAAGTGGGCGGAATCCCGGCGCGCAGCCGCTTCAGGCCGGTGCGGGCCTCCATCATCCAGCCGGCGAGACGGGCGCGGCTCTCCGGCGCCAGGGCCGGTCCGAGCAGGATGCGCTCCAGGGTCGCGAGCATCGCGGCCGGCGTGGTGGTGTCGCGCAGATCACCGGGGATCGCCGTGTTGAGCTCCGGCTCCCAACGGTCGAGGCGTGTGACCGGATCACCGATCCGGCGCAGCCAGGCGGTCAGGGCCTCGGGGCCGCCAAGGGCCTGGAGCACGAGGTTCGCCGCCGTGTTGTCGCTCCAGACCAGCGCGGCGGCGCAGGCCTCGCCCAGCGGCATCGGCCCCTCCCCGGCTTCGAGGCGGCGGCGCGCCACCGGGGCGTAGCTGTCGAGGTCGGCCGCCGTATAGGGCATCGCCCGCGCCAGCGTCTCCGTGCCCTGCTCGACCCGTGCCAGCAGGGCCGCGGCGGCCAGGACCTTGAAGGTGCTGCACAGGGGAAAGCGCTCGTCGGCGGCCAGGGCGAGGCTGCGCCCGCTGCCGGTATCGCGGATTGCGACGCCGAGGCGTCCGCCGAAGCCGTGGGCCAGCGCCACGAGCCGCGCCTGCGGATCCTCCGCGGCAGGGGCGCTGGCGGGCCAAGCGGCGGCCACGAGCCCCGCGCCGAGGCCCCGGCAGAGATGACGGCGCGTCGGGTCGGACATCGGGTCGGGATCCTCCTGCGCGGCCGGGCTTCGGTTTCGGCCGAAGGCCCGCGTCGTCCCAGCCAGGCCATCATGTCACCGCGCGCCGCGCTGTACAGGGCTCGCGTTTCGCAAGGCGCCAGCGGGCCGTGATAGAGCGCTCGCCGAGCCCGCCGGACGCGGATGGTGCAGGACCCTGACCCGTCCGGATGCCGCGCGGGCCGGGCTCGACGCGTCCCGGATTTGTGGATGGCAGGATGAACGACCACAGCACGATCTTCGCGCCGGCGAGCGGCTTCGGACGGGCGGCCGTCGCCGTGGTGCGGCTCAGCGGCCCGGCCTGCGCCGCGGCGCTCCTGGCGCTGGCCGGTCCCCTCCCCCCGCCGCGGCGGCTGTCGCTGCGCAGCCTGCGCGATCCGGTCGATGGCAGCGTGCTCGACAAGGCGCTGATCTGCTGGATGCCGGGGCCGAAGACCTTCAGCGGCGAGGACATGGCGGAGCTGCATCTCCATGGCGGCGCCGCCGTGCGGTCGGGCGTGCTCCGCGTCCTCTCGAGCCTGCCGGGCTGCCGGGCCGCCGAGGCCGGGGCCTTCACCCGCCGGGCGGTGCTCAACGGCCGCCTGGACCTGACGGAGGCGGAGGGGATCGCCGACCTGATCGAGGCCGAGACCGAGGCGCAGCGGCGTCAGGCTCTGCGCCAGCTCGATGGAGCCCTCGGCCGACAGGTGGAGGCATGGCGCGAGGCCGGCCTCACCTGCCTCGCGGCCGCAGAGGCGGCCCTCGACTTCGCCGACGAGGGCGATGTCGACGATGCGGCCCTCGATGCTGCCTTGCTCGGCCGTGTCGCCGGGCTGCGGACGGAGATCGCGGCGGCTCTGGCCGATGGGCGGCGCGGGGAGCGGCTCCGGGACGGCTTCACCGTGGTGCTGGCGGGCGCACCGAATGTCGGCAAATCGACCCTGCTGAACGCGCTCAGCCGCAGGGATGCGGCCATCGTCTCGGACCGGCCGGGAACGACCCGCGATGCGATCGAGGTGCGGCTCGATCTTGGCGGCTTGCCGGTCCTTCTGGTGGATACGGCGGGCCTGCGCGAGACGGCGGATGTGGTCGAGGCGGAGGGCATCGCCCGCACGCGGCAGCGCATCGCCCAGGCCGACCTCGTCCTGCTGCTGGCCGATACGGGAGAGGCGGAGGCATCGGGCTTTCCGGACGTGCCGGTCCTGCGCATCCGCACCAAGGTCGATCTCTCCGACACCGCGTCAGCCGGTTCGGAGGATGTGGGGATATCCGCGCGGACCGGTCGCGGTCTCGACGCCCTCCTCCGCCTCATCCAGGACCGGGCAGAATCGGCGCTCGGCAGCGGTGACGCCGTGGTCACGCGGGAGCGTCACCGAGCGGCGCTGGTGCGCTGCCTTGGGCATCTCGACCGCGTTCTCGCCGCGGCGGATGGCGCCCTGCCCGAAATGATCAGCGAGGATCTGCGGCTGGCTGTGCGGGCGCTCGGGGAGATCAGCGGTCGCGTCGGCGTCGAGGACGTTCTCGACCGCCTGTTCAGCAGCTTCTGCATCGGGAAATGAGGTCCTGTTTCACGTGAAACAGGGCACCTTCAGCCGCGGGTGAGGAACATGCCGGTCAGCAGGAAGGCGAAGGCCGCGAGGCCGAGGGCGCCTTCCTCCCGCGCAGTCCTGCCTGTGAAGTGGGCAAGCGCACCGCCCGCCACGCACAGGACTCCCAGACCGAGTGCCATCAGATGCATGAGCCGCTCTCCTGCAATAGTCCCAGGACGCTGACACGCTGCGGCTGGCCGGCGTGATGCGGTGCCGCGATATCGAGAGCCGGTTAAGCAAAATTAATGCCGCAGGCTCGGCAGTGGGCGCCCATCAGCGCGCCGCCCCGCGGGCATCACCGCGTTGCGCAGGGCGTCCGCAGGCACATGTCCGGATGCCCGCGTTGACGGCGCGACACGCGGGCGCGTAATCACGCGCATGCCCACGACCCCGTCCCACGCCTTCGATGTGATCGTCATCGGCGGTGGCCATGCCGGCGTCGAGGCCGCTGCGGCCGCGGCCCGCTTCGGCGCGCGCACCGCTCTGGTGACCCATGCCGCCGCCACCATCGGCGCCATGTCGTGCAATCCCGCCATCGGTGGCCTGGGCAAGGGTCATCTCGTGCGCGAGGTCGATGCCCTCGACGGCCTGATGGGCCGGGTGGCCGATGCCGCCGGCATCCAGTTCCGCCTGCTCAATCGGCGCAAGGGCCCGGCGGTGCGTGGTCCCCGCACACAGGCCGACCGCAAGCTCTACGCCGCCGCCATGCAGGCGGCGGTGGCCGAGACCGCCGGCCTCCAGGTGATCGAGGCATCCTGCGAGGACCTCCGCGTGGTGGATGGCCGCGTCGCCGGTGTCCGGCTCGGCGATGGGCGGGAGCTTCGCTGCGGTGCCGCCGTGCTGACCACCGGCACCTTCCTGCGTGGGCTCATCCATATCGGCCCTGTCCAGGTCCCGGCCGGCCGGGTCGGCGAGGCGCCCGCGATCGGACTCGCCCACACCCTGGACCGGCTCGGCTTCCGCCTCGGCCGGCTGAAGACCGGCACGCCGCCGCGCCTCGACGGCAGCACCATCGACTGGGCCGCCCTCGAGATGCAGGAGGCCGATGCCGACCCGGTCCCCTTCTCGACGCTGACCGAGCGGATCACCACGCCGCAGATCCGCTGCGGCATCACTCGCACGACCCAGGGCGTGCATGATCTGATCCGGGCGAACCTGCACCACTCGCCGATGTATTCCGGCGGCATCAGCAGCCGCGGGCCCCGCTACTGCCCCTCCATCGAGGACAAGGTGGTGCGCTTCGGCGACCGCGAGGGGCACCAGATCTTCCTGGAGCCGGAAGGGCTCGACGACCCGACCGTCTACCCGAACGGGATCTCCACCGCCCTTCCCGAGGCCGTGCAGCACGACCTCGTCGCGCTGATTCCCGGCTTGGCGCGGACACGCATCCTGCGACCCGGCTACGCGATCGAGTACGACTACGTCGATCCGCGTGAACTCGACACGGCGTTGCAGGCCAAGCGCCTGCCCGGCCTGTTCCTCGCCGGCCAGATCAACGGGACGACAGGCTACGAGGAGGCGGCGGCGCAAGGCCTCGTCGCCGGTCTCAATGCGGCGCGCTCCGCGGGCGGCCAGGAGACGGCGCGCTTCGACCGGGCCGAATCCTATCTCGGCGTGATGATCGACGATCTCGTCACCCACGGGGTGAGCGAGCCCTATCGCATGTTCACCTCGCGCTCGGAGTACCGGCTCAGCCTGCGCGTCGACAATGCCGATGAGCGGTTGACCCGGCGCGGCCTTGCCCTCGGCTGTGTCGGCGCGCGTCGGGCCACGCATTTCGCAGCCTCTCAGGCCGAGCTTGCCGCTGCGCGCGCACGGCTCGATGAGTTGAGCCTGACCCCGACTCAGGCGCGCGCCTACGGAATCGAGCTGAACCAGGACGGCATCCGTCGCAGCGCTTTTCAGCTCCTGTCCTATCCGGAACTCGACTGGGCGCGCCTCTCCGCCGTCTGGCCGGACTTGGCCGAGGTGTCGCCGCGTGTCGCCGAGCGCCTGCGCACGGATGCCACCTACGCCGTCTATCTCGACCGCCAGCAGGCCGACATCGCCTCCTTCCGGCGGGACGAGGCGGTGCGTCTGCCGGCCCATCTCGACTATGGCCGGATCAGCGGCCTCTCGAACGAGATGCGGCTGAAGCTGGAGGCGGTGCGGCCGGGCACGCTCGGGCAGGCGGCCCGCATCGAGGGCGTGACGCCCGCGGCGCTGACGTTGCTCGCGGCCCATGCCCGGCGCGATAGCCGCGTCGCAGTGAGCGCCTGATGGCCCGCGATCACGACCGCGACCGGGTGCTCGCGGAAGCCGGTGTTTCACGTGAAACCGCGGAGCGGCTCGACCTCTATGTCGAGCAGTTGCGGCGCTGGCAATCGGTCAAGAACCTCGTCGGACCGGCGACCCTCGCCGAGGTCTGGACGCGGCACGTCGCCGATGCTCTCCAACTCCTCACGCTCGCGCCCGATGCGACGCATTGGCTGGATCTTGGCTCCGGCGCGGGCATCCCGGGATTGATCCTGGCGATCGCCGGCGGCCCGGACATGAGCGTGGATCTCGTCGAGAGCAACGCGCGTAAGTGCGCCTTCCTGTCGGAGGCTGCGCGCCTGACGGGGGCGAAGGCTCGCATCCATAACGCCCGCATCGAGACGGTGATCGACCGCTTCCAAGGGGTCGAGATCGTCTGCGCGCGCGCACTGGCGCCCCTCGATCAGCTCCTCGCCTGGACGGAGCCGCTGTTGAAAACCGGCACCACTGGACTGTTTCCGAAGGGTCGCGACGTCGATGCGGAATTGACCCAGGCCGCCACCCGTTGGACAGTCTCGTACGACCTCGTTCCGAGCCGAACCGAGTCGGCGGCCCGGATCGTCCGCGTCACCGCCCTCGCGCCCGAAAATTCATGACAAGCGACGCCCCTCCCCCGCCGGTCGAACCGGCGCCGTCAGCCGTGACCAAGCGGCCGTTGCGGATCCTCGCGTTGGCCAATCAGAAGGGTGGCGTCGGCAAGACGACCACCGCGATCAATCTCGGCACCGCGCTCGCCGCCATCGGCGAGCAAGTGCTGGTGATCGACCTCGACCCCCAGGGCAACGCCTCGACGGGCCTCGGCATCGACCGGCGCCAGCGCCACGTCTCGACCTACGAGGTGATGGCCGGCGAGGCGCGCCTCGCCCAGGCCGTGATCCCCACGGCGGTGCCGCGCCTCTCGATCGCCCCCTCGACCATGGATCTGCTCGGCCTCGAACTGGAGATGGCGTCGAGCCCCGACCGGGCCCACCGCCTGCGCAACGTTCTCAAGGATGTCACCACCGCGCCCGAGACCGCGGGGATCACCTACGTCCTGATCGACTGCCCGCCCTCGCTCAACCTCCTCACCATCAACGCGCTGGCCGCCTCCGATGCGGTGCTGGTGCCGCTGCAATGCGAGTTCTTCGCCCTCGAAGGCTTGAGCCAGCTCCTGCGCACGGTCGAGCAGGTGCGCAGTGCCCTCAATCCGCGCCTGACGATCCAGGGCATCGTGCTGACGATGTTCGATCCGCGCAACAACCTGTCGAATCAGGTCGTGGCGGATGTGCGCAGCTTCATGGGCGAGAAGGTCTACGAGACCATGATCCCGCGCAACGTACGGATCTCCGAGGCGCCCTCGCACGGTAAGCCGGCGCTGCTCTACGATCTGAAATGCGCCGGCAGTCAGGCCTATCTCAGGCTCGCCTCCGAGGTGATCCGCCGCGAGGGGCGTGTCCCGGAAGCGGCCTGATCGGTCATCCGGGTGGGAAACAGGGTTCGAGACGTGTTGCGTAGCAAGGTGGACGGTATGGCGGATGAGGCACCACGGCCTCGGCTGGGGCGCGGGCTCGCAGCCCTGATCGGCGATTTCGGGGATGCCGCGCCCGCGGGCGACAAGGCGCCCGCGCCGCAGCGCAAGGTGGCGGTGGAGTTCCTGCGCCCCAACCCGCGCAACCCGCGCCGCCGCTTCGTCGAGACCGATCTCGAGGAGCTCACGGCCTCGATCAAGGCCCGCGGCCTGATCCAGCCGATCGTGGCACGTCCCCTCCCCGACGTGCCGGGCGCCTTCGAGATCGTGGCGGGCGAGCGCCGCTGGCGGGCCGCCCAACGGGCCGGGCTCGACGAAGTGCCGGTGGTGGTGGTCGAGATCGACGACCGCGCCTCTCTCGAATTCGCGATCCTCGAGAACGTCCAGCGCACCGACCTCAACGCCATCGAGGAAGCCGCCGGCTACGAGCGGCTGATGAGCGAGTTCGCCTATACCCAGCGCGAGCTGGCCGAGATCCTGGGCAAGAGCCGCAGCCATCTCGCCAATACCCTGCGCCTGCTCAACCTGCCCCCCGCCGTGCAGGACCGGGTGATCGCAGGCGAGATCACGGCCGGCCATGCCCGGGCGCTGCTCGCCGTGCGCGACCCCGAGGCCGTCGGGCGCCGCATCGTGGAGGAGGGGCTGTCGGTCCGGGAGGTCGAGGCCTTGGCCGCCGCCGAGGTTCCGGAGACCGAGGGCCCCCGCCCCGGCCGCCCTCGGAGCAGCGCCGAGCGGAGCGAGGAGACGCGCAGCCTGGAGCGCCGGATGGCCCGCGCCCTTGGCGTCGGCGTCAGCCTCAAGGCGAAGAACCCGAACGAGGGCGAGATCCGCATCCGCTACCAGACGGCCCAGGAGCTTGACGACCTGTGCCGACGCTTCCGCGTCTCGGACGAAGAGTTCGACAACGGCTGATCCCGGGCTCCGCCCGGACCCGCGAGAGGGATGATCCCTCTCGACACCCCGGTCTCAGGCTCCGCGCCGCGCGGCCTCCGCAGCGATGCGCAGGAGTGCGGCCGAGGCATGGGCATGGGCGAGGCTCGGCTCGGCGCGGCGGCAGGCCAGCACCGCCTCCTGAAGGATCTGCACCGCCTGGCGCAGGGCCGCCGGGCTCCAGCGGGCGAGCTGCGCCTCGACGCTGCTCTTGCGCCGGAAATGCAGGCCGCGCCAACTCGCCACCAGCAGGCTCGGGCTCTTATCCGGCCCCTCCAGCCGGCTGGTCAGCAATTGCAGGGCGTGGCGTAGGGCGGAGCCCAGCATCATCGAGGGGTCCAGCCCCTCGTGCCGGAAGCGGCGATAGTCGCGCTCCACCTCCCCCGCCCGTCCGGCGAACGCGGCGTCGATCAGCGTGGTGAGCACGCTCGGCGCCACGTCGCTCACCACGGCCTCCACGTCGTCGAGGCCGACACTGCCGCGATCCTTCGCGTAGAGGGCGAGCTTCTCGATCTCCGAGAGGCTGGCGCGCCGATCGCCGCCCAGGCTCTGGCTCAGCATCTCGCGGGCCTCGCGCGCGATGCGCAGGCCGTGTTCCTGCAGCGTCCGGTCGATCAGCTCGCCGAGCGCCCGCTCGTCATCCGGGTAGCAGGGAATGGCGAGCGCCTTGGGCGAGCGCTCGCACAGGGTGCGCAGGGGCGCCGATTTCGCGAGGTCGCCCGCCTCCACCACGATGCGCGTGCCCGAGACCTCGGCCTTCAGCACCGCCTCGACGGCGGGCGCGTAGTTACGGCTGCCGGGACGGACCCAGATCGCGCGCTTGTCCCCGAACAGGCCGACCGTACCCGCCTCGTCCACCAGCCGTCCGGGATCGCCGGCCAAGGCGTCGCCGTCGATCTTCGCCAGCGCGAACGGGTCGCCCGGATCCGTGACGAAACTCTCGGCAAGCCGTTTGGCCCGTTCCGTGACGAGCCCGGTATCGGGCCCATAAACGAGGATCACCGGGATGCGGGGGTCGGGGCCGCGGCGGATCAGGCCTTCCGCTTCGTGCGCCTTGACCGCCGTCACGCGCCCTGCCCTACGGCCGCGCCACGAGGACCGAGGCGATGCGGGTCTTGATCTGCTCGGACAGAACCTTGGCGAGGCGGATCTCGGCGTCGCGCGCCGCCCGCTGGCTGGCGAAGCGCTGCACCGAGCGGTCATAGGTCGCCGTCGAGGTCGCGACCCCCTCGGTGATCACCTTGGTTCCGTCGAGGTTCTCCAGGCTGTAGCGGATGGTGCCGACGAGGGTGCCGGCCTCGGCGCGGCCGGTCTGCGTCGAGACGATCGGCGTCTGCACCACCTCGCTGCCCTGCAGCTTCAGGCGGTAGCGCTTCGGCGCGGGCTGGCCGGAGCCGTCGAGATCGAAGATCAGCTCGCTGCGCAGGTAATGCCCGAGCCGCTCCTGACCCTGGGCGGTGTTGACGTCGTCGACCTGGATCGAGGCGAGCAGGGCGGCCATCGATTCGCCCGAGGCGGTCGGCCCGTAGAGGGGCCGGAAACAGGCCGACAGGCCGAGCGCCAGAGCGGCGACGCCGGCAAGCCTGCCCGCGGCCCGGAGACCGTATCCTGCCCGCTGCCTCATCCGTGCCTGTCCCAGACGCATCCCGATCCGCTCTTTACGCGCGCGGCGATGCCCGCGCCATCAGCATGAGGCACAGGGGTTACGATTTCTCTGCGGCAGGAGCGTGGTGAAGGGCAGGGTGATCCGCCGTGGATAACCCCCTCCCCTACCACCGGTAGATCAGGCTGCCGATCACCGTCGCGGGTGCGCCGCGATAGCAGAAGCCGGCCTGGCAGTTGGTGTAGTCCCGGTCGAAGATGTTGAAGGCGTTCACCTGGGCGCGGAAGCCTTTGTACTTCGGGTCGAGGGCCGCGAAATCGTAGGCGATCAGGGCGTCGAACAGGGTCACGGTGGGATTGCGGACCGTGTTCTCATCGTCGGCGAAGCTCGGGCCCGCGTAGCGCACGCCGCCGCCGATGGTCAGACCGGCGAGCGGGGAGGAGGGCGGGAACAGGTAGGTCGCGAAGGCCTTGAAGCTGTCGCCCGGGATGCCGGAGAGCGCGTTGCCGTCGATCGGCTGGCCGGTCACCAGCGAGGTCTGGCGGGTGAAGCGGAAGTCGAGATGGGTGTAGGCCAGCGTCAGGTTGGTGCCGGGCGCGAGATTGGCGATCAGCTCGGCCTCGAAGCCCGTCGAGCGCACCGAGCCGGTGGCGACCTGATTGGCGATGTTGTTCGGGTCCTGGCGCAGGATGCTGGTCTGGCGGATGTCGAAGCCGGCAAACGCGGCGGTGATGTTGGTGCCGGGGATCGCGTATTTCACGCCGGCCTCGATCTGCTCGCCGGTCGCGGGCTTGAAGGCCCGCCCGTTCACGTCGGCGCCGACCTGGGGCGTGAAGGTGGTGGCGTAGCTCGCATAGGGCACCATGCCGGGCGCCAGGGTGTAGTTCAGGCCGACGCGGCCGGTGAAGGCGCTGTCGTTCTGCGTCGTCGGCGTGCCGAGCGCGCCCGGCGTACCGCTCGCCGACCGCTGCGAGACCCAGTCCTGCCGCCCGGTGAGCGTGAGCACGAAGCGGTCGAATTTCGCCTGCTCCTGCAGGTAGAGACCGAGCTGGTCCTGGGACTGATCGACCGCCAGCGACAGGGCCGGCTTCGGGATGAACTGTCGGCCGTAATTGAGGGTCGCGATGTCGAGGTCAGGCGCCGTGCCGAAGCCGCCGAGCCGCTTCCAGTCGTAGTGCTGGTAGTCGAGACCGCCGAGCAGGGTGTGCGCCACCGGGCCGGTGACGACGTGGCCCTCGAGCTGGTTGTCGATGGCGACCGAATTCAGGTCCTCGATGAACAGGCCGGTGGAGCGCTGCGCCCGCAGGCCGGTGACCCCATCGATCTGCACATAGGGGAAATCGCCGTTGACGCCGTAGTAGCGGAAGTTCTGGCGGAAGATCAGGTCCGGGGTGAATTTGTGCTCGAAGGCGTAGCCGACGCGGTACTGCTGCTGCGTGAAGGCGTTGAAGGCGCCATCGCCCTGATACAGGCGCGACACCACGAAGCCGGGGAAGTTGTAGAACGCCGAGGTACCGAGCAGCTTCGAGCGCTGGAATTCGGTGAGCAGGGTGAAGCTGGTATCGGCCGAGGGCCTCCAGGTGAAGGCGGGCGCGATGTTGACGCGGTCGTCCGTGGCGCCGGGCAGGAAGGTGTCGGACTGGCGCACGATGCCGGTGAGCCGGTAGGCCATCGTGCCGTCCGAGCCCTCGACCGGCCCCCCGAGGTCGAAATTGCCCTGGTAGCGGTCGTAGTTGCCCGCCTGGAGCCAGATTTCACCGAACTGGGCGAAGACCGGCCGCTTCGTGGTCACGTCGACGATGCCGCCCGGCGAGCCGAGGCCGTAGAGGCCCGAGGCCGGCCCGCGCAGGATGGTCAGCGCCTCCGTGCCGTAGGGCTCGATGCGGGGCACCGCGAGGCCGACAGCGGATTGCCGCAGGCCGTCCCGGAACACCCCGTCATAGGTCGCCGAGAAGCCCCGGATGTAGAAGGCATCGAAGCGCGGATCGAAGCCGAACACGTCCGTCGAGGTGCCGGGCGCGTAGGCCAGCGCCTGGTTGAGATCCTGCACGTTGCGGTCGTTGAGCTGCTCGCGCGTGACCACCGTGACCGACTGCGGCGTCTCGATCAGCGGCGTGTTGGTCTTGGTCGCGGTCGGACTGGCCTTGGCCGTGTAGCCGACCACGCCGCTCGGACCGCCACCGCCGCCGCTCGTCGCCGCGCTGTCTCCGCCGATCGCGCCACCCCCGCCGCTCGCTCCGGCGGCAGGCGCGGCCGGGCGCGTCGCCTCCACCGAGATCTGGTCGAGCTGGACGTTCGCCTGCTGGGCGAGAGCCGGCCCTGTGGCCATGAGCGAGGCGAAGGCGGTGAGGCGGACGGTGATCGACATGGGGTTCCCGGGCTCGCGCGGAGCCCAAGGGATGACCGGTCATGCCGGCGTGATCAACCCGAAAATGTGTTATGAATCATACACTTAGAAGGGTTCAAAATTGCAGCGCCGGCTCCTTCAGGGCGTTGCTCTCGCGAGTGCAGAGGGCCGCCTCGGGGGGCGGCCCCTTGCCGTCGAGCACCTTGGCAAGCTCGGCCCTGGCCTTGTCCATGTCGGCCCGGAACCCGGCATCGCCCATCAGCGCCGCGAAGATCGCCGAGCCGTTGGTGCGCCCAGCGGCGACGTCGGTCAGCCAATGCACGCCGCAGATGATGCGGCTCTCGCCATAGGCCCGGCCGCGGGCGAGGATCACGGTGGCCTTCTCCGGCACCAGGGCGGCCATCATCAGCGCGTAGGCCCAGCCCTGCGTCGCATGGCCGGACGGGTAGCTGAAGCTGTCGGCGAGCTGCTGGGTCCGCTGCACGCAGATCGGCGCCTCGTTGCCGACGAAGGGACGCAGGCGCCGGTAATGCAGCTTGGGCCCGCGCGTCGCGCGGGCGATGTCGAGGCGGGCCCGGTCGAACAGGGTGATCACCGCCGGCACGCGGGTCTGGTCGATCCGGGTGCCGAGCACGCAGGCATAGGTGTCGAGGATCGCCGCCGCGCCCTCGGCCACATCGCTGGAGGCCAGCTCCCAGCGCGCGCTGCCGCGTAGCGCCCGGGTATTGGTGAAGGCGGCCCGGTCCGCGTTGTCGAGGGGGGAGTGGCTGGCGGGCGGCGGCGACAGGATCTGCACCGTATCCGGCGCGGCGGCCTCGCTCAGATAGGGCTTCACCGCGGGTTTGCCGGGCTTCAGCGTGTCTGCCCCGACGGAGGGCGCTGCGGTCTCGGGCGGAGCCGCGGGCTTGGGCTGGATCGCCTGGGCCAGGGCCGGGGCAGCGCCGAGCACCGTCACGGTCAGCAGCGCGGACAGGAGAGGCAGGCGGGGCATCGGACTCCGAAGGGGCTCACGATCCTGTGATTCGAATGAGAATAGGTCTCGTTCTGCGACGCGCCTATGGCGGCACGCGCTGGAGCGGCCTGTTCCAGCGAATTCCTGATACAAAGCGACCCGATTTTCGCGCGCAAGCCCCAATGCGGAGATCCCAAGGGGTCACCCCTTTGGCGGGGTGCCGGGGCTGAGCCCTGGCCCTCTTCCCGGGCTCCGCCCGGACCTGCCAAAGGCCTGAGGCCTTTGGAAACCCGATCTCAGCCGGTCCGGATCGCGGCGGCGACGGAGGCCGGGTACTCCTCGTGCGGGCTGAGCGCGCCCGGGATCGGCGTGATCCGGACATGCCCGCTCGCCGCGAGAGCGTCCATCTCAGCGCCCGAACGGCGCGGCGCACGCTCCGGCCGCAGCACCTGGATCGGCGGCAGGCCGTCCCCGAACAGGGCGAGGAAGTCGTCCCGCGTCTCGACCGTGTCCAGGCCGCCGGTGACGAAGGCGGCGGTCCCGAAGCGGCCGTTCCGGTGCCGGGTGATCGCGTGCTTCATCCGCACCAGATCGGGCGTGACGCGCTCAGGCTCGGCATAGACATGGGCGCGCATCATCCGGCCGATGATCGGCGGGCTGATATTGATCCGGTAGAGCGCCTCGCCGACGAGCGGCGCCTCGACGGCCCGGCGGATGCGCCCGAAGAGCGGCCTGCGCTCCGGCCCCATCGCGGTGGGCAGGGGCCCGCGCCAAGTCGGCGCGACTAGGACGAGGCGGGAGAAGGCGCTCGGACACCGCCGGGCCGCCGCGACGAGATAGCCCGCCGCGTGGCCGGCGCCGATGCCCAGCGCGTAGGGGCCGGGCAGCCGCGCCAGCAGGGCGTCGAGGAAGCCGTGCAGGGTCTGCGGAGCGAGGGGCAGCCGCGGACGCGTGCGGTCGCCGAAGCCGGGCCAGTCAGGCACGAGGCAGCGGTGGTCGCCGCCGAGTTCCTCGGCGAGGCCGTGCATCTCGGCCCGCGCCGAGATGGTCGAGAGCGCCGGCAGCAGGAGGGCCGGCGCCCCGTGGCCGATCACGTCGATCGGGGTCGGGCAGGGGAAGGCGCCGACCGTGAGGTCGAGGTTGCGCGTCTCCTGCCGCAGGGCCGCCATCGGACCGCTCGCCGGGCTCAGTCTCGGAGCAGCTCGTTGATGCCGGTCTTGGCGCGCGTGCCGGCATCGACGCGCTTCACGATGACCGCGCAGTAGAGGTTCGGGCCGGGCGTCCCGTCCGGCAGCGGCTTGCCGGGCATCGTCCCTGAGACCACCACGGAGTAGGGCGGCACGCGGCCGTAGAAGACCTCGCCGGTGGCGCGGTCGACGATGCGGGTCGAGGCGCCGAGATAGACGCCCATCGAGAGCACGCTGCCCTCGCCGACGATCACGCCCTCGGCCACCTCGGCGCGGGCACCGATGAAGCAATTGTCCTCGATCACCACCGGGTTGGCCTGCAGCGGCTCCAGCACGCCGCCGATGCCGGCGCCGCCGGAGATGTGGCAGTTCCTGCCGATCTGCGCGCAGGAGCCGACCGTCGCCCAGGTGTCGACCATGGTCGCCTCGCCGACATAGGCGCCGAGATTGACGAAGGAGGGCATCAGCACCGCGCCCGGCGCGATGAAGGCGCTGCGGCGCACGACGGCGCCCGGCACCGCACGGAAGCCCGCGGCGCGGAAGCGCTCGGCATCCCAGCCGTCGAACTTCGAGGGCACCTTGTCCCACCAGGAGGCGCCGCCGGGGGCGCCCGCGATCAGGTCCATGTCGGTGAGGCGGAAGGAGAGCAGCACCGCCTTCTTCAGCCACTGGTTGACCTGCCAGTCGCTCCCGGACTTCTCGGCGACGCGGGCCTTGCCGGAATCGAGCAGGTTCAGCGCCGTCTCCACCGCGTCGCGCACGGGACCGCGCGTGCTGGCGTCGATGGTGGCGCGCTCCTCCCAGGCGTTCTCGATGGTGCGCGCGAGATCGGCGTGGGCTTCAGCCTCGGACATGGCTCTTCCGGCTCGAATAGGGGCAATGGGAAGGCCCGTGCTTACAGAGGCGCGCCTGCCCTGTCACCCTGATCGCGCGGCGTGGCCCGCGCAGGCGGCATCAGGGGCCGGAAAACTGCGCCTCGAGCCGGGCGAGATCCGCCGACAGCGCCGCCAGATCCTCGGCCAGGGCGTCGTGGATCGCCGTTGCGGCCGCGGGGAACTCCGCCATCAGCCGGCGCACGAGGATCGGCGTCACGCGCATCACGTCGGCGGCCTCGGCCGCGCGGGCCTCGCAGGGGCGCTCGCCGCCCGTGAAGAGGGCGAGCTGCCCGATCAGCGCCGAGCGGCCGGCCGTCACCGGCTCGGCCCCGCCGGCCCGCGGCGTCAGCCGGAGCGTGCCGGCCATCACCACGAAGGCGCCGTCCGCCGGATCGCCCGGACGGAACAGCACCTCGTCCGCCGCGAGCATGCGCCGCTCCGAGGCGAAGGTGATCAGGCGCAGGGCGTCCGGCCCGAAGAAGCGGAACAGCGGCGCGGCAGCGAGAATCGCGATGTCGTCGTCGAGTCCCAACGCGCGCGGCTCCGGGTTGCATGGCAGGCAATCCGGTGAGCTTTAGCGGAACCGTATCCGCCGCACGAGAGGGCAGGGCGGGGAAGACGCGGCGACCGGGTCGGGATCAGGGCAGGAGCTTGTAGCCGCCGCCCTCCGTCACCAGGATCGCGGCGGTGGCCGGGTTCGGCTCGATCTTCTGGCGCAGCCGGTAGATATGGGTCTCCAGCGTGTGCGTGGTGACATGGGCGTTGTAGCCCCAGACCTCGGCGAGCAGGGTGTCCCGCCCCACCACCTCGCGCCCGGCGCGGTAGAGGAAGCGCAGGATCGCGGTCTCCTTCTCGGTGAGCTTCAGCTTCGAGCCGCGCTCGCCGATGAGGAGCTTCGCCCCGGGCCGGAAGGTGTAGGGGCCGATCTGGAAGACGGCGTCCTCCGAGGCCTCGTGGCTGCGCAGATGCGCCCGGATGCGGGCGAGCAGGATGGCGAACTTGAACGGCTTGGTGACGTAGTCGTTCGCCCCAGCCTCCAGCCCCTCGACGGTATCCTCTTCGGAATCCTGCGCGGTGAGCATGATGACCGGGCCGCGATAGCCGTTGCGGCGCATCAGGCGCACCGCCTCGCGCCCGTCCATGTCGGGCAGGCCGACATCCATCACCGCGAGGTCGATCCGATCCTCCGCCACCGTGGCGACCGCCGCCTCGGCGGTCGCGGCGCCGACCACGGTGAACTCGTCGTAGGCGTCGAACTGCTCGGTCAAGGTCTCGCGCAGGATCGCGTCGTCGTCGCAGATCAGGAGGCGGTAGGCATTCATCGTCCGGTCACTCTCGGGGGACGCAACGGGCCGGGCCGAGGAGGACCGACGCGGCATCCCGACGGGAACCGGGACAGCGGACGGAAGGCAACCCCCCAGCACCGGACAATCTTGGTCCGGGCATATGCATCAGAATAATGCGGTTTTCTCGCCAGGGAATTGCCTTGCGCGCAATTCGTCCATTTTTTTGCTTTTCGCTAGGCCCGGCTCTACGAGCCGCCCCGAAGGCTCCGGCCTGAAACCGCCCGATCGAGAGCTCGATGAGACCCGTCGCGAAGGCCGCCCGACCCGTCCGGACCACGCTCGTCAGCCTGCGCGTCCGTCCCCAGGTCGGCGACCGGCGGCGCGGCCAGCTCCTCGTGCCCGGCACCGTCATCCCCTGCGCCCTGGGCGCCGGCGGGATCGTGCGGGCGAAGCGGGAGGGCGATGGCGGCTCGCCGCGCGGCCGGCTGCGCCTGCTCGGGGGGGCCTTCCGGCTCGATCGGCTCGGGCGGCGTCCCCTCACCGGCCTCACCTTACGCCCGACCCGGCCGTCCGACGGCTGGTGCGACGACCCGCGCGACCCGCGCTACAACAGGCCGATCCGCCTGCCCGCGCCCGGTATCAGCGCCGAGCGGATGTGGCGCGAGGACGGCCTCTACGACGTGGTGCTCGATCTCGGCCATAACCGCGGCCCGATCCGGCCGGGGCGGGGCTCGGCGATCTTCCTGCACGTGGCGCGGCCCGGGTTTAAGCCTACCGAAGGTTGTGTCGCTCTCCGGCTTCCCGATCTTTTACGCCTCCTGCGTCGGATTGGCCCGCAGACGCACCTCCTGATACCTTGACCGTACGGCCTCCACGTTCAATCAGAAGCTGCGTTTCCGACGGCACTCCGGCAAACGGCCGCACGGCCCGTCACCGGGTGTGACGCATTCTGATAGAGGTATCCCAGGGGACGCCCGCCGACGGCGCCATGGCACGAGGGCGAACGCTCGGCGACCGGGCGTTTCGTGTCCCCATCCGCGGACGCTTGCACGAGGAGAGCACGCCCGATGTCCCCACGCCCACGGCCGGTCGCCAGGGACGCGCACGAGCCCGGCACGGCGGCCTCACCCTGCCATTGTCTCACCGTCCGCCAGGCGGCGCGGCATGTCACGCAGCTCTACGACCGTCATCTCGCCGCGGTCGGCCTGCGCTCGACCCAGTACGCCGTGCTCGCGGTGCTCGACCGGAACAGCCCGCTCGCGGTGAACGAATTGGCGCAGCAGCTGGTGATGGACCGGACGGCCACGGGGCGGGCCCTGCGCCCTCTGGAACGCGAGGGCCTCGTGCATATCGGCGCGGGCCGCGATGCCCGCACGCGAGCCCTGAGCCTCACGCCCGCCGGGCTGAAGCGCCTCGACGCGGCCCGGGCCCCATGGAGCCGCGCCCAGGCCGCCTTCGAGGCGCAGTACGGCACCGCGGAGGCCGATGCGCTGCGCCTGTCGCTCGCCCGGGTGGTCGGGAGGGGCTGACCGCGCCCGTTCCGGATCAGGCCTTGCGGGCGCGGGCCCCAAAGATCGCCGTGCCGACCCGGACATGGGTGGCGCCGAGCTGGATCGCGGCCGGGTAGTCGGCGCTCATGCCCATCGAGAGGATCGGCAGGTTGTGCCGTTCGGCGATCCGCGCCAGCAGGGCGAAATGGGCGGAGGGCGGGTCCTCCACCGGGGGCACGCACATCAGGCCCTGGATCGCGAGCCCGTGCGTGTCCCGGCACTCGGCCAGCAGCGCATCGACCTGATCGGGCGCCACGCCGCCCTTCTGCGGCTCGTCGCCCGTGTTGACCTGGATCAGGAGCTTGGGCGTCCGGCCCGTGCGCGCGATCTCCTTGGCGAGCGCCGCGGCGAGGGAGAGCCGGTCGAGGGAGTGGATCACGTCGAACAGGTCCACCGCCTCGCGGGCCTTGTTCGACTGGAGCGGGCCGACGAGGTGCAGCTCCACATCCGGGTAGCGCGCCTTCAGCGCGGGCCACTTCGCCTTCGATTCCTGCACGTAGTTCTCGCCGAACAGGCGCTGCCCGGCCTCGAGCGCCGGCAGGATGGCCTCGGCCGGCACCGTCTTCGACACCGCCACGAGATGGACGCCCGCCGGATCGCGACCGCAATCCTCGGCGGCCTGTCCGATGCCGGCCCGCACCTCCGCGAGACCCGCCGCGACGTCGGCCTCGCCGACCGGGGGACGCGCAGCGGGGGAGGGGGCGGTCTCGCGCATGCCGGCCTCTCGCGTGGCGCTGTTGGCTCTATCGGTCTCGGGCGTATCGGTGTCGGGCGTGGCCATGGTCATGTCCGGCTGTCGGGGCTGGCGAGGGACCTACCAGCCCGAACGCCGACCGCAAGCGCTCCGCTCCCGCAGGGCGGTCCTGCAGCCTCCGCGTTGACCGCATCGGCCGTGAATATGCTAGTGCCGCCCGAGACCCAGCGCGTCCCGGGCCCCGAGACGCCCGCGCGCGCCCGATCCCAGCGCCTCGATCCGAGCCATGACGAATTCGAACCCGACCGCGCCCGAGCGCTACAACGCCAAGGATGCCGAGCCGCGCTGGCAGGAGGCCTGGGCGCAGGCAAAGATCTTCGAGACGCCGAACGACGATCCCCGCCCGAAATACTACGTGCTGGAGATGTTCCCCTATCCGTCGGGGCGCATCCATATGGGCCATGTGCGCAACTACGCGATGGGCGACGTGGTGGCCCGCTACAAGCGGGCCAAGGGCTTCAACGTGCTGCACCCGATGGGCTGGGACGCCTTCGGCCTGCCGGCCGAGAACGCCGCCATGGAGCGCAAGGTCAACCCGCGCGACTGGACTTACGCCAACATCGGGACCATGCGCGGCCAGTTGCAGAGCATGGGCCTGTCGCTCGACTGGAGCCGCGAGATCGCGACCTGCGATCCGGCCTATTACAAGCACCAGCAGCGCATGTTCCTGGACTTCCTGGAGAAGGGTCTCGTCACGCGCCGCACGGCCAAGGTGAACTGGGACCCGGTCGATCACACCGTGCTCGCCAACGAGCAGGTGATCGATGGGCGCGGCTGGCGCTCGGGCGCGCTCGTCGAGAGCCGCGAACTGACCCAGTGGTTCTTCAAGATCACGGATTTCGCCGAGGAGCTGCTCGGGGCGCTCGACGGCCTGGAACGCTGGCCGGAGAAGGTCCGGCTGATGCAGAAGAACTGGATCGGCAAGTCGGAAGGGCTTGAGGTCCGCTTCGCGCTCACCCGCGCCGTCCATGAACAGACCGAGGTCAAGGTCTATACGACGCGGCCCGACACCCTGTTCGGCGCGAAGTTCCTGGCCATCGCCGCCGACCATCCGCTCGCCTCCGCTCTGGCGGCGGGCAACCCGGCACTGCAGACCTTCATCGAGGAGTGCCGCCGCATCGGCACCGCCCAGGAGGCGATCGACACGGCCGAGAAACTCGGGTTCGAGACCGGGCTGAAGGTCCGCCACCCCCTCGACCCGGCCTGGGAGCTGCCGGTCTATGTCGCGAACTTCGTGCTGATGGAGTACGGCACCGGCGCCGTGTTCGGCTGCCCGGCCCACGACCAGCGCGACCTCGACTTCGCCAACAAGTACGGCCTCGGCAACACGCCGGTGGTCTGCCCGGAAGGGCAGGAGGCGGCGAGCTTCGTCATCACCGACACCGCCTATGACGGCGATGGGCGGATGATCAATTCGCGCTTCCTCGACGGGATGAGCGCGCATGAGGCCTTCGAGGCGGTGGCGAACCGGCTTGAGGCGGAGGTGCTCACCGGCAAGCCCGTCGCGGCGCGCAAGGTGCAGTTCCGCCTGCGCGACTGGGGCGTGTCGCGACAGCGCTACTGGGGCTGCCCGATCCCGATCATCCACTGCGAGTCCTGCGGTCCGGTGCCGGTGCCCGTGGCGGACCTGCCGGTGAAGCTGCCCGAGACGGTCTCCTTCGACCAGCCCGGCAACCCGCTCGAGCGCGATCACGCTTGGCGCAACGTGCCCTGCCCGAAATGCGGGGCTGCGGCGCGGCGCGAGACCGACACCATGGACACCTTCGTGGATTCGTCCTGGTACTTCGCCCGCTTCACCGCGCCCTGGCTCACGGACGCGCCGACCGAGCGCAAGGCGGTCGATCACTGGCTCGCGGTCGATCAATATATCGGTGGCATCGAGCACGCGATCCTGCACCTGCTCTATGCCCGCTTCTTCACCCGGGCGATGCGCGAGACCGGCTGGTCGGGCGTGGCCGAGCCCTTCGCCGGCCTGTTCACGCAGGGCATGGTCGTCCACGAGACCTACAAGGACGAAGGCGGCGCCTGGGTGCCGCCCGCCGAGATCCGCTTCGAGAGCGAGGCCGGCGAGCGCAAGGCGTTCCACGTGAAAACCGCGGCGCCCATCGCCATCGGCGCCATCGAGAAGATGTCGAAGTCGAAGAAGAACGTGGTCGACCCCGACGACATCATCGCGAGCTACGGCGCCGATACCGCGCGCTGGTTCATGCTCTCCGACTCGCCGCCCGAGCGCGACGTGATCTGGACGGAGGAGGGCGTGCAGGGCGCCGCCCGCTTCGTGCAGCGCGTCTGGCGCCTCGTGAACGCGGCGACCCAGGCTGCGGGCGACGGCGCCGCCGACCTCGCCTTGCGCAAGGCTGCACACCGGGCACTGGCGGGTGTCGGGGAGGATGTGGAGCGCCTGCGCTTCAACCGCTGTGTCGCCCAGGTCTACACCCTGGCCAACGCCCTGGACGAGGCGTTGCGCGGCGGCGCCGTCTCACCCGCGGCCGCGCAGGAGGCGGCCGGCATCCTCGTCCAGCTCATCGCACCGATGATGCCGCATCTCGCCGAGGAATGCTGGCAGGCGCTCGGCCGTCCCGGCCTCGTCGCGCAGGCGCCCTGGCCTCAGGTCGAGGCGGCGCTGCTCGTCGAGGACGAGATCACCCTGCCGGTCCAGATCAACGGCAAGAAGCGCGCGGACGTGACCGTGCCGCGCGATGCGGACGCCAAGGCGGTGGAGGCCGCGACCCTGGCCCTCGAGGCCGTGCAGAAGGTTCTCGAAGGCAAGGCACCGCGGAAGGTCATCGTGGTGCCGGGCCGGATCGTGAATCTGGTGGTGTGAACCCGCGTTGCACCGACCGGACGCCTTCGGCCCCGGACGGTGCGCGTGGCGGACGGGTTCAGGAGGCCCGGCGCGGCGTCAGGCTGTGCTGGGCGAAGAAGTCGAGCATCGCCCGCGAGGCGTTGGGCCCGCGCGCATCCGTGTAGCTGCCGCGCGGATCGCCGCCGGACCAGGCATGGCCGGCGCCGCGCACGCGCCAATCCTCGACCAGCACTCGGCCCGCGCCATCGGTGTAGCGCGTGCGCGTGAAGGGATGGCCGGCATCCTCGAAGCGCTCGCGGGTGACGGCGAGGCCGCCCGTGCCCGCCTGGGCGAGGACCTGATCGGCGTTGCGCACGCTGACGGTGCCGTCCTCGTCGCCGTGAAAGACGATGGTCGGCACGCGCAGCCCCGAGACGGGAGCGCCGAAGCCCGATGGATCACCTGAGCCGGGCGCGCCCACCTGCATCGCCATCAGGGCGGAGGACACGTCGCGGGCGCAGCCTGCCGCGAGCCCGGAATGGATGCCGACTGCGGCGTAGAGATCGGGATAGGCGCGGGCGATGTTGGCGGCGGCCGCGCCGCCCGCCGACATGCCGGCGATATAGACCCGTCCGGAATCGAGCCCGTGCTCGGCGATCAGCGCCCGGGTCAGCCCCGCGATGATCGCCGCCTCACCGCCCTCGCGGCCCTGGTCGCGCGGCTCGAACCAGTTCCAGCATTTCTGCCCGTTCGCGAGGCGGGACTGGCCGGGATAGACCACGTAGATCCCCGCGCGCTCGGCGAGCGGGTTCATGCCGGTCCCGGCCGCGAAATCGTCGGGCGACTGGGTGCAGCCATGCAGCATCACCAGGAGCGGCGCCTGCGCCTGCGGCCGGCTCGGGACGAAGAGCTTGTAGTCGCGCGTTCCCGCCGCGCAGCTGAACTGGCCGGCGATGAAGTCGCCGCCCGGGCTGCGGGATTCGGCACGCGGGCCGGGCTCCGGCGCGCGCTGGGCTCCACCCGCCCAGCCCTCGAGACCCTTCAGGACCGGCGCGACGACCGGCGCGACGCCGCGCCCGAGCCCGCGCACCACGGTCCCGAAGGCGGCCCGCATGCGCTCGGGGCTGAGCGCGGCCTGCGCCGCGGCGAGGCTGTCGGCCGCGGCACGCTCGTGCGGCTCGATGGTCGCCGCATGGCCGATGGCGCGACCGGAGGATCCGGCGGGGTCCGGCCGCGCACCGAGGCCGAGCAGGCTGCGCTGGATCAGGGCGGTCGATTCATCGAGACGCCCGAGAGCGGTGAGACGGGTCGCCTCCACCATGTCGTCGAGGCGCACAGGCGTCCGGTTGCCACGTTCGGTCATGGGTCCTCGCGGAGTCTCTGGAAGAGGGCGGGCAAAAGGGCGGGCCTGGGCGGCCGCGGTCACGGCAGCCGGTCGGCTAGGGCGGCCTTCACCGCCGGGCTGGCCTGAAGGCTGCCGAGCACCTCGAGCGAGGCGATGGTGGCGCGTGCAAGCTCCGGGGTGACGTCCGGTGCGATGGTGGCGAGGCCGAGCACGCGGATGTCGAGCATCCGCCCTTCTGCGCGGGCCGCTTCGAGGGTGGTCCGGTCGATCCGCCGCAGGCCGAGCTCGACGCTGCGCCGCGCCACCGATTGCCGGGTCACCTCGGCGTGCCGCTCGATCTGGTTGCGGATCGCCGTCCGGATGAAGTCGCTGCGGTTGGCGTAGACGCCTTCCGCCACGAGGAGGTCCACATGGCCGAGATCCACGTGGCCGAGATTGATCGTGATCTTCTCGCTGTCGAGCGCTCGCCCGGCCGGCCGGGCGTGAACCGTCATCTCCGGCGCGATATCGAGCATCTCATCCATCCCATCACCATCCACGGGGATGGATATGGGACGGTTATTGTGCGCCGCAATAGGATCTGGTGCGTCGCAACATCACATCACGCCATCGTGATCGTTCAGGTCGGCTCGTCGGTTCCGATATATTCGGACCAGATCGGGCTGCCGCCCAGGCTCGCCCGGAAGGCGTCGTGCCGGGTCCGCTCCGCATCGGTGAGACGGCTCCGGTATGGGCGTGCGCCGCGCGCGACGGGCCCTGTCTCGGCAATCGCCGCAGCCCGGGCCGGTTCCGGCGCCGCGACGGCAAGGTCGAATCCGGTCTGCTTGCCGCCCAGCAGCTCGACATAGACTTCCGCCAGGATTTGCGCGTCGAGAAGCGCCCCGTGCTTGGTGCGCCGGCTCCGGTCGATCCCGTAGCGGTTGCACAGCATGTCGAGGCTGTTGCCGGCACCCGGATGCTTCTTGCGCGCCAGGATCAGGGTATCGACCACCGCGTCCAGGGCGATCGGCGGCGGCGCGCCGGCTCCGAGCCGGGCATATTCCATGTTGAGGAAGCCCACGTCGAAGGGCGCGTTGTGGATCACCAGGGTGCCGCCGTCGCAGAAGGCGACGAGATCCGCGACGATCGCTCCGAAGACCGGCTTGTCGGCGAGGAAGGCGTCGGAGAGGCCGTGCACCGCGAAGGCGTCCGGATGCACCGCGCGCTGCGGGTTCACGTAGGCGTGGTAGGTGCGGCCCGTCTGGACGTGGTTGATCAGTTCGACGCAGCCCACCTCGATGAGCCGGTCGCCGTTCTTCGCGTCGGTGCCGGTGGTCTCGGTGTCGAGGACGATCTCGCGCAGCATGGTGTCTTCCCGGATCCCGAAAGCCGGCCGAGCTTATCCGATAACCGGCCCCGGTTAACCGGCCTGTTCCCCGCCGGTGACGGCTGCGATGACCCGGTCCACCGCAGCCTCGGCCGCCGCGAAGCCGAGGCTCGTGTCGATCACGAAATCCGCCCGCGCCCGCTTCTCGGCATCGGGCATCTGCTTGGCGAGGATCGCCGCGAGGGCGGCCTCGCTCATGCCGGGCCGGGCCAGCACGCGGGCGCGCTGGATCTCGGGCGGGGCGGTGACGACGAGGACCGCGTCGCAGCGCCCCGCGCCGCCGGTCTCGTAGAGCAGGGGAATGTCGAGGAGGACGAGGGGCGCGTCGCTGTGGCGGGCGAGGAAGTCCTGCGCCACCTGGCCGACGAGGGGATGGACGATGGCCTCCAGGCGCGCGAGGGCGTCGGGCCTGTCGAGCACCGCCGCGCGCAGGGCGGACCGGTCGACGCTGCCGTCCGGCACGAGGGTGCCCGGGAAGGCCGACCCGATCGCCGCCGCGGCAGCGCCGCCCGGTCCGTACAGCCGATGCACCGCGGCATCGGCGTCGTGGACCGGCACGCCGCGCGCCGCGAACATTGACGCGGTCGCCGATTTGCCCATGCCGATCGAGCCGGTGAGTCCGAGCACGAAGGACCGGTGCGGCGGCCGGGAACGGGTCGTCATCGTCCGGTCAGGTCCGCTTCGATGCGCGCGCGCAATTCCGGCGTGACCGCGGGACGGACCCCGAACCAGGCCGCGAAGCCCGGCACAGCCTGATGCAGCAGCATGCCGAGCCCGTCGATCGCCGCGAGGCCGCGCGCCCGGGCCGCGCGCAGGAGGGGCGTCTCCAGCGGCGCATAGACGATATCGGCCACCGCCGCCCGGGAGGGCAGGGGGGTGAGATCGATGTCCAGGGCCGGATGCCCGACCATGCCGAGGGACGTGGTGTTCACCAGAAGCCCGGTCTCGGGCAGGAGATCCGGGATCTCCGACCACGCCACCGCCTCCGCGATCCCGGGCGCGAGCGCGGCCACCGCCACCGCCCGCTCGGCACTGCGGTTGGCGACGCGGATGCGGGCGAGGCCGCGCTCGGCGAGTCCGACGACGACGGCGCGGGCGGCGCCCCCGGCCCCGAGCACCAGGGCGGAGCCGCCAGTCCGCTCCGGCCAGTCGTCACCGAGGCTCTGGTCGAGATGGGCGACGAAGCCCGGCGCATCGGTGTTGTCGCCGAGGATGCGGCCATCCTGCTCGACGATCAGCGTGTTGACCGCGCCGATCCGCTCCGCGCGCGGGGTCAGCCGATGGGCGAGGGCGTGGGCCGCCTCCTTGTGCGGGATGGTGACGTTGCCGCCGGCAAATCCGGAGCCGGCTAATTCATCTAGGAAGCCGGCGAAATCGGCCGGCGCGACGTCGATGCGTTCGTAGCTGCCGGCGATCCCGTGCTCGGCGAGCCAGTGCCCGTGGATCAGCGGCGAGCGCGAATGGGCGATCGGGTGTCCGACGACGAAGGCGCGTCTCATCGCTTGGCTCATACGGCACAGGCTCCGGTGAGATGGCAGGGCGGCCCGCCCGCTTCCTCGATCTGCACGGTGGCGTGGACGATGCCGAAGCGGCTGCGCAGGTCCTCGGCCACCGCGATCAGGAAGCGGTTGCCGGGATGGCCCTCCGCCATCACGAGATGGACGGTGAGCGCCGGCTCCGTGGTGCTCATCGGCCAGATATGGAGGTCGTGGATCTCCACCACGCCGGGCTGGCCGCGCAGGCAGGCGGCCACCTCCTCAGCGGCGATGCCCGGCGGCACCGCGGCGAGCGACATCGCCACGCTGTCGCGCAGGAGCGCCCAACTCGCCCAGATGATGAGGCCGCCGATGGCGAGGCTGACCAGCGGATCGATCCAGTCGAGCCCGGTGAGCAGGATGGCGAGGCCGGCGAGCACCACCCCGGCCGAGACCGCCGCGTCGGCCGCCATATGCAGGAAGGCCCCGCGGATGTTGATGTCGCCCTTCGCGCCGGAGGCGAAGAGCCAGGCGGTGAAGCCGTTGATCAGGATGCCGATGCCCGCAACGACCATCACCGTGATCCCGGCAACGGGCTCGGGATGGACGAGCCGCCAACCCGCCTCCCACAGGATGGCGCCGACGGCGACGAGCAGGAACACGGCGTTGAACAGGGCAGCGAGGATCGAGGAGCCGCGAAGCCCGTAGGTGAAGCGCGGGCTCGGCCGCTGCCGCACCAGGACGGAGGCCACCCAGGCGACGACGAGCCCGAGCACGTCGGAGAGGTTGTGGCCCGCATCGGCCACGAGCGACATGGAATTGCTCGCCCAGCCATACCCGGCCTCGACCACGACGAAGGCCGTGTTCAGAGCAATGCCGATGGCGAAGGCTCGGCCGAACGTCGCGGGCGCGTGGACGTGGCCGCCCCCGCCGTGGCTGTGACCATGGCCATGATCCCGGCTGCGACCCCGGTCGTGCCCGTGCCCGGCATGATCATGATCGTGGTGATCGTGGCCGTGATCGTGCACGCGGGGACCCCTCAGAACCGGAGCCAGCCGTCGGCGCGCAGGACCGCCAGCAAGGGCAGCAGCGGCAGGCCGAGGATGGTGCTGTGCTCGCCCGCCACCGTCTCGAACAGATGGATGCCGAGCCCTTCGAGTTGATAGCCGCCGACGCTCGCGCAGACGCGGTCCGGGCCGGCGCTGGCGAGATAGGCCGCGATCTGCCCCTCATCGAGCGGACGCATCGTCAGGCTCGCCGTCTCGACGGCGCTGGCGACGATGCGCGGGCCATGCGCCACCGCGAAGGCCGCGTGCAGATGATGGGTGCGGCCGGCGAGCCGGGCGATCTGGGCCCCGGCGGAGGCGAGGTCGGCCGGCTTGTGGAACAGCGCATCCCCCAAGGCCAGCACTTGGTCGGCGCCGACCACGACCCGGTCCGGATGCCGATGCGCCACGGCCAGCGTCTTCGCCTCGGCGAGCCGCCGGGCGAGTTCGGGCGGGGTCGATCCCGCGCAGGCGGCCTCGACGGCGCGCTCATCGACGCCCGGCGCCTCCGTCTCGACGGGCAGGCCAGCGCCTTCGAGGAGCAGCCGGCGCGTCGGGCTGGTCGAGGCGAGAAGGAGCGGCCGGGGGCCGAGCCAGGGCGAGAGGGGATCCATCGGCCCAGTGTCACGGATCGTCCGCGGCGGGCAAGCGCGATCCCGGAAAACGCGAACCCCGCCGTCCGGAGGGGCGGGCGGCGGGGTTGCTGGCGAGGCCGGTACGCGACGTGGCCTCTCTGCGGAGAATGGCAGGCAGCCGTTAGCCAAAGGTCAACGCGGGGTCGCGGATGCGCAGCGCCCTCGGACGGCCCTCAGACGGCGATGAATTTCAGCCGGTGGTCGCGGTAGAGGTCGAGGATCGCCGCGGCCGTCTCCTCGATGGAGCGGCGGGTCACGTCGATGGTCGGCCAGCGGTTGCGGGTGAAGAGGCGGCGCGAGGAGGTGATCTCGTCGGCCACCGCCTCGCGGTCGACGTAGAGCGTCGACTCGTCGGCATTGAGGCTGAGCAGCCGGTTCTGGCGGATCTGCACGATGCGCTCGGGGCTGGCGAACAGGCCGACGATGAGCGGGCGCTTGGCCGCCTCGAGCGCAGGCGGCAGGGGCACGCCGGGGACGAGGGGCAGGTTCGTGGTCTTGAGCCCGCGATTGGCGAGGTAGATCGAGGTCGGCGTCTTCGAGGTGCGGCTGACCCCGAGCAGGATCACGTCGGCCTCCTCCAGATCGTCCGGCAGGTTGCCGTCATCGTGGGCGAGCGTGAAGTTCATCGCGTCGATGCGCTTGAAGTACTCGGCGTTGAGCATGTGCTGCGCGCCGGGCCGCGCGGTCGTCTGGGCGCCGAGATAGGATTGCAGCAGGGCGTGGACCGGCTGCAGCACCGAGAGGCAGGGCGAGCCGGTCTCGCGGCAGGCCGTCTCCAGCCGCTCGCCGAGATCGCCGCCGACCAGGGTGTAGAGGACGAGGCCCGGCGCCGCCTTGATCTCCGAGATCACCCGCTCGAGCTGCGGCCCCGAGCGCACCAGGGGATAGACATGCTCGATCGCCGAGATGCCCTCGTACTGGGCGGCGGCCGCGCGGCCCACATTGATCAGCGTCTCGCCGGTGGAATCCGAGACGAGGTGGAGGTGGAAATAGCTGCGGCTCATCCGGGCGCCTCCGGCCGTGGCGGGGAGCGCGAGGCTCTTATCCACCGGAGCCGTCAGGGGAGTCGATGAATGTGGATAGGATGCCCTGCGGCCAGGGTCCAGCACGGGAGCGGCCGGATCTCTCGACTCCGCCCTCAACAGGTGCTGCGATGGGACGCACGGAATCCGGGTGCTTGGGAGAATCCGGGACGCGCAGGCGCACGCAGCCGGATCGGCACGCCCAAGGCCCTGTGCGGCCTAGCCTATCCGAGACATTAGCGCGAACCTGTTAAAGCCCTCTTAACGTCGACGCGGCGGGGACGGGCTGTGGATGCGGTTGCGGCCCCGCCATCCAACGTCCAAGAGAAAAAACAGAGTCCTAGATTCTCTCTTCTCTTTAGAGAGGGCCGGTGTGGGGACGGCTCCGCCGCGCCCCCTCCGAAGAGGGACGTGGCCGGGCCGGGCAGCGGATCCGGGCTTGGCGGGGAGCGCTTGAGGAGCGGATGGTGCAGGGTCAGGGAACCGAGCGCAGGCTGATGCGGGTGCTGGCGGGCGAGCCGCTCTCGCCGCCGCCGGCCTGGATGATGCGCCAGGCTGGCCGCTACCTGCCGGAATACCGCGCGACGCGGGCCGAGGCCGGCTCCTTCCTCGACCTCTGCTACAGCCCCGACTTCGCGGTCGAAGTGACGCTGCAGCCGATCCGCCGCTTCGGCTTCGACGCGGCGATCCTATTCTCGGACATCCTCGTGGTGCCGCACGCACTGGGCCAGGACGTGCGCTTCGTGGAAGGGGAGGGGCCCCGCCTCGATCCGCTCGCCGGACGGCCCGAATTCGAGCGCCTGCGCCACGCCGACGATCCGGCGGTGTTCACGCATCTCGCCCCCGTCTTCGAGACGGTACGGCGCCTGCGCGCCGAGCTGCCGCCCGAGACGACGCTGCTCGGCTTCTGCGGCGCGCCCTGGACGGTGGCGAGCTACATGATCGGCGGGCGCGGCACGCCGGACCTCGCCCCGGCCCGGGCGCTCGCCGCATCCGACACCGCCCTCGTCGACGAACTCATCGACCGGCTGGTCGCGGTGCAGACCGAGTACCTCGTGCGCCAGTTCCAGGCGGGCGCCGACGCGGTGCAGATCTTCGAGTCCCATGCCGGCAGCCTGCCCGAGGCCACCGGGCCCGAGGCGGATGCCCTGGCGCGCTGGTCGTTCCGCCCGATCGCCCGGATGATCGAGGGCATCCGCGCCCGGGTGCCGGGCGCGCGGATCATCGTCTTCGCGCGAGGATCGGGCCTGGAGGGCCATGCCCGCGTCGTGCCGGAGACGGGCGCCGACGCCGTCGGCGTCGACTGGGCGGTCGATCTCGCCGCCCTGCGGGCCCGTCTGCCGGCGAGCACCGTCACCCAGGGCAACCTCGATCCCGAATTGCTGATCACGGGCGGGCCGGCCCTCGACGCGGCGGTGGACGCGGTGAAGGCGGCGACGCGCGGCCTGCCGCACATCTTCAACCTCGGCCACGGCATCACGCCGCCGACGCCCGTCGCCCATGTCGAGCGCATGCTCGCGCGGCTGCGGGCTTGAGCCGGATCCGATGCTCTACGACTGGATCAAGGCGTTCCACGTCATCGCGCTGATCGCGTGGATGGCGGCGATGCTCTACCTGCCGCGCCTGTTCGTCTACCATGCCGGCCTGCCGCCGGGCTCGGACGTGCAATCGGCGACCTTCAAGGTGATGGAGCGGCGGCTCCTCAAGGCGATCATGACCCCGGCCATGATCGCGACCTGGATCCTCGGCCTGACGCTCGCCTGGATGAGCGGCTATTACGCGAGCCCCTGGCTGCAGGCGAAATTCGTGCTGGTGCTCGCGATGAGCGGCATGCACGGCTTCCTCGCCCGGGCGGTGAAGGACTTCGCCGCCGACCGGAACACGCGCCAGCCGACCTTCTACCGGGTGGTCAACGAGGTGCCGACGCTCCTGATGATCGTCATCGTCATCCTCGCCGTGGTGAAGCCGGGACTGTAGATCCCGGGATTCCCAAGGGACCGAGAGCCGTTCCCGATCGGGACCGACTCTCGGTCCTTGTTCTGGCGCGCTCTCTGTTCGCCGAACCGGAATCCACTTCGGCTTAAGAGCGCTCCAAAATCCATTGGGTGGGGTGCCGGGGCGAAGCCCCGGCGTTCAGCCAGGGCTTCGCCCTGGACCCCGCGAAAGGGAGGATCCCTTTCGAGACCCGAGGATCACTCCTTCTCGGGCGCGATCTGCTCGAGGCCGCCGATATGGCGCTGGGCGTAGAGCGGCAGGCCGATCTGCTTGATCAGCTCGAGCTGGGTCTCGAGGAAGTCGATATGGCCTTCCTCGTCCTCGGCGAGATCCTCGAACAGGCGCTTCGAGACGCGGTCGTTGATCGAGTCGCAGTACTTCGCCGCCTCAAGGTAGAGGGCGCGGGCCTCGTTCTCGGCCGCGAGGTCGCACTCGATGATCTCCTGCACGGTCTGGCCGATGCGCAGCGGATCGAGTTCCTGCAGGTTCGGGAAGCCGTCGAGGAACAGGATGCGGTCGATGAACTTGTCGGCGTGGTTCATCTCCTCGATCGATTCCTTGCGCCAGAACTTGGCGAGGTCGACGTAGCCCCAATCGTTGAGGATCCGGAAGTGGAGCCAGTACTGGTTGACCGCCGTCAGCTCGCTGCGCAGGCCGCGGTTGAGGTACTCGATGACCTTGGTGTCGCCCTTCATTGCCCCGATCTCTCCGTGAGTCAGACGGAGGAGTCAGGTGCGATGCATCAGGCGGCCAGCTCCTCGTCCGTAGTTTGGAATTGTTTCAGACTGCAGGCGCTCGCGCAAGATGCGCTGCAAGCATGGGCGTCCGTCGCTGCCGCATCGGCGAGGGCTTGCCGCACGATCGAGCGGATGGTGCGTGCGCAGCGCCCGCATTTCGGGCTGCAGCCGAGACAGGCATAGACCTGGGCGGGCGTGCGCGGACAGCCCGGGCCGGGATCGAGGCAGCCGCGTACGGCGCCGTCGGACAATACGTTGCAGGAACAGACGATCATGCGAGCCGCAAAACCCTGCTTCCATCGCGTCGGGCCGCACGACATCGTCCGGCCCTCCTCGGATCGAGGGCTCCCGCTCTGGAAGACGCCCCGGCTCGCGCGCTAGATTAGAATTCTTGAAAACTAGAACGTTTTCAACGCGTTAGCAGGCGGACACTTGGCATCCCAGCCGCTCCCGGTCAAGGGTTTCCGGTTCTCGCGGGCGCAATTCGATCGTCCGATCCGAAATTGGTGAACGGCGCCCGGCAGATAGGAAAGGCTGCGCCGAAACCGCGCGGCGGCGCGCGCCCTCAGCGGGCCAGCTCCTTCAGGCCGAGGCGGATGAGCACCTTCGCCTCGGCGCCCTCGCCGGCGGCCCTGAGCGCGGCGGCGACCGCAGTGGCGGCCTGGGCCTGCGGATAGCCGAGATTGGTGAGCGCCGAGACCGCGTCCGCGACCGGTCCGGAGGCGCCGCGCTCCTCGCCTGCCCCCGCGAGGCTCGCCAGCGCCGGATCGAGCGGTGCGAAGGCCGGCGTCTTGTCCTTGAGCTCCGCCACGAGCCGGGCCGCGAGGCGCGGGCCGACGCCCGGTGCGCGGGCGACCGAGGTCTTGTCGCCCGTGGCGATCGCGGCGCCGAGCTGGTCCGGCTCCAGCACCGAGAGCACGCCGAGCGCCACCCGCGCGCCCACGCCCTGGACGGTCTGGAGCAGGCGGAACCACTCGCGCTCGGCATCCGAGCGGAAGCCGTAGAGGCGGATCATGTCCTCGCGGACGATCGTCTCGATCGAGAGCTGGGCCGGCTCGCCGGCCGCCGGCAGGCGCTGCAGGGTGCGGGCCGAGCAATGCACCACGTAGCCGACGCCGTTCACGTCGAGGATCACGAAGTCCTCGCCGAAGGAATCCACGACGCCCTTGAGCTTGCCGATCATCGTACCGCCTTCATCCGTGTCCCGATGCCTACAGATCCGGCCGTTCGCGCGCCATGCGCGGCTTGAGCGCGGCCGGCCTTCGTGGAAGAGGAGGGCCTTCGCCGGCCGCGCGGCCCGGCACGTCCCTGACCGAGCCCCGCGGATTGCCCATGCGCCGGACCCCGATCCTCCTCGCCCTCGGCCTGCTCCTCGCCGCGCCCGCCGCCGCCCAGACCGCGGACGGCCCGACCACGGACCCGACCCAGGTGCGCCCCGGCGCCTATCGGCTCGATTCCGCCCACGGCAAGATCACCTGGTCGCTCAGCCATCTCGGCTACTCGACCTATTACGGGCAGATCACCGACGTGAGCGGCCAGGCGACCCTCGACCCGAAGGAGCCGGCCAAGAGCCGCCTCAGCGTCACCGTCGGCATCGACAGCGTGAGCGGGCTCAACCCGAAGCTCGACGCGCATCTGAAGACGCCGGACTTCTTCGACACGCAGAAATTCCCCACCGCGACCTTCACCGCGACCACCGTCGAGCCGACGAGCCCGACCACGGCGCGCATCCTCGGCGACCTGACCCTGAAGGGGGTGACCAAGCCGATCGCCCTCGACGCGACCTTCAACCAGGCCGGCATCAGCCCCGTCGACAAGACGTACACGGTGGGCTTCGACGGGCGCGCGGTGATCAAGCGCTCCGATTTCGGCATCAACGCCTTCCTGCCGATCCTCGGCGACGAGGTGACGCTCAGGCTCGAAGGCGAGTTCAAGGCCGCCGAGTAGACATCCCGGCATCGGCCGGCGCTCAGCCCTGGCGGGCGAGCGCCGCCGCGATGCGCTCGGCGGCGCGGCCCGAGACGCCGGCCGGCAGATGCGCCTTGCGCAGGGCGTGCGCGTCGCGGTGATTGACGTGAGCGATGGCGATGGCCAGGGCGTCCGCCGCGTCCGCGAGCTTGAACTCGGCCTTGGGCAGCAGGAAGCGCACCATCGCCTGGATCTGCGCCTTGTCGGCATGGCCGGTGCCCGCCACCGTCTTCTTCACGAGGTTGGCCGCGTACTCGAAGACCGGCATGCCGTGCAGCGCCGGCACGAGCAGCGCCACCGCCCGGGCATGGCCGAGCTTGAGCGTCGCCTGCGCGTCCTTGTTGACGAAGGTCTCCTCCACCGCGACCTCGTCGGGCTGGAAGCCGGTGACCACCCGGGTGATGCCCTCGTGCAGCTCGCGCAGGCGCAGCGCCAGCGGCAGGTCCCCGTCCGAGGTGACCACCCCGCAATCGACATAGGCGAGCTTGGTGCCGGTGACGGTCACCGCCCCCCAGCCGGTGCGGCGCAGGCCCGGATCGATGCCGAGGACGCGGACGGGACTGCTCATCGGGGAAGGCTCACGGGAAATCGCTCGCGGAGGCCGAGTGGATGCGTGGCCGGCGCGCCGGCCGCGTCGCCCTGAGCGCTACGCACATACCGTGAACATCTCGTTGCGTCGAGATGGATGGTCCCCGCGACGGTCCCGGCGCCCTGGCTGAGGGCTTCCGTGAAATCGCTCAAAAAGATACGAATTGTTAACCTCGAATAGTTGATGAACGCAATATCCAATTCGAGGATATACAGATGTTTCGCAAGGTTGTGGCGAGCGAAGAAAAATTCAAGCTCGCGGCGCTCGATCGTGCGTTGGCGACAATCGAGTTTTCGCTCGACGGCACGATTCTGAATGCGAACAAGAATTTCCTCGACCTCGTCGGATATTCTCTCGAAGAAGCGCGCGGCAAACATCATCGCATCTTCGTCGAGGAGAGCTATGCCGCGAGCGCCGAATACAGGGCCTTCTGGGAGACATTGAACCGGGGCGAGATGGTCTCCGGCGAGTTCGCCCGGTTCGGCAAATCGGGCAACCGTGTCTGGCTCGAGGCGACCTATTGCCCGGTCCTGAACGCCGCGGGCCAGCCCGCCACGGTGATGAAGTTCGCCACCGACATCACCGCGAAGAAGAACGAGACCAGCCGGCTGATGACGATGATCGACGGCATGCCCGTCGCCGTCATGACCGCCGACCCGGCGGACGATTTCCGGATCAACTACCTGAACACGACCTCGCAGCGGACGCTCGGCTCCATCGAGCAGTACCTGCCGGTCAAGGCCTCGGAGCTGCTGGGGACCTCGATCGACGTGTTCCACAAGCACCCGCAGCACCAGCGCACCATGCTGGCCGACGGCAGCCGCCTGCCCCATCGCACCAAGATCAAGCTCGGGCCGGAGGTGCTGGAACTCCAGGTCTCGGCGATCAACGGGCCCGACGGCCGCTATGTCGGCCCGATGCTGACCTGGGCCGTGGTGACCGCGCAGGTCAACATGGCCTCCGAGGTCTCGCAGGTGGTCGAGGCGGTCTCGGCGGCGGTGCGCGAGATGCAGGGTTCGGCCGAGGGGCTGACCCGCTCCGCCGAGGATGCCCGCCAGCGCGCCTCCTCGGTGGCCTCGGGCTCGGAGCAGATGGCGGGCTCGATCCACGAGATCTCGGGTCAGGTCGGGCGCGTCACCGAACGCACCCAGCAGATCGCGACCCAGGCGGCCACCACCGACGCCACGGTGCGCGACCTCGCCGAGAACGCGCGCAAGGTCGATGCGGTCGTCGCCATGATCAAGTCGATCGCCGACCAGACCAACCTGCTGGCGTTGAACGCCACGATCGAGGCGGCGCGTGCCGGCGCGGCCGGCCGCGGCTTCGCGGTGGTGGCGAGCGAGGTGAAGGTGCTCGCCGCCCAGACCGCCAAGGCCACCGACGAGATCATCCAGCAGGTCGCCGCGATCCAGACCGCGACCGGCGCGGCGGTCGGCGCCATCGGCACGATCAGCGCGGCGGTGGCCGAATTGTCGTCGCTGACCCTGGCGATGGCGAGCGCGGTCGAGGAGCAGGCGGCGGCGACGCAGGAGATGTCGGGCCATATCGGCGGCGTCTCCGTCGCGGCCAACGCCACCGGCCAGCTCGCCGAGGCGGTGCGCACCGTCGCCGAGAAGCTGAGCGCCCATTCCGCGAGCCTGGGCGGCAGCATCGAGCGCTTCCTGAAGGCCGGCTGAGAGCCGGTCCTATTCGGCGCGGGCCCGCGCGCGCAGGACGAACTTCTGGATCTTGCCGGTCGAGGTCTTGGGCAGGGCGCCGAACAGGACCGCCTTCGGCACCTTGAAGCGGGCGAGGCGGGCCCGGCAGAAATCGAGGATCTCCGGCGCCGTCACCGCGGCGCCGGGCTTCAGTTCGAGGAAGGCGCACGGGGTCTCGCCCCAGATGGGGTCGGGCTTGGCCACCACCGCGGCGAGCATCACGGCGGGGTGCTGCGTCAGCACCTCCTCCAGTTCCAGGCTGGAGATGTTCTCGCCGCCTGAGATGATGATGTCCTTCGCCCGGTCCTTGATCTCGACGGACCCGTCGGGATGCCAGACGGCGAGGTCGCCCGAGCGATACCAGCCGTCCCCGAGCGCGCCCTCGGTGGCCGCCGGGTTCCTGAGATAGCCCTTCATCACGGTGTTGCCGCGCAGCAGGATCTCGCCGACCGTCGTCCCGTCCCGCGGCACCGGCTCGAGCGTCGCCGGATCGGCGACCCGCAGGGCCTCGAGGGTGGCGAGGGCCGCGCCCTGGCGCGCCATGCGGGCGTAGCGCTGCTCCGCCGGGAGATCGGCCCAGTCGGGCTGGGGCAGGCACATCGTGGCCGGTCCGTAGCTCTCGGTGGCGCCGTAGAGATGGGTCACGCGGAACCCGAGCTCCTCCATGCTGCGCAGAACCGTCGAGGGCGGCGCCGCGCCGCCGGTGGCGCAGCGCACGGTATGGGCGAAGGGTACGCGCGCCTCCGGCGGCGCGTTCGCGATCATCGTGAGCACGATCGGCGCGCCGCAGAGATGGGTGACGCCGTGCGCGGCGATCAGGTGGAAGATCGCGGCCGGCTCGACCTTGCGCAGGCAGACCTGCGTGCCGCCCGCCGCGACCACCGCCCACGGATAGGACCAGCCGTTGCAGTGGAACATCGGCAGCGTCCAGAGATAGACGCTGTCCGGCGCGAGGCCGAAGGCGAGGGCGTTGCCGAGCGCCTGCAGATAGGCGCCGCGATGGCTGTAGACGGCGCCTTTCGGGTCGCCCGTGGTGCCGGAGGTGTAGAGCAGGCAGAGCGATTGCCACTCGTCCGCGGGGCCGGCCGGCTCATGGTCCGGATCCCCCTCGGCGAGGAGATCCTCGTAGGCGACGGCGCCGGGCAGGGCGGCCTCGCCGGCCGTGACCACGAGAGGCCTGCGGCCGAGCCGGGCGAGCGCCTCGCCCGCGAGCGCCGCGCAATCGGCATCGACGATCAGCACCCTGGCCGCCCCATGGTCCAGCGAGACGGCGAGGGTGGCCGGGTCGAGGCGGGTGTTGAGCGGGTTGAGGACGGCGCCGCGCATCGGCACCGCGAAATGCGCCTCGATCATCTCCGGCGTGTTGCCGGCCAGGATCGCCACCGTATCGAGGCGGCCGATCCCGCTGCGCTCCAGCGCCGAGGCCAGGCGGCGGCAGCGGGCGTGGAGCTCGGCATAGGTCAGGCGCCGTGCCCCGTCGATCACCGCCACGTGGTCGCCGAGGGACGCGGCCGCCCGGGCGAGGAAGCTCACCGGGCTCAGCGGAACATGGTTCGCGGGCCTCTGCCCGAGGCCGTCCTCGAACGGATGGGCTTGCGCCGGGCTCGCGCCGGGACCCGTCATGGCCTGTCCTCCCGGCCGCCTCCGTCGTTCCACGCGAGAGGATGGCCCCGCGCAGGTGTGTCGCCGCCGATTCCGGAGTGTCAAGGACGGGCGCCGTGACAGGCGGGCCCGGTCGAAACGTCGGCACGGTGCGGACGCGTCGCGCCTATTGCACTGCAACATGAAATCGGACACATCGGACCGGCCGATTCCGTGGGCCCGGTATGCGCTTGATCGCGCCTGCCGCCACGGCGAGAAGAGACGGCGCAACGGGGCTTGGGACCATCATCATGACGACAGCGGGTCGCCGGCTGGCCGAGGATGGCCTAGCCCAGGCGCGGCAGGCCTACGAGCGCTACGCCGAGGCCGGCGAGATCGCCCTCAACGCCTTCGAGACGACGACCGGCCGCATGGTGGCGAGCCTGCGTACCCTGGCCGGGACGGGCCAGGCGCAGGCGACGCTGGGGGGAGCCCCGGCCAACGATTACGAGGCCGCGGCGGGCCGCAGCTGGGCGGGCCTGCGCCAGATCACCCAGCGCGTTCTGGTCGCCACCGACGCGAACATGCGCGCCGGCTTCGACCATGCCGAGAGCCTGATCCGGGCCAGGGACGCCCGCGAGGCGGCCGAGCTGCAGGCCGCCTATCTGCGCGCCCAGACCGCGCGCTTCGCCGAGCAGATGCTCGACCTGCAGAAGACGGCCACGCGGGTGGCCCGGAGCCTGGCCGCCGGTACGGCCCAAGGCATGGCTCAAGGCACGGCCGACGGCGCCCGGGGCACGGAGCGGCCGTGAACGCGCTGGGACGGCCCGTGGAGGGGATCCCCTTCCGCGAGGGGCGCACGCAGGGCTTCGCGCGCGGGCGTTTCCACGACCTCGCCTATGTCGATTGGGGCGACCCGGACAATCCGCATGTCGTGGTCTGCGTCCACGGCCTGAGCCGGCAGGGCCGCGACTTCGACGCCCTGGCGCAGGCCCTCGTCGGCCTCGGCTACCGGGTGGTCTGTCCCGATCTGCCGGGGCGCGGGCGCAGCGGCTGGCTCACCGATCCCGAACTCTACGCCCTGCCGCAATATGTGCGCGACATGGCGACCCTGCTGGCGCATCTGCGCGTCGAGCAGATCGACTGGGTCGGCACCTCCCTCGGCGGCCTCGTCGGGATGATGCTGGCCGGCGCCGAGAACACGCCGGTGCGCCGCCTCGTCATCAACGATATCGGGCCCTTCCTGCCCTGGGCGCCGCTGCGCGCGATCGGCACGCGCCTGCGCGAGGCGCCGCCCCACCACCACAGCCTCGCCACCGCCGAGCGGCGCCTGCGCACGGCGCTCGCGAGCTTCGGTCCCCTCACCGACGCGCAGTGGCGCCACCTGACGGAGCACAGCTTCTACCCGGAGCGGGGGGGCGGCTGGCGCCCGCATTACGACCCGAATATCGGCGTGCCCTTCGCCCCGGGCCGGGTCTACAATGTCAGCATGTGGCGCGACTGGGAGGCGGTGCGCTGCCCCGTCCTGCTGCTGCGCGGGGCCGAATCCGACCTCCTGCGCGCCGACACGGCCCGGCAGATGACGGAGCAGGGCCCGAAGGCCAAGCTCGTGGAGATCCCGGGCTGCGGCCACGCCCCGGCGCTCCTCGATCCCGACCAGATCCGCATCGTCACCGATTGGCTCGGGCCGGCGGCCTGAGCCGTCCTCAAGGGGCCTGATGGCCCTCGGCGGCGAGCTTGGCCTGCCGCAGGCTGCGCCACGGCTCCAGGTTCTTCAGGGCCATGCGGCGGGCGCCGATCACGCCGAGGACGAGGGCGATCGCCAGGAACGGGCTCGCCACGATCAGGGCCGCCACGGCCTCCGAGCCGATCAGCGCGGCGAGGAGCTTCACCGCCGCATCGAGGAAGACGAAGAAGGCGCAGATCACGAGCACCATGATCGTGACGCAGGCGGCCACCAGCCCGACCAGCGCGCGCAGGTTGCCGTCGATCTCGACCCGGGCGAGGGCGATGGTGCGGGCGGCGAGCGTCCCGGCCTCGCGCAGGGCCGCCAGCATGAGGGCGAGCATGGATCCGGGTTCGCGCACCTGCCTCGCCACGTCAAAGCCTCTCCTCACGGGTCTGCCGGGACTTGCCGCCGATGCCTGGGCCCGATGCCTGGGCCCGATTCTTGGGCCCGATTCTTGGGCCCGATGCCTGGGGCGGCAAGCCGCTCGTCAACGGCTTAGCCTGCGCCGACGTTCCTGGCGGCGCGCGGACGGGCCCCGCGCCGTGGCGCCCGCCTCGGCGGCCCTCGCTGCCGGCTCCGCCTGCCCGGACCCGAGCACCTGCGGCGCGGCCTCGTTGAGATGGGCCGGCCGGCCGTTCGGTCGGACCAGGATACCGGGAAAGAACACCGTCCCGCCGGGCGCCTCGGCGGGGGCGGGGGGCGCCTGGGCCCGGGCTGCCGCCGTGCCGAGCACCAGCCCGAGCGCGGCGATCGCTGCGCGGCCTCCCCGCATCGCGCGTGTCATCGCTCGGCTCCGTGCGGGATCGGCAGGGTGTTGGAGCGCTTCACCTGGCCGAGGGCGAAGCTCGACTCGATCGAGGCGACGCCGCCGAGCCGGGTCAGCTTGTCCTTCAGGAAGCGCTCGTAGGCCTCCAGATCCTCCACCACGATGCGCAGGAGATAGTCCCTCTGCCCGGTCATCAGGTAGCAATCGACCACCTCCGGCCAGCGCGCCACGGCCTGGGCGAAGCGGTCGAGCTCCTCCTCGCGCTGGCGCTCCAGCTTGATCGAGGCGAACACGCTGACCGGCAGCCCGACCGCGACCTGATCGAGCACCGCCACATAGCCCTTGATGATGCCGGTCTCCTCCAGGAGCCGCACCCGGCGTGCGCAGGGGGAGGGCGAGAGCCCCGCCCGCTCGGCGAGCTGCTGCACGGTCAGGCGCGCATCCTCCTGCAGCGCGGCGAGGAGGCGGCGGTCGATCGCGTCGATCGCGCGTTTTGGCATGGATGGCGCCTTTCGCGGGCATGATCAGCCAATTTGAGCCAAAACAGGCCCGCTCTACAACAGAGTTTGGGCATTTCCGCGCGTGCGCCGGTGCTATCGTTGCCTCATGAGCGATTCCCGACTGCCCTATCTGACGGCCCTGGCGCGGAAGGCCCTCTGGCTCTCCACCTGGACCATCCACAACGCCAACCACCTGCGGGATTCCGCGGATGGGCTGAAGGTGGGCGGCCACCAGGCCTCCTCGGCCTCGCTCTGCGCGATCATGACGGCGCTCTACGGCGCGGTGCTGCGCCCCGAGGACCGGGTCGCGGTGAAGCCGCATGCGAGCCCGATCTTCCACGCCCTGCAATACCTGTTCGGCCACCAGACCCGGGAGAAGCTCGAGACCTTCCGCGGGTTCGGGGGTGCGCAATCGTATCCGTCCCGGACCAAGGACGTGGACGATGTCGACTTCTCGACCGGCTCGGTCGGCCTCGGCGTCGCGCAGACGCTGTTCTCGTCCCTGGTGCAGGACTACGTCCGGGCCAAGGGCTGGGGCACGGCGCGGCCCGAGGGCAAGATGGTGGCGCTGATCGGCGACGCCGAGCTCGACGAGGGCAACATCTTCGAGGCCCTGCTGGAGGGCTGGAAGCACGGCCTGCGCAACACCTGGTGGGTGGTCGACTACAACCGCCAGAGCCTCGATGCGGTGGTGCGCGAGGGGCTCTGGGCGAAGTTCGAGACGATGTTCCGCAATTTCGGCTGGGACGTGGTCGTGCTCCGGCACGGCTCGCTGCAGCGCGCGGCCTTCGCCGAGCCCGGCGGCGGCAAGCTCAAGGACTGGATCGAGGCCTGCCCGAACCAGACCTACTCGGCGCTCGCCTTCCAGGGCGGCGCCGCGTGGCGGCGGCGGCTGACCGACGAGCTCGGCGACCAGGGCGATGTCTCGGCGCTGATCGAGCGCCGCACCGACGACGAGCTGGCCGCCCTGATGGGCAATCTCGGCGGGCACGATCTGCCGACCCTGGTCGAGGCCTTCGAGGCGGCCCGCACGCATGACCGCCCGGTCTGTTTCATCGCCTACACGATCAAGGGCCACGGCCTGCCGCTCGCCGGCCACAAGGACAACCATGCCGGCCTGATGACCCCGGCCCAGCTCGCCCTGTTCCAGCAGGCCATGCGGGTGCGGGCCGGCCACGAATGGGAGCCGTTCGAGGGGCTCGACATCGATGCCGCCGGGATGCGGCGCTTCCTCGCCGCCGTGCCCTTCGTCCAGAAGGGGCGCCGCCGCTACGAGGCGCCCGCCGTGCCGGTGCCGGAGCGCCTCGCCGCCCCGAAACAGGCGAGCCTGTCCACCCAGGCCGGCTTCGGCCTGATCATGCACGAGATCGCCAAGGCCGACGACGAGCTGGCCCGCCGCATCGTCACGACCTCGCCGGACGTCACCGTCTCGACCAATCTCGGCGCCTGGGTGAACCGGCGGGGCCTCTTCGCCAAGGAGGAGATGGCCGACACCTTCCGCAAGGAGCGGATCCCCTCGACCTACAACTGGACCTTCGCGCCGGGCGGCCAGCATCTCGAGCTCGGCATCGCCGAATCGAACCTGTTCACCACGCTCTCGGCGCTGGGGCTCTCGCACGCGATCTTCGGCGAGCGCCTGCTGCCGGTCGGCACGCTCTACGATCCCTTCATCGAGCGCGGGCTCGATGCCCTCAACTACGCCTGCTACCAGGATGCCCGCTTCCTCCTCGTGGCGACGCCGGCCGGCGTGACGCTGGCGCCGGAGGGCGGCGCGCACCAGTCGATCAAGACGCCGCTGATCGGCATGGGGCAGGACGGGTTGTCCGCCTTCGAGCCGGCCTTCGTGGACGAGCTCGCCGTGCTGATGCGCTTCGCCTTCGCGCATATGCAGGCGCAGGGCGCTCCCGAGCCCGACCCCGCGACCTGCCTGCCCGATGCCGCCGGCGGCTCGACCTATCTCCGGCTCTCGACGCGCAGCCTGGAGCAGCCCGCGCGCGCGATCGACGCGGCGCTCGCCGCCGACATGGTCGCGGGCGCCTACTGGCTGCGCAAGCCCGGCCCGAATGCCGAGGTGGTGGTCGCCTATCAGGGCGCGGTGGCGCCCGAGGCGATCGCGGCTGTGGGGCTGATGGCCGAGGACCGGCGCGATGTCGGGCTCCTCGCGATCACCTCGGCCGACCGGCTCCAGGCCGGCTGGAATGCCGCGCAAGGCTTGCGCGAGGGCGGGAACCCGGAGGCCGAGAGCCATGTCGAGCGCCTGCTCGACGCGGTGCCCACCTCCTGCGGCCTCGTCACCGTGCTCGACGGGCATCCGGCGACGCTCGGCTGGCTCGGCTCCGTGCACGGGCACCGCACGCGGGCCCTCGGCGTCTCGCGCTTCGGCCAGACCGGCACCATCGCCGACCTCTACCGGCATTTCGGCATCGACACGCAGGGCATCGTGGCGGCGGCCCAGGCCATCGCCCCGGGCCGGCGCATCCGCCACCTCCGGCTCGCCTGAGGCCGCCGAGCGCGGCCATGTCCTTCGCTATTGCCCACCTGGCGCGGAGACCGACATAGTTCGCGGCCGGACCACCGACCGCGAACCGATCCAGGCGCCGCATGGGCTACACCATAACCCCGGCGAAAGCCCTCTTCCTGATGCGGGAATCCGAGAACCACGGCGGGCATCCCTGCACCCGGCATATCGGTCTCTCGAACGACCAGCTGATGCAGCGGCTCCGGGCCGGCGACGGCGCGCGGGACGGAGGCATTCAGTATATCTCGACCTTCACCTACGAGCGCGACGCCGCCCGCGCCGCGTCGCAGGCGTTCAAGAACACCGACAAGCTCATCAGCACGCTGAACAGGAATGGAAAGGCCGAGTTCCCCGATCTCCGCGTCGATGAGGCCTTCAAGGTCCGCTTCGCCCTCGGGGGTGGCGTGCCCGAATACTACGTGAACCACGTGACCCTGGTGGTCTTCCGCACGGCCGAGCAGACGGGCGACCTGTTCTACGTGAAGACCTTCTATCCCCGTCCGCCGAACGAATTGCGGGAAGCACCTCTCCTGGGCAATACCTGAACCGTTTCCCCAGGCGGTGACCGGTTCGGCGCGCGGGAACACGCACCCTCAGACATCGGATGAGGGGTCTCCATCCGTCTCCGGACGCGTTTCGGCCTCGACCTCGATCTCCCGATCTGTCCGCAAGAGCCGGGCCCGCTCCGCCCGCCAATCGGCGAGCTGGCGCAGGGGGAGGCGCGCCTCGACCACGCGGTCCTCGTCGAGGAGGCCCTGCACCACCTCCGTGGTCGCCTCGGGGAAGCGGGCGCGGATCGCCGCTTCGATCCGTTCCAGGTGCCGGTCGCTCTCTGCGCCGGTCTCGACGATGACGTGCTTCACGATGCGGATCATGCGGGGCTCATCGCACAGGCGCGGACCCGTGTCGCCGGGACGCTGTGTCCGCCCCTACCAGTCGGCCCGGGTGCGGTAGCGGTTCCCGGTCGCGTCGACCTGAAAGCCGGCCGCCGGCGGCTGGACGCGTGCCTGCGGCGGCGCGACCGGCGGCCACCACCACTCGTCCCCGGCGATCGAGACCGCGGCACCGAGGGTGAGCGCCGACCCGAGGGCGACGGCAAGCGAGGTCGGGAGCCCCGCAGGAACCGGTCTCGGGAACAGGCGTGCCATGGACGGGCCCTCCACGGCCGCGATCGGCCGGTCCGCCGCACAGGATGCCGGGCCTGGCTTGGACGAGGCTTGCATCGGGGCCGGTGCTGCGGTCGGCGGCCCCGGCCGCCGCGCGCTGCCGGCCGTCCGGCTCCTGCCAACCCTCCGACAATCCTTGGGCAACCCTCCGGCGCTCCCCGGCGTTTCGCGCGAGCCGCGGCGCGCTGGGATGCCGCGGCGGCTGGGGATGTCCGTGTGATCAAGAAACTCTGTCTCGCGCTCGCCTGCCTCGGCGGCCTGTTCCTCGCCGCGCCGCAGGGCGCCTCCGCCCTTCCCGTCCCGACCGCGGCCGGGCTCGCGACGGTGCCGGATTCGAGCCTCGTCACGGTGCGCTACCGCCGGCACTGGCGCCGGCATCACCGGCATCGCTGGCACAGGCATCACCATCACCGACGCTGGCACCATCATCGGCGGCATCGGCACTGGCATCACCGGCACCACCGCCATCACTGGCGGCATCATCGCCCGTTGCGCTTCAGCCTGGGCCACCATCCGGGCCGCGCCCATGCGGCAGCGCCCTGGCGCGACCCGATCCGGCGGTCGAGCACATCCGGAAGCCTGACCCCGCGCCTCGATTGAGGCGGCCGCGTCAGGGCATGGCGAGCCAGAGCGCGACGATGATCGCGAAGCCGACCGCGTTGTAGAAGGCGGCCCAGTACAGGGTCAGGCGCAGGGCCCGGTTCGGTGCCCTGGCGCTGCGCGGGACGGTGCGCGGAACCAGCCCGGCCCGCGGCAGGTCCACGGGCGTCGACGTGTCGAGCCCGGCATAGGGCGCCGAGAGGAAGCGCGTGAGGCATTCCGGGAGCGGGCGCTCGGGTACGGAACCATCCTGCATACGGTGCAGGGTGGCCAATCGTCAGCCGGCGCGCAAGATGGTTCCGCAGCCCTGCGCCGCCGCCGCGTCGCACAGGCCGAACACGGAAGCGTGAGGTGGGATCCGCCATGCTGAGACGCCGTTCGCTGCTGGCCGCCGCGCTTCTCGCCACGCTCCCGCGGCACGCCTCCCGCGCCGCCGAATCCCAGCGCCTCGTGCTCGGCACGGCCACGCCGGGCGGCGGCTTCCCGGCCTATGGCGCGGCGCTCGCGGCGACGGTCGCCCAGGTCGATCCGGCGCTCGCTCTCGAGCTTCGCCCGACCGGGGGCTCCACCGAGAACCTCGCGCTCCTGAAGGCGGGCGCGCTCGATCTCGCCCTGGTCCAGGGCGAGTATGCCGAGGCGGCGCTGGCCGCCGACGGCGACAGGGCGGCCCTGCCGACCGTCGTGGCGCCGATCGACGCGGCGCCGGGCCTCTTCGTCGTCCCGGCCGCCAGCCCGGTCGCGCGGATCGCCGACCTGCGCGGCCGGCCGGTCGCCCTCGGCACGCACAGTTCCGGCCTCACCGCCATGGGCCGGACGGTGCTGCGCGGCTCCGGCCTCGATCCCGAGCACGACATCCGCCCGATCCTGCTCGACCGGGCCGGCGACGGCCCCGGGATGCTGCGCGACGGCCGCGCCGCCGCGCTCTGGGGCGGCGGCGTCGGCTGGCCGGGCTTCCGGACCATGGCGGACGAGCCCGGCGGCGCCCGCTTCTTCGGCCCGGAGCCCGGGGCGATCGACGCGATCCTGGCGCTCAGCCCCTCGCTGCGGCGCATGTCCGTGCCCGCCGGCACCTTCGCGGGTCAGGCCGGGGCGATCGAGACGGTCGGCTCGTGGAGCTTCATCCTGGCCCGGCCCGGCCTCGGCCCGGAACCGGTCGCGCGCCTCCTCGGCGCGATCGACCGCGGCAAGGCCATCCTCGGCCGCCGCATCGTGCTCGGTGCGGGCAGCGATCCGCGCAACCTCGCCGGGGCCGTGCCGGCCGGCTGGCTCCATCCGGCCACCGCCGCCTTCCTGCGCGAGACGGGCCCGGCCGCGCGCTGAGGCGGGCGTGGCCGTCGTCACGGCTGCCATGCCCTTGCCCAGGATCTCGCCCAGGATCTGTGTGAGACCTGCGAATCCCCACCGAACGGAGCCCGGACCCTGACCAGGGAATTGCTTCAGCGGAGCGTGCTCGCCGCCCTGCTCTACCTCTCGATCGCCACCGCCGTGATGGCCGTCGCCTGCGCCTTCGACTGGATGGAGCCGCTGGAGGACCAGGTGGCCGAGAGCGGTGAGGACGATCCGGCCGACGCGATGACCGCGGCCGTCTCCTCGGCTGCGCCCTCGGCGGCCTCCTGGGCTCAGACGCGATAGGGCGGCGTGAAGCCGCCGCCGGTTTCGCTTACAGAGTGCCGCATGGACAACGTCATCCGCCCGAATTTCGGCCGCAAGGCTCCCGTGTCGCAGCCGCCCGCCCGCGAGGACGAGCACGCGCTTCGCATGCTGGGGCAGGCCGGGGCCTACCTCGTCGGCCTGATCGAGGACGAGACCGGGCCGGAAGGGCCGACCTTCAAGGTCGTGGTCGGGCCCAATCCCGGCGATACGGTCGAGGCCGTCGCCGTGATGCCGGCGACGGCCGCGGGACGGGTCGATGCCGAGATGGTCGGCCTCGCCGTGCTGCGCACCCTGGAGCTCATCGCCGAGCAGGACGAGCCCGGGATCGCCTGAGATCCGGGTTCCCAAAGGCCTCGGGCCTCTGGCGGGTCCGGGGCGGAGCCCTGGTCGGCGAGGCCACCCTCAGGGCGTCGCCCCGAGACTCCACCAACGGGATGATCCCTTCGGGATCCCGGGACCCGCGCGCTCAGTAGGTCGCGAAGAGCGTCGCGATCTCGGCCGGATCGCGGGTGTCGGTGAGCGCCAGCGCGAGCAGGATGCGCGCCTTCTGCGGCGTCAGGTTGTCGGCGCTGAGGATGCCGATCTCGGCGAGCCGCGTCGTCTCGGGCACGACGCCGCTGCCGGCGCGGGTGGACTGCACCACCACGACGCCGGCCTTCACCGCCTCGGCCAGCGCCTCGGCCTCGGCCGGGGGCGTCATGCCGGGCGCGAGGCCCGCCGAGACGATGCCCCGCGCCCCCGCCGCCACGAAGGCCCGCACGGCGGTGCCATCCGCGTCCGCGTAGGCGTAGGAGATGTCGACCCGCGGCAGGGCGTCGCGCGTCCGGATGTCGAAGGGGGTGCCGGGGGCATGGCGCCGCTCGGGCCGCCGGTAGTAGCGCACGTGCTCCCCGTCGACATGGCCGAGCGCGCCGAAATCCGGCGTGCGGAAGGTCTGCAGCCGCGCCACCGAGGTCTTGGTCACCTCGCGCGCCGCGTGGATCTCGTCGTTGAGCAGCACGAGCACGCCGCGCCCGCGGGAGGCGGGGGATGCCGCGGTGCGTAGCGCCGCGACCAGGTTGAGGCCCGCATCGCTCGAGAGCGCGCTCATCGGCCGCTGCGAGCCGACCAGCACCACCGGGCAGTCCACCGTCAGCGTCAGGCCCAGGGCGTAGGCCGTCTCCTCCAGGGTGGCGGTGCCGTGGCCGATCACGATGCCGGCGAGATCCGGATGCTCCGCGACGAGCCCCTCGCAGAGCCGGACGAGCTCGCGCCAGTCGGCGAAGCCGATCCCGGGGCTCGTCACCGCCCGGAAGGGCACGGCGACGATCTCGCCGACGCTGGCCGTCTCCGGCACCCGCGCCAGGATGCCCTCGGCCGAGAGCCGCTCGCCGGTGGCCGTGTAGTCGAGGATGTCCAGGGAATCGCGCCCGAGGGAGGAGATCGTGCCGCCCGTGCCGATGAAGGCCAGCTTGGGTCGGTTCGTCATGCAATCGGTCCCGGATTGGAGGCAGAGCGCGGCACGGATCGTGCGCGTCGGCCGCGCTTGTCCCTCCAAAGCGCGGGCGGATCAACGGGCCCGATCGCGCGGGGCCGTTCGGGCGCGGCGGCGGCTACCCCCGGAGATCGGTCAAGCTTAAAGGTTGCATAACAGCAGGTGTGCAAGACCCACCCTGCACGCAGGACAGTGCCTCGACACGATGCAGTCCAAGATCGAACGCAGCCTTCGCCGTCCCTGGCACCAGCTCGCCCTGCCGCCCGTCCTCGAGGCTCTCTATCTGCGCGAGTCGACGCCGACGAGCGGACGCATCGTGCAGTCCTGGCTCGCGATCTTCATCCTGTTCAACATCCTCTCGCTGAAGACCGATTTCGACGCGTTCGGGCCGGAGCGGTTCCACATCCCCCTGATCGCGACGCTCGGCGTGTTCGTGCCGGTGGCGCTCGGCTCCATCCTCGTCCTGCGCGGCCGGCCCTCGCATCGGCGCCAGACGCTGGCAGCGCTCGTCACCGCCATCGTCGACATGGTGATCGTGCTCAACAGCGCCCGGCTGGCACCGCCCGAGCACGTCAACACCTACCTGATCTTCGCCGCCCTGGTGCCGCTCGTGGTCGGCATGATCGCGCCGATGCCGTTCCGGCACAGCCTGTGGTTCTGCGGCTCCGCCTTCCTGCTCTACGTCGCCGGCGTGTTCGGTCTCGGCTTCGCCGGCGTCGAGGCCAACGGGGTGCCGCTCCTCGTCGCGAGCCTGACCCTGGTTCCGATCAAGCTCGCCTATTCCCGGGAATGGGAGGCCAAGCGCAGCTTCCTCCTCGGCCTGCGCGAGCGGGAGCAGGCCACGGAGCTGGCCCGGGCGAATGCCCGGCTCGCCACCCTCTCGGAGACCGATCCGCTCACCGGCGTGCCCAACCGCCGCCTGTTCGACCGCAGCCTCGCCGAGGCCTGGGCACAGGCGGGCGCGCAGGGCGACCGGCTCTGCGTCGCCCTGTTCGACATCGATCATTTCAAGCTGCTCAACGACACGGCCGGCCATGCCGAGGGCGACCGCTGCATCCGCCAGATCGCCACCGTCCTGACGGCCTCCGTCAGCGCCTCCGGCGGCCTCCTCGCCCGCTACGGCGGCGAGGAATTCGCGGCCCTGCTGCCGGGCGCCGCCCTGGGGTCCGGGACGCAGATCGCCGAGGCGGCGCGCCGGGCGGTCGCCGACCTCGCCGTGCCCCATCCGGGGCTCCGGCCCTCGGCGCTCCTCACCGTGAGCGTCGGCGTCGCCGCCCTCCAGCCCGGGCCCGCCGAGGCGGGACCGGCCGCCCTGCTCAAGCGCGCCGACGACGCCCTCTACGCGGCCAAGAAGCTCGGGCGGAACCGCGTCGAGCCGCATCCCGCCCAGGCCCAGGCCGAGGCCCTTGTCGAGGCCGAGGGCGGGCTCGGCCCCCTCGCGGCCTGACGCGGCTCTCGCCCCGGTCAGGCGGAGCGGCGGGCGCTGTCCCAGGCGCCCGTCTGCGCGAGGTGCGGCGAGGCCCCGTCCTCGGGCGCCGTCCAGCGCAGGGGCAGCGCGTCCGTGCGGCGCACGACCTGCCGGGGCCGGAACCGGAGCAGCCGCTCCGCGCCCGCGAAGGCGGCGATGGCGGGATCGTCGAGCACGACCTCGGCCGCGCCCGAGAGCTGGAGCAGGTCGCCGGTCGCGAAATCGACGAGCGCGAGGCCCGCCCTCGGATTCGCGTGGATGTTGCCGAGGGTGTTGAAGAAGCCGTTGCCGGCAAAATCCGGGATCGTCAGGGTGTCGTCCGCGTCGATCCGGATGAAGCCCGGCCGGCCGCCGCGGTGGGAGACGTCGACCCGGGTGCCGTCCGGACCCGCGAAGGCGGAGGCCACGAACAGGGTCTCGGCCGCCGCGATCGCCGCCCGGGCCCGCGCATCGAGCCCGTCGAGGATCTCGGGCCGCGCGGCCGGCCCCTCCGCCGGGTCGCGCACGAAGCGGAAGCTCCGCAGCCGGATGTAGCGCGGGCAATTGCCGAAGCTCTCCCGCACCGAGACCCGGAAGCCGTCGGCGCCGGCGCGGTGCAGGATGCCGTTGAGCCGGTTCCGGCGCCGCGTGTGCAGCTCGATCCCGAGGAGCCCGATCGCGGCCCCGTCCTCCAGCCCCGCATCGGCCGGGTCGCCGGGATCGCGCGCGGCCGAGACCGCGAGCGTCCCCGGGTCGGGAGCGGAGAGGAAACCGGGGCGCCCGGCGATCAGCGTCGCCCAGACCGCGCCGGACGGGTCCACGACGCCCGCCGCGACGAAGGGCAGGAGCGGATAGAACGCCCGGTGCTGCGCGATCATGTGATCGCGGATGACGCGGGGCCCGATCTCGGCGAGCCGCTCCGCCAGCCCGGCGCTGCGCTGCAGGGCGCGCTCGCCCACGTGCCAGGTCGGGTCCGGCGGCGCGGGATCCGCCGTGATGGGGCTGGAACGGTCCATGGCCGGTCTCCTCGGTTCGTCGGCCTCGGCTCAGGCCGAGAGGCCGACCGCGCTCTTCCGGAAGGGCACGAAGCCGGGCAGGCCCTCGACCCGGGCGAGCCAGGCCCGCACCGCGGGGTAGGGGGCCAGGTCGACATTGCCCTCGGGCGCGGCCGAGACGTAGCTGTAGAGCGCGGCGTCGGCCGCGGTCGGGCGCCCGGTCGCGATCCAGTCGCGGCCGGCGAGATGCGCCTCCATCTGCCCCAGGATGGCGTGGGCCCGCTTGATCGCCAGGGCCGGGTCGAGGTCGTAGCCGAACAGCGTGACGAGCCGCGCCGCGCAGGGGCCGTTATAGATCTCGCCGGTCGAGACCGAGAGCCAGCGCTGCACCGCGGCCGCCTCCACCGGATCCTCGGGGAACCAGTCGCGCTTCCCGAACTTGCGGGCAGCGTAGACCATGATGGCGATCGAATCCGGCACCACCACGTCGCCGTCGACGAGGACCGGCACCTGCCCGAAGGGATTCAGCGCGAGGAAGTCCGGCGCCTTGTGCGCGCGCGCGGCGAGATCGACCTCGACGAGGTCGTGCGGCACCCCCGCCAGCGACAGGAACAGGTGGGCGCGGTGGGCGTGGCCCGAGAGGGGGTGGTGGTAGAGCTTCACGGTCGGTCTCCCGGCAAGGTCGGGCGGAAAGGCAGGTCCGCCGCGTCACAGGATGGCCATTCCGCCCGCCGTGGATAAGCGCCATAGTCGGCAAGGGACTATTCCGGTTCCCGGAACGGTGGCGGCGCGATGGACCGGCTCCAGGCCATGCGGATCTTCGTGAAGGTCGCCGAGACCGGCGGCTTCGCCGAGGCCGCGCGGCGGCTGAACCTCAGCCCGCCCGCCGTGACCCGGGCGGTGGCGGCCCTGGAAGCCGCCCTCGGCGTGCGCCTCCTCACCCGCACCACGCGCATCGTGAAGCTGACCGAGAGCGGCAGCCGCTATCTGGAGGATTGCCGGCGCATCCTGGCCGACCTCGCGGAGGCGGAGGCCGCGGCCTCCGGCGCCTACGCGACGCCGAGCGGCAGCCTGACCGTGACGGCGCCCGTGCTGTTCGGGCGCATCTACGTGCTGCCCCTCCTGACCGCCTACCTCTCGGATCACCCGGCCGTCGACGGGCGGGCGCTGTTCCTCGACCGCGTGGTGAACATCGTCGAGGAGGGGATCGACGTGGCCGTGCGGATCGGGCCGCTCGCCGATTCGGGCTTGAGCGCCATCCGCTGCGGCAGCGTGCGCCGGGTGGTCTGCGCCGCCCCGTCCTATCTCGCCGCCTACGGGACGCCGCGCAGGCCGGAAGACCTCGCCCGGCATCGGATCGTCGTCGCCTCCCAGACCGAGCGGCTCGAATGGCGCTTCGGTCTCGACGGCGCCACCGTGGTGCCGCTGAAGCCGCGCCTCACCAGCAACGTCAACGAGGCGGCGATCGCCGCCGCCATCGAGGGCTGGGGCCTCACCGGCGTCCTGTCCTATCAGGTCGCCGACGCCCTGCGCGACGGGCGGCTGCAGGTGGTGCTGGAGGATCACGAGCCGGCGCCGCTGCCGATCCACGTCGTCCATGTCGAGGGGCGCGGCGCTTCGGCGAAGGTGCGCTCCTTCGTGGATTTCGCGGTGGCGCGCCTGCGCGCCAACCCGCTGATCGACTGATCCGGGCTCGGCTCGCGCGGCGCCTGAGCGACGCCCAGGGCGGCCCTGCCGACGGGATCGATCGGATCGGGGACGAGGGGGCCGCGCAGGCCCGTCCGAGCCCGCTGCTTGAACGCCCGATCCCCGGCTGCTAGCTAGAGCGCTCTCCGCCGAAGTGGATGCCGGTTCGGCGATAGAGAGCGCGTCAAGACAACGACTGAGGGCCCATCACGATTGCAACGCGATCGGGAGCGGCTCTAGCGGAACGAATGCCGGTGTAGCACAGCGGTAGTGCAGCGGTTTTGTAAACCGAAGGTCGGGGGTTCGATCCCCTCCGCCGGCACCACACCTCCAGCCGTCGATCGCGGACCCGTCCGCGCCCCCCTCCATGACGGCCGGCAGCCTGTCCGATGGCACCCCCCTTTCCGGACCACGGCGCGGCCCGCAGCGGCCCGCGATCGAAGGCTCGACGGCCGTATGCCCAAGCTTTCCTCGGCAACAGGGCCTGCGCAGCCAAGCCTGATCTGAAGATCAAGCTTGACATTCCGTTACAAGAGAGCAATGCGCCGCTGAAATTCCAGTATTAAGCCGGGATGAATACGCCTTTCAGACCGCATTAAATCCGTTCCTCCTAGCAAGCGGCCCAGAGTCGATGGGCCACGCGTACCGGCCGGCCGCCCAAGCGGCCTTCCCGAGGCGGCGGGCGTGCGATCCGGCCATCCGGCCGGCGGCCTCATCGGCAAGACCTTTCGAGGCCAGCGCATGAATCACGACCCGAAGGCGGTCGCGCATGCGGCGTCCGATGCCGCCGAGCCCGTGCCGACATCGCCTGCCCGACGCGCGCGCAAGCTCGACCCCGCCGCGCGCGACCGGATCGCCCGGGGTCTGCGCCTGCTCTACGCCGAGGCCCTGATGCAGCCCGTCCCGGATACTCTGGAGGGTCTCGTCGCCGACCTCGCCGCACGCCTGGAGGATTCGCGATGACCTGCGGCCCGACCCTCACGCCCCCGGTCGATGCCGAGATGCGCGACCTGCTGCTCGGCGCCATCCCCGCGCTCCGGGCCTTCGCCTTCTCGCTGACCTACGACCTCGACCGCAGCGACGACCTCGTGCAGGACACGCTGGTGCGGGCCTGGACCAAGGCGGACAGCTTCCGGCGCGGCACGAACCTCACCGCGTGGCTGTTCACCATCCTGCGCAACCTGTTCTACTCCGAGCAGCGCAAGCGTCGGCGCGAGGTGGAGGATGCCGATGGCAGCCTTGCCGGGCAGCTCACCAGCCTTCCCGAGCAGGAGATCCACGCGGAGATGGAGGCCTTCCGCGCCGCCCTCGACCGGCTGCCGCTGGCGCAGCGCGAGGCCCTCGTCCTCGTCGGCGCGCAGAGCTTCACCTACGAGGAGGCCGCCGAGATCTGCGGCGTGGCGGTCGGCACCATCAAGAGCCGCGTCAGCCGCGCGCGCCTGCGTCTGATCGCGGATCTCGGCATGGAGGGCGCGGGCGATATCGGCGCGGACGCCATCACCCGTGCGGCCCTGGGCGGCTGAGCGCGCAGGCGCGGGCCCGTGGAGGGTTCGAAAGCGGTTCTTAACCGGTCCGTGTGAAATCTTCACACGGACCCGCAGCCGGGCGAATCCGGCACGCCTCGGACCGCGACGTCGATGAGCACGATCTCCGCAACGCAAAGCTACCAGACCTACGCGCCGCCCAGGCCGCCCTCCGAGCGGAACCGGCTGGCCTCGGCGATCGACGGGGAGGTCTCGGCCGGCACGATCAGCCAGACCGATGCCACCGCCCTGTCGAGCGCCCTCGATTCGATTGATTCGAGCCTCTCCGCCGAGCGCGGCACCGCCGCCTCCGGAACCGCCGCGCGGCTCGATCCCGCCCAGATGAAGGACCGCATCGACGGCCTGATCGACGATCAGGTGAGCGGCGGCACGCTCACCAGCGATCAGGCCGAGACCCTCAAGAGCCTCTTCGCGGAGCAGGGCGGTCGCGACGGCCCGGGCGGGCCCGGCGGAGCCGGTGGCCCGCCTCCGGGACCGCCGCCCGGCGAGGACATGACGGCGGAGGCCGCGAGCGGGACGTCGGCGGACAGCTCGGCGACCGACCTGCTCGCGAGCTTCATCCAGCAGCTGCAGGCTTCCCAGAGCGGGAGCAGCTATGCCGCGGGCGGCACGGCGGGCTCCGCCCAGGCCTCGGCCCTGCTCTTCGATTTCAAGGCGTGATCACAGGTTCGGCCTCCGTTCGATCCCGTCGGGAGAGCGGATGCCGTCTTCGCTCAGACGCCGCGCGGGCTTGGTGATACGGAGCCCGCTCTGATCCAGCGGAGTCTGGATCAGAGCCTGTTCGAGCGGGATCGACGGGTCGTCATGCAGAGACTTGGCTGATCCCACCAAACCCCCTCATCCTGAGGTGCGAGGCCTCCGCTTCGCTCCGGCAGCTCAGGAGGAGGTCGAGGCGGGGATCAGCCGCGTGAACACCGGCTCGATCCGGCTCAAGCAGGCTCTCAGGGGCGGCGATAGACCCAGACGCGGGCCGGCGGCAGGTTCAGCCAGACGCGGTTGGAGCGGTCGGCGGTGTAGCTGCCGGCCTCGCAGCGCGCCGGGATCGGCGGCACCACGGCGTAGGTGAACTGCACGAAGGGCGCGCCCGGCTGCATCAGGTCATGGGCCGTGTTGAGCAGGTCGAGGCGCTGCTCCAGCGGCTTGGTGAAGAGCGGCAGGCTCGAGATGGTGGCCGCGGCCGGCTCGGTCAGGTGATGCTGCAGGGTGCGGCGGATGTCGTAGGCGTCGCCCTGCACCACGGTCACGCCCGGGAAGCGCCGGGCGAGCAGGCGGCAGAAATCCGGGTTGAACTCCACGAGGATCAGCCGTTCGGCCGGAATCCCGCGCCGGATCAGCGCCTCGGTGACCGGGCCCGTGCCGGGGCCGAGCTCGATCACCGGGCCCTCGCGGCGCGGGTCGACATAGGCCGCCATGGTGCGGGCCAGCATCTTGCCCGACGGCGTCACCGCTCCGGTGACGAGGGGCCGCTCGAACCAGGAGCGCAGGAAACGCGCCTCGTCCTCAAGCGGCTCGCGCCGCTTGTCCCCCAACCGCGCGACCCGAGCTCTGGCGCTGGTACGATCGAAGGGGGGCAAGTCCGGGCTTCCCTGATCTCGTTGTGATGGTGGCAGGACGAGGCTGTCATACAGTCAAGGCGACGGCCCCGCTAGGGCGGGACCGCGCGCTTCCGGCCAAATGCGATAACCGGGCGGGCCGGATTTGGATCCGGGCCGCCCGCGGTTTCCGTGCGGGCGCCCGCGGGCGTCAGGCGCGCGCGGCGCCGAAGAAGTCGCGCACCTTCGAGAAGAAGCCCGCGCTCTCGGGGTGGTTCTCGTCGGAGGCGGTCTTGTCGAACTCCTGCAGCAGCTCGCGCTGGCGCTTGGTCAGGTTCTGCGGGGTCTCGACGAAGACCTGGATGTAGAGGTCGCCGACCTCCCGCGCGCGCAGCACCGGCATGCCCTTGCCCTTGATGCGGAACTGCTTGGCCGTCTGTGTGCCGGCGGGGATGCGCACCTGGGTCTGCGAGCCGTCGATCACCGGCACGGTGATCTCGCCCGAGAGCGCGGCGGTCACCATCGAGATCGGCACGCGGCAGAACAGGTCGGCCCCGTCCCGCTGGAAGAAATCGTGCGGCTTGATCGAGAGGAAGACGTAGAGATCGCCCGCCGGCCCGCCGCGCAGGCCGCTCTCGCCCTCGCCGGCGAGCCGGATGCGCAGGCCGTCATCGACGCCCGCCGGCACGTTGATCGAGAGCGTGCGCTCGCGGTTGACCCGGCCGGCCCCGGCGCAGGCCGTGCAGGGATCGTCCACGATCTCGCCGCGGCCGTGGCAGTTCGGGCAGGTCCGCTCGATGGCGAAGAAGCCCTGCGCCGCCCGCACCCGTCCGTAGCCGCCGCAGGTGGAGCAGGGGCGCGGCTTCGAGCCGGGCTTCGCGCCCGAGCCCGCGCAGGTCTCGCAGGTGATCGAGGTCGGGATGCGGATGGTCTCGGCCTTGCCGGTGAAGGCCTCCTCCAGGCTGATCTCGAGGTTGTAGCGCAGGTCCGCCCCACGCTCGCGCCCCGGCGCGCCGCCGCGCCCGCGCTGGCCGCCCCGGCCGTCGCCGAAGAAGTTGTCGAAGATGTCCGACATGAAGTCGCCGAACTCGTTGCCGAAGCCCGGGCCGCCCCCGCCCTGGCTGAAGGCCGCATGGCCGAAGCGGTCATAGGCCGCGCGCTTCTGGCCATCCGAGAGGCACTGATAGGCCTCGTTGATCTCCTTGAACTTGATTTCGGCTTCTTTGTCCCCCGGGTTGCGGTCGGGGTGATAGGTCATGGCCAGCTTGCGGAAGGCGACCTTCATCTCGCCCTCCGTCGCCGTCTTCGTGACCCCCAAGATCTCGTAATAGTCCCGCTTCGACATCCCTGTCCTCAAGGTCCCTCGCCCGCGCGCCGCGGGGGCGGGCGGCCTGCCGATTCGTCCGGTCGATTCGGTCCGGATCTATCACGCCCGCGCGGATTCGCGGGTGCGGCACCGTCGCGGCGGCGCCCGCACCGAACCCTCGCGCTGCGCGGCTGACGCCGCGGGCAGGCGCTCATATGGGGATGCCTGTTCCCGGCCGCATCCTCATGCCGCGCCGGAACGCAGCGTTAGCATGGACGGGGCGCCTCCCGCCAGCGAGGCGCGCCTCACCCGAATGCCCCGACCTCGTGCTGGATCATGCCGGAGATCTCGCGGACCTGGGCGAACATGCGCCGGATCGGCTCGAACAGGCCGGTATGCTCGGCCTCGTAGGTGCCGACGTCGCGCGGGCCCGCCGGCTCGCCGAAATTGAGGCCGAGCGTCGGGTCGGGCGTGATCGGGAAGATGTCCTCGAGGAGCTTCAGGCAGCCCTCGATGTCGAGGCGCAGGAAGCGCTCCAGGAGCTGCTCGCGGGTCATGCCGGCATGCGGGCGGAAGCCCGGGATGTGCACGGCCGTGAACCAGATCTTATGGATCAGCGCGAGGCGGATGGCGTGTAGCAGGGTCAGGCGCACGGACATCTTCTTCAGGTCGGGCGCGGCCATCTGCAGGCTCAGCCAGTCGCAGGTGAGGCGGCCGAACAGGCGGCGCAGGCCGGGCGCGAGGCCGAGCCGGTCGAGGCTGTGCGCGATGATGACGAGCTCCTCGCGGCGCCCGTCCTTCTGGGTCCGGCGCGCCCGCTCCAGCCAGACGGCCGGGTCGAGGGTGTCGATATAGGCGCGCAGCACGTCGAGGTCGCCGACGCTCGCCGCGTGCTGGGCCAGGCGGAAGGCGCGGGAGAAGCGCACCGACTCGCGGCGCATGTCGCGGAACAGGTCGGGCGCGCGGCCGGCGGCGCGGCCGAGACCGTGCAGCGAATTCGCGAGATAGCCGAGCTGGTGCAGGATCGCGTTGTTCGGGATCGCCCGCATCTGGCGCGGATGGGTGATGAGCGCCGGGCCGCCGGACTCGCTCTGGCGCGCCACCGGCCGCGAGCCGGTGCGGTCGATCAGGCTCGGGCCGAAGGTGCCGAGCAGGGCCGCGTAGCCGGGATCGTCGACGAGGGCCTCCATGTCCTGGCGGACCACGGTGAAGAACTCGAGGGCGAAGTCGGTCTCGGCGTAGACCGGATCGTCGTCCGCGTCCGGCCCCTCGCCGGGCTCGGACAGGGCATAGTCGGAGAAGGCGTCCTCGTCGGCGATGTCGAGGGCGTAGACGTGCTCGGCCACCCGCGCGACGCTCGCCTCGGCCAGCGCCCGCGTGCCGAAGAGCAGGTAGCCGTCCGTGCCCTGGAAGCTCGATTCGAGGCGCACCCGGATGCCGGCGGCCCTGTTCTTGGCGCGGGCATCCTCCGGGGCGAGGTAGGCGAGGCGGTCGCGGAGCGAGGTCGGGTGCGCGCCGCGCCCGATCGACTCGCCGTGCGTGTCGAAGATCGCGAGCTCGACGCCCTGGAGCCCGTTCTGGACCAGCATGTCGGTGATGCGCAGGCGCAGCCGCTCGATCCAGAAGGTGGCGGCCAACTGGCCGACATAGCGTCCCGAATCCGAGTAGCCGAACTGCACGGTAAGTCGGCCGATGCGCTTGAGGTACTGCCGCCAATGCGGGTTGCGCAACGCATCGTCCAGCACGCGGATACCCTGTTCCAGCGCCTCCGCCGTCTCGAAGAGCGGCGTGATCTCGAGCTTGTCCGCGATGCCGTAATGCCGCGCCAGCCACAGGGCGGCGAGCAGGGTGTAGCCGGTCTCCGTCTCGGCGATGAGGAAGCGCACCGGATGGGTGCCGTCCACGTGCTTGAGGATCTGGGCGATGGTCATCATCAGCCGGGCGGCCGAGGCGCGCTCGGCGGCGAGCGCCCCGAAATCGACGGCGACCGGCTGCACGTCGTTGAGCAGCGTGTGGATGGTGGCGAGGTGCGAGCGGCGCTGGGCCGGGTCGGCGGGCTCGCCCTCCAGGTCGGTCACGCGGCGGACCGCGTTGTGGATCTGGCTGGCGTTGAGCCGGAAATGCGGCAGGGCGTTCGAGAGGCCGTGCGTTGCCACGCCCGCCCGCAGCACCGCGATGGCCCGCTTCTCGGCGTCCCCTGGTGCGGCGGCGACCGCCGCGGCGAGGCCCGCGAGCAGCGTGCCCGCATCGGTCTGAGCCCGCTCGCGCTCGATGATGAGGGCCAGGGCGAAGCGGTGCACCGCCTCTAGCGAGGGCTTGGTGCCGAGCTTCGGTGCCACGGCGAGCTGGCGGTTGACGGCGGCGAGCGCCTGCTCGGCGAGCCCGCGCACCACCTGCGTGGCCGGGATGGCGGGCAACTCGCGGATCACCCGGTCGAATTGCATCCGCTTCGATTCGAGCCGGTAGCGCAGGGTGTCCCACCAGCCGATATCGGTGCGCCCGTCGGTGTCGCAGCCGACCCAGCTCGCCACCGCGAGCGGGCGGAGCGCCAGCTCGGTCCAGCGGTCCGGCCAGCGCCGACGGGCGGCGTCGAGGAGCGCGCCGTTGAATCCGTCGAGGGCGAGGCGGGCATTGTTGGCCGCGATGCAGGCCTGATCGAACTCGTCGTCGAGGCTGATTTGCGGATCGGGCCGGGTCGAGAGGGCGGCGGCCTCGGCGACGAGGGGCGCGCGGGCGCCGGCCTCCGGCAGGCTGGCGCTTTGGGCGATCAGCGCGGCCACGGCTCGCTTCATGCCGAAGGTCGGATGCGCCGTGAACACGATCGCGAAGGCGGTGCGCCCGACCAGGTCGCGGAAGGTCTCGAAGTCCCCGGCCTTCTCGGGGATCGCCGCGACGAGGCGGGCCGGAACTGCGGTCTCAGGATCCGCCGTCGCGTCGAGGCCGACATAGCTGCGCAGGCGCTCGGCGCGCGCAGCCAGGGCCTGCTCCCGCAGGCGCACGAACAGCGCGTCGAGGTCGTCCCCCGTGATCTCGCCGCGATCGAAGCGGCGGGTGATAGCCAAAGTCACGGCGAGCACCGGATTGCGGAAGGGATCCTCCGCCGACTGCTCGCGAGACGCCTCGATCAGGCCGAGGAGATGCTCCTCGAGTTCCGCCGGTGTCCTCTGGCCTGTCCCCTGCTGCATCGGCGATCCTCGCTCCCTCGACTATCCGCTCGTTCGTATCGTGTTCGTATCGTGCGGCCGCTCGAATGCGGGCGGGTTCGGACGGGCAAGGCAAGGTCCGTTCCGCGCCGCGGCAAGCTGGGCCGTGATCGCGCAGCCACGAGGCAGGTGCAAGGGCGCGATCCTTGGAGTAACGGTACGGCGGCATGGAACTCATCCTGATCCTGGCCGCGATCCTGGCCTGTATCGTCGCGGGGGTGGCTGTGATCGCGATTTCGGCGCGGCACGGTCGGCCGCCCTTGCGCCTCGGCAACGAGCATGATGAGCGCGACGAGGCGCTGCTGCTCGCCGAGGTCGGGCCCTCGCATAGCCCGATCGACCGCGACGCCGAGATCCTGGAAGCCGAGGTGCTCGAACTGGATCAGGCGCGCGACGCGCCCCGCTTGCCCCGCGAGCCGAAGCGGGAGCGCTGAGGCATGGCCGGAATCCGCACCGCAATCCTGGGCTCGGCGCTGTTGGCCGCGGCGCTCACCGCCGGAGCGATCGGCCTGATCGAGTGGTCGGGCTCGGGCGCACCGGCCCCGTTGCCCGCTGAGGCGGCGCCGCCCCTCGAGCCGAAACCTGCGCCGCCCGCGCCGGAACCTGCGCCGCCGCCCCTGACCGACAGGGCCCCGCCGCCGGATGCGACCTTCGCCGCGCCGCCCTCGCTCGCCTGTGGGCCGAAGGCGGCGCGCTACGAAGGTGAGAAGGGGTTCCAGCTCTTCGTCACGCGGGCCGGGCGGGCGGAGGTCGAGAACGCCCTGCGCCCCCTCACCCCCGAGGTGACCCAGGTGCTGCAGGTAACGATCGGCTCCAAGGTTGCCACCGCCTACGGACCCGATCTCGACGCGCTCCGGCGCGGCGGCCCGCCGAGCGCGATCGAGGCCCGGCTCGGCAGCGCGATCAAGTGGCAGGAGGGCCTGCCCGCCTTGCCCGACCCGCTCGCCATCGTCGGGGAAGACGGCCAGCCGCTCGCGCGCCTCGGCTTCCGCGAGTGCACGGAGGCGCCGCCGGTGCAGGCGCCGCCCCCCACCGCCACGCGCAAGGAGCCCAAGGACGGCAAGCCGCAGCGCAAGGCGGCGAAGCCGCAGGAGCATGACGGCCAGAGGGCCGAGGGCGAGGTGCAGCCGGCCAAGGCCGCGCCGAAGCCCAAGCCCGGTCCGAAGGTGCCGCCGGGCTTCACCCTGCCGCAGGGCGCGATCGCGGAATAGATTTCACGGGAAAACCCCGGCCGAGCTTAAGGAAGGTTCAAGGATGTCCTCAGCGATGACGGCCGCCCAGGTGATCGCGGCGCTGGGGCTGCAGCCGCACCCGGAGGGGGGCCATTACCGCGAGACGTTCCGCGACCCGCGCATGGCCGAGGGCCGCTCGGTCGGCACGGCGATCTACTATCTTCTCGATGTCGGCGAGGTCTCCGCTTGGCACCGGGTGGACGCCGCCGAGATCTGGCACTGGTACGCCGGCGCACCCCTCGTCCTCACCGTGAGCCCGAACGGGCACGATGCGCAGGCCCTGCATCTCGGGCCGGACCTCGCCCGCGCCCAGCGTCCGCAGGCCGTGGTCCCCGCAGGCCATTGGCAGACCGCCACCAGCCTCGGCGCATGGACGCTCGTCGGCTGCACGGTCTCGCCCGGCTTCGATTTCGCCGGCTTCGAGATGGCCCCGCCGGACTGGCGGCCGATGCCGCGCGCCTGAGAGCCTGTCAGGCTCGGCGCGAGGCCCGCACGGCGAGCAGCGCGCCGGTCACGATAAGCAGGCAGGCGGCCGCGAGAGCCGGGCTCGGGGCGGCGTAGCCTGTGGCCACCAGGATCAGGGTCGAGAGAACCGGGGCAGCATAGGCCGCCACGCCGAGCACGCGCACGTCCCCGCGCTTGCAGCCGATATCCCAGAGGTAGAAGGCCGCGCCCACCGGCCCGAGGCCGAGCAGGAGCACGGCGCCCCATTGCACCGGCTCTTCGGGCCAGGCCGTCGTCTCGAAGCCGAGATGGCAGAGCAGGCTCAGGGCGGCCGTGGCGAGGCAGAAGCCGGCCACGGCATCGGTCGGCACCGCGCCGACCCGGGCCGACAGCACCGAATAGGCAGCCCAGACGAAGGCCGCGCAGAACGCGGCCACGTAGCCCGGCAGGCCGGCGCCCGCGAAGCCGAGATCGCCGCGACCGGCGAAGAGCGCGGCGACGCCGAGGAGCCCGAGTCCCGCCCCGGCCAGATGGCCGGCGCGCAGGCCGCCCGCTCCCGGCAGCAGGCCGGAGAACAGCACGATCAGGAGGGGCCAGAGATAGTTGATGAGACCCGCCTCGGCCGGCGGCGCGAGCCGGAGCGCGCTGAAATAGAGGGCATGGTAGCCGAACAGTCCACCGACCCCGAGGAGCCAGACCGGCCAGGGCTGGCGCAGCGCCCGCGCCCGCTCCGGGCGGAGGAGGAAGCCGGCGCAGCCCACCAGCCCGCCGAGGAGGAAGGTCATCGCCGCGAGTTGGAACGGCGGTACGGACCCCGAGGCTGCCGTGAAGAGGGCAAGCAGCGACCACAACAGGATGGCGCCGAGTCCGGTGGTCGTGGCGGCGTTGCGGCGATCGCGGTCCGGGGCGGCGATCGTGGTGGGCTGCGGTTCGGTCATGCCCGTAGCGCTACCATATCGCCGGGACGGCTCGACAGGCGGGCCGCGGTCATGGCGCCGTCACGGCTTTGCTGTAGCGGCGGCGGACCCGGCGGGAGACCCGAACCCATGCGCAGGATCGCCGCGACGCTGGCTCTTCTCATGGCCGTCTCACCCGGGGCGGCAACCGAGGAAGCGCAGCTCGGGCCGCGCCCCTTCTACCTCGTCGACAGCCTCGAGCCGGGGCCGCTGAAGGACAGGCTGGCCGCCTGCTGGATCGACAGGCGCTACACGCCGCGCCGCTTCTCGATCTCGCATCGCGGCGCGCCGCTGCAATTTCCCGAGCATACCCGCGAGGGCGTGATGGCGGCCTACCGGATGGGCGCCGGCCTCATCGAGTGCGATGTCGCCTTCACCAAGGACCGCCAGCTGGTCTGCCGCCACAGCCAATGCGACCTGCACACAACCACGGACATCCTCGCCCGGCCGGACCTCGCGGCGAAGTGCACCAAGGGCTTCGCGCCGGCCGACCCCGCGAGCGGCCGCAAAGCCTCGGCCCAGTGCTGCACCAGCGATCTGACGCTGGCCGAGTTCAAGTCACTCAACGCCAAGATGGATGCCGCCGACCCGGAGGCGACGACCCTTTCCGCCTACATGAACGCGACTCCGCGCTGGCGTACCGATCTCTACGCCACCACCGGTACGGTAATGTCCCACCGCGACTACATCGCGCTGGTGACGTCGCTCGGCCGCAAGTTCACGCCGGAGCTGAAGGCGCCCCAGGTGCCGATGCCCTTCGCGGGCGACTACACGCAGGACCGGTACGCCCAGGCGCTGATCGATGATTACAAGGCTGCCGGCATCCCTGCCTCGGACGTGTTTCCGCAGAGCTTCCAGCTCCGGGACATCCTCTACTGGCTGGAGAAGGAGCCGGATTTCGGCCGGCAGGCCGTGTTCCTCGACGACCGGGACGAGCGCGACAAGGGCACGTTCGACCCCGAGGTGCCCGAGACCTGGAAGCCCGGCATGGCCGAGCTCGCACGGATGGGCGTGCGCATCCTGGCGCCGCCGCTCTGGATGCTGGTCCGGCCCGGTCCCGGCGGCACCATCGAGCCCTCGGCCTATGCGCGGGAGGCGAAGAAGGCGGGCCTCGATCTGATTGCCTGGTCGCTGGAGCGCTCGGGGCCGCTCAAGGGCGGGGGCGGCTACTACTACCAGTCGATCAAGCCCGTGGTGACGGGCGACGGCGACGTGCTGCGGCTCCTCGACGTGCTCTACCGCGAGGTTGGGGTGCGTGGCGTCTTCTCCGACTGGCCGGCGACCACGACCTTCTACGCCAATTGCGTGGGGGCCGATTAGAGCAACCGGCTTCGCCCATCAGATCCCCTCATCCTGAGGTGGCCGCGCCAGCGGCCCTCGAAGCAGTCCTCCAGGGATCGCGAGACAGCTGGAGGTCTCCTTCGAGGCCTCCGCTTCGCTCTGGCACCTCAGGATGAGGTGTGCGGTTGGGACGAGCCGGAGCAGCCCCGAAGGACGTACTCCGGCCGTCCGATCAGACGAAGTGCTGGCCGCCGTTGATGGTCAGCGTCGAGCCGTTGACGAAGCCGGCCTCGTCGCTGGCGAGATACTCGACCGCGTGGGCGATCTCGTCGGCCTCGCCGAGGCGGCCGGTCGGGATCGTCGCGATGATCTTGTTGCGGATGTCCTCCGGCACGGCCATCACCATCTCGGTGGCGATGTAGCCCGGGGCCACCACGTTCACGGTGATGCCCTTCGCGGCGCTCTCCTGCGCCAGCGCTTTGGCGAAGCCGATCACGCCGGCCTTGGCGGCGGAATAGTTGGTCTGGCCGGCCTGGCCCTTCTGCCCGTTGATCGACGAGATGATGATGATGCGCCCGAAATTGCGGCTGCGCATGCCGTCGATCAGCGGCCGGGTGCAGGTGAACATCGAGTCGAGGTTGGTCTTGATGACCGCCTGCCACTTCTCGAAGGTCATCTTGTGGAAGGCGCCGTCGCGGGTGATGCCGGCATTGTTCACCAGGATGTCGATCGGCCCGAGCTCGGTCTCGATCGCCTTGATGCCCGCCTCGCAGCTCGCGAGATCGCCCACGTCGAACTTGAAGACGGGGATGCCGGTCTCGGCCTTGAAGGCGTTGGCGGCCTCGTCGTTGCCGCCGTAATTCGCGGCCACCTTGTAGCCCTTGTCCTTCAGCCGCTTCGAGATCGCCGCGCCGATGCCGCGGGTGCCGCCGGTGACGAGGGCGACGCGTGCCTGTGCCATGGGGTTTCCTCCGAATGTTCTTGTTGGCTGGCCCTGATTTCGGGGACGTGACCGCCCCCGCGCGATGGGCGCATCTTGCCCATCGCGCAGCGGTTGCGCACCGAATTTATTCTTGATGGAGCCGTGAAAGCGTTTCAGCGCGGGCCGGGTTGTCCCGCCCCGCGCCGGAAACGGGCGGCGATCAGGGCCGCTCGAGGCACATGGCGACGCCCATGCCGCCGCCGATGCACAGGGTGGCGAGGCCCTTCTTGGCGTCGCGGCGCTTCATCTCGTGCAGCAGCGTGACGAGGACGCGGGCGCCTGAGGCGCCGATCGGGTGGCCGATGGCGATGGCGCCGCCATTGACGTTCACCTTCGCATCGTCCCAGCCCATGTCCTTGTTCACGGCGAGGGCCTGGGCGGCGAAGGCCTCGTTGGCCTCGATCAGATCGAGGTCGCTGGGCTTCCAGCCGGCCTTGTCGAGGGCCTTGCGCGAGGCCGGGATCGGGCCGGTGCCCATGATCTTCGGATCGACGCCAGCCGTCGCCCAGGACTTGATCTTGGCGAGCGGCGTGAGCCCGCGGCGCTCGGCCTCGGAGGCCGACATCAGCACGATCGCCGCTGCGCCGTCGTTGAGGCCCGAGGCATTGGCGGCCGTCACGGTGCCGTCCTTCGAGAAGGCGGGCTTGAGCTTGGCCATCGCCTCGACGGTGGCGCCGTCGCGGATGTACTCGTCGGTGTCGACGACCACGTCGCCCTTCCGGCCGGGCACGGTGACCGGGGCGATCTCCTCCTTGAAGCGGCCCTCCTTGCGGGCGGCCTCGGCCTTGTTCTGCGAGCGGGTCGCGAACTGGTCCTGCTGCTCGCGGGTGAGCTGGAAGGCCTGGGCCACGTTCTCGGCGGTGGTGCCCATGTGGTAGCCGTTGAAGGCGTCCCAGAGCCCGTCCTTGATCATGGTGTCGACGAGCTTGACGTCGCCCATCTTCTGGCCGCCGCGCAGGTACTGCGCGTGGGGGGCGAGCGACATGGATTCCTGGCCGCCGGCCACGATGACCGTGGCGTCGCCGTTGGCGATCTGCTGCATACCGATCGCGACGGTGCGCAGGCCCGAGCCGCAGACCTGGTTGAGGCCCCAGGCGGTGGCCTTCTCGGGGATGCCCGCGGCGATGGCGGCCTGGCGGGCCGGGTTCTGGCCGGCGCCCGCGGTGAGCACCTGGCCGAAGATCACCTCGTCCACGTCGTCGGGCGACACGCCCGCCCGCTCCAGCGCCGCCTGGATCGCCACCTTGCCGAGCTCGTGCGCGGGCACGCTGCCGAAGGCGCCGCCGAACGAGCCCACGGGGGTGCGCGCCGCTCCGACGATGACGATGTCCTCGCTGCCTGCCATCTGACGTTCTCCTCTCGCGGCCGGCGCATCTTAGGATTTCCGCGCTCTGGTCCGTTGGAGAGGGATGAAGGGCCTGGGACGGGCGAAGTCAAGCGCATAACCGCCCTGCCGGTGACGGCATGAGCAGGGCGCCACATTGGCATTGGCAGCTCGTTATGCATGATTGTGCTGGGAAAGGCGCCAGATTGCGGTTTTCGACGCCGTCTGAAAGCCTTAAGGTCTTCGAGCGCGCGCAATGTTTGTGATGGCCGCGCCGTCGTCATTGGGAGAGGCCGCGAAGATGGCGGAGAACGTCAAGGCCCAGCAGACCGTCATCAAGAAGTACGCCAACCGGCGCCTCTATCACACCGGCACCTCGACCTACGTCACGCTCGAAGACCTCGCCACGATGGTCCAGAACGGCGAAGACTTCGTTGTCTACGATGCCCGGACCAGCGATGACATCACCCGCTCCGTGCTGACGCAGATCATCTTCGAGCAGGAGAACAAGGCTGGTGCCGACAATCTGCTGCCGGTGGCCTTCCTGCGTCAGCTGATCCGGTTCTACGGCGACAGCATGCGCACCATGGTGCCGAGCTTCCTCGAGTTCTCGATGGCCAACTTTGCCCGCGATCAGGACGGGCTGCGCGAGAAATTCGCCACGAGCTTCGGCCCGGCCGCATTCCAGAACGCGATCGAGCAGCAGGTGCGCACCAACATGAACTTCTTCGGCGACGCCATGAAGATGTTCACGGGCTTCTCGGGCGCCGGACTCCCTGGCGCCAATGCGGGCAGTGCGCCCGGCGCCTCCGCGGCAAAGCCGCTCGCCTCGGCGCAGCCCGCCTCCAGCGAACTCGACGACCTGAAGCGCCAGATGCTGGCCATGCAGGAGCGTCTGGAGGAATTGGCGAAGAAGTGAGGCGCACCGCGCGCTCGCGCCGCCCGCAAAGGTTGACGAACCGTTAACGCCGGCTCCAGATTTGCACCGTCCGCGCCGTCCCGTGCGGAGGGTGCGCGACATGATCCGGATCGAGGCAACGCGCCGTCCCGCGGCGGCACAGAGCGACGTCTCCCGCCAGCCTGCGGCGGCCGAGCCTGTCGATACGCTGGGCCGGGCGGTCGTCGCCCTGCCGGCGACCGGACGCCGGGCCGAGGATCGCACTCCTCATCGCCGGGATGGGCGCCCGCAGGCCGGCTTCGTCGCCCACCTCATCGCCAGCGTCGATCCGAGCCTCGTACCCTCGCGGGCCGAGCGGGCGCGGCGCGCCTGCGCGCTGTACGACGCGGCGGCGCAACAGGTCGCCTAGAGCGCGCTCCGACGAAGGGGATGCCGGTTCGGCGAAAGAGAGTGCGTCCAACAAGGACCCGGGAAGGCACACGAACAGGGGAGCGGTGCGCACGAAAAAGGCCGGCGCGGCCCTCGCCGCACCGACCCTCGGACACGTCCGGCAGAGAGGATCAGGCTTCGGCCGACTTCACCTTCAGGACCTGACGGCCGCGGTACATGCCAGTCTTCAGGTCGATGTGGTGCGGACGGCGCAGCTCGCCCGAATCCTTGTCCTCGACATAGGTCGGGGCCTTGAGGGCGTCGGCGGACCGGCGCATGCCGCGCCGCGAGGGGGAGGTCTTTCGCTTCGGAACGGCCATGACAACGATCCTTGAACTGGCGGATTGCGACGAAAGCGGCGCGCGGGCGGCTCCTCCCGGGAGAGGATCGCCTCATGCACCGCCTGATACGGAGATTCGAGGGCGCGTTTATAGCGGCCGCGACGCGCCCTGGCTAGAGCCTCCGCCGCATCGCCGCGCGCGGACACGATTCCGGAGCATCCCCAATCCCCTGACGCGCCAGCCTGTCGCACGTTAAGCCACGGTTCAAGCAGGGAAGATCAGGTTTCGCGGCACCGGATCCGTCCCAACCTCGCTGCGGCGGGCCGCGTATCTTTCGGGAGTACCGTCATGGTCTCGTCCACCACCTCCGCGCTGCGCGCCCTCGCCGTCCTGACGGCGCTCCTCGGCACGCCGGCCCTCGCGCAGTCCCCGGCCCCCGCGACGCCGACCGCGCCGGCCAAGCCTGCCCCGGCGCCCCCGACCACGCCCGCGGCGCCGAAGGCTCCGAGCGCTCCCGTCGCCGGTGCGCCGAACGCGGCCAAGACCGCGCTGGTCGATCTCAACAGCGCCACCGCCGAGGAACTCGACGCCCTGCCCGGCATCGGCACCGCCCGCTCGGCGGCGATCATCAAGGGGCGTCCCTACCGCGGCAAGGACGAGCTGGTCTCCAAGAAGATCATCCCGCAGAACGTCTATGACGGGATCAAGGACAAGGTCATCGCCAAGCAGAAGTGAGGCGCGGGGGGCCCGGGCGCGCCGCGCCCGGGACCTCGCCGGCTGCCCTCAGGCGCGGCCGGCCTCCTTGCGCGCCGGCGCGGCGTGCGCGGCCGGCGTCCCGCCGGCCTTGGCCCGCCGGCGCCGCCGGGCCAGCATGTTGAGGCCCTCGACGCCCGCCGAGAAGGCCATCGCGGTGTAGATGTAGCCCTTCGGCACATGCGCCCCGAAGCCCTCCGCGATCAGCACCATGCCGATCATGATGAGGAAGCCGAGCGCCAGCATCACCACGGTCGGGTTCGCTGCAATGAAGCGCGAGAGCGGGTCGGCGGCGAGCAGCATCACGGTGACGGCGGCGATCACCGCGATCATCATCACCGGCACGTGCTCGGTCATGCCCACTGCCGTGATGATGGAGTCGATCGAGAAGACGAGGTCGAGGAGCAGGATCTGGCCGATCGCCGCGGCGTAGCTGATGGAGGAAGCGCCCTTGTCCTCCTCCGGGCTCGGATCGACGCTCTCGTGGATCTCCTTGGTGGCCTTCCAAAGCAGGAACAGGCCGCCCGCGATCAGGATGATGTCGCGCCAGGAGAAGGCCTTGCCGAACACCGTGAAGACCGGCTCGGTCAGGTGCACGATGAAGGCGACGGCGCCGAGCAGCGCGAGCCGCAGCACCAGGGCGAGGCCGATGCCGATGCGGCGGGCCTTCGGCTGCTGCTCCGGCGGCAGCTTGTTCGTCAGGATCGAGATGAAGATCAGGTTGTCGATGCCGAGCACCACCTCCATCACGACGAGGGTGGCGAGCGCGGCCCAGACGGCGGGATCCGCCGCCAGTTGGGTCAGGGACTCGAGCATGGATTGGATCTCCGCATCCTGAATCTGCCCGGCGGCAGGAACCGCCGTGACGTCTCGAACAAGGATCTGTCGGGCCTCGCCCGGAAATCGCGACCGGGCCGTTCCCCGGGCGAGTGTCTCTAGATCGGCAGGAACCGGCCCGGCCGCGCCTCGGACTCGGGCGCGAAGATCCGCAGCACCTTCGGCACCACCTTGAAATGAGCCGGCGTGTAGGTGGTGAGCTCGCCATCCGTGTTCACGGGCCGGGGCTTGCGCGTGGTGAGGCGGACCTCGGTGGTCTTGAAGGCGCGCACGTCCTGCGCGCGCCCGTGCGTGCCGCGGCGCAAAGCCGGCAGCAGCGCGAGCAGGCGCCACCAATGGGCGACCTCCAGGCTGTAGAAGTCGAGCTTGCCGTCATCGACCGTGGCGCCTTCCTCCACCGTCATGCCACCGCCGTAGTGCCGCCCGTTGCCGACCGAGGCCTGGATGGTGGTGACCTTCTCGACCTGCCCGTCATGTTCGATGGTGACCGTGAAGGGCCGCACGCGGCGCAGCACGCGCACGGCGGCGACCGCGTAGCCGAGCACGCCCCAGGTCTTCTTCGATTCGGCGGTGAGCTCGCCCGCGAGCTCGGCCGAGAAGCCGATGCTCGCCACGTTGAAGTAGTAGTGCCCGTTGACCCAGCCGAGATCGACCGGCCGCGCCTGCGTCGTGGTGATCAGGCGCGCGGCGGCGAGCGGGTCGAGGGGGATGCCGAGGGAGCGGGCGAGGTCGTTGGCCGTGCCGAGGGGCAGGATGCCGAGCGGCAGCTTGGTCTCGACGAGGGCGGCGGCGGCCGCGTTCATGGTGCCGTCGCCGCCCCCCAGGATCACGAGATCGACGCGGTCGGCATGGGCTTTGATGACGTCCGTGCAGTCGCCCGAGACCTCGACCGGCTCGATGCCGCCCTGGCGCAGGATCTCGCGCACCGCGTCAAGGGAGAAGCTGCCGTTGCGGGCCTTCGCGTTGCACATCAGCAGCGCGCGCCGCGGTGTCACGCCGCCCGCGCTCACGGCCGGGCTCCCGTGCGGAGACCGGGCCGGTCGAACGGAATCGGGGAAACGATCAAGGGTCGGGCACTCCGGTGCGTTCGCGCCGCGTGAGCGAAGGCAGGGAAGCGGTCCGACATCACGGTCGACGCCTCGACCGCCAGAGGGGCCCGGACCCGGGTTGAGGAGAAACTTGGGCGTGAGGCGGCCGAGCGCAACCCCGTCCCCGTGAATTCCCGGCGCAGCGGTACGGCGGTGGATGTCGGGCATGATCCCCGAATCGCCGCCGTCGCGGCGCGGGCTTCTGCTAGGAAGGCGGCGGTCGGAACCCCGCGCTCCCCCGCCCGCGTTTCCTCCGGCATGTCCTTTCGGCGCCTTCCCGGGCGCCACCCCGGCATCCTCCCGCTCGGCCGCTCCGGTGATCCCCATGCGCCCTGTCCGTCCTGCCAGCCTCGTCGCCCTGAGCCTCCTCTTCTCCGGGGGAGGGCTCGTGCCGGCGCTCGCCCAGTCGGGCTGGGTCGATCCACCGGCGCGCGGATCCGGACCGGTCCCCGCGCCCAAGCCCGAAGCGGCGCCGGACGCGGCTCCCAAGGCGCCGCGGGCCGAGCGGCAATCGGCGCCGCCTCCCGCCGCCGAGGCCCCGCAGGCCGCACCCGATACCGGCACGCGACAGGCGGCCGAAGCGTCGGGGCGCCATGCCGAGCGGCGCTCGGTCCGTCACCGCCGCCCGGCCCGCCGTCTCGCGGAGACCCCGCCGGCCGCACCGCCGGTTCAGGCGGCTCCCCCCACCGCGGCCGCGCCCGAGCCGCGCCTGACCGACTGGGCCGGGGCGGCGCAGGCGCTCGCGGCCGACTATCTCGACGTGGTCTCGGCGCCGGGGCTGCGCATGGTGAACGAGGTGCCCCGCTTCTATGCGCCGCGCGTGCGCTTCTTCGGCCGCGAGATGACCCTGGCGGCGCTGATGGCCGAGAAGCGCAGCTTCGTCCGGCGCTGGCCGGACCGCAGCTACGAGCCGCGGGGCATGCGCACCGCCTGCAATGGGGCGCTCGGCACCTGCATCGTGCGCGCCCAGGTGGAGTTCCGCGCCGCCAGCCCCGATCGGGGCACCGTCTCGCGCGGCCTCGCCGAGCTGGTCCTGGAGGTCAGCCTCGCCGGCCCGCGGCCGATCATCGTCTCGGAGACGAGCCGCGTCCTGCGCCGGGGCAGCGGGCTGAGCGCGCTGGCCCCTGCCGGCCGGAGCGTCTGAGTGCCCACCACGGAGAGCCTATCCCCTTGCGATCGCACCATCTTCGCGAGCCCACAGGTCTCCCGAACAGCGCTCTATCTCCTTGTGAACGCATGATGTTTCGGGAGACCGGCATTCCCCTTTCGCGCGTCATGCTCTAGACCGGGCCCATGGCAGTCTCAGAGGCGGTATCGGCAGCGGAGGCGGACGGCGCGAAGCCGGCTCGCCCGTTCCTCGACGGCATCGAGCGGGTAGCCCTGCGCGACAGGATCCGCGCGGAGATCGAGCGCCGCCGCCCGAAGCCCGTGGCCCTGCGCACCCTTGAGCTCATGGCCACCGCCGCGGTCGAGCCCGCCGAGGGCGAGCCGGGCTACCGGGTGGTTGATCGGCATGGGGAGCCGCGCCGGCATCCGGACGAGGCGACGGACGGCGCTGACCGGCCTCTGACGCTGGCCGATCTCGTCGACGAGATCGTCGCACGCCATCCCGCCCTGTTCCTGCCGTCCCTGCCCCCCGAGCCGGAGCCCGCGCCCGAGCAGACTCGCGAATCGGCGCTCGCCCATGGTGCGTCCGAGATGCGGGCCGCCACCGCGCGCTTCGTCGAGACTCAGTCGGAGCGCGCCCGTGTCCTCGCCGAGCGCTCGTCCGAGCAGGGGCGGGCTTTCGCGCAATCGGCCGCCGCGGGCTTCGCCGCGTTTCGCGCGCGCGTCGAGACGCACCGCCCGGGCGGCGGCTTTCGCGGCACCGGGCTCCGGGACCTTTTCGGCGACCATACGCAGCGCCGCTGGATCGCGGGGGGGGCCGGCGCGCTGCTCGCCATGATCGTGGCAGCCGGCCTCGTCGTCGGCCTGCGCGAGGGCGGCGAACCGGACGAGGCGTCGACCCGGACCGCTGCGGCCCCGCAGGGCGCCAAGCCCGCGGATAAGCCCTCCGACAGGCCGTCCGCCGCGCGGCCCGCCGAGCCGCCGCCCGAATCGGAGACGCCCACCGAGATGCCGGAGCAGCCGCGCCCGGCCCCCAATGCCGTCACGGGCCAGGTTCAGGTGATCGACACCGCGACGCTGCGGCTCAACGGCAAGCTGGTGCGCCTGTTCGGTGTCGAATGGGTGCGCGGCGGCCAAGCCGAGGAACTCACCCGCTACATCAACAACCGGCCCGTGACCTGCCAGCCCGTTCCCGGCAGCGAGAACCAGCTCTGCCAGATCGAGGGCCGCGACCTCTCCGAGGTGGTGCTGTTCAACGGCGGCGGACGTGCCTCGCCCGAGGCGACGCCCGAGCTCGTCGCGGCCGAGGACCATGCCCGCAGCGAGCGCCTGGGCGTCTGGAAGCGCTGACCGGAGCCCCTTGCGCGTCCGCCTCCGCTCCGCCTCTATGCGGGCGGGAGCGGGGATGGGGCGATGGATCTGTCGGTTGGCTTGAGCGTGTTTGCCGTCGTCGTGGCGGTGCTCGTGATCATGACGCTCGCGGCCGGCATCAACATCGTGCCGCAGGGCTACGTCTACACGGTGGAGCGCTTCGGCCGCTACGCGCGCAACCTCGAGGCCGGGCTCGGCCTGATCACGCCCTTCGTCGAGCGGATCGGGCGGCGGGTCAACATCATGGAGCAGGTGATCGAGGTCCCGAGCCAGGAGGCCTTCACCCGCGATAATGCCGGCGTCACCATCGATGCGGTGGTGTTCTATCAGGTGCTCGACGCAGCGCGCGCCTCCTACGAGGTCTCGAACCTCGAGGTCGCGATGATGACCCTGACGATGACCAACATCCGCACCGTCGTCGGCTCGATGGACCTCGACCAGCTCCTGTCGCACCGTGACGAGATCAACGAGCGCCTGCTGCGGGTGATGGATGCGGCCGCCTCGCCGTGGGGCGTGAAGATGACCCGCATCGAGATCAAGGACATCGTGCCCCCCGCCGACCTCGCCGGCGCCATGGCCCGGCAGATGAAGGCCGAGCGCGAGAAGCGCGCCTCGGTGCTGGAGGCGGAGGGGCAACGCCAAGCCGAGATCCTGCGGGCGGAGGGGCGCAAGCAATCAGCAATCCTCGAGGCGGAGGGGCGGCGCGAGGCCGCCTTCCGCGACGCCGAGGCCCGCGAGCGCGCTGCGGAGGCCGAGGCCAAGGCGACGAGCCTCGTGAGCGAGGCCATCGCACAAGGCGATCTTTCGGCGGCTAATTTCCTGGTCGCCGAGAAGTATATCGAGGCGGTGAAGGCACTCGCCACGGCGCCCAACCAACGCGTCGTGGTGATCCCCGTCGAGGCTGCGGCACTCGCCGGCACCCTCGGCGGCATCGCGGAGATCGCGCGGGGCGCGTTCGGCGAGGCGGCCGCGCCCCGCCGCGCCGGCCAACCGCCGAACGTTGCCACCCCGCCGCGGTCCTGACATGCTGGCCGATGTCGCAGCCGCCCTGGGGCCGGCCTGGCTCTGGATCACCGGCGGCCTCATGCTGGCGGGCGCCGAGATCCTGCTGCCGGGCATCTTCCTGATCTGGCTCGGGCTCGCCGCGCTGCTCACCGGTCTCGGCACCGCGCTGGTCCCGATGCCCTGGCAGGCGCAGCTTCTCGTCTGGGCCGTGCTGTCGCTGGGAAGCGTCGCGCTCGCCACGCGCCTGAACCGGCGCCGCGCGGAGCCGGTCCTCAACCGGGCCGACCGCGGACTCGTGGGGCGCGAGGCGGTGCTGGCCGAGGCGATCGTCGGCGGCGCCGGAGCGCTGCGCCTCGACGACACCTATTGGCGGGTCAGCGGGCCGGATCTGCCGGCGGGCGCCCGGGTACGGATCGTCGGCCTTGCCGGGACCGTATTGACGGTGGTGGCGGCGTAGTAGGCCCCGACCGCCGCCGTGCTTGAAGCATCGTCCATGATCCCTGGATTATGGACGATGCTCTCTCTGATTGAGTGGGCCTCATTCTCCTTCGCGGAACCGGTGCCCACGTCCGCGGACGATGCTCTAGCGCGGCGCCTGGGTGGCGCCGTGGTTGCCGAGACCGACGCCGGTATTCTCGCTCCGGCCGGTGCCGCCGCCCATATTGCCGGGCCCGCCCACGCGGCCGGGTGGATTCACCGTGCCTGTGCTGTTGCCGGGCCCGTCCATCGTGGTCGAGCGGTCGGGCACCGTGCGCGCGGCGCCGGGGGCGGCCGTCCCGCCCGGCGCGGTCTGGGCGAGAGCAAGGCCCGGGAGCGCGACGAGGGCGGCGGCGAGAGCGAGCGTGGTTCGCATGGCGGATCGTCCCTTCCGATGGCGTGTCCTGACAGGCCAACGCCGGGACGGTGCGATCGTTCGGTGCGGGGGCCGAGCAATATGAAGCCGGCAAAAAGAAAGGGGCCGGATCGCTCCGGCCCCTCTCGATCAGGATGGCGAAGGGCGCCTCAGGCGCGCTTCTTCTGGTCCTTCTCGTCGACCTCCTGGAAGTCGGCGTCGATGACGTCGTCCTTCTTGGCCTCCGCGCCCTGAGCGCCCGCCGCAGCGGCGTCCGGACCGGCCGCCTGGCTCGCGGCGTACATCGCCTCGCCGAGCTTCATCGAGGCCTGCATCAGGTCCGTGGTGCGGGCCTTGATGGTCTCGACATCCTCGCCCTCGAGCGCGGTCCGGAGCGCGGTGATCGCGGTCTCGATGCCGTCGCGATCGGCCTGGGAGACCTTGTCGCCGTACTCCTTCACCGACTTCTCGGTGGAGTGGACGAGGCTCTCGCCCTGGTTCCTCACCTCGACGAGCTCGCGGCGCTTCTTGTCCGCCTCGGCATTGGCCTCGGCGTCCTTGACCATCTTCTCGATGTCGGCGTCCGAGAGGCCGCCGCTCGCCTGGATGCGGATCTGGTGCTCCTTGTTCGTCGCCTTGTCCTTGGCCGTCACGTTGACGATGCCGTTGGCGTCGATGTCGAAGGTCACCTCGATCTGCGGCATGCCGCGCGGGGCCGGCGGGATGCCGACGAGGTCGAACTGGCCGAGCAGCTTGTTGTCGGCCGCCATCTCGCGCTCACCCTGGAAGACCCGGATGGTGACCGCGTTCTGGTTGTCCTCGGCCGTGGAGAAGACCTGGGACTTCTTGGTCGGGATGGTGGTGTTGCGGTCGATGAGCCGGGTGAACACGCCGCCCAGCGTCTCGATGCCGAGCGAGAGCGGGGTGACGTCGAGGAGCAGAACGTCCTTCACGTCGCCCTGGAGCACGCCCGCCTGCACCGCGGCGCCGATGGCCACGACCTCGTCCGGGTTCACGCCCTTGTGCGGCTCCTTGCCGAAGAAGGACTTCACCACCTCCTGGACCTTCGGCATGCGGGTCATGCCGCCGACCAGCACCACCTCGTCCACCTCGGAGGCCGAGACGCCGGCATCCTTGAGCGCCTTGCGGCAGGGCTCCATCGTGCGCTGCACGAGGTCGTCCACGAGACTCTCGAACTTGGCGCGCGACAGCTTCAGCGCGAGGTGCTTCGGCCCGGTCGCGTCGGCGGTGATGTAGGGCAGGTTGATCTCGGTCTGGGTGGCCGAGGACAGCTCGATCTTGGCCTTCTCGGCCGCCTCCTTGAGGCGCTGCAGGGCGAGCTTGTCCTTGGTCAGGTCGATGCCCTGCTCGCGCTTGAACTCGCTCGTCAGGTACTCGACCACGCGGTTGTCGAAATCCTCGCCGCCGAGGAAGGTGTCGCCGTTGGTCGACTTCACCTCGAACACGCCGTCGCCGATCTCGAGGATCGAGACGTCGAAGGTGCCGCCGCCGAGGTCATAGACCGCGATCGTGCCGGACTTCTTCTTGTCGAGGCCGTAGGCCAGCGCGGCGGCGGTCGGCTCGTTGATGATGCGCAGCACCTCGAGGCCGGCGATCCTGCCGGCGTCCTTGGTGGCCTGGCGCTGGGCGTCGTTGAAGTAGGCGGGAACCGTGATCACGGCCTGCGTGACCGGCTGGCCGAGATGCGACTCGGCGGTCTCCTTCATCTTCTGCAGGGTGAAGGCGGAGATCTGGGAGGGCGAGTACTTCTTGCCGTCCGCCTCGACCCAGGCGTCGCCGTTGTCGCCCTTGACGATCTTGTAGGGCACGAGGCCCTTGTCCTTCTGCGTCATCGGGTCGTCGTAGGTGCGGCCGATGAGGCGCTTGATGGCGAAGAAGGTGCGCTCCGGATTGGTGACCGCCTGGCGCTTGGCCGGCTGGCCGACGAGGCGCTCGCCCTCATCCGTGAAGGCGACGATGGACGGCGTGGTGCGGGCGCCTTCCGAGTTCTCGATGACCTTGGGCTGCGTGCCTTCCATGACGGCCACGCAGGAATTCGTGGTGCCCAAGTCGATGCCGATGACTTTACCCATGGTGGGATCCCTCTGTTGGTTCGTATTCAAGCAGACCGCCGAGCCCCGAAGCAGCTCGGCCCATGGCGGTGCGACGTGAGGTGATGTGCGTACGGGAGGGGGAGCGGATCAAGGGCCGCAGACGGCGAAAAACCCGCGCTTAATCCCGCGTCGGAGCGGATATAAGGAGGCGACTTTCCGGCCGCAAGGCGAAGCCGCACGGCCCGTGCCCACTTCCTGCACCAGGCCGCATCCCTTTGCGGCGCCAGGGATATCGATGTCCTGGCGGCGTCGTCCCGGGGATGGGTGCCGTGCATTTTGTTGCCGCGCTGCCACGCCCGCGCCATCGATGGCGTGTTAACGTTCGCGTGCGGCTTCCCGCTTCTCGGCCCACCCGCTCGAAGGACTCGATGCGTCCGACCCGCAGTCTCCTGATCCCGCTCCTGTGCCTGGGTGCCGCGACGAGCTTCGCGCCGGCCGCCCGCGCGCAGAACTTCTTCGAGGAGCTGTTCGGGATCGGCCGCGCGGCCCGGCCCCCCGTCCCGCCGCGCGGCGTGCCGACCGCGCCGCCGCCCCAGCCCGGCGAGCCGCTGCCCGGCGATCCGAACGCCGCCCCGCCTTCCGCCGAGGCGCCGCGCCCGGCGGCACCGCCGAAGCCCGTGGTGCTCAAGGCCCCGGGCGAGGACACGGTCCTCGGCCAGGAGCTGCAGCTCAACGGCCTCTCGGGCAAGCTGAAGCTGGAGCGTGCCGGGACGGCGACCACCGCCCGGATCAGCCTGCCCGGCACCAAGGTCTCACAGCCGACCGAATCCTGCACCGTGCCGCTCGCCAACGGCAATCCGGTCACGCTGTCCTCCGAGGGGCGGCCCGAGGGCGTGCCGCGCTTCGAGGCGGCGGGGGCGGAATGCCCGCTCCGCTTCGAGGTGACCGAGGGCGGCGTCTTCGTCTCGACCCTGGGCAATTCCGGCCCGCTCTGCACCTTCACGGCGGCCGATTGCGCCACCACGCCGAACGGCCTCTGGGGGCCGGCCGCGGCCGGCCTGATCCCGCGCTCGGCGGAGTTCGACACCGCCCGCGGCGTCGCCGACAAGGCGGTGCGCGACAATTACAAGCTGATGACCCAGCGCGCCCGCCGCGAGGATGTCCGCCCGATCGTCACCGAGCAGGCTGCCTTCTCCGCCGACCGCGAGCAGGTCTGCCGCACCTATGCCCGCGAGGGCGCCCACGGCTTCTGCCACCTGCGCTTCAGCGAGAACCGGGCGCTCGCCCTGGCGACGCGCCTCGGCGTGAACACCGCCGCCGCGGCGCCGACCGCGACGGCGGCCACCCCCCGTCCCCGCCGCAAGCCGGCCGTGGAGGGCATGAACCCGGACGGGCCGGGCGCGCCGCTCGGCGAGTAGCGGGTGTCGAGAGGGGTCACCCCTCTCGCGGGTCCGGGGCGGAGCCCTGGGGCTTCAAGCCAGGGCTCCGCCCCGGCACCCCGCCAAACGGACTTGAGTCCCCTTGGGATCCCCGGACGTGATCAGCCTTCCGGGTAGTGCCGGGCCAGCACCTCGCGCACGCGGGCGACCATCTCGCTCTCGGGGCAGGAGAACTGGGCCGGGCGTGCCGCCTTCCACTCGGCATTGCTGGCGATGTTCCCGGCGGCGCGGGCCCCCTCGATCAGGTCCTTCACCTGGACCTCGCTCGCGACGCGCTCGTTCGAGCCCTGGATGATCGCCACCGGCGCCCGGCGGCGATCGGCGTATTTCATCTGCGCCTTCATGCCGGCGCCGCCGAGATAGAGCTCGGCCCGGATGTTCTCGGCGCGCAGGGCCGTCACCAGGCGCTGGTAGTCGGCGATGTTCTCACGGTCGAGCACGAGCACCACGACGGGGCCGGGCTTGCGCGCGCCGCCCAGCAGCGGGCTGCCGACGAGCTGGAGCGCCGAGAACAGGCGCGAGACGCCGATCGAGAAGCCGGTCGCCGGCACCGGCTCGGAGCGGAAGCGCCCGACGAGGCCGTCGTAGCGCCCGCCGCCCGCCACCGAGCCGAAGCGCACCACCTGGCCGTCCTCGTTGGTGACCGGGAAGGTCAGCTCGGCCTCGTAGACGGGGCCCGTATAGTATTCGAGCCCCCGCACCACGCTGGCATCCGCCCGGATCCGGTCGTGGCCGTAGCCGGCGGCCTCGCAGAGCCGCATGATGGCGTGGAGCTCCGCGATGCCCTCGCGACCGGTCTCGGAGGTGCCGACGACATCCTGCCAGGAGCCGAAGAACTGCTCCCAGAAGGCGAGCCGGTCGGCGCCCGCATCGGCGGAGGGCTGGAAGGCGACATAGGCCAGGATGCGCTGGATCTGCGCGTCGGAGAGGCCCGCGCCCTTGGTGAAGTCGCCGCTCTCGTCCTTGCGGCCCGCCCCGAGCAACTGGCGCACGCCGTCCGCGCCGAGACGGTCGAGCTTGTCGATGGCGCGCAGCACGGTCAGGCGTTGGCCGGCCTTGTCGGCGCCGGCGAGGCCGATCGCCTCCATGACGCCGTCGAGCACCTTCCGGTTGTTGACCTTGATCACGTACTGGCCGGCGAGCCCCAGCTTGTCGAGGGTGTCGGCCATCAGCATGCAGGCCTCGGCATCGGCCGCGACGGAGGCGGCCCCGACGATGTCGGCGTCGAACTGCATGAACTGGCGGAAGCGCCCCGGGCCCGGCTTCTCGTTTCGGAAGACGTAGCCGGCGCGGAAGCTGCGGTAGGGCTTCGGCAGCGTGTCGAAATGCTCGGCCACGAAGCGGGCCAGCGGTGCGGTGAGGTCGTAGCGGAGCGAGAGCCAGGATTCGTCGTCGTCCTGGAACGAGAACACGCCCGCATTCGGCCGGTCGAGGTCGGGCAGGAATTTGCCCAGCGCCTCGGTGTACTCGACGAAGGGCGTTTCCAGCGCCTCGAACCCATACAGCTCGAAGGTCTCGCGGATGCGCTGCAGCATCCGGCCCTGGGCCGCGATCTCGTCCTCGCGGCGGTCGACGAAGCCGCGCGGCAGGCGCGGCTTCAGGGTGTCGGCCTTCTCACCGGCCTTCTTGGCATCGGCCTTGGACATGTCGGGGCTTCGCTTCGTATCTGAGACAGAGTTTCCCGGGCTCTATCGCAGGGCGGCGGGAGGCGGCAACCGCCCGCGGACACGGCTCAGTACGGCGCGGTCAGCTTCAGTACGAGGAGGGCGGCGAGGCTCACCACCGCGATCGGGATCTGGAGCGGGCGCAGCCGCGCGAAGAACAGGGGCGCCTCGCCGCGGCGCGCCGCGATCGGGTCGAGCACCGCGACCGCCACATAGCCTGCGATCAGAAGGTCGAGGGCGACCACGCGGTTGCCGAGGATCACCACGGTGAGGAGGGCGCCGAGCCCAAGGCAGAACAGACCGAACATGGTCGCGATCTGGACGAAACGCGGGCCGCCCGGCGTGCGGAAGCTGACGCCGCGGCGCACGCCGGAGAGGAACAGCAGGATCGCCGCACCGTAGAGGATCGTGGCGAGCAGGATCAGCTCGTCCCACATGCCCCGCTGCCACCACGCGGCCGCGGCGCCGGCCACGAAGGGCAGCATCGGCCCGTAGCCGAGCACCACGCTGAGCCACGGCGTCTCGCGCGGCTCATGGGCGGTCAGGGTTCGTCCGGTAGCGTCCTCGAGCATCGCCGGCATCGTCAGGGATCTCGCACTGTTCGACCGCCCCCACCATAGAGGGACGCAACAGGCAGGCGACCGCCCGGTTCCCCCTCGCGACGTTTCGTGACGGACCTGTTGCGCAGGGGCCTCAGGCCGGGTCCGGGCTGCGACCGAGCGACTGTTGGACGGAGATCGACCGATCTCGTCTTCGTGATCTTCGCCCCTCTCACCCACCCATCTCGGGATGGGGTCGAGCGCGCGAGCGGCAGACGAAGACCTGCACGATCGGTCAGGCAGGCTCTCAGGCCGGTTGGGCAGCGGCCCGGGCCTGCCTGCGCCGCGAGCGGCGGCCGGGCTCGGGCGTCGCGTCGAGCCAGATCACCAGGGCCAGCGCGGCCAGCGCCGGGGCGCCCAGCGCCAGGAAGGCGCCGGACCAGCCGAGCACGGACTGGGCGAGGCCGCCGTACCAGGCGGAGAGAGCCCCGCCGATGCCCTGGACGGCATTGACCGTGCCGAGCGCCGTCTGGGTCCGGCCCGAGCCCCAGGTGAGGTCGGCCACCACCACGGGCACGGCCACGCCGACGATGCCCGACGCCACCCCGTCCAGGATCTCGGCCGAGATCAGCCAGAGCGGATCGTCGATATAGGCCGAGAGCAGGGCGCGCAGCGGCAGCACCGCGAAGGCCACGAGGAGGAGCTTGCGCCGACCGCTCCGGTCGGCGAGCGAGCCCGCGAACAGGGCCACCGGCACCATCACCAGCTGAGCCACCATCACGTAGCGCGCGGTCCAGGTGGTGGCGTCGGCGGCGGTGGCCACGAGCTTCTGGCCGAGCAGCGAGAGCATGCCGCCATTGCCGAGGTTGAACAGGGTCAGCGCCACGGCGAGCACGAGGAGCTTGCGGTTGCCGATCACGCTCTTCCAGCCGGCGCGCTCCGGCTGCTCGTCGCCCTCTTCCTTCCAGCCCACCGCACGGCGCGCGTTGTAGCAGTGGCCGGGCGTGGTCACCGTGGCCACGATCGCCAGCACCGCCATGGCGCCGAGCACCCAGAAGGCCACGGCTGCGCCGAGCCAGCCGGTGCCGAGGCTGATCAGGCCCGCCGCCAGCAGGATGCCGAGATGGTTGAAGGCTTGGTTGCGGCCCTGCTGCTTGGGGAAGCGGTCCTTGCCGACGATGCCGAGCGTCAGCGCCGTCACCGCGGGCAGGAGCAGGGTGCCGCCGGCGGCCGCGATCATCTGCGCGGCGAAGACGCCGCCGAAGCTGCGCACCGGCAGCAGCGCGAGCGTGCCGCAGAGGATCGCGCCGCAGGCCAGCGCGATCAGCAGGCGCGGGCGCCCGAGCCGGTCGACGAGGGCGCCGAAGGGGCCGCTGAGCAGGAGCGCGCCGACGCCGACGAGGGTGGTGACGAGGCCGACGCGCGCCGGGCTCCATGAGGCGGCGCCGGCGAGCCAGGTACCGAGGAATGGGCCCAACCCGCCCTGAATGTCACCGGTGAAGACGTTGATGAGAGCGAGATGGGTTGTGGCGAGCATGCGGTCCTGAGGTCGGATCCCCTGCGGGCCCGGCCTACGGCCAAGCCCCCCTGTCCGGCTGAAACGCCGTGGGCCGCCTCAGGGTTGGCCGCGAACTGCATAAAAAATCCCCAGCCTGCCGTGGCAGGCCGGGGCGAACCGGCGAAGCGTGATCCCGGTCGCGGGTCAGGACGCGAGCGGGCCGGCGCCCTGCGCGCCCTGCGCCTCGAAGGCCTTCTGGCGGTAGAGGCCGACGAAGTCGATCGGGTCGATGTAGAGCGGCGGGAAGCCGCCGTTGCGCACCGCCTCGGCCACGATCTGACGGGCGAAGGGAAAGAGCAGGCGCGGGCACTCGATCATCACCGCCGGATGGAGCTGGTCCTGCGGGATGTTCAGCATCCGGAAGATGCCGGCGTATTTCAGGTCGAAGGCGAACAGCACCTCGTTGTTGATCTTGGCGTCGCCCTCGAGGGTCAGCTCCACCTCGAAGTCGGTCGCCGCGAGCTGCTGGGCGTTGACGTTGACCTGGATGTTGATCTGCGGGCCCTGACCCTCCTGCGGCTGCAGGGAGCGCGGCGCGTTCGGGTTCTCGAAGGAGAGGTCCTTGGCATATTGCGCGAGCGCGTTGATGGTGGGCGCCTCGCCCTGCGGCGCGCCGCCGTTGCCGTTCGGTGCCGGAGAGTCGGCCATGGCGGTATCCTCCTCGAAGAAAGCGTTCGCGCCCGGTCCGTCCGGATCGGGCAGGGGCGTGGGGCGCTGCCTCAGCGCAAGGGCTCAGATGCCCGGACCCGGAGAGGCCCGTTCGGGGCAGGCCGCTAACATGCCCGCCCGGTGTGGACAAGCGATCCGCTGGGTCTGCACCGCGACCGCACCGCGACGACGCGGCGCGGGGGGGCGCCGGGACGGATCCCCATCTCCGGCGCGTCTTGTCTGGAACAGGCCATGAAGATGTCCCATATGGCCTGGAAGGTCGGGTCCGTGCCCGGCCCCATCCGGCTCGATCCATGCGCACGGGTCGGATAAGTGCACCTCACAAAGCTCCCGGAACGCCGTGACCTTCGGCGGTGATGGAGAAGCGGGAGCTTTGTGAGAGACACTCAGAGCAGTCCGTGCGATGACTGCGCGATGACTGCCCGGACCTGTCCGGAGCGGCGCCGTGCGGAGACGGATCCCGTCCGCCCCGCGCGGGCGCTGCTCGGGAGTCTTCGCGGAATGCTCTGGCCGGCCGGCTTCCGGCAGCCGCCATCGGATCGGTGATGCAGGATACCTTCGACCTTACGACCATCATCTTCCTGGCGCTCGCGGTCTTCGTGATCTGGCGCCTGCGCTCCGTGCTCGGCCAGAAGACGGGGGCCGAGCGCTCGCCCTTCAAGCCGGTCGAGCGCAGCCGCACCGAGCCCACGGCCAATCGCGGCGAGGGCGACAACGTGGTGCGCCTGCCCGGTGCCGACCGGGTGATGCAGGCCGAGCGCATGCAGGCCGCGGCGAACGCGCCGGCCCGCGACTGGCGCGGCATCGCCGAGCCCGGCTCCGAGGTGGCCCGCGGGCTGGAGGCCGCGGTGCAGGCCGAGCCCGGCTTCGATCCGCGCGCCTTCCTCGAGGGGGCCAAGGGGGCCTACGAGACGATCATGATCGCCTTCGCCAAGGGCGACCGGAAGACCCTGCGCGCGCTCCTTTCGAAGGAGGTCGGCGAGGCCTTCGAGCGGGCGATCTCCGAGCGCGAGCGCAACAAGCAGACGCTCGAGACCACCTTCGTCTCGATCGACAAGGCCGAGATCGTGGCGGTGGAGGTGCGCAACCGCGTCGCCCAGATCACCGTGCGCTTCATCTCGAACCTGATCACCGCCACCCGCGACGCCAGCGGCGCCGTGATCGACGGCAGCGCCGAGACGGTGGTCGAGGTGCCAGACATCTGGACCTTTGCCCGGACCCTCGGCTCGCGCGACCCGAACTGGCAGCTCGTCGCCACCGAGGCGGGTGCCTGATCCCCTCCGTGGCCCTGCCGTGCCGAGACTGAGCCCACGCGGCGGCCGCCTCGCCGCGGTCATCCTCCTCGCGCTATGCCTGCCGGGCCCGGCCGCCGACGCGGCCGGGCCGCTTCGCGTCGGCGAGGCGCGCCTGGAGCCGGTCCTGGTCTCGGCCCTGGCCGGCTTTCCCGGTGCGGATCCGGGCGCGGCCCTCGACGCCTTCCGCCGGGTCTGCACCGCTCCGCCCCCCGCCGCTCCGGCGCCTCCGACGGTGACGGGATCGGCGGCCGACCTTGCGGCGGCCTGCTCTGAGGCCGCCGCGCTCGCGCCCGCCGAGGCGGGCCGCTTCTTCGCCGAGCGCTTCGACGCCTATCGGATCGTGCGCCCGCCGGAGGCCCCGGGCGGTCCCGAGCGCCGCACCGGCTTTCTCACCGGCTATTTCGAGCCGGAGCTCACGGGCTCCCTGGAGCCGGGCCCCGGCTATGAGGCGGCCGTCCTCGCCCGGCCGGACGACCTCGTCAGCCTCAATACCGGCGAGACCCGGCCCGGGCTCGACCCCGCCCTGCGCGCCGCGCGCGCGGTGGATGACCGGCTGGAGCCCTATCCCGACCGGGCGGCGATCGAGGATGGGGCGCTGGGAGCCCGTGCTAAGCCCTTGCTCTGGCTGCGGGACGGGGTCGATCTCCTGGTGCTGCAGGTGCAGGGCTCGGGGCGGGTGCGCCTGCCGGACGGGCGCTCGGTGCGGGTGCTCTACGACGGCCGCAACGGCCGGCCCTACACCTCGGTCGCCAAGCTCATCGTGCAGGAGGGGCACCTGCCTCTCGAAGGGCTGACGCTGGCCCGCTGGACCGCGTGGCTGCGCGCCAACCCGGAGACGGCGCGCCGGCTGATCCGTGCCAACGCCTCCTACATCTTCTTCCGCCTCAGCCCCGTCGAGGATCCGGCCCTCGGGCCGGTCGGCGCGGCCGGCGCACCGCTCAAGCCCGGTGGCAGCATCGCGGTCGACGCCCATCTCTGGCGCTACGGGCTGCCCTTCTGGCTGGAGGGGCGGCTACCGGGCGGGGCGGCGGACGAGGCCGGCCGGCTCGTCGTCGCAGCCGATACCGGCTCGGCCATCGTCGGCCCGGCGCGGGGGGACCTCTATGTCGGCACCGGCGCCGCGGCCGGCGCGGCGGCGGGCGACCTGCGCGACGCGGTCGGCTTCGTGGTGCTTCTGCCGAAGCCCGCCGCCGATCCGCGCGGACGCTGAGGGCGGCGATGCGGCGGCCCCGGCGCCCACGGACGCTCAGCGGCGAGGAGGCTCGCCTCTGGGCCGAGATCGCCAAGCTCATCACGCCGTTGCGCGGGCGGGCCCGGCCGCCCGCGCCGGCCGCGGATCCGTCGCAGGCAACCGCGACCCTCGCGCCGGGCCTGACCGCAACGGCCGCGGCGAAACCCGGAACGACGCTCGGTTCCAAGGCGGGACAGGCGAAACCGGGACAGGCGCCGGCCAAGCCGGCCCGCGCGCCGAAGAAGGCTGCCCCGCCGCCCATACGGGCCGCGACCGCCGCGCCCTATCAGGCTCCGCCCCAGACGCCCCGCCCGGCGACGGGCATCGACCGTCCCGAGCGGCTGGCCCTGCGCCGCGGCACCCTGCCGATCGAGGCGCGGATCGACCTGCACGGGATGTACCAGACGGAGGCGCACGCCGCGCTCACTGGCTTCATCCTGCGGGCGCGCGCGGCCGGCCATGCGCACGTCCTGGTGGTCACCGGCAAGGGCGGTCCCGATTTTCACGAGGCCTTCGCGGAGCGTGGCGTCCTGCGCCGCAGCGTCCCGCACTGGCTGCGCGGGCCTGAGCTGCGCGGCATCGTCCTCGGTTTCGAGGAGGCGGCCCGGCACCATGGCGGCTCCGGCGCGCTCTATGTGCGCCTGCGCCGCCGCTGAAATCCCACGGGCTCACCAGCGCATCGTGCGGTAGCGGCAGGTGCGGCCGTTGTCCTGGAAGCCCGCCGGGCAGCGGCGGACGCAGGCCCCGGCGGCATATTTGAGCGGCGGCCGGCAGGCGTTCCGGAACTGGCGGCCGTACTGGTAGGCCTGGGCCGGGCTCTCCGCCGCGGCGGGGAGGGGCGTGGCGCAGGACAGTCCCGCGACCGCCAGAAAGAGGGCGGCGCGGGCGAAGGGAGCGATCATCGGGAGGCTCGGGGCAAGCGGGATCGTCGCTCAACGCCGCACCGGTCCGCCGGGTTCGCCAGGCTCGTGACAGTCGGGACGCTCGGGAGGGACTTGAGCCGGCGCGGAAAACACGCTAAGCCCTCACGGCCCTCCTAGACAATAAAAGCCGCACCGCATCCGCGAGCCTGAAGGGCTCGATCCCCACGATGCCATGGGTTCCGCCGCACGGCGCGCGTGAGCCCGAATGCCCGGCGCCTCCGCCAGGAGCCCGGCGCGGATCTTCCCCACCGAACCATCCTTCGCATTCTCAAGCCTCACGTCGGTTCAACACACCCATGACCGTACAATCCGACGCCCTCCTGCCGGCCGAGCTGCCCGCAGACTCCACCAGCGCCGTGGCCGAGCTCGACGGCATGCGCGAGGTCAAGCTCCAGGACCTCAAGTCCAAGACGCCGACCGAGCTCATCACCTTCGCCGAGGAGGTCGAGGTCGAGAACGCCTCGACCATGCGCAAGCAGGAGCTGATGTTCGCCATCCTGAAGCAGCTCGCTGCCAAGGAGGTCGAGATCATCGGCTCCGGCACCGTCGAGGTGCTGCAGGACGGCTTCGGCTTCCTGCGCTCCTCCGACTCGAACTACCTGCCGGGTCCCGACGACATCTACATCTCGCCGACCCAGATCCGCCGCTTCGGCCTGCGCACCGGCGACACCGTCGAGGGACCGATCCGCGGCCCCAAGGACGGCGAGCGCTACTTCGCGCTGCTCAAGGTCAACACGATCAATTTCGAGAACCCCGAGAAGATCAAGCACAAGGTTCACTTCGACAACCTGACGCCGCTCTTCCCCACGAAGCGGTTCAAGCTGGAGCTGGAGAACCCGACCAAGAAGGACTTCTCGCCCCGGATCATCGACATCGTCGCGCCGATCGGCAAGGGCCAGCGCGCGCTGATCGTGGCGCCGCCGCGCACGGGTAAGACCGTGCTGATGCAGAACATCGCCCAGTCGATCACCCTCAACCATCCCGAATGCTACCTCATCGTGCTGCTCATCGACGAGCGCCCGGAGGAGGTCACCGACATGCAGCGCTCGGTGAAGGGCGAGGTCATCGCCTCGACCTTCGACGAGCCGGCCACCCGCCACGTGCAGGTCGCCGAGATGGTGATCGAGAAGGCCAAGCGCCTCGTCGAGCACGGCCGCGACGTCGTCATCCTGCTGGATTCGATCACCCGCCTCGGCCGCGCCTACAACACCGTGGTGCCGTCCTCCGGCAAGGTGCTCACCGGCGGCGTCGACGCCAACGCCCTGCAGCGCCCGAAGCGCTTCTTCGGCGCGGCCCGCAACATCGAGGAGGGCGGCTCGCTCTCGATCATCGCCACCGCGCTGATCGATACCGGCTCGCGCATGGACGAGGTGATCTTCGAAGAGTTCAAGGGCACCGGCAACTCCGAGATCATCCTAGACCGCAAGGTCTCGGACAAGCGCATCTTCCCGGCGATCGACATCACCCGCTCCGGCACCCGCAAGGAGGAGCTGCTGGTGCCGCCGGACGCGCTCAAGAAGACCTATGTGCTGCGCCGCATCCTCAACCCGATGGGCGTCACCGACGCGATCGAGTTCCTGCTCGACAAGCTGCGCCAGACCAAGAGCAACGGCGACTTCTTCGACTCGATGAACACCTGAGCGGCGCATCCATCGCCGATGGTTTCAGGCGGCGCCGGACCGAGGTCCGGCGCCGCTTTCGTTTCCGGGACCAGCACGTGCCGACGCTCAGGCCGGCCCGTCGAGCGGCTTGAGCCGGCTGGCGGGGGCCGCGGCGGGGCGGATCCGCCTCCCCCGCCCGAGCCGGCGCGCGAGGTCGGCAAGATCCGGCGCCGCGCCGCCGGAGGGCGCATAGACGGCGCGGTCGAGGGCGGCGAGCCGGGCGGCCATCTCCGGATCGGCCCGCCAGATCGCGGCCAGCTCCGGCTCGGCCTGCATCGCGCCGCTCACCTCCGCTCGGAAGGCGGCGGGATCGCCCGCCTCGGCCGCCCGCTTCAGGGCACGGCGGCGGGAAGCGGGCAGGCGCAGCCGTGTGCCGCCCGGCCCGAAACCCAGGAGGACGAGACCGAGACCGAAGGCGGCGAGCCCGGCCGCGGCGGCGACGAGCGGCGAGGCGCCCTGCGGCGGCGCGAGGCCGCCATCCCGGTCGACGAGGCCGCCGCCGATCTGGCGCGCGGGGATCTCGGTCTCGCGCATGGTGCGCGAGACCGTATCGAACCAGGGGATGCTGATCGCCTCCAGCGGGATCACCTCGGGCACGCCGGGGCGCACATCCCACTGATAGGTGGCCCGCGCCACCGGGCCCGACGGCGTGATGATGGTCTCGCGGGTGACGGGGCCGGCGAAGGTGAGGATGCCGCGCGTCCGCATCACCGGGCGCGGCGGCAGGCCCTCGGCCACCATGCCCTGCGCCTCCACGGTCACGATGCGCCGCGTGGTCTCTCCGAGCTTCACCGTCTCGGGATCGGGACTCCAGGAATCCGTGACGGTGACGTCGCGGGCGGGCAGCCACCAGGGCTCCTTGGCATCCGGGCCGCCCGATCCTTGCGTCCAGCGTGCCACCGGGAACGAGATCGGCTCCGAGCGCACGTCGACGACCCGGCGCGTGCCGGCATCGTTGACGGTGAGGCGGTGGATGAAGGGCTCGAGGGTGAAGTCGCCCGCGTGATGCGGGAAGATCGCGATGGTGCGGTCGAAGGCGAGCCCCACCTGCCCGTCCGGAAGCCGCGCCTTGCTCCAGCCGTCGCGCCCGAGCTGGGTCCAGCTGAAATTGGCGAGCGTCGGCTGGACGACCTCCTCCAGGAGGATCTGCTGGCGGTAGAGCCCGTGGATGCGCAGCAGCACCATCTCGCGGGCGAAGGGGGCCGCGTTGCCGTTGCGCTCGGCCGTCACCGTGAGGGTGAGATCGCCGGGCTCGATCTCGGCCCGGGCGGGCGCCGCCGCGAGCAGGGGCGCCAGAAGCGCCAGAGGCGCGAGGCGCCGCGATCCCGAAAGACTCACCACGGGTTGCTCCCGGCGGGCATGTTGGTGCCGGCCTCGATCCGGCGGGCCTGCTCGGCCTTGAGGCGGAGCTTGAGGTAGCGGCCGGGATCGTCCGGCAGGGTCTGCAGCCAGAGCCGGTCGGGCCGGATCTCGTGGGCCTCGAAGCTCTTGGTGACGCGGCGCACCTCCTTCTCGGGGGCGGCGGCCACCATGGCCGAGCCGCCGCCGGTGCGGCCGCGGCCGGCGGCGTCGCTGGCCGAGCCGCGGGCCTCGCCGCGGCCGGAATCGATCGATTGCTGCTCGGCCTTGCCGCGGCGGGCGACCTTGCTGTTGCCGGGCAGCGAGGCGCTGGCGGAGGCCTCCTTGTTGCCGGCCAGGCCCTCGCCGCTGGAGGAGGCGTTGATGTCGTCGTTCTTGTCCTGGTTCGCGGTGTTGTTGTAGCGCGCGCCGTACTGGGCCGTGCCGTTGGCGATGCCGCCGCCCTTGCCGCGGTCGATCTCCTCCGCGAGCATCCGGGCGATGAGGGAGCGGTTGGCCTGGGCGTCGGCGTCGCGCGGGTTGAACCGCAGGGCCTCGTCGTAGGCCGCGATCGCGCCTGGGAGGTCGCCGGCCCGGGCCAGCGCGTTGCCGAGATTGTAGCTGTTGCGCCTTCCGCCGGCGCGGAAGATCGCGGCGGCGGCCGCATAGTCGCCCGCCACGTAGAGAGCGGGCCCGCGCCAGGCCGGATCCGCGATGACCTCCGCCGCGAGGCCCGGCAGGCCGATCCCCATCAGGAGCCGCCCGAACCCGGTGCGCGGCTCGGACAGGGCGCCGAGCCCGAGCAGGCCGATGCCGGCGAGCACGAGGCCGCCGGTGCGGGCGTAGAGGCGCCAGCGGCGGGGCAGGGCGAGGGCAGCCGGGAGCCGCAGCGGGGGATTCAGCATCAGGCCGTCCTCCGGAACAGGAGGAGCGCGGGCAGGGCGGCGAGGAGGAGGAGCCAGCGCCCGTAATCGGCGAAGGCGAGCACGGTGTAGCCGCCCGCGGCGAGGTGCTGGGCCGTGCTCGCGCCGACCGCGTCGAGGACAGGGCCGGGATTGGCGAGATCGGCCGCGACGCCGCCGCCCGCCCGCACGAGGCCGTCGAGGGCCGCCCGGTCCGGCTTCGGCACGCCGGGGGGCAGGGCATTCGAGGCCGGCACGAACAGGCCCTGGATCCGCCAGCCGCGCTCGCGGATGGCTCGGGCCTCGCGGAGCGCCGCCTCGCCGAGGCCGTCGCCGTCGGTGATCAGGACCACGTCGGCGGAGACCACATCGGCCTCCGCCAGGGTGCGGCGGGCGAGGGCGAGGCCGCGCTCGGGATGGCTGCCGCGGTCGGGCACTGTGTCGGCGTCGAGGGCGAACAGGGTGGTGCCGAGGCTGTCGCGGTCGGTGGTCGGCGAGACGGCGAGATAGGCGTCGCCCGCGTAGACGACGAGGGCGACGGACCGGGTGCCCGCCGCCTCGGCCACGCTCTGCGCGGTCTGGCGCAGGTCCTTCAGGCTGCCGCCCTCGGCGACCGAGCGCGAGAGGTCGAGCACGATCACCGTGGCGTCGAGGTTGCGGAAGGTGGTGGCCTCCTGGCGCTCCAGCGCCGGTCCGGTCAGCGCCAGGGCGATCAGCCCGGCAGCCAGCGCCGCCGCGAGATTGGCCTGGCGGCGGCCGCCGAGTACGGCGCCGCGGCGCTCCATCAGGCGCATCAGGGCCGGGTCGACCGCCCGGCGCCAGTCGCCGAGGGGCGCGGCGCGCCAGGCGGCGCGGAGCGCCAGCAGCGCCACCAGAGGCAGGAGCGCGAGCCACCAGGGCCGCAGCAGGGTGATCGCGGCGAGGGTCATGACGGGCTCACCGCTGCCGTCGGGTGGCGAGGAGGAGCCCGGCGCAGGCCAGTGCCAGGGCGGCCGGCCAGGGCCAGAGGTCGCGGCGCAGGGGCAGCGGCGGCGCCTTGGCCCGGCCACCCTCGAGCGCGTCGATGGCGTCCGCCACCGCGATCAGGTCCTCCGTGGTCTTCACGCGGAAGGCCTTGCCGCCGCTCATCTCGGCCATGTCGCGCAGGGTCTCGGTATCGACCACGTCCTGCTCGCCGTCGGCATTGGCGAGGTCGCGGGGGCCGAGCGCGATGGTGTAGATCCTGACCCCGATCTCGCGGGCCAGCGCCGCCACGTCCCGCGGCGTGGTCTGGCCGGCATTGTTGGCCCCGTCCGAGAGCAGGATCACCACCTTGGCGCCGGCGGGCGCAGGCTGGCCGGCCTCGGTCCCGGCATCGCGCGGGTCGAGGCGGCGCAGGGCCAGGCCGAGCCCGTCGCCGATGCCGGTGGAGCGTCCGACCAGGCCGATCGTCGCCTCCTCCAGGGCGCGGGCGACGCTGGCCGTATCGAAGGTCAGGCTCGCCGCGACGAAGGATTGGTCGGCGAAGATGACGAGCCCGATCCGGTCGCCCGCGCGCCGCCGGATGAAGTCGGCGCCCACGCGCTTGACGGCCTGGAGCCGGCTCACCGTCTCGCCGTCGAGGGCGAAGTCGCGGCGTTCCATCGAGCCCGACAGGTCCATCGCCAGCATGATCTCGCGGCCCGAGGCCGGCAGCGCGATGCCGGGCAGCACGAGGCGGGGCCCCGCGAGCGCGACGACCAGGGCACTCCACAGCGCCCAGGTGAGCAGGACCCGGCGCCGGCCCCGTGCGGCGATGCCGGCGCCGCTTGCCGCCTCCGGTACCAGGGAGGCCGGAACGCGCAGGGCGCCGCTCGATCCGGCCGCCTCGGTGGGCAGCAGGCGGGCGGCGAGGAGCGGCAGCGGCAGGAGCAGCAGGGCGAGCGGGGTCGCGAGGTCGAAGGCCGAGAGGAGGGCGCTGAGAGAGGCCGGCAGCATGGTCAGGCCCGCATCCGGCCGATCAGGCGGCCGAGCTCGGCGTCGATCCGGTCGGGATCGGGCGTCTCGCGGCGGCGATAGAGCCCGTCCACGAGGACGCGCCCGCCGCCCGCGGTGAAGAAGGTCGTGGCGAGGAGCCGGTCGAGCGTCCCGGCCCAGTCGGCTCCCTCCAGACCCGCCGCCGCCTCGCCCAGGCGCGTGCGCACGAGCCGGCGCAGGAGCCGGGCCTGGGCCACGAGCCTGGGCTCCGGGTCGAGCCCGCGCGTCGCGGCCAGTTCCGCGAGAGCAGCCCGGCGCAGGGTGTCCCGGGCGCGGGCTCGCAGGACGCGCAGCAGCCCGACGAGGAGCGCGGCGGCGAGGCCGAGGGCGGCCGCAGCCACGATCTCTCCCTGCAGCGCGCCCGCCGCGTTGCCGGGCAGGTGCAGGCCGCGGAGCTGGTCGAGGGAGAGGGCGGTATCGGGATTCATGGGGCGCCGATCTGCCTCCCCCCTCTGCGGGGGAGGGTGGCTCGCGAAGCGGGCCGGGAGAGGGGAGCCCGGCTTCCAACGGAGGCGCAGCGTCGATGCTGAGCCTTATCCTGCGCCGTCGCGCCCCTCTCCCGCCTCGCATCCGCGAGGCACCCTCCCCCGCAGAGGGGGGAGGGTGGATGACCCTCACAGAACCGCATCGAGCCGCTCCATCTGGGGCGCGTAGGATTCCGGACCGGCCTCGACGTCGAGGCGGATCCCGGCGATGCCGCGGTGGGCGTAGTCGGCGAGGCGCTCCTCGGCGGAGGCGGCCGGCGGGCGGCCCCGGCCGGCATCGAGGGTGCCGCGGCGCCCGTCCGGCAGGGCGAAGGGGTAGAGGCCCGCGGGCCGCGCGCGCTCGAAGGCGTCGCTGACCAGGATCAGGCGGATCGAGAGCTTCTCGGCGGCGAGCGTCAGCAAGTGATCGAAGTCGGGCCCCGGTGCGTCGAGGGCGCTCGCGATCACGAGATGGCCGCCGGAGGGCAGCAGGCTCGCGGCGATGGTGAGGAGCGGCTCCAGGGGCGGGTCTGCGGCCTCGGGCGCGTCGAGGGCCCGGGCATGGGCGAGGGCGAGGGCCCCGGTGATCGCGGTCATGGCCCGCTCGCCGCCGGCCGGGCGGAGCGCGGTCGGCTCGCCGGCATGGCCGACGACGAGGCCGACGCGGCCCCCGTCCCCGACCACGCGCCAGCCGAGCAGCGCCAGCGCCTCGGCGGCGGCCACCGAGCGCAGCGTCCGGCGCGTGCCGAACAGCATCGAGGGCCGGAAATCGGCGAGCAGCACCACGGCGCGGTCGCGCTCGTCATGATGGGTGCGCACGTGCAGCTCGCCGGTGCGCGCGGTGGCGTTGCGGTCGATGTGGCGCATGTCGTCGCCCTCCGACCAGAGCCGTACGTCGTCGGGCTCGGAGCCGCGCCCGCGCCGCCGCGTCACGATCCCGCCGGGCAGGCCCGCCAGGGTGCGCGTCGCCGGCGCGGAGCCGCGCCGGGCGAGATGGCGCAGGCCCATCAGCGCCTCGCCGGACAGGAGCCCCGGCTCGGTCGGATCCGTCTGTGGCGCCGCCGGGCTCGCCACGGCTAGAGCGCCCGCACCCGCTGCACGAGGTCGCGGATGAGGCCGCGCGCCGTCCGGCCCTCGGCCGCCGCCCGCCAGGTCAGGCCGATGCGGTGGGAGAGGGCGTCGGCGGCCAGTTCCGCCACGTCCTCGGGAACGACGTGGTCGCGCCCGTGCAGGTAGGCCCGAGCCTTTCCGGCCACCATCAGGGCCAGCGTGCCGCGCGGCGAGGCCGGGTGCTCGATCGCGGCGCGCAGGTCGGGGGCGACCGCGTCGGTGCGGGTGCCCGCCACCAGGCGCACGAGATAGTCCTTCAGGGCGGGCGAGACGTAGGTGGCGAGCGCGGCCTCGCGGGCGGCGCGCACCTCGTCGAGCCGGAGCTTCACCGGCATCGCCTCGGCATGGTGGTTCAGCTCGCCCTCGACGAGGTCGAGGATGCGCCGCTCCGAGGCTTCGTCCGGCATCTCCACCACGACATGGAGCAGGAAGCGGTCGAGCTGCGCCTCCGGCAGCGGGAAGGTGCCGGCATGCTCGATCGGGTTCTGGGTCGCCACCACCATGAAGGGGTCGGGGAGGGGGTGGGTGTGGCCCGCCACCGTGATCTGACCCTCGGCCATGGATTCGAGCAGCGCCGACTGCACCTTGGGCGGCGCGCGGTTCACCTCGTCCACCAGGATGAGGGAGTGGAAGAGCGGGCCGGGCATGAACTCGAAGGTGCCGGCATCCTGGCGCCAGACCGTGGTGCCGGTGAGGTCGGCGGGCATCAGGTCGGGCGTGCACTGCACGCGGGCGAAGGAGCCGTCGAGCCCGTCGGCGAGGCGCTTGACCGCGCGGGTCTTGGCGAGGCCGGGCGCGCCCTCGATCAGCAGGTGGCCGCCGGTGAGCAGCCCGATCAGCAGGCGCTCCACGAGGCGGTCGGCCCCGATCAATCCGTGGGAAAGCCCGTCGCGGAGCGCCAGGATCCGGTCTCGGAGATCGTCATCGGCGGCGACGGCGGGACGGGGCGCGAGCGTGGCACTGCTCATGCGCGCACGACTCCGGCCGCCGCGAGCGGGTCCTTCATCATCCTGACCGTCTCCTCGATGCGCCGCGTGAGGCGCCGGACTCTTGAGGGGTCCATAAGAGCCCGGTGTGCCCGCTGCCCGGTCCGGGCGTCAATCCCGCCTTCCGTCCAAGGGGCCCACCCGGACACTTGGCCTCAGGAAATCCGGCCCGGAAAATCCGATCCCAGGGACTTGGTCTCGGGCGGCGTTTCGTCCAGAGCGTCACGGTTCCGTCATGGCGCATCGCCTAGGAGCCTGCGATGATCGCCTTCACGCCGCTGCCGGAAACCCTCAACTCGGCCATCAGCCTCATCGTGGCCTTCGGCCTGGGCACCCTGATCGGGGCGGAGCGGCAGTACCGGCAGCGCAATGCGGGGCTGCGCACCACCGTCCTGGTGGCGGTCGGCGCGGCGGCCTTCGTCGACCTCGGCATGCGGCTCACCGGAGGCGACGGCGCGACCCGCACCGTCGCCTACGTGATCTCCGGCATCGGCTTCCTCGGCGCCGGCGTGATCATGAAGGAGGGCATGAACGTGCGCGGCCTCAACACGGCCGCCACGCTCTGGTGCTCGGCCTCCGTCGGCGCCTTCGCGGGGGCGGACCTGCCGCTGGAAGCCGGCTTCGTCACGGCGGCCGTGCTCGCCTGCAACACGCTGCTGCGCCCCCTCGTCAACGCCATCAACCGCGCGCCCATCCGCGAGGACCAGACCGAGGCGACCTACGAGGTGCAGATCACCACCGCGCCCGAGGCCGCCGGCCCGGCGCGCGACCTCCTGGTCGAGCGGTTGGAGGCCGCGAACTATCCCGTGAGCACGGTCGAGGTGGTGGAGCGCGGCGAGGAGGCCGTGGACGTGGTCGCGACCCTCATCGCCGACGCGGCCGAGGGCAAGGAGCTCGACGCGGTGACGGACGAGCTCGCCCGGGCGCCGAACGTCCGTCACGCCACCTGGTCGGTCAGCGCGGCGGACTGATGCGGGAGCGCTCCGGAGGTGCGCCGGCGCACCTCGAATGCGGCCGGACTCTTTCCTGGTGCGGGTTCGGGGCCGAGTTCGGGGGCTGAGCGGGGCCGGGTTCGGCTCCGGGGAGATCACCCATGAGCGCATCGCAGAAGAGCGCGCTGATCGTCGGGGCCTCGCGCGGTCTCGGCCTCGGCCTCGTCGAGACCTTCCTGGCGCGGGGCTGGCGCGTCACCGCGACCCAGCGCACGCCCTCGCCGCAACTCGCGGCGCTCGCCTCGGACGCGTTGCGGATCGAGACCGTCGATATCGACGACGACGCGGCCGTCGCGGACCTTCACGCGCGGCTCGGCCCGCAGGCCTATGATCTGATCTTCGTGGTGGCCGGCGTGGCGACCCAGGCGCACGATCCCGCCCACGTGGTGCCGCGGGCGGTCGCCGCGCAGGTCTACCTCACCAACGCGATCAGCCCGATCCGCTTCGCGGAGGCGTTCCGGGACCGTGTGGCGCCCGGCGGCAGCCTCGCCCTGATGAGTTCAATCCTCGGCAGCGTGGCTCTCAACGAGTCGGGCGGCTGGGAGATCTACCGGGCCAGCAAGGCGGCGCTGAACACCCTCGCGCGCAGCTTCGCGATCCGCCACAGCGATACGGGGATCAGCGTGCTGCTGGTGCATCCGGGCTGGGTCCGCACGGACATGGGCGGGGCGGAGGCCGATATCGACGTGGCGACGAGCGTGGCCGGGATGGCCGACGTGGTCGAAGCCCGGCTCGGCCGGCCGGGCAGCCAGTATGTCGACTACCGGGGCGAGACGCTCGCCTGGTGATTCGCCTCAGCGGCGCGGGTCGAGGGGACGGCCGCGCCGCTCCACCACGACGGGCGCGCGGGTGCGGCGCTCGACGATCACCGTGCGCGGCGCCCGGCTCGGGCCGGCATGGCTCATGATCCGCTCGGGCGTGCGCTCGGGCTTCTTGTGGACTGCGGCGAGGACGTGGGGACGGACCTCGTCGGCCGACAGGCCGATCAGGCCGCAGGCAATCTCCACCTGCTGCTCGATGTCGTCGGCCAGGTCCTGGGCCGCGGCAACGGCCTCGGACACGGTCGGCGGCTCCCGGCGCACCCGGATGGGCGGCAGATCGGCGAAGCTCTTCGGGGTCTTCTTCACGGCACGGCTCGCACTGGTCATGGCCCGAACATAGTACGGTTCGGCGGGATTGTGCAGTGCATCAAACGACGGCCCCTCGGATCCGCCTGCGTCTCGTGGAGCTCCGGGCGCGTCGCACCCACCTCAGATCCACTTTGCGCGATGCAGCGCGGCATAGCGAGGTCATTCACGATGCAATTGCCTCTGCCATCGGCAGATCGAAGAGGCCTTCCGCGTCATAATGCCGCGGGATGATGGCGCGACCCGCGATGTCCGGTCAACCGGGAGAGAGCAGGATCGGTTCGCACGCCCCGTCATCGAACCGCCGCTGTTGCGTCGGACGGAACCCGCCATGTCCTTCGAACAGGCCCCGGCCACCGCCCTCGACCCACGCCTCACGCCGGCGCGGCCGGATCTCGCCGATGTGGCCCTGCGCGGCCGCGTCGCGGCGGCCCGCTTCGTCGAGCCGCGGCCGATGCGGGTCGCCGTTCCCGTGGCGCCCCTGCGCCGGGCGCCCACCCCGGATAGCGGCCTCGATACCGAGGCGGTGATGGGCGACGCCGTGCGCGTCTACGCGGTGGAGGACGGGTTCGCCTGGGTCCAGATCGAGCGCGACGGCTATGTCGGCTACCTGCCCGCGGAGAGCCTGGGGCCGCCCGAGCCGGCGCCGACCCACCGGGTCGGCGCGCTCCGCACCTTCCTCTATCCCGCGCCCGACCTGAAGCGTCCGGCGCTGGCCCATCTGAGCCTCGGCGCCGGGCTCGCCGTGACGGGCGTGGAGGGCGATTATTTCGCCGTGCCGGGCGGCTACGTCTTCGCCGGGCATTGCCGGTCGATCGCGGCGAGGGAGCCGGATTTCGCCGGCACCGCCGAGCGGCTCGTCGGCACGCCCTATCTCTGGGGCGGCCGCACCACCCTGGGCCTCGACTGCTCGGGTCTCATCCAGCTCTGCCTGGAGCAGGCGGGGCTGACCTGCCCGCGCGACGCCGACCAGCAGGAGCGGGGGCTCGGCGCGGCGCTGGCCCTCGATCCGGCCGGCCTCCGCCGCGGCGACCTGGTGTTCTGGCGCGGCCATGTGGGGATGATGCTCGACCGCGAGACCCTCATCCACGCCAATGGCCACCACATGGCGGTCGCCGTCGAGCCCCTCGCCGGGGCGGCCGCACGCATCCTTGAGAAGAGCTACGGGCCGGTGACCGGATATCGCCGGCCGCCCGCGCTTATCCCCTCAGCCGCTGCTTGATCCTGAGGATCAGCCCGTCGCGCACGTCGCGGTAGCCGTCGAGGCGCTGCTCGCGCGAGGCCTCCTGCAGGAGCGTGGGGTCGGGCGTCGGCCAGTACTCGACATCGGCGGCGAGCGAGCGGGTCAGCTCCAGAGCGGCGTGGTGCGCCTCCGGCGCCAGGGTGATGATCAGGTCGAAGTTCAGCCCCTCCCACTCCTCCAGCTGCTCCAGGGTGCGGGGGCGGTGCTTGGCGGCATTGATGCCGATCTCGTCGAGGGCGGCGACCATGAAGGGATCGACCGGCTCGCCCTCGCGGACTCCGGCCGACTGCACGTAGATCGACTTGCCGAAATAGTGGCGCGCGATCGCCTCCGCGGCCGGCGAGCGCACGGCGTTGAAGTTGCACATGAACAGGACCGACTGAACCCGCTTCTTCTTCGGTGCGGTCCCGGGGGCGATCTCGTCCATCGGCGCTCAGCCCCGAATCACCCTCCTCAGCCCTTCCAGTGCAGAGCGAAGATCAGGGTGAAGAGGCGCCGCGCGGTGTCGTGGTCGAGGTCGACCTTGCCCTCGAGGCGCTGCTTCAGGGTCTCCGACGCCTCGTTGTGCAACCCACGACGGCCCATGTCGATCGCCTCGATCTGGGTCGGCGAGGCCGTGCGGATGGCGTTGTAGTAGCTCTCGCAGATCATCTCGTAGTCGCGGATCACCCGGCGGAAGGGGGTCAGCGACAGCAGATGGGTCATCACCGGCTCGCCGTTCTCCGCGCTGATCGCGAAGGAGAGCTTGTTCTCGACGAGGCCGAGGCTGAGCCGGTAGGGGCCGTCGTCGCGGCCGGGGAGGGCGAAGTGGTTCTCCTCCAGGATGTCGAAGATCGCGATGGCGCGCTCGTGTTCCTGGTCCGGGTTGCCGCGGCCGATCGAATCCTCGTCGAGCTTCACCGCCACGAGGCGGTTCGGACCGCGCTCCTTGTTCCCCTCCGTCATCGTATGGCCAGCCTCACAGGTTCAGGCGGATCGCGACGGAGCGGGCATGGCCGTCCAGGCCCTCCGACCGGCCGAGGGTTATCGCTGCCGGGCCGAGCGCCCGCAAGCTCTCGGGCGTGCAGGAGAGGACCGTTGTCCGCTTCATGAAGTCGAGCACGCCGAGGCCCGAGGAGAACCGGGCCGAGCGGGCGGTCGGCAGGACGTGGTTCGGGCCGCCGACATAGTCGCCGATCGCCTCGGGCGTGTGCGCGCCGAGGAAGATCGCGCCCGCATTGCGGACCTGGCTGGCGAGCGCCTCCGCATCCGCCGTCTCGATCTCCAGGTGCTCAGGGGCGAGGCGGTCGACGAGCGGGATGGCCTCGTCGAAGCCGCGCACGCGGATGATGGCGCCGTAGTCGCGCCAGCTCGCCTGCGCGATCTCGCGGCGGGGCAGGGTGGTCAGCGCCCGCTCCACCGCCGCCTCGACGGCCCGGCCGAGCTCCGCGCTGTCGGTGATCAGGATGGCCTGGGCGGCGACGTCGTGCTCGGCCTGGGCCAGCAGGTCGGCGGCGATCCAGTCCGGATTGGCGTGGCCGTCGGCCAGGATCAGCACCTCGGAGGGGCCGGCGATCATGTCGATGCCGACCTGTCCGAAGACCCGGCGCTTGGCCGCCGCCACCCAGGCATTGCCGGGCCCGACGATCTTGGCCACCGGCGCGATGGTCGCGGTGCCGTAGGCGAGCGCCGCCACCGCCTGCGCCCCGCCGACCCGGTAGACCTCGTGCACGCCGGAGAGATGCGCGGCGGCCAGCACCAGCGGGTTCATCCGTCCCTCGGGAGCGGGGGCCACCATCACGATCCGAGGCACGCCCGCGACGCGGGCCGGCACGGCGTTCATCAGCACCGAGGAGGGATAGCTCGCGGTGCCGCCGGGCACGTAGAGCCCGACCGATTCGAGGGCGGTCCAGCGCCAGCCGGCGGTGACGCCGAGGGCGTCGGTGGCGCGGTGGTCCGCCGGCACCTGGGCGCGGTGGAAGCTCTCGATGCGCGCGGCGGCGAGTTCCAGGGCCTCGATCTGGTCGGCCGGGCAGGCCGCGACCGCGGCGGCGATCTCGGCCTCCGTGACGCGGAGCGAGGCCTCGGCGAAGTCCTCGCCGAGCCGGTCGAAGCGGCGGGTATAGTCGACCAGAGCCGCGTCGCCGCCGGCGACCACGCCGGCGATGATGCCGCGCACCGCCTCGTCCACGTCCTCGGCGATCTCGCGCTTGACGGTGAGGAGGCGCGCGAAATCCTGCGCGAAGGTCGGGTCGGAACTGTCGAGGCGGACCATCGGGACCTGTGCTCGTCCTGTCGGGTGTCGTGAGGGCGCCGTGCGGCGAGGTCAGGCGGCCGGGCCGGGCAGCGCGTCGTGGGCGGGGCGCCCCTCCGCTTCCCAGACCGGCCCGAGATCCTTCATCTGCACCTCGATGCATTCCACGTCGAGCCGGATCGCGGCGCCGCCGGAGAAGACGAGGGTGACGGCGCCCGACGGCGGCTCGGCCGGATCGAAGGTGACGGCGAGCAGGCTGAGCACCGCCTCCGGATCCTGGCCCGGGGCGATGCCGCGGGTGCGCACGCCGAGCACGCGCTCGAAATGCAGGCCGGCGAGCCGCCGCCGGGCCGGGCCGCCCTCCGGCGCCGCCCAGTCGAAGCGCCGCAGCACCAGGGCGAAGCGGTGCTCGGCCGCGAGATAGGTCAGGTCGGCCGCCCGCAGGACCGCGTCCTGCAGGTGCGCCGAGATCACGGTGAGATCCTCGGCATCGAGGGCTGTGAGCTTCAGAAGCTCCATGCGGATCCCTTGCATCCCGGCTGCCGCCCTGCCGCGCCGCGAGAACGCCCGGGCACGCAGGACTAAGGTGAATTTCACGTGAAACCTCGGCGGGTAGGTAGCGGCGCAGGCCGCCCCCGGCAACAGCAGGCGCGCGGCGGTCCGGCCGTGCGAGCCGGCCCGCGAGCCTGCAGACCGAGGTCATGTTCCGTTCAGGCGCTCCCCGATACGGTCGGCCCCGTATCATGCAGCCGCCCGGCAGCGCCGGCCCGCTGTTTCGAGGAGATTTTCGTGACGCGTATCACGCTCGCGGCGCTCGCCGCCCTGACCCTGGGCACCACCCTCGGGGCGGCGACGGCCAACGCGCAGTACTACGACGATCGTCCGCGGCGCTACGAGCGCTACGACGACGATTACCGCTACGAGCGCCGCCGCCGGGACTTCGACGAGGACCGCTACGAGCGCCGCGGCTACGGCCGCCGCGGCAGCATCTGCGTGACCGCCCGCGGCAATTGCGTGACGCGGCCGGCCCCGTTCAACACCCCCTGCGGCTGCGAGGTCCCGGGCTTCGGCTTCAAGCGCGGCGCGATCGGCGGCTGATCGCGACCCCGATCACGCCCGCACGCGTTCGATCCGGGCGCCGCAGCGGCCGAGCTTGGCCTCCAGCGCCTCGAAGCCGCGGTCGAGGTGGTAGACCCGGTTGATCTGGGTTTCGCCCTCCGCGGCGAGGCCCGCGATCACCAGCGAGACCGAGGCGCGCAGATCGGTCGCCATCACCGGCGCGCCCTTCAGGCGCTCGACGCCCTCGACGATGGCCGCGTCGCCGTCGAGCCGGATCCGCGCGCCGAGGCGGGCGAGTTCCTGCACGTGCATGAAGCGGTTCTCGAAGATGGTCTCGCGGATGCGCGAGCTGCCCTTGGCGAGCGTCATCAGCGCCATGAACTGCGCCTGCAGGTCCGTGGGGAAGCCGGGGAAGGGGTCGGTGGTGACGTCGACCGCGGCGATGCCGGCGCCGTTGCGGCGCACCCGGATCCCGTCCGGCACCTGGGTGATCTCGGCCCCCGTGGTCGAGAGCACGTCGAGGGCTGCGTGGAGGAGGTCGGCCCGGGTGTTCTCCAGAACCACGTCGCCGCCGGTCATCGCCACGGCCATGGCGTAGGTGCCCGTCTCGATCCGGTCGGGCAGGACCTCGTGGCGGGCCCCGTGCAGGCGGGCCACGCCCTCGATCTCGATGCGCGGCGTGCCGGCGCCCTTGATGCGCGCGCCCATCTTGATCAGGCACTCGGCGAGATCGACCACCTCCGGCTCGCGGGCGGCATTCTCGATCACCGTGGTGCCGTAGGCCAAAGCCGCGGCCATGAGGGCCACGTGCGTGCCGCCGACCGTGACCTTCGGGAAGCTGATCTCGCCGCCGCGCAGGCCGTTCTTGGTCTTCGCGACCACGTAGCCGCCATCGATCTCGATCTGCGCGCCGAGCTTCTCCATCGCCATGATCAGGAGATCGACGGGGCGGGTGCCGATGGCGCAGCCGCCGGGCAGCGACACCTTGGCCTCGCCGAACCGGGCGAGCAGAGGCGCCACCACCCAGAAGCTCGCCCGCATGGTCGAGACGAGTTCGTACGGCGCGGTGGTGTCGATGACGTTCGAGGCGGTCAGCCGGATGGTCTGGCCGGTCTCCGTGGTCTGACCGGGCCGCTTGCCCACCACCATCTGGTCGACGCCGTGGTTGCCGAGGATGCGCGTCAGGGCCGTGATGTCGGCGAGCCGCGGCACGTTGACGAGTTCCAGCGTCTCGCCGGTCAGGAGACTCGCGATCATCAGCGGCAGCGCCGCGTTCTTGGCGCCCGAGATCGGGATGGTGCCGTGCAGCTCGGCGCCCCCGGTGATGTGGATGCGGTCCATACTGGTTCCTTCGGGCGCGAAGCCCCGATGCGGCGCCGATATCCTGCCGCCGATGTCCTGCCGCGCGTCAGCCGGACCTGCGGCAGATCAAGGCGTGGCCCGAGGATCGGCGATAGGGCGTGAGGGCTTGGCCGTTGTCTCTCGGCGGCAGCCTATAGTCGACTTGTGTCCAAATCGGGAGCGCCAGCTTGATCGTCCGGAGCGGCCTCGACGCCGGCCTCACCACCGGCTTCGCGCGCCTGCCCGACAACGTCAGAGCCGTTCCCGATCGCGTCGCGACACGGAACGGCTTCCGGTCCTTGTCGGGACGCGCTCTCTGTCGCCAAACCGGCATCCCCCTCGGCGGCGAGCGCTCCCGTCGCGGCCTCGCCGGGGGCGCGCGCTTTCTCCTGCGCCTTCCGGCGGCGCAGGTTGTCACGGAGCGCCGCCTTGAGGCGCTCCGCCCGTGCATCCTTCGACTCGCTCATCCGCGAACCCGTCTCCCGCGTTACGTCTCGTTCACCGTGTGCGGCGCAACGTCGCCCATTAGGACCCATCTCGGCGCGCGCAGATCAGGAATGTTGGAACTCATCTTGAATCGATTCCAGATCAGCCTGTATCTTCCCCTCGACAGCGCCTGAAGACGCTGCCGACAGGAAACCGCAGCCACGTTCCAAGTCCGCCATGGCCAGCAGGTGCCAGCCTCGTGCCGGTGCCACGGTTCCGGCAAGCCCGGAAGACCGATGCCGGCCGACCCGTTCCCGCGCATCGGCGGCTCGCCCGTCCTCACGCAGCCATCCGAAGGACCCTCATGCCCGTGACCCGGTTGCCCGCTGCCCCGAATTCCGCATCGGCCGGACCCGGCATCAGGACGGATTACGAGGTTCATTTCCGCGGCGCCCTCGACAAGCTGCACGGCGAGCGGCGCTACCGCGTCTTCGCCGATATCGAGCGCATCGCCGGCCGCTTCCCGGCCGCCACCTGGCGCCGGGCCGACGGCTCGACCCGCGAGATCACCGTCTGGTGCTCGAACGACTATCTCGGCATGGGCCAGCACCCCGAGGTCGTCGGCGCCATGACCGACACGGCCAAGCGCTGCGGCGTCGGCGCGGGCGGCACCCGCAACATCGCCGGCAACAACTCGCCGCTGGTCGATCTCGAGCGCGAGCTCGCCGACCTGCACGGCAAGGAGGCGGGCCTCGTCTTCACCTCCGGCTATGTCTCGAACCAGGCCGGCATCTCGACGATCGCCAAGCTGATCCCGAACTGCCTGATCCTCTCGGACGCCTACAACCACAACTCGATGATCGAGGGCGTGCGTCACTCGGGCTGCGAGAAGCGCATCTTCCGCCACAACGACCTCGCGCATCTCGAAGAGCTGCTGATCGAGGCGGGCGACCGGCCGAAGCTGATCGTATTCGAGAGCGTCTACTCGATGGACGGCGACGTGGCGCCGATCGGGAAGATCTGCGACCTCGCTGACCGCTACGGCGCCATGACCTATCTCGACGAGGTGCATGCGGTCGGCCTCTACGGCGAGCGCGGCGCGGGCATCGCCGAGCGCGACGGGGTGATGCACCGCGTCGACGTGATCGAGGGCACGCTCGCCAAGGGCTTCGGCTGCGTCGGCGGATACATCACGGCCTCCAGCGCGATCTGCGACGCGGTGCGCAGCTTCGCGCCGGGTTTCATCTTCACCACCGCGCTGCCCCCGGCGGTGGCGGCGGCGGCGCGCGCCTCGGTGCGCTACCTCAAGCATTCGAAGAGCGAGCGCGAGGCGCATCAGCGCCAGGCCGCCCGCACCAAGGCCGCCCTCGATGCGGCCGGCCTGCCGGTTCTCGCCACCACGACGCATATCGTGCCGGTGATGGTGGGCGATGCCGAGCTGTGCAAGGCGGCGGCCGACCACCTGCTGGAGTGCCACGGCATCTACATCCAGCCGATCAACTACCCGACCGTGCCGCGCGGCACCGAGCGCCTGCGCATCACGCCCTCGCCCTTCCACGACGAGGCGCAGATCCAGAAGCTCACCGCGGCCTTGGCCGAGACCTGGGACTCCCTCGATCTGCCGCGCGCCGGCACCGTCTTCGTCGAGGCGGCGGAGTAGCTAGATCTCCAGCACCAGCCCGTCCTCGGCGGCGATGTAGCCGTCGGGGGTCTGGGCCAGCATCTCCGGGCTCATGTGGGTGAGCATGAGCCGCGTCGGCGCGATCTCGGGGAGCCGCGCCTTCAGGGTTGCCCAGGCGAGGTGGAACGGCACCCGCCGCTCCACCGTGTAGCCCTCGGCGATCATGAGGTCGGCGCCCACGCCGGCCGGAACCAGCGCCTCGACCCATTGCGTGTCGCCCGTATAGGTCAGCACCTTGCCCGCATGGGCGAGACGCAGGGCGTGCGAGGGCGCGCCCGAAGGGTGCTCCACCGCGAAGGCCGTGACCGCGACGCCGCCGATGGTCTCAGGGGCCCCGGCCTCGATCTCCCGCACCACGACCGGGAAGGTCCGCTCCACCGTGCTGGAGCCCGGGAACAGCACCTCCATGGCAGCCGGCAGCCGCGCACGAATCCCGGGCGGCCCGACGATGGTCAGGGGCTTGGTGCGGCGGCTCACGAGCTGGCCGTCGAGGATCAGCCAGGGCAGGCCGCCGAAATGGTCGCCGTGCAGGTGGGTGAGGAACACCGTGTCGATCCCGTTCGGGTCGACGCCGAAGCGGCGCATGGCGATCAGCGCCGAGGCCCCGCAATCGACGAGGAAGCCCGTCCCCTCCGAGGCCACGTGGAAGCAGGTGTGCAGACGCCCGCCGGAGCCGAAGGCGTCGCCGCAGCCGAGGACCGTGAGCCGCATCGCAGGAAGCTCCCTTGAAGGTACGTGCCGTTGCATCGCAGCACGGGATGCGCTGTAGCTCCCCGGCTCGCGAATCATAGGGGATGGGAGCGGCGATGTCGGGTGGTCACGGGGGGATCGAGGGATCGAACAAGCGCGTCGCGCTGCTGATCTCGGTGCTGGCGCTGTTCCTCGCCTTCAGCGAGACGCTGGGCAAGGCGGCCCAGACCGATGCGATCAGCGCGAATGTCGAGGCGTCGAACCAGTGGGCGTTCTTCCAGGCGCGCACCATCCGCAGCACGGTGCTGAAGACCGCCGACGAGGCCATCGCCCTGCTGCCGCCGGGACCGAACCAGGAGGCGATCCAGGCCAAGCGCGCCGAGTGGGCCAAGACCATGGCGCGCTGGGATTCCGAGCCCGCCACGGGCGAGGGCCGCAAGGAGCTCTCCGAGAAGGCCAAGGTCGCCCAGGAGAAGCGCGACCTCTCGCTCCACCGCTACCACCATTACGAGCTGGCCTCGGCCGCCTTCCAGATCGGCATCGTGCTGGCCTCGGCCGAGGTGATCACCGGCATCGTCGCCCTGGTCTTCGCGGGCGGGCTGCTCGGCATCGCCGGCGCGGTGATGCTGGGCTTCGGCTTCTTCGCGCCGCACGCCCTGCACCTGTTCTGATCCGGGGTCCGCTGAGGCCCGTCCGCACAATCCGAGCCGGGCCGTCAACCGGTCGCTAAGGGCGCTGGCCGAACCGGCCGGGGACGCGTGCATCGCGGTAAGGGTCCGTTCACGCCGATCGCGTCGCATGGCGTCTCGATCGATTCCCGGCGACGGCCCTGCCATGCGCATCCTCCTCGCACCGGCGCTGCTGCTCGCCGCGTGCGGCTCCGTCCCGGCGGCGGAGCCCACCCCCTTCCGGACCGCCCTCGCGACGGCCGGCGGCTGCGGCCAGCACCGCGCCCTCGCGGAGGAGCGCCTCGGCCGGCTCGATGCCGCGACGGCCTCCGCCCTGCCGCAGGGCGAATCCGACCTGTTCGGCAAGCCGGCCGGACATTGGACCGAGGACGAGATCCGCGACGCCCTGGCGGTCTTCGCCGCCTGCGAGTCCCCGGCTGGTCCGGGCGCGGCGAGAGGGCGTGCGCGTCTGGCGCGGGACCTGCGCAGCTTCGAGACCGCCCTGCGCCGGGCCATCGTCGTCGGTCACGCTCCGGCCCCGGCCGAGACGGGGGAGGAGCACCCGCCGCACGATTCGGGCCGCAGCGCCGCACAGGGGCCGGCTCCGTCCGGTTCCGGCCGATTGCGGCAGGGGCCGGCCTTCATCCCCGCCGCGGGTGCCGCCGGGCTGCCGCCGCGGCCGCCGGCCGTGGCCCGGGACACCAATCCGGCCGAGACGCGCCCCGAGGCCGCAGCGGCGAGCGCGGATCCGGTCGCCGCTGCGCTCCCCGGCGAGGCCGTCCCGCCCGCCCGGCCCGGGCGGACGCGGGATCAGGGTCATGCCGCGCCCGAGCCGCCCGGCCGCTCCGCTCCGGTCGCTGCCCATCGCCCGCCGACGGAACGGACGCAGTGCCCGATCAGCCTCGGCACCTTCGAGATGATCCAGGCGGAGATGCGGCTCGCGGAGGTCGAATCCCTCATCGGCTGCCGCGGCAGCATCGAGAGCACCGCGACGATCCCGGGGCTCGGCGCCTTCGAGACCTATCTCTGGTCGGACCGCGGCGGCAGCGCCACCGTCACGCTGGTCTTCCAGAACAAGCGCCTGCGATCGAAGGTGCAGCGCGGTCTCGGCGCCGAGGCTCCGCGCGGGACTTGAGCGCAGGCGTCGAGCCTCAGAACAGGCTGAGCTGCCGCGCGGGCTCCGCGAGGCGGGCGCGCAGGTCGAGCCGGTCGGTGAGGGCGACCGGCCTGTGGTCGGCGGCGATCAGGAAGGGCCGCGCGCGCTTCAGCCCCGAGGTCAGCCGGGCCACGTCGTCGAGCCGCAGGGTGGTGTGGCGCCGGGCCTGGACGATCCGGTCGACGGCGCGCGCGCCGAGGCCCGGCACCCGCAGCAGCATCTCGCGCTCCGCCCGGTTCACGTCGACGGGGAAGCGCGCCCGGTTCTTGAGGGCCCAGGCGAGCTTCGGGTCGATGTCGAGGGCGAGCATGCCGTCGTCCGAGGCGTCCGCCACCTCCGCGGGCGAGAACGCGTAGTACCGCAGCAGCCAGTCGGCTTGGTAGAGCCGGTGCTCGCGCTGGAGCGGGGGCGATGTGAGCGGCAGGATCGCCGCGCCGTCGGGGATCGGGCTGAAGGCCGAGTAATAGACGCGCTTGAGGCCGACGCGGTCGTAGAGATGCGCGCTCTTGGCGATCAGCGCCGCGTCGGTGGTGTCGTCGGCGCCGACGATGACCTGGGTCGAGTGCCCGGCCGGGCTGAAGCGGCGCTTCTCCGCCCGGGCCTCCGCGATGCGCTCGCCGATCTGCGCCATCGCGCCCTCGATCGCGGCGCCGTCCTTCTCGGGCGCCAGCCGCTCCAGGCTGGCCTCGGTCGGCAGCTCCACATTGATCGAGAGCCGGTCGGCGTAGAGGCCCGCCTCCTCGATCAGCCAGGGGCTCGCCTCGGGGATGGTCTTCAGGTGGATGTAGCCGCGGAAGCCGTGGTCGCGCCGGAGCGCCTTGGCCACCCGCGTCAGCAATTCCATCGTGTGGTCGGGCGAGCGGATGATGCCGGAGGAGAGGAGTCTGGTAGGGAGGGTGATGTCTTCTTTCAAAGAACACCCCTCTCCCCCCAACCGAACCGTGCTTGCAGCTTTCACCGCACACGGCTCTCCATTAACTCTCATTTCTGGATCCTGTTATCGGGTAGAACCCCGGCGTGGATAGACAAGTGGCACTTTCTACAAAGAGACACAGTCTTCCGATTACGCGCTGACAACATCTTATCCAGAGTGCCAGTGGGCGTTTTTCTACGCAGATGGTTCACATGGTGGCTTTCGAAAGGACCGGTTGTCTCGCCACATTCTGCACATTCCTGGGCAGAAAAGCGACGTTCGAGACCGGACTCATTGTACATGAGGGAATGGATGACTGGTTTTGCATCCATCGAAGCGTACCTTATGGGTTTCGTCTCGATTTCGGCTAGTCTCCAAAGCCTTCTTTCGATCACCTTTTTCCCAACGGTGATGACGACGCCATATCGCGCAGGGCCGAGACGAAGTCGCGATGCGACTTTGGACACGGATACCTTATGTTTGTTCGCGAATGTTTTAAGCAGACTTCCCTTCCAAAGAAAATATAGGGAGTTAAGTTTGCTCTTTACGTCGTATGCGAGCGAATAGAAATTCGCAAAACCTCGCATTTCCGCATTGTAGGCCAAGATGATTTCGGAGCTATCACAGTGGAGAAACCTTGCGCGGTGTAGCGGGTAACGGAGTTCATAGTGTCCGTATTCCTGCCGTTTTGCGAAGGCTACTATCTTATTACGAGGAACAGACAACTGAATGATACTGTTCATCGTTCTCCGCATTGTGACTCGCCTGTGCTTGCCGCTCCGTGTTTTAATCACTTTGCTGCTCGTACAGGTCTGTACAGAATGTCCGAGAAAGATAGATCCATCGGACGCGTTGCGAATGCCACTTTTCTCTTCCGAGATTTGCAGCTTAAGCTCAGTTTCTAAGAAAGCTGTCACAGCTTTTAGAATCTGACGGCAGTCTTCTTTGCTTCCGATGACTCCCATGAGGAAATCATCTGCATATCTGACATACCGAAGGCGTCTGAACTCAGGATCCATGGGATCCGTCGCTGGCATTGATAATTGCTGCTTGTGGAGGGCATCAATCAAGCTCGTTAATCTGGAAACCTCCTCGGCATCATTCGCAGCCTGAGCTAGTACGAGTTTCTTACGAGTTCTCGCAATACGATAACAAACAAGTTTGTAATCGTGTTTCAGGCTTCGTGTTTTGCCTTTATTGAAGTTCTTTATGATCCCGATCATAAGCATGTCGAGTTCATGCAGATAGATATTGGCTAAAAGAGGGGAAATAATTCCACCTTGCGGTGTTCCACTGTAAGTGTCGTGGAATTTCCAATCTTCCAGATACCCTGCCTTTAGCATTGATTCGATGAGAGAGATAAATTTCTCGTCGTCGATTCGTTTGCGAAGGAGGTTCAACATCACGGAATGATCCATGTTGTCGAAGTATCCTTTGATATCTACTTCAATAAGCCATTTAGTTCCCGGCCACTTGGAAAGAATTCCATGTAAGGCCGTATGGCATGACCGCCCTTTACGAAAACCATGAGAGTGATCTGAGAAGATCGGCTCGTAGATTTCGTCGAGAATGGACCGAACCACTTCCTGGATCAAACGATCCCGGACAGTTGGGATTCCAAGCGGTCGGAGTTTTCCATTGGCTTTTGGGATATATACCCGTCGCACTGGTGTCGGCTTATAGGTGCCACCAAAGATAGACGTGATGGAAGCCTCAATGTTGGCAGGACCAATTTGAGTGAACTTCACGCCATCAATACCCGGTGTTTCTGCTCCTTTGTTGGAGGAAATCCGTTTCAAACCCTTCTCCCAGAGAGGGCGATGAGAAAGAAGACGGAACAACCCATTGACCCGCTTACCATTGCGAGACAGTACAGAAAGTCCTTCAAATCTCTTCTGTGCGGTATCCAGTTGCATCAGCAGACCCATCCTCACAGAATAAGATTTTACTTTCAAGTTAACTGCCGCACTTCCCCCGGGATGTTTGCTTTCGTTTCAGTCACCTGAAACTTATACATTGTCCCGTCCTCCTAGGAGGCTGTCTCAGGCATTACCCTGAGCGTTTGGGTAATATTGCGGCTCCGTCATCATACAGGTTGTTTTTAAGGCAACCAGCTTAGATGATCCCGTAGTTACGCTAATCAGGAGATTAGACAGACTTAAGCGGCCTTTTCATTTCTTACCCTTCGTATAAAGGTCGTGTGGACAATGGTGAAAGATCAAACAGACAGTTCGAGTTTGGTCTATTGTCCAATATACCGTGACAGTTGCTTTCGGTATTGCCTCGAGATAGGCCACGAAGAAATTGGGCTTAAAGCAGTGTAGCCTTCGCCATATCTGTCTTGCCTTGAACTTCTCAGGAAGTGCAACTATCCTGTTTCAGTCCTTTTCCGAAACTGCTTAGTCACGCTCTTGTTTCCAAGTTACAGCCATCTCTGGCAGCGCTAGAATCGGTAGGCAGACGATCATTCACCAATCGTCACATCATTTTGATGCACTCCTAGAAAAGCGCCTCTTACGGCGCACACAGGCCCTCGATGTAGTTGCGCTTGTAGAACTCCACCGTCAGGCGCACGACCTCGTCGACGGTGAACTTCGCCCGGCGCACGTTCGAGGAGCGCCGGTTCACGCAATAGGCGCAGTCGAACAGGCACCAGTTCGTCAGCAGGATCTTCAGGAGCGAGACGCAGCGCCCGTCCGGCGTGTAGGCGTGGCAGATGCCGGCGCCTGTGGTCGAGCCGAGCCCGTCCTTGCCGGCCGCGCGCTTCGGCGCGCCCGAGGAGGCGCAGGAGGCGTCGTATTTCGCGGCATCGGCCAGGATGCGCAGCTTCTTCGCGAGGGTCTCGTCCATCGAACGGATGATGAACAGGCGCGGTCCGGAGGCAAGGGCGCGCGGGGCCGCATCCCCCGCGCGCGATGCCGCAGCCGCCTCGAAGCCGTCCCCGATCGCGGTGGGATCGGGGACGGCGGAGAGCGCTCGCGCGGATCAGCCCTGGCTGAGGGTCGCCTTCAGGGTGATCTCGGCGTTGAGCACCTTCGAGATCGGGCAGCCGGTCTCGGCGGCGTGGGCGAGTTCGTCGAACTTCGCCTGGTCGATGCCGGGGATGGTGGCGGTGAGGGTGAGCGCCGATTTCGAGACCTTGAAGCCGTCGCCCTCCTTCTCCAACGTCACCACCGATTCGGTCTTCATCTCGGTGGCGGTGAAGCCCGCCGCCTGGAGCTGGAAGGCGAGCGCCATGGTGAAGCAGCCGGCATGGGCGGCCGCGATCAGCTCCTCCGGATTGGTGCCGGGCTTGTCCTCGAAGCGGGTGTTGAAGCCGTAGGGCTGGTCGGCGAGCACGCCCGACTGGGTCGTGATCGTGCCCTTGCCCTCCTTGCCGGTGCCCTGCCAGACCGCGTGCGCCCTGCGATTGATCATCTCGTCCTCCCGCGAAGCGGATGGGCGGCGCGGGTTGCGCGGCCCTGCCCGGGGCGGCAAGTGGCGCAGGCCGTCGTGAAATCCAGCGCTCAGGCCTCCTCGTCCTCCGCCTCCAGCGTGCGGCGGGCGAGGGCGTAGGGGAAGCCCGCCCGGGCGAGCGCCGCGAGATCGCGCTCGCGATGCGCGGCGCGTGTCTCCGGCGGCCGGAAGGGGCCGAGCCGCCGCCGCTTCGCGTAGGCCCGGGCCGCCTCCGCCTCGATCGCGGCCGGGTCCTCCGCGGCCTCGGCGCGCTCGGCCTCCATCGCCGCCGCGATCTCGTCGCGCGGCACGCCCTTGGCCGCGAGCTTGGCGGAGGCGCCGCGGGCGGAGGCGCCCCGGCGGCGCAGCGTCGCGAGCCGGGCGCGGGCGAAGCGGGCATCGTCCACGAGGCCCGCCGAGACCGCGCGCGCCACGGTCGCCTCGACCATCTCCGCGAAGGCGGCCGGCTCCTCCTCGCGGGCCCGGGCCCGCTTCTCGACGCGGCGCAGGAGCGTCCGCCGCAGCATCTCGGCCGAGGCGCTGTAGCGCTCGAGATAGTGCAGGGCCGCCCGCTCCAGCCAGGCCGCGCTCACGGGCGGCGCGGGTCTTGCGTCGCGGGCGGGAGCGGCGCCGCCCGCCGCGCGGTGATCCTGCCGCAGGGGGGCGTCGGAAACGAATTTTCGAGTCACGGGTTCTTCACGATCTGAACAGGATTGCGTTGCATGGTGCCCCCATGCAACGCACGCAACGCGACAGGACAGAGCATGGTCTCGTCCCCGCAGTGTTGGCTCTCCTCTTGAGACGGGAATGGCTCCTCGTCCTGCTGGCGCTCGGGCTGGCAGCCTCGGCGGCGGTGGTCGTGTACCTGTCGCGCCCGGCGGTGCTGACGGTCGCCGTGGCGCCGCAGGACGGGCCGGAGACCGGCCTCATCGAGGCCTATGCCGCCGCCCTCGCCCGCGCCCGCGAGGATGTCCGCCTCAAGGTGGTGCGCTACGGCGACGTGCGCGACAGCGGCGGCGCGCTTCAGGCGAACAAGGCCGATCTCGCCATCGTGCGGCCGGACGTGTTCCTGCCCGAGAACGGGCTGACGCTCGCGATCCTGCACGACGAGGCCCTCCTGCTCGCCGCGCCCGAGGCGGCCGAGATCGACGACTTCCCCGACCTCGCGCGCAAGCGGGTCGGTCTGGTGGTGCGCCACGCCGCCGATCTGCCCTTCCTCAATAACATGCTCGCCTTCTACGATCTCGGGCCGGGCGCGGGCGACGAGGCCGGCGCGAGCCATGTCCAGGTCGTGCCGCTGAAGCCCGCCGAGGTGACGCAGGCGGTGGCCGAGAAGCGCGTCGACGCGGTGGCGGTGGTGGCGAGCCCCTCCTCGAAGGTCGCCTCCGCCACGGTGCGCGCGGTCGAGCTCGCCGCACCCGAGCGCAAGGTCGCCCTGGTCTCGGTGCCCGATACCGACGCGATCCTGCAGCGCTATCCCGAGCTTCAGGCGGTGACGATCCCCGCCGGCACCTTCGGCGGCCGCCCGAAGCGGCCGGCCGAGGAGGTGAAGACGGTGGGCGCCTCCTATCGCCTGATGGCGCGCGCCTCCGTGAACCGCGTCGCCGTGGCCTCGATCACCCAGCACCTGTTCGAGTGGCGCTCGCGGCTCGCGGGCGTCGCTCCCGTCGCCAAGCTGATGAAGGCGCCCGAGTTCGACACCACGGTGGCGGCGACCTCGGCAAGGCTGCCGAACCACCCCGGCGCGGTCGACTATTTCGAGCGCGAGCAGCAGACCTTCCTGGAGCGCTACGAGGATTACATCTACCTGTTCGCCTTCTTCGGCGGCACGATCGGCTCCGGCATCGCCTGGCTCGGCCAGCGCCTCGCCCGCAAGCGGCGTGAGCGCGTCGACATCGTGCTCGACCGGCTGATCGACATCCTGCGCGAGGCGCGCGCCGCCGAGACCCGGGCCGCGCTCGAGACGCTGGCGCTGGAGACCGACGGTCTGGTGGCCGACGTGGTGCGCTACGCCCGCGAGCGCACCATCGATACCCGCACGGTCAGCGCCCTGATCCTGGCGGTCGACGCGGTCCACGCGGCCATCGCCGATGCCCGACGCCAGATCGGCGCGGACGAGGCCGAGTCTCGGGCCGGCGCCCGCGCCCGCACCGCGCGGCTCCTCGCCCTCAGCGTGCCGGCCGCGGAGTAGGGCGCTTCCGTCGGGGCGGCCCGGAGGCCGGGGCCTCGACGTCTCTGCGTTCGCCTCTCGGCGCGTCCGTCTCAGAGGCTGTTCGAGCGGGATCGGCCGACCCTCATGCGGAGATCCGGCTCCTCCCACCCATCCACCTCAGGATGAGGTCGAGGAGGGGATCGGCCGGACCAACACCGACTCGATCGGCTCAAACAGGCTCTCAGCGATTGCGCCGGGTGTGGCCTGCCCGCGCTCGCCTCACGCTGCGTCCGCCGCTAGAGTGGCGCGCCCTCTTCCGAGGGATGCCATTTTCCGAGAGACCCGCCGGACCTTGCGCGTGATGCTGCCGATCCGTGTCCTGACGCTTCTGGCTGCGGCCGGCCTCGCGCTCGCCGTCTCCGCCTGCGGGCGGCGCGGCGCCCTTGAGGCGCCGCAGGCCAGTGCCCCGCAGCGCATGTCCACGGCGCCGGGGCCGGGCACGACCGCGAGCCCGCGCCAATTGCCCGGCAGCGTCGGCCTCGGCGGCGGCTCGACGACGCCGGACTCGGATGCCGTCCAGGCCGGCGACGAGCTTGCCGTCTCGGCCACGCCGCCCGCGGGCACGGAAGCGCCCATCGAGACGAGCCGCGGGGCCAAGCGCGGCTTCCGGATCCCGAAGGATCCGTTCATCCTCGATCCCCTGCTGTAAGGGCCGGCCTCGAGCCCGGCACGGACACGATGCATCACTTCCAGTACCGCGACGGCCGCCTCCATGCGGAGGAGGTCGACCTGACGCCGCTCGCCGGCGAGATCGGCACCCCGTTCTACTGCTACAGCACCGCCACGCTGGAGCGGCACTACCGCGTCTTCGCCGAGGCCTTCGCGGGCGACGACGCCCTGGTCTGCTTCGCCGCCAAGGCGAACTCGAACCAGGCCGTGCTGCGCACGCTCGCCCGCCAGGGCGCGGGCATGGACATCGTCTCCGAGGGCGAGATGCGCCGCGCCCTCGCCGCCGGCGTGCCGGGCGAGCGCATCGTGTTCTCCGGCGTCGGCAAGACGCGCGAGGAGATGGCCGCGGGCCTCAAGGCCGGCATCCTCTGCTTCAACGTCGAGAGCGAGCCGGAGCTCGCCGCCCTCTCCGAGGTGGCCCAGAGCCTGTCGCTGACGGCGCCCGTCTCGATCCGCGTGAACCCGGACGTGGATGCGGGCACGCATGCCAAGATCTCGACCGGCAAGTACGAGAACAAGTTCGGCATCCCGATCACCCGCGCGCCCGAGGTCTATGCCCGGGCCGCCGCCCTGCCGGGCCTCGCGGTGCACGGCGTCGACATGCATATCGGCAGCCAGATCACCGATCTCGCGCCCTTCGAGAGCGCCGGGCGGCTGCTCGCGGGTCTGGCCCGCGACCTGATGGCGGCCGGCCACAAGCTTCAGCACATCGATTTCGGCGGCGGCCTCGGCATTCCCTACCGGGACGACAACGCCCCCCCGCCGGACCCGGCCGCGCTCGCCGCGACCCTGCGCCCGCACTTCGCGCCGCTGGGCCTGAGGCCCGTCTTCGAGATCGGCCGGATGATCGCGGGCAATGCGGGCATCCTCGTCACCCGCGTCGTGTACGTGAAGCACTCGGAGGGGCGGACCTTCGTCATCGTGGACGCGGCGATGAACGACCTGATCCGCCCGACCCTCTACGAGGCCTATCACGCCGTGCGGCCCGTGGCCGAGCCCGGCGCGGAGACGCCGCGCATCACGGCGGACGTGGTCGGTCCGGTCTGCGAGACCGGCGACTACCTCGCCCTCAACCGCGAGATGCCGGAGGTGAAGCCCGGTGACCTGATCGCGGTGATGACGGCCGGCGCCTACGGCGCGGTCCAGGCCGGCACCTACAACACCCGCCGCCTCGTGCCGGAGGTGCTGGTGCGGGACGGCGAGGCCGCGATCGTGCGCCCGCGCCAGACCTACGAGGAATTGATCGGCCTCGACCGGGTCCCGGGCTGGCTCGCCTGATTCCGGACCACGCGGGCGCCGCATTCGCGGATCACGCCTGAGCCCGCCCGGCGCGGCACCTCCCGCGCGCGCCGGTATCCGGGACGCCGATGGTCCGGGCTGCCTTCCTGCTCGCGCTCACCCTGCTCGTTCCCGTGCGGCCCTGCGCCGCCGGGCCGGCGGAGGACATCGCCTTCCTCGACGGGGCGAGCTGGGGCGTCAGCCCGTCGAGCTTCGCCGCGCTCAAGGCCCAGGGCCGCGAGCGCTGGCTCGCCGCGCAGCTCCATCCGCCGACGGAGGTGCGGTTGCCGCCCGCGGCCGCCGTGCAGGCCGCCCCGCTCGTCCCGAAGGACAGCCTGTTCGAGCGCGTGGTGGCCCTCGATGCGCAGGGCCGGGCGGCGAACGCGCTGACCGACCCGGAGGCGCGCAAGGCGGCGCAGCAGGCCTATCAGGGCGCCCTCAACGCCGCCGCCCGGGACGCCGCCGCCCTGACGATCCTGCGGGCGCTCTACAGCCCCGACCAGCTGCGCGAGCGGCTCGCCTGGTTCTGGTTCAACCGGCTCAACGTGCATCAGGGCAAGGCGAATCTGCGTGCGATGGTCGGCGACTATCTCGACGCCGCGATCCGTCCGCATGCGCTCGGCCGCTTCCGCGATCTCCTGGAGGCGAGCCTGCGCCACCCGGCCATGCTGCGCTACCTCGACAATGCCGAGAACGCGGCCGGCCGCATCAACGAGAACTACGCCCGCGAGATCATGGAATTGCACACGATGGGCGTCGGCTCCGGCTACGGTCAGGCCGATGTCGAGGCGCTCGCGCGCATCCTCACCGGCATCGGCATCACCCTGAAGGCCGAGGATCCGAAGGTCCGCCCCGAGCGGCAGGCCGACATCCTGCGCGACGGGCTGTTCCTGTTCGACCCGAACCGGCACGATTACGGCGACACGCTCTTCCTCGGCCACGCGATCCGGGGCCGCGGCTTCGACGAGGTGCGCGAGGCCCTCGACATCCTCTGCCGCCACCCCGCCACCGCGCGCAACGTCACCCACGCCCTGGCGCTCTACCTCCTCGGCACCGAGCCGAGCCCCGACCTGCAGACCCGCCTCGCCGAGACCTTCGCCCGCAGCGACGGCGACATCGCCCAGGTGACGGGTGTGCTGCTGCGCGCGCCCGAATTCACCGATGCCGCCGCCGCGCGCTTCAAGGATCCGGTGCGCTACGTCTTCTCGGCCCTGCGCATGGCCTATGACACGCGCGTCGTCCTCAACACCCAGCCGGTGCAGGGCTGGCTCAACCGGCTGGGCGAGGGCCTGTTCAACCGCACGACGCCGGACGGCTACCCGCTGACCGCCGCGTCCTGGGCGGGGCCGGGCCAACTCGCGACCCGGTTCGAGATCGCCCGGCAGATCGGCTCCGGCCCGGCCGGCCTGTTCAAGCCTGCCATGCCCGATGCCGCCGAGGAGCCGGCCTTCCCGCTCCTGCAGAACGGCCTCTACTTCTCGGCGCTCGCGGGCACCCTGAGCGCGGCGACGCGCGAGGCGCTGGCGCGGGCGGTCTCGCCGCAGGACTGGAACACCCTCTACCTCGCCTCGCCGGACTTCATGCGCTGATACCACCTTGCGTCGATCCCGACCGAGGGTCGTGACCGACGCGTCCGGCGAACGATCGCCGCCGCGCCGTCGCGCGGGCAGACGACGATGCGTCGGGATCATCGTCGTCTGGCGGAAGGTCAATCCCGGGAGAGCACCATGCATCGCCGCGACCTGATCCGCTCCGCCGCCCTCCTCGGGGCCTCGACGGTCGCCGGGCACGTCTGGGCGGCTCCGAGGGCCGAGGCGCGGCTCCTCGTCGTGTTCCTGCGGGGCGCCTACGACGCCGCCAACGTGGTGATCCCCACGGGCAGCGACTTCTACTACCGGGCCCGGCCGAACCTCGCGCTCGCCAAGCCCGATCCCGGCAATCCGGGCGCGGCGCTCCCGCTCGACGGGGATTGGAGCCTCAACCCGGCCCTGCGCGAGACGATCCTGCCGCTCTTCGCCAAGGGGCAGGCCGCCTTCGTGCCCTTCGCCGGCACCGACGACGTCACCCGCAGCCATTTCGAGACGCAGGACACGATCGAGCTCGGCCAGACCATCGGGGCCGCGCGCGACTACAATTCGGGCTTCATGGCGCGGCTCGCCGCTGAGCTGACGCGGGTGCGCCCGATCGCCTTCACCGAGCAGGTGCCGCTGATCTTCCGCGGGGCGGAGACCGTGCCAAACATCGCCATCAACGGCGTGGGCAAGCCCGGCATCGACGCCCGGCAGGCCAAGCTCATCGCCGCGATGTACCGCGATTCGAGCCTCCGTCCGGCGGTGGAGGAAGGGTTCCGGGTGCGCGACGCCGTCTACCAGTCGATCTCGGACCATGCCGCCCAGGCCGACCGCGGGGCGGTCTCGCCGAAGGGCTTCGAGCTGTCCGCCCGCCGGATCGGCCGGCTGATGCGCGACGGGTTCAACCTCGGCTTCGTGGATGTCGGCGGCTGGGACACCCATGTGAACCAGGGCGCGGCCACCGGCTACCTCGCCGACCGCCTGGCCGAGCTCGGGCGGGCGCTCGCGGGCTTCTCCGAGGAGATCGGCTCCGGCTGGAGCGACACCGTGGTGGTGGTGCTCTCCGAGTTCGGCCGCACCTTCCGCGAGAACGGCAACCGCGGCACCGACCACGGCCACGGCTCGGTCTACTGGGTGCTCGGCGGCGGCCTGAAGGGCGGTCGCATCGCCGGGCCGCAGGTCCGCGTGGCCGAGGCGAGCCTGTTCCAGAACCGCGACTACCCGGTGCTCACCGATTACCGGGCGCTGCTCGCCGGCCTGTTCGCGCGCCTCTACGGGCTCGACCAGCCGAGCCTGCGCCGCGTCTTCGCCGGTGTGGACCCGGTCGATCTCGGGCTGCTCTGAGCTGCCGGATTGATCCGTGCAAGCTTGTCCGCCGGACGAGGCGCGGGTCCCCTCTCCCGTTCGGGTGAAGGTCGAGAAGTGTCAGGATGGGCTCCGCAGGAGCCGCTGGATCGGCGCGCCTTCTTCGGAGAGTACTCGGCCCTCACCCCAACCCTCTCCCGAACGGGAGAGGGGGCGTGTCGGGGTCCGACCGCCTTCCGTCAGGCCGTCACGGCCCGGAGATCCGCGATCAGCGCGTCGATCCGGGCCGGGTCGGCATCCCAGGCGAACATGAAGCGGGCGCCGCCGCCGATGAAGGTGTAGAAGCGCCAGCCCCGCGCCCGCAGGGCCGCCATCACGGCGGGCGGCAGCGCCAGGAACACGGCGTTGGCCTCGACGGGGAAGAGCAGCGCGACGCCGGGAAGGTCCGCCACGGCCTCCGCGAAGCGGCGGGCGCAGGCATTGGCGTGGGCCGCGTTCCGCAGCCACGCGCCGCCCTCCAGCATGCCGACCCAAGGGGCGGCGAGGAAGCGCATCTTCGAGGCGAGCTGGCCGGCCTGCTTGCAGCGGTAGCCGAAATCCTCGGCCAGCGCGGGCTTGAAGAACACCACGGCCTCGCCCGCATGCATGCCGTTCTTGGTGCCGCCGAAGCAGAGCACGTCGACGCCGGCCCGCCAGGTCATGTCCGCGGGGCTGTGCCCGAGGCTCGCGCAGGCATTGGCGAAGCGGGCCCCGTCCATGTGCAGGCTCAGGGACAGCGCCCGGCAGGTGTCCGAGAGGGCGCGCAGCTCGTCCAGGGTGTAGACCTGCCCGGTCTCGGTCGGCTGCGTCACGGTGACGACCCGGGGCTTCGGGAAGTGGATGTCGCTGCGCCCGGCCAGCGCCCGAATCGCCTCCGGCGTCAGCTTGCCGCCCTCGGTCCGGGCGACGAGGAGCTTCGAGCCGTTCGAGAAGAATTCGGGCGCGCCGCACTCGTCGGTCTCCACATGGGCCGATTCGGCACAGATCACGCTGTGGTAGGATTGGCACAGGGCCGCGAGCGCCAAGGCATTGGCCGCCGTGCCGTTGAAGGCGAAGAAGACCTCGCACTCCGTCTCGAACAGCGCGCGGAAGGCGTCCGCGGCGCGCGCCGTCCAGGTATCCTCGCCATAGGCCGGGGCATGGCCGCGATTGGCGGCTTCCATGGCGGACCAGGCCTCCGGGCAGATGCCGGAATAGTTGTCGCTGGCGAATTGCTGCGCGTCGCTCGTCATCGCGCCTTCTTGTCAGATCCCTGAGCCCTTCGCACCTCATCGGAGCGGTTGGAACTCGTGCGCAGTTGGTGTAAAGCCACCCGCAAGGTGCCGACAACGCGCCGATTCGCGACGATCCGATCCGCGTCCCGCCCGGGCGATCCCCGGGACAGGGGCGTTTGTCGGTTTATTCGAAAGTCCGGATCCGGCCCGGGTCGCCCCAGACCGATTGCAAGTTCCAGAGGATCCAGTCCGTTGCAGGTACTCGTTCGCGACAACAACGTCGATCAGGCGCTCCGCGTCCTCAAGAAGAAGATGCAGCGTGAGGGCATCTTCCGCGAGATGAAGCAGCGCAAGGCCTACGAGAAGCCCTCCGTGCGCAAGGCTCGCGAGAAGGCCGAGGCCGTCCGCCGCGCCCGCAAGCAGGCCCGCAAGACCGCCATCCGCGAGGGCCTGATCGCCGCGCCGAAGCCGAAGCCCCGCGTTCCGGGCGCCGGCCGTCGTCCGGGCGGCTTCTCGGCGAGCCCCGCCCCGTCGGCGCAGGCTGCCGCTCCCGCCGTCGCCTCGTAAGACGGGAAACCCGCGCCCGACGGCGCGGGTCGCTCCAGAACCTGCAATCAGGCCCGGCCGCATGCGCGGCGCGGGCCTTTTTGCTGGCGCGCGGCCTCCGCCGTGACACGATCGCCGCATCGCATCGGCCCCGTGGCCTTGCACAATCGTGCAGTAAATGATCGGCAACGATTCTGCCGAAGATTGCATGCGCGACATCGAGACCACTACCGGTCGGGTCGCTCTCTGCGTCGAGGCCTTCCGTGTCGCTGTCGTCCCTGTCCATCCGCGCGAAGCTGATCGCGGCCTTCGGCGTGCTCACCGTCTTCATTCTCGGCCTCGGCCTCGTCGGTCTGACCAGCACCCAGGCCATGCGCGCGGAAGCCCTCGAGGTCGAGACCAACTGGCTCCCCAGTGTCCGGGCGCTCGGCAACATCGACACCCAGTCGGCGCGGCTGAACGGCGTGCTCCTGCGCCACACCCAGGCCACCGACCCGAAGCTCGTCGAGACCATCGAGAAGGACCTCGTGCGCTTCGGCAAGCGCGTCGACGACGAGCGCGCCGCCTATGAGCCCCTGATCGCCTCGGCGGAGGAGCGCACGCTCTACGAGACCTATCGCGCCGCGGTGCAGGCCTTCGAGGCCGAGCGGCAGGTGGTGCTCGAACTGTCCCGCAAGGGCCTGAAGGCGGAGGCCTTCGCCTATTACGAGGCCAACGGCATCCTGCCGCGGCGTGCCATGTCGATGGCGCTCGAGAATCTGATCGCCTTCAACAATGCGGGCGCGGCCAAGGCCGAGGCGCGCAGCCTGTCCACCTACGAGACGGCCCGGAGCCTCGCCATCGCGGGCATCGTGAGCGGCCTCATCCTGTCCATTCTGCTCGCCGGGCTGATCATCCGCGGGATCTCGACGGGCATCGGCTCGGTGGTGACCCCGATGCAGGCGCTCGCCGGCGGCGACCTCGCGGTCGCGATCCCGCACCGGGGCGAGCGCACCGAGATCGGCCGCATCGCCGACGCTATCCAGGTCTTCAAGGACGGGTTGATCCGCATGCGCGCCCTGGAGACGGAGAGCGCCGAGGCCCGGGCCGGCGCCGAGGCGCAGCGCAAGGCCGCGATGCGCGAGATGGCCGGGCGGTTCGAGGCGGCGGTCGGCGGCATCGTCGGCCTCGTCGCCGCCTCCGCCACCGAGCTTCAGGCGACCGCGCAGGGTATGGCGGGCGCGGCGAGCGAGACCGCCGGCCAGTCGAGCGGCGCGGCGGCGGCCGCCGAGCAGGCCTCGGCCAATGTCGGCACCGTCGCGGCGGCGGCCGAGGAACTCGGCTCCTCCGTGCAGGAGATCGGCCGCCAGGTCTCGGGCTCGGCCGACCTCGCCCAGAACGCGGCGGACGAGGCGGCCCGCACCGCCGGCCTGGTCCAGGCGCTCGCGAGCGCCACGAGCCGGATCGGCGACGTGGTCAGCCTGATTTCCGGTATCGCCGGCCAGACGAATCTTCTGGCGCTCAACGCCACGATCGAGGCGGCGCGCGCCGGGGAAGCCGGACGCGGCTTCGCGGTGGTGGCTGCCGAGGTGAAGGAACTCGCCAACCAGACGGCGAAGGCCACCGAGGAGATCGCCGCCCAGATCGGCCAGATCCAGGGCACGACCGCCGAGGCGGTCGGCGCGATCGGCGGCATCGCCGACCGGATCCAGGAGATCAGCCGGGTCGCGACCGCGATCGCCGTTTCGGTCGAGGAGCAGGGCGCGGCGACGCAGGAGATCGTGCGCAACGTCGCCCAGGCCGCCACCGGGACCGCGGAGGTCACCTCCAATATCGCTGGCGTTGCCGGGGCCGCGGAGCGCACCGGCCTGTCCGCGCGGCAGGTTCTCGATGCGTCGTCCGAACTTTCGCGTCAGGCAGAGAGGCTCAGTGGCGAAGTCGGCGAATTCCTGGCAACGGTGAAGGCTGCCTGATCGAGATCGATGTTTGTCTGCACCCGCACATCGCTGCTGCGGGTGCAGTCCGAGACCTGAATTGATCTAGGTTGTTCGTTCCAGCTGTCGTTGCTGCTGCGATAGCAAGGTCAACAGTGGAACAGTCGGACAGATCAGCGCATCGTCGCGGCATCGACCTGCGTTAACATCGCATTAACCACGTTTCACCATTGTCGGTTTCGAGCCTCGCGTCATCCGGTGCGGCTTCCCGTCTGTGGTGCGTTGATGATGGAATCGGCCAAGAAACTGCACTGGGCGCCCCCGTCCCGTCTTGAAGGCCGGTCGCGGGCGACCGAGCCGGATGCGCGGCCGGACGCAGCCCTCAGCAGCATCCTGCGGGTGGTGCGCACTACCGAGGATTGCACGGTCCTGCCTCCCGGCGCTCCGGCCTCGGCCCAGGAATGGTCGACCTTGATCGAGCGGGTCCGCGCGGCCGCGAGCCGGGCCCGGGAGGTCGAGGCTCAGGCCCAGGAGCAGGATCAGCGCGTCCAGGATCTGCTGGAGCGCGTCCGCGAGGATGTCTCAGCGGCCGGTGAGCGGGTGCGGGCGGCAGAGGCTCGGGTCGAGGCGATCCAGGCGCAGGCCGAGGCGCGGATCCGCGCTGCCGAGGAACGGGCCGAGGCGGCTGAGGAGCGAGCCCGCATCGCCGAGGAGTGGCTCACGCGGGTGCACGAGACGATCACCAGCGAATTCGCGGCCTTTCCCGAAACCAGGACATTGGGCTGATGGCACAGGCCGCACAGATCTGGGCGGAATCGCCCTCCGAACCCGGCGCGCGGATGAGTGCCTTGCAGAGGCTTCTCGCCCCCGTCCTCGCCCCCTCGGAGGATGCGGAGCCCGCGATCGTGCCGCTCTTTCCGGAGACCGGGGCGGGCGCCCAGGTGGGGGAGGGGTCGTCCGTAGACGTGGACTGGCCGGCGGCCATCCGCTTGATCAGCGACGTGGCGGCGCGCGTGCGTCAGGCTCATGCGGAGGCCGACGAGGCCGGGCGCCGTGCCGAGGCGCTTGCCGAGCGCAGCACGCGCCGTGCCGAGGACGCGGAGGCGCGTCTGCGCCTCGCCGAGGCCGAGACGCAGGGCGCGCTCCTGCGCGCCGAGCAGGCCGAGGCGGCGGCCCGCGCGGCCGAGGCCCGAGCCGCGCGCGCGGAGGAGGCGATGCGGGCCGCACAGGCGGACCGGCAGGAGGCGCAAGCCTGGCTGAAGCGTCTCTATGCCAGCGTGCTGACGGAGTTCGAAGGCCTGACGGACCTCCCCAAGGCGCACACCGCCTGAGACGGAACCCGCTTGATCGGCACGGTCAGACCCTTGCCGAGCGGGCCGCGACGAGGCGCAAGGCGGGGCGCTCGCTCAGTGCCGCATCGACCTTGCGCTCCAGCTCCGCGCCGCGGAACGGCTTCTGCACGATCCGATCCTCGCAAACCGACTCGACCTGCATCAGGGCCGTGCGGTCGGCGTAGCCCGTGGCGAAGATCACCGGCAATCCGGGTCGGCGTCGGCGGATCTCGCAGGCGGCCTCGGCGCCGTTCATGCCGGGCATGGCGAAGTCGAGCACGACGAGGCTGATCGCCGGATCGGCAGCGAGCGCGCGCAGCGCCGCGGGTCCCGAGCCGGCTTCCTGAATCAGATAGCCGGCTTCAGACAGGCGCGTCACCGTGATCTCGCGGACCGCGTCGTCGTCGTCCACGACGAGCACGACCGGCCGCTCGCCCTGCGGACGCGGCGGACGGGCCTCGCGCTCCGCGTCCTCGGCCGCGATCTCCGGCTCCGCGGCGGCACGGGGCAGGAAGACGCGGACGGTGGTGCCCTCGCCGAGGCGGGTCTCGATGCGCACGCCCCCGCCCGATTGCTTGGCGAAGCCGTAGACCTGGGCGAGGCCGAGCCCGGAGCCCTTGCCGACCTCCTTGGTGGTGAAGAACGGCTCGAAGACGTGCACCAGCACCTCGGGGGAGATGCCGCTCCCGGTATCCGAGAGGGCGATCATCACGTGCTCGCCGGCCGGGGGCGCCTCCGGCCGGTCCGGCTCATCCAGTGTCGCATTCGCGGTCTCGATGGTGAGGCGGCCGCCGACCGCCATGGCGTCGCGGGCGTTGATGGCGAGGTTCAGGATGATCAGCTCGATCTGCGTCGGGTCGGCCAGCGCCGGCCAGAGCCCGGGCTCCAACACCATCGCGATCTCTACCGCGCCGCCGATCGAACTCTGCAGGAGATCGCGCATCGTTGCGACCGTATCGTTCAGGCGCACCGGCACCGGCTCCAGACGTTGGCGCCGGGAAAAGGCGAGGAGCTGCGCCGTAAGCCGCGCACCGCGGTCGGCCGCCGCGCGCATGGTGTCGATGCGGCGGCGCGAGCGCTCGTCCAGGACCGCGCGGCCCAGGAATTCCAGGTTGCCGGCGATGACGGTGAGCAGGTTGTTGAAGTCGTGCGCGACGCCGCTGGTGAGCTGACCGACCGCCTCGAGGCGCTGGGCCTGCCGAAGGGCTTCCTCAATGCGCTCGCGCTCGATGATCTCGCGCCGCAGCTCGGCATTGGCCGCGGCGAGCTCGGCGGTGCGCGCGGCGACCCGCGCCTCCAGGCTCTCGTTGAGGCTCCGCAGGGCCTCGGCCGCCGCGCGCCGCTCGGACCGGGCCTGCGCCTCGGCGAGCGCCCGCAGTACCGTGCGCGGCAGCCGGTCGAGCCGCTGCTTGACGACGTAGTCGGTGGCCCCGGTCTTCAGGGCCTCGACGGCCACGTCCTCGCCGAGCGTGCCCGAAACAAAGACGAAGGGGATGTCCGGGCAATGCGCGCGGGCATGGTCCAGGGCCGCGAGCCCGTCGAAGGTCGGTAGCACGTAGTCGGCGAGGATCAGGTCGTGGCAGGGTTCGGCGACCGCCGCGGCGAAGGCCTCTCGTGTCATCACCCGGTCGATGCGGCAGCCGAGGCCCGCCCCCTCGAGCGCCGCCGCGATCAGCTCGGCGTCGAGGTCGCTGTCCTCGATGAGCAGGATGCGGATGGGCGCGCTCGCGCCTGCGTTGTGCCCGCTCATCGGCCGCCCGACCGCGGGAACCGGCCCGGAGGTGCCTCGTTCAGGACGGCCCAGAACACGCCGAGGTCGCGGATTGCGTCGAGGAACGCCCGGAAGCCCACTGGCTTGACCACGAAGGCGTTGACGCCGAGTTCGTAGGAGCGGACGAGGTCGCTCTCCTCGCGCGACGCCGTGAGCATCACGATCGGGATGACCCGCAGCAGCGGGTCGCTCTTGATGGCGGCGAGGACTTCGAGGCCGTCGACCTTGGGCAGCTTCAAGTCGAGAAGGACCACTGTCGGATCAAGGGCTTCGCGCCCGGCATAGGCGCCGCGTCGGTAGAGAAAGTCGAGAGCGTCCGCGCCATCGCGGCAGATCGCGACCTCGTTGGCGAGCTGGCTCTCCTCCAGCGCGGCGAGAGTCAGCTCGATGTCGTTCGGGTTGTCCTCGACGAGGAGGATCGGCTTGAGGTCGGCCATGTCCGGTCCGTGGGGGTCAGGCGCACAACGGCAGCGTGAAGCGGAAGGTTGCGCCGCGGCCGAGCTCGCCCACCGCGGACACCCGGCCGCCATGCCGCTCGACGATGCGACGGACATTGGCGAGACCGATTCCGGTGCCCTCGAACTCCTCGGTGCGGTGCAGCCGCTGGAACACGCCGAACAGCTTGCCGACATAGGCCATGTCGAAGCCGACGCCGTTGTCGCGGACGCGGAACGTCGCCTCGCCGTCGCGGTCGGGCTCGCGCACGACCTCGATCACGGCCTCGGGCGCGCCGCGGGTGTATTTGAGGGCGTTCGAGAGCAGGTTCTCCACCGCGAGCCGCAGCATCATCGGGTCGGCCCGGACCCGGCCGAGCGGGCCGATCCGCCAGTGCACCGTGCGGTCGGGGGCGACGTCGCGCATCACCTTCCGGCGCACCTCCTCGACGATGAGATTCATGGCGATGTCGATGGGCTTGAGGGCGTTGCGGCCCATCTGCGAGAAGGCGAGCAGGTTGTCGACGAGCGTCCCGGCCGCGAAGGCCGCCTCGACCACCGTGTCGAGGTAGTGGCGGCCCTTCTCCGAGAGGTTGGCGCCCTCCCGCGCCCGCAGCAGCTCGGCATAGCCGACGATGTGGCGGAAGGGGGCGCGCAGGTCGTGGCTGACCGAGTAGGAGAAGGCCTCCAGCTCCTTGTTCGAGCGCTGCAGCTCCTCGCTCAGCGCCGCCATCTCCTCGGCCCGGCGCAGCACGATGCCGAGAATCGCCGCGCGCAGGTCCTTGGCAGCGTCGATCTCGGGCAGCGACCAGGGCTGTGCCCGCCCCTTCACGGTCTCCTTCCAGGTCTCGAAGGAGGTGCGCGGATGGAGCCGGGCGGGGCCGCCGGCCGGGTCCGCGATGGCGGGCTTGGCCGGGTTGCCGCCCCATTTCACGGTGCGCACGGCCTCGGGCCGGAACCAGAGCACGTAGGTCGCGGAGCGCTGCGAGACGGCGATGGCGAGCAGGCCGCTCGCGGTCTCGGCGCAGGCGGTGGCCGGCGGATGGGCCTCGGCGAGAGCCTCGGTGGCGTAGACGTCCTCCCCGCCATGCGCGGCCGAGAGCCAGCGGTAGAGGCCGCGGACCGCATCGTCCGGGGGGGTCCGGCCGACGAGCCGGCAGGTCCCCGCCGTGACGATCGCCGCGCCGCCGGCATCGGCCAATGCCAGCAGGTCATCGGGCCGGGCGAGCAGGCCGTCGTGGAAATCCTCGGTCTCGGCCATGGCGCCGAGCAGGCGCTGGGCGATCGCGCCGAGTCTCAGGCGCTGCTCGGCCTCGGCACCCCGCTCGCGGGCCGCGAGCTGCAGGGCGAAGATGCGGGTGAGGAAGTCGCAGGCGTTGCGCGCCGGGAGCGGCACGCGGCGGGGCGCCTGGTTGTGGCAGGAGATCAGGCCCCAGAGCGCCCCGTCCACGAGGATCGAGACCGACATCGAGGCCTGCGTGCCCATGTTGCGCATATAGGCGACGTGCACGGGCGAGACGCTGCGCAGCACCGACTGGCTGAGATCGAGGGGAGCCTCCGTGTCGGGCGTCAGGGGCGGCACGATCGGCACCGGCTCGTAGCCCGCATCGGGGATGATGCGCAGGCGGTTGCGCCGGTAGAGCTCGCGCGCCTGGGCCGGGATGTCGGAGGCGGGGAAGCGCAGGTCGAGATAGGAGGGCAGCACGCCGTTGCCGTCCTCGGCCACCACGGTGCCGTGCCAGTCCCGGTCGAACCGGTAGACGAGGGCGCGGTCGAAGCCGGTGGCGTGGCGGATCTCGACGGCGAGGAGGTGGCACAGGTCGGCCACGGACGGCGCCGCGTGCAGGCCCTCCACGAAGGCGTCGAGGCGCGAGGACAGCGCGTCGAGGCCGCCGGCCGGGCCGGCCGGGGCGGCCTCCTCCATCTCCACGAGGGTCAGGTCGCCGGAACGGTGCACGGCGAGGTCGTAGGCGCGCGCGTCGGACAGGCCGCCCGAGCCGGCTCCGAGCGTCAGGCTGCGGAGGTGGCGGGCGCCTACGCCGGCGGACGCCTCGGCTGGAGCCTCGGCCAGCGCGGCGGCGATCTCCGGGAAGACCGCCTCGAGCCTGCGGCCCAGGACTCCGTCCGGCCCGGCCGGGACGTTCGCGCTCGCCTGCACGATCCGCCGCTCCGGGCCCTGGAGCGCCAGAAGGAAGCCGTGCGGCTGCAGCGTGCCGAGGCGATGGATCGGCTCGCGGTCGCAGGCCGTCAGCTCTGCCGCCTCGTGCGACCGTGCGGCCGAACTCAAAGCATGCGCTCCCTCGTCGTCTCCGTCCCGGACATCGGGTGCCTATACACGCCTGTCGGGGCCGAAGGCGACCCGGGGCCATGCCGGCAGGCACGAATCAGCGTCCGTCGCCCTCACCGTGGCCCAGGATGCCGCGCGCGGCGAGATGGAGCAGGAGACCGGTGAGGATCGAGGCCGAGACGATCGCCAGGACCTGCAACCCGCTCACGCCCGGGCGGCTGCCGAAGCTGTAGGCGAGCAGCGAGCCGCAGGTGCCGGCCGACACCACGCCCGAGGCGATGGTGTTGAGCCACGTCGCGGACAGACGTCGCTGTTCCTGGTTCACGTCGACCATGCCTCGTGCGAAACCGATATAGGTTTATAGTCAGATAGAGGGAATTTGGGCGGATTTGGAGAATGAACGAGAGCCCTGCGCCGCGCAAGAACAAAAAGCGAACATACAGGTGCGCGCCGAGGCGGTGCCGGGTCTCGTCTTCGTGCGGGCTTGTGGAAAGCTGTGGAGGGGTGTGGGCGGAAGGCCGCTTTGAGCCGGCACGGGCCTCTCCTCCCCGCAGATCTCGGGCTTGCCCGAGATCCGCCTTCGCCTGTCCAGACCGGGCAGGACCGATCTGGAGCCGGAGGTGGGGTAGGGCAGGATCAGGCGGAAGCGGTGCCGTCTGAACCACCCGGAGCCCGGGGCCTTCGGTCGGCGCCCTGCCCTGACAACCCGCCCGAGGGCCTCGTCCCTTCGGCATCCCGGACCGGGATTTCGTCCGCGGCGCGGCCTATAACCTCCGTCGCGTGGCGGCTGTCGCCGGCTGCGCTTCGGGAGGTTCCCATGATCCGTGCATTCGGGAGCGGCGCCGCCGCTCTGGCCCTGCTGGCCTCGCTCGTCTCGGCGGAGGCCGCAGGCGAAGCGACCTATCGGGCCGAGCTGAAGGGTTCGAACGAGGTGCCCGCCAACACGAGCACCGGCAGCGGCGAGGTCACCGCGACCTACGACCCGGCAAGCCGGCAGCTCACTTGGAAGGGCAGCTATAGCGGCCTGACCGGGCCGGCCACGGCCGCGCATTTCCATGGCCCCGCCGAGCCCGGCAAGAATGCCGGCGTGCTCGTCCCGGCCCCAGCGCCCGCCAGCCCCTTTTCCGGCTCGGCGACCCTCGACGAGGCGAAGGCGGCCGACCTCGCCGCCGGCAAGCTCTATTTCAACGTCCACACGGCGGCCAATCCCGGCGGCGAGATCCGCGGCCAGGTCGTGCCGGCGAAGTAGCCCCTCGCGTCGGCATGGACGATCCGAATCCGCACAGGCCGACGCCCTTCTTCGCGCGCAGCGCCGCGGCGGTCGCGCCCGAACTGATCGGCGCGCAGCTCTTCGTCGGGGAGGCCGGCGGCGTCATCGTGGAGACCGAGGCCTACGACCGCACCGATCCGGCCTCGCACAGCTTCGCCGGGCCGAACCGGCGCAACGCCAGCATGTTCGGGCCGCCGGGCCACGCCTACATCTACCGCTCCTACGGCCTGCACTGGTGCCTCAATCTCGTCTGTGAGCCCGGCAGCGCGGTGCTGATCCGCGCGATCGAGCCGCGGGAGGGGCTCGCCGCGATGGCGGCGCGCCGCGGCACCGCGGAGCCGCGCCTGCTCTGCGCCGGGCCGGGCCGCCTCTGCCAGGCGCTCGGCGTCACCGGCGCCCTCGACGGCTGGCCGCTCGACCGGGCGCCTCTCCGGTTCGCGCCGCGCGCGGCGCCGGTCGCGGTCGAAGCCGGCCGCCGCATCGGCATCACCCGCGGCGCCGAAACGCCGTGGCGCTTCCTCCTCGCCGGCTCGCCCTTCGTCAGCCGGACGCTGTCGCGCGCCGAGCGGGCGGCGCGCTGATACCAGATTCTCGTTGATGCCGACCGATGGTCGGCATCACCAAGGTCCGGCGGACGACCGCCGCCGCCAAGATCCGTCCCACTGCGCGCGGGCAGACCTCGATCAGTCAGGCTCATCGAGGTCCGGTATGAGAGGCTGTTTGAGCGGGAACGACCAATCGTCATCCGGAGATTTGGCTCGTCCCACCCACCCACCTCAGGATGAGGTCGAGGAGGGAATCAACGGGGTCATGACCTTCAGGAGTTCGCCCGTCCCCTTCCCCTTGCGGGGAGGAGTTCGGCTTCCGTCCGGACCCGCCACAGGGGTGACCCCTCAGGAAACCCGGACGTCCCGGAGCGTTCGACTGCCTTCGCCGTTTCTCTACACGGGAGCCTGCGGAGGACAGCCAAGGATGAGCACGGAGAGGGCGAGCCCCCGTTTCAGCGAACTCGACGCCTGGGGCAGCGCCGACATCCTGCAGGCGCTCTGGGAGGGCCAGCTCGCGGCGGTCGCCGCCATCGGCCCGGCACTGCCCGCCATCGCGGCGGCGGCCGAGGCGGCCGAGGCCGTCCTGCGCCGCGGCGGGCGCCTCCTCTACGTGGGAGCGGGCACCTCGGCGCGGATCGGCGTGCAGGACGGGGCCGAGCTGCCGCCTACCTTCGACTGGCCGGAGACGCGTCTCGGCTTCGCCGTCGCGGGCGGGGAGGGCGCGCTCGTCACGGCCGTCGAGGGCGCCGAGGACCGGACGGAGGACGCCGCGCTCTGGGTCGAGCGGACGGAGATCCGGCCGGAGGACGTGGTGATCGGCCTGTCCGCGAGCGGGACCACGCCCTTCACCCTCGCCGCGCTCCGCGGCGCCCGCGACCGGGGCGCCGTGACCGTCGGCATCGCTAACAACCCGGACACGCCGATCCTGCGCGAGAGCGCCCATCCGATCCTGGTGGCGACCGGGCCCGAGGCGGTGGCCGGCTCGACCCGGTTGAAGGCGGGAACCGCGCAGAAGATCGTGCTCAACCTGCTCTCGACGCTGGTCATGATCCGGCTGGGCCGGGTCTATCGCGGCCGCATGGTCGCGATGCGCGCCACCAACACCAAGCTGCGCCGCCGCGGCGTCACGATGGTGGCGCAGATCGCCGGCTGCGAGGCCGAGGCGGCGGCCGAGGCCCTCGCGTCCGCGGAGGGCGACATCCCGCGCGCGGTGCTCCTGGCGCTCGGCCTGCCCCGCGCCGAGGCCGACCGGCTCCTCACGCGCAGCGGCGGAAACCTGCGCGCGGCGCTCGCCGCCGCCGGGCCCACATGAGCGGGCCCCCGCCCGGGCCTGCCGTCCCCGGACGCTTCATGGCGCGTGAGATCGCCGAGATTCCCGAGGTCGCCGCCCCCCTCTGCGCCGGCTGGCCGGAGGCGGCGCGCGCCGCCGCGGCGCTGCGGGCCCGCAGCTTCTCCTTCGCGGTGATCTGCGGCCGGGGCAGCTCGGGTCATGCCGGCGTGCATCTCCGCTACCTGATCGAGACGCGCCTCGGCCTGCCCGTCTCGGCCTCGGCCCCTTCTGTCGTCACCGGCTACGACCGGCCACCGCGGATGGCGGGGGCGCTCTTCGTCACCATCTCGCAATCCGGCCGCTCGCCGGATCTCGTGGCGGCGACCCGCGCCGCGCGGGCGGGCGGGGCGCTGACCCTCGCCCTCGTCAACGACACCGCCTCGCCCGCGGCGCAGGCCGCCGACCTCGTCCTGCCGATCGGGGCCGGGCCGGAGCGCGCGGTCGCGGCGACGAAGACGGTGGTGAACTCCCTGGTCGCCGGTGCGGCGCTTGTCGCGGCCTGGTCCGGCGATGCGGCGCTGGGCCAGGGCCTCGCGGCCCTGCCGCCGCGCCTCTCGGCGGCGCTCGCCCTCGACTGGCGTGCCTGGGCCGCCGACCTCGCGGGCGCGCCGGCCGCCTTCGTCACCGGCCGCGGCCACGGGCTCGGGCCGGTGCGCGAGATCGCGCTGAAGCTTGCCGAGACCCTGCGCCTGCCCGCCCTCGGCTACAGCGCCGCCGAGCTGCGCCACGGGCCGCGCGCCGCCATCTCCGCCGCCACGCCGGTTCTGGCCCTCCGCCAGGACGACCCGCTCGCCGAGGGGATCGACGCGCTCGTCGCCGACCTCCGGCAGGCGGGCCTGCGCGTGCAGGCCTGCGGCGGCCCCGCCGGCAGCCTGCCCTGGCTCGCCCCCGGCCATTCGGCCTGCGACCCCATCGCCATGCTCGTGCCCGCCTACCGCGCGATCGAGCGCGAGGCCCGCCGCCGGGGGCTCGATCCCGACGCTCCGGCGGGCCTCACCAAGGTGACGGAGACCCTGTGAGCCCGCCCGAGAGCGTCATCGCCGCCGACCGCCTGTTCGACGGCGAGCGGTTCCTCGCGCACCGCGCCGTCGTGATGCGCGGGGGCCTGATCGCCGACGTGACGCCGGAGCCGCCGCCCGGCCTGCCGCTGATCCGCCTGCCGCCCGGCGCGCTCCTCGCCCCCGGCTTCGTGGACGTGCAGGTCAATGGCGGCGGTGGCGTCCTCCTCAACGACGATCCGAGCCCGGCCGCGATCGCGCGGATCGGGGCGGCCCACCGCCTCGGCGGCACCACGTCCTTCCTGCCGACGCTGATCAGCGACACCCGTCCGGTGATCCGGCAGGCGGTCGCGGCGGTGTCGGCCGCCATCGCGGCGGGCGTGCCGGGCGTCCTCGGCCTCCATCTGGAGGGCCCCTTCCTCAGCCCGAAGCGGCCCGGCATCCACGATCCCGCCCGGCTCGCGCAGTTCGAGCCGGAGGACGTCGCGCTCCTCACCGGCCTCGGCACGGCGGGCCTGACCCTCGTCACCCTTGCCCCCGAGGCGGTGCCGCCCGGCACCGTCGCGGCCCTCGTCGCCCGCGGCGCCCATGTCTGCGCCGGACATACCGCCGATCCGGGCCCGACGATCCGGGCCGCCCTCGGCGAGGGGCTGGCCGGGTTCACGCACCTGTTCAACGCCATGTCGCAGATGAGCGCGCGCGAGCCCGGCGCGGTCGGCCTCGCGCTCACCACGGCGGGCGCCTTCGCCGGCCTCATCGCGGACGGCCACCATGTCGGGGACGAGGCGCTCGCCGTGGCGCTCCGCATGAAGGGGCCGGGCCGGCTGATGCTCGTCACCGACGCGATGCCGCCGGTCGGCGACCCGCAGGCACGTGCGGAGTTCACCCTGTTCGGGCGCACCATCCACCGCACCGCCCACCCGGCCGGTGACCGCCTCGCGAGCGCCGACGGGACGCTGGCCGGCTCGGCCCTCACCATGGCGGGCGCGGTCCGCCACATGGTTTCGCGGGGCGGCGCGCGCCTGGAGGAGGCGCTCGCCATGGCCGCTCCGACCCCGGCCCGCTTCCTCGGCCTCGACGGGCGGATCGGACGGGCCGCGCCGGGCTGCGCCGCCGACCTCGTCGCCCTCGATCCGGGCCTCGCCGTGCTCGGCACCTGCCTCCGTGGGGCCTGGCAGCCGGGCCCGGCCGCTCAGGCGCGCGCCTCGTAGATCGCAAGCACCTCCCGGATCTCCGGCAGGAGCTTCTCCGTGGCCCGGCGGCCCAGAGCGATCGTCTCGGCGGCGCGGTGGAACTCGAACAGGCCGATCTCGGCGAGCCGCGGCGAGATCATCAGGTCCGGCGGGTCGCCGGCGAGCCGCGAGCGGGCGATGCGGTCCTGGGCGATGTTGAAGGCGTCGGTCAGGATCGTCGCCGGCCGGGCCGCGCGCACGGCCGGGCGGGCAAGGCCCGGCTCGGGCAGGGCCCGCCGCGCCTGCAGCCGCGCCCACCAGCCCGCCGCGCTGGTGGCGGGGGCCGGCGGCGCGCGCGGGCAGCCATGGGCGGGGATCACCGTGCCGCGGGTGCGCGGGTCGCCGTTGAGGTTCACGCAGATGACGATGTCGGCACCGAGCGCCCGGGCCAGCGTCACCGGGATCGGGTTGACGAGGGCGCCGTCCATCAGGAGGCGCCCGCCTGAATTGAGGGGCTCCAGGATCCCGGGCAGCGCGTAGGAGGCGCGGATCGCGTCGACCAGGGAGCCTTGCGTCAGCCAGACCTCGTGCCCGGTCGCGATCTCGGTCGCCACGGCCGCGAAGCGCAGCGGCAGGTCGCCCACGGTGTAGGGGCCGAGGTCCCGGTCGAGCAGCGCGCGCAGCCGCTCGCCCCCGATCAGGCCCGCCCTGCCGAACTGGAAATCGAGCAGGCCGAGGATGCGCCGCTTCGTCAGCGCGCGGGCGAAGGTCTCGATCCGGTCGAGCTTGCCCGCCGCGTAGCAGCCCCCGACCACCGCGCCCACCGAGCAGCCGGCGATCACGTCGGGCTCGATCCCCGCCTCCGTCAGGGCCTGCAGCACGCCGATATGGGCCCAGCCCCGCGCCGCCCCGGAGCCCAGGGCGAGGCCGACCCGCAGGCCGCCGCGCCGCTCCGGGACCGCAGGGGGCAGATCCGGCAGCGCCAGCCCCGCGGCGCCGATGCTCTGGCCTACGTCGTCCATGGCTCGACCCGACTGCCTCCCCCGGCACAGCTTCGGCCGTTCCTGCTGCCGAAAGATGAATCGCACGGGGAGGCTGAACGGATCCTGGAGCGGCCTGCGGCAGTTTGCTGAGCGGAGCCGTTCGTCGCCGGCCGGGATGGGCCGCTCCGAGCATCACAGGTGAATTCTCACGGCCGCCGGACTTGGTAAGCCGACGATCGCGAATCGCCCGCCCCGCGTCTTGTGGGCGGGCCGGTCCGCCAAGCACGTCGCCAGGGGAATGGCGCAGGGACGACAGGAACATCAGTACCAGAGCCCAGAACAACGCCGTCATCACGGAGGAACGCCCGGTGTCATCGCAGACAGGTTCGCCCGCGTCGCCGTCCCCTCGGATCGAGGGGGCCCTTGCCGAATGTGCGACAGGCGCACGGATCGCGGAACGGAAGGCGGACCGGTACCTCCAGCTCGCCCAGGGCGAGACGGACGACACCGTCTATGAGGCCTGCCGCTCGATGAGCCGGTTCTACGGAGCGATGCACGCGTTCTTCCTGGAGGAGCAGCGCGCCATCGACGCCCTGCTCTGCACCGCTCCTCTCTCAGACACGCCTGAAGCCGTCCAGCGCGCCTAAAGCCTCCGCCGAAAGGTCGGCGCGCCGGTCCTGGACGTGCGCCGCGTCGGTTGGCAGGCGCGGGGTCTCGATACGCGCGCGGGTCGAGACCTCAGCCCCGGGCTCTAGGGTCCGGGGCTGATCGAGGTTGCCGAATGCACGGATGCCGGGCAGTCCTCGGTGCGATAGGGCGTGCCGTCCCGAGCTGCCGGCCCAGCCCGGCATGCCGCCTGCGGGCGGTGCAAGCCGGCGTGTCGCGGCTGCGCGCGAAGCTCGGCGGGTTGTTGTGATTCTACGCCTTCGCTATGATTGCGACGAAGTAGCGCCGAATTCAGCGAGCAGGCAATTTTTCGCGCGCGGGGGCAAATATGATTTTTAAAAAAAAGAAATTACATAAATACTTCGATGAAAATTTTTATACAAAAACTTACAGCGATGTAAAAGAATCCGGTATCGATCCATATGATCATTTTATGCGTTTCGGCATCAGGGAGAGGCGTAATCCCTGCGCGGTTTTCGATACAGAGTACTATTTGAGCCAAGTCGGTTCAATCTCGGAAGATCCGACAGAGCATTACCAAAAATCCGGTATTGCGCTGGGTGCAGAGCCGCATCCGACATTCGATCGAGAGTGGTATCTGTTGAATAATCCGGATGTCGTCGCAGATGGAGCGGACCCTCTATGGCATTACTTTCGATACGGCCGAGCCGAGGGGCGGAAGCCCGGGCCCCTATGGCGCATGCACTTCACCGGCGCCAAGCGGCCCCTCTGGCGTTTGGCGAATCAGAAGACGGCACGCCGAGCGCTGCGGCTGCAGTTCGATCACGGTGAGGTGGCTCAGCCTGTCGAACTCCACGCTGTCTATGGTTTTGCTGTCTATATGACACGCGCTCAAGTGTTCCGCTTCAGTAAGGAGCGGAGCGGATATGACGGATATCTCCGTAGCGAGGCTGAGTTGAGGCCGAACGTCGTGATCATTCTATCGAATGTCAGTCTCGGGTCGAGATCGGATCGCGGCGTGGAAGCCAAATATGATTCCGGCCACGTCTTCTCCCTGGACGCCTCTGCGTCGTCTCTGGTGTCCGATCTCGGCGGCGGGCGGCTATCGCTGGACTATCGGGACTAGGAGCGCCTCACAAAACTCCCGGCGGCCGGGAGGTCCCCCTTTGGGCATGACGGTGCGGCGGGAGTTTTGTGAGACGCTCTCAGCGATCCTCCGGCCGTATTGGCTGAACGTCTCTGTATGGGATGGCGCCGAACGTGAGGGACGTTCCTGGGGAGGCGACCGGCGGCAATGTCGTCGAGGCCGATCAGGAAGGGCTCTCACCCCGGAGGCCGGGTACCTCCATTGCCCCTGTGCGGCTGTCTAAAATTGCATGGCTGGGATGCGCGGAGCCGCGTGGACATCGGCTCCGCGCGGGCGGGGAAGGTCCAGCGATACCTTGAAATACGCTTGATTCGACGCGCGCACTTGCAAATCCCGTCAGCCTCGGGCCCGGTTGCCGCAACGGATCGACGGAAGACTTGGGCGAAAGCTGAGAATGAGCACATATGAGCGGATATCAGCTCAAACTCTTGACATCCCATTTATATTCTGTCAATCGCAGGCCCGCTATCCGCCGCTAGATTAGGCATCTAAACTTTAAGTTTATCCTGTAGTTCGGCTATCAATCCAGTCACAAAACTTCGGTATTTCTATAGAAGACAGTGTGCTCATGTATCCAATCCGAGAAAACTTGTCTCGAAAGCTCGGTAGCCGAGCCGGTTCGGTTCGTGCGGCTCCGATGGCTGCTGCTTCCAGTAGCGTTGGATTGAGGAAGCATGCTTCTACAACGTCCGATGCCATCAATTTTTGTCATCAGCTCTCGTTCGGGACTGGCATAGAGCGCCCGGAAGATTTGAAGTACTGGGCAGGTATTCTTCAGAAATTTGGCGACGACTTTTCCCTTCTTCTGTCGGAGATGCGGCGCTCTCGCCAAGTGAGCGCAGAGGACGTCTTTTCAGAGCTGTTCTCCAGCGTCAATGTGAACGTCGCGGCGCGCTCCCGACCCGCCGCGCTGGTGGTCAGCCTCTTCATCCAGGCGACCGGACGGTTTCCCACCATCACCGATGTTACCGATACGCTGTCGGCCTGCTCGGTCCAGCAACTTCGCGTCCGTGACGTCATCGCATTGGTCGCGGAGCGCAGCGGAGCCGATTCCCGGACCCTGAAGAAGGCGATCGGTCCCTATCTGGCGCTCGGCCTCGGGATCTTCGGCCGGCTCAAGCTGTCGCTGACCGATTTCGGCTCCCGGATCCAGAGTTCCGACGCACTGGCCGACCTGATGTCGATCAATAATCTTGTAAGAAGCAATGCTCTGTCGCACGATATTGTGCAGATGCAGTCGACTTTGGTCAATATCTCGCGACTCATCCCGGCGGATGCCTCGGCTAGGCAGGTTTGATCGCGGATTTGATCCAAGTTCGCATCGATCCATTCGCGAAAGCCGTAGCGCCGCGTTGACAATGAGTTCCGGAGCGAACTCGAGCAGAAGTGGGGAAGATGGACAAGCCGTTGAAGATCTTGGCGCTTTCGTTCTTCCCGTCGTTCCAGCCAAGCTCCAGCGGTGGCGAGCTCGGACTATATGGGCTTCTGAACGCGCTCAGCCGCGATCACAGCGTCCTGCTCCTGTCATCTGCGGACGTCGCGGAGGCTGCAGACGCTGCGCCGGTCACGCATTATCATAATCAGCGCTTCCAAGAGATCCGCATCCCCAAGGAGACGCGGTTCCACGCGATCTGGTCGAGATACGGTGATGCGGCGTCTCATGCCGACATCTCGAACGTCTGTGTCGCGAAGCTGGGTGAGACCGCGACGAGGTTCCACGAGATCTTTCTTGAGCATTACGACTGGGCGGATGTCATCATGCATGACTCCCCCTATGCGCTGACCTACGATCTGTTCCTGGGGATGGACAACAAGGTCAGGTTCTACAACTCACAGAACGTCGAAAAGTATTTCGTCCGGACGCAGTACCCTGCCGAGGTCGAGGGCGGCCTCTACGACTATGTGGACGGCCTCGAACGCAGGTTGCTGCAGCAGGCCGATGTCGTCGGCGCCTGCTCGATCGAGGACATGGAGGCCTTCGCAGCCGATCTGGGTCCCTCGGCGGAGCGGTGCATCGTCTATCGGGCGATCGATCAGGAGCGCGTCGAGAGGGAGCCGCACTCGGGCGGCCCGCTGCGCGTGGTCTTCGGAGGATCGAAGCATCCGCCGAACACCGAGGCGGCCCGCTTCATCGTCGAGGCTCTCGCCCCGCGCTTCCCGGAGGTCCAGTTCGATATCTTCGGGAGCTGCCTCGCCGCCGGCAGCTACGGCACGAACCTCACGGCCCACGGCTTCGTCTCGGATGAGAAGCGCCACGACTTGCTGGTGCGCGCCCATGTCGCCCTGAACCCGATCCGATCGGGCAGCGGTGTCAACCTGAAGGTCCTCGAGAGCGCGGCCTATGGTCTGGCCATCATCTCCACCGAGTTCGGCCTGCGCGGCACGGCGCTGAAGGCCGGGGCGGATTGCCTCGCCGGCGATTACGATCAGTTCGCCGACCTGCTGACGCGCCTGATGCACGCGCCGGACCTCTGCCAAACCCTCGGTGCCGCTGCGCGGCAGGTGGTGGAAGACAACCACCGGTGGACCCGGACGGCCGACTCGGTCGCCGCGGCGCTCCGGCGGGCGAAGGCGGCGGCCGACCAGAGGCCGGTGCGCGAGATGATCCTCGCCGTGAACGACTACGACGTCGCGCGTTCGGTCGGCGGCGGCGCCTCGCGCATCCAGCAGATCTATTCACGGCTGGCCGCGGATTACCGGACGGTGGTGCTGGCCTTCTCCAACGACGACACGCTGACCTCCGAGTGGCGGGACGAGGTCTTCTACTGCCGCGTTCCCAAGACCGAAGCGCATATCGCGGAGGAGCATCGCATCAACGCGATGTTCCACATCTCGGCCAACGATACCACCGCGTCGCAATTCGTGGCCGAGAACAGAATGATGGTGGCCCTGTTCCGGTATCTGTCCGGGATCGCGGCGCGCGTCGTCTTCGAGCATCCCTACATGTCCCCGCTCGCCGAAGTCGTCGAGACGAAATTTGTTTATTCAGCCCATAACTGGGAATTCAGCCTCAAGGAAAAGCTGCTTCAGCACCATCCGGAGCGGATCGATATCCTGAGCGTGGCCGCCCGGGTGGAGGATTTCTGCGCGGAGCACGCCGAGCTGATCATCGCGGTCGCGGAAGGCGATCTCGCCGGCATCGTGCGGTCGAGCATCGCGCGCGGCGCCCTGGCGGGGCCCGGGAGCATCGTCATCCGGAGCGGCGGCGAGGACCCGGTCCCGCGGGAGCGGTTCGGCACGATCGCCGTCCCGCGGCCGTACATCGTCTTCCTGGGGTCGGCCCATCCGCCGAATATCGACGCGGCGCGCTTCGTCGTCGACAGGCTCGCCCCGGCGCTTCCGGCCGTCGATTTCCGCTTCGTCGGCTCGGTCTGCGACTGTCTGTCGGCGGCCACCCCCAACGTGATCCTGCACGGCGTGGTCGACCGGGAGGAGAAGTCCCGCCTCCTCTACGGAGCCCGGATCGCGCTCAATCCGATGATGGAGGGCAGCGGCTCGAACGTGAAGATGACCGAGTATCTCGGACACGGGATCCCGATCGTCTCGACACCGTTCGGCGCGCGCGGCTTCGATGCGCGGATGCGCGACTTCGTGACGGTTGCCCCGTTGGAGGAGTTCGCCGCCTGCTGCCGGGACCTCCTCGACCAGCCCTCCGATGCGGCGAAGCGCGAGGCCGCGATCGCCTATTTCCACGGGGCCCTCTCGCTGACCTATCTGGCCGGGCAGTTCGGCGAATCGCTCCGGGATCTCGGCCGGCCGAAGAAGCGGATCCTCGCGGTCCTCACGCGCTACAACGATCCTCCGCTCGGGGGCGCCGAAGTCCACATGCTGGAATTCGTGACGGCGCTGTCGCGCGACGGCCGCTACCACGTCGATGTCGTGACCCCCGACATCTCGCGGATCACCGACCAGTCCCGTTTCCTCTCGACCTTCGGCGAGGGGGCCACGACATCGGTGCCGACCGGGCTGGAGCGCGTGCACTGGGCGCGCTTCCCGCTCGACACGCGATCCAAGGCCGACGAGGACCGCGCCTACAGGATGGCGGCCCACAATTGGGACGCGCAGATGCTGCTCGACGAGGCGCGGATCCGGCATCTGTCCCGCGACGCCACGGAGATCGGGCTCGGATGGGGCTGGCACGATCCGGAATCGTGGTCCGGACGGCCCGTAAGGTGGGCGGGCTACCAGACGATGCTGATGACCCGCGGAGCGGGCTCGGTCGTCCTGAAGGGCACGGCGCCGCGGCGGACGCATCTGCGGTTCCTGAACGCGGACGACGATCTCATCATGCAGATGACGGTGAGCGGGTCGTTCACCGTCGAGCTGGATGCCCGGCGCAGCGCGGCGGTCACGATCGTCGCCTCGACGGAGCGTGACCTGGCCGACCGCGATCCGCGGCCCCGCGCCTTCGCGGCGGAATTCGTCCAGATCGGCGACCAGGTGATCGACCTCGCCAGGAACCCCTGGACGTTCGACAACCCGACCGACGCGATCGCGTTCTACTACGACAACCAGAACATCCGGGCGGATTTCGGCGCCAATCTGGGTGCGTCGCGCGGCCCGTTCTGCGAGAGCCTCAAGCGCGCGGTCGAAGCCGTGATCGGCGACTACGATCTGGTCATCACGCACAACCCCGTGCTGAAGCATGTGAGCGACACGGTTGCCGCCGCTGCGGCCGCCGGCGTGCCGTCCGTCCTGGTGCCGCACCTGCACCTCGACGACGATTACTACCACTTCCCGGACATTCTGGACGCGACGCGGAACGCGACGCTGTCGCTCCTGTCCCCGAGCAGCCTCTGCCGGCTCTTCAACGCGCACGGCGTCGACAACGTGCGCCACCTGCCCGCGGGCGCCGAGTTCACCGAGCCCACGGCCGAGGATCGGATCGAGTTCGAGCGTCTCTACGATTCCGAGGTGCCGTTCTTCCTGGTCCTCGGCCGGAAGAACGCGACGAAGAACTACATCTCCGTGATCAATGCCGTCGAGACGCTCAACGCGCGGCACCGGGTCAACGTCGTGATGATCGGCGCCGACGAGGACGGCATCCCCGTCCAGCACAGCTGGGTGCGGTATCTTGGCTGGAAGTCGACCGGCGTTGCGGCGGCTGCGCTGAAATCCTGCCTCGGTCTCGTCACCATGAGCCGCAGCGAGAGCTTCGGCATCATCGTCGCCGAGGCCTGGCTCGCCGGTGCCCCCGTCGTCGCCAACCGGAACTGCGCCGCCTTCTGCGATCTGATCGCGGACGAGGGCAACGGATTGCTGGCGGACGATGCCGGTCTCGCGCGGACGCTCGAGCGGCTGATCGACGACACGGACCTGCGGGAACGGCTCGTGGCGAATGGCCGCCGGGAGGCCGAGCGGTATCGCTGGGACGCGGTGGGAGCGGAGTTCGTGGCCATCTGCGACGCGATCATCGCGAAGCGGGCCGCGCAGCCCCTGGATGCCTGACCCGAGCGATCCCGGTGCGGCCATCCCCAGCTCGGACACGGCAGAGCCCCGGCTGCTCTCGCGAAGGCGGCATGGCCGCGATAGCCTCGTCGGCGGTCCAGGCCACCGCGCGGGGATCGATCGAACCGCCTTGAGGACCCGATCCGGGGATTCGTATGAGCCTGCAAGATCTCAGTAAGGTCCATTGGTGGCTCAAGGATGAAGAGAAGCAAAATTTCGGAGATTATCTCGGATACATTCTGAGCGAGGCGATCTTCCTGCGTCCGGTGCGCGAGCATTGCAGCTACCGGGTCGTCGGCAGTGCGATCGCGGATTGGGACATCGGTCAGGATCTCGCCCGGACCGGGGCGCGGCCCGAGGAGACGGTCGCGTTCTGGTGCTGCGGCGCGCGCACGGAAGCTGGCGTGAGCGCGGAGAGCCGGGCCCGGATCACGCCCTATGGCGTGCGCGGCCCCCTGACCCGCGACGTTCTCGGCCTGCCGGCCGATACGCCGCTCGGCGATCCCGGCCTGATCGTTCCGATCGTCTACACGCCGGCGGTGCGGGAGGATTGCCGGGGCCGGACGATCTGCGTGCCGCACTTCCTGGATTCCCGCAGCGATGCGGATCTCCTGCAGCGGACCGGCGCGGATCTGATCATTCGCCCCGGCGTCGCGCGCAGCGAGCGGGCCGTCCTCGACTTCATCGATGCGATCACGTCGGCGTCGTTCGTGCTGGCCGGCTCGCTCCATGCCGCGATCGTGGCTTGCGCCTACGACGTGCCGTTTGGCTACCTCGACACCGGCTTCGTCGACATCCCGTTCAAGTGGCGTGATTTCTCGGCCCTCGTCGGGATCGGCACGAGTTTCTGCGATTGCGTCGCCGATGCCAGGGCCATCTATGAGCAGGTGAACCGGCCGCGCCTGCGCAAGCCGCCGCTTCTGCCGATGCTGGCCGTCGCCCCTTTCAGCGTCCGGCTCGACATGCTCCTGAAGGCCTATCACTACGACATGCAGAATCTCGACCGGGCCACGGCCCCGTACGGCGAGTCTCTGACCGTCGCCCTGGGTCAGCGCGCATATTCCCTGCTGGAACCGGCCGCGGATCCGGCCGCAGGGCCGAGCGATGTCGCAGCGCTTGCCGAGGATCCGGCTCCGGAGCCGTCGCCTCGTCCCAAGGAGCCGGACGAGCCGCCAAGCGACGTGGAGGAAGCCGCGCCCGCTCCGAGCGCTGCGTCTCCGCCTCCCGAACCCGACGCGGAAGCCTCCGCGCCCGAGGCGCCTGAGCAGGAGCCGGAACACCCGGCGCAATCGTCCGAGCAGCCCGGGACGCAGGACCCCGCGCCGGAGACGGATCCGTCGCCCTCGGGCGATCCCGGAACGCCCGCAGGTCCGGAGGAGGAGGCGCGTCCCGAGCCGAGATAGGTGCGTGACGGAGGCACCATCCCATCGATCGGTCCCCGGAAGGCACGGCTTCGCCGTGCGATCGTGGTCCGCCGCAACCGGGCCGAAAGGGGCCAGGCATCGCGCGGCTTGAGCCATAGGGAGGCGCCGCTGTTCGGGCGGGAACCCCGCGACGCAGCATCATGTCGCCCCCTCGATCCGGAGCCGGAGGCTGCCCGGCGCGATTGCTCTCGGAGCGATCCGGCAACCGGGAGACCTCGCGATGGACAGGGCGGGAACGGCAGGCCGCGTGCTCGGACACCCGCATGTCCGGGTCGAGGGGCGCGCCAAGGTCACGGGCGCGGCGGTCTACGCCTCCGATCACCGCGACGGGCCGGTGGCGCATGCGGCGCTCGTCACCAGCACGATCGCGTGCGGTCGCGTCACCGGATTCGACCGGCGCGCGGCGGAGGCCGTCCCGGGGCTTCTCGCGATCCTCACGCATCGCGATTGTGCCGGCGCCATCGCTCCGGTGCGACACCTGATGGCGGGCGGCTTCGTCAACAGCGCGCACCGCCCGCTCGCGTCGGACCGCGTCACCTATGCCGGCCAGATCGTGGCGCTCGTCGTGGCCCGGACGCCGGAGGCGGCGGCTCGGGCGGCCGCCCTGCTCGGGGTCGGCTACGAGGCGGAGCCGGCCGCCGGCAGCTTCGACGATCCCGGCGCCGAGGCGGTTCGGCTCGCGGACCTGAAGCCGGGCCACGCTGACATCGCCAAGGGCGATCCCGAGGCGGCCTGGGCCGCCGCCGCGGCCCGGGTCGAGGCGCGCTACGAGACGCCGATCCAGCACCACAACCCGATCGAGCTGTTCACCACGCGCTGCGCCTGGGACGGCGATCGCCTCACCGTGCACGAGCCGACCCGCTATGTCGGCGCCGTGCGGCACGGGCTCGCCGCGCAGCTCGGGCTGGACCCGGACAGGATCCGCGTCGTCTCGGGCCTGCTCGGCGGGCATTTCGGCTCGAAATTCGCCCTGTCGCAGCACACCGCCCTGATCGCGCTCGCCGCCCGGCGCCTCGGCTGCCCCGTCTCGCTCGTGCCCACACGGCGGCAAGGCTTCACCATCGCGAATTACCGCCCGGAATCGCGCCACGACATCCGGCTCGCCGCCGACCGGGACGGCCGCTTCACCGCCCTGGTGCACGAGGCCGCGGTGATCACCTCGCGCTTCGACCCCTTTGCGATGGAGGGCGCGGACGTGACAGCGAGCCTCTATGCCTGCCCGGCCCTGCGCACGCAGGAGCGGGCCGTGCGGGTCGACCGCAACACGCCCGGCCCGATGCGCGCGCCGCCCGAGGTGCCCTACTTGTTCGCACTGGAGAGTGCCGTCGATGAGATGGCGTGGCATCTCGGCCTCGACCCGATCGAGCTGCGCCGCCGCAACGACACCGCGACCGACCCGGTCAGCGGCCGCCCGTTCTCGACGCGTCCGCTGATGGCCTGCTTCGCGGCGGGCGCTCAGGCCTTTGGCTGGGAGCACCGGCTGCCGGGAGCGGGCGCGATGCGCGACGGGCCCTGGCGGGTCGGGCTCGGCTGCGCGGCCTCCGTGCGCCCGGTGAAGATCGCCGCGGCGATGATGCGGATCCGCCTGTCCCCGGACGGCGCGGCGGAGGTGGCCACGGCCCATCATGAGATCGGCAACGGGATCACCACGCTCCTCGCGATGGGGCTGGCCGACCGGCTGGGCGTGCCGGTCGAACGGGTCTCGGTGCGCCTCGGCGACACCGCGCTGCCGCCGGCCGGCATCTCGGGCGGGTCGAGCACCACGACGAGCCTGATGAACGCGCTGGCTCTCGGCTGCGACCAGCTCCGCGGGCAGCTGTCCCGGGCGCTGACGGCACCGGGCCGCCCGTTCGCGGGCTGCGAGCCGGATAGCCTGCGCCTCGTCGGGGGCAGATTGCTCGCCCCGGACGGCCGCGCGTTGCGCTGCCCGGAGGCGGTCGGCCTCCTCGATCCGGCGGGGATCGAGACGCTGGCGGAGTTCGTGCCGGCCGGCTCCAAGCCGGACGCCCTGGATTCGCTGCGCGCCGGCCATATCGGCCTGACGCTCGGCGGCGATCATCTCGCCTGGGCGTTCGGCGCGCAGTTCGCGGAGGTCCGGATCCACGCCGAGACCGGCGAGATCCACGTGCCGCGCCTGACCGGGGCCTTCGCGGCGGGCCGCGTCCTCAACCCGCTGACCGCGAAGAGCCAGCTGACCGGAGGAATGATCTGGGGGCTCGGCTCGGCGCTGCTGGAAGAGACGGTCCTCGACGGTGCCGCCTACCGGAACCCAGACCTCGCCGAGTATCTCGTGCCCTCTGCCGCCGATATCGGCGCGGTCGAGGCGTTGCTGGTGCCGGACCCGGACGCGCATGTGAACGCGCTCGGCGTGAAGGGCCTGGGCGAGCTCGGCATCATCGGCGTCAACGCGGCGATTGCCAACGCCGTGTTCCACGCCACCGGGCGCCGGATCCGCCGCCTGCCGATCCGCATCGAGGATCTGCTGTGAAGGGACCCCGACGAACATGGGCGGCCGGGGCCTCTCGGTCAGGCGTTCGACGGCAAGGATATGGGACTTTTACATGCGCGCCGCCTCTATGTCCGACGCGCTGTAGGTGCGTCTCTCGATCTTGGGCCTAGAATCAAAAATTCATCGAGAAATTTGACAGGTACCCTGAAATCCCTTGCCTGGAGCGTTGGGGCGCAAGATCGATTCTACGATGTTTTGGCGTTGCACTGCAGACTTGAATAGGCGTAGTATTTAACCTTATCACGATCGGTCCTGTTCCAGCATTCGCCAACGGATTTCGTTCCTTTGCTCTGTGCTGCTCCGATGCTGCCACCCCAACATTGCGGGTACTTGCTCCTGTATAGATCTCCCGACACAACGACGACGACGTGGCCATTATGTGCCTTGGGCGTGTGCTCTGCAGACGTCAACCCAGCCAGAACGAGCTTCCCGGATGCCGCTTTCTGCGCAGCTTCCTTGCCCGTGGCGATTTCGTCCCAGTTCGATATTGCCTTGACGATCCCGTCGGCTTGAGCCGTTTCATCCATTGGAACGCCGAGGAGTTTGCAGACGGATTTGACAAAGCCGGAGCAATTTTTGCTGTTCGGGGTTCCCGCGATGAATTCCTTGTCCCAGCTGTCTTCGCAAGCCTTGATGATACATTCGTCAGGACCAGGCATACCGATTCTCTCCCCACTATTTTGTTAGGTTGCAGTCATTGCCCAGCACAATCTCTCGTTTTGGGCGACAGTGCTTCGGGGCACCGCGCCGACATTCGGCAATGAGCGTTATGCGGTTTTTATCGATCGTCCACAGCAGGCCTGAAACATCGAGCGCCGCTTTCTGAGCACAGGTCGCGGGATTGTATGAGATCAGGCTCGATCGTTCGCCGCTGAATTCGAAGACAAAAATTGTATTTTCATCCAGGCTTGTGTAAAAGCCGTCCTTCTTCCATACGCCACCATCGATCGTACAGACATGTTGAGACATTCTGTTTCTGATGATAAGCGGAGGCTCTGGAAATACATCCACATTTTCAGCCGGTTTGAAATTCTGAACCTCGACAATGTATTTTTCAGTTATCCCAGAATACCAGCTAAAATCTCCATCTGTCTTTGGCGCAATCGACAGTCGATTCAGCACGCATTCATGACTCATCGCAATGTTACTGCCTCCTATTGTCAGGAAGGCTATAGTTGCCGTCATAAACGACTTTGCTGACAATCTTCGCATCGCGATGCTCTAAAACCAACATGCTGGAGTATAAAATCAAGTCGGCTCGGCATGCAACTCTCAATATTCGTATTACGTTCGTGAAATATGGCCTAAATTTCCCTGCTATAGGAAGGCCTATTTAAAGCGCAGTTTGTCGAATCACGCGGTGACCGATTGTTTATTTTGCATTGCAAGCGGCCGACTCGAAGTCGAGGCGCCGGAAAATCTGTGAGCAGACTAGGCCAAGGCCGTCATCGGGTTGCGAGCAGTCCCTCGCAACCCGTCGCACGTGTCAGAGTTCGTCACCTCGGACAAAGATCGTCCGGCGGAACGCGCGGGGCACGGCATGGGGACGGCCGCGGTGAGCATCATCGGCTTCGATTCGGCCTGGACGGACAGCCCGAAGGCGCCCGGTGCCCTCTGCACGATCCGGATCGACGGGGCCGGGCGCCGGACCCTGGTGCAGCCGGCGCTGGTCTCGTTCGATCAGGCGCTGGCGACGATCGCGGCCGAGACGGCGCCTTTGCGCATCGTCGCCCTCGACCAGCCCACCCTCGTCCCGAACGCGACCGGCATGCGGCCGGTGGACCGGGTCGCCGCCTCGCTGATCTCCTGGCTCGGCGGCGGCGTGCAGCCGGCGAACCGCGCGAAGATCGGGATGTTCGACGACGCGGCGCCCATCTGGCGCTTCAAGGAGCGCCTGGCCGCGATCGAGGATCCGGAGGCATCGCGCGTCGCCTCGGACGGCCTCTACCTGATGGAGGTCTTTCCCGCTCTCGCGCTCCCCTCCCTCGAGCCGGGTTTCGACGGGCGCCTGCGCGGGCCGCGCTACAACCCGGCCCGCCGCAAGACCTTCGCTCTCGCGAGCTGGAGGGCCGTGATCGCCTCCGTGCGTCGGCAGGCGATCGAGGCCGGGATCGCCGAGCTCGCGGATTGGGCCGATGCGCTGGACCGGGTCGAGACGCCGCGCAAGGCCGATCAGGACCGGATCGACGCGGTGCTCTGCGCCCTCATCGGACTCCACTGGCTCGTCCGACCGCGGGACGCTTCGATCATGATCGGCGATCTCGGGACCGGCTACATGGTTGCGCCGGCGAGCCCCTCGGTGCGGGCGCGGCTCGAGGCGGCCGCCCGGGTCTGCGCCGTCCCCGTCGATCTCGGACGCCGCCCGACCGGGGCATGACGCCGATCCGCGACGGGCTGCCGGCGCGGTCGCGCTGCCGCTCGGTCCGGCAGTCCCGCGCGGTTGGTCCCGCTTCACCGAGCGGACCCCGCGGAGGCCTTCGCCCGCCGCGCCACCTCCTCCGGCGTCGGCGGGTTGGCCGGGTGATGGGAGAGGCAGAGCGGCGTGCGCAGCTTGGCCGGCCGTCCCGAGCCCTCCGTCGCGAAGTAGAACTCGCCGGCACTGAGCTTGCCGATATCCGAGGCCGTGCCTCCATTCGCGGCCAGGATCTCCTGGGCGGCCGCGATGGTGGCGGGCGCGCTCTGCCGGCCGAAGAACTGCGTGGTGCAGTTGGAGACCACCTGATTGTGGATGCCGCGCGGCACCTGCGTCGCCACGATCATCCCGAGCCCATATTTGCGGCCCTGCGCCACGAGCTTGATGCCGCTGCCGAGACTGGGTGACGCCTTCTGGGCGGGCAGGAAGCTCTGCGCCTCGTCGACCACGTAGAGTATGCCGCGCGGGGACGGGTTCGTCCTGATCCAGCCGAACAGCGTCATCTGCAGACGGTTCACGAAATCCTCTCGGGCCGCGTCCGAGGCGAGACCCGAGAGATTGACGACAGAGATGCGCGTGCGCGCCGGGTCGCTCCCGAAGAACAGGTGACGTGGGTCGAGCACCGTGCCCTCGACCTTGAGGAGCGGGTTCGTCGCCACCGCCGCGCGCAGCTGGTCGGCCATGCCGGCCGCGTGCTTCCCGGCATTGCCGATGTCGCTGATGCCGTCGGGCAGATCCGCCAACAGGGCGATGAAGTCGGGAAGCTTGCCGCCGCGCGCCGCGAAATGCTCCAGCGCTCCCATGAGCACGCCGCGCAGGAGGTTGGTCTTTGCACCGGCCAGTGGCCCGAGAGTCTCGGCTGCCATCTCGATCGCCTGCTGACGCTCGTCCCGGTCCTCGCCCAGTTCCGAGAAATCGGGCAGGACCGAGAGGAACAGTGGGTTGCCGGCGCGCACGCCCGGCGTCCAGACCACGACCTCGACACGCTCGCGGTAGCGCTCCGCCTTGCGCGCGTCCTCGGGCGTGAAGGCCTTCGGCCGCTCCGGCCACGGGTCGCCGAGGCGAGACAGGTCGTTGTTCGGGTCGATCACGATGGCCGGGAGGCCGGCCAGCGCCGCCTCTTCCACAAGGCGGCGCAGGAGCACAGTCTTGCCGGAGCCAGAGCCGGCGATGATTGCCGTATGGCGGGGCAGGAGACGGATCGGCAGATCGACCGCCGGCGCGTCGAGGGTGATCCGGTGACCGACCGCGATCATGTCCGGACGGGATTTGGGCACGGGTCGTGCCGGCGTCTCGGGCGGTGGAGCAGAAGCGTCCGGCGCGGGCACGGCCTCGCCCGGCCGATACCGGCGGTCTCGAAGAAGTGGGTCCGACCGACTGGCTGCTCAGTCCGAAGCCAGCGCTCGAACGTGTCGGCATCGCCCTCGGCCTGTGCCTTCGCCCGCAGATCGCGCAGGCCGGCCAGGATCCGCAGATCCGCATCGGACGGATCGATCAGCTTGCCCCCGGCCGCCGTGAAGGCATCGACGAGCTGTTTCGTCTTGGCGCCGCCCGGCATCGAGCCCCGGCGGACGAGCAGCAGCTCCCGGTCGGGGATGCGCGTCGAGATTCCCGACGCGGTCAGCGCCGCGCGCAGCCGGGCCTGGAACGCGATGGCGTTCTGGTGCTGAAGCGCCCGGTAGCAGACGTGCCGCTCCCGATCGTTCTCCTCCCGGTGGATGAAGATCAGCCGCCCATGCAGCGGTGGGATTTTTTGGTCTGGCTCGCCCTTGCTTGCCACGTCGAGGGCGTCGTCCGGATCGTCCTCCAGGGCGTAGAGGTCGAAGGCGTCGCGCAGGAGTTGCCCGAGCCAGATGTCCTCGTCGCTCCGGATTCCGGCAATGTCGGCCTGCGCCGCAGCGGCGGCGAGGTCGAACTCGGCGGCCGGAACCGGATCCGGTGACGCCACGGCGGCCTCGATGACGCTGTCGCAGGCCGTGACCGCTCCCGCCGCGAGGCAGTGGCGGCGGAAGGTGTCGCAGCGCATCAGCAAGGTGCGGGGCATCATGTTCGCCTCCGCCGCCTGCGTGATGGCCCGCTCGTTGAAGGGCCAGGTCGGGGAGGGAGGCGTGAAACCCGCCTCCGCAAAGGCCGGCCCGAGACGGCCGGCGATCAGGTTGGCAGCGGCGGACCGCTTGTTCATGCCGAGGAGACCTGTCGGCTCCCCGAACCGGTCCGCCATCGGCTTCAGGCCGCGGGCCGAGAGGCGCTCCCAAGAATCTTCCAGGCAGGCCACGACCGTCATGCTGCGGTCGCAGACGACGTTGACCTCGAGCAGCCCGGCGGCCAGCACCTCGGCCAGCCCCGCCTCGGCTTCGAGGCCGTTCTCAGCGGCGAGGCGGCTGCTCTCGATGAGACCGTCGATCTGATCGACGGCGACGAGAGTGGGTCCGCTGAGCGCCATGATCCAGCACATGCCCCGCACGAGTTCGACGGGAGCGGAAGGCGGTGTCTTGAAGCCAAGGATCGCGCGTTGCCCCGGATCGGCGTCGTAACCCTGCAGCCACGCGTGGGCGAGGGCGACCACCTCGAGGTTCTGCGAGCGCAGGAGGCAGAGCGCCCGGAAAACATCGAGATGTTTCAGCGCCCGGCTCGCATCGACGCTCATCAACGCCTTGACCAGGACATCGACGATGCGGCGCGCATCCATGTTCGGCGTGTTGAACGCGGCCTCGACCTCGCGCTCGACGCGGAAGCGGCGCGCCACACCGGCGAGCACGGCGTCCGACTGACGACGTCCGTCAGGCATCGTCTGGAGCAGTGCGGTGACGAAGCTGAGCGCTGCGCTCCGCCAGAAGTCCGTCGGCCCCAGGACGTCGAGGGGCACGGCGCCGAAGCGCGGTGGGAACCCGAGCGCAGCGCGTTTCGATGCCGCCTTCAGCCAGGGATCGGCGGCACGCCCGCTCCCTTGCCAGCGCGGCCAGTGCTTGAGAGCGAGGTCGGCAAGATCATCGAGGAGTCTGTCGAGGATCGCCGCGGCCGTGGGATCGGCTTAGCACGCGACCAGCAGTATGCTGCGACGCGGCGAGCCGCCTTGTATGACACTTTCGCCGATGCCATCGCGGCCCGTGCCGAGAGCGACCAGACGCTCGCCCTGCCTCAGAGCGGCGATGGCGTGCACGAGATCGCCTGCCGCGATCCGAGGCCTTGCCACAGGGCTTGGGTTCAAGCGGAGCAATTCAGCAAAACCATGCCGCCGGCTCGACCGCCGACGCTTAGGCATCACGCAGCCGTTATCGAACCCATTCTCCACAGGTTCCCGGTCAAGGCTATCGCTTTTCCATCCTCAGGTTGTCGCGCTGCGCGCGGAGAGGGGCCTGAGGCGGGGGCGGTCCGCGTCCGGACGGCGGCCCGAGAGCCTCGACATCAAGCGGCGCCTCCGCGGCACACACGTCCCGACAACATGGCACGCCGTCCGCATCCGAGGCGCAACGGCGGCGCAGCCACGACTGCGTGCCCTCGCATCCGCGCGAGCCCGGCCCGATTCGAGCGGGTGATCCTGGCCAGAGGATCGCACGGATCCCGCCGAGCGCAGCATCTCCCACAACCCCGTTGCGCCCCAGGAGCGCTTCGGCTAATCACGGGGTGGCTCAGCACCCGTAGCTCAGCTGGATAGAGCGTTGCCCTCCGAAGGCAAAGGTCACACGTTCGAATCGTGTCGGGTGCGCCAACCTTTTCAATGACTTAGCTGCTCATGCAGCCCCGCGGGGCGAGCCGGTGTCACCAAGGTGTCACCGGAGCGCGACCGGCATGCGGCGGCGGTGACGTTGCTCAGGGTCGGGGCTGCAACACGAATCGTCGCGCCTCCCCGCTTCGGCCCTCGCCCCTGCCGAGCGGATTGGGGCCACCTGATACGCCACCCGCTCTCGGAGATCACGGATCATCCAGCCATGCCGATCAAAGCGCTCAACGACCGCAAGAAGCTCTCCAGCGACTTCAACGAGGCCAACGACGCCTTCATCGACGCGGTGCTCGGCGCGCTCCAGGCCGGCGAGATCCCGCTGGATCTGGCCCGCGCCTATCTCGCGCATCCGGTCGCCATGATGCACTCGGACGGGGCCCAGGCGGTGGCCAACTACTTCGAGCGGATCCTGTCGCAGCAGCCCAGGATCGACTGGACACCCGGCGCCTGATCGTGACGCCGGCTCTGGTCTCCGAGATGCTGGCCGACCGCCTCAATGGGATCGAGGCGGCGCTCGCACAGGTCCGGCTCGGTCAGCCATCGGCGGTGCAGGAACTGCGGCATCACCTGCTCGACATTCTGACGCTGGTCGAGCGTGATCCCGGTCTGGATGCCGCGGCAGACGACCTGCATCGGGCGGCGCGCGCGATCGTTGAGATAGAGCAGACCGATCCGGGTGCGCGAGCTCGGCACGACCGGCTACTCGGCGATGCGCGGCGCCGGCTGCTCGTTAGGCTTGAGATGGCGGGGTTCGAACTGATGGCGCGAGACCTCCGAGAGCCGTAACCTCTGCCCAGCCTGTCGATGATCGTCACGACCGCGTCTCTACGACCGGCAACTGCTCTCACCAGCGTGCGCGATCATGGTATTCTTAAGGAAACCTCACCTTTCAGGCGGTAGGGAATGGGCTTTCGGCTGAGCTATGGGTGTCCTTGAAGCCTGGATGCTGATGCGATGACGACTACAAGACTAATCGCGAAAGCCGAGCGTCGTCTGCTGACTGGTATCTCCAGATTAGCGGGAGAAATTGCGAGGAATGCTTGGAGTGTATCAGCCTAGGCAGATTACGGGATCAAGGATGCGATATGGAGTGAAACATATCCGCGGGATCAAGCTGCCATGGACGACATGATCGGCACCTACAAAGACCAGCATTTCAGGGACACTCGCCCAGATCCTCGTGAAATCGACCCCGCGCAGGTTCGCAGTATCCGCGAGCGCTTAGAAGATAAGTATTACTATCAATGGCGCGCAACACGGGCAGATCCAGAACTGATTGGCGCCCTTTTGCTTAGGGTGCGCACAAATAAACGGCGACCGATATACGCTCTGTGTCGATACAATTTTCTTGAACAATGAAGGTCATAGTCCGCCATTGAGGTGGCGGCCGTGGGGCCCCTGCGACGAGTTCAAGCGTTACTACTATGTGACAGCGTGCAGCGTGACTGTGCGGCCGTTCATCACCTCATACGATGATGCGGTCCGGCTGCTGAGCAGCCTCCTGCCAGATTGGGGGTACTGTCTTCGATACGCGGCCGGACGCAGCGCGATACGGCTTGAGCGAGGTAGCGAAACGGGTCCTTGGAAGAAGGGGTATCCCGCTCTAGCGTTGGTTACAGCGATCCTCGATCGCCTAGAGCGCTTCCCAAAGGAGGTACCGGATTGGCGCACAATCTGACCGTGAGACAGTCAACTCCGATCCGCGCCCCTACCGCGGGCGCTTCGGTCTGCCGGCCGACCCCCATGATGACGCCGAACTATGCCGCCCAGCGCTCGGCGCTGGCCAAACAGATCGGCCTCGGCCGGCCTGGCGCCCTGGCGGAGCGGGAGCAGGCCCGCGGGCGCCGGAAGGCTGCCTGACGCGCCACGGACCTCTTGGAGGCACGAAAGAGCCCTGACCGCGCGAGCGGCCAAGGCTCCTAGAACATCTCTTCACAGTACTTCTAGCCCTTCGGGCCGTAGGCCGGATCTCCGAGTAAAAGGAGGCGCAGTGTCAAAACGATCAGTTCCATCGCCCGGATGGAGGGACCTGGCCACGATAGCGCGCGAGATCGGCGGGTGACCAAACAAGTGAGAACGAAGGGTTGCTTACGTCCTTGAATACAATGCTGGTAACTTTTGTATGATCGAGAATTTCTAATAGCTCTGCACCGAGCTGCGGCTGATTTCCGCCCATCAACTTGACTTGATCCATATAGACCGTGACTCTCCCAGATAGTTTGGATGCAAATTTTTCGGAAATCATCTGCCAAACTTTATTTGTAACCTCAGTATGCTTGCTGCCGAATTCAATTTTGTACCGCTGAAAAAAGTTTGTTTTCTCAAGAACAGTCTCAAGAGTAGTTAGGCCTTCTGCCTTTGCAAGTGATGCTGCGCGCTCTCCTTTGTCGCCCAGTCTTGCCCACAGAGCAGCTTTTGATCCGTCGAATTGCAATTCAAGGCCTGAAATATACGATTGCCACCTAGCAATTGCGTTGGCTTCTGCTTCAGCTGTTGCCGATGCAGAGAACTTCTTGGCTAGGAATAGCAAGATCGCGTCAACGCCAAGTCGAGACACGCCCTGCGCAAATGTTTGGGCAGCAGACTCCAGCTGCTTCTCGTCTTGAGCTAAGTATGCTCCTTTGACGCCGGCCAAAAGATTTCCTACCCCTTCAATTGCTGAGTAACCGATAAGCGCATAGCCTACTCCAAGAAGGACAACGTCGATTGCTTCTCCGTATCCGAAGAAGTGACCTGCAGCCCAAAAAGTTAAAGTTCCTGCAAGTATCGATAGAGATGTAGGTGAGATAAAATCCACCAAATCTTTTTGTATTTGCTTGGGGAGATATGAAATAGATCGAAGTATCATCTCCATTATCTTGCTGCGTGCCGGCCATGTCTTCAAATCAGACGAAATTTCAATGAGTTTCGATCCGCCCCCTACTAAGCCAGGTGCTCTTATCTCGCGATCTCTATAGGCCTCTCTGTTCGGTTTATGGACATGAGAGTCGACCGGGATGATTGCGACACGTTTTTGCTCGACTTGGCTCTTCAGCCATTTCTCAGCATCGGCTATCTGCCCGGAATAAGTATCGCCGAGTCGAAATTGAAGGAGTTTTACCTCAGATGATTCTCGTGCGATGGTCCTAATGGTGCTTGAAGGTGGGATCCGTATCGTATCTCTACGCACCGGAAATGCAGACATAGGTCCAATGAGATAACGAGATCCGCCGACATATACCGAGCAGATTGATTGAGCGTTTAAGCTGCTCATGTGCCTACCCACCAAATATGCAGAGTTTCTGTGTATCGGCCACAGGTCAGTATAACAAGTCTCCTGGCACCTCACGCCGCCCAGCGGCGAGATCCGAATCCTACCAACCAGCAGACTTTATGGAGGCGGAGGCAAGCTTCAATAGGACTCATAGAGTGGCGCCCGCGCACCCCGCGCAGGATTCATCTACTCGCCCACCATTTCCGGCCAGCGATGCCGCACCTCGGTGAAGGCCCAGGCCTGCCCGAGACGGGCGAACTGCACGAAGCCACCGACTTCGCAGGTGCTGTTGGCAGGATCGTCGTGAATCGGGATTCGCTGGGCGCCTGCGGCGCAGATGATCCGCACCGCGATCGCGTCCGGTGTAGGCCCCGCGTTCGAAGGGATTGGTGTCTAACATCTTAGGCCGGTGTTTGCGCTGAAGCTGGCCAACACTACTCACGGGAAGGTTCGGCTCCGGGGCATGATGCCGGCTGAAAGGCCTGCGGTCCCATCAGGGCGACCGCCAAAGTCGTAGCATCTGCAAGACTGCTCGAATTTAGAGCGCGAGATGTGAAGACAGCATAAATCGGATTTACCGACTTGCCACCCTCCATTCAAACCAGTGTATGCTCCGCTGTCGGACATGTCTTGAGGATTCGATGAAACGCCTGCTCGCGTGCGCTGCCCTTCTCCTGGTCGCGGCGGGGCCGCCGCCTGTGCGCCAAGCTGCCCCTGCAGCTCCGCCTTTGAAGGCCGGCTCTATCCCAGCGGGCGACGCGCCGGGCGCACGGGATGCGACGGCTCTGCCGCGCTATGCGGACGCCATCCTGTTGGAGAGCAAGGCCAGCGCGTTCGACGAGATCGCTCTACCGAATGCCAAGCTCGAGCGGCGCCCCGACAAGGTCGATGCCCACAACAACGACCTCTACCTGCCCCCCGAGCCCCTGACCGTGGAGGGGCGGCTCACGCGAATGAGTTATCTCCTGCCTGCGGGCCGCTCGGCCTTGGAGGTCGTGCGCGGCTACCAGCAGGCAGTCAAGGAGGCGGGTGGCAGCGTCCTCTTCGAGTGCAGCCGCGACGATTGCGGTGGGTCCGGTGTCACCTCGGGGCGATCCGGCGGCAGCAAGACCGGCCTCGTACACATGCTCTACCCCTACGACATGATCGCGGGGCCCTGGACGGAATGCGTGCTGCAGGAGGATCGCTCGGCCCAGCGCTACACCCTGCTCGATCTGCCGAAGGGTGGCGGCAAGGCGGCGGTGCTCGTCTGGAACGTCGGCGACGTCTCGGCGGGCTCGAACTGCAAGGCCTGGGTTGGGCGCTTGGTGGCCTTGGTGGTGACCGTGGAGACGGCCGCGCGCGAGCAGCGCATGGAGACGATCGCGGCGAGCGCCGTTGGCCAGGGCCTTGAGCGCGAGGGCCGTGTGGCGCTCTACGCAATACAGTTCGACACGGCAAAAGCGGAGATCAAGCCTGAGAGTCAGGCGCAGCTCGCCGAGCTGGTGAGCTTCCTGCGCGGTGCCCCCGCCACGAAGGTGCTGGTCGTCGGCCACACCGACAACCAAGCCGGCGTCGACTACAACCTCGACCTCTCCCGCCGTCGAGCCCAGGCCGTCACGGCTGCCCTGACGGGGTCCGGCATCGCAGCTGCGCGCCTCGTCCCGCAGGGTGTGGGCATGGCCGCGCCGCTCGCGAGCAACGCCACCGAAGAGGGGCGAGCCAAGAACCGACGCGTCGAACTGGTCAAGGTCAACTGAGGAAGCCCGTCATGCCGCGCTTCCTACTCGCCGCTTGGCTCACGCTCAGCACTGTGGCCGCGCACGCAGCCCCGATTCCGGACTTCATCAAGGACACGGTCGGCGAATGGCTTGTCGCTACGGATGACGGTAAGCCGGGCTGCCGCATCGCGCTGGCCGCCGAGCGGGCAGGTAAGAACTGGCGCGCAACGCCGGCTGCCAATTGTGCCGTGCGCCTGGTTGCCGTCGGGCGCGCGGCTGCCTGGAACTACGACGGCGGCGTCCGGCTCTTTGCGGCGGACGGAAAGCTCCTCCTCGAGTTCGGCGAGGACGAAACGACGATCATGAAGACCTCCTTCGAGACGCCACCAGTCCATTTCATGGTCAAAGCGGCGCCGGGGGTGGATCAGGCACCCTACGCCCCCGCGCTGACGGGCTCGTGGGTGCTGCGCCGCCCTGGCGGCTCTGCGCTGTGCCCGCTCACATTCTCCAAAGGCCCGAAGGATGAGGCGACAGAGCTGACCCTGAAGACCGGCACACCCTGCGATCCTGCTGTCGCTCGCCTGCGACTCGATAGCGCCAGGGTCGAGGACTTCAAGCTGATGCTCTACGGCAAACCAGAGACCTCCCTGGCTCTCGAACCCTCCGGACCGGAGAGCTATGCCAAGGCCGCGGGTGGCAAACCCCTGGAAATGGTGCGGCCGCCCTGAGCCCTCGGGGCGGTCAGGGGGCCCGTCCACCCGCATACCGGACGAGTGCGGCGATCCGGTCCTCGACCGCGGGATGCGTGTTCAGGAGACCGAGGAAGCCGGCGCGGGGGTTGTCGAAGCAGAGTTCCATGACGCCTGCCGGCGCACGCACGAGATCGCCTCGTCCCGAGATTTTGAGAAGAGCCGAGATCAAAGCGTCCGGATCCTTCGTAAGCTCCACGGCCCCGGCATCTGCGACGTACTCCCGCGTACGAGAGAGCGCGAACTGTATAACTCGGGAAAGGATCCAGGCGAGGGTGATCAGCGCGGCGCCGAGGAGCATCGCCGGGAAGGCACCCTCGCGTCGGCTGCCGAGGTCGCGGGTGTAGTCGCGTCGAGAGGCGGCCTCGGCTAGAAAGGCGAAAATCCCCGCAATCACCACAGCAATCATCATGGTCCGCACGTCGTCGTTGCGGATATGCGTCAGCTCATGGGCGAGCACCGCCCGCATCTCGCGCGCGTCCAGCGACGCCATCAGTCCGGTCGTCACCGTGATCGTGTACTGGCTCGGGTTGAGGCCGGTGGCGTAGGCGTTCAGTGCCGGATCGTCGGCAATCTGAAGGGCCGGCATCGCGATGCCGCGCGCGATGCAGAGGGCTTCGAGCAGGCGGTACAGGTCCGGCGCTTCCGACCGTATCAAGGGTCGAGCTCCGATCACCCCCGCCACGATGGCCTGATGAGCGCGAAAGGCGACGAACAGCCATAGGATGGTGGCGGCGATGGCGAGCGGTCCCATCCAGACGAGATCGTGTAGGGCTGCCCGCAGGTAGGCAGCGAAGCCTGGCAGCGTTCCAGCAGGCAAGCCGCCGCTCGTTGCGCGGATCAGAAGGGCGAGCCCGTAGGCCAACACGAGGCTGAAGAGGAACAAGCAGATGACGAGGACACGAGACCGGACCTCGTTCGCACGAATATGCGTGTAGAGGCCGTAGGCGGGCAGCATTGGCCGGTCCTGCTGCCGTCAGAACGAAACGCGAGGCGGTGCCTCGAGCGTTGCACGCGTGCCCTCTCCGAGGTCGAAAAACGGCTTCGGCGTGAAGCCGAACGGCGCCGCGAATAAGACGGCTGGGACCGCTGCGATCGCAGCGTTGTACTCGGCGACCGCGTTGTTGAAAAAGCGCCGAGCTGCCGCAAGCTTGTCCTCGATGTCGGCGAGGCGCTCCTGCAGCGCCTGAAAGTTGGTGCTCGCCTTCAGGTCGGGATACGCCTCGCCTAGGGCGACGAGGCGCTGCAGCGAATTCTGGAGCGCCCCTTCGCTCCGCACCACTTGCCCAGGGTCCTGAGCGGCCGCCGCGGCGTTGCGGGCTTGGATCACCGCCTCCAGCGTTCCCCGCTCGTGCGCGGCGTAGCCCCGCACTGTCTCGACGAGGTTTGGGATCAGGTCATGGCGCTGCTTCAGCTGCACGTCGATATCGCCGAAAGCCTGTGCCGTGCGCTGCCGAAGCGCGACCAGCCCGTTGTAGGTGATAATGAGCCAGGCCAGCACAATGATCGCCGCGGCCAAAAGAGCCCATTTCATGGCCGGATTTCCTAATTGAGAATTCGCCTGACGTAGGATGGTGGTCAGAGAGCATGGACCTGTGCCTGTGTCCACCTGCTCTCATCGTTGCAATCCGGGTTGCGACTAGGTGCTCATGACCATTGTGTATGCTGAATTGATATTCAGATATCCAACATTATAGATGGAAGCTCATGATGTTGTTATGAATGAATATTTATCATTCAGTTCGCGCTAAAGTCTTTGGTCACGCTGGGCGGGGCAATTGAGGCAGCGTAGGTGCAGGATAGGACATTGCGCTGGGTAACAGGCCGATCAAGCGGAGGTCGGTCGGGCGGGGATCCAGCTTCAGCATCGTGGGTCCTCAGGCAGCGTTTGAGAAGTCGGTGGTGGGCTCGCCCAGTTCGGCGAGGTGGGGCGCACCTCCCGGTCGAGGGCGGTGGTGAGGCGTCGAGCCTCAATGCCAAGTTCATCGGCGAGCTCGACGGCGATCCGCGCCGGCCAAGCGATCCAGGCGTCCCGGATCGCCCTGGCTTCGGCGAGGAACGCCGCCTCAGCAGCGGCGCGGTTCACGAGGCTGCCTTCCTCCTTGGCCTGGTCGAGGCTGCGCTGGCAGGCCTTCAGAGTCAGCTCGGCGGTCCAGGCCTTGACGAAGTCGACGGGGCCGGACGCCTCGACGTCTTCCTCGGCTAGCACCCGGGCCACGAGGCTGATCGCTTGGCGCGCCTCTGCCTCGGTGCTGACCTCCGCCGCGCGCTGCGTACCTCCGGTGCGTACCGATGGCGTAGTGTGCACCTTGGTACGCACTGGATCGGTTGACGCGCCCCAGCCCTCCCGAGCTGCGAGCGGATCCAGCCGACCACCCGGCAGCACGCTGATGCGCTTGGCCTTGATCGCCTTGCGCACCGCGCCCTCGGAGACGCCGAGGATCCTGGCCAACTCGCGCTGCGAAACCCCTTCGGGCCATATGACAGGGGGCGCACCCAGGGTGTTCATATCCGCCGGGCGTTCTGGAGCGTTGGCCTGTCAGTGACGACGTTCGAGGACGGCGCAGTATGGGCAATCGCGACATCATCGTCATCGGCGGCTCGTCCGGCGCGACGGTTCCGCTGCGGGCGATCCTGACCTCCCTGCCACGGACCCTGCCCGCGGCCGTGTTCATCGTGCTGCACGTCCCGGCCCGCAGCCTCGGTCTCCTTGCAACCGTGACCTCCGCGGCGGCGAACCTGCCCGTCTATCCGGCGGAGGACGGCATGCCGGTCAGCCAGGGCAACATCTATCTGGGCGTCCCAGATCGTCACCTCATCCTGACGGAGGGCGGGATCAAGCTTGGGCACGGCCCGCGCGAGAACATGGCCCGGCCCTCTATCGATCCGCTGTTCCGCTCGGCCGCCGCAACCTATGGGCCCCGCGTCATCGGCGTCCTGTTGAGTGGGGTTTTGAATGATGGGGCTTCTGGGCTTGAGGCGATCAAGCGTTGCGGCGGCCTGACGCTGGTTCAGGACCCTAGCGATGCGATCGCCGACGAGATGCCGCGCAGCGCGCTCGCGATGTCGGACGTCGATCTCACGCTGCCGGCCGCGCGCATCGGCGACATCCTCGCGGATCTCGTGAACGAATCCGCCGGGCCGCGCCTGCCGGTCCCGCCCGAGATCCGCCTGGAGGTCGACATCGCGGCGGGCGAGCGGATCGACAGCGACGTTCTGGCCCGCATCGCCGATCCGGTGCCCGTCACCTGCCCCCATTGCAGCGGCGTGCTCTCCCAGATCCGCGACGCCCGGCCCCTGCGCTTCCGCTGCCAGGTCGGCCACGCCTTCACCGCGGAGGCGGCCGCCAAGGAGCAGGAGGGCGCCGTCGACGAGGCCATGCGCGTGGCCCTGCGCATCATCGAGGAGCGGGCGGACCTGGTGCGGCGCATGGCCGAGGATGGGCGCCGGACCGGGCGCATGGCCGTGAGCGAGATGTACGAGGCGCGCGCGGCCGAGTACCGTCGCTACGCCGACACGATCCGCCGCGCCGTCCTGCGCGTCCTGCCGCCCCCGGAGCCCGCGGCCGGCGGCGGCGCGCCGGAGACGTGACCGCCGGGGAATGAGGGCTTGCACCCCCTCGGCCAACCTGCGGTAGAAGCCCGCCAGGGACCGCTGCACCGGCCGACGGGGTGCCGCGGGGCGGGCATGGCCAGCGGCCGAGCAGGATGAGACCATGGCGAAGACACCCGCCCGGACGGTGCCCCAGGCCGGCAGGCCGGTCGTCGTCGCCCTCTGCGCCTCGGCGGCCAAGACGGCCTCGCTCGCGCACCTCCTGCAGCGGCTGCCGGCGCAGCCCGAGCGGGCCCTGGTCCTCATCCTGCAGCACCGGGAGGCGCTCGACGCGGCCGCCTTCCTGCACGCCCTGGAGGAGGCCGGCCACCGGCTGAGCCCGATCGAGGACGGCGCGCCCGTCGTCGGCGGACGAACCTACCTGCCGGATCCGGACCTGATCGTGAGCCTCGACGGGGGCAGCTTCCGGGTCCGGCCCGCGGAGCAGAAGGCCGGCGAGCGCGGCACGATCGACAGCTTCCTCGTCTCGCTGGCCAGCGACGAGGACGCCTACAGCATCGCCGTGGTCCTGGCCGGCACGGGCGCCGACGGCACGCTCGGCTTCAAGGCGGTGAAGGATGCCGGCGGCCTGACGCTGGCCGAGGAGACGGAGGAGTCGCGGGCCGGGCAGCTCGCGGCCAGCAACATCCCCGGCGCCCTCGCGGACGCCGTCCTGCCCATCGATGAACTCGCCGAGCGGCTCGACGCCAGCATCCGGCAGATCGCCTCCGGCGGCGCCGGCCCGGCCCGGCAGGACAGCGCCGAGACGGCCATCGCGCTCGTCAGCATCGCGGCCGTCCTGCGCAACAAGACCGGCCACGACTTCCACGGCTACAAGCAGGGCACCTTCCTGCGCCGGGTGCAGCGCCGGATGCAGGTGCTGCAGCAGGGCGACATCCAGGCCTATGTCGAGTATCTGCGCGTCCAGCCCAAGGAGGCCCAGGAGCTCTTCAACGATCTCCTCATCGGCGTCACGAGCTTCTTCCGGGACGCCCGGGAATTCGATCTCCTGGCCCGGCTCGTCATCCCGAAGCTCTTCGCCGGCAAGAGCCGCAACGATCAGCTCCGGGTCTGGGTCATCGGCTGCTCCACCGGCGAGGAGGCCTACTCGCTCGGCATCCTGCTGCGCGAGCACATGGCGACGCTCGACGAGGTGCCCCAGGTCCAGATCTTCGCGACCGACCTCGACGGGCGGGCGCTCGCCGCCGCGCGGGCGGCGCGCTACGCCGACAGCATCGTGCACGACATCAGCCCCGAGCGGCTGGCGCGCTGGTTCGTGCGGGAGGGCAACACCTACTGCATCGTCAAGGAGCTGCGGGAGATGTGCATCTTCTCCCAGCACAGCATCATCAAGGACCCGCCCTTCTCCCGCCTCGACCTCGTCTCCTGCCGCAACCTGCTGATCTACCTCGACGCCGAGCTGCAGGACCGCGTCATCCCGGTCTTCCACTTCGCCCTGCGGCCGGACGGCGTGCTCTTCCTGGGCAATTCCGAGAACATCTCCCGCCACACCAACCTGTTCGCCCCGCTCGAGAGCCGCTCGCGCATCTTCCGCCGGCAGGAGACCCACAGCCGGATCCTGCCCGACATCTCGTTCAGCGTCCGCTCGCTGCCCGTCGAGAGCCCGCACGCCCCCGACACTCCCGTCCGGCCCCTGGAGCCCTCCCTCGCCCAGCGGGCGGAGCGTTTCGTGGAGCGCTACGCGCCGGCCTACGTGATCACCGACGAGGCCTACAACGTCCTGCACTTCTCCGCCCGCACCGGCCGCTACCTCGACCCGGCCGGCGGTGCGGCGACGCTGAACCTGCTGCAGCTCAGCCACCCGGACCTGCGCCCCGATCTGCGCAGCGCCCTGCGGCGCGCCGCCGAGGAGGGGCAGACCGTCACCGTGGCGAACCGGCGCGTCGGTCAGAACGGGCACAGCCTCCTGGTCGACCTCGTGGTCGAGCCCGTCCGGGACGGCGCCGGCCCGGCCCGGGGCTATTTCGTGCTGTTCAAGGATGGCGGCGCCGCGCCGGAGCCGATCGCCCCGCCGGCCTCCGCGCAGGACCATCGCACCCAGATCGAGCAGCTCGAAGCGGAGCTGCGCGCCACCACCGAGCGCCTCCAGGCCGTCGCCGAGGAGGCCGAGAGCACGGGCGAGGAGCTGAAGGCGTCCAACGAGGAGTACCAGTCGCTCAACGAGGAACTGCAATCGGCCAACGAGGAATTGCAGACCTCCAAGGAGGAACTGCAATCGGTCAACGAGGAGCTGACCACCGTCAACGGCGAGCTGAGCCTGCGGGTCCAGGAGCTGGGGCGGGCCAACAGCGACCTGAAGAACTTCCTCGAGAGCACGCAGATCGCCACCATCTTCCTCGAGAACGACCTGCGGGTGATGCGCTACACGCCGGCGGCGACCGAGCTGTTCCACCTCGTGGAATCGGATGCCGGCCGGCCGATCGCCCATATCAAGTCGCGCATCGCCTACGACGAGCTGCAGGAGGACGTCCGGCGCGTGCTGCGGACCCTCAACAGCATCGAGCGCGAGATCGAGAACCCGGCCACGGGGGCGCGCTTCATGGTGCGGGTGCTGCCCTATCGCAGCGTCGACAACTTCATCGCGGGCGCGGTCGTCACCTTCGTGGACATCACCGCCCGCACCCGCGCCGAGACGGCGTTGCGCGAGAGCGAGGAGCGCTTCCGGCAGTTCTCCGACGCCTCCTCGGACGTGCTCTGGATCCGGAACGCGCAGACGCTGCGGTTCGAATATGCCGGGCCGGCCTTCGCGGCGCTCTTCGGCGTGCCGTTCCGGGCGGTCGACGGGCAGAGCCTGCGCTCCTGGATCAGGCTGATCCTGCCGGAGGACAGGCGATCGATGATCGGCGCGCTGCGCCGCCTGCGCGCCGGCGAGAGCGCCGTGCACGCCTTCCGCGTCCAGCGCCCGAGCGACGGCCAGGTGCGCTGGATCTCGAGCACGGACTTCCCCCTCGTCGATGCGCAGGGCCGCGTGCAGCGGATCGGCGGCATCTTCTCCGACGCGACCGAGGCCAAGCTCGGGGCCGAGCGCCAGGAGGTGCTCGTCAAGGCATTGCAGCACCGCTCGCGCAACCTGCTCGGCGTCGTCACCTCGCTGGCCACCCGCACCATCGGCCAGGGCGCCCCGGTCGAGAGCTTCATCACGCGGTTGCGGGCGCTCAGCCGCGCGCAGGCCCTGCTCAGCCAATCCGGCAGCGACACGGTCGAGGTCGGCGCCCTGGTCCGCGCGGAGCTGGCCGCCCATGTCGACAGCATGCCCGCGCGCATCGCGGTCTCGGGCCCGCAGGTCCATCTCGGCTCGCAGCAGGTTCAGAACTTCGCCCTGGCGCTGCACGAATTGACCACCAACGCGGTCAAGTACGGCGCGCTGAAGAGCGAGGCGGGCCAGCTCACCGTCACCTGGGAGCGCATCCGGCAGGACGGGCGCGACGAGCACCTGGCGCTCGACTGGATGGAGAGCGGCGTCGCCGTTCCGCCGGAGAACGGTGCCCGGCGCGGCTATGGGCGCGAGCTGATCGAGCGCGCGCTGGGCTATGCCCTGGGCGGCGAGACCCGCTTCGTGCTGGGCAGCGACGGCGTCCGCTGCCGGATCGAGCTGCCGCTCGCCTAACCTAGGGCAACGCGCGGGCCGGCGGGATCCGTTAGGGCGGACCCCGTGCAACGGCGAATGCGGGTCGGCATGTCGGATCCTGCTGAAAACCTTGTCGGCCGCCGCGTGCTGGTGGTCGAGGACGAGTTCCTCATCGCCATCGAGATCGAGCGCTGCCTGAGGGAGGCCGGCGCCGAGGTCGCCGGCCCGGTGCCGGACGCGCGGCGGGCGCTGGCCCTCGTCGAGGACGGGCCCCTCGACGCGGCCGTGCTCGACGTGAATCTCAGAGGCGAGGCGGTCTACGCCGTGGCGGACCGCCTGCGCGAGCGCGGCGTGCCCTACCTGTTCGCCACCGGCGAGATGGAGATCGCGGACCGCCCGGACTACCGGTCGCGGCCGAAGCTGGAGAAGCCGATCCTCGATGCCGAGCTGCTGCGGGCGCTGGGCGACCTGCTGCCGGGCCGCCTGAGAGCCTGTTCGACCGGGATCGACGGATCGTCATCCGGAGACCTGGCCCATCCCCCCAAACCACCTCAGGATGAGGTCGAGGAGGGGATCAGCGCAGGGAACACCGGCTCGATCCGCTCAAACTGACTCTTGCACCAGATTTGATCGATCCTGCCGGGCGTGCCCGATCCGCGCGAATGCGCTAGGCTGCATCGCGTGTGCGATCGGCGCCCGCATCGGCGTCCGACCGCCGGCTCGGCGGCGCGCCGCCCCGGCGCCGAGGCCGGCCGCCCATGAGGGAGGGGCAGCCCATGGCTCCGCTCAGCGCCACCGAGCGCGCCCTGCAACGGGAGCAGGCGGATCTCGTCCTGGCGGGCCGGCACATCGCCGAGGGCGAGGCGCGGATCGCCCGTCAGGTCCTGCTGATCGCCCAGATGGACCGGCAGGGCCTCGATACGCGCCTCGCCCGGGATCTGCTGGAGACGCTGGAGGCCGTGCTGATCCAGTGGCGCGCGCACCGGCGGCTCATCCTGGAGGCGATCGCGCGATACGCCTCGGATCGGTCGGGTGGTGCAAGATGACCGGGGTCGGCGGCGCCTCAGCCCGACCGGGAGGCGCTGGCCTGACGCACCTCCGCCAGAAGCCGCCGCGTCTCGGCGAGCGTGGCGTTCAGCGCCGCCCGTTCCGCCCGGATGGAGGCGATCAGCTCTGCGGTCCGCTCCATCGTCGCGGCAACCTTCCGGTGCTGCGCCGCCGAGGCGGGCGGAACCGGCCTGCGCCCCCGGTCGAGCACCTCCGGGAAGGGCACCTCGATCAGCGGGGTGCCCGCCGCATCGGTGATCTCGAAGGCGTGACGGTACGGGTTGGCACCCTTGCATCCGAGCTCGACGCTGAGCGACGGGATGGTGCGACAGGCTTCCAGATAGGCGGCCTCGATGCCGGCAAGCTCCACCCCGATATCGTCGCGCTCCAGATGGGACGGGGTGCGGAGATGGAAGAAGAACACCCGCATCGGCCCCTCGCTGGATCAGCCCTAAACCCGGTCAACCCGGTCACCCGGCCTGCGGATCACTGCCGCCGAAGCAATCGTGCGTTGCAGGTCTTTAGTCCTTCGTGATGGAAGCTTGCATTGACCCAAGTGAATTTTCGCGTGCGCCGACGCCGCTACCGTGCCACCCTGCCACGGGGGCCCGCATGCCGCACCATCTCATCCGCAAGCTCGAGCATTTCACCCGCCTCTCGGCCGCGGACAAGACCGCGCTGCAGGAGATCGCGACGCGGGTGCAGGACTTCGATGCCGATGCGGACATCATCCGGGAGGGCGACCGCCCGGAGCACGTCCATCTGGTGCTGGAGGGCTGGGCCTGCCGCTACAAGCAGCTGGAGGATGGCCGGCGCCAGATCATCTCCTTCTTCATGCCGGGCGACCTCTGCGACACCCATGTGTTCGTCCTGCGCGCGATGGACCACTCGATCGGCACGCTCACGCCCGTCCGCCTGGCCGGGATCCCGCGCGAGCGGCTGCTCGACCTGACGGCCCGGCATCCGCGCATCACGCAGGCGCTCTGGTGGGAGACGCTGGTCACCGTGGCCGTGCAGCGGGAATGGGTGGTCAATCTCGGCCAGCGCTCGGCGCTGGAGCGGCTGGCCCATCTGTTCTGCGAGCTGTTCGTCCGCCTGCGCACGGTCGGCCTGGTCGAGGGCGACAGCTGCCCGCTGCCTCTGACGCAGACCGAGCTGGCCGACGCCACGGGCATGACCACCGTGCACGTGAACCGCACCCTGCAGGAGCTGCGCAGTGCCGGGCTGATCATCCTGAAGGGCAAGCGCCTGACGATCCCGGACCTGGCGGCCCTGCAGGCCGTGGCCCTGTTCAACCCCAACTACCTGCATCTGGAGCACGACGGGGCCCATTTCGACGCCAACGACTAGGGCGCTCTTCGGCCGACCTAGAGCCGGATCCGATCAGGTTGCTTCAACCTGATCGGTGAATCCGTCTCTAACCAAGTGATAGAGAACGCGTGATCCGATTGGATTGCGGGGCAATCCAATCGGCGCGTGCTCTAGATGCCGGTTCGGCGACGGGGAGCGCGTCGCGACAAAGACTTGGAGTCGAGCGGGAGTTTTGTGGCAGGCTCGCCGATCGGAGGGCGGGAAACCTCGCGCCTGTACAGTAGACCCTCGCCGGCGCCGGTGTGATGGCGGGCGTGATTGCAGTCCTCGTTGCAGTCGTGGGCTCTAGGCAACGCAGGCGTTCTTCGCGATGATGGCGCGCTGCGGCGGCCATGCCGATGCGGAGCGATACCCGCGCGGATCTCGGGCTGACGAGGTTTGGGTATGGACTGGAAGCGGGCCTCTGCCGTGATGGGCGGCACCGCGGCCTTCGCCGCGGCGGTCGCGGTCGGCGCCTTCGCGATCGTCAGCCTGTCGCCCGGCGAGCGGCCGGTCCTGCCGGCCCAGCAGGGCCTCCTGATCGAGAACGCGACGGCGCTGAAGCCGTTCGCGGCGAGCGCGCGGCCGGTGCCTCCGCCGGCCGGCGTTTCCGCGCGGGAACGCGCCGATCTGGCGGAGACCGACGCCCTCCGCCCCGACCTGCCGGTCACGGGCGGGGAGGGGCCGGGGGCGGACGGGGCGCACCCGGCGGAGCCGGCGCCGAGGGCCGCCGCCCGCGCCCGCAGCGCGTCCCAGCCGGTTCCGCCCGCGCGGGCGCCCGCTGCCGATCCGGAGCCCGGCCCGGCGCGGGAGAGCGCGCCGCCGCAGCGGCAGCGGCTGGCCGCCCTGCCGAGGGCCGAGCCCAGGGCTGACCTCAAGCCGGACCTCAAGCCGGCCCGGCCCGCCCCCGCGGTCCAGGCGGCCCCTCCGGGCGCGCCGCCGGACGGCCTGCTCACCCCCGGCGAGATCCGCCGCATGCGGCTCTCGCTGCGGCTCACCCGCGAGCAGGAGCCCTACTGGCCGCCCCTCGAACAGGCGCTCCTGGAGATCAGCGCCCAGCAGAGCGCGATGGTCCGGGCCGGGCAGGATCCGAAGGAGGCGCTCGGCATCGGGGCCGGGATGCGCATCTACGGGGTGGCCCGCCCGTTCCTCGACCAGCTGCGCGAGGATCAGAAGGCCCAGGTCCGCGCCCGCGCCCGCGCCATGGGGTTCGGCTCGATCGCCTCGCAGATCTGAGCGCGCCTGCGGGCGGAAGGCCTATTGGAGGTAGAGCGCCCCGGTCCGGCGCCACTGCTCCAGGGGCTGGCGCAGCTTCGGGCCGCCGCGCCCGTCGAGGGGGCCGCTGTAGTAGCCGGCCCGCTGCAGTTTGCCCTGAAGCGCCCGCAGGGTGTCCTGGGACCAGGTGCTGGCGCGCCGCACCACCTGCTCGATCACCTCGCCGGTATCCGAGGCGGCGCCGCGCAGCAGCATCTCGGCCGCGTCCGCCGGGTTCTTCGAGACGGTCCGGCCCTCGTCGAGCAGGATGGCGGCCGACAGGAAGCCGCGGGGATCGCCGAGCTCGGTCGCCCGCACGAAGTAGTGCAGCGCGCCCCCGCCCTTGTGCACGCCGCGCTCGGCCAGCACGCCGAGATTGTAGGTCGCGATCGCCGAGCCCGCGGCCGAGGCCTGTTTCAGGAGCGCGATGGCCCGGTTCGGGTCCCGCGCGGTCGTGGTCCCCTCCATCAGGACGACCGCGAGGTTGATCGCCCCGTCCAGGCTGCCGCGCTCGGCGGCGCGGGCGTAGAGGTCATGGGCCGCCTTCGGGTCGCGGCGCACGCCGTCGCCGGTCTCCAAGAGGAGGCCGAGGCTCACCATGGCGCGCAGGTCGCCCCGCTCCGCCGCCAGCCGGTACAGCGTCACCGCCTCGTCGGTCTGTTTCGTCGCGGCGAGCGCGCGGGCGAGCAGGGCCGCGTAGTGCGGCATCTCGGGATTGGCCGCCCAGGCCGCCCGGCAGGCCGCGATGGCCGCCGCGCCGTTCTCGGCCAGGACCGCGAGCGGCACGCCCGGCATGTTCGCCGTGGCGTCGCGCGGATGCGTCGCGCTGCGGTCGCAGATGACCTCGGGCTTCAGGTCCGCGTCCTCGGCGCTCGGCAGGCTCTGGAGCAGCTCGCGGGCCGCCGAGACGTGCCGCCCGTCGGGCCGGCGGTCGATGTAGAACTCGACGAGGGCCCGGATCCGCGAGCGCTGCGCGAGGTCCCAGAGGCGGTCGTCCGAGATGGTGTCGACGTCCGAGGTGCTGCGTGCCACGCTGGCGCTCGCCGCCGCCGGATCGGCGGAGGCCACCTTCAGGATGCGCTGCGCCTCCGCCGCGTGGGCACCCTCGGGGTAGCGGCCGACATAGACGCGCAGCAGGCTCTGGTCGCGGCTCGTCGCGGCGAGCTGCCAGAGCTGCGTCTCCGGCGAGACGGGCGCCGGCTGGCCGGGCGCGAAGTAGAACTGCGTCGTCAGCGACGAGTTCTCCCAGGGCACCTGATAGCCGCCCGTGGCCGCGATGACGTCCTTGCGGACCTCGATCATCATCGTGTTGATGTCCTGCCCGCGGGCCGGCAGATGGCTGAGGAAGGCCTGCGCGAAGGGGCTGTTGCGGCCGCCGCCGTCGAAGGCGACGTTGTCCGGCTGCGTGGCATAGGCGAACAGGAAGCCCGCCGCGCTGCCCAGCCGCGCGAGCCCGTCCTGGATCGCCTTGCCCCCGACCTCGCCCGGTTGGCCGCGCAGCGGGTTGTTGCGGCAGGCATCGAGGAAGATCAGGCGGCTGCTGCGGCCGTTCTCCAGGCCGGTGGTGAGCTGCTGCAGGTCGACCGTCTGCCCGCTCACCTCCTCCGCCTTGGTGATCGCCGCATCGACCGGGACGAGGTAGTTCTTCTGATCGACCTGGAAGCCGTGGCCGGCATAGTAGAAGATCGCCGCGTCCGCGCTCTTCGCCTCCGCCTGGAAGCGCTTGATCAGGTCGAGCATCTCGGCGCGCGTCAGGTCGTTGCCCTTCAGCACCTTGAAGCCCATGACCTTCAGCGCGGTCGCAATATCGGCGGCGTCGTTGGTCGGGTTCTTGAGCGGCTTGAACGCCTTGTAGTCGGCATTGCCGATCACCAGGGCGACCCGCGTCTCGGCGGCGCCCGCCCCGGCCACGGGGACGAGCGCGAGGATCCCGGCGACGATCAGGCCGCGCGCCGCCCGGGCCAGACCCGGACGGCGCCGGGCGGGATCAGAGGCCGACCGCACGCGAGAGGCGGTTGTCGACCGTACGGAGGGCGGAGGCGATCGCATTGCCTTGCCTGACCTGAAGACGTGCCACCGCCGGTTCATCCGCCCGCAGGAGCGAGATGGCCTTCCGCACGGCCACCACGGCCACGCGCACGGCCGCCCGGGCCTCCGCCACCGTCGTCGCCGTGCGCACCTGGCGCGCCGCCTGGCGGATCACCGCCGGGAGGCTGCGGAAGGCGGGCGGCAACTGCTGGACCTGGATCTCCAGCGTGTCGGCGAAGCCGTCGAGCGCGTTGCTGTAGCAGGTCGTGGTTCCGCGCAGACCGGCGTTGTTCGTTCTATCGCAGGCAGCCAGCTTCCCTTCAAGAGAGTTCGCGGCGCGCTGGACTGCGGCAAGTGTGTTTTGAGCCCCCGTGCGCGTGGAACTGCCGCCGGCATCCTGGCTGCCCTGCGCCGGCCCGATCGTAGGACCGCCGCCGCCGATCGTCAGCAGGTCGACCGCGTCGGGCAGCGCCAGCGCCGCCGTCGTGAAGTTCGGCAGGAAGGTGGTGACGTTGGGCGTGACCGTCGCGTTGGCGATCTGGCTCGCCGTCACAGCCGGATCCTGCTGCGTCTGCTGGCCCGGCGTCACGGTGAGCGTGCTCCCGGTCCCGGCGACGCGGTAGGTCACGCCGCCGATGCTGACGAAGGTCCCCGCGATCGGGCTGATCGGGTAGTCGCCGGCGGGGCTCGTCGGCGTGGCCGTGGTGGTGAGCAGGCTCGCCGCGCTGGGCTGTGTGGTTGAGGTGTCGAAGGCGTTGGTGCCCGGGCCGCCGAAGACCGTGCCGGTCAGCGGCGGGTTGGCCGCGCCGAAGGCGCGCGTCTGCGGATCGGCGGTCACCGCGATGACGCGCGCGGTGCTGTAGAGTTCGGGGTAGAAGCCCGCGCTCGGCGGCGCCCAGGTGGTCTGGAAGTTCCAGCCCTGGGCGGAGGCCGTCTGAACGAAGGCGGCCGGGTCCTGGAACTGGGCCGTGGTCAGCCCGGTCGCCCCGGCGAGGGTCGGCGTGTTGCCGGAGGCGCCCGATTGTCCGGTCGTGGTCGTGTCCCAGAACGAGGCCGTGACCCCCGTGCCGTTCGAGAAGCCGAACAGGCCGCCCGTATTGCTGACGGCCGCGGGGACCAGGATTCCGCTCGCGGTGACGGCTTGGCCACCCGTGACGGCGCCGACGCCGTAGGACTGGGTGACCGTGCCGGTCTGGTAGCCGATCAGGCTGCCGGTATAGGCGTTGCTCGACACGCCGCCCGTCACCGCCCCCGTCGCGTAGGCGCGGGCGACGGGACTGGTGCTGTAGCCGACGAGGCCGCCCGTATAGCTGTTGCTCGTCGGCCCGTTCCCGCCGCGGACCTGACCGGTGGCGTAGACCTGGTCGAGGTCGCCGCTGCCCCCGTAGCCGATCAGGCCGCCGGTGAAGCTGCCGACGCCGACCGTGCCGGCCTCTCCGGTCGCCGACGTGTTGCCGCCGGTCACGGCGCCGGTGGCGTAGGATTGCGTCACGGCCCCGCCATTGGTGCCGATCAGGCCGCCGACATCGTTGAAGCCCGCCGCGCCGTTGGCGCTGACGGCGCCGGTCGCGAAGGATTGCGAGACGGTGCCGTTGTTCTCTCCGATCAGGCCGCCGGTGGAGCTCGATCCGGTGCTGCCCCCGCCCGTGACCGCCACGTTCGCGACGGAGCGCGTCACCGGGCCGGAGCTGCTGCCGGCCAGGCCGCCGGTCGCGGTGAAGGACGCGGTGTTGGCGGTCGCATTGGCGACCGCTCCACTGACGTTTACCCCGAACAGGGTCGCGTTGCTGGCAAGACCCACCAAGCCGCCGACATAGCTGGCGCCGGTGCCGCCATAGGTGCTGCGGATATTGACGTTCGTGAGGTTCAGGTTCGCAATCGAGCCCCCGTTCACCGTCCCGAACAGGCCCACATACTGGTTCGGAGAGGTGATCGAGAGCCCGTTGATCGTGTGACCGAGGCCGTTGAACGCGCCGGTGAAGGGGATGTCCGCCCCGGCCTGAGTCGTGTTGAGCGGCCGCGTGAACGGGATGCCGGTGACATCGACGTTGGTGGCGAGGGCGTAGCGCCCGGCCGCCCCGGCCTGGGTGCTGAGGGCGCCGAGGAGCTCCGTCTGGCTGCCCAGGATCGTGTAGGGCAGGGTGTTGATCACCAGGGAGCGGGCGGTCGGCGGAACGGTTCCGGTGAACGAGGCGCTCGCGGTCGGAGCGAAGGTCAGCGTGCCGCCCGTGCCGCCCTGGTTGGTGTTGAGGACGAGGTCGCCGCTGCCGCTCACCGTCAGGTTCGCGTTCACCGCGATCGAGCGGTAGGCGCTCAACGTCAGCGTGGTGCGGGCCCCGCCGGCCCCGGTGCCCCAGGTCACGGGAGCCGCCACCGTGATGTCGCCCGCCTGCGTACCGGGGCTGCCCGCCCCACCTGTCGTCACCGTGACGTTGGCGGTGGCGAGCGCGTTCTGCAGGGTCGTGGCGTTGATCACCGAGTCGTTGCCCGTCGCGGCGAAGCCGGTCTGGTTCGCGTCGGTGCCGTTCGAGATGATGACGTTGTAGGGGTCGAGCAGCAGCGTGCCGAAGGCCCCGTTGGCGGCGGTGAGCACCGTCGTGCCGGTATAGGCCAGCTGCGCCTTGCCCGAGACCTCGGCCTGGCCGCCATCGCCGCTCTGCGTGCCGCCGGTCGCGCTGATCCGGCCCGCGAAATCCGTGAACCGGTCGGACCACAGCACGATGTCGCCGCCCTGGCCCGTCGTGCCGGCATTGGCGCTGATCGTGGTGGCCGCATCGACCGAGGTCGTGCTCGCCCGCTGCAGCGGGCCCTGGCCCTGGAAGCCGCCGCCGACGCGGATCGTGCCGCCCCCGGCCGTGCCGTCCGCGGTGAGGCTGGCGCCGGCCAGACGGATGGCGTCGCCGGTCACCGTGATCGTGCCGCCGCGCACCGGGCGCGTCGCCGCCTGGCCGGCGCCGGCCTGGCGCGTCGCCCCGCGCGCCGACGCGTTCAGGCGGCCCGAGACCGTGACCGTCCCGCCCTCGCCGCCGCCGAGCACGATCGCGCCGTTGCGCCCGCTGACGCTGCGCGCCTCGACGAGGCCCGAGAGGTTGATCGCGTTGCGCGCGGCATCGCGCGCGGTGGCCGCCTGCATCTCGACCCGCCCGCCCGTCGCGCTGATCCGGCCGCTGTGCCGGATCAGGGCCGCGTCCGAGCCGTCGCCCTTCGAGGGGACCGCCACCTGCAGGAAGCCGTCGCCCGACAGGTCGAGGGTGGCCTGCTCGCCCGCGCCGAGGCCGACCCGGCCCATCGGCACGCTGATCACGCCGCTGTTCTCGACCCGGCCGCCGAGCAGCGCCGCGTAGCCGCCCTGCTGGATCGCGATCGTGCCGGCGTTCGACACGGCGGCCGACTGGCCGCTGCCGCGGAAGATGCGCCGCCCGGCGACGAAGTCCTGGTCCGCGATGTCGAGCGAGGAGGCGACGAAGCCGCCGGCATTCACGCTGCCGGTCGGGGTGATGGCGATGCCGTTCGGGTTGACGAGATAGACCTGCCCGTTGGCGTTGATCTGGCCGGCGATGGTCGAGGTCGCCGAGCCGGTGACCCGGTTCAGCAGCGCCGAGGCGGCCGAGGGCTGGCTGATGTCGACGCGGGCGCCGGCGCCGACCGAGAAGCCCTGCCAGTTGACGATCGCGGTCGGCGTCGTCTGCTGGATGGTCATCTGGTTGGCCGAGGGCGTCGCGATGCCGACGCCGCCATAGACGGTGCTGGCCCCGTGCGGCAGCTCGCCGGCGACGAGGGCGGCGGGCTGGGTCAGGGCGGTGCCGGCCAGAAGCGCCTTGATCAGCGGTTTGCAGGTGCGGTTCATCGGGCGATCTCGGCGGGCGATCTCGGGAGGACGATGGGGCGGCGCGGCCGGCTCAGAAGCGGACCGAGCCGAGCACCGTGAAGCGGTTGGCGTCCGGCAGCGCGTCGTCGCGGAAGCGGCGGCCGAACTCGAGCGTCAGGGAGGTCAGCGTGCCGGTGGGCTCGGCCTGGCTGATCAGGCGCACGCCGAGGCCGACCGAGGAGACGTGCAGGCTCGCCCGCTCGACCGCGGTCGGGCGCTCCAGGTAGAGCGCGCCGGTGGCGCCGAACACGTAGGGCGCCACCGAGAGCGGCAGGCCCTCCGGGTTGGCGGCGAAGGGGGCCGAGAGCTCGCCGCGCACCAGCCAGCCGCTGTCGCCGCCGAGGCTGCCCGCGTCGAAGGTGGAGAGTTCCTGGAAGGAGGCGAAGCCGATCTGCTCGCTGCGCGGCAGCGCCTGGCCGAACGAGGTCTGGCCGCGGGCGTAGAGGGCCATCACCAGGGGATCGAACAGGGGCTGGGTGTAGCTCACCACGGCGTCGAACTTCTGGAACTCGGCATCGGCGCCGAGCCGCGAGAGCGGCAGGATCGGCGTGGCGTCGGCGGCGCTGCGCGCGCCGAGCCCGTCGAGCCCGAGCGAGAGCGTGGCGCTGCCGGCGAGCACGCCGCCATTCTCGAAGCGCAGGTCGCCGAGCCCGCTCAGGCGCAGGATGCGCAGCCGGTCGAGGCTGAGCGGGGCGAAGGCCGGCGCCACGTACAGGCCGAGCTCCTCGCGCGTCGCGTCGAAGGCGGCCTCGGAGTAGAAATTGGCCGTGCGGCTGCGCAGCCAGGGATAGCGCAGGCGGAAGGACAGGCGCTCGTAGTCGCTCGCCGTCTGCAGGTTGGCGAGCCGCGGCGCGGTCTGGCTCTTGGTCGCCTCGAAGTTGAAGGTCAGGCCATCGGTGCCGAGCGGCAGGATGAAGCCGCCCGCGAAGGTGCGCAGGCGCGGATAGTCGCCGAACGAGCCGCCGATGCCGTTGGCGTCGCTGCCGCTCGGATTGCCGAAGCTGCGGAAGTAGAGCGTCTCGCCATAGCCGAAGGCGGTGTTGACGTCGAAGCCGCCGCCGAGGGTGAAGCCGCCGAGCGGCCGGCCGACGGTGTTGTCGCCGCCGAAGAACCCGGTGACCGGCTTGTAGACCGCCTCGATGATCAGGTTCGTCGCGCCCTGGGCCGAGCTCGGCGCCAGCGTCGAGCGCAGGGCGGTGCCGGGGGTGTCGCCGGCGAGCAGCAGGCGGCGCTCGATCTCGCCGATCTGGAGGTCGCGCCGGCCGACCAGCGGCTCGAGCAGGAGGGCGACGCGGTCGCGCACCGGGTCGGGCACGTTCCGGAAGTCGATGCGGTCGATGTAGCCGGTGACGACCACGAGGCGCAGGCGCCCGCCGTTGCGCAGGGTCTGGGCCGGCAGGACGACGCGGGTGAGCACGGCGCCGGAGCGGATGATGGCCGCCTCGAGCTCGCGGGCGGCGACGAAGATCTCGGCGGCCGGGATCTGGCGCCCGGTCAGGCGGCTCTGCAGCGTCGCGACCTCGGCGGCGAAGGCCGGCGGCGCGTTCTCGACCGAGACGCCCGACAGGCGCACGCTCAGGCGCTCGGCGCCGGCGGGGGTTCCGAGGCCCGGCTGGCCGGAGAAGACGAGGCCGCCGCCGGCGCTCTGCTGGCCGGGGCGGAAGCTCGGCGGCGTGATCTGGCTGGCGGTCTGGGCGCCCGCGCCGCCGATGCCGAGCCCGCCGATCACCAGCCCGAACAGGGCCGTCCGCGCCAGGGCCGTGCCCGTCGCGAGCCCGTGGCGAGGGGAGAGCCGGGTCTCATGCATCCCGGGCGCCCGGCGCGTTCTTGCAGGAGGGAACATCGAGGTTTCCGTATTCAAGGCGAGCCGGCATTGAAGGACATCCGGTTACGGATCGACGAACCGGGCGTTTTCTTCGTCTGCCGGCGCATGACAGTACAGTCGATGTCCGTCGTAATCGTGTGCGTGCTGTCCGGCACGCAGATTCCGTCGGACACCGTCGGTCCTGGGTCATGCGCTGCGAAATATAGATGATGCGCGCGGCCTGATGTACCGCACTTCTCGCACAATTTCGGATTGAACCGGGCCGGTACTGATTGAATCCGGGCCGTGTGCCCAATTCGCCACAACCCTAAGGTCGGCTACACGGTGCCCAGTCGACCTCATTGCTGCACCCGGGCCCGCGCGTCATCGCTCATTTGGGGGAGAGCGGGCGTCCGAGACCGGCCGATCCCGCAGCGGCGCGCTGCCTGAGCTGCGGCGGCGCCTCCTCACGGGGCGGGCTTCGTCTCCGTCCCGGCCCCTTGCCCGGCCCCTGGCTCGGTGCCGGTCTCGGGGTCGTCCTCCCGGTAGAGGCTGCCCCATTCGGCCTGCCACAGGCCGTCGGGATCGATCACCACCATCGGCACTTGGAAGTCGTTGGCGAACTTGATCGCCGCCCGGAAGGCCTCCTTCAGGGGCATCTCGGCGCTGCGGAAGCCCTTCGGGAGGCGCCCGCCGCTGGCCGAGGCCGGGCAGGTGAGGGTGCCGGACTGCTTCTCGCCGTCCCGCGCCAGCGTCAGCGCCAGGGCGTCGGCGGGCGGTTCGTCGACCTGTTCGAAACGGTTGGGCACGGCGCGTCTCCAGGTTCAGCATCCGGCGGGACAATCGGACGGGCCCCGGCCCGGATGCGGCCGGGGCGGCCGCCGTCAGGCGTCGGGCGCGGGATCGCCGGCCTGCGGCCCGCCATCCTGCACCGCGTAGGCGAAGGCCCCGTCCGCGACGGTCACGGCGATCGCGGCGACCGGCCGGCCCTCGAGGGCGCGGTTGAGCAATTCCCGCGACAGCTCGGGCAGCAGCGTGTTCGTGACGATGTTGTCGATCATCCGCCCGCCCGAATCGGGGTCGTTGCAGAGCGAGACGATGTGCGCGACCACCGCCGCGTCGTAGGCGAAGGCCGCGTCGTGGTTCTCGCGGATGCGGCGGCCGATGCGGTCGAGCTGGAGGCGGACGATGCCGCCGAGCATGTCGGGCGAGAGCGGGAAATAGGGGATCGTGACGATGCGCCCGAGCAGCGCCGGGGGGAAGACCTTCAGGAGCTGCGGGCGCAGGGCGACGGCGAGCGCCTCCGGGTCGCTCGCATAGGCGGGGTCCTGCGCGAGCTGCACGATCGTGTCGGTGCCGACGTTGGAGGTCAGGATGATCAGGGTGTTCTTGAAGTCGATCCGCCGGCCGGTGCCGTCCTCCATCACGCCCTTGTCGAAGACCTGGAAGAAGATCTCGTGCACGTCCGCGTGGGCCTTCTCGACCTCGTCGAGCAGGATCACGCTGTAGGGCCGGCGCCGGACCGCCTCGGTCAGGCGCCCGCCCTCGCCGTAGCCGACATAGCCGGGCGGCGCGCCCTTGAGGGTCGAGACGGTGTGCGCCTCCTGGAACTCGCTCATGTTGATGGTGATCATGTTCTGCTCGCCCCCGTAGAGGGCCTCGGCGAGCGCCAGCGCCGTCTCGGTCTTGCCGACGCCGGAGGGGCCGCAGAGCATGAACACGCCGATCGGCTTGTTCGGGTTGTCGAGCTTGGCCCGGTTGGTCTCGATGCGCTTGGCGATCATCGCGAGCCCGTGCGACTGGCCGACCACGCGCCGGTTCAGGATTTCCGGCAGGCGCAGCACCGTCTCGATCTCGTCGCGCACCATCCGGCCGACCGGGATCCCGGTCCAGTCGGAGACGACGGAGGCGACCGCCTGCTCGTCGACATGGTCGTAGATCATCCGCGCCTCGGGCTCGATCGCCTCCAGGGTGGCGGCCTTGGCCCGCAGCGCCGTGCGCCGCTCATCGGCGCTCTCGGGCACCTGCGGGGGCGGCGCCGCCTCGCCCTCCAGGTCCGCGCCGACCGGCCCGGCGGCCTCGGGCGCCGCGGCTGGGGCGGCGGGCCCGTCCGCCTGCTTCGCCAGGGCGGCGCGCAGGGCGCGGATCTCCGTGACGAGGCCGGTCTCCTCGGCCCAGGCCGCCTCGAGCCGGGCGAGCTTGTCCCCGAGATCGGCGATCTCGCCGTCGAGGCCCGCGAGCCGCGTGGGATCGTCGAGGCCGAGATCGCGGTCGGCCGACAACGCCGCGCGCTCGCTCTCCTTGGCGCGGATCGCGGCGCGGGTATCGGCGATCGCGGCGGGCACGGCGGTCTGGCTGATCGCGACCCGGGCGCTCGCGGTGTCGAGCAGGCTCACCGCCTTGTCGGGGAGCTGGCGGGCCGGGATGTAGCGGTGCGAGAGGTTGACCGCCGCGACCACGGCCGCGTCCGAGATGCGCACGCCGTGATGCGCCTCCATCGGCGCGAGCAGGCCGCGCAGCATGTCGGCGGCCTGGAGGATGCCCGGCTCGCCGACCTGGATCGGCTGGAACCGGCGGGTCAGCGCCGGATCCTTCTCGAAATACTGGCGGTATTCGGCCCAGGTGGTGGCCGCGATGGTCTTGAGGGTGCCCCGCGCCAGCGCCGGCTTGAGCAGGTTGGCGGCGTCCCCCGTGCCGGCCTGGCCGCCCGCGCCGATCAGGGTGTGGGCCTCGTCGATGAACAGGATGATGGGCTTCGGCGAGGACTGGACCTGGTCGATGACCGAGCGCAGGCGCTGCTCGAACTCGCCCTTCATCGAGGCCCCGGCCTGCATCAGGCCGATATCGAGGGCGTGCAGCCGCACCTCGCGCAAGGCGGGCGGCACCGCGCCCGCGGCGATGGCCTGGGCGAAGCCCTCGACCACCGCGGTCTTGCCGACGCCGGCCTCGCCGGTGAGGATCGGGTTGTTCTGGCGGCGGCGCATCAGCACGTCGATGAGCTGGCGGATCTCCTCGTCGCGCCCGCGCACCGGGTCCATCTCGCCAGCCTGCGCCTTGGCGGTGAGGTCCTGGGAGAAGCGGTCGAGGGCGGTCTGGCCCTTCTGCGCCGCGGCGGCCGGGGTGCCCGCCGCGACCGGCCCGGCCCCGTCCATCGGCCGGAGGTTCTCCTCGTCGGAGCGCGCCCAGACCGAGCGGTGCTCGCTCATCAGGGTGTCGACCGGGATCCGGCCGAACTCGGGCGACAGGCCGAGGAGCGCGCGGCGCAGCTCGTTCGACTTGAGGGCGCCGATCAGCAGGTGCCCGGAGCGGATCTGGGTCTCCCCGAACAGCAGGGTGGCGTAGTGCCAGCCGCGGTCGAGCAGGTCGACGATGTGGTTCGAGACCGCGGGCATCTCGGTCTCGTTGCGCCGCAGGGCATCGACCGCCTTGGCGAGGTCGGCGGCCAGCCGCCCGCGGTCGAGCTTGTAGGCGTCGGCGGTGAGGGCGAGGTCGGAGGCGTCCTGCCCGTGCAGGCAGGCCAGCCAGTGGGCGAGCTCGACGTGACGGTGCCCGGCCGAGCGGGCCTGGCGCAGGGCCTGGATGAAGGCGTCGTAGCCGACCCGGTTGAGCTTGCCCGTGACGGTCTCGAGGCTGATGTCGCTCACGATGCACTCCCTACGCGCTGGCTCGCGCGACCGACCCGCTCGGCTGGATGGAAGCGGGCGTCGCGCCGGTGGGAGCCGCCGGACGCGTCGGCCCCGCTGGCGACCCAGCTGGTGTAGCCGAGGCGCCCGGACGTCCCGAGGCGCAGCGGCTCGACGGCGGCGACCGGCAGGGCCAGCTCCACGTCCCAGTCGAGCTCGTCGCCGAGGTAGAAGAACACGATGTCGGCGAGCATCCGGCAGCGTTCGCCGCCCGGCAGAAGCCGCTCGTAGGCGGGCAGATCCGCCGCGTAGATGCGCAGGCGGATGCGGTCCTCGACGGAGAACACGCTCTTGCCGAGGAGCAGGTCCTGCCCGAGGCGGGCATTGGCGCGGCCGAGGCGGGAGCGGTCGGCCGGCTCGAATTCGAGGAAGGTGCCGACGAATTCCTCGACCTCCGCCGTGACGCCGAGGAGGCCCGACAGGGCGTTGCGCAGGCGCGAGCCCGAGCGGGCGGCCGGGGCGAGCAGGCCCGCGAAGGCGATCTTGCCGGCATCCGGCACGGCATCGAGGTCGCGGAAGACCGGCGAGCCCAGCCCGATCGCGGCCCCGACATAGCTCTCGAAGCGGTCGGCCGCCGGGTGCTCGTGCTGGGCGATCGGGCGGGCATCCGCCCAGGCGCGGTAGAAGAGCTGCAGGAAGCGGTGGTTGATCACGTCGAGGAAGCGCGGCAGCGCGTCGTCGCGCTCCAGCAGCCAGCCATAGGCCTCGTCGGTGGTGGCGAGGGGCAGCGCGCCCTGCGGCCCGAGCAGCCCGAGGAAGCGCACGAACAGGCGCAGCCGCTCCGCCCCGTCGCGGTCCGCCGCGCCGATGGTGGAGGCGGGGAAGTCGAGGAAGGGGTTCTGCCCCAGCGTGACGCTGTCCTCGCGCCGGCTCGCGCTGTCGCCGATCCGGGGGCGGTCGGGGAAGCTGCGCTCGATCCGGCGCAGGGTCGCGAGCAGGTCGTGGGCCCAGGGCTCCGCGAGGAGGCGGTCGGCGAAGCTCACAGCAGCCTCCGCCCACCCGCCCGCGGGGGCCCGCGCAGGATCTCGCCCCGCTCCACGGTGCGGATCACCGTCTGGGTGAAGTGGTTGAGCGAGGCGTACTCGGCGAGGAAGCGGTCGAGGATCGCCCCGAGCAGGTAGGGGCCCGTGCCCTCGAAGGCCTTGTCGTCGAGGGTCACGGTCACCTCGGTGCCGCGCGCCGTGCCGGTGCCGATGCGCTGGCGCAGGCGCCGCACCACGGGGCGGCTGTCGACGCTGCGCAGGCCGCGGATGCGCCGCTCGACGGCGCTGTCCGAGAGGTCGGCGAACAGCATCAGCGCCTCGCGCAGGGCGGCGGCGCCCCGTCCCGCCCCCGCCTCGACGAGGCCGAGGCGGTTCAGGCTGAGCAGGCTGATCAGCCGCCAGGAGACGGTGCCGGTGAACAGGGTCTCGGAGCGGCCGTGGCGCTGCGCCACCACCGGCTCGCGCGGGCGGGTCGGCCCGGCGACGCAGACCACGTCGAGGGCCTGGTCGTCGGCGAGGCGGAAATCGGCCCCCGCCTCGCCGACGGGCAGGAGATCGGGCAGGTGCCGGTTCGAGCAGAGGGCGCGCACGCTGAGCTCGGCGACCGCGCTCTCGTCGTCGAGCCCCGCGGGCTCGATCAGGGACAGGAACAGGTCGGTGCCCGTGTAGTCGGAGGCGGTGCCGAAGTGCCGCTCCTTGCTCGTGCGCCGCCGGGGCATGCGCCGCACGGTGTAGAACAGGCCGGTGGCCGCCGACGCGTCCGGCGGCGCGTAGAGGGGCTGGACCGGGATCTTGCCCGGGCGCCCGGGCTGGTGGGCGTAGACCTGCAGGATCCGGTGCGGCTCGAAATCGAGGGTGCGGCTGCGGTCGGGCACGAGATGGTACTCGTGCTGGTTCGCGCGCACCGCGACCCGGTCGAGGCTCATCTCGAACAGGTTGACCGCCGGGACGGCGTAGAGGGCGAAGGCGTCCGGCCGCACGGCCGAGCCCAGCCGCGGGCTCGCCTCGTCGAAGCAGAACACGATGTCGAGGCTGCGCGCGCGCACCGCCTGGAGCGCGCGGTGCAGCCGGGTCAGCCGGAAGCCGAGGAACTTGCGCGGGAAGGCGAAGTATTCGCGCAGCAGGTCGAAGCCGTCGAACAGCCGGTCGTCCTTCGGGATCAGGGCCTCGCCCGGGCCGAACCCGACCGGCTCCAGGGTGTCGACGGGCAGGGCGGCGAGCACCGGATCGCCGAAGGCATCGAGGTAGCGCAGGTAGATCCCCGTGCAGTCGGCGAAGACCTGCTCGTAGATCGCGACCGCCTCGGCCTCCGGCCCGACCAGATGGACCGGCAGCGTGTCGAGGGCGCAGCCCGCGAACCAGGTCTCGGGATCCGCCGCCCGGCCTGCCCCTTGTCCTGCCCCTTGCCCCGCCGCCTCGTCCTCGGCGGCGCCGGTGCGGTGCACGAGAGTCAGCCGCAGGCCCGCCACGACGTCGCTGCCGCCGATGCCGAGCGCCTGGAGGGGGCCGGGATGGCTGAAATACTCCGCCGCCGCGATGTCGAAGGGCCAGAGCCGCAGGTCGTCGGTCGTCCGGAAGCGGCAGGCGATCTGGCGCTCCCGCTCGCGATAGGTCGCATCGAGATGGGCGCCGCGCGGGATCCGGGGGCCGTCGCGGAGCGCCGGATCGCCGAAGGCGGGCTTCACCTTCGCGAGCAGCACGGAGGGCGTCGGGGCGAGGTAGTTCGGGACGAGCTGTTCGAGGAGGTTCTGGGTGAATTCCGGGAATTCGTGCTTGATCTTGAGCTGGACCCGGGCGGCCAGGAAGGCGGCGCCCTCGAGAAGCCCCGTGATCAGCGGATCGCCCTGGCCGTCGAGAAGGCCGCCGAGGCGCTCGGCGATGCCGGGATATTCCTCGGCGAAGTCGCGCGCGTGCTCGCGCAGGAAGCCGAGCTCCCGGTTGTAGAGATCGAGGAACTCGCGGTTCACCGGGCGCCCCCCGATCCACCCATTCCCCGCCCGGTCGTCCCTGGATCGGTCGTCCCTGGCCCGCTCATCGCTGCGCGACCCGGATGCGGCCGGTATCGCGCTCGAGATCGGCGACGAACTCCACGGGGACGTTGAGCGGGTCGGCCCGGATCTCGGCCCGCACGAGGAAGCGCAGCTTCAGCTCGGCCGGATCGACCGTGGTGTCGCGGCGCGCCGTGATCGATCCCGATGCGAGGCGCGGCTCGAAGCTGCGCAGGGCCGCCTCGATCTCGGCGGCGATGCCGTCCACGCCGCCCTCGTCGATCGTCATCCGGGCGATGTTGACGAAGCCGTGGTTCAGGATCGAGCGGCGGATCTCGGGGAAGGCGTCGAGGTCGAGGTCGGCGGCGAGGTGGACCGCGTTCATCAGCCGCTCGAGATCGCGCGCGACGCTGCGCTGCAGGTCGGCCGCGCCGACCGCGATGCGCGGGCTGGTCCGGCGCCCGGCGACGATGCGGCCGCCCTCCTCGTCGCGGATGTCGAGGCGCAGCCGGGCGTCCCGGTCGCGGTTGGCCGCCCGGAACACCTCGATCAGCGGATTGCGGACGCGTCCCGCATCGGCCCTGGCGGCCATGTCCTCGCTCCTGAACGCGCCATGTCCCGCGGCGGGACGGGATGGCCCTGTACGGGGAGGGCGCCGTCGCCGCCTCGCGGCGGCCGGCGCCCCCCCTTTGGATGTCGAGACGGGAGCCGCCGCCCTGGAGCGCCCTCAAGCCGAAGTGGATACCGGTTCGGCGACAGAGAGTGCGTGAAGACAACGGCTCCGGGGCGAGCGCCCGACGGGCGCGCGCCCCGAGCCTGCGGCGGCGCTCAGCCGGCGACGTTCTTGGCGATGTGCCACTTGTGCTCGGTCTCGGCGCCCTTGCTGCCGTCGGCGTTCTGGACGGCGTACTTCACGTGGAAGGTGCCGAAGTTCAGCGTCACGTTCTCCGTGAGCCGGTCCTCGCCGCCCGAGCCGCCGAGGGAGACGTGGGTGACGATGATGTCCTCGAGGTCCACGGTGAGGTACTCGAGCGGCTTCTCGCCGGCCTTGCGGACGATGAGCTTGCCCTTCTTGATGTGCTTGCCGTTGCAGCAGTGCTGGAACAGCGTCGCGCTCGACTTGTCGATGTACTTGGTGATGCTCAGGTCCTGAACGCTGACCTTGCCCGCTCCCGAGCCCGATCCGCCATGCGTGGTGCCCGACTGGGCGGCGCCCCACGACCAGGCGAGAACGTCGATCTCGTCCTTGTATTTGTGATCCTGGGACTCGCCCTTGATCCCGTCCAGCTTGAGGAAAATATCAACGGCCATGGCTGCATCCTTTATCGCGTTGTCGTCTTTGTTATCGCGTCGACACAACAGATGGTAGCAGCGGCTTGGGTCGCGGATGCTTCCGGCCGCCGGTCGGATCGGGATCTTCGAGGCCACATCGAAGACGTGTTGAAAATCCCTATCCGGAATTCAAGAGGATTTTCCGACAAAACGCGGTGTGAAACATCACGTTCTGGGCCGGTTTTTTCCGGGATACCGATTTGGGGCACCCGTACCGGCCGCTTTTTCTGTTCAGTCCGCGGCCGGGGCCCCGTCCGTGACATCGCTCCGGGGCCGGAGCGACCGCCTTCCGGGCTGGTCCCCGGACGCTACTGCTTCGGCGCCGGAAGCCTGGAGACGAGGCTCATGCCGATATCCATGCCTTCGAGCTGGTAGTGCGGCCGCAGGTAGAACTTCGCGGCGTAGTATCCCGGGTTCTCCTCGTCGGCGAAGATGTCGACCCGGGCGGCGGAGAGGGGCTTGCGGGCCTTGGTCTGCTCGCTCGAATTGGTCGGGTCGCCGTCGACGTACTCGTTGATCCACTCCTGGAGCCAGCGCGTGAGCTGGTCCTTCTCCTTGGTGGCGCCGATCTTGTCGCGCACCATGCACTTCAGGTAATGGGCGAAGCGCGACACGGCGAACATGTAGGGCAGCCGCGACGACAGGTTGTCGGATGCGGTCGCCTCGACGCCCTTCTCACCGAAATACTGCTTCGGCTTGTACAGCGACTGGGCGCCGATGAAGGCGGCCTTGTCGGTGTTCTTGCGGTGGATCAGCGGGATCAGGCCCGACTTGGCGAGTTCCGCCTCGCGCCGGTCGCTGATCGCGATCTCGGTCGGGCATTTCAGGTCGACGCCGCCATCGTCGGTCGGGAAGGTGTGGCAGGGCAGGTTGATCACCTCGCCGCCCGACTGCACGCCGCGGATCCGCACGGTCCAGCCGCAATCCTTGTAGGCCCGGTTGATGTTCACCGCCATGGCGTAGGCGGCGTTCATCCAGGCGTACTTCTCGCCGGCATGGCCGTCGGTATCCTCCTCGAAGGCGAATTCCTCGACCGGCTCGGTCTTGGCGCCGTAGGGGACCCGCGCCAGCACCCGCGGCATGCACAGGCCGACATAGCGCGAATCGGGCAGGTCGCGCAGGCTCTTCCACTGGGCGTAGTCGGGCGTGTCGAAGATCTTGCCGAGGTCGCGCGGATTGGCGAGCTCGGTGAAGGCGTCCATGCCGAGCAGCGTCGGCTCCGCGGCGGCGAAGAACGGCGCGTGGGCGGCGCTGGCGATCTTGCCGAGCTCGCGCAGCAGCTGCACGTCCTGCGGCAGGTGGCTGAAGTAGTAGTCCGAGATCAGGCAGCCATAGGGCTCGCCGCCGAGCTGGCCGAACTCGGCCTCGTAGACCTTCTTGAACAGCGGGCTCTGGTCCCAGCGCGCCCCGGGAAAGAGACGCAGGTTCTTGAACAGCTCCTGCTTGGAGACGTTCATGACCTTGATCTTCAGGGTCGTATCCGTCTCCGAGTTGAAGACGAGGTAGTTCAGCCCCCGCCACGCGCTCTCGATCTTCTGGAACTCGGGCGCATGGATGATCTCGTTGACCTGCGCGGTCAGCTTCTCGTCGATGCGGGCGATCATCTCCTCGATCGTGTCGAGGACGTCGTCCTTGATCAGCGAGGTATCCGACAGCGCCTCCCGGATCAGGGTGCCGACGGCGTTCTCCACCTCCGTCGCCGCCCGCTCGGTGCGGGGCTTGAAGCTCTGCTTCAAGAGGTCCGCGAACTCGCTCGCCTCCGCCGTCTGATGTCCGGCGGACGCGGCGCCTTGCGCGAGCTCAGTACTTTCCGCGGCCATCGATGCGCCTCTCAGGTCAGGATTGGAGCGGGGCGGGGCGAGGCCCGAGCCTTACGGCTCGGACGGCTCGGGCTTGTCGGAGGGGGCGGCGAGACGCGCCTTCAGCGCCTCCATCAGCGCCGGGTCCTTCAGGAGCGCCTTGATCTGGTCGCTCGCGGCGACCTTGCCGTCCATGTAGCGGAGCAGGTTCGAGAGCTGCTCGCGCGCCTCGAGCAGGCTGGCGAGGGCCGGAACCTGCCGGGCGACCGCGGCGGGACCGAAATCGTCCATCTTCTTGAAGTGCAGTTCGACCGACATCTTGTTGGCCTCGTCGCCCGAGAGCCGGTCCTTGACGTTGAAGCGCATGCCCGGATCGATCGCGGCCATGCGCTGCTCGAAATTGTCCATGTCGAATTCGAGGAACTTGCGGTCGGCGACGTCGGGCTTCTCCACCGTCGAGGCGTTGCCGGAGAGGTCCGACATCACGCCCATCACGAAGGGCAGCTCGACCTTGCGCTCGGCGTCGTAGGGATCTTCGTAGGTGATGTGGACGCGCGGCGGCCGGTTGCGCTTGATGAATTTGTGGCTCGAATCGGCCATGTGAGCAGCCCTCCCGTAGAATCCATGTGGAGGCGCACAGGTTGCCTCAGGCAACCCGGTACGCAGATTCTCTACACAGCGCGTGCCCTACGTCGCAGGCAGCAACCCAACAAATTTTCTCAGTGCACGCAAGAGGCAATTTCGGCCGGACTCTGTGTTTTCCAGTAGACGAACGCGTCTCTGAGGGCAGGAATTTTCGCATAGGTTGCCGTGTGACTGTCTGTATCGCCTATGCTGCGAGACCGAATTGGGCGGTATCTTTATAGGTGGCTCGCGGCCGCGCCCTGGAAGCCGAATTGTCGCGAGATGACGCGTGATCTCCCCGGTCCATCCCGGGTAAAAGATCTGCCGGTTACTTCACGATCACTCGGTCTCGCCTGCGGGCAGGACATCCTTGAGGATGGCGAGAAAGTCCCGGTCGGCGAAACCCGCCGCCTTCTCGAGGAGGAGCGGGATCGGGCTGGCCGGCTCCGCCCGCCGGAAATGGCTCCCGACCTCGCGCAGCAGCGCGACGGCCTCCGCCCGCGTCGCCGCGCGGAAGGCCGGCTCGGGGGCGGCCTCGGCCCCGGCGGCCTCCGCGTCCCCGCTCCCGGGCGTCTCGGCGGGCGCGTCCCAGGCCTCCGCCGCGTCGGCCTGCTCGTCCGGGACGGCGGCGAGCTGGTCGAAGGTCAGGCGCAGCCCGCGATTCGCGCCGATGACGATGGCCGCGGCCGCCGCCTGCTCCGGCATCAGGATCCGCATCACGTCGAGGAAGGACTTGCCGACGAGCATCTGGGCCTGCCGCACCAGCACCTCGGCCGGGCTCGACGGCTCGTGTGCGCGCAGATAGGCCGCCGCCGCGGCCAGGGCCGCCGAGGCCTGGGCGGTGGTCGCGATCGCGCCGGCCGGCCGGACGGGGGCCGCGGACGCCGCCTGCACGGGCGCCTCGCCGGAGCCGCCGGGCGAAGCGGCGCCGGTCTCCGAGGCGGTCGCCGGCGCGGCCTCCGGGGCGGCCGCCGCGCCGAGGAAGGCCCGGATGCGCCCGACGAGGCCGCTCAGCCGCTCGAGGACCACGGCGTTGCCGTAGCCCGCCCGCGCCAGGGTGAGCGCGCCGATCCGGTCGGCGGCCTCGGCGATCGTCGCGAGCGCCTCCTGGATCGGCTTCAGCGCCTCCGGCTCGGCCTCGGCCAGGACGCGCTCGATCGCGCCGCGGTCCGGGCCCGGGTCGCCGTTGCGCGGCGGCACCTCGCCATCGGCCACCATGACGGTGCGGAAGCTGATCGGCCCGTGCCGCCGGCTCTGGACCAGCGGGACGTGCTGGAGCGGCAGGACGACGGTCGGCACGTCGTCGAGGGCGTGGAGCACCGCCGCGCGCAGGTCGTAGCTCCCGTCCTCGCCGCGCGGATGCACTGCCTCCCACTGGGTCTCCAAGAGTCCCGCAACGGCCACGAGCACCTGCCCGAACCCGCGCAGGTCGCGGTCGAGCATCGCCAGCCGCGCGAGCAGCGTCAGGAGCCTCAGGTCGCGCGTCCGGTCGAGCAGGGCGAGGAGCCGCTTCGACTCGCGCCCGAAATCGATCGTGGAGCGGTCGAAGACCTGCTGGTTGCCCTCGTCGTCCCGGCTGAAGAAGGCCGAGGGAAGCTGGGCCTCGACATGCGCGAGGCCGTTGAGGAAGTCGAGGTCGGCCGCCTCGTCGAGATCCTCGCCGCAGGGCAGGTCCGCGCCGAGCGGCTCGACCAGTCGGGTCGCGTCGAGATCGAGCGCCACGGTGCGCGGAGGCCTAGTCGGTCTTCAGGCGCGTCTCGACCCGCCGGTTCTGGCTGGAGAGCGGGTCCTGAACCAGCGGCTTCTGCTTGCCGTAGCCCTTCGCCTCGATCCGCGCATCCGAGACGCCGTGCGTCTTCAGGAAATCGACCACGGAGCGCGCCCGCCGCATCGAGAGATCGAGGTTGAAGGCGTCGCTGCCCATCCCGTCCGTATGCCCCTCGACCACGAACTGGGCGTTGGACAGGGCCGGATCGTTGAGGGCGCGCGCGAACTCGTCGAGGTTCTGGCGGGCGGCCGGGGTGAGGTTGGCCGAGTTGTAGTCGAAGTTCACCCGCAGGTCGAAGCCGTCGACCGGTTTGGAGCGGTCCTGGACCGCCTTCCCGCACTCGCTCTCGGTGCCGATGCAGAGCGCCCGGGTCCCGCCGAGCCCGGGCTGAGTCGCGGGCGCGAAATGCGCGACGATGTCCGACGCCTTGTAGGCAGGGTCGGCCTGCGCGCCGGTCGCTGCGGCGAGGGCGAGCGGCGCGAGAAAGGCGAAGTGCCGGACCGAGTGTCTCATGAGGATAGATCTTGACAACGGCAATGGCGGGTTGACGATTCTCGGATCGCGCGAGAAATGATCTAGCGCGAACAGAGTCGGAAAGCTAGCGCGGATCAGATTGTGGCCGACGGCAATTACACAGGCTCCTCGCAGCAAGGTCGTGTGGCTGAACTTGTCACATCGGCAGGGCGTGACAAGTTTGTCCTTGTCCATTTCGAGGCCGACGAAGGCTTGAGTACACTGTTCGAGTACAGAATCGATACGCTGTGCGACGATCAGAATTTCAACTTTGACAGTGTGCTTGGCAAGAACGCTCACGTTCGATTTCGGTCCTACGATGGGATCGACCGTTACTACAGCGGCATCGTCGTCGATGCGCAGTGGACCGGCGTTCAGCAGGATGCCAACGCCTATCGGCTGACCCTGCGGCCCTGGCTGTGGCTGCTCGGGCGGCGTGCCGATTGCCGCATCTTCAAGGACAAATCCGTCATCGACATCGTCGAGGATGTGTTCAAGAAGGCTGGATTCAGTGATTTCGAAGTCAAGGCGAATCGCGGTGATTATGACAAGATCGAATATTGCGTGCAATATCGTGAGAGTGACCTGAATTTCGTCAATCGTCTGCTTGAGGAATGGGGAATCTATACGTTCCATGAGCACAGTGCGGGCAAGCACAAGCTGGTGCTCGCCGATTCGCGCTCGTGCCACCGTCCGGTCAAGGCGGGCGGCGGCACCATCCCGTTCATCCCGGTCGCCGGCCAGGACCGGCGCGAGCGCGAGCATCTCTCGGCCTGGCGCTCGGCCCGCAATGTCCGCACGGGGACCTTCGCCACGAACGACTTCGACTACATGAAGCCCGCGGCCAATCTGAAGGCCGATGCCCGCGGCTCCGAACGCTACGAGAAGGCGAGCTTCGAGGCCTACGATTTCCCGGGCCGCTACACCGAGCAGGGCCTCGGCAAGAAGCGCGCGAAGGTGCGGCTTGAGGCGGACCAGGCGCTCGATCACCGTCGCGGCGCCGTCGGGGATGCGGCGAGCCTGTTTCCGGGCAGCCTCGTGACCATCCAGAAGCACCCCGCCGACGACGGCCAGTACCTCGTCGTCTCGGCGCGCCACGTCATCAGCCCGGAGGCCTACCGCAGCGGCGCCGGCGCGGATCCGGGTGACGTCTACAAGGGCATCTACGAGTTGCAGCCCGTCGACCGCCCCTACCGCGCGCCCCTCGTCACCCCCCGGCCGCAGGTCCACGGTCCGCAGACCGCCATCGTCACCACGCGCAAGGGCAAGGAGAGCGAGGAGATCGACGTCGACGAGGAGGGGCGCATCTTCGTGCAGTTCCACTGGAACCGGGACAAGGACAAGATCTCGCGGCCCGTGCGCGTGGCGCAGATGTGGTCCGGCAAGTCCTGGGGCTTCCAGGTCATCCCGCGGGTCGGGCAGGAGGTCGTGGTGCAGTTCCTCGAGGGTGATCCCGACCAGCCGCTCGTGGTCGGGACGGTCTACAACAAGGACTATCCCTATCCCTTCAAGCTCCCCGACGAGAAGACGGTCTCCGGCATCAAGTCGGATTCGACCAAAGGCCACGGCGGCTACAACCAGCTCACCTTCGACGACAAGAAGTCTTCTGAGAAGATCAATCTCCGGGCCGAGAAGGACCTCGATTCCGTTGTCCGCCATGCCGAGACGCGCGAGATCGGCGTCGCCTTCGAGACGCCCAGCGGCTCGCCCTCGCGCTCGACGGTGATCAAGAACGGGGACGACAGCTTCAAGGTCGAGAGCGGCAACTAGAAGTCGGTCGTCGCCCAGGAGGTCCACATCAAGGCAGGAACGAAGGTCGTGATCGAGTGCGGCACGAGCAAGATCACCATGGATCCGGCCTCGATCACCATCGAGGCCGGCAAGATCACGCTGCAGGGGACGGCGCTGATCGAGGAGAAGGCGCCCCTCATCACCCTCAACTGAGGGGCCTCCTGTGACGGGAACCCGCTTCAGCACCGCCCGGGACCTCTACGCCGCGTTCCCGAGCACGGAGCGCGACATCCATGCGGGCCCGACCGACGAGCCGCCGCTGATCTTCCTGCAGCGGCTGCGGCAGAGCGAGACGCCGGAGGACGCCGTCAGCTTCCTGGCCTACGCCCTCGGACGGCGCGAGGGGGTCTGGTGGGCGGCCCAGAGCGTGCGCCTGCTCTGCCGGATCGCGATCGGGCAGGAGGACGGGCCGCTCCAGGCCGCCGAATCCTGGGTCCGCGACCCGGACGACCTGCGCCAGCGCGAGGCCTTGCGCCTCGGCATGACGGGCAACCACCGCCTGGCCACGCCCTGGGTGGCGCTCGCGGCGGGCTGGTCCGGGGGCAATGTCGGTCCGAGCGCGCAGGCGGTGGTCCAGGCGACGCCGGAGATGACCCCGAAGGCGGTGCGCACCGCGATCCTCGTGGCCCTGGCCACGGTGAGCGCCCGCGACCGCGCGAGCCGGCTCCAGGCCTGCATCGACATCGGCGTGCCGCTGATGCGCCGGGCGGAGGGGTGAGCGACCGGCGCGCGACGCCGCGGCCGGTATTTTCCCCGCCGAGCCAAGGGCTTGACGGAGATCCCGGTGGAGACCCAAGACTCGTGTCCGGCGCCTCCCGGGCGCACCGGCCCGTGGCCTCAGCCGGGGTGCCGGAGCGCGGCATCCGGGCGTGCGCCCGGGTTCTGCCGGGGTTCTGCCAGAGAGACGGATGATGACGCTCACTCTGACGATCGAGAACTTCACCGTCCTGCCCGATGCGGGCCCGCTGAGCATCAGCCTGTCGGGGCGGCGCGGCATCGATATCGGCCGCGACCAGTATCTCGACTGGACATTGCCCGATCCCGACCGGGTGATCTCGGGCAAGCATGCCGAGATCCGCCATCGCGACGGGGGCTACTGGCTGCAGGACGTGTCCCGCAACGGCACCTTCCTGAACCGCAATCCGCAGCGCCTGCAGGAGGCCTGCCGGCTCAAGGACGGGGACCGGATCCAGATCGGCCAGTACGTCATCCTGGTTCAGATCGCGGGTGCGGCGGCCCCGGCGGAGGCGCCGCCGGCCCTGCCGCCGGCCGACCCGCGCGATTACTGGGACCTGCCCGGCGAGGCGCCGCCGGTTCCGAGCCACAGCCTGAGGCCGGCCTCGGCGCTGCGCCCGGTTCGGCCGGATTTCATCGACTGGGCGGTCGACATGCCGGGCCATCCCGGCCCGGCCGGCTCCCCCCGGCCCGAGCCGCCGCGGGAGATGGACTGGGCGCGGGCGGCACCCCCCACTCCCCCGCCTCCCACCGCGCCGATGCCGACGCCGCGTCGGCCCGCCGAGACGCCGCACGCCTTCGATCCGCCCTTGGGCGCGCCACCGCCTTTCGCCGCGCCACCCGTCGCCGCGCCGCCCTTCGCTGCGCCGCCCTTGGCGCCGTCGCCCCCGGCCGAGCCCCTCCCGCCCGCCGCGCCTCCGGCCGCCCTGCCCGACAGCCCCTGGAACGTGCCCGATGCGGGACGGCCCGCGCGGCCGCCCGAGAGCACGCCAGGGGAGCGCGCGCCGCGGGACTCCGCGCCGCGGGGGGCGGAGGCGCCGGCGCGCGCGCCCCTGGACGGCGACGAATTCGTCCGGCGCTTCGCGGCGGGCCTCGGGATCCCGCCGGAGATCCTCGGCTGGCAGGATCCGGGGGACCTCGCCGAGGAGGCGGGCAGGCTGCTGCGCCTGAGCGCGGACAACGTGAAGCAGTTGCTCGCTGCCCGCACCGAGTCGAAGCGCGTCGCCAAGGCCGCGAGCCAGACCACCATCCAGGCGCTCGACAACAACCCGCTGAAGTTCTCGCCGACCGTCGACGATGCCCTGCGCATCATGCTGGGGCGCCCGTCGAGCGGGTTCCTGGAGGCGCGGCGGGCGTTGGAATCGAGCTTCCGGGACCTGAAGACGCATCAGGTCAAGACCTACGGCGCCATGCAGAACGCCCTGCGCCTGCTGATGGAGGATCTCAGCCCGGAGGGGATCGAGGCCTCCGACGAGAAGGACCGCGGCCTCGGCGGCCTGCTCGGCTCGCGCAAGGCGCGGCTGTGGGACATCTACACGGCGCGCTGGGACACCCTGGCCTCGCCGCACGACGACGGCATGGTCGACGCGTTCATGATGTTCTTCTCCGATTGCTACGACAAAAGCCGGTGACGCGCGCCGCCCGCGCATCCGCCGGGCCGCGATCCCCTGCGGTGCCCTATAGTGTCTTCACCCAAGGGCTCTGCAGTCGATCGCGGCGCCGGGAGAGCAGATATCTGCCGCATAGGGCGATCAAGTCCGAAAGAGTCCGCACATTTTCGGTCGATCGCGATCGAAAGATGCCCGTTTTCAGACGATCACCTGTGTGCCGCCTGTGATTCGATTGAAGAGCTGCGTGGCCTGCACAGTTCCGGGATGGCCGGCCACCGGCCGGGTTATCTATAGTCGGTGACGTTTCCGGGATTTAGCCTGTGCCCTGGCTGGCGAGCATTGGCCCTGTCCGAAAAAGCCGGTATGCCTTCATCTGCGGGACGGGATGCGACGGGTGGGCCCGGAGCCCTCTCGCGCGAGACCTTGAGCGTCGCGCGTCGGCGCCTCTTCGCATCGGGAGAGCGGGCAGCGATGTCATGGCGTAGCAAGGTGGTCTGGACCGAGGGGCTGTTCCTTCGGCCGCATCATCTTCAGCAGAGCGACCGCTACGTCGAGGGGCTGGTCGAGAGCCGGACGCGCCACGTCACCCCCTATCCGTGGGGCTTCTCGACCCTCGAGATCGACCGCGACCTCGCCCAGCAGAGCAAGTTCGCCCTGCGCCGCGCCACCGGCATCATGCCGGACGGCACGCCCTTCGACATCCCGGCGGAATCGCCGCCGCCGCCGCCGATCGAGGTGCCGGAGAGCGCCGGCAAGTACGTGGTCTGGCTCACCCTGCCGATCGGGGCGCCCAACACCCGCGAGGTCGAGGGGGCCGAGGCCGAGAGCGCGAGCCGCTTCGTGCCGGCCAACGTGCGCCTGATCGACACCACCTCGGCCCTGCGCATCGAGGAGGAGATCGAGGTGGCCCAGCCCCGCCTCGCCTACGAGCTGCGCAAGACGGCCAAGCCCGGCTATGTCGGCTTGGCCGTCGCCCGCATCGTCGAGGTGCGCGACCGCGCCATCGTCTTCGACGAGACCTTCGCGCCGCCGGTCCTCACCAGCGCGAGCCACCCGGTGGTGCATGGCTGGGTCGAGCGGGTCATCGGCTGGGTCGAGAACAAGCTGGAGGAGCTGGCCCGCTACGCCGCCGACCCGACCGCGGGCGGCGGCCTGCAGAGCGCGGACTACTTCATCCTGCAGGTGCTCAACCGGCACATCCCGGTGCTCCAGCATTTCGAGCAGTCGCGCTACGTCCATCCCGAGCGCGTCTTCGAGGAGCTCCTGCGGCTGGCCGGCGAGCTCGCCACCTTCACCACCGCCGAGCGGCGCGCCCGCACCTATCCGCCCTACGATCACGATGACCTGGAGAGGGTGTTCGCCCCGCTCCTGCGCGACATCCAGGACTTCCTCTCGGCGCAGCTCGGGCGCCGCGCCATCCGCCTGGAGATCATCGAGCGCGCGCCCAACGCCTTCGTCTCGATGATCCGCGACCGCAACCTGTTCCGCAACGCGAGCCTGGTGCTCGAGGTCGCGGCGCGCCGGCCTCTGACCGAGATCCAGGCGCAGTTCCCGCACCTGTTCAAGGTCGGCCCCAACACGAAGATGAACGAGATCGTGCACGCCCACCTGCCGGGCGTGCCCCTCGTCCACCTGCCGACCCCGCCGCCGCAGATCCGGGCCATCACCGACCACGTCTACTTCCTGCTCGACCGGCAATCGCCGCTCTGGCCCGAATTCTCGGTGGCCAGTTCGGTCGGGATGCACTTCTCGGGGGACTGGCCGCAGCTCGAGCTGGAGCTGTGGGCGGTGATGGAGGGCCGGCGGTGAACGCGCCGCGCCGCGGCCTGCCCGGCTCCGGCTCCGACGACGCGCGCGTCGGGGGAGGGCCGCCGTGAACGACCCCTTCGGCCGCAGCGACCGGACGATCATCCTGCCCGATCCCGGCGGGCGCCGCCGGCCGGCCGAGACGCCCCCGGCGCCGCCGCAGGCGCCGTTCCAGCCGCCGGCCCCGCAGCCGTTCCAGCCCGTTCCCTATCCACAGCGCCCGGCCCCGCCCTTCGCCCAGCCTCCCGCCGACGGGCAGGACGACTGGGCGACGTCCGACCTCTCGGCGCGCCGCCCCCCGCCGGAGCCGGCCGAGCGCCAGCGCGCCCTGGTGATGAAGCGCGACGTGGTGGTGGCGCCCAACACCAACCCGTTCCTGCGCGCCGCCGCGCCGCTTCTGCTCCTGCTCGGGCGGCTGCGCGTGCAGCTTGCCACCGCCTCGTTCTCGAACCTGATGGAGCAGGTCGCCGCCAGCATCGAGGATTTCGAGAAGGAGACGCGCGGGGGCGGCGCCTCGGCCGAGCAGGTGCGGGCGGCCAAGTACATCGTCTGCGCCACCGCCGACGACATCGTGCAGAACATCCCCACCGACGAGCGCCACGTCTGGGCCCAGTACAGCATGCTGAGCCGCTTCTTCGGCGAGCGGGTCGGCGGCGTGCGCTTCTTCGAGGAGCTGGAGAAGGCCAAGCTCGACCCGAGCGGCAACTACCACCTCCTGGAGCTGATCCATGCCTGCCTCGGCGTCGGCTTCCAGGGCATGCACCGCGCGAGCGGCGGCGGGGCGGCGGCCCTCCAGCAGATCCAGCGCAGCCTCTACGAGCTCCTGCGCCGTACCCGGGCCCAGAGCCGCGAGCTCTCGCCGCGCTGGCAGGGCCAGGCGATCGCCCCGGAGGCGATGCGCTTCCAGGTCCCCCTCTGGGCCTCGGCCGCGGTGGTCGGCGCGGTGCTGCTCGGCCTGTTCCTGCTCCTGCGCACGCTCCTCACCGGCAATGCCGAGGCGACGGCGACGGAGCTGGCCCAGCTCCACCCGACCAGCGAGATCGGCATCCAGCGCCGGGTCTATGCCCCGCCGCCGCCGCCCCCGCCGCCGCCGCCCGAGAGCCAGGCCGGCCGCTTCCAGGACGCGCTGAAGGCGGAGATCAGCGACGGCTCGGTGGTGGTGATCGAGGCCGGCAACCAGGTCGTGCTGCGCCTCGCCGCAGCCCTGTTCCCGCCGGCCGATGCCCGCGTGAAGCCCGCCTTCACCGGCCTGCTGCAGCGCCTCGCCGCCCAGGTGGAGAAGCAGGCGGGGCCGATCAAGGTGGTCGGCCACACCGACGCGATTCCGATCAAGACGGTGCGCTTTCCCTCGAACTTCGTGCTGTCCGAGGCACGGGCGAAGGCGGTCGCCGACATTCTCAAGGCCGGCCTGTCGAAGCCCGACCGCGTCGCCATCGAAGGCAAGGGCGCCGACGTGCCGATCGCCAGCAACAAGACGCCGGAGGGCCGTGCCCGCAACCGGCGCGTCGACATCGTCGTTCCGCGGGAACGCTGAGACCGGATCCGCTCGGCCGAAGCGGATCCGGTCTCAGGCCAAGCCCGTGCGGCGTTTGAGCAAAGCCCGGATCCGCCATTCCGAAGGGGTCGGCCGGATCTGGAAGGAGGAGGCCGTGATGCGGGGCGTGGCGGGGGAGAGGCGCCGGAGGATGCGCAGAGGGACGCGCAGGGGTCGCGCCCGGGGCGCCGCCGCCGGGCCCGGACGCTTCGGGGTTTCGGGGTCATGACGCTCCAGGCCTGGCTGCGCCGCACGGCGCTCGTTCTCGGCGGGATCTGCCTGTCGGTCCTGATCTGGTGGGCGGGCCCGCTCCTGGCGGTGGCCGATGTCCGGCCGCTGGAGGCGGCGTGGCTGCGCGCGACGCTCTGCGCCCTCGTGCTCCTCGCCGTCCTCGGCGCGGTGGCCTGGGACCTGTACAAGCGCCGGAAGGCGACGCGGGAGCTCCAGACCGAGATCGCCGGCAGCGAGGCCGAGGCGGGCGACGGGGAGACGCTCAAGGAGCGGATGGCCGACGCGCTCGCGACCCTGAAGAAGGCGCGCGGCGGCAAGGGCAGCACCCTCTACGACCTGCCCTGGTACATCATCATCGGCCCGCCGGGCGCGGGCAAGACCACCGCCCTCGTGCGCTCCGGCCTGAAGTTCCCGCTGGCCAAGGGCCGGACCCCGGAGGCCGTGGCCGGCCTCGGCGGCACCCGCTACTGCGACTGGTGGTTCACCGAGGACGCCGTGCTGATCGACACGGCCGGCCGCTACACCACGCAGGATTCCTCGCCCAAGGGCGACCGGGCGAGCTGGCTCGCCTTCCTCGACCTGCTGCACCGGACCCGGCCGCGCCAGCCGATCAACGGCGTGCTCGTGGCGATCAGCCTGGAGGACCTGCTCACCGGCGGCGAGGAGGGCATCGAGGCCCATGCCTCCGCGGTGCGCAGCCGCCTCGTGGAGCTGCACGAGCACCTGAAGGTCGACTTCCCCGTCTACGTGGTCTTCACCAAGGCCGACCTCATCGCCGGCTTCACCGAGTTCTTCGGGCAGCTCTCCGAGGCCGAGCGGCAGATGGTCTGGGGCCATACCTTCCAGACCACGGAGAAGACCCGCAACATGGTCGGCGAGGTACCGGCCGAGTTCGACGCACTGGTCGAGCGGCTCAACGAATGGATGCCGGACCGGCTGCAGGACGAGGTGGCGCCGACCGCCCGCGTCGTGCTGTTCGGTTTCCCGAGCCAGGTGGCGGCGATCCGCGGGCGGGTGGTCGACTTCCTCGGCCGGGTGTTCGAGCCGAGCCGCTTCCACGTGAACGCGACGCTGCGCGGCTTCTACTTCACCTCCGGCACCCAGGAAGGCACGCCGATCGACCAGCTCATCGGCGCGCTCTCGCGCAGCTTCGGCGCGCAGGATGTCGCGGCCTCGGCCTATTCTGGCCGGGGCAAGAGCTACTTCCTCACCGACCTCCTGCGGACGGTGGTGATCGGCGAGGCGGGCTGGGTCTCGACGAACCGCGCGGCCATGCGGCGCTCGAACCTCCTGCGGCTCGCCGCCTATTCCGGGCTGGCGCTCGCCGCGGCGATCCTCGTCGGGCTGTGGTGGACGAGCTTCCTGCGCAACGGCCAGCTCGTCGCGCTCACCAACGGCCTCACCGGCAAGTACCGCGCGGACGCCGCCGAGATCCTGCGTGAGCCGGTGGTCGCCGACCGCAACTTCTCGAAGGTGCTGCCGCTCCTCAACGCGCTGCGCTACCTGCCGACCGGCTACGCGACCCGCGACGAGGGCGAGCCGATCCTCGCGACCTTCGGCCTGAGCCAGCGGCCGCGCCTGCGCTCGGCCGCCGAGACGAGCTACCGGGCGGGCTTGGAACGCCTGTTCCGGCCGCGCCTGATCTTTCGCCTGGAGGAGCAACTCGAGGCCAACCGCGCCAATCCCGGCTTCGTCTACGAGGCCCTGAAGGTCTACCTGATGCTCGGCGGCCGGACCGAGGCGCCCCTCGACCGCAACCTCGTCGTCGGGTGGTTCCGCCGGGACTGGGCCGAGAACCTCTATCCGGGTGCCGGCTTCGCCCGCGGGCGCCAGCTCCTCGAGGACCACCTCCAGGCGATGCTGGAACTCGACGACGGCAGCCCACCCCTGGTCTCGGTGAACCAGGCCCTCGTCGAGGATTGCCAGCGCACGCTGGCCCGGCTCAGCATCGCCGAGCGCACCTACGAGCTGCTGAAATCCGAGGCCCGGCCCGCCACCGCCCGCGACTGGACGGTGCCGAAGGCCGCCGGGCCCGATGCCGGCCTCGTCTTCGAGGCGGCGGGCGGGGCCGACCTCGACAGCGTGCGGGTGCCGTTCTTCTTCACCTATGACGGGTTCCTCGACGCCTTCATCGACCGCTTCGGCGACGCCGCCGACATCGCCGAGCGCGACCGCTGGGTGCTCGGCGCCGCGGGCGAGCAGCAGGCCTACCGCGCGCAGTACGGCTCCCTGTTCGCCGACCTGCTCAAGCTCTACGCCCGCGAGTTCCAGCAGAGCTGGACCGGCGCGCTCCGCAAGCTGAAGCTGCGCCCGCTCGCCGCCGACAAGCCGCGCTACCTCGCCCTCCAGGCGATCGCGGCGCCGACCTCGCCGCTCCGGCAGATCATCGAATCGATCCGCGACGAGACGCGGCTCACCCGCGAGCGGCCGGCGAGCGCCACGGACCAGGCCAAGAAGGCGGCGCTCGGCGCGGCGGTGAAATCCGCGGAGCAGCGCATCGGCGCGGCGATGCCCGCCGGCACCGGGGACGCGGCCGTGGCGCTCGGCCGCGCCACGGCCGGCAACGCGATCTCCGCCACCGGCATGGCCCCGGTCGACCGCTTCTCCGGGGCGGCGCAGGCGCCGGGCGCCAATATCGAGGCGGCCTTCCGCCCGTTCCACGTGCTCACCGAGGGCGATGCCGGGCGGCGCACCACCGACGCGCTGATCGCGATCCTCAACGAGATCAAGAACGCGGCGCTGGAGGCGACGAACCCGAACCAGGCGGCCGCGGCCAACAACACCCTGGTGACCCAGACCGCGGCCCTGCGGGCGCTCGCCGCCCGCTTCCCCGCCCCGTTCGAGCCGATGATCCGCCAGATCGCCGCCGAGTTCGAGGGCAGCGCCACCGGCGCCGCCCTCTCGCAGATCGGCAAGGCGCTGGCCGACGAGGTGATCCGCGATTGCCAGCAGATCGCGATGAACCGCTACCCCTTCACCCGCAGCAGCGACCGCGAGGTGCCGCTCGCCGACTTCGCCAAGCTGTTCGGCCCGAACGGCAGCTTCGACCGCTTCTTCACCCAGAACCTCGCGGCCCGGGCCGACCGCTCGCGCCCGCAATGGGTGTGGCGGGTGGACGATCAGGTCGCACGCGGCTTCTCGGTGGCGACGCTCCGCGAGTTCCAGCGCGCCGCCGAGATCCGCGAGGCCTTCTTCTCGACGGGCGGCACCATGCCCGCGGTCACCTTCTCCGTCACGCCGCTCACCCAGACGGGCGATGCGGGCCAGGCCAAGCTCGACGTGAACGGCAGCGTCGTCGCCATGCAGGGGGGCGTCGCCACGCCCACCGCCGTGCAATGGCCGGGCCCCGCCGTGCCGGGCCGGACCGTGCTGCAGATCGAGGGCGCGCCGAGCTTCTTCGGCACGTCGAGCGGGCCCGCCACAATCCTTGAGAAGACCGGGGCGTGGTCGCTGTTCCGCCTGCTGGATACGGGCTCGGTGCTGAAGCAGGGCGACGCCGTCATCGCGACGCTGAATGCGGGCTCGCGCCAGATCTCCTACCGGTTCGGCGTGAACACCCTGCAGAACCCCCTCGCGCTGCCCGCCCTCCGCGAGTTCCGCTGTCCCACGGGGATCTGACATGCCCTGCGGCCTCTACGGCAAGCTCCCGGCCAGGCGCGACTTCATCGCCCTCGCCGTGCCGCGCGCCGTCCTCAATGCCTGGGAGCCCTGGATCCAGGGCGGCCTCTCGGCGAGCCGCCAGCAACTCGGCGAGGGCTGGACCGAGGCCTATCTGCGCGCGCCGATCTGGCGCTTCTGGCTCGGGGCCGGCCTCGCGGGCGAGCCGGTGCTCGGCGCCTTCATGCCCTCGGCGGACGGGATCGGCCGCTACTTCCCGCTGACGCTTCTCTGCCGCGGGGAGGGCGCCGAGAGCCTGCCGCCGCCCGAGCTCGAACCCTTCGAGGGCTGGTTCGGCCAGGCGGAGGCCTTCCTCCTCTCCACCCTCTCGGACGGCGCCGCCTTCGAGGCGGTCACGGCCGGCCTCGCGGCCCTGCCCGACGCGATGCCCTCGGGCCTGCCCGCGCCGACAGCCGGGACGCGCCGCCTGCGCGGGGGCGCACTGATCGCGCCGGCCGAGGGCAGCGATTTCGCCGGTGCCCTGAACCGGCTGCGCCCGCTGGCCCATGCGGGCCTGCATGCGGGCATGAGCTACTGGTGGACCGTCGGCGGCGCCGGATTTCCGGCCCTCGCGCTCACCGTCCGGGGTCTGCCCGACCCCTACCTCTTCGCGGGTTTCCTGACGGGGCAGTTCGATGCGGTCGCCATCTGATCACGTCCCCTCCGCCGGGACCCTGCCGGTCGACCTGCTGCGGATCGAGTGCGGCAGCGTCACGCATCCCGGCAAGGTGCGCACGGAGAACGAGGATTCCTGCCTCGTCGCGCCCGAGATCGGGGTCTTCGCCGTGGCCGACGGCATGGGCGGGCACGAGGACGGGGCGCTGGCCAGCAGCACCGTCGTCGGGGCGCTCGCCACGATCGGCGCCGCCGTCTCGGCCGCGGACCTGATGGCGCGGTTCGAGGACCGGATCCTGCGCGCCAACGCCGCGCTGCGCAGCGTGGGCCAGTCCCGCGGCTGCGTGGTCGGCTCGACCGCGGCGGTGCTGCTGGTCTTCGGGCGGGACTTCGCCTGCCTGTGGTCCGGCGACAGCCGCGTCTACCGCATCCGCGACGCGGCGATCGAGCAGCTCACCCGCGACCACACCGAGGGGCGCGACCTGTTCGAGCGGGGCATCCTCACGGCGGCGGAGATGGCGGCCTGGCCGCGCCGGCACGTTCTGACCCGGGCGGTCGGGGTGCGCGACCGCCCGGAGATGGACCTGGAGCAGGGCCAGGTGAGGGCCGGGGACATCTTCGTGCTCTGCTCGGACGGGCTCACCGGCCATGTGGCGGATCGCGACATCCTGCTGGCCGCGGGCTCCGCGGCGCCGCAAGGGGCCTGCGAGGCGCTCGTCGACCTCACCCTGGAGCGGGGCGCCTCCGACAACGTCACCGTCGTCGTCATCCGCTGCTGCGACCAGGGCGAGCCGGCGGGACGCCCGGCCGCCGTCAGCCCGGCGACCGTGATGCTGCCCGTCCGTCCCGCGGACGGGGGAGACGCCTGATGGAGGCCGACCGCACGGTCGTGGATCTGCGCGCCGGCGGCCGGGTCGGCCCCGGCACGCGGCTCAACGACCTCTACGAGATCGACGCGCTGGTCGCCGTCGGCGGCATGGGCGAGGTGTTCCGCGGGCACGCGATCGAGACCGGCGACCCGGTGGCGATCAAGGTCATGCGCGCGGAATTCGCCGAGAACGCCCAGGCGCTGGCCCTCTTCCGCAAGGAGGCGTCGGCGCTCCACAACCTCCATCACGGGGCGGTGGTGCGCTACTACGTGTTCTCGGTCGACCGCCATCTCGGCCTGCCCTACCTCGCGATGGAGTACGTCGTCGGCGAATCCCTCGCCGACAGGCTCCGGCGCGGGCCGCTCGACTACGAGGCCGTCGAGATCCTGCGGCGGCGCCTCGCCGGCGGCCTCGCGGCGGCGCACGAGGCGGGGATCGTCCACCGGGACGTCACGCCCGACAACATCATCCTGCCGGCGGCCGACCCGGCGCGGGCCAAGATCATCGATTTCGGGATCGCGCGGCTCGCCGCGACGCAGACGGTGATCGGCGACGGCTTCGCGGGCAAATACGCCTATGCCTCGCCGGAGCAGCTCGGCCTGCAGGGCGGCGAAATCACCCCGCGCTCCGACATCTACAGCCTCGGCCTGGTCCTGGCGCAGGCGAGCCTCGGGCGCGCCCTCGACATGGGCGACCACCCCACCGCCTTCATCGCCAAGCGCTCCGCCGTTCCCGACCTCACCGGCATCGACGCCCGGCTCGTCCCGCTGCTCGAATCCATGCTGCGGCCCGACCCGCGCATGCGCCCGGCGAGCATGGCCGAGATCGAGGCCTGGCAGGGGCCGGCGACCCGGCTCGCACCGCGTCCGGCCGGGCAGGCGGGCGCGGGCCGCGGCCGCAAGGGCATGGCGAAGGGGCTCGCGATCGGCGGCGCGGCGCTGGCGCTCGCCGGCGGCATCGCCGCCGTCGTCCTGCTCGGCCCGGGCAGCCCCCGGATCCCGCACCCGGATACCGGCGAGGTTCTCAAGGAGCCGCGCGAGCCCGCGACGCCGCCCCCGACGCCGGTCCCGCCTCCGACGCCCGACGACGCCCTGCCGCCCGTCGCGCCACCGGTCCCCCCGCCCGAGGACATTCCGGGTCCCGGCCCGGACGCGCCGTCCCCGACGCCGCCCTCGCCGACCGGGACCACCATGGAGCAGGTCGCCGCCTATATCCGCGGCTATCGCGGCGGCGACTGCTTCTTCCTCAACCCGACGACGGTGAGCGGCCAGGACGCGATCGTCGAGGCCTACGGCACCGCCGCGCGGCCGTTCCAGGACTTCGACGAGGCCTTCCGGCGGACCTTCGGCTTCGAGGCGAAGATCCAGCTCCGGCAGGTCGAGCGCGGCCAGTGCGCGGTGGTCGACCTGCTCGCGCGGCAGGCGCAGCTCCGGCCGACCAACGTGCCCAAGCTCCGGCTCGACAGCGACCGGCTGCGCAGCGGGGAGGAGCTGCGCGGCACCGTGGAGCTCGGCGAGGCCCCGGAGATCACCCTCCTTCTGGTCGAGCGCGACGGCTCGGTGCACGACCTCGCCCGCTACCTGAAGCGCGCGGGCCGGCAGGCGCGCTTCGCGGTCCGCCTGGAGGTTCCGCCCGCCGGCAACGGGCGGGCGCAGCTCATCCTGGCCGTCGGGAGCCGCGCGCCCCTCGCCACCGGCGGCGCGCAGGCGGGCAGCGAGGCGATCCTGGCCAATCTCGCGCAGGAGCTGGGCCGGCCGGGCTCCGGGCTCGGCCTCGCCGTGCGCCTGATCAAGGTCTGGAACTGAGGCCATGCGCGCCGCCGCCGACCCGCACCTGACCGAGGAGGGATGCCTCGACGAGGTGATGCGGCTGCGCTTCGGCGATGTGCCCTGCGCCGCCTGCGGCGGCCGCCAGGGCTTCGAGCGGGAGAGCCGCAACCGGGCCTTCTCCTGCCGTTCCTGCGGCATGAAGGTCTTCCCCTGCCAGGGCACGCCCTTCGCCAAGGCGCGTCCCGCCCTGGTGACGTGGTTCCTGGCCATCGATCTGGTCGCGCGGGAGAAGGCGGGCGCGCGCGCCCTGCGCAGCCGCCTCGGCCTCGACCGGCGCGCGGCGGGCGAGGTCGAGGCGGGGATCCGGCGGCTCAGGGCCGCGACCGACCCGGCGACCGACGCGCGCTGGTTCCCGGAGATCGCCGCCTTCGTCGCCGCGCGGCGCGCCGCCACGCATCTGCGGCCCACCCTCCGCGCCGCGTCCGACCGCGAGACCCTGTGGGAATCCCTGCGCGCCAGCGCGGTCTTCGCGCAGGTGGAGCACCGGCCGTTCCTCGGCCTCGGCGCGGTCGCCCTGCTGATGCTGGTCGGGGCCGGGATCGGCTGGCTCGCCGTGCCGCAGAGCCCCGAGCCCGACGAGGAGGTCGCCCAGGCCACCGCCACCCTCAGCCTCGGCGAGGACAAGCCCGTCATCCTGGTGAGCCCGGACCTGGCGGCGCAGCTCTACGACGTCACCGACGTCGATGCGCAGCCGAACTCGCCGCTCGCCTCCTCCATCCGCATCGCCCCGCGTCCGGGCTCGGGCGAGGCCATCGTGCTCTCCGGCGCGCAGCCGGTGGCGCCGCCCGCGGTGAAGCTCTCGGCCGATGCCGGCAAGTCGCTGGTCGAGGGCGATATCGGCGCCGTTCAGGCGCGGGCCGGCAACCGGCCGGAACTGGCCGCCTACACGGCGCTGGCGCGCGAGCTGGAGGGCAAGGGCCCGCGCAACCCGGACGAGCTCCTGGTCTTCGGGCCCATGCGCATCCGGCGCTACCTGGTGGAGAAGATCGTGCGCGCCTCGCGGGCGACGAGCGTCGACCCGGTGCTGCTGATGGCGATCGCGGACAAGGAATCGAGCTTCAAGACGGAGGCGCAGGCGCAGACCTCGTCGGCCTCCGGCCTGTACCAGTTCATCGAGAAGACCTGGCTCGGCGTGGTGCGCGAGTTCGGCCCCCGCTACGGCCTGGACAAGGAGGCGGCCCTGATCGCGGGCGGCCAGTTCGGCGCGCACCGGGCCCGAATCCTCGACCTGCGCCGCGACCCCTATCTCTCGGCGGTGCTCGCCGCGGAGATGCTGAAGCGCGACAGCCTGCGCATCGCCAAGCGGATCGGCCGCAACCTCACAGGCGGCGAGGTCTACCTCGTCCACTTCCTGGGGCCGGACGGCGCCGAGCGGATGATCGACGAGATCACCCGCAAGCCCGACACGGTCGCGGCCGAGCTGCTGCCGAAGCCGGCCCTCTCCAACAAGCCGATCTTCTACGGCCCGGGCAGCGACGGCGGCACCAAGGGCCTCTCGGTCGCCGAGGTCCGCAACAAGTTCGAGACGATGATCTCGCTGCGCCTCGACCGCTACCGCAGCGTGAAGACGGTGAGCGTGCCGGCCGGCCCCGAGGCCCAGGCCGTGCCGGTCTCGGCGGGGCGGTGACCGGGCCGGATGCGACGAGGCCGATTGATCGAAGCCGGCTGCCGCGGATCCCCTCTCCCCGCACGCGGGGAGAGGGGAATGCGCGATCAGCCGACATGATCGACTGGAAGCGGCCTCAGCCCGCGGATTCGCCGATCAGCACGGTGGGCAGCCCCACGACGATCACGCCGCCATGGGCGGTCATGTCGCCGATCCGCGCCGCCATCTGGCCGCCGATCAGCACGGTCGGCGAGCCCTGGACGATCACATCGGGCGGGCCGACGCAGATCGCCATGTCGCCGACCCGCGCCGCGGGCAGTTTCCCGATCAGCACCGTCGGGCAGCAGGGCGCGGTGATCGGGCCGCCGACATGGGGCACCACGCCCGTGACCATGGGGCAGGTGTGCATGTCGGTGATGCGGGCGGCGGGCTTTCCCATGGGGCGACCTGTCGGAGTGGGAGGCGTTCAGAGCCTGCGGGCGGTGACGATGAGGCCGCGGACCGGCTCGCCGCGCTCCATCCGCAGGCCCTCGGAGCCGACGGTCTCGATCCGGAACCCGGCCTCCGTCAGGGCGCGCTCCACGTAGGCGCGCGCGTGGCTGTAGCGGCCGTGCGGGTGCAGCACGAAATCCGGCCCGTCGCTCTCCTCCACGCTGAAGACGAGGTGCCCGCCCGGATGGAGCGCACCGGCCGCCGCCGCGCCGAAGGCGTCGAGGGGGCCGAAATAGCAGAGCGTGTCGGCGGAGACGACGAGGTCGTAGGTGGCCGGCCGGTCGCGCAGGTACTGGGTCAGCTCGCCCGCATCGAGGCGGTCGTAGCAGCCGCGCTGCCGCGCCTTGTCGAGCATCCGCTCGGACAGGTCGACGCCGACGAGCACGCGCGCATGGGTCCGGAGCGCCGGGCCGCACAGGCCGGTCCCGCAGCCGGCATCCAGCACGACGAGGTCGCCGTTGGGCGCGTGCACGGCGTCGACCGCGGCGGCGACGAGGCTCGGCGCGCGGTAGTCGAGGCGGGCGAGCTTGTGGTCGAAGCTCGAGGCGAAGCCGTCGAACAGGGCCGTGACGTAGCGGTCGCTGGCGCGTTCGGGGACGTTCTCGCCGGAGATCGCGGCGACGAGATGCTGCGCGGAGGGGTTCTCGGGCTCGTCGCGCAGCCAGTCCCGCAGGATCGCCAGCGCCCGGTCGTGCTCGCGCGTCGCGGCATAGGCCGCCACGAGGAAGCGGCGGGTGCCGGCATCGGCCGGCTCCAGCTCCAGCGCCCGCGCGTGGCAGGCGATCGCCTCCTGCACCCGCCCCTGGCTGCCGAGCAGGCGTCCGAGATTGTTCCAGACGTCGCGATGCTGCGGATCGAGGTCGATCGCCTCCCGGTAGATCGCCTCCGCCTCCTCCGGCCGGCGCAGGACGCGCAGGGCGACGCCGAGATTGTTGCGCGCGTCGATCTCGGCGGGCTCCAGCAGGATCGCCGTGTTGTAGGCCTTGACCGCGAGGTCGGGCCGGTCGAGCTCGAAGAACACGTTGCCGAGATTGATATGCGCGCTCGGATCCTCCGGCTCGATCTCGATGGCGCGGCGAATCAGCTGGACGGCCTCGCGCGGCCGGCTCGTCTGGTGATGGAGCACGCCGTAGAAATGGAGTGCTGCGGCGTGGTCGGGCGCCACCGCCAGGATGCGGCTGTAGAGCGCCTCGGCCACCGGCACGTCGCCCGCCCGGTGGGCCCGCGCCGCGATCTCGAGGGCCTCGTCGAGGCTCAACGCCTCCGTCGACCCGCCCGATTCGACGCTGCCGCTGGCCATGTCCATGACAGTCTCCGTAACGTCGGTGCGAAGTGTCCTCCGGCTTTTGGGTGGGGTCAATCCAATCGGGGTTGCCGGACGGAATGCGCGAACACAGATCCGGCCGGACGCGCCTGTGGCTCCGGACCTGAAATTTGCTGTAAGAGCGGCGTGATATCCGGCGGCCGAACGCATCCTGGCGCCGCCTGTAGCCTCGAGCCGCGGACTCCCGGCCGGGCGCGGCGGGCACCGTCCATGGGAAGCGCCGTCCATGAGGGGCGACACGTGACGTTGAGCAGAAGCCGGAGGCGTCCGCCTGCCCGCACCGTGCGGTCCGCCGGGACCGGCTCGGGTCGCCTGCCGTGGATCCTGCTCGCGCTGTGCGTGGCCTGGGCGGTGCCGGCCACCTACCTCGCCGTCACCCAATCCGGCGCGGTGGCGCGGCTGACCGACGAGGCCGCGATCCGGCAGGCTGAGCACGAGGGCAAGGTCCGCGCCCTGACCCGCCGGCTCGTCGGCGTCGCGAGCCATCAGATGCTGGAGCAGGACGGCCTGGCCGAACGGCTCGCCGACATGATCGTGCGTCAGGTCGATCTGGAGAACCGCGAGGCCGCCCTCGCCGCCACGCTGGAGCGCGCGCTGGCGAGCGGCGTCGCGCCCCAGCCGGAGCCGCCCGGCCGGGTCGAGGAGCCGGTCCGGCCGCCGACCCGGAAGGGCGCGGCCGTGGAGCGCCTGTTCGCGGGCAAGCCTCTGCGCGAGCAGTTCGAGCAGATCGAGGCCCGGCTCGGCCGGACGGAGGGGCGGCAGTTCCGTCTGGTGGAGCGTGTCTCGGTCTTCGCCCGCGAACGGATCGAGCGGGTCAGGGCCGCCCTGGCCGAGCTGCATCTGACGCTCGCGCCGGGGTCGGCGGCGGCCCCGGCGGGGCCCGCGCCGCGCGACGCCTTCGCCCGCGCGCTCGCTGCCGCCGACGCGTCGCTGACCGAGGCCGGGCACTGGCGGAGCCTCGGCGAGACCATTCCGATGCGCTCGCCCATCGAGAGCGATTCCAGCACCTCCAGCAATTTCGGGATGCGCAAGGATCCGTTCACGGGCGAGCGCCGGATGCATGCCGGCATGGATTTCCGCTCTCCGGTCGGCACCCCGGTCCGCACCGCCGGCAACGGGCGCGTGGTCACGGCGGCCCAGAGCGGCGGCTACGGCAATCTCGTCGAGATCGATCACGGCCACGACCTCGTCACGCGCTACGCCCACCTCGCGAGCGTCGGGGTGAGCGTCGGCCAGGCGGTGCCCGCGGGCGCGGTGATCGGCACGGTCGGCTCGACCGGGCGCTCCACCGGGCCGCATCTGCATTATGAGACGCGCCTGTCCGGCAACCCGGTCGATCCGGGCCGCTTCCTCGCGGCCGGCGCGAAGCTCCTGGGCGCGCCGGCCCGCGCCGAGGCGCCGCGCGAGCCGGACGCCGCCGAGACGGCGGATTGAGTGCCGATCCGCGCGGCCACGCCCGGCGCGGTCGCCTCAGGGGGAGGGAGCGCGCAACGGGTCCGTCAGCGCGTCGAACCGGCCCTATCGGTTGTCCTCGGTCGGCTGGTTGCGGAGGGGAAGCGGGCGGGCTTCCGGCAGGTGCCGGAGCGTCTCGCCCGGCCCGTAGCCGCACACCGTGCAGAACCACGTGAATCGGTGATGCGCCTGGAAGCGATGCCGCCGGCCGCCCTGGCTCTCCGCGATGCCCGGCGGCGTATAGAGCGCCATCGCCGCGTCGGCGGCGGCGTAGAAGTGCTGCCGGGTCGGCGGCTCGGCGGTCTCATCGGCGGCGTTGTCGGCGGCGTACCGTCCGCCGCCCTGCAGCCCGGTCTCCCAGGCGAAACCCCAGGCATCGCAGATCGCCCGGGCGACTTCATCACGTGTTGGCATGTGGCCCGTCCTCCCTGAGCCCTCCGGCCGTGATGGCCTCGCCCGATCTGACCGACAGCCGCGCTCACGCTTCTGATTGACGTCAAATTTCTCACCATTTCCGGCCGCTGCCGCTCATGAGGACGCGACGCGTCGTGGGACGCCCCCTCGTCACCGCATCGCGCGCACGGGCTTCGCGCTCACAGCCCGGCCCGCTCGCCCGCCTCCGGCTCGGCCACCAGGGTGGGCGGCGGCTCGGACGGGCGCAGCACGGCCTGGAGCGGGCCCAAAGCGGGCTCGGGCGGTGCGGCGGCGCGCTCGCCCGCCACGGCCTCGACCGCCTCCGGCGCGATCAGGCCGAGCCGGGCGGCGTGCTCGGCCATGGCGACGCTGTCGGCGGCGAGCACGAAGCTCGCCCCGGCTCCCGTCACGCCTTCCGCGATGCGCTCGATCTCGGCGATGCGGCCCGCATCCGCCGAGACGTTTCGGATGTAGATCGCCCGGACCCGCCCGGGATGCTCGGCCACGACGCGGGCATAGACCTCGGGATCGTGCTGGCCGCTGTCGCCGATCAGCACGGCCGGCAGGTCGCGGTAGAGGTCCAGCATGTGGGCGATGAGCACCCGCTTGTGATCCTCGGCCCGCCGCGGCAGCGGATGCGTCCAGGACAGGCCCCACTCGCGCAGGAACAGGATCGGCCCGACGGGGATCGCGTGGCGGCGGAAGAACTCGCTCAGCACCTCGTACAGGCCCCAGGGCGCCCGCGACACGTAGAGCATCGGGTTGCCCTCCGCCCCGGTGCCGCCCGCATGCAGGGCCCGGTAGAGGGTGGCGACGCCGGGGAAGGCGACGCGGCTCTCGGCATCCTCCACGAAGAGGCGCCAGAGCATCACGAGCTTGTTGGCGACGCCCGTGTGCATCACCGTGTCGTCGATATCGCTGATCACGGCGATCCGGGCGCGCCGCGGCGGGATGAACACCTCGGCCCGCGCCGCGACGGGCGGATCGGCCTCGAGCACGAGATCGACCCCGTGCCAGGGGCCGGCCTCCGCGGGCGGGTGCTGCGGCTCCAGATGGATGCGGAAATAGCCGTCCCGGTCGGTCGCGACCCGCTGCGCGGTGCCGCAGAAGCGGGCCGTGACGGCGGCTCCCGGAACGGCCCGCCGCGCGATGCGCCGCCGCATGTCGCGCCAGAGGTCGGCGAGGCTGTCGCGGTCGGTCTCGCGGTCGGCGTGGCGCTGCCGGAAGACGCGTCCGATCAGGAAGATCGCCTCGCAGGAGCCGTAGCCGCGATAAGGTTCCAGCACGAGGCCGCCCCGCCCCTGCGCCCGCCGCACCGGTCGGGAGAGGAGGCGCAGCGTCCCCTTCGTCACCCGGTACAGGCTCGACCGCACCATTCCGCTCTCCAGACACGTTCGGAAGCATATGATCCGAGGCGCTGGAAAGTTCTGGTCAGGCCTGATCCGATCGATCCCGGCCGGATCAGGCCTCGAGATGGCGCGGACGCACGAGGCGGTGGAGCAGGCCGCCCTGCGGGCCGGCGAGCATCGAGACGAGGTAGAGGCCGCCCGCAACCAGCACGATGGACGGGCCGCTCGGCAGGCCGAGATGGTAGGACAGGACGAGGCCGCCGACGCTCGCCAGCACCCCGATCAGCATGGCGCTCGCGATCAGGCCGCCGAGACCCCGCGCCCAGAACCGGGCGGTGATCGCGGGCAGCAGCATCAGTCCGACCGCGAGCAGGGTGCCGAGCGCCTGGAAGCCCGCGACGAGGTTGACCACCACGAGGCCCAGGAAGGCGTAGTGGGCGGGGCCGCCGGCCCGGCTGACCGTGCGCAGGAAGAGCGGGTCGACGCATTCCATCACCAGCGGCCGGTAGAGCACGGCCAGCGCGAACAGGGTCAGCGTGCTGATGACGCCGAGGAGCTGGAGCGCCCCGTCGTCGAGCGCCAGCACCGTGCCGAACAGGATGTGCAGGAGATCGATCTGCGAGCCGCGCAGCGACACCAGCAGCACGCCGGCCGCGAGCGAGATCAGGTAGAAGGCGGCGAGGCTCGCATCCTCGCGCAAAGCCGTGGTGCGCGTGACGAAGCCGGCGAGGAGCGCGACCACGAGGCCGGCGACGAGGCCGCCGAGCGTCATCGCCGGCAGCGACAGGCCCGCCACCAGGAAGCCCGCCGCGGCGCCGGGCAGGATGGCGTGGCTCATGGCCTCGCTCATCAGGCTCATCCGCCGCAGCATCAGGAAGACGCCGATGGGTGGGGCCGAGAGCGAGAGCGCGAGGCAGCCGACGAGCGCCCGGCGCATGAAGCCGAAGGCGAAGGGATCGAGGAGGGGGCCGAGCCAGTCGGTCACGCCGCGTCCCCGTGCCGGTGGTGAGGGTGGGCGTGGCGGTGGCCGCCCGGGGCGTGCGCGTGGTCGTGCCCGTGATCCTGCGCGGAACCGCCGGTCCCGTCGTCCTGTCCGGTTCCGTGCGGCTGGCCCGGCGCCGCGGGGCCGTGGGCGTGGTCGCGCGCGCAGACCGCCGCGTCCTCGTCCCAGGCCTCCGACAGGCGGGCGGCGCGGGCGAGGTTGCCCGGGCTCAGCACCGCGGCGGTCGGTCCCCAGGCCACCGGCTCGCGGGCGAGGAGCAGCGTCGAGGGGAAATGCGCCCGTACCTGCGCGAGGTCGTGGAGCGCCGCCACCACGGTACGGCCCTGCCCGTGCCAGCGCCCGATCAGCGCGAGGAGGTCGTCCACGGTGCGCGCATCGATGCCGGTGAAGGGCTCGTCGAGGAGGATCACCGCGGCGTCCTGCAGGATCAGCCGGGCGAACAGGGCCCGCTGGAACTGGCCGCCGGAGAGCGTCCCGATCTGGCGCTCCTCGAATCCCGAGAGGCCGACCGCCCTCAGCGCCTCAAGGATGTGGGCGCGCTCGCCGCGCAGGCTGCGCCAGGGGCCGGAGCGGTGCCACAGGCCCATCCCGGCGAGGTCGAGCACGGAGAGAGGGAAGCTGCGGTCGATCTCGTCCGCTTGCGGCAAATAGGCGATGGCCTCGCGCGGCACGCCGCGCAGGATCTGCCCGTCGAGGCAGGGAATCTCGCCGACCAAGCCCTTAAGCAGGGTCGACTTGCCGGCCCCATTCGGCCCGACCAGAGCGAGCAGGTCGCCCGGCGGGATGGTGCCGTCGAGATGGTGCACGGCCGGGTGGCGGTCGTAGCCGAGTGTCAGGCCGGCGAGGCGCACGGCGCCGGGGGTGACCTGAAGCGCGCTCACGCCGTCGCCCACAGGATGGCGAGCCAGAGCGGCGCGGCGAGCCCGCCGGCCAGGACGAGGCGGAGGGCGAGCCCGCTGCGGAACAGGGAGGAGCGGGGTTCGGCCGCGTGCGGGTCGGTTCGGGACACGGGATGGCGTCTTCGACAGGGGCTTGGGGAAGGGACTTCGGGAAGGGACTTCGGGAGGTCGGGACGCGTCGTCCCCAGCGTCGGAACGCGGGCCGCCCCGCGGTTTGCCGCCCGATCCGGGGCCGCCTATATACTCGGGCCTGATACACTGTAACAGCCGGCGGGTTCAATCCGGGCCGCCGGTCGCTGGTCCGGGAGACGGGCATGCAGGAGGATGGCCGGGTGCTGCACGGGCATGGCCAGGGTCACGACCACGATCACGGCCAGGATCATGGCCAAGGGCATGGTCACGGGGCGGCGTGCGGGACCTGCACCGACATGCTCGCGCGCGCCGAGCGCCTGTGCCGGGAGCGCGACCTGCAATTCACGCGGCTGCGCCGGGACGTGCTGGAGACCGTGGCGGCCGCCCACGGCCCGCTCGGCGCCTACGACATCGCCGAGCGGCTCAGCCTGCCCGGACGGCGGGTGGCCGCGGTCTCGGTCTACCGCGCCCTCGATTTCCTGACCGAGCTCGGCCTCGTCCACCGCATCGCCAGCCGCAACGCCTTCGTCTCCTGCGCGCACGAGCACGGAGCAGGCGAGGGGCTGGTCTTCCTGATCTGCCGCTCCTGCGGGAGCATCGACGAGACCACCGCGCCCGAGGTCGAGGCCGGCCTCCACCGGGCGCTGGACCGGGCGGGCTTCCGCCCCGCGAGCCGGATCCTGGAGGTCGAGGGCGAGTGCGGCGCCTGCCGCGACCGCGCGCAGGGCGAGGCGGGCTTGGCATCCTGAGCGATCCCGCTGGCTACGATCGATCGGATCGTTCGCGCGGCGCAAGCGCGACCGCGCGCCGCCGCCCGTGCCGCGCCAGGAATGCTCAGAACGCGTTCCGGTAGGCGCGGCGGGAGAACACCGTCCGGACGATGATCTGGATGTCGAACCAGATCGACCAGTTGTCGATGTAGTGCAGGTCGTGCGCGACGCGCCGCTCCATGTCGAGGTCGGTGAGCGTCTCGCCGCGCAGGCCGTTCACCTGGGCCCAGCCGGTGATGCCGGGGCGCACGTTGTGGCGGCGGGCGTAGAGGGCGATGCGCCGCTCGAAGCTGCGGTCATGGGCGAGGGCGTGCGGACGCGGGCCGACGAGGGACATCTCGCCCTTCAGCACGTTGAGGAGCTGGGGCAGCTCGTCGAGATTGGTCTTGCGCAGGAAGGCGCCGACACGGGTGATGCGCGCATCGTTCCGGGTCGCCTGCCGGAACACCGCGTTCTCCTCCGTCCGCATGCTGCGGAACTTGTAGACGGCGAACGGCTGCTGGTTGAAGCCATAGCGCTTCTGGCGGAACAGCACCGGCCCCGGGCTGTCGAGCTTGATCAGCACGGCGAGCACCGCGAAGAGCGGGGCGAGCAGCGCCAGGGCCACCGAGGCGGCGGCGAGGTCGAACACGCGCTTCAGCACGATCTCGGCGAGGTTCAGAGGGCGCCGGCCGATATTGATGCCCGAGAGCCGGCCGACGCGGGCGACCGACATCTCGGGGAAGCGGTCGAGCACGGTGCCGGGGCGCAGGTGCAGGGCGGCAGGCACCCGCAGGAAGGCGTCGATGCAGCGCTCGACCTCCGCCGTGTCGGCCCAGGGGATCAGGATGAACACATCGTCCGGGCGCAGGAAGCGGACCACGGAGACGGCGAGGTCGAGATCCTCCGCCATCTGCGCGTGGCGCGCCTCGTTCCCCGCATCGTGGGGCACGCGGCGCAGGTAGCTCGTGCCGACAACCCGGATGCCGAGGCCGTCGGCCTCGTTGTTGGCGTAGAAGCGGGCGATGTCCTCCTCGAAGCCGACGAGGTGGACGCGGCTGGCCGAGGGCGAGGCCGGGCGGACGTGCCGGCGCACCAGCGCCACCGTGGCCGTGCGTGCCAGGAGCAGGGCCGGCAGGCCCAGCGCGAAGGCGAGGACGGTGACGGCGCGGGACAGATCGGTCGTCGTCTTGGTGGCGAAGGTGACGACGAGGAGCGCGCCCCAGGCCGCGAGCCAGAGGCTGGCGGTCGGCTGGAACCGGCGCTTGGCGGCGAGCAGGCTCTCGAAGGTGTACTCGCCGCGCAGCGCGTTGGTCACGAGCACGACGAGGGCGAGGAGAGCCGCCATCCGCCAGGATTGCAGGTCGGCCGGGGTGAGCACGCTCCGATAGGCGACGATGTGATAGCCGATCTCGATCGGCAGCGCCGTGCCGAGGATGGCGGCGACGTCGGCGAGGGCCACCCCGACCGAGATGCCGACGCGCAGGGCCGCACGCCCGCGCTGCGGGAGCAGCGCCGACCAGACGTGGCGGCGCGACCGCCCGGCCGCAGCTTGGTACGATTCGGGGAGGCGACCGTGAAGCATCTGAAGGGCCATGGTCCGCGAATGCTCGAAACTGTCCCGGGCCGGGACGGAGCTCGCATCCGTCCCCGCATCCCAGCCTCCTCCGAGCAAGCGGCGGACCTCGCCACGGCGTCCCGGACCCGCGGGTGGTGGAAAACAGGGGATGGGCGGTGTGGGGCGGCAGCGTGGCGCCCCACACTGCCGGGGCCGGGGCGATGCCGCTCCGGCCGGGCCTCGGACTGTGGGGCGATGGCTGCCGGTCTCTCGCGCGGCGGGGCGGGCCCCGCGCGCCTCGGGTCGGCCTGTCCCGGCCTCCGCCGTTCAGGCGGCGTCGCTGCGGGCCACCGTCTGGATTGATTCGAAGCCCTCGAACTGGGGATGTCCGAGATAGAGGGGCCGGGTGCCGGGGGCGCGGCCATGGGCCTTGCGGAACTGCTCGGAGCGGGTCCAGGCCTCGAAATCGGCGCGCGAGCGCCAGACCGTGTGCGAGGCGTAGAGCACGTGGTCCTCCGCCTCCGGTCCGCGCAGGAGGTGGAACTCGACGAAGCCCTCCATCTCGCCCAGATGGCTGTCACGGTCCAGCCAGACCTGCTCGAACGCCGCCGTCGCGTCCTTCACGACCTTGAAACGGTTCATGGCGATGAACACGGGTTTGCTCCCTATCTGGAGGTCCTCAGTCGGTCCGCGCAGCGTTCGGGGCTCGGATGCCCGGTGTCAATCACATCCGGCGACGGGATCGGTACTCCACGCGCTGAAATCGGAGCAGGCATGATCGTGCAGGACATGGACTTCTCGGCCAACTTGAGCATATGAACGAAACTTGGCGCGCATGATCAGCCCAAATCTCGCGTGGGCAGCCCCGAAAGGCTGCAATGCTGATGGGTGATGGGGGACTGCCGGTCTCGGATCAGCGGGGGCAGGTCGGGAGGCAGTCTTCTTGGCAGATCGTCGCAAGCGCCGGCACGAAGAGAACATGACCAGTCCGACAATGCCGAAACAGACGACCGACGTCGATCGCCTCGTCGGGATTCGCATCACAGCGCTGCGCAAGGCGCGCGGCATGAGCCAGACCGCGCTGGGCAATGCGGTGGGCGTGACCTTCCAGCAGGTCCAGAAGTACGAGAAGGGGCAGAATCGCGTCGGCGCCGGGCGCCTGCGCGAGATCGCGCGCCTCCTCGAAGTGCCGGTCTCGGCCTTCTTCGAGGAGGACAGGCCGTCCGAGGGGCCGCAGGAGGACGTGTTCAGCTTCCTCAGTGCCCATGGTGCGATCGAGCTGCTGCGCGCCTACGCCTCGATCCAGGACGATCAGGTCCGCCGCGACGTGCTCTCGATCGTCCGCTCGGCCGCGCGACTCTCGCAGGCCAAGGCGGCGATCGAGGATGGCGCGGTGGCCGACGAGTAGGGCATCAGGCCGGCTCGCTCGCGATCAGGTGGAAGAAGCTGCCGGTGACGTGTCCGCGCCGGTGGCCCGCGAAGCCGAGATCGGTCCCCTCCGCGTCGCTCACCCGGGCCAGCGCCTCGGCCTCGGCCGGAGCGGCCGTCAGCTCGCCCGCATAGTGGAACTCGTGGCCGACGAGCCGCGTCTCCCGCGGGCCCAGCAGCCCGTCCGCGACGAGGCGGGCCACGCGGTAGCCGAGATGCAGGCGCCGCTTCGCGTAGCTCGTGGACACCGGCAGCAGCCCGGCCATCGGATGCGTGACCCCGTCCGCGTCCTCCAGGCTCTCGCCGAGCACCATGTAGCCGCCGCACTCGCCGTGCACCGGTTTGTCCGCGGCGAAGGCGGCGAGCCCCGCGCGGAAGCGCTCCGCCGCGGCGAGGCGCCCGGCATGTAGTTCCGGATAGCCGCCCGGCAGCCAGCAGACGTCGCAATCGGCCGGCGGCGCCTCGTCGGCGAGGGGGGAGAACGGCAGGATCTCGGCGCCGGCCGCCCGCCAGCCCGCCTCCTGATGCGGATAGAGGAAGCTGAAGGCGGCGTCGGAGGCCACCGCGATGCGCTGTCCCGGCGGTGCGGGCAGGGCGCCCGGCGCCCCGGCCGCGGTGCCGCCGCCCGCCGCGGCCAGGATCGCGTCGAGGTCGAGACCCGCCTCGGCGAGGTCCGCCAGCCGGTCGAGCCGGGCCTCGAGGTCGGCGGTCTCCCGCGCCTGGACGAGACCGAGATGCCGCTCCGGCAGGACGAGCCCCGCGTCGCGCGACAGAGCCCCGAGCACCGGCAGGCCGGTCCGGGCGAGGCCGGCCTCGACGAGCCGGCGGTGGCGGGCGCTCGCGACCTTGTTGAGCACCACGCCGGCAATGCGCAGGCGGGGATCGTAGGCGGCGCAGCCCAGAGCCACGGCGGCGGCGGTCTGAGCCGCGCCCGAGACATCGAGCACCAGCACGACCGGCCAGCCGTAGCGGGCGGCGATGTCGGCATTGGCGCCGGTGCGGTTCTCGGCCGCGCGCACCCCGTCGAACAGACCCATCGAGCCCTCGGCCACGACGAGGTCGGCCTGCATGCCCACCAGCCGCGCCACCGCGTCGAGGAGCGGCGGCCCCATGGCGAAGCTGTCGAGGTTGAAGCTCGGGAAGCCCGTGGCCGCGCGGTGGAAGGCGGGGTCGATATAGTCCGGCCCGCATTTGGCGCCGCGCACGGCGAGGCCGCGCCGGGCGAGGGCGCGCATCAGGGCGAGCGTCACCGTGGTCTTGCCGGAGCTCGACCGGGGCGCTGCGACGAGGATCCCGGCCGCGCTCACCGCGTCCCCTCCGCCGAGACCGCGCCGCCGGGGCGGAAGCGCCGGTCGTAATCGGGGGCGTAGAGGGCGCTTTCGCGGAAGGCCCCCGGGTCGAGGGCGGGGCCGACGAGGATCAGCGCCGTGCGCTCCAGCCCGCCTTCCTTCACTTGGCCCGCCAGGGTCGCCAGGGTGCCGCGGATCACGCGTTCGTCCGGCCAAGTGGCGCGGAACACGGCCGCGGCCGGGCAATCCGCGCCGTAGAAGGGCAGCAGCTCGGCGGCGAGCGCCTCCACCACGTGGATCGAGAGGTGGAGGGCGAGGGTCGCGCCGGTCTGCGCGAAGCTCGCGAGGCGCTCGCGCTCCGGCATGGCGCTGGCCCGGCCCGAGGAGCGGGTCAGCACCACCGATTGCGCGAGGCCGGGCACGGTCAACTCGCGCCGCAGCACGGCGGCGGCGGCCGAGAAGGCGGGCACGCCGGGCGTCAGCGTGTAGGGGATGCCGAGCCGGTCGAGCCGGCGCATCTGCTCGGCCAGGGCGCTCCAGATCGCGAGGTCGCCCGAATGCAGGCGCGCCACGTCCTGGCCCCTGGCATGGGCGGCCTCGATCTCGGCGACGATGGCGTCGAGGTCGAGGGGGGCGGTGTCGACGATGCGCGCGCCCGCCGGGCACCAGCCGAGGATCTCGGGCGCCACCAGCGAGCCGGCATAGAGGCAGACCGGGCAGGCGGCGATGAGGTCGCGCCCGCGCACGGTGATGAGATCGGGGGCGCCGGGGCCGGCGCCGATGAAATGGACGGTCATGGCCCCTCTTGGACGGGCGCCGCGCCGTCCGCAACGGCGGCCAGCGCGCAGGTGGCGCCGGCGCTCGTGATCCGGGGGAGGGCGAGCCGTGCCTCAGGCCCGCCGGCTGCGAGGGCGGCGGCCTCGGCCACCGAGCCGATCCCGCGCGCCGTCTCGATCCGGGCCGAGCGGGTGACGACGCGGACATCGGCCTCCGCCAGCGCCTCCGCAGCGATGCCCCGCGGGCCGAGGCCGAACCGGGCGGCGGCCTCGGCGAGCGCCGCCGCGCCCGCCCGGTCGGCGGCGGTGGCGATGCCGGCCAGCGCGCTTGCCTCCAGCCCCGCCTCGGCGAGGGCCCGGCGGATCAGGGCCTCGATCTCGTCGGCGTGCGTGCCGTGGCGGAAGCCGACGCCTGCGACGATCCTCACGGGCGGGTCCAGGCCCATTGGGTGACCGGCATCGCCGCCCGCCAGCCATGCATCCCGCCGACCGGGTCGGCCCGCGCCACCGAGAGCCGGCGGAGGCTGCCACCCCGCGCGGAGAAGGCGGCGAGCAGGGCGGCCTCGCCCTCCAGCGTCACCGCATTGGCGACGCAGCGCCCGCCGGGGCCGAGCGCGTCGCAGGCCGCCGCGATCACGCCCGGCTCCGAGACGCCGCCGCCGATGAAGACCGCGTCCGGTGCCGGCAATCCGGCGAGGGCGGCGGGCGCCGTGCCCCCGACGACGGCGAGGCCCGGCACGCCGAGCGCCTGCGCGTTGCGGCTGATCCGCGCGGCGCGCTCGGGCCTCGCCTCGACCGCTACCGCCCGCATGGCGGGGTGGCGCAGCATCCACTCGATGGAGATCGAGCCGGAGCCGCCGCCGATATCCCACAGCACGTCGCCCCGGCAGGGGCTGAGCGCGGCCAGCGTCACCGCGCGGATCTCGGCCTTGGTGAGCTGCCCGTCGCTCTCGAACAGGGCGTCGGGCAGGCCGGGGGCGAGCGTCAGGATCCGCGCCCCGGGCCCTCCGGCGACTGCGACGGCGAGCGTGTTGAGCGGGTCGATCCCGTCGAGGTCGAACCGGTCGGCCACGGCCTCGCGGATTCGCTCGCGCGGGCCGCCCATGGCTTCGAGCACGGTCAGGCGCGAGGCGCCGAAGCCGCGCTCCGTGAGGAGCCGCGCCACCTGTCCCGGCGTGGTGCCGTCCCAGGACAGGACGAGCGCCTGCGCGCCCGGCTGCAGATGGGGCAGGATCAGCGGCAGCGCCCGCCCGTGCAGGGTCAGGCACGTACAGTCCGGCAGCGACCAACCGAGGCGGGCACAGGCAAGGCTGAAGGCCGAGGGCTGCGGGTAGGCGCGGAACTCGGCGCGCGGCACCAGCCGGGCGATCTCGGCGCCGATGCCGTAGTGGAACGGGTCGCCCGTGGCGAGGATGCAGGTCGGCCGCCCGCGCCGGGCCAGGATGTCGGGATAGGCTTCGTGGATCGGGCTCGGCCAGGCCCGCGTCTCGGCGGCGAGCGGCGCGGCGAGCGCGATGTGGCGGCGCCCGCCCCAGACCACCTCCGCGGCATCGAGCGCCGCGGCCGCGGCCGGGCTCAGGCCCGCGCGCCCGTCCTCGCCGATGCCGACGATCGACAGCCAGGGGCTCGACGGGGGCTCAAGGGAGGGCGAGAAGGCGGCCATGCGCATCCTCATCCTCGGCGGTACCGGCGAGGCGGCCGAACTCGCCCGCGCCATCAGCCGCGATCCTGATCTCGACGCCACCCTCTCGCTCGCCGGCCGCACGGCCGCGCCGCAGCCGCAGGCGCTTCCCGTCCGCATCGGCGGGTTCGGGGGCGCCGAGGGCTTGGCCGCCCATCTCCGGGCCGCGCGGATCGACCGGCTGATCGACGCCACGCACCCGTTCGCGGCGCGGATTTCCGCCAACGCCGCGACGGCGGCCGAGGCCGCCCGCGTGCCGCTGCTGGCGATCCGCCGGCCGGCCTGGACGCGCGAATTCGGCGATACCTGGACCGAGGTCGGCAGCGTCGCCGAGGCCGCCGAGGCTCTGGGCGAGGCCCCGCGCACGGTCTTCGTCACGGTTGGCCGCAACGAGGTCGCGGCCTTCGCGGCAGCGCCGCAGCACCGCTACCTCGTGCGCACGATCGAGCCGGTGGACGGCGCCCTGGCGGTTCCGCATCTCGTCGAGATCCGGGCGCGCGGGCCCTACGACGCGGCCGCGGAGGAGGGCCTCATGGCCCGGCACGGCGTGGATGTGCTGGTGAGCAAGAATGCCGGGGGCGCGGCCACCGCCGGCAAGATCGCCGCTGCGCGCCGCCTCGGCCTGCCGGTGGTGATGGTGCGCCGGCCCGAGAAGCCCGCGGTCGAATCGGTGACGGACGCCGCCGGGGCGCTCCGCTGGCTCGGGATCAGGGCTTCTGGCTGAGCGCTTCGAGGTCCGCGCATCCCCCTCTCCCCGCGTGCGGGGAGAGGCCTGTCTGCACCTTGTCGTGCAGACAGGAAGCGCAGGCGGAGCCGGAGCGGCGGTGAGGGGGCGGCTCAGGAGGAGGCTCGTCCGGAATCGCCCCCTCACCGTCGACTGCCGCCTCGCCACGCTCCCCGACGAGGGGGAGACGTGGCCCTCTCCCCGCACGCGGGGAGAGGGGAGGCCATGGTTTCCGAAGAGACCATCCGGAAACGATCTCATCGCGCGGCCACGCTCCGCGCCGTGTAGACGAAGGGATGCTGCCCCACGCCGCGGGGGATCAGCCGCGTGGTCGAGGCGCCGATCAGCACGAGGGTCGCCATGTCGGCCGGGGCTTCGCGGGCCTCGGCCAGCGTCATCACCCGGATCGCCTCGTCCGGCCGGCGGACCGCGCGGGCGAAGGCCACCGGCGTCTCGGCCGCCCGGATCCCGGCCGCGATCTCCAGCGCCGCCCCGAGCTGCCAGGGCCGCGCCTTCGAAATGGGATTGTAGAGCGCCACCACGAGGTCGGCCCGCAGCACGGCCTCCAGCCGCGCGGTGACGACCTCCCAGGGCTTCAGGTTGTCGGAGAGCGAGAGCGCGCAGAAATCGCCGCCGAGCGGCGCGCCGAGGCGGGCGGCGGCGGCGAGCATCGCGGTGATGCCGGGCTCTACCGTGATCGCGAGCTGCCGCCAAGCCGGGTCGCCGTGATCCACCGCCTCGAACACGGCTGCGGCCATGGCGAAGACGCCGGGATCGCCGCCGGAGACCACCGCCACGTGGCGGCCCGAGGCGGCGAGTTCCAGCGCGTGGCGGGCCCGGTCGATCTCGACGCGGTTGTCGCTGGCATGGCGCACGAGGCCGGGCCGCTCCGGCACGCGGGCGACGTAGGGGATGTAGCCGATCAGGTCCTGCGCCCGGTCGAGGGCGGCGCGGGCGGAATCCGTCAGCAGGTCCGGGTCGCCGGGGCCGAGGCCGACGACCGTCAGGCTGCCCGTCACGGGCGCCGCCCCTGGCCCGGCACCAGCACCATCGAGAAATAGGGTGCCTCGTCGTCCGCCTTCTCGGCGAGCGGCACCACGCGCTCGTCCGCCATGGTGCCGCGCTCCACATAGACCGCGCGCTCCAAGAGGCCCGCCTCGCGCAGGACCGCGCGGACCTTCGGCAGGTGGCGGCCGAGCTTCATCACCACGGCGGCGTCGGTGCCGCGCAGGCGCTCGGCCAGAACGGCGGCGGACAGGGTCGCGGGCAGGACGGTGAGCACGTCGTCACCCCAGGTGATCGGCGTGGCCGCCCGGGTCCAGCAGCCGGACATCCCGGTGACGCCGGGCACCACCTCGACGGGGAAGCGGTCCTTCAGGCGGCGCCAGAGATGCATGAAGGAGCCGTAGAAGAAGGGATCGCCCTCCGACAGGATCGCCACGTCCCGGCCCGCGCCGAGATGGTCGGCCAGCCGCCCCGCCGCGTCGTCGTAGAAGCCGGCCAGCGCCGCCACGTAGGCCGGGTCCTCCGGATGCAGCTCGGTGGTGTAGGGATAGGCGAGCGCCATCTCCCGGGCCGGGTCGCGCACCACCGCGTCGGCGATGGTGCGGGCGTTGCCGCGCCGGCCGCGCTTGCAGAAATGGACGAGGACGGGGGCCCGCTCCAGCACGCGCAGCGCCTTCAGGGTCAGGTAGTCCGGATCGCCCGGGCCCATGCCGACGCCGTAGAGCGTGCCGGTGGTGACCGGGGTCGGGCTCTCGGCCGTCTCAAGGCTCTCCGTCACGAGGCCGGCTTCCATCACTCGACCTCGTTCGCCAGCGCGTTGACGGCCGCCGCCGTCATGGCGCTGCCGCCGCGGCGGCCATGCACCACCACGAAGGGCACGCGGCCGTCGCGCGCCAGCGCCTCCTTCGATTCCGCCGCGCCGACGAAGCCCACGGGGATGCCGATCACCGCGGCCGGCGCGCCCACGCCCTGGTCGAGGAGCTCGAGCAGGCGGAACAGGGCGGTCGGCGCGTTGCCCACCGCGACCACGCTGCCAGGCAGGTGCTCGCGCCAGAGCTCCATGGCCGCGGCCGAGCGGGTGGTGCCCATCTCGGCGGCGAGCGCCGGCACGCGCGGGTCGCCGAGCGTGCAGATCACGTCGTTCCTCGCCGGCAGCCGGGCGCGGGTGACCCCGTCGGCCACCATGCGCACGTCGCAGAGGATCGGCGCGCCGGCCTTCAGCGCCGCCTCGCCCTTGGCGGCGAAATCGTCGGACATCTCCACATCCGCCGGCAGGTCGGTCATGCCGCAGGCGTGGATCATGCGCACCACGACGCGCTCGGCGGCGCCGGACCAGCGCGCGAGATCAGATTCGGCGCGGATCATCGCGAAGGATCGGGCGTAGATCGCGCCCCCGTCGCGCAGGTAGTCGAGGCGCGCGCTCATGGTTTCGTCCTGAACAGGTCTTCGAGGTTGGCCGTTTGCGCCCCTCTTACGCGTTCGAGAGCCGCCTCGATAGTCAGCCATTCGACCGGAGGATCGCCCGCTGCGCCGCCCGGCACGGCCCCGTAGAGGCCGTTCGCGGCGACGAGGGTGAGGGCGCGCCGCCGCGGCTCGGCGCAGCCCTTGGCGCAGCCGGAGAGATGGGCGGTGAGGCCTTGCGCCGCGAAGGGCCGGAAGGCCTCGGCAAGCCGGGCGGCGTCGCGGAGCGTCGGCGTCGAGCCGGAGGCGCAGGCGGGCGCCCCCGGGCAGGCGGCGACCGCGCGCCGGGGATCCTCGGGATCGGTGACGAACGCCGCCGCGAGGCGGGCGCGGGCGGCCTCGGCACGGGCCGGATCGACGGCGAGGACGAAGCCGCGGCTGGGGCTGAGCCGGATCTCGGAGGCGGCGGCCCCGTCGGCCGCATCGGCGAGGCGATCGAGCATATCCGCCGTGCAGCGCCCGAACGGGGCGTCGACGGCGAGGATCGCGAAGGGCTGGCGTTGCCCTCCCCCCTCCATCCCAAGTCGGGCCTGCCCGACTTGGGCAGAGGGATGCGGATCTCGGGCAGGCCCGAGATCCGAGGGGGGAGGGAGGGGATCTCGGGCAGGCCCGAGTTCCGTGGGGGCAGGGAGCGCGGCGCGCTCGGCATCGGTCAGGTCGCGCATCCGGCGCGCGCCGGTCCGGGCGAAGGCCCTCAGAAGGTCGGCGGCCGCATCCGGGATCGCGTCCTCGGGCCACGTACCGAGCCAGACCGGGTCAGCTCCGGTCGCCAGCCCGATCGCGGCCCGGCCGGGCTCGCGCGCCCGGATATGGATGTCGGCCTCGATCCCGGCGAGGTCGCAGGCCCCTCCGGCCTCCACCGCGACCAGGGTCTTGGCCGGCAGCGGCGCCACCGCGCGGCCGAGCGCCTCGATGCGGGCCGCGACGGCGTGGCCGTCGATGAGGGCGCCCGCGTCGAGACCGCAGAGGGGGCTCGTGAGGGTCAGGCGCTGCGGGCCGCCGTCGCCGCGGCTATCGCCGAGGCCGATCGCGGTGAGGGCCTCGGCCAGAGACCCTTGCGTCTCCGGCCGCACGCCGCGGACCTGGAGGTTCGCCCGGGCCGTCACGTCGAGATGGCCGTTGCCGCAGGCGCGCGCGGCCTTGGCGACGGCCCGCATCTGCTCCGGGTTGAGCAAGCCGAGGGGCGGGTGGATGCGGGCGAGGAGGCCGTCCCCGGTCGGCATCGGCCGGGCGAGGCCGGGGCACCAGCCGCGGCGGGTGGGCGCGGCCGGGCGGACGCGGCGCCCGCTCATCCGGCCGCCTCCGCCATCAGGGCGTCGGTCGGCATGGCGTTGCGTCGGGTCTGCCAGAGCCCGCGGGCCCGCAGCTCCTCGAAACGGTCGAGGATGGCGCGGGCGGCGTCCGGGTTCGCCGCGCGCAAGCGCTCGAACACGGCGGCATCGGCGATCCAGGCGCCGTAGAGCCGGTCGAGATCGGCATGGGATACCGCGTCGGTGGTGGCGGCGAGCACGAAGACGGCGTCGATGCCCTGCGCCAGTTCCTGCGCGCCGCGATGACCGTGGGCGAGCTGGGCCGCGATCCAGGCCGGCGCCGAGAGCCGCGCGCGCACCAGCCGGGCCACGTCCTCCCGCGCGCTGCGCGCCTTCGGGCGCTCCGGCTCGGATACGTCGAGGCTGAACAGGGCGGGGTGGGCGCCGAGCGATTCGGCCGCGGCGTGGAAGCCGCCGAGGGCCTCGGCGGCGGCGTCGCCGTCGAGGAGGTCGCGCTCGGCCACGTCGAAGGCATGGAGATAGGCGTCGGCCCGCGCCACGCGCTCCGCGAAGCTCCTCGATGCGCCGGCCGCGTCGCCATAGGCGAAGCCGGTGGCGTCGAGATAGGCCGCGCCGAGGTCCTGGCGCCGCTCCCAGGTCCCGTCGAGGGCGGTCTCGGCCGCGCCGGCGCCGTAGCGGCCGGGCGCGGCGCCGAAGACCCGGGCCGGGTCCTCGCCGCGGCGGCGCGCGGCAGCGAGAGGGTTCTCCTCGTCCGGCTCCTCGCGCAACGCCACGGCGCGGGCGGCCCGGTCGATCAGGGCGAGGGTCTCGGGAAAGGTGTCGCGGAAGGCGCCCGAGATGCGCACCGTCACGTCGATGCGCGGGCGTCCCAGCAGGGCCGGCGGCAGCACCTCGAACCCGGTCACACGGGTCGAGGCGTGGTCCCAGAGCGGGCGCACGCCCATGAGGTGGAGGGCATGGGCCACGTCCTCGCCGCCGGTGCGGAGCGTCGGCGAGGCCCAGAGGTCCATCACGACCCGCTCGGGATAGGTGCCCTCGTCCTGCAGGTAGCGCGTGACCACCGCCTCGGCAGCCTTCGCGCCGAGGGTGGCCGCGGCCCGGGTCGGGATGGCGCGCGGGTCGAGGGTCGTGAGGTTGCGGCCCGTCGGCAGCACGTCGGCCCGGCCGCGAGAGGGCGAGCCGGAGGGGCCCGGTGCGACGAAGCGTCCGTCCAGGGCGGCGATCAGGCTCGCCCGCTCGGCCGCCGCGCTGGCGCGGCGCGCGGGCGGGGCCTCCTCGGGCGCCCGGCCGAAGACGTGGAGTCCGTCGCGGAAGGCGGTCTCGCCGAGGTCGCAGAGATGCGCGTCGAGGGCTGCCAGTGCCTCCGGCATCGGCGTGCCGGGCGCGATGCCGGCCGCGGAGAGGTGGCCCAGCGCCTCGGCCTCGTCGAGGATCGCCCGGGCGATCAGCGCGGCCCGGCGCGGATCGAGGAGGCTGGCGGCGGCATATTCCTCCACCTGCTCGCGCAGGCGCATGGTCTCGGGCTCGCGCCCGCCGCGCTGGATCTCGGGCGTCAGGTGACCGAGCGCGATGCCGCCGAGCCGGCGCTTCAGGGGCGCGGCCTCGCCGGGATCGTCCACGATGAAGGGGTAGATGACGGGGAGCCGGCCGACCGCCAGCGCCGGCCAGCAGGCCGGCGACAGGGCCACCGCCTTGCCCGGCAGCCACTCCGTGGTGCCGTGGGTGCCGAGATGGACCAGCGCGTCGAAGCCGCGCTGCACGCCGAGATGGAAGGCGAGATAGGCGTGGGTCGGCGGCTCGTCGGGGTCGTGATAGCCGGCCTTGCGGTCGCCGGCCCGGCCGCGGTCAGGCTGGAGGAAAACGGTGAGCCCGCCTCTCCCTCCCCCCTCTGCGGGGGAGGGTGCCGAACGGAGTGAGGCGGGAGAGGGGAACCCGGCTTCCGAGGAGGGCTGCGCAGAGGTGAAGGCCTCGGCCCGATCCGGCTGCGTCGCACCCCTCACCCGACCCCTGCTGACGCAGGGGCCACCCTCCCCCGCAGAGGGGGGAGGGGGAGACGCGGGCACGGATCTGAACCGGAAGGCGCCGTCCCGGCAGGCGGGATCGTCCTCCGGCGCACCCCAGCGCTCGGCGAGGGCTGCCTGGGCCTCGGCCGGCAGGCGGGAAAGCCAGTCCCGATAGGCCGCGAGGCTCACCGTGAAGCCCGGCTCGCCCGCGGTGAGCGCCCGCATCAGGTTGGGCCCGTCCGGCAGGTCGCCCAGAGCGTAGCCGGCGGCGGCGAGGTCCGCGGCGATGGCGCGGGCGCTCTCGGGCGTGTCGAGGCCGACCGCGAAGCCGGCCCGGCCGCCGCGGGCGGGATAGTCGGAGAGCACCAGCGCCACCCGTCGCTCGGACCGGCGCAAGTGGGCGAGGCGGATCCAGGCGGCGGCCCGGTCGGCCAGTGCCGCGATGCCGGGGGCGTAGGGCACGGCCCGGCGCTCGGCAAAGCCCGCAACCTCCGGCGCCTCCCCCTTGAAGGAGATCGGGAAGCCCGCGAGCCGCCCGTCGAATTCGGGCAGCGCCACCTGCATGGCGAGGTCGGCGGCGCCGAGACCCCGGGCCGAGGCCTCCCAGGCCTCCCGGGCCGAGCCCACCGTATAGGCCTGCAGGACCGGGCAATCGGCCGCGTCGAGGACGAAGCCAGCATCGTCGCGGGCGGCGAAGGCGGTGGCGGCCACGATCAGATCGGGACGCCGCGCCGCGATCGCGGCGCGCACGGCCTCCGCCGCCTCCGGGTCCTTAAGGCTGGAGACGGCCACCACCAGGGTGCCGATCCCGCGGGCGGCGAGCGCCGCCGTCAGCGCTGCGGCCGGGGCGAGGTCGCCGCCGAGCGCCGCCGAGCGGTAGATCAGGACGAGGGCGTGCGCCGGTCCGGTCGCGGCGCCTGCCGCGAGGGCCTGCTCCAGCGGCACCGGCCCGCAACCGGGACAGCACGGGAAGCCGCGCGGCAGCGGCCGGGGCTCGGCATAGGCGAGGTCGTGGCCGATCTCGGCCGCGAGCCGGCGCAGCATCTGGCGCAGGTTCTCCCGGCCCCCCGCGCGGAAATAGGCGTCGAGGACGGGGGCGAGCTCCGGCGCCGTGGCGTAGGCGGAGAGCCGCGGGTCGGGCCGGTCGTCGCCCGGCAGGACGACGAGGCGCACGCCGTTCGCCCGCGCGGCCTCCGCGCAGCGCTCGATGCCGTAGCGCCAGTAATCGAGCCCGCCGAGGCAGCGGATCACCACCAGCCTCGCCCGCGCGACCACGCTCTCGACGTAGAGGTCGACCGAGAGCGGGTGGCGCAGGCGCGCCAGCCGGGCGAGGCGCAAGGCGGGCAGAGACTCTCCCTCGGCCGCCGCGGCCTCGGCGATGCCGGCGAGGTCGGAATCGGTGAAGGACAGGACGACGATGTCCCCGGGCTCCTGGCCCAGATCCACCGCCGCCTCGCCCTCGTCGAGGGAGACCGTATCGATGCGGACGAGGTGCATGCCGCGAGTCTAAACCCGGGCCCGCTCTTCGCCTAACCGGCGAGCGCGGCGGCGACCGCGTCCCTGTCGAAGCCCTTCAGGCCGATCACCACGAGGGTGCCGTCGCGGGACTCGCCCGCCCGCCAGGGCCGGTCGAAATGATGGCCGACGCGCCGGCCCACCCCCTGCACCACGAGGCGCATCGGCTTGCCCTCGACCTCGGCGAAGCCCTTGATGCGCAGCACGCCCGCCGTCTCGGCGGCCTTCTCGACGCGCGCGGCGAGGTCGGCCGGGCTCGCCGCCGGGCGGACGGCCAGGGCGACCGTCTCGAAGTCGTCGTGGTCGTGGTCCTCGCCGTCGCCGTGGTGGGAGGGGCGGGCGTTGAGGTCGTCCTCGGCCGCCGCGCCGAGGCCGAGCAGCACGCGCGGGTCGATGGCGCCGTTCTCGGTCTCCACCACCTTCACGGCGCGGGGCAGGTGTCCCTCCACCTCGGCGCGCACCCGGGCGCGGGTCTCGGCGTCGATCAGATCGGCCTTGTTCAGCACCACCAGGTCGGCGCAGAGGAGCTGGTCCTCGAACACCTCCTCCAGAGGGTTGTCGTGGTCCACGGCCTGGTCGGCGGCGCGTTGCGCCGCCAGGGCCTCCGGATCCTCGGCGAAGGCGCCCGAGGCGACGGCCGGGCCGTCCACCACCGCCACGACGCCGTCCACGGTGACGCGGCCGCGGATCGCCGGCCACTGGAAGGCCTGGACCAGGGGCTTGGGCAGGGCGAGGCCCGAGGTCTCGATCAGGATGTGCTCCGGCGGCTCGGGCCGCTCCAGCAGTGTGGTCAGCGCCGGCACGAAATCGTCGGCGACCGTACAGCAGATGCAGCCGTTCGGCAGCTCGACGATGGAGTCCTCGGTGCAGCCCTCGACGCCGCAGGCGGCCAGGAACGACTTGTCGAAGCCGACATCGCCGAACTCGTTGACCAGGATGGCCAGGCGGCGGCCGCCGGCATGCTCGACCACGTGGCGCACCAGTGTCGTCTTGCCGGCCCCGAGGAAGCCGGTGACGATGGTGCAGGGGACCTTCTGGACGATGCTCATGGCTTGAGCCTCTCAGCCCGCGCTGGATGCGGGAAACGGGGGGATGCGGGCGACGACGCCCTTGCGGAAGGCCTCCGGCCGCTCGCGCCAGGGCACGAGGCCGTCCGGGGTCGCGGCGTAGCGGCCGAGGCCGTCGAGGATGGTGCGGGCGGAGGACGCAGGGTCGAGGTCGCCGTAGACGTAGGTCCAGCGGTCGGGGCTCGCCACCGCCACCGTGCAGGGGCGCTTGCAGACCGAGAGGCACTCGACCCCCTCGACCCGCAGGGCCGCCGCCGGGTCCGTCTCCGGGCGCCCGGCGATCTCGGCACGCAGGGCGTCCAGCAGGCGCGCCCCGGCGCGGGGCGCGTCGGGAGGATCCTCCGCCGCGCGGCAGGTGGTGCAGACGTAGAGGACGGTCTCAGGCACGCGCCGGCCCGCTTGCCGCCCGCCCGCGTCCGAAGACCTGCCAAGCCCAGCCATAGGCCAGCCCGATCACCGCCCAGAACACGAACCCGACCGCGAGCGAGCGGGCGGCGAACTGGGCCGCGAGGCCGGCCGGCAGCTCGGATTTCGCGGCCGCCACCTCCGGCGCGCCGACGATGTGCGGCGCGACGATCAGGACGAGGCCGCCGACAATGCTGATCGCGGCGCGGCGGATCGCGATGAGGTAGAGCCCCATGGCGGTCGCCGCCGCGGTCATCAGCCACCAGGCCTGCCGGGCGGCGAGCGGCGCCGCCTCGCTGCCCGGCAGTTCCGGCGGCAGCCCGAGGCCGGGCGCCAGCGCCACGCTGAGGAAGCCGGCGATGGCGAAGCTGAGGGCCCGCTCCGGCGTCGGCTCCCGGCCGAGCGCCAGCATCACCGCGCCGAGCAGCAGCGCGTAGCCCACGCCGCCGATCAGCGTCGCGAGGCCGGTGAAGGCCATGCGCGGCAGGCCCTCGCCGGGCTGCCAGGCGTGGGGTGCGTCCGGGGCCGCGCCGTGATCGTGGCCGCCATGGACCAGCTGGAGGTGGGCATGGACGATCGGGAGGGCAGGCGATCGCGTCATGGCCGCCTGCGCGTCAGGGGTCTCGTAGCGCTCGGCTTCGAGGATGAGCGGCGAGGTCAGCGAGAGCTGGAGGCCGGTCGAGACGACGGCCGCGAGGAAGCCGGCGGCGAGCGCCGCCGACAGGAGCCGGCTGATCATGAAGCGGGTGGCTTCAGGCGGTCAGTGGCAGGGGAAGTTCTGGGTGTGGCGGAAGTCGTGCGCCGCGTTGTGCAGCACGGAGGCCGGCGCGAAGCCGGCGCAGAACACGAGGCCGAGGCCGAGGAAGGCCGCGAGCACGATCGCCGAGAGGCGCTCGTTCGTGCGGGTGCCGGACAGGGTCTGGATCGCGGTCGTCATGGCGAAATCTCCGGCCGCCCCACCGGCGGCGTTGCGAGGGTCTTCCCGGTGGACGGCAGGTCTCCTGGCTCGCGGATCCTCGCGCCTGCCGCCTTCCCGGATCGTGCCGGTGGCTGGTGGCAGGAACTCGCCGCTCACAGTTGCGGGGGCAGCCGCGGAGTCGGGTCTCCCCTCACCGCATTCCCTTTTCACCCCCGGAGGGGGCACCGTCCAGGATCGCTCATAGCCTGTCGCGGACGGGCGCACAACGCGTCGTGCGGGCACTATTCGATCTTCCGCGGCTCGGCGCGCTCAGGGAGCGCCCACACGAAAGCCGCGGCGGCGCCGAGCCCGAGGCCGCATCGGACCGCGTGCAGGCGGCCCCAGCGCAGGATCAGGTCGCGGCTGCGCGCGTCCGCCTCCTGCGGCGGGATCGCCATCAGCAGGCGGTTGGTCGGCATGATCGCGAGCAGGGTGTAGGGCCAGTTCAGGAGACTGAGCGCGCTCCCGACCAGCCAGCGCGCATCGCCGGTGCCGCCCCATGCCCCGAGGCCGAGGGCGGTGGCGACCAGGGCGAGCGCGCCCTGCATCCGCGTGGCGCGCCGATAGCTCGGTTGCCATTGCTGGAGGAGCGGCCCGTCGGCCAGCCGGAGGCGGGCCGGCTGCTCCACCAAGCTGACATAGACCGCCGCCCCGGCGAAGGCTGCCGCGGCGAGGAGGGCGAGCTTCCCTGCGATCATCGTCACGTCTCTTCGGTCTCCGGCATCCTGCTCGCGTTCGTGGCCCGGTCTCCCAGGGTGCGCAGGAGGGTGCGGGCCGTGTCGAGCGTGCCGGGATCGAGACCCCGGCCGATCGCTGCCGCCCAAGGGGCTTGGCGCGCGCTCGCCGCCGCGAAGGCCGAGCGTCCGGCCTCGGTCAGGGTGACGAGCCGCGCGCGCCGATGGTGCGGATTCTCGGCAAGCTCCACGAGCCCGAGCCTCAGGAGGTCGTTGACGGTGCGTTGCACGCCCTGTCGGGTCTGCCCCATCTCGCGGGCGATGCGGGCAACCGTCGGGGGCTCCGCCGCCAGGGTCGCTGCGCCCAGGACCTGCCAGCGGGCACTCGTGAGGCCGATCTCTCCCACGAGACGGTCGCCGGCGGCGAGAAGCGCTCCGTTCGCCCGGAAGATCTCCAGGATCAGCGCGGTGGTCGCCCGGATGGCTGAGTCGTCTGACATGGCAACAGATTGCTAAAATGACAATCTGTTGTCAATTCTATCTTTGACCGGAGCGACGGCGCAGGGCAAAGGAGGCCCATGCTTCAGCCCGGATCCCGGATGACCCTGGTGCTCGGCGGCGCGCGCTCGGGCAAGAGCGCCTATGCCGAGGCGCTGGTCGAGGCCGCGCCCGCACCCTGGACCTATTGCGCCACCGCCCAGGCCTTCGACGCGGAGATGGTCGAGCGCATCGCGCACCACCGGGCGCGGCGCTCGGGCGGCTGGATCACGCAGGACGTGCCGATGGCGCTGCCCGAGGCGGTCGCTGCCGCGGCGGGGCCAGTCCTCGTCGATTGCCTGACCCTCTGGCTCACCAACCTGATCCTGGCCGAGGCGGATGTGGAGGCGGCCTCCGAGGCCCTGCGCGCAGCCTGCCGCGCGGCGCCGGGGCCGGTGGTGCTCGTCGGCAACGAGGTCGGCCTCGGCATCGTGCCGGAGAACGCGCTCGCCCGGCGCTTCCGCGACGCGGCGGGGCGCCTGCACCAGCAGCTCGCGCAGGATTGCGACCGCGTCGTCTTCATGGTGGCGGGGCTGCCCATGATCGTGAAAGGACAGGCATGACCGAGGAGTCCGGCGACGAGGCCGCGCGCCACCGCGACAAGATGGCCAAGCGCAAGGCGGTGCAGGACGCCGAGGTCGCGGCCAAGACGATCGAGAAGGGCCTGCTCATCGTCCATACCGGCCCGGGCAAGGGCAAGACGACGGCGGCGCTCGGCCTGATGCTGCGGGCGCTGGGGCGCGGCTGGCGCGTCGCCTGCGTGCAATTCATCAAGGGCGGCTGGGACACGGGCGAACGCCGCGCCGTCGAGGTGTTCGGTCCTCAGGCCTCCTGGCACACGCTCGGCGAGGGCTTCACCTGGGAGACGCAGGACAAGGCGCGCGACATCGCCGCCTGCCGCCACGCCTGGAAACGGGCGGAGGCCCTGATGGCCGATCCCGGGATCCGCCTGATCGTCCTCGACGAGCTGAACATCGCGCTCCGCTACGACTATCTCGACCTCGAGGCGGTGGTGGCCACGCTGCGGGCGCGCCGGCCGGACCTCCACGTCGTCGTCACCGGGCGCAACGCCAAGCCGGCGCTGATCGAGGCCGCCGACCTCGTCACCGAGATGGGCAGCGTGAAGCACCACTTCGCCGCCGGCGTGAAGGCCCAGGAGGGGATCGAGTTCTGATGGGCGCCCGCGCATGACCCGCGCCCTGATGATCCAGGGCACCGGATCGGATGTCGGCAAGTCGCTGATCGTCGCGGGCCTCGCCCGGCTCTTCGCGAGCCGCGGCCTCAGGGTGCGCCCGTTCAAGCCGCAGAACATGTCGAACAACGCCGCCGTCACCGCCGATGGCGGCGAGATCGGCCGCGCCCAGGCGCTCCAGGCGCGGGCGGCGGGGGTCGCCCCCTCGGTCCACATGAACCCGGTGCTCCTGAAACCGCAGAGCGAGGTCGGCGCCCAGGTCGTGGTGCAGGGCCGCATGCTCGCCACCGTGAAGGCGCGCGACTACCAGGCCTGGAAGCCGCGGCTGATGCAATCCGTGCTCGACAGCTTCGCGCGGCTGCGCTCCGAGGCCGATCTCGTCCTGGTCGAGGGCGCGGGCTCGGCCTCCGAGGTGAATCTGCGCGCCGGCGACATCGCGAATATGGGCTTTGCCCGCGCCAGCGGCACGCCGGTGGTGCTCGTCGGCGACATCGATCGCGGCGGCGTCATCGCGAGCCTCGTCGGCACGAAGGCCGTGATCGATCCGGAGGATGCCGCGATGGTCCGCGGCTTCCTCGTCAACCGCTTCCGCGGCGATCCGAGCCTGTTCGCGGAGGGCATGGGCCGCATCGCGGAGGCCACCGGCTGGCCGGCGCTGGGCCTGATCCCGCACTTGGCCGAAGCCGCCCGCCTTCCGGCGGAGGACGTGCTGGGCCTGGCCGGCTCCGCTCCGGGCGGCTCCAGCGGCCGCGTGCGGGTCGCCGTGCCGGTGCTGCCGCGCATCGCCAATTTCGACGACCTCGACCCGCTCCGGGCCGAGCCCGGCATCGAGGTGGTGCTGGTGCGCTCCGGCTAGGCGATCCCGGGAGACGCCGCGCTGGTCCTGCTGCCGGGCTCGAAGACCACGATTCCCGATCTGGCGGCGCTCCGCGCGGAGGGCTGGGACATCGACATCCGCGCCCATCTGCGCCGCGGCGGCCGGGTGCTCGGCCTGTGCGGCGGCTACCAGATGCTGGGGCGGACCCTCTCCGACCCGCACGGGATCGAGGGCGCGCCCGGAACCGTGCCGGGGCTCGGCCTCCTCGACGTCGAGACCGTGATGACGCCGGAGAAGCGTCTGGTCGCCGTCACCGGCACCAGCCTCGCCGACGGCCTGCCGTTCACCGGCTACGAGATGCATATCGGCGAGACCGTGGGGCCCGATGCCGGCCGGCCGCTGCTGCGGCTCGCCGACGGCCGCCTCGACGGGGCGGTCTCAGCCGACGGGCGGGTCTGCGGCACCTATCTGCACGGGCTCTTCGCCGACGACGGCCAGCGCGCCGCCTGGCTCGCCCGGCTCGGCGCGGCCTCGGACGGGGCCTCCTACGAGGCCGGCGTCGACGCGGCGCTCGACGCGCTGGCGCGACACCTTGAGATCCATGTCGACTGCGACAGGCTGCTGGCGCTGGCGCGCTAGCGCGCATTCGCCCTAACTCGGATCTCCACGCCCCCGCATGAAGGGGCGGGAGCCGGAAGGAGGAGCCCGATGACGCCACCCCCGCCTCAGGTCGACGCACGCCTCGCGCACGACACCGTCCGCACGGTGACCCTGCGGCTGATGCCGCTCCTCGGGCTGATGTACCTCATCGCCTATATCGACCGGCAGAACATTTCTTACGCCAAGCTCCAGATGGTCGGCGATCTGGGCTTGAGCGAGAGCGTCTACGGACTCGGCGCGTCGCTGTTCTTCCTCGGCTACTTCCTGTTCGAGGTGCCCGCCAACGTGATCCTGGAGCGGGTCGGCGCGCGGCGCTGGTTCGCCCGCATCATGTTCACCTGGGGCCTGATCACGGTGCTGCTGGGCTTCACGCAGAACACGGCGATGTTCTACGTGCTGCGCTTCCTGCTCGGCGTGGCCGAGGCAGGCTTCTTTCCGGGGGTGCTGTTCGCGCTCACCCTGTGGTTCCCGCAATCGCACCGGGCCCGGATGATCGGCTGGTTCATGATCGCGAGCGCCTTCGCCAACGCGGTGGGCGCGGCGATCGGCGGCGCCCTGCTCGACCTCGACGGGCTCTTCGGCCTGAAAGGCTGGCAATGGGTCTTCGTGGCGACCGGGCTGCCGGCCCTGATCCTCACGGTCGTGGTGCTGCGCATCCTGCCGGACGGCCCGGAGCGGGCGCCCTGGCTGACGGCCGAGGGCAAGGCGTGGCTCGCCCGGCAGCTCGCCCACGAGCGCGAGAGCGGGGGCCAGGTGGAGCACCACAACCCCTTCGCCGCGCTGCTCGACCGGCGCGTCTGGATGCTCGCCTCGGTCTACGTCGCCTTCCCGCTCGCGGCCTATGGCTTGAGCTACTGGCTGCCCACCGTGGTGAAGAGCTTCGGCGCCTCGAACACAGCCAACGGCTTCATCAACATCATCCCCTGGATCGTCACCGCGCTCGCCCTGTGGTGGGTGCCCCGCCGCGCCGCGCGCACGGGCGACCAGATCTGGCACGTGGTGGTGCCGGGGCTCGTCGCGGCTCTGGCGCTGGTGCTCAGCGTCGTGCTGCCGGGCGCGGCGGTGAAGTTCGCCTGCCTCTGCGTCGCGGCGGCCGGGGTGTTCTCGGCCCAGCCCGTATTCTGGTCCCTGCCGCCGACCTTCCTGAAGGGAGCGAGCGCGGCGGCCGGCATCGCGGCGATCAACTCGGTGGGCAATCTCGGCGGCTTCGTCGCGCAGAACGCGGTGCCCTTCATCCGCGACCAGACGGGCAGCAATCTCGCGCCGATGTACTTCCTCGCCGCCGCCCTGGCGCTCGGGGCCTGCCTGATGTTCGTCGTCCTCACCGCGCTCCGCCGCGACGCCGCCCGCCGCGCCACCCCGGCGGAGCCGGTCCTCCCGCGCACGGCCTGAGCCGTCAGAGCAGGAGGCCCAGCGCCGCCGCGCCCGCGGCGAGGCCCCAGAGCAGGGCGCAGGCCGTGCGGTAGAGCGCGAGCGCCCGCTCGATATCGGTGGGGCCCGCCTCGGGCCGACCGTCGCCCATCCAGGCATCCTCGACCGCGTGCCCGCCATAGACCCGGGGGCCCGCAAGGGCGAGGCCGAGCGCCCCGGCCATGGCGGCCTCCGGCCAGCCGGCATTGGGCGAGCGATGCTTTCGCGCGTCGCGACGGATCGCGGCCAGCGCGCGGCGGGGCGCGTGCGCGCCGTGGAAGGCCGCCGCCGCCACGATCAGCCCGGCGGTGAGCCGCGAGGCCGGCAGGTTCACGACGTCGTCGAGGCGTGCCGCCGCCCAGCCGAAGGCCTCGTGGCGCGGCGTGCGGTGGCCGATCATGCTGTCGGCGGTGTTGACCGCCTTGTAGAGCGCGCCGCTGGGCAGGCCGCCGATCCCGATCCAGACGGCCGGTGCGACGATGCCGTCGGAGAAATTCTCGGCGAGGCTCTCGATGGCGGCGCGGCAGACGGCCGCCTCGTCGAGGGTCGCGGGGTCGCGGCCGACGATCATCGAGACCGCCCGGCGCCCCCCCTCCAGGCCCTCGTCGCGCAAGGCCGCGGCGACCCGGGCGACGTGGTCGTGCAGGCTCCTCTGCGCCGGCAGGCTGGCGCAGAGGAGGGCGAGCGGGACGAGCCCGGCCAGGGGGCCCGCCAGTCCGGCGAGCGCCGTCAGCGTCAGCGCCGCGGCCCCGACCACGGCGAGGAGGACGAGCACCGCCAGCACGCCGCCGGCGCGGCGCCGGGCGAAGGAGCCCCGGTTCAGCGCCGCGTCGAGGGCCGCGATCAGCCGGCCGATCCAGGTGACAGGGTGGCCGAGCGCCCTGTAGAGCGCGTCCGGATAGCCGGCGGCCGCCTCGATCGCGAGGGCGAGGGCGAGGACGGCGAATGTCAGGGGCGGATGAGCGAGCGCAAGCCAGGACATCTGTTCGGCATTTCCGAGGCCGCGCCGGTCCAGGCCGCGCCCGTGGCGCATGGCGGCGACCTCGATGCCGCGCGCGCGCTGTTCCCGGACGCGCCCGAGCCCTGGATCGACCTCTCGACGGGGATCAATCCGGTTCCCTATCCCTGGCCGGCCCCGGACGCCAGCCTGTGGCAGCGCCTGCCCGCATCCGCCGACGAGCGGGCCCTGCGCGCCGCGGCGGCGGCGGCCTACGGCGTTGCCGATCCGGCCCGCGTGGTGGCCGCCCCCGGCACGCAGATCCTCATCGAGACCCTGCCGCGGCTCGTGGCCCCGACCGATGTCGCCGTGGTCGGTCCGACCTATGCCGAGCACGCGGCCGCCTGGGCGCGCGGCGGCCACGCGGTGCACGCCGTGGCCGGCCTCGCCGAGGCCGCCGGGGCGAGGGTCGCCGTCGTCGTCAACCCGAACAACCCGGACGGGCGCGTCCACGCGGCCGGCGATCTCCTCGCGCTGGCGCGGGAGAATGCCGGGCGGGGAGGCCTCCTCGTGGTGGACGAGGCCTTCTGCGACCTGGAGCCGGCCGAGAGTCTCGGGGGCCATCTCGTGCCGGGGCTCGTGGTGCTGCGCTCCTTCGGCAAGACCTACGGGCTCGCCGGCCTCCGCCTCGGCTTCGCGCTGGCGCTGCCGGAGGCGGCGCGGGCCATCGCCGCGGCGCTCGGGCCCTGGGCGGTCTCGGGGCCGGCGCTGACGATCGGCCGGGCCGCGCTCGCCGACCGCGACTGGCGCGTCCGCGCCGCCGCGGAGCGGGCGGCGGATGCCGGCCGCCTGGATCGGATGCTGGCGCGGGCCGGCTGCGCGGTCGTCGGCGGAACCAGCCTGTTCCGGCTCGCGCGCTGCCCGGACGCGGCCGCCCTGTTCCGCCGCCTCGGCGAGGCCGGCATCTTCGTGCGCCGTTTCGCCGAGCGGCCGGACCTGCTCCGCTTCGGCTTGCCCGCGGGCAAGGACCAGTGGTGCCGGCTCTCGCGGATCCTCAAGCCGGACGGGTCAGCGCCGCTCGGTCAGGGCGAGGACGAGGGCGGCGCCTGAGAGGATGAGGCCGACGGCGCAGACGCCCGGCCATCCGGCCAGCAGGAAGGCTCGCGAGCCGGCATAGGCCCCGAGCGCCCCGAACACGAACATCGTGGCGAACAGCACCGTGTTGAGCCGCCCGCGGGCGCCCGGCACCAGGGCGTAGACCCGGGTCTGGTTGGCGATGAGCGCGCCGTTGATGCCGATGTCGATGAGCAGCACGCCGAGCGCCACGACCAGCAGCGATCTCTGCCCGCCCGCCCACAGCACCGCGAAGGCCGCGATCACGAAGAGGGCGCCGGCGATCACCACCGGCCGCGCCCCGCGCGTGTCGGCGAAGCGGCCGGACAGCGGCGCCACGAGCGCGCCGGCCACGCCGATCACCCCGAACAGCCCGGCACCCGCCGCCGTGAGGTTGAACGGCTCCGCCTCGACGAGCAGAGCCAGCGTCACCCAGAAGGCGTTGAAGCTCGCGAACAGCAGGGCCTGGACGAGGCTGGCGCGCCGCAGGACCGGCTGGGTGCGTGCGAGGTAGAGGATCGAGAGCATCAGCGCCCGGTAGCGCAGGGGCTTGGTCTGCGGCGTGTGCGGCAGCGTGGTCGCGGCGATGGCGGCCATGGCGAGGGCGACGCCCGCCGCCGCCACGAAGACCGCCCGCCAGCCGAGATGCGCGCCGACGAAGCCGCTCACCGTGCGGGCGAGCAGGATGCCGGAGAGAAGCCCCGTCATCACCTGGCCGACGATGCGCCCGCGGCTCGCATCGGGCGCGAGTTCGGCGGCGAAGGGCACGGCCTGCTGCGCCGCCGAGGCGAGGATGCCGATGAACAGGCTCGCCAGGGCGAGCGCCGCCAGGTTCGGGCTGAGGCCCGCGGCCACCAGAGCGAGCGCCAGCGCCAGGAGCTGGCCCACGATCAGCCGGCGCCGGGGCAGGCCGTCGCCGAGCGGGACGAGGCCGACGATGCCGAGGCCGTAGCCGACGAGGCAGCCGGTCGGCACCCAGAGGGCCGCACCGTCGCCGAACTCCGCCACCAGCAGCGCCAGCAGCGGCTGGTTGTAGTAGATGTTGGCCACGGCCCCGCCGGCGATCAGCGTCAGCCCGAGGCGCGCACGCGCGGTGAGTGATGGCATCGAATCGTCCGTGAGGCGGGGGCGGGGAGGGGCTCGAGGGCCGTGAGGCCGCTCTGGGCGGCCGGCGGTCTTCCGGACCGGCGGCCTCGCTCCCATATAACTCTGTCCACGGCCGAATCCGCCGCGAAGGCATGCGCCGTCCGCATCGGCGCCACGCGCCCTTGGCGAACGCGCGATTATCGTCTCACATATGGGTAATCCCTCTCGGATCCCGGTGATTCGCGGCGGAGGCGGCCTCAAGTCAAGACGACATGGGAGTTCCGTGTGGCGAACTACCGCATCGATTTCTCGAAGGAGATCCTGGGCGTCCCGTTCACCGTGGGCACGGTGGACATCCAGCGCGCCCGCGACCCGGAGCGTGCGCTCCGCGCAGCCGAATTGCGCTTCGCCCGCCAGCACGGCGTCGGTGACTGGCGGGAGCGCGCCGACCGCGCCGTGATCGCGGACGAGGCGGCGATCCGTCCCTGATGCAGGACCGGGCGCGCGCCGACGCGGCGACCGCACTGGCCGGGCCGTCGCCGCCGCCTTAGAACAGCGTGGCCGGCGGCGCGATCGTCGCGAGACGCGTCCGATCCGGGCGAAGACCTCGCCCACGGCAGCGTCACAGGTCGGGCGGAGCATGGCGGCGATCTCATTCTTCGGCGATCTCCTGCAGACGATCAGCGATCGCGGCCGCGATCTGATCGGGATCGCCCGCGGCGACATGGCCGCACGGGCCGACCCGTCCGAGCTGGTCCGCCTCTGCGAGGATCTGATCTCGCGGCGCGGCGAGGCGTCCGGCGTGGCGCTCGCCCGAGCGATCCTCGACCGCTACGCCACCCTGTCGAAGGTCGAGCGCCTCGCCTTCCTGCGCCACATCGCCGTCGATTTCGACGCCGACCACGCCGCGGTCGACGCGGCCATCGCCGCCTACCGCGCCGACCCGACCCGGGCCCGCCTCGGCCGGCTGCACGAGGCGGCCGAGCCGCGCAGCCAGGAGCTGATCCGCCGCCTCAACCTCGCCCGCGACGGCACGCTCGCCCTGGTGCGCATGCGCGAGGATCTGTTCGACCTGCGCAGGAGCCTGCAGGAGGATCCGGCGAGCACGCCCGACCTCGTCGATGCGGTGTCGAGCCTCGACAGCGATTTCGAGCACCTCTTCGCCTCGTGGTTCAACCGCGGCTTCCTGGTGCTGCGTCACATCGACTGGACCACGCCGGCCCATATCCTGGAGAAGATCATCCGCTACGAGGCGGTGCACGAGATCGCCGACTGGCAGGATCTGCGCCGCCGCATCGAGCCGAAGGACCGGCGCTGCTTCGCCTTCTTCCATCCGGCCCTCGCCGACGAGCCGCTGATCTTCGTGGAGGTTGCCCTCACCGACGCGATCGCCCCGGCCATCGCGCCGATCCTCAGCGAGGAGCGCACGCCGCTCTCGCCCCGGGCCTTCACCACCGCGATCTTCTACTCAATCTCGAACTGCCAGAAGGGGTTGGCCGGGGTCACCTTCGGCAACTTCCTGATCAAGCAGGTGGTGGAGGACCTCGCCCGCGAGATTCCGAGCCTGAAGACCTTCGTCACCCTCTCGCCGGTGCCGGGCTTCTCCGCCTGGCTCGAGCGCGAGCGTCGGGCCGACGCGCCCCAGGGACTCACCCGCGAGGACGTGGAGGCGCTGCGCCTCCTCGACGAGCCCGACTGGTGCACGGACAAGGCCAAGGCGGACGCAGTGCGCAAGGCGCTGATCCCGGCGGCGGCGGCCTATTTCCTGCGCGCCAAGAACCCCCGTGGCCGGCCCCTCGACCCGGTGGCCCGCTTCCATCTCGGCAACGGGGCGCGGCTGGAGCGGATCAACTTTCTCGGCGACGTCTCGCGGAAGGGTCTCAAGCAGTCCCACGGCCTGATGGTGAACTATCTCTACGACCTGTCGGCGATCGAGAAGAACCACGAGACCTACGCCAATCTCGGCACGATCTCGGCGTCGCCGGGCGTCTCGCGGGAACTGCGCGCCAACCTGCCGCCGCCCCGCGCGGTGGCGCTCGCCGAGGCGTGAGGTCCCGTCGAGGCTCCGCCGCAGCGACGTTCAGAGAGGTCCCTCGGCGGCCGGGCGTTTCGTGAGGTGCCCGCCGGGCGGACCTTCGGCCGGTTCAGCCACAGGGGTGGTCGACACCGCGAGCGTGCTGGCCGCCGCGGTGTCGCAGCGGGGCGCCTCGCCTGCGTCGCCTGCCTCACGGCCGGCAACGCCCTCGACAACCGCCTGAAAGGGTGAGCTCGAACAGGCTCTCAGGCGCCTCTGACCAGATCCACCACCTTGCCCACGCCGGCGCCGATCCCGGCGCCGACAACGCCGACGACCGCCGCGGAGATCAGCACGGGAGCGCTGGCCACGGCCACAACCCCTGAACCGACCGCAAGAACGCCGACACCGATGACGCCAAGCGTGCCGCCGGCCACGCCGCCGATGCCCGCGCCGGACATGCCGCCCTGTACAGTGTCGAGATCCTCGTCGGACAGGCGGGACGCCGTGAAATCTGTCATGCGTAGAGTTCCGATATCTGGTGCGACGCGTTGCTTGCGTCTGTGGCGATTGACATCGGAACGCACCGGCTCGGCTGTGTTCGAGCACACGTCGCCCCCGCCGCCATCGCCGCCGTCCACATCGCGCCTTCTCTGCGCTCGCCTGTGCTCTCGTCCGCCGCGTCGGCATCCGCGTCGTCGGAGGGCGCTCGAGCATTGTCCGCGGAAGTGGTCGCCGGTTCCAAGAAAGAAAATGCTCTAGCCGCAGGGCAGGGGGAAGCGCTGCGCCCGGAAGCCGCCGCCCTCGGCGAGGGTGATGGCCGAGACCGTGCGGTTCCGCGGGCCGCGCCCCGCCTCGCAGCTCTCGCTGACCACCTCCGGCAGGGTCTGGACCTCGGGGGCCGTCTCCGTCTCCGGATCGAGGCGGAGAACCGTCAGCGCCGAGATGCTCTGACCCATGTTCATGACGGTCGATTCGACCAGAACCTCGTCGCGGCCGTCCCGGTCGGCGTCGGCGCTCGCGACGAGGCGCTGGAACTGTGATCGCGTCGTCAGGCGGTAGAAGCGGGGCGGGCCGCCCTCGGCCAGGATCAGGAGAACCGGCGCGGGCGCGTTCGGGAAGGGGTCGATCGCCACCGGCGCCGCCCGCTGGATCAGGTAGATCCGCTCCCGAACTCCGGCCGCCGTGTAGGCGCCCCGTGCATCCCCGAGGATCGCGAAGCTCCGGCCCATATCGCTGCGGATCGCCTCTGGCGCCCCCTCCAGGGCGCGGGCGACCACCGCACGCTCGGCCAATGCGTAGCTGGGCCACCGCGCCCACACCTGCGGGTTGCGGTAGTCGAGCACCAGTTGCGGCGCGGCCGTGGCGGGCCCCGCCCCGAGGAGGGCCGCTCCGAATCCGGCCGCGAGGCCTATCCACCCCATCGCCGCCATGCCGTCTCCTCCCCTGCGCCGATCGCGGCCGAGGCTGGGCCAGGGGATGGACGGAATCGTGGCGGCCGAATCCCCTTCTGTCTTGTCCCGCCGCCCGGGGTGTGCAGCCTCACGCCGTGCGAGCCCCCGGGATGTTCGATTACCGGCGCTTGCGCAGACGGGGAGGGGCCGGGTGGCGGCAGGAGGGCAGAGCGTTCGGGACGATGCGATCCGCGTCGCGCGGGAGTTGGGCCGGCTGGAGGTGCTGGCCGCCCGCAAGCGCCTGCGTGTGCGGGTGCTGCGGGGCCTGCGCGGCACTCTCGGGGCCGGCGCGACGCTCCTCACCCTGGTCAAGCTGAAGCTCGCCGGCTCGCTCGCGCTCAAGCTCGCGCTGGCGGGGCTCATCGGGCTCGGCCTCGCCTGGCCGGTCACGGCGCTCGCCGTGATCGGGGTCGTCTGGCTCGTGCTCTCGGTGGTCCTGCTGATCGTCGGCCTGTTCGAGGGAAACGCCTCCGCGCACGATCTCAGCCCGAGCTGCGACTGGCCCTGCGACTGCAACCGGCGGGAGACGCGGGCAGCCCGGCTGAAGGCGCTGATCGAGACGCGGCGTGCCTGGCTCGCGAGCCGCGCCGGCACGGTCCCGAGCCCGCGCGGCGAGGCGACGCGATCGGTGCGTGGGGCCACGCGCCGCCGGTGAAGCCCGCCTCGCCGCGTTCGTCCCGCCACTCCCCCTCGGGATGAGGTCGAGAGGGGGATCGGCTCGGGCGAAGACCCGCCGGATCCGCTCGATCAGGCTCTCAGAGCACGTCGCCCTCGGCCGGGGCGGCCTTCTTCGCCGTGTCGATCTGTGCGCTCTGGAACAGGCGCTCGCTGGTGAGCTTCAGGAAGTAGAAGCCGAATTCCGGGTTCTGGTAGTAGAGCTGCTTGACGTCCGAGTAGGAGACGCACAGGGCGCGCCCCGCCTCGACGCAGACGAGGGAGGCGGTGCGGGTGTTGCCCGGCGAGAGCAGGCCGAGCTCGCCCACGATGCCGCCCTGGCGCACCTCGAGCCCGTATTCGGGGATTTTGAAGACGCCGCTCTCGACGTAATACATCTCGGTGGCCGGATCGCCCTTCCGGAACAGCACCTCGCCGACGCCGAAGGGCCGCTCCGAGCCGAAGGGGCGCAGCCAGTCGAGGGAGAGGTCGCCGTCCGCGGCCTTCTCCACGTCGCGCACGAGGCGCAGCATCTGCCAGAGCCGGAAGGCGTTGAACGGGATCTGGATCATCTCGGTCAGCACGACGGGCATGCTGTCGATCAGGAAGCCGTAGGTGATGACGGCGCAGCTCGCCAGCAGCGCGATGATCCGGAGCGGGATCATCGTGCTCATGGCCGAGGCCGAGATGGTCAGCGCGGTGCCGAGATAGCCGATCGCCTCGACCCAGTTCATCCGGGGCTCCCACACATCCTGCCTCGAACGGGATGCATGTTCGCGCCTCTCCGGCAAGGCGGGCGGGCTGCCCGGCCCGCTCGCGGGCCCTACCCTGTGCCCGCGCGGATACGCTCGGCCGCCGCGAGCCCGGCCCGCCTGCCCTCCTCGAAGGCGCCCCCCGCCGTCCCCCATTGCAGGCGGGACAGGGCCTCGCCGGCGAACCAGATCCGCTCGGAGACCGGCGCCTGGAGGGTGCTGCGCGCACCCGCATGGCCTGGCGGCACCACGGCCCAGGAGCCGCGCGACCAGGGATCGTGGCGCCACGCGCTGACCGCGGGAATCGTCAGGCCGCGGAGCGCGGCGGCCGGGAAATGCTGGCCCAGCACCTGGCGCACGTGCCGACGCGCCGCGTCGGCATCGCCACCGGCCGCATCGACCGCGGCGGCGCCCACCGTGTCGAGTTCGTAAAAGTGGAAGGCGCTGCCGTCGATCCGCGAGAGCAGGCCCGGCGGCGCCTGCCGCCCGCCGGCCATGCTGACGAGGCGGTCCGGCCCCCGGAACGGGCTGCCCGGCCAGTGCAGCACCGCGTGCTCGTAGATGCCGGTGCTGAAGCCGTCGATGGCCGCACGGATTTCCGGCGGCAGGGCGGGCGTGAAGGGAATCGTCTGCCGCAGCACCATCACCGGCACGGTCACGATCGCCGCCCGCGCCCGCAAGGGCCCGGATTCGGTCGCCACGGTGACGCCCGCGCCCGACCAGTCGATGCCGGTCACCGGCCGCGACAGGGCGATCGGCAGATCCTCGGCCAGCCGGGCGAGATAGGCGCCGTAGCCGCCGGCCAGGAAGAAGTTGTCGCCGTATTCCATGCTCGGGAAGTCGTGCAGCGACACCTCGCGCAAGGGGCGCCCCGAGACGAGGCCGTGCACCTGGGCGACGCGGTGGCCCCAGGGGCCGAGGCCCGGCGGCAGGGCGCTCGCGGCCGGCCGGTCCGGCCCCGCCGCGCGCGCGCCCGCCGTCATGGCCCGGTCGGCGCGGTCGAAGGCGAGGGCCGAGGCGCGGATCTCGGCGGGCGTGCCCCGCCGCCGCCCGACCCAGACATGGCCGGTCTGCGGCGCCCGGCGCAGGCGCTCGCCGCGGGCGAGGCCGAGCTGGACGAGGGGGTTGATCGGGCCGGCATGCAGCCAGTGCGCGCCGAGATCGACCGCATGGCCGCGGATCTGCGTGGTGACGGTGCGGCCGCCGACCCGGTCGCGCGCCTCCAGCACGGCGCAGGCCACGCCCTGCTCGCGGAGTGCCCGCGCCGCCGCGATGCCGGCGGCGCCCGCCCCAACCACGATCACGTCCGGCCGCTCCGGCAGCGGCGCGAGGCGGGGAACATGGCTCGGGCGGTGGCGGGCATGCTCGGGCCGGCCCTGGCTGATCCGCGAATCCATGCGCGACGCGATGTCCCTTTCCCACCCTCAGGGCGCGAGCACCTCGACGGTGCCGGACCTGTCCCCACCGGGGCGCGGGCTCCCGGTCAGGGTGACGATCCGGCCCTCCCAGGTGACCGCGCCGAAGCCGTGGCGCGGCGTCGGCAGCTTGGCAAGGGCGCGCCAGGAATCCGTCCGGGGATCGTAGGCCTCGACCGCAGCGAAGGTCCGGCTGCCGGATTCCCCGCCGATCACCACGACCTCATTCCCGAGCACGGCCGAGGCGGTGCCGCTGCGGGCGGTCGGCAGGGGCGCGCCCGCCCGCCAGCGATCCGTGGCCGGATCGTAGATCTCGGTGGCGTCGAGGTTGCGGTCGGGCTCGCCGTCGCGGCGGCCTCCGATCGCGACGATGCGTCCCGCGATGGCCTGGACCGCGAGATGGTCGCGCGGGGTGGACAGCGGCGACGCCGGGCTCCAGCGGTCGCTTCCGGGATCGTAGATCTCGTGGGCCGGGCTGTTGGTGCCGCCGCTGGCGCTGCCGCCGACCACGTGGATACGCCCGTCGATCACCGCCGCGCCGCCGGCCGCGCGCGGCGTCGGCATCGGCGCGCGCCGCGTCCAGGCATCGGCGGCGGGATCGTAGGCGAGGACCTCGCCACTCGCGCTCCAGCCGTTCACGTAGCCGCCGAACAGGTAGATCCGGCCGCCCTGCGCCGCGGCCATGGCGTGGTGGACGGGGTGGGGCAGGGGCGCCGCCCGGCTCCAGCGCTCGCCCGCGAGGTCGAAGACGAGGAGCTCGGTGGCGCCGTTGTAGTCGCCGATCACGTAGGCGCGGCCGTCGAGGGCGGCCACGGCCACCTCCGAGCGTGGGGCCGGCGCGGACGCGGCCGGCCGCCAGCGCGGGGCCTCCTGCGCCAGGACGGGCGCGGCGAGGAGACAGGCGGCGGCGAGGGCGGCGAGACGGTTCGGGAAGCGGTTCGGCATGCGTCCGGTCCGGGGAGGTCTCGCGGGGAACGCGGCAGGGTGAGGAAAGTGCGCGCCCTTCTATGCGCCCGAGCCTTGCGGCCGCCCGCCGCCGACGCCACACATCCGCCGGGCGCCGCGGCGCGAGGAGCCATCCGATGCTGATCCAGTCCGCCTTCTCGGCTCTGCGGCAGACCTTCTCGCCGCCCCTGCGGGCGATCCTGTGGAAGTCGCTCGGCCTCACCGTCGGGCTGCTGGTGCTGGTCTGGTTCGGGCTCACCCGCCTGATCCAATGGTTCCAGGCGAGCCACCACATCTCGGACCAGTACCCGTTCCTCGACAGCCTCGCCTTCTTCCTGGCGGGGTTCGGGCTCGTCGTGGCGCTCGCCTACGTGATGCCCGCGGTCTCGATCCTGGTGGCGGGCTTCTTCCTCGACGACGCGGCCGAGATCGTGGAGCGCACCGATTTCCCGTCCGAGCCGGTCGGCCGGGCGCTGCCCTGGGGCACGGCGCTCCTCTACGCCCTGCGCTTCGCCGGGCTGACGCTCCTGGTGAATATCGGCGCGCTGATCATCTTCTTCGTGCCGGTGGTCGGCATCGCCGCCTTCTTCGCGGCCAACGCCTACCTCCTGTCCCGGGAATATTTCGAGATGGCCGCCGCGCGCTACCGGCCCCTGGCCGAGGCGGCCGAGATGCGGCGCGCGCATTCGGGGACGACGCTCGCGGCCGGCTGTCTGCTCGCCGGGATGATGGTGGTGCCGGTGCTCAACCTCGTCACGCCGCTCTTCGGCATCGCCCTGATGGTGCACCTGCACAAGCGGCTGGCCCGCCGCCTCCCGGCGCCCGCCCCGCTCACCCGCCTGCGCTGAGGGGGCGGGACCGGCGCCTGTTCCGACGGACTGATCCCCTGCTCGGCCTCATCCCCGAGGGGGGTGGGCCGGATGAGCCGCAGCTCAGGCCTGTCCCGGCCAGACGGGCACGCCGATCAGCAGCGGGTGCAGGTAGCGCGCGAAGACGAACCAGACCGCGACGCCGATCACCACCGCCAGGATGTCGTTGCGCGGTCCGGCCGGGGCGGCCTGTCCGCCGTGCTGCTGCGCCACCGCACCCGCCGGCACGGCCCGGCGCTTCACGCTGATGCGGTCCACCACCGCCCAGGCGAGGAAGGCGGCGAACAGGATGATCGAGCCGAGATCGCCGTTCGCCAGGAGATGGGCGGTCGCCCAGATCTTCACCGCAAGCAGCATCGGGTGCTTGGCGAAGGACCGGATCCGGCCCGGCAGATAGGCCGAGGCCATCACGATGAAGGCGAGGAGCACGAGGAGGAGGGCGAGGTGCTTGGTGAAGACCGGCGGATCCCAGACCGGGACGTAGCCCGTGGCCCGGTAATGCCCGTAGCCGACGACGATCAGCACGAGGCCGAGCACGGAGGCCAGCGTGTAGCCGAGCTTGTATTTGCCCTCGCCGACCTGCCCGATCACGGCCGCGCGCCGTGCCCGCGCCATCGAGAAGGAATGCGTGCCGAGGAACAGCACGAGGCCGAGGATCATGATGAGCATGGAAGCCCCACTCCGGGTGCTGACCTGTGGAGAGGCGGCGCCGGACCGCGCCCGCTCAAGCTCCCTGTAACGGTTCTGAACAGACTCTCCCGGTGTGTCCAGGCGGGGGCTCGCCGCAGGCGTGCGATCCACGGCAAAGAAGGTCTTCCGATGCGCCCGCGCGCCGTCCTCCTCGGCCTCGTCCTCGCGGGCGCTTGGTTTTCGAACCGGCTTCCGGCCTCCGCCGCGCAGGAACCGCCCCTGTCGAGCCTCACCCTGGTCGGGCCGGCCGTCACCGTGTTCAAGGCGGGCCGCGACGCCTGCGACGGGGCCGACGTGCCCGACGCCCCCGCCCGCGCCTTCCGCGACGCCTCGGGGGCAGTCGCCCTGTTCGGCATGCACTACCGCAACCGCGCCCTGCGCGGGCCGGACCTGGAGCATCTGACGCTCGACTGCGCGGTGGTGCTCGAGTCCGGCGAGAAGGCGGACCCCGCTCTCTACGACGACCGTTCCTGGATCACCGCCACTTGGACCGAGGACGGGCGCGCGGTCGCGGCCCTCCTCCATCACGAGTACCAGGCGAACGAGCATCCGGGCCGCTGCCGCTCGGCGGTCTACATGGAGTGCTGGTACAACACGATCACCGCCGCCGCCTCGGCGGATGGCGGGCGCAGCTTCACCCGGGCGAGCCCACCCCGGGTGGTGGCGGGGCCGCCCTTCACCCAGGAGGTGGACCAGGGCCGGCACCGCGGCTTCTTCAACCCCTCGAACATCGTCGGCGACGGGCCCTGGCGCTACTTCCTGGCCTCGACCACCGGCTGGGAGCGGCCAGGCAGCGATCAGGAGGCGGGGATCTGCCTGTTCCGCAGCGACCGGCCGGCCGATCCGGCGAGCTGGCGCGCCTGGACCGGCCGCGGCTTCACCGCCGCCTTTCCCGACCCCTACCGGAAGGGCGCGGCGCCCGCGACCTGCCGCCCGGTCGGCCCGTTTCCCGGCCCGGTCGGCGCGGTCGTGCGCCACCGCGGCACCGGTGCCTTCATCGCGGTGTTCATGGCGAAGGCCGGGACCGGCACGCCGGGCGACTTCCCGCGCTCCGGCTTCTACTGGACCAGCTCGCGCGACCTCCTCGCCTGGGACCGGCCGCGCCTGCTCCTGGAGGGGGCGACGCTCTACGACGACCCTTGCACGGCCCCGGGTGGTCTCATCGCCTATCCCGCGCTCCTCGATCCCGGCGCCACGGGCCGCAATTTCGACGATGCCGGCGCGCGGGCGCTCCTGACCTACGCGACGCTGCGCACCGAGGGCTGCACCGTCACCTCCGACCGCGACCTCGTGCGCCGCCCGGTGGCGATCACGGTCTGGCCCTGACGGGCGCGCGGCAAACCGGCGCGGCTGTCGCGGGCTGCCGTTGACGGCCGGATACCCGCCTGCATCTCTCCTGCTCGAAGAGGCCCGATCGGGGGGGCGCGACGCCATGACCGACCACCTGCTCGCCTGGAGCGAGCGCGACGAGACCGTGGCGCCGAACGGCGTGGCCAAGCGCAGCATCGCCGGGGCGGGTGCCGGCCTCGTCCACATCACCATCCCCGCCGGCACCGAGGCGGCGCGCCACAGCCACCCGCACGAGCAGTTCGTACAGGTGGTCTCGGGCTCCGGCGTGCTGGAGACCGAGCAGGGCCGGAAGCCCTTCGCGGCCGGCCACGTCTTTCACTTCCCGGCCGGTGCCTGGCACGCCGCCACCTTCGAGACCGAGACGGTACTGATCGAGACGAACCTCGCGGGCTGAGGCCGCATCGAGGCGACGTCCGGATCCGGGCCGACGCATCCGGAGGACCGGCTGTCAATTTTTTTGACGGCCGTTGAAAAATGCCTGTGCTTGGCCTGATGCGGGGGGGCGTGTAGTACTCTCGCCTTTGAACGCCCGCCCGTGTACGCCGACGGACGACGGGGTCACCTGCCCGGACTTTTAAGAACAGAGGCATTCCCATGAGCGCCGGTACCGCCGCCGACAAGCACTTCTCGAGCACCTTCTTCTCCGCGCCGCTCACGGAGGCGGATCCCGAGATCGCCCGCGCCGTCGAGCAGGAGCTCGGCCGGCAGCAGCACGAGATCGAGCTGATCGCTTCCGAGAACATCGTCTCGCGCGCGGTACTCGAAGCGCAAGGCTCGGTGCTGACCAACAAGTACGCCGAAGGCTATCCCGGCCGGCGCTACTACGGCGGCTGCCAGTTCGTGGACATCGCCGAGAACCTCGCCATCGAGCGCGCCAAGCGCCTGTTCGATTGCGGCTTCGCCAATGTGCAGCCCAATTCCGGCTCCCAGGCCAACCAGGGCGTGTTCATGGCCCTGATGCAGCCCGGCGACACCTTCATGGGGCTCGACCTCGCCGCCGGCGGCCACCTCACCCACGGCGCCCCCCCGAACGTCTCGGGCAAGTGGTTCAAGCCCGTCTCCTACACCGTGCGCCGCGACGATCAGCGCATCGACATGGAGCAGGTCGAGCGCCTCGCCCACGAGCACAAGCCCAAGGTGATCATCGCGGGCGGCTCGGGCTATCCGCGCCACTGGGACTTCGCCAAGTTCCGTGAGATCGCCGATGCGGTCGGCGCCTACTTCTTCGTGGACATGGCCCACTTTGCCGGCCTCGTGGCGGCCGGCGTGCATCCGTCGCCGTTCCCGCACGCGCATGTCGCCACCACGACGACCCACAAGACGCTGCGCGGTCCCCGCGGCGGCATGATCCTGACGAACGACGAGGCGCTGGCCAAGAAGTTCAACTCGGCGATCTTCCCGGGCCTCCAGGGCGGTCCGCTGATGCACGTCATCGCCGGCAAGGCGGTGGCCTTCGGCGAGGCGCTGAAGCCCGAGTTCAAGATCTACGCGCGGCAGGTCATCGAGAACGCCAAGGCGCTCGCCGACACCCTGATCTCGGGCGGCTACGACATCACTTCAGGCGGCACCGACAACCACCTCATGCTGGTCGACCTGCAGCGGAAGGGCCTCACCGGCAAGGCCGCCGAGGCGGCCCTGTCGCGCGCCGACATCACCTGCAACAAGAACGGCGTGCCCTTCGATCCGCAGAAGCCGACCATCACCTCGGGCATCCGCCTGGGTACCCCGGCCGGCACCTCGCGCGGCTTCGGCGTGGCCGAGTTCAAGCAGATCGGCGGCTTCATCGTCGAGGTGCTGGACGGCGTCGCGGCGAAGGGCGAGGCCGGCGACAGCGCGGTCGAGGCCAGCGTGAAGAGCCGCGTGCACGCGCTGACCGATCGTTTCCCGATCTACGGCTGAGGCTCAGGCGTGACGGCCGCCCTTCCGGCGGCCGGCCCGAGAGGCTAGGACACGAGGCCGCGGATCCCCCGATCCGCGGCCTCTCGCGTTCCCCGGTACGAAGGACCGCCCATGCGGTGCCCCTATTGCGGCGGCTCGGATACCCAGGTGAAGGACTCGCGGCCCAGCGAGGATGGGGCGGCGATCCGCCGCCGCCGGGTCTGCCCGGATTGCGCCGGCCGCTTCACTACCTTCGAGCGGGTTCAGCTGCGCGAGGTCACGGTGCTGAAGCGCTCCGGCAAGCGCGTGCCCTTCGACCGGGACAAATTGCAGCGCTCGATCGATGTGGCTCTCCGCAAGCGCGCGGTCGATCCGGACCGGGTCGAGCGTCTCGTCAGCGGCATCACGCGGCAGCTCGAGAGCAGCGGCGAGGCCGAGGTCTCCTCCGAGGCGATCGGCGAAGTGGTGATGCAGGCGCTGAAGGGCCTCGACGACGTGGCCTATGTCCGCTTCGCGTCCGTCTACAAGAACTTCCGCGAGGCGCAGGACTTCAAGGACCTGCTCGGCACGCTCGGGGCCGTCACGGCGGCTGAGCCCGAGACGGTCGAGGGGGCCGATTCCGACGGCTCCGCCCGACGCCCGGCCCGGCGGACGCAGCCGTGAGCGATGCCCGCTTCATGCGTCTGGCCCTGGCGCTCGGCCTGCGCCATCTCGGCCGGACCTGGCCGAACCCCTCGGTAGGCGCCGTGGTCGTGGCTGGGCCGCCGGGCGCGGAGCGGATCGTCGGCCAGGGCATCACCGCGCCGGGCGGGCGCCCGCACGGGGAGCCCGTGGCCCTGGCCCAGGCCGGCGCGGCGGCACGCGGCGCCACCCTCTACGTGACGCTGGAGCCCTGCTCTCATCACGGCCGCACCCCGCCCTGCACGGACGCGATCGTCGCCGCCGGCATCGCCCGTGTCGTCAGCGCGATCGAGGATCCGGACCCGCGCGTGGCGGGGCGCGGCCACGCCCAGCTCCGCGCCGCCGGCATCGCGGTCGAGACCGGGCTGCTGGCCGAAGAGGCGCGGCGCGACCATCTCGGCCACGTCACCCGCATCACGCAGGGGCGCCCGACGGTCCATCTCAAGCTCGCCCGGACCCAGGACGGCTTCGCCGCCGCCTCGGGCCCGGAGCGCCTGCGCATCACCGGGGCGGTCGCCGATGGGGCCGTGCATCTCTGGCGGGCCCATGCGGACGCGATCCTCGTCGGGATCGGCACGGCGCGGGCCGACGATCCCTCGCTCACCGTGCGCCTGCCGGGGCTGGCGAGCCGCTCGCCGCAGCGGGTGGTGCTCGATTCCCGTCTCCTCCTGCAGCCGTCGAGCGTGCTGGTGCGGACCGCCCACGACGTGCCGACCCTGGTGCTCACCACCCGCGGCGCCCCGGCCCATGCCAAGCGCATGCTGGAGAGCCTCGGCGTCGAGGTAACGCGGGTCGCCGAGGACGGGCGCGGGCAGGTGGATCTCCCGGCCGCGCTCGCGGCACTGGCCGAGCGCGGCCTGACGCGGCTCTGCAGCGAGGGCGGGCCGCACCTTGCGGATGCCCTAGCGCGGGCCGATCTCATCGACCAGTGCACCCTGATCACCGGGCCCGGCGCACTCGGCCCGGCAGGCGGCCTGCCGGCCATGGGCGCGAACCTGCGCGCGCTGATCGACACGGGTCGCCTGCGGCCGGTCTTGGCGCGCGACCTCGGCCCAGACCGGGCCGTCACCTACGAGCGGATTCCATAGATGTTCACCGGGCTCGTCAGCGATATCGGAACCGTTCTCTCCGTCGCGGGCGACGAGTCCCTGCGCCGGCTCACCATCCGCTGCGGCTACGATCCGGCCGGCATCGCGCTCGGTGCCTCGATCGCCTGTTCCGGCCCCTGCCTCACGGCGGTCTCGGTGGAGCCGGCGGAGGGCGGCGCCGTCTTCGCGGTGGATGCGGCGGCCGAGACGCTGGCCCGCACCACGGTCGGCCTCTGGCGGGCGGGCACGCGGATCAACCTCGAGCGCTCGCTCAAGATCGGCGACGAGCTCGGCGGCCATCTCGTCACCGGCCATGTGGACGGGCTCGCCGAGATCGTCTCGCGCGAGCCCATCACCGACGCCGAATCGTCCTGGGGCGCGAGCGAGCGCTTCACCTTGCGCGCGCCGAGCCACCTGTCGCCCTTCATCGCGGCCAAGGGCTCGGTCTGCCTCGACGGCACCTCGCTCACCGTGAATACCGTCGAGGGCGACCTGTTCTCGGTGCTGCTGATCCCGCACACGCTCGAGGTCACCACCTGGGGCGAGCGCCGCGAGGGCGACCGGCTGAACCTCGAAGTGGACCTGATCGCCCGCTACGCCGCGCGTCTCACCGAGGCGCGGGCGCAGGCCGGCTGATGGATCCTCAGCGCGGCGGGATCGAGTAGGTCCCCGTCGCGTGGCAGACGAGGTCGTCGCTGCCCGCGGCCGTGATCAGCACCTCGCCCACCGCGAGCCGGCGGCCGAGCTTGAGCAGCCGGCATTCCGCCAGGAGGTCGCCGGTGGCGGGCTTGCGCAGGAAGTTGACATTCAGGCTCGTGGTCACGGCGAGCGCCACCGGGCCGATATTGGCGAGGATCGCCGCGTAGAGCGCGTAATCGGCGAGCGCCATCATGGCCGGGCCCGAGACGGTGGCGCCGGGCCTCAGGAAGCGCTCCTGCGCTTCGAGCCGCATCCGCGCCGAGAGCGGGCCCACCGCCTCCAGATGGTAGGCACGGCCCCCCGCCTGCATCTGCGGGAACTCGCGGTCGAGGAAATCCTGCGTCTCCGCGAGGGTCAGGGCCGTGCTGCTCATGGAGCCCATGCAGCACGGCCGTCGATGTGGGGCAAGGCGGGATCGGCGATCCGCTCAGAAGAAGATCGGCCGCGCGCTCGCCACGTGCTCGGCGAGCACCGTGCCAGTGGCCGGGTCGATCTCCTTGAGCACCGCGTCGTAGCCCCAGAGGTCGGCGAGGTGCTGCAGCACGCGGGCCGCATCCTCCTTCTGCAGGGTGATGCGGTTGAGCGCCTTGTGGTGGAGGATCAGCCGGCGGTCGCCTTCGAGGTCGACATCCACCACCTCGATATCCGGGTCGAGCCAGGCCACGTCGTACTGGCGGGCGAAGGAGCGGCGCATCTTGCGGTAGCCGCGCTCGTCGTGGATCGCCTCGACGCGCAGTTCCGGCTCGTCCGGATCGTCCACCACGTGGAACAGGCGCAGGTCCCGCATCAGCTTGGGCGAGAGGAACTGCGCGATGAAGCTTTCGTCGCGGTAGTTCTCCCAGACGTCGCGCAGCACCGCCATGGCGTCGCCCGTGCCTGCGATCTCCGGGAACCACACACGGTCTTCCTGCGTCGGCTGCTCCACGATGCGCTGGATGTCCTGCATCATCGCGAAGCCGATGGCGTAGGGGTTGTGGCCGCCATAGGAGCGGTCGTCGTAGGTCGGCTGCCGGATCACGTTGGTGTGCGACTGCAGGAACTCGAGATAGGCCGCCTCGCCGATCTGCCCCTTCTCCGAGAGCGCGTTCATGATGCGGTAGTGGACGTAGGTGGCGCAGCCCTCGTTCATCACCTTGGTCTGGCGCTGCGGGTAGAAGTACTGCGCCACGAGCCGCACGATGCGCAGGATCTCGCGCTGCCAGGGCCTGAGGCGCGGGGCGACCTTCTCCAGGAAGTAGAGGATGTTCTCCTGGGGCAGTTCGAGCAGCGCCCGGCGCCGGTCGGCCGCGGCATCCGTGCGCGCCGCGCCGGGCTTGTTCGGCAGGGTGCGCCAGAGGTCGTTGTAGATCTGCTCGCCGTGCTCGATCCGCTCGCGTTCGCGCCGCTGCTCGGAGGCGAGATCCGGCCGCTTCTTGCGGGGATAGCGGTGCACGCCCTGGCTCATCAGGGCATGAGCGGCGTCGAGCACCTGCTCCACCGCCTGCTGCCCGTGGCGCTCCTCGCAGCGCGCGATGAAGCCCTTGGCGAAGTCGAGATAGTCGAGGATGCCCTCCGCGTCGGTCCACTGCTTGAACAGATAGTTGTTCTTGAAGAAGTGGTTGTGGCCGAAGGCGGCGTGGGCGATCACCAGCGTCTGCATGGTCGCCGTGTTCTCCTCCATCACGTAGGAGATGCACGGGTCGGAATTGATGACGATCTCGTAGGCGAGCCCCATCAGGCCGCGGCGGTAGCTCGCCTCGTGCTGGGCGAAGTGCTTGCCGAAGGACCAGTGCTTGTAGAACAGCGGCATGCCGATCGAGGCATAGGCGTCGAGCATCTGCTCGGCCGTGATGATCTCGATCTGGTTCGGGTACCAAGACAGGCCGAGCTCCGGCCCGGCGACGGCCTCGCAGGCGTCGTGGATGCGCCGGATCGTGTCGAAGTCCCAGTCGTTGCCCGTGAACAGGAGCTCCCCGGCCTTGACCGGCTGGATTCTCGGGCGGCTCAGGCTGGTCACCATCCGGCCATTCTCCTCGACATGTCCTCCCCACCCCGCACGGGAGGGAGAGGGAACCTCACGCGTCCGCCTTGGCGTCCTTGCGGCCGAACAGCTCGCGGAAGACGGGGTAGATCTCGCGACGGTGGTTCACCTTGCGCATGGCGATCGCGCCGCCGGACTTGGCGACGGCCTCGTAGGTGCGCCACAGGGTGGTGCGATGCTCCACGAAGCCGGCGCGCGGCCCGTTCTCGTCGCCGACCTCGAGATAGGCGAAGTGCTGGCAGGCCGGCAGGATGTGCGCGCGCAGCAATTCGGTCGAGGTCGGGCCGTCGGAGGAGACGTTGTCGCCGTCCGAGGCCTGGGCCGCGTAGATGTTCCAGTCGTCGGGCGAGTAGCGCTCGGAGATGATGCGCTTCATCTCGACCAGCGCCGAGGAGACCAGCGTGCCGCCGGTCTCGCGCGAGCCGAAGAAGGTCTCCTCGTCGACCTCGGTGGCCCGGTCGGTATGGCGGATGAACACGATCTCCACGTGCCGGTAGCGGCGCGTGAGGAAGATGTGGAGCAGGATGTAGAACCGTTTGGCAAGGTCCTTCATGTGCTCGGTCATCGAGCCCGAGACGTCCATCAGGCAGAACATCACCGCCTGGGCGATCGGGCGCGGATAGGGCTCGAAGCGGCGGAAGCGCAGGTCGATCGGATCGACATAGGGGATGCGCTTCGAGCGCTCGCGCAGGAGTTCGAGGGAGGCCAGGAGGTCCGGCCGCTCGGGCGCGTCCTCGGGCAGGGCGTCGATGCGGGCCTCGAGCGCCGCCAGCTCGTCGGGCTTCGGGCGCTTCAGGGCGATGCGGCGGGACATGGAGTTGCGCAGCGTGCGCCCGAGGGCGAGGTTGGCGGGCGAGCCCGTCACCGTGTAGCCGGCCCGGCGCAGGCCTTCCGTCTCGACGATGGCGAGGCGCCTCTTGGCGAGGTCGGGCAGTTCCAGATCCTCAAGGAAGAGCTCTAGGAACTCCTCGCGGGTCAGCACGAAGCGGAAGGCGTCCTCGCTGTTCTCGCCGCCCTCGCCCCCCTCGCCGGAGCCGCGGCCCCCGCCGCCACCCGGCGGACGCTCGATCGTGTCGCCTTCCACGTAGGTCTTGTTGCCGGGCAGGATGTGGTCCTGAAGCCCGGTGCCGGGCTGGCGGCTGAACCGGGGCTCGCGCACGCCGTCGGCCGGCACCGTGACGCGGCCGTCCTTGCCGAGGTCCTTGATGTCCCGCTCGCGGGCGGATTCGCGCACTGCGCGCTGCGCCACATCCTTGACCCGCCGCAGGAAGCGCTGCCGGTTGGGGAGGCTCTTGCCCCCGGGATTGAGCCGACGGTCGACGATGTGCATCCGGTGCCTGAACCCTCGTCCCGCTTCATGAGGCCGGCCATCATCGCCGGCCGGCCGTTCGAAACTGTGGCGGCGTGAGGGTATGCCCCGAGCGGGGCCGCCTCACCCCGCCTGCTTCACCCGCATGTACCATTCCACCAGGCGGCGGACCTGCCGCTCGGTGTAGCCCCGGTCGACCATGCGCTCCACGAACTCGCCGTGCTTCTTCTCGGTCTCGCCGTCCTTCTTGGAGCCGAAGGAGATGACCGGCAGCAGCTCCTCAACCTGGGAGAACATGCGCCGCTCGATGACCTCGCGGAGCTTCTCGTAGCTCGTCCAGTTCGGGTTGCGCCCGCCATGCTGCGCCCGCGAGCGCAGAGCGAACTTCACGACCTCGTTGCGGAAGTCCTTCGGATTGGCGATGCCGGCCGGCTTCTCGATCTTGGTCAGCTCCTGGTTGAGAAGCTCGCGGTTGAGGAGCTGGCCGGTCTCGGCATCCTTGAAGTCCTGGTCCTCGATCCAGGCGTCGGCGTAGTCGATGTAGCGGTCGAACAGGTTCTGCCCGTAATCGTGATACGATTCGAGGTAGGCCTTCTGGATCTCGTGGCCGATGAACTCGGCGTAGCGCGGTGCGAGCTCCGTCTTGATGAACTCCAGATAGCGCTTCTCGGTTTCAGGCGGCAGCTGCTCGCGGCGCAGCGCCTGTTCCAGCACGTACATCAGATGCACGGGGTCGGCCGAGACCTCCGTGGTGTCGTGGTTGAAGGTCGCGGCGAGCACCTTGAAGGCGAAGCGGGTCGAGATCCCGTCCATGCCCTCGTCCACACCGGCCGTGTCCTTGTACTCCTGCATCGAGCGGGCGCGGGGATCGACCTCGCGCAGGGACTCGCCGTCATAGACCCGCATCTTCGAGAACAGGTTGGAGTTCGCGTGCTCGCGCAGGCGCGAGAGCACCGAGAAGCGGGCCAGCATCTCGAGGGTCCCCGGCGCGCAGGCCGCGGTCGAAAGCTCCGAGCTGAGGATCAGCTTGTCGTAGATGCGCTGCTCCTCTGCGACCCGGAGGCAGTAGGGCACCTTGATCACGTAGATGCGGTCGATGAAGGCTTCGTTGTTCTTGTTGGTCTTGAACGACTGCCACTCGGCCTCGTTCGAGTGGGCCAGGATCACGCCCGTGAAGGGGATCGCGCCGATATTCTCCGTGCCGACATAGTTGCCCTCCTGCGTCGCAGTGAGCAGGGGGTGCAGCATCTTGATCGGCGCCTTGAACATCTCGACGAATTCGAGGATGCCCTGGTTCGCCCGGTTCAGGCCGCCCGAGTAGGAATAGGCGTCGGGATCGGCCTGGGAGAGGGTCTCGAGGCGCCGGATGTCGACCTTGCCGACCAGGGAGGAGATGTCTTGGTTGTTCTCGTCGCCGGGCTCGGTCTTGGCGATGCCGATCTGGCGCAGGCGCGAGGGCCGCACCTTGATCACCTTGAACTGCGAGATGTCGCCGTTGAACTCGTCCAGGCGCTTGAGGGCCCAGGGGCTCATCAGTCCGGTCAGCCGCCGACGCGGGATGCCGTAGCGGCTCTGGATCTCGGACCCCATGGTCTCGGGGTCGAACAGGCCGAGCGGGCTCTCGAAGACCGGCGAGACCTCGTTGCCGGCCTTGAGCACGTAGATCGGGTGGACCTCCATGAGGGCCTTCAGCCGCTCGGCGAGCGACGACTTGCCGCCGCCCACGGGGCCGAGCAGGTAGAGGATCTGCTTGCGCTCCTCCAGCCCCTGCGCCGCGTGGCGGAAGAACGAGACGATCCGCTCGATCGTCTCCTCCATGCCGTAGAACTCGGCGAAGGCGGGATAGGTGCGGATCGTCCGGTTCATGAAGATCCGGCCGAGGCGCGAATCCTTGGCGGTGTCGATGAACTCGGGCTTGCCGATGGCCTCCAGGATGCGCTCGGCCGCGGAGGCGTACATCAGCGGTTCGTCGCGGCAGGCCTCCAGATACTCGGAGAGCGTCATCTCCGTGTCGCGGCGCGCCTCGTAGCCTCTGGCGAAGCTCTGGAAAAGGTCGTTCGTCGCATGCATCGGCATTCGATAACCCTCTCAGACCACACGTAGCTTCATCCTGTCCCGGCTCGGATGCAACTGACAGGCCCGCATTTGTCGCAGTGCGACGAACGTGCTGCTGCCGCGTGTGGTCGTTGCAACACTCGGCCTTTCGGCAGGGACAATCAACAGGTCGCCGCTCCGGCCCCCACCGGACATTCTACCGAGGTCGCCCCGACCCGGGCGGCCTCCCACGCGTCCCGTCCTGCGGTCTGTGCGCCGCAACCATCGGCTGCTGCGCCGCACCGGGCAGGGCCCGGTCACGATCCCGGGGCGTCTCGACCGTCGAACGGGCCTCCACCCGCGACCGCGATCGCTCTCCGCCGAAGTGGGTGCCGGTTCGGCAAAAGAGAACGCCTCAGAACAAGGACTTCGAGCCGTCCTCGGTTGCCGCGCGATCGGGAATGGCTCTAGAGGTCCGTGCCCTCCTTCTTCGCGTCGCCGCCCTTGCCCGCATCCTTCGAGGCCGCCTCGACGGTGATCTTGATGTTCTGCGTTTGCACCTGTCCGTCGGCGCTCTTGATCTCGAAGGTCACCTCGTCGGCGCCGGTGAAGCCGGCCTTGGGCTGGTAGAACAGCGCCTGGACGCCGGCCTCCTTGTTCGGGCAGCGGTAGCTCGCCGGGGTCTTCTGCTTGCCGGTCTTGGTGATCAGGGCGCCGTTCTTGGGCGCGCCCGAGACCTTGAACTCCGGCATCGGGCCGGTGGAGCAATCCTTCTTCAGGTTCGGCGCGATCGCGAGCCGAACCGTCTTGCCGGCGGCGACCGTCTCGCTCTTCGTGATCGTCGTCTGCGCGAGCGCAGGGGCCGCCGTCAGGCTGGCGGCCACGAGGCCCGCGGCGACGCGCGCGGCGATCGGGCTGGCGAAGGTCATGGATCGGCTCTCCCCTCTGATGCCCGGCGCGGCCTCGCGCCGGAGACCGGCATGTGGGGAGGCGCCAGCGACCCGTCGAGAGGACAGGCGTGGGGAGCGCGCACCTATTCCTGCAGCGCCGCCGCCACCACGCCGGCCACCCGGGCGATCTGCTCGGGCGGCAATTCGCCCGCGAGCGCGGCGGCGAGGCGGTCCGCGATGCGGGCGCGCTCGCCCGCATCGGCGAGGGGCGTGATCGGGATCTGCTCCTCCCCGAGCCGGCAGACCCGGCGGATCGTCTCGGCCGCCCTGAGCAGGGTCTCGCGGTCGGCCGGTCCCATCTCCCAGAGCGGGTTGCGCAGGCGGCTGATCACGCGGCGTGCGTCGCGGTATTCCGGGTCAGCCAGGGTCGCGGCCTCGATCCGGCTCGCCAGGAAGACCAGTTCCAGCACCTCGCCTGCCGCCGCGGGACAGGTGCGGACGATCCGCATGAGGCGGCTCGTCAGTTCCTGTGTCGGCGTGAGCGGACGGCTGGCTTTAGGCATGCGGGCATAAACGCGAGCGGTGCCCGCACGGTTCTCGCGCCGGAACGCCCCGTCCGGCCGACGGCTCGCGGAGGGGCCGCCCGAGATCCGTGTCCGGACCTGCGGGATCAGGTCTCGGGTGGGCTGCGCAGGACCGCCAGCGCGTCCCGGCAGGCGTAGAGGTCGCGCAGGGCCGCCCGCAGGATCGCCCTGTCGCCGGGCTCGACCTCCTGGCCGGCCTCGCGCTCCTGCAGCGGCGGCGCGGCGGCCACGGCCTCGCCGCGGCCCACCGCCTGCACGAAGCGCACCCCGTGCTCCTTCAGCACCCGCTGGGCACCCTTGATGGTGTAGCGCTGCACATGGAGCAGGTGACGGATGCCGGCGACGAGGTCCACGTCCTCCGGCCGGTAGTAGCGCCGGCCGCCCGCGCGCTTCAGCGGCCGCACCTGGGCGAAGCGCGTCTCCCAGAAGCGCAGCACGTGCTGGGGCACGTCGAGATCCTCGGCCACCTCGCTGATCGTCCGGAAGGCGCCCGCCTGCTTGGATCCGGCCCCGGCGGAATCGGGGCGGGCGGCGAGCGAGGGGGCCGGCATGGGAGCGATCCTGTGCGAGGGCGCGGGGCCGGAATCACCGGCCCGGCCGATCATAGGACGGGGCGGGCCCGAACCGAAGGTGCGCGGCGCGCCGGGCGGCCAGAACCCTGCGCGATGGCGGCGCCAAACGAAAAGGGCCCGCGCCGGTGGCGCGGGCCCTCGAAACCAGGCGATCCCGGCGGGATCGGATCAGCGCGAGTAGAACTCGATGACGAGGTTCGGCTCCATCTGCACCGGGTAGGGCACCTCGGACAGACCGGGCACGCGGGTGACGCGGGCGGTCATCTTCTGGTGGTCGACCTCGATGTAGTCCGGCACGTCGCGCTCGGCGAGCTGGGTCGCGACGATCACGACCTCGAACTGGCGGGCAGCCTCCTTCACCTCGATCACGTCGCCGGGCTTCACGAGGTAGCTCGGGATGTTCACGCGCTGGCCGTTCACCTTGATGTGGCCGTGGTTGATGAACTGGCGCGCGGCGAAGGGGGTCGCGACGAACTTCGAGCGGTACACGACCGCGTCGAGGCGGCGCTCGAGCAGGCCGATCAGGTTCTCGCCCGAATCGCCGCGCAGGCGGATCGCCTCGGCGTAGTAGCGGCGGAACTGCTTCTCGGTGATGTTGCCGTAGTAGCCCTTGAGCTTCTGCTTGGCGCGCAGCTGCGTGCCGAAGTCGCTCATCTTGCCCTTGCGGCGCTGGCCGTGCTGGCCGGGGCCGTACTCGCGGCGGTTCACGGGGCTCTTCGGGCGGCCCCAGATGTTCTGGCCCATGCGGCGATCGAGCTTGTGCTTCGCCTGAACGCGCTTCGACATCGCGTGTCCTCTGTCCTGTTCTACGTAGCGAGGAACGCGCCCTCCTCTTCCCGCCGGACCGAAGAGCCCTCAGGGACGACAGGGCGGGGTTGAGGCCGCCCACGGGTGCGTATGAAAATGCGACGGGGCCCCGCATCGGAGCCCCGTTGACCGGGCGTCCATAGAGCAGGCGGCCGCGGCGGTCAACGCTCGCGTCCGGCGGCATCCCGCCGGACGCCATGTCGTGGGGGCCATGTCGTGGGGCCATGTCGTGGGGCCATGTCGAGGAGGGCAGGCCGCGATCGGGCTGTCGTCACGATGGGGGCCATCGTCACGATTGGTGCGCGACACCGGCTCCCCTCGACCGAGAATTGGGATAAGTAGCGCTCGAAATCCGGGCCGGCACGCGCCGGCCTGCGCCGCGAGGATGAAGAGACGCAAGGCGATGACCGGCGACAGCACGTCCAGCTCCCCCACGGCCGGCCTCGGCCTGATCCGGCCCACCTCGCAGCTCGTGACGATCTTCGGCGGCTCGGGCTTCCTCGGGCGCCACGTGGTGCGCGCCCTCGCCAAGCGCGGCTACCGCATCCGCGTCGCCGTGCGGCGGCCCGACCTGGCCCTGTTCCTGCAGCCGCTCGGCAAGGTCGGCCAGATCGTCGCGGTGCAGGCGAACCTGCGCTATCCCGATTCGGTGGCCCGCGCGGTCAAGGATTCGGACGTGGTGATCAACCTCGTCGGCATCCTGCAGGAGACGGGCTCGCAGAGCTTCGCCCGCCTGCAGGCCGAGGGCGCGGGCCTGATCGCCCGGGAGGCGGCAAAGGCCGGCGCGGCGATGATCCAGGTCTCGGCGATCGGTGCCGACCCGACCTCGGAATCCGCCTATGCCCGCACCAAGGCCGCGGGCGAGGCCGCGGTGTTCCAAGCCTGCCCGGACGCGATCGTGTTCCGGCCATCGCTGATCTTCGGGCCCGGCGACAGCTTCTTCAACCGCTTCGCCAGCCTCGCCCGGGCCCTGCCGGTGCTGCCGCTGGCGGGCGGCCAGTCGCGCTTCCAGCCGGTCTTCGTCGGCGACGTCGCCGAGGCGATCGCCCGCGCCGTCGAGGGACGGGTGCCCGGCGGCCGGGTCTACGAGCTCGGCGGTCCCGAGGTCGGCACGCTGGAGCACTTCGTCCGCTACATGCTGGAGACGGTGCAGCGCCGCCGCGCCGTGCTCGACCTGCCGCTGCCGCTGGCGCGGATCCAGGCCCGGATCCTCGAGGTCGCCGACACCCTCACCTTCGGCCTGCTGCCCGACGAGCTGAAGCTCACCCGCGACCAGGTGACCCTGCTGCAGCAGGACAACGTGGTCTCCGAGGCGGCCAAGGCGGAGGGCCGCACCATCCAGGCGCTCGGCATCGAGCCGACCGCGGCGGAGGCCGTGGTGCCGGGCTATCTCTGGGTCTACCGCAAGGCCGGCCAGTTCGCGACGGGGCGCGGCTCCGAGGCCCAGGCCGAGGTGCCCGACCTGCTGACGGCCGAGCCCCTCGATCCGGGCTCGCAGCACCGGCCGCAGCGGGCCTCGGGACCCGCGCTCGCCGCCGACCCGGGCGGCCCCCCCGGCCGCATGGGCACCCGCTGGGGCTCGCGCCGCTAAGGTATGCGGGGCTCGATCGAGGGTTCCCCCTTGTCATGGGTTCCGGGCGGAGCCCTGGAATCCCGACGGTCGCAAATCCCCGGAGCCTGTGCTAGGCGCGGCGCAACAGAGAGACGCGAGGTGGCCCGCCGGGGACGGCGGGCCGGGGACGCATGGCTGAGAACAACGAGTTCTTCCGCGAGGTCAACGAGGACTATCGCCGGGATCAGGTCGCGCAGATCTGGCGCCGCTACGGCGGCGTGATCATCGCGCTCGCCGTCCTGCTCGTCGCCGGCGTCGGCGGCTGGCGCTACTGGCAGAACGTCCAGCGCAGCGCCGCCGAGGCGGCCTCCGAGCAGTTCGACACCGCCAACCGCCTCGCCCGCGACGGCAAGGTCGCGGAGGCCGATAAGATCTTCGACGGCCTGGAGGCCCAGGGGCCGGCCGGCTACCGCCTGCTCGCCCGCTTCCGCTCGGCCGCCGAGACCGCCAAGACCGATGCCGCCAAGGGCGCGGTGGAGTTCGACGCGCTGGCGGGCGATGCCAATGCCGGGGACGGCCTGCGCGACCTCGCCCGCCTGCGCGCCGCGCTGCTGCGCCTCGATGCGGCCGATCCGGCCCCGGCGCTCGCCAGCCTGCAGAGCCTCGCCGCCGGCACCCCTTTCCGCCACACCGCCCGCGAGATGCTCGGCCTCTCGGCACTGAAGCGCGGCCAGTACGACGAGGCCGGCCGCTGGTTCGACCAGATCAGCGCCGATCCGGATACGCCGCAGGGCCTGCGGCAGCGCATCGAGGTCTACGCGGCCATCGTCGCGGGCGGCCCCGTGACGGTGACCGAGGCCAAGGCCGAGCCCGCCGCGCCGCCGCCGATCACCCGCTAGATTTTTTCCGGGTCCCCGCGCGACTTGGTGTAAGGAACCGATTCCGGGCGCGTCGCGCCCGGCCGGGACGGACAGGCCTGCGCGCGGACCACACACGCATTCGAGAGACATCATGGATCTGCCGACCGTCGCGATCGTCGGCCGGCCGAACGTCGGCAAGTCGACCCTGTTCAACCGCCTGGTCGGGCGCAAGCTCGCCCTCGTCGACGACCGACCCGGCGTCACGCGCGACCGGCGCGAGGGTGACGTGCAGTTCGGCGGGCTCTCCTTCCGCGTCATCGACACGGCGGGGCTGGAGGAGGCCGATGACGACACGCTGACCGGCCGCATGCGCATGCAGACCGAGGCCGCGATCCTCGCGGCCGACGTCGTGCTGTTCGTGATCGATGCCCGGGCCGGCGTGCTCCCGGCCGACCAGCCCTTCGCCGAGCTGGTGCGGCGCTCAGGGGTGCCCGTCATCCTGATCGCCAACAAGGCGGAGGGCGGCGCCATCGCCGGCGCCTACGAGGCCTTCTCCCTGGGCCTCGGCGACCCGGTCCCGTTCTCCGCCGAGCACGGCGAAGGCCTGGGCGAGCTGCACGAGGCGCTGAAGACCGCCCTGCCCGAGCCGGATTCCGACGCGGAGGACGAGGAGGGCCCCGAGGGGCGCCCCTTGCGCGTCGCCATCGTCGGGCGGCCGAATGCCGGCAAGTCGACGCTGATCAACCGCATGCTCGGCGAGGAGCGCCTGCTCGTCGGCCCCGAGGCCGGCATCACGCGCGACTCGATCTCCCTCGACTGGACCTGGCGCGGCCGCCGGATCAAGCTGCACGACACCGCCGGCATGCGCCGCCGGGCCCGCATCGACGACAAGCTGGAGAAGCTCGCGGTCTCGGATGGCTTGCGCGCCGTGCGATTCGCCGAGGTCGTGGTGGTGCTGCTCGACGCCACGATCCCCTTCGAGAAGCAGGACCTGACCATCGTCGACCTCGTGGAGAGCGAGGGCCGGGCGCTCGTCATCGGCCTCAACAAGTGGGACCTCGTCGCCGACCAGCCGGGCCTGCTCAAGACCCTGCGCGAGGACTGCACGCGCCTGCTGCCGCAGGTGCGGGGCGTCTCGGTGGTGCCGCTCTCGGGGCTCGCGGGCGACGGCGTCGACCGGCTGATGCAGGCCGTGGTCCAGGCATCCGAGGTCTGGGACCGGCGCGTCTCGACCTCGCGCATCAACGACTGGCTCTCGGAGGCCACGAGCCGCAACCCGCCGCCCGCCGTCTCGGGCCGGCGCATCAAGATCCGCTACGCCACGCAGGTGAAGAGCCGGCCGCCGCATTTCGCCCTGTTCGGCAACCAGCTGAACGCCCTGCCGAAATCCTACACCCGCTACCTCGTCAACGGCCTGCGCGAGACCTTCGACCTGCCCGGGACGCCGATCCGGCTGTCCTTGCGCACCTCGCAGAACCCCTTCGACAAGAGCTGAGACGCTCTCGCGCCGCGGCTCCCTCTCGGGAGCCGCGGCGCTCTCGGACCGGTCGGCCCCTCAGCTCCAGGCGTGGAAGGGCGGGGCGACGCCGTTGAGCGCGTGGTTGCCGACGATCGCGTATTTCCAGCGCACAGGATCGTGCAGGGTGTGGGTGCGCGCGTTGCGCCAGTGCCGGTCGAGATTGTGCTCGGCAAGAGTCGAGCGGGTGCCGGCGAGTTCGAACAGCCTGTTCGTGGCGGCGAGGGCGGCCTCCGTCGTCAGCACCTTGGCTTCCGCCGTGGCGAGCTGGGCCGCGGCGACGCTTGTGGCGTCCGGCGCCGCCACCGCCGCGTCGATCGCTTGCCCCGCCCGCTCCAGCAGCGCCTCGGCGGCGTGCAGGCGGATGGTGAGGTCGCCCACCGCCTGGATTGTGTAGGGGTCGTCGGAGGCGCGGTCCTGCCCGCTGTCGATCCAGGGGCGCGACTTCGTGCGCACGAAGTCGATCGTGTCGTCGAGCGCCGCCCGCGCGATGCCGGCATCGACCGCGGCCTGGATGATCTGGAAGATCGCCCCGTTCGCGCTCGGGCGCTCGTAGCCCTTCCAGGCGGGCACGAGATGGGTCTTGGGAACGCGCACATCCGCGATCAGCACCGTGCCGCTCGCCGTGCCGCGCTGGCCGAAGCTCGACCAGTCGTCGATCACCGAGAGGCCGGGCGCGTCGCGCTCGGCGATGGCGTACCAGGCGCGCCCCTCGCCGTCCGTCGCCACGATCGGCACGAGATGGGCGAGGAGCGCCCCCGTGGCATAGAATTTCTGCCCGCGCACCACGACGTGGTCGCCGTCCTCGGTGAAGCGCGTCTCGAAATCGCCAGCCCGCTTGGTGCCGCGCTCGGAGAAGGCGTTGCCGAAGCGGGTGCCGCGCAGGACCTCGCCGAACAGGAGGGCCTTCTGCTCGGCCTCGGACACCGTGTCGATCGCCGCGACGATGCCGAGATGGTTCTGCGCGATCTGCCCGATCGACGGGTCCGCGGCCGAGATGATGGCGATCACCGTCGCCAGCGTCGCGTAGGAGACACCGGGGCCGCCATGGGACCTCGGCACGTTGATCGACCAGAGCCCGCTCTGTGAGAAGGCGTCGAGCTCGGCGGCCGGACGTGCGCCGGTGCGGTCGCGCTCGGCAGCCCCGGCCCGGAAGGCTGCGGCGAGGTGCTCCGCCACGCGGATCGCCTCGGCGTCGTCGCGGATGATGTGGGCAGGCTCGCTCGGCCGCACAGGCCCCGGAACGGGCTGCTGCACGGGCTGCGGCGTGCCGGCGAGCGAGCCGGCATTGACGGCGATGTTCATGGATCGGGCTCCCGAGAAGATCTCACGATCGCGCCGCCTTGACGGGGCGCGGGGTCCCTCTCCCGCCGGGAGAGGGTGACTGTCACGGGTCCGCGCCCCGTCAGGCGGCCTCGGCCCGCCGCTCGCGGGCGGCCTCAAGGGCGCGGACCCGCGGGATCACCCGCTCGCCGAAATACTTCACCTCCTCTTGGAAGTGCAGGAAGCCGAGCAGTGCGAGATCCACTCCGACATCCTTCAGCGCCACGATGCGCTCGGCGATCTGGTCGGGCGTTCCGATCAGGTTCGTCTTGAAGCCGTCATTGTACTGGACGAGGTCCTCGAAGCTCGATGTCGCCCAGTTGCCCTCACCCTCCGGCGAGGCCTTGCCGGCGTTCTTCACTTCGTGGCCGAACGCCTTGACCGCCTCCGGGTCGGCCTGATCGATGATCTGCTGGAGGACGGCCCGGGCCTCCTCCTCCGTGTCGCGGGCGATGACGAAGGCGTTGACGCCGATCTTCACCGAATGGCCGTTCTCGCGCGCCTTGGCGCGGATGTCGTCGACCTGGGTCCGGATGTTCTCCGGCGTGTTGCCGTTGGTGAAGTACCAGTCGGAGACGCGCGCGGCCATGTCGCGCGCCGCCCGCGAGGAGCCGCCCTGGAAGATCTCGGGCAGGGATTGGGCCGGCTTCGGCTTCAGCGTGTAGTTCGTGTAGCGGTAGAAATCGCCGCGGAAGGTGAAGTTGTCCTGCGTCCAGATCCCGCGCAGGGACCGGATGAACTCCTCCGAGCGGCGATAGCGCTCGTCATGGTCGAGCCAGGGCTCGCCGATCGCCCGGAACTCGCCCGAGAACCAGCCCGAGACGATGTTCACGGCGATCCGCCCCTCGGTGAGCTGCGAGATCGTCGCCACCTGCTTGGCGGCGAGCGTCGGGTTCCAGGGGCCAGGCAGGATCGCGGCGATCACCTTGAGCCGGGAGGTCGCCGCCAGAAGCGCGTGGCTGAAGGCCACCGATTCGTGCTGGTACTCGGCGCCGTAGCCCGCCGTGAAGCGGATCTGCGTCAGCGCATAGTCGAAGCCCGCCTCCTCCGCGATCTGGGCAAGGCGGCGATTATACGCGGCATCCCAGCTCGTGCGCTGCTCGATCTTGCTGATGACGAGACCGCCCGAGACATTGGGCACCCAGTAGGCGAAGCGGATGGGCTCGGGCGCAATCGTGGCGACGGCCATGGCGGGACTCCTCCGGTTTCATTGGGGATTGCGACGCGGCGGGCAGCGGCAGGGGCGGCCCGGAACTGTCGAGGCAAGTATTCCGGAGTCAATCCTGTCCGTCAAAGGAACAGGGCCATCTTCTTCTGCCTGTTTCGGCAAGATCATCCCTTGCTTCCGTGGGCGTGCCGCAAATTTCTCCTCACGCTGCCGCCTGGAACGGGCCGGAGCGAACGATGCCCCCCTCAGGCACAGCATTGGCTCCGCGCGTTCCGTAAATCGAACGCGGTCGCCGCGTCGGGTCCCGGCGGCAGGGGCTGTCCGGGCGGCTCGGCCCGGCATTCGCAGAGATCTTCTCCCCCGCCTTGCGGGAAGAACACGATCATCTCTGCGGTCTCGTCCTTTTATAAGAACGTTTCATTGACCGCGGGCGGCCTCTCACGCAGCCTTTAGTCATCGAGACCGCGCCGCAGCGATGCCCTGCGCGCTCCGCCTCCTCGCGCCAACAACCGGACGGACACGCGATGACACGACCGAGACTCGTCGCCTTCAGCGCCAACCTGCAGCGTCCCTCAAAGACCCGGGTCCTGGTCGAGGCGGTGGCGGAGGAGGCGGTGGCGCGCGCGCCCCTCGACCTGCGCGTCTTCGACCTCGTCGATGCCGGCCCCGGCCTTGGCGCCGCCTGGAGCCGGGACGCGCTGCCGCTGCCCGCCCGCCGGGTGATCGAGGCGATCGAGGAGGCCGACGCGCTGATCGTCGGCTCCCCGGTCTACAAGGGCAGCTATACCGGCCTGTTCAAGCACCTGTTCGACCTGATCCCGCCGACGGCGCTCGCCAACAAGCCCGTGGCGATCGCGGCGACCGGCGGCGGCTCCCGCCACGCCCTCGTGGTGGAGCACGCGTTCCGCCCGCTCTTCGGCTTCTTCAACACGCTCCAGGTGCCGACCACCGTCTACGGCTCGGATTCCGACTTCACCGATTACGCGGTGAGCGACGCCGCCCTGCGCGAGCGCGCCGCCCAGGCCGGCGCCGAGCTCGCGGCGCTCGCCACCCGCGGGACCCTGCCCGGCATCCGCCACGAGCCGACGGCGCGCGTCGCGGCGGGCTCGCGGTGACGGGCGGGATCCACCGGCGCGCGCTCCTGGCGGGCGCGCTCGCGGCGGGTCTGCCCACGGGCCTCGCGGCGATCCGGCCGGCGCGCGCCGCCGAGCCGGGCGTCCTGCGCATCGGCTACCAGAAGAACGGCATCCTGGTCATCGCCAAGCAGCAGGGCGTGATCGAGACGCGGCTGAAGGCCCTCGGCCACACCGTGAAATGGGTGGAGTTCTCGCTCGGGCCGCCGCTCCTCGAAGCGCTCGGCCTGGGCGGGATCGATCTCGGCCAGACCGGCGACGCGCCGCCGGTCTTCGCCCAGGCCGCGGGCGCCGACCTCGTCTACGCCGCCGCCCAGGAAGGGGCCGGGACGGGCTCCGGCATCCTGCTGCCCAAGGGCTCGCCGATCCGGACCATCGCCGAGCTCAAGGGCAGGCGCGTCGCCTTCGCCAAGGGGACGAGCGCGCACAACCTCCTGGTGGCGACCCTGGAGAAGGCGGGGCTTGCCTACGGTGACATCGAGCCGGTCATCCTGGCCCCCGCCGACGCGGCCGCCGCCTTCGCCCGCGGCAGTTTCGACGCGTGGTCGATCTGGGACCCCTACCTCGCCATCGCCGAAGGTGGCGAGGGCGTGCGCGTCCTCAGTTCCGCCACCGACATCGCGCGCCCGAACACCTTCTTCCTGGCCAACCGCGGCTTCGCGGAGACGCGGCCCGAGGTGCTCACCGCCGCCCTCGACGTGCTCGATGGCGTCGCGCGCTGGGCCGAGGCCAATCGCGGCGAGGTGGCGGCGATCCTCTCGAAGGGCACCGGCGTACCGCTCGCTGCGACGCGCCGCGCGGTCGACCGCGCCAATTACCGGATCGGCCCGCTGACGCCGCAGGTGGTCGCCGAGCAGCAGAGCGTCGCCGACCGCTTCCACGCCCTCAAGCTCATCCCGAAGCCCATCCGCATCGCCGATGCGGTCTGGGTGGCCCCCGCACGCAACGGCTGACGATCGATGACGACCCGCTCGCCCTCCCGCGCCGCCGCACGCGCCGCCTCCGCCCCGACGATCCGCCGCACCCTGCTTGCGGCCGGCCTCGGCCTCGCGACCTGGCTCGGCGCCAAGCCCCTGCGGGCGGCGCCGAAGACACTGCGCATCGGCTACCAGAAATACGGCACCCTGGTGCTCCTGAAGGCCCGCGGAACCCTGGAGAAGGCGCTCGCCGGCCAGGGCGTCGCGGTGGCGTGGTCGGAATTTCCCTCCGGGCCGCCGCTGCTCGAGGCGCTCAATGCCGGGGCCATCGATTTCGGCTCGGCCGGCGAGGCGCCGCCGATCTTCGCCCAGGCCGCGAGCCCGGAGCTGCGCTATGTCGCGGCCGAGCCGCCGGCCCCCCGGGGCGAGGCCATCCTGGTGCCGAAGGACAGCCCGATCCGCACCGTGGCGGATCTGCGGGGCAAGACGATCGCGCTCAACAAGGGCTCGAACGTGCACGCCCTGCTGCTGCGGGCCCTGGAGAAGGCCGGCGTGCCCTACGAGGCCGTCAACACCGCCTTCCTCGCCCCCGCCGATGCCAACGCTGCCTTCGTGCGGGGCTCGGTCGATGCCTGGGCGATCTGGGACCCCTACCAGGCCGCTGCCGAGCGGGCGACGGGCGCGCGCACGCTCACCAGCGCCGAGGGCCTGGCCCCGAACCGGCAGTTCTATCTCGCGAGCCGCACGATCACCGAGACCGCGCCCGGCCTCGTCGTCGCGGTCCTCGACGCGATCGCCGGCGTCGATGCCTGGGCGAAGGACAATACGGCGGCGGTGGCGGCCGAGCTCGCGCCGTCCGTCGGCATCCCTGCCGCCGTCCTCGCGGTGGCGCTGGAGCGGCAATCCTACGGCGTCGCGCCCCTCGATGCGGAGGCGGTCGCCGAGCAGCAGCGCATCGCCGACAGCTTCCACGCCCTCAAGCTCATCCCGAAGCCGATCCGCGTCTCCGACGCGGTCTGGACGCCTCCCGCACGCAACGGCTGAACCCCGATGGCACATCCCTTCCTCGATCAGGCGAGCCGGCGCCTCACCCCCTGGCTGCTGCCGGTGGCGCTGCTCGCCGGCTGGCAGGCCGCAGTCACGGCCGGGCTCGTCTCCAACCGCTTCATGCCCGCGCCCCTCGACGTGGCGCGGGCCGGCATCGCCGCGGCGAGCACGGGTGAGCTCTGGACCAATCTCGGGGTGAGCGCGCTGCGGGCGCTGGCCGGCTTCGCCATCGGCGGCGGCATCGGCTTCACGCTCGGCCTCGCCAACGGGCTCTCGCGGGTCTCCGAACGGCTCACCGACACCAGCGTGCAGATGATCCGCAACATCCCGCACCTCTCGCTGATCCCGCTGGTGATCCTGTGGTTCGGCATCGGAGAGGAGGCGAAGCTCTTCCTCGTGGCGCTCGGCGTGTTCTTCCCGATCTACGCCAACACCCTGCACGGTATCCGCTCGGTCGATCCCGGCCTCGTCGAGATGGGGCGCGTCTACGGCATGTCGCGCTTCGAGCTGTTCCGCCGCGTCGTGCTGCCGGGCGCCTTGCCCTCGATCTTCGTCGGGCTGCGCTACGGCCTCGGCATCATGTGGCTGACGCTCATCGTCGCCGAGACGATCTCGGCCTCCTCGGGCCTCGGCTACATGGCCATGCAGGCGCGCGAGTTCATGCTGGTCGACGTCGTGGTGCTGGCGATCCTGATCTACGCGCTGCTGGGCAAGCTCGCCGACGCCCTGACGCGCCAGCTCGAGCGCGTCACCCTCTCCTGGAACCCCGCCTACAGGACTGCGTGACGATGCTGCTCGACGCCCTCCGCCCCGAATATTTCGGCCTCGACCGCGCGCGGCACGCGGAGGCCGACGACCGCACCGAGACCGTGCCGGACCGCATCGGATCCGGTGCCAGCTCGAAAGACTCGCCGCGCGGCATCGCCGTCACCGTGCGCGACCTGCGCAAGGATTTCGACGGCCACAGCGTGATCGACGGCCTCGACCTGCACATCCCGGCGGGTCAGTTCACCGCGGTGGTCGGCCGCTCGGGCTGCGGCAAGAGCACCCTGCTCCGGCTCATCCTCGGCCTGGAGACGCCGTCCGGCGGGCGCATCGGGCTCGAGGCGCCGGCGGGGACGAGCCGACGGAGCGCCCCACCGAAGCGCATCATGTTCCAGGACCCGCGCCTGCTGCCCTGGGCGCGCGTGGTCGACAACGTCGCGGTCGGCCTGACCGGCCTCGGCTCCAAGGGAGAGCGGCGGGAGCGCGCCCTCGCCGCGCTCGCCGAGGTGGGCTTGGCCGATAAGGCCGGGCAATGGCCGGCGACCCTCTCGGGCGGCCAGCGCCAGCGCGTGGCGCTGGCCCGCGCCCTCGTCAGCGGCCCGGGGCTGCTCGCCCTCGACGAGCCGCTGGGCGCGCTCGATGCGCTGACCCGCATCGGCATGCAGGGGCTGATCGAACGGATCTGGCAGCAACAGGGCTTCACCGCGTTGCTCGTCACCCACGACGTGGCGGAGGCGGTGGCGCTGGCCGACCGCATCCTCGTGATCGATGCCGGCCGCATCGCCCTCGACCTGCGGGTCGACGTGCCCCGGCCGCGCCGCCGTGGCGACCCCGACCTGGCGGCCCTTGAGGGCCGCATCCTCGAACACCTGCTCGGCGAGCAGACCGCCTGAGCCGTCTTCGGAGTTTCGCGATGACCCAACAGACCGACGGGCGCACCGATGTCCTCTGGTTCCTGCCGACCCATGGCGACGGCCGCTATCTCGGCGCCGCGGAGGGCGCGCGCGCCGTCTCCCTCGACTATCTCCGCCAGATCGCGCAGGCCTCGGACGATCTCGGCTATTACGGCGTCCTGCTGCCGACCGGGCGCTCCTGCGAGGATTCCTGGATCGTCGCCTCGGCCCTGGCGCCGCTGACCCGGCGCCTGCGCTTCCTCGTCGCCGTGCGCCCGGGCCTGATGGAGCCCTCGGCCGCCGCCCGCATGGCCTCGACCCTCGACCGGATCTCCGGCGGGCGCCTCCTCATCAACGTGGTCACCGGGGGCGATCCCGTCGAGCTGCGCGGCGACGGCGTCTTCCTCGACCACGACGCGCGCTACGCCGTCACCGACGAGTTCCTGACGATCTGGCGCGGCCTGCTCGCCGGGGACACGGTGAGCTACGAGGGCTCCCATCTGCGCGCCGAGAACGGCCGCCTGATCTTCCCGCCGGTGCAGTCGCCCTACCCGCCGCTCTATTTCGGCGGCTCCTCGCCCGCGGGGATCGCGGTCGCGGCCGAGCATTGCGACGTCTACCTCACCTGGGGCGAGCCGCCGGCCGGCGTCGCCGAGAAGATCGCCCTCGCCCGGGAGGCGGCGGAGCGGAAGGGCAAGACCTTCTCCTACGGCATCCGCCTGCACGTCATCGTGCGCGAGACGGAATCGGAGGCCTGGGAGGCGGCCGAGCGCCTGATCTCGCGCCTCGACGACGCCACCATCGCCCAGGCCCAGGCGACCCTGAAGCGACAGGATTCGGTCGGCCAGAACCGGATGATGGCGCTGCATGGCGGGCGCCGCGACAAGCTCGTGGTCTCGCCGAACCTCTGGGCCGGCGTCGGCCTGGTGCGCGGCGGCGCCGGTACCGCCCTCGTCGGCTCGGCCGATCAGGTGGCCGACCGGATGAAGGAGTATATCGATCTCGGCATCGACCGTTTCATCCTCTCCGGCTACCCGCATCTGGAGGAGGCCTACCGCTTCGCCGAGCTCGTCTTCCCGAAGCTCCCCTTGCGCGCCACCACCGGCAACGGCGATGCCCCCGCCGCCCGCAACAACGGCCCCTTCGGCGAGGTCATCGCCAACGACATCGTGCCGACCCGGCGCGTCGGAGCGCACTGATACGGCCCTGCCGGCCGCACCTCACCGCTCCGGGGAGCGCCGGGCGGAGGGCGGGCGCGGATCGGCGTCGCGGCGCGGGCCGTCTCCGGGCGTGGCACGGTCGAGCGGCGGCGGCCCCGGCGGTAGCGGAATCTCCCGGAACTTCGGCCGGGCCCGCACCGCGAAGGTGCGGGCCGGCGCACGCTCCGGCGCATCGGCCACGGCCCCGCCGCCTCAGCTGGAGAACGAGCCGAAGCCCTCGAAACTGTCGATGGAGATCCGGCTCTCCGGCACGGCCTCGTCCCCGGACGGCGCCTGATCCGTGTCCGGCTCGGTCCGGGCCGCCTCGCCCGGTGCGGTCTCGATCGGGGCGACAGGCCAGATCGGACGATCCTCAAGGACGGGCTTCGGCATCGCATCCCTCCATCCAGGCATCGCAAACAGCGATGCTTGGTGTATGGCATGCCAAAACTTTTTCAAGAGGGCGAGGCGCCCTCCGCGTCCCGCGCCCTCAGGGGCGGGCGGCCAGAAAGGCGAGCACGCCCTCACGGTGCTCGCGCGCGCCGACCGCCGTGCTGTGGTCGCGGCCGGGGATCTCGAGGGCGCGGGCGTTCGGCATCAGGGCGGCGAGCTGCGGCCCGGATCCCGCCACGGTGTCGAGGGTGCCGACCGTGACGAGGACCGGCAACTCGATCTGCGCGATCTCGCCCCGCGACAGGGTCTGGCGCGAGCCGCGCATGCAGGCGGCGAGCGCGCGCAGGTCGCTGCGGGTCTGCTCGGCGAAGGTGCGGAAGGCGGCCGCCGTCGGGTTCGGTGCCGGCGTTCCGGCGGGCGCCTCCAGGGCCTCGGCGATGCCGGCCGGCAGGCCGCGGCCCTCGACGAGATGCATGCCGAGCCCGCCGATCAGTGCCGAGCGCAGGCGGTCGCGGTGGTCGAGGGCGAGATGGGCGGTGATGCGGCCGCCCATCGAGTAGCCCATCACGTCGGCCCGCGCGATGCCGAGATGGTCGAGCAGGCGCACCGCGTCGCCCGCCATGGCCTCCGAGCTGTAGAGGGCGGGATCGTAGAGCTTCTCGCTCTCGCCGTGGCCGCGGTTGTCGAGGGCGATCACCCGGTAGCCGGCCTGGGCCAGGGTGCGCACCCAGAGGGTGTTAACCCAGTTCACCGCGTGGTTCGAGGCGAAGCCGTGGATGAGCAGGATCGGATCGCCGGAGCCGCCCTGGGGCGGCACGTCGATATAGGCGATCCGCACGCCGTCCGAATCGAAGCTCTGCATCCTCACCCCGCCTGCTGGCTGCAGCTCACCGCTTAGAGCGCTCTCCGCCGGAGGGGAAGCCGGTCCGGCGCCGGAGCGTGCGTCGCGCCGCAGGTCGGCCCGAGCATTGCGGAGCATCGTCAAGCAAGGCCAAGCAACGTCGGCGCTTGCAGGAGGCGGGTCCGGCTGTCATCACGCGGCCCGCAATGACAGATGTTCCGCCCTACGGCACCTACGCCCCCGCCGGCCTCGTCGCGGCGATCACCCGGCGCACCGGCCGCATCCCGGCCGAATCCTGGCACGGGCGCCGTCTCGCCCTGTTCCTGCGCCGCCTCGGCATCTCGCTGCTCGCGGGCCGCCCGCTCGACGTGGAGCGCTACGGCGCGCGCATGCGGCTGCACCCCTACAACAACAACTGCGAGAAGAAGGTGCTCTTCACTCCGCAGTTCTTCGATCCGGTCGAGCGCGCGATCCTGAAGGAGCACCTCTCGCCCGGCTGCACCTTCATCGATATCGGCGCGAATATCGGCGCCTATTCCCTGTTCGTGGCCGCCTTCGCCGGCCCGTCCGCCCGCATCGTCGCGGTGGAGCCGCAGCCCGACGTGTTCGACCGCCTGAGCTACAACATCGCCCTCAACCCGTTCCATACGGTGAAGGCTGTGGCCTGTGCGGTGGCCGACAAGGCGGGCGAGCTGACCCTGTTCGTGGACCCGCGCAACCGCGGCGAATCGAGCCTGAAGATCGTGGGCACCAACGAGGGCGCGCAGATCCGGGTGCCGGCGGTGACCCTGCTCGACCTCGTGCGCAGCGAGGGTCTGGCCCGCATCGACGCGATCAAGCTCGACGTGGAGGGCGCCGAGGACCTGATCCTGGAGCCCTTCCTCCGCGAGGCGCCCGTGAGCCTGCGGCCCGGCCTCATCCTGGTCGAGAACGGGGTCGACCAGTGGCAGCTCGACCTGCCGAAGCTGCTCGAGAGCCACGGCTACCGCGAGCGCACCCGCACCCGGCTGAACCTCATCTTCGAGCGGGTCTGAACGCCCTCAGGCCGGCGTGACCACCGGGATCTCCTGCGCGATCCGCACGCCGCCGGGGCCGACCGCGCAGCGATAGGCATGCGTTTCGACGCCGCGGGTCCGGGCCTCGCGGAAGGCGGCGTCGAAGGCCGGATCGAGGTCGCGGGCGACGTCGAAGGCGTCCGCATCCATCTGCACCACCACGATCACCACGGCGCGCCCGCCCGCTGCCACCACCGCAGCGAGCTCGCGCATGTGGCGGGCGCTGCGGGCGGCGACGCAGTCGGGAAACTCGGCCAGGCGAGGCTGCCGCATCAGGTGGCAGTTCTTCACCTCCACATGGCAGGGCGGCAGGCCGGGGCCGGTGGCCACGAAGTCGACCCGGCTCGCCGCGCCGTAGCGCACCTCCGGCCGCAGCGCGTCGTAGCCGGAGAGCGGCGCCAGGGCGCCGTCGCGGAAGGCCTCGGCCACCAGCGCGTTCGGCCGCATCGTGTTGATGCCGACCCATTGCAGGCCGCCGGGCAGCGCGGCCTCGACCAGCTCCCAGGAATGGCGCAGCTTGCGCGCCGGGTTGTCCGAGACGGAGAGCAGCACGCGGGCGCCCGGCGCGGCGAGCCCGAGCATCGCGCCGGGATTGGCGCAGTGGGCCGTGACCTCGCTGCCGTCGGGCAGGGCGATGTCGGCGAGGAAGCGCTTGTAGCGCCGCAGCAGGCGGCCCTCGACGAGGTCGGTCGGGAATTCCATGCGCCCGCTTTACGCAGAGGCGGCCCCTGAGCGGAAGGCGTGGCGCCGGGCCGGTCCCGCGCTATCTGCGCTGGGATTCCTCCGGACAGGCCTCGCATGAGCACCGAAACGACCGACGTCACCGCCGCCATCCTCGTCATCGGCGACGAGATCCTGTCCGGGCGGACCAAGGACAAGAACATCGGCACCATCGCCGACTACCTCACCGCCATCGGCATCGGCCTGCGCGAGGTGCGCATCGTGCCGGACGTGGAGGCGGCGATCGTCGAGGCGGTGAACGCGCTCCGCGCCCGCTACACCTACCTGTTCACCACCGGCGGCATCGGCCCGACCCACGACGACATCACGGCCGATTGCGTGGCCAAGGCCTTCGGCGTCGGCATCGACGTGGATCCGCGCGCCAAGGCCATGCTGCTGGAGCGGCACAAGCCCGAGGACCTCAACGCGGCGCGGCTGCGCATGGCCCGCATCCCGGACGGGGCGGCGCTCATCCCCAACCCGATCTCGAAGGCTCCTGGCTTCCACCTCGGCAACGTCTTCGTCATGGCGGGCGTGCCCGCGATCATGCAGGCGATGCTCGACCAGATCGGTCCCGGCCTTGCCCGCGGCGCGCCCGTCCTGTCCGAGACGATCCTCGCCCGGAACCTGCCGGAGGGCACCTATGCCACGCCGCTCGCGGAGATCGCGAAGCGCCATCCGGACCTCTCGATCGGCTCCTACCCGTCGATGACGCAATCGGGATTCGAGAACCGGATCGTGGTGCGCGGCCAGGATCCGGCGGCGCTCGCCCGGGGGCGGGCCGAGATCGAGGCGCTGGTCGCCGAGCTGTCGGCCTGAGGCGCTGGCCATGGCGGAGCCGCAGGACAGGGCGCAGGAGCGCGAGGAGCTCGAGGAGATCGTCCGCTCGATCGGGCGGCCGGACGCCTTCGTGCTGCACGAGGTCATCCGCCGCACCGGCAACGAGGAGTTGCGCCGGCACGGGGGCGCGCTGTTCCTCTCCGCCTTCGCGGCGGGGCTCAGCATCGCCCTGTCGCTGATCGTGCCGGGTGTCCTCAAGCGCTACCTGCCGGCCGCGGACTGGGCCGAGGTGCTGGTCCGGATGGGCTACGCGGTGGGCTTCCTCGTCGTGGTGCTGGGGCGCCAGCAATTGTTCACCGAGAACACCATCACGCCGGTCCTGCCGCTCCTGCACGACCGCACCCTGAAGGCCGCCTGGCGCCTCGCCCGGCTCTGGGCGATCGTGCTCGCCGGGAACATCCTGGCGACCGCGGCCATCGCCGCGGTGATCGCCCATTCCGGCGCCTTCCCGCCGGAGATCCAGCGCGCCTTCGCCGAGATCAGCCACCAGACCATCGCCTTCGGCTTCTGGGCGACGGTGGTGAAGGCGGTCTTCGCGGGCTGGATCATCGCCCTGATGGTCTGGATCCTGCCGGCGACGGGCGCGGCGGCGACCTTCGTCATCCTGCTGATGACCTGGCTGGTGGCGCTGCTCGGCCTCGCCCATGTGGTGGCCGGCTCGGTCGAGGCCTTCTACCTCGTGCTGACCGGAGAGGCCTCGCTCCACGACTACCTCTGGCGTTTCTTCCTGCCGACCCTCCTCGGCAACGTCTTCGGCGGGGTCGCGCTGGTGGCCGCACTCAATTTCGGTCAGGTCGCGCCCGAGGTTGAGGAGAAGAAGGACGCGGACGGCACGGGCTGAATCCGCGCTGGGGCCGAGCCTCCGCCGATCACGCATCGAGGCCGTGCGGGTCGCATTCATGCCGCACCGGTCTCCCCTTCGGCGGCCTGCGCGCTAGACTGGTCCGTGGCGGGCACGCGGCCCGCCGGAGGCCGGGGAGGACTTGCCATGACCCTGCTGCGCCGCGAGGCCCTTGCCGTGATCGCCGCGGCTCTCAGCCTGCCGGCCCGTGCGGCGGAGACGCGCGCCACGAGCTTCGCCTTCGAGACGCCCGAGGGCGGCCCGATGCCGCTCGGACTCTATGCCGGCCGGCCGATCCTCGTCGTCAACACCGCTACCGCCTGCGGCTATGCCGGCCAGCTCGCCGGGCTGCAGACCCTGTGGACGCGCTTCCAGGACCGGGGCCTCGCCGTGATCGGCGTGCCCTCGCCGGATTTCGGCAACCAGGAGCCCCTCGACGGCCCGGCCATCGCCGAGGCGGCGCGGCGGAATCACGGCGTCACCTTCCCGCTCACCGCCAAGACCCATGTGCGGATGCCGCGCGCCCACCCGTTCTACGCCTGGGCGGCGGAGCGGAAGCCGGGCGAGACCCCGCGCTGGAACTTCCACAAGTACCTCGTCGCGCGCGACGGCAGCCTCGCCGCCGCCTTCGCCACCCAGGTCGAGCCGAACGATCCGCGGATGATCGCGGCGATCGCCGCCGAGCTCGACCGGCCGGCCTGAGAGCTCATTCGAGCGGATCGAGCAGGGTCTCACGCCGCCAAATCCCTCTCGACCTCAGGATGAGGGGGGTGGGTGGGACGGGCCGGATCTCCGCATGACGATCGCTCGATCCCGCTCTGAGGCTAACCTTTCCCGTCGAGGCCCGCGAACCACGCCGCGTAGCGCGTGTTGCGGGCCAGGCGACGCGTCTCGTCCGGCGTGCCGTCGTCCCACCAGACCGGCCCGCGCTCGCCGAGCGCCTCCTTGGCCGCCTGGACCGCCTCCCGCGCCGCGGCGAGCGCCGTGGAGGCGCCCGGCTGCGCCTCGCGTTCCGCCTTCAGGGCTGCCCGGACGGCGCGCCGGCCCGTCATCAGCGCCGAGACCGCCGCCGCCCGCTCTGCCGGCCCGAGAGAGGGGTCGGCCCGCCGCCAGAGCCGCCCGCGCACCACGATGTAGCGCCCGTCCGGCGTGGTCGGCGGCGCCTTGACAAGCCGCTCACGCATCCGTGAGCCGGGCGCGCGCGAGAGGGAGTATTAAGCATTGGTGTCCAACTATGCGTGCCCGAGTCCGCCGCGGCCCGAGAACCTGCATGCATATCGTCATCGTCGATTCCAGCCGCGTCGTCCTCAAGATCGTCTCCGGCCTCCTCGAACCGCGTGGGCACGTGGTTCACAGCTTCACTGATTCCGCCGAGGCCCTGGCCTTCCTCTCGAACCAGCCCGAAGTTCGGGTGCTGATCACCAGCCTGCAGGTGCGCCCCCTGAGCGGCCTGGAGCTGTGCTGGTCGGCCCGCCTGCTGGCCGAGGAGCGGCGGCCCCTCTACGTCATCACCATGTCCTCGGCCCGCAACGAGCGGAACCTCGCCGAGGCGCTGGATAGCGGCGCCGACGACTTCATCGACAAGCCGCCGGGTGCCGAGGAGTTGCACGCCCGCCTGCGTGCCGCCGAGCGCCTGACCACGCTCCAGGAGAACCTGATCCGGCTCGCCGAGACGGATCCCCTGAGCGGCATCCTCAACCGCCGCGCCTTCTTCGCGCAGGCGAATACCGGGGCCGACCGGGCGGGCAATCACGGCCGCCTCTCGATGGTGCTGGCCGACATCGACCACTTCAAGCGGATCAACGACGAGCACGGCCACGATGTCGGCGACCTCGCCATCCAGGCGGTGGCGAAGCTGATCGCCACGGAAGGCAAGGCCGGCCGGCTCGGCGGCGAGGAATTCGCGCTGCTCCTGCCGGAGACGGGGCTGGAGGCGGCCGAGGCGGTGGCGCGCCGTCTGTGCCTGCGCGTGCGCGACCTGCGCATCCGCGGCGCCCGCGGGCCCGTCACCCTCACCTGCAGCTTCGGCGTGAGCACCTGGGTCGAGGGCGATTCGGTCGAGGCGCTGATGAAGCGCGCCGACATCGCGCTCTACGAGGCCAAGACCGGCGGCCGCGACCGCGTGGTCTCGGCGGCCACCGACCTGATCCTCGCCCGCACGGCCTGAGGCCGGCCACCGGCGGCTCGGCGCCGCCGGCGCACGACCGCATCGTTCCAAAGCCCACCCCGGCCCGGTATCGACCGCACGGGAGAGGGCTGCAGCGCGCCTGCACGGTCCCGTGCCAGGCCTTGCAGGGGGCGGGCCAAGATCGGCACAGATGTGAAGAAATAAACTGAATCAGTTTGTGCCGTCCTGGCACAGATCTGGTCGGTCGATCCCGTGTCTACCTTGGCGCAGGGTCTGCATAAACCATAATCGAGCCAGATCGGGCCTGGAACAAACTTTGGAACCTCATACCCGCAGCCGGTGAAGACGTTTCAAACCGGGAACAGAGGGTGCGGGGTCATGAGTGATGCGGTTGGCGTGCTGATCCTGGATGAGCCCCAGGAACTGTGTCCGACCTTCCGAGCGACCCTGGAGCATCTGCCGGCGCTTCAGACGGTGACGGAGGCCGATCTCAACGCGGGTTGGGCGGGTCCGGCGGTCGCCGTGGTGTTCTTGGACGAGAGCCGGCTCGGCGACGGCCTCGCGCGCATCGTGGCTCTCCGCGACCGTCAGCCGGAGCTGCGTATCCTCGCGGCCTTCCAGGCGCTGACGAGCAAGGATCTCCGGGCGGTGCTCACGGCCGGTATCGACGCGGTGATGGCGCGCTCCGCCGCCCCGCGCGAGATCTGCGCGGCGGTGCTGGCGCTGGCGGACGGCGCGGCCTGCCTCGTGGCGGACCGGGAGGAGGCGCCGGAATCCGGCGAGGCCCTCGGCCTGACCCCACGCGAGGCCGAGGTGCTGCGCTTCCTCAGCGCCGGCTTCAGCAACAAGGAGGTGGCCCGCCGCCTCGCCCTGAGCGTCCGCACGGTGGAGACGCACCGGCTCAACCTGCGTCGCAAGACCCAGACGGGCCGGCTCAAGGACCTCGTCACCCTGGCCCGCCAGCTCGGCCTCGCGCCGGTGGTCGAGGGCGAGCGCGGCCGCAACTCGCGCCACTGACGGGGAATCGGCGCGGGTCCCGCCTCGGCGGGACCGCCGAGGGCCATCGTCAGGGCGCGGCGTGCAGCGCCGCCTGCGCCGGCCGGCGCGCGGCAGGCTTCGCGGATCTCCGGCCCTTCGCCACTTGCACTCTCGCCTCACGCTCTTTTGCCGTCTTGCGGGCCGGCTTCGCCGTCACCGCCACATCGCCCCCCTCCAGCCGCTTTCGCAGCAGCGTCAGCACCGCCGCCTCCTCCGGCCGGAGCGCCGCGAGCCCGCGCAGCTCGTCGTCCACCGCCTCCTTGACCTGCAGCAGAAGGCTGCCCTCGAGATAGCAGTCGAGCACCTGCGGGTGGATGTAGCACTTGCGGCAGATGGTCGGCGTATTGCCGAGCCGCGCCGCCACGCTCTCGATCGCGGCGCGCACGTTGGTCTTGGCCTTGGCTTGGTTGTCGAAGGCCTCGAATTCCTGCAGCGCCAGCGCGGCGAGCACCGTGCCGGCCCAGGTGCGGAAATCCTTGGCCGTGAAATCCTCGCCCGCGATCTCGCGCAGATACGCGTTCACGTCCGAGGAGGTCACGTCGCGTCGCTCGCCGGCCGCGTCGAGATACTGGAACAGCTCCTGGCCCGGCAGGTCCTGGCAGGCCTTGACGATGCGGGCCACGCGCCGGTCCTCCAACGCGATGTCCCAGGTCTTGCCGCTCTTGCCCTTGAAACGGAACGTCATCGCCGCGCCCTCCACCTTGACGTGCGGGTCGCGCAGGGTGGTGAGGCCGTAGCTCTTGTTGGTGCGGGCATAGTCGTCGTTGCCGACGCGGATCAGCGTGGTCTCAAGGAGATGCACCACGGTGGCGAGCACCTTCTCCCGCGGCAGGCCGCGCAGCGCCATGTCGGCGTCGACCCGCGCGCGGATGCCGGGCAGCGCGTCGGCGAAGGCCATGATCCGGCTGAACTTGGTCGATTCCCGCGCCTCGCGGAAATCGGGATGGTAGCGGTACTGCTTGCGCCCCTTGGCGTCGCGGCCGGTGGCCTGGATGTGGCCGTTCTTCCTCGGGCAGATCCAGACATCGGTATAGGCCGGCGGGATCGCGAGCTTGCGGATGCGCGCGAGCGTGGCCGCGTCGCGCACCGGCTCGCCCTTGGCATCCAGGTAGCGGAAGCCCTTGCCGCTCTTCCGGCGGGTCAGGCCGGGGCGGCCGTCATCCATGTAGACGAGCCCGGCCTCGGCCGCGGCCTCGCGCGGATCGACGACGCTGCTCTCGGCCGATTCGGGCATGGCACGCACCTTCCTGATCCACTCGCCTCGTCACCGCCGGACAACCGCGGGCCGCGCATCGGCGTTCCGGGCGGCTCCGATCCGTCGCAGAGTCCCCGCGCGTGCCGGATCCGCCCGTGCTACAGCCGCCGCATGGACGCCCCGCTGCCCGCACCGATGGCCCGCCTCGTCTACGTGGTGACCGAGGACTGGTTCTTCGCCTCGCATTTCCTGCCCTTCGCCCGCGCGGCGGTCGCGATGGGGCTGTCGGTCACGGTGGTCACCCGCGTGCGCGACCACCGCGCCGCGATCGAGGCGACGGGCGCGCGGGTGGTGCCGCTGGAGGCGGAGCGCTCCAGCCTCAACCCGATGGCGGCGGGCTACGCGGCGGGCCAGCTCGCGGCGATCCTGAAGGCGCTCAAGGCCGACATCGTCCACTGCATCGCACTGCGCGGCATCCTCGTCGGCGGCACCGCGGCCACGATGGCGGGCGTGCCGGCCCGGGTCTACGCGCTCACCGGCCTCGGCCTGATCGGCGCCCGCCAGGACGCGGCCGGACGCATGGCGCGCACGGCCTTGCGCCACCTGATCCGCGGGGCGCTGGCCTCGCGCCGGACGCGCTTCCTCCTGGAGAACCCGGACGACGCGCGGGCGCTCGGCCTCGACCCCGCCGACACCGCGGTCACCATCGTCGGCGGCGCTGGCGTCGACCCGGAGGCGTTCCGGCCGGCCCGTCTGCCGCCGCTGCCGCCGCTGCGCGTCGCCCTCGTCGCGCGCATGCTCTGGTCGAAGGGCGTCGACGTTGCCGTCGAGGCCGTGCGCCTCGCCCATGCCCGCGGCGTGCCGGTGGAACTCTCGCTCTACGGTGCGCCCGATCCCTCCAACCGCCGGGCGATCCCCGAGGAGACCCTGCGCGGCTGGTCCCGCGACGGCGTCGCCTGGCACGGGCCGACGCGGGACGTGGCCGGAATTTACGCGGCCCATCACGTCGCCTGCCTGCCCTCGCGCGGCGGCGAGGGGCTGCCGCGCACCCTGCTCGAAGGCGCGGCCTGCGGCCGGGCCCTCCTCACCACCGACGTGCCGGGCTGCCGCACCCTGGTGCGCGACGGCATCGAGGGGCTGGTCGTACCCCCCGACGACGCGGAGGCGCTGGCCCGGGCCCTGGCCCGGCTCGCCGTCGATCCGGCCCTCGTCGCGAGCCTGGGGGAGGGCGCGCGCGCGCGGATCCTGTCCGGTGGCTTCACCGAGGCGGCGGTCGCCGCGGCGGTGTGCGGCCTCTACCGCGAGCTCATGCCGGCATGATCCGGGTCAGCCCAGAGAATGCGGAGGGCTTCATCCGCGCCAACACCCGGCTGCTGCCGGTGCCGCACGCGCCCGAGATCGCCCTGCACGTCGCCGACGAGGCGACCGAGCTGTGGCAGCGCACCGAGGAAGAACTCGAGGCGATCGGCCTGCCGCCGCCCTTCTGGGCCTTCGCCTGGGCCGGGGGGCAGGCGCTCGCCCGCTACCTCCTCGACAATCCGGACCTCTGCGCGGGGAGGCGGGTGCTCGATTTCGCGTCCGGCTCGGGGCTCGCCGCCATCGCCGCCGCCAAGGTCGGCGCGGCCGAGGTGGTGGCGAGCGACCTCGACCCCTTCGCGATTCCCGCGATCCGCCTCAACGCCGCCGCCAACGGCGTCGCCGACCGCATCCGCCCGGCCCAGGAGGACCTGATCGGGCGGGAGGTCGCGGTGGATCTCGTGCTCGCCGCCGACATCTTCTACGAGCGCGACCTCGGCGCCCGGGTCGCGGACTGGCTCGGCGACCTGCAGGCCCGGGGCACCACGATCCTGATCGGCGATCCCGACCGCACCTACCTGCCGCGCGACCGGCTGACGCAGGTCGCGAGCTATCGCGTGCCTGTGACCCGTGCCCTGGAGGATGCCGAGATCAAGGCGAGCCATGTCTGGCGCTTCCACGATCCCGAGGACGCCGTCCCGGATCGGCGCGCGGGATGACCCCGCTCGACACCCGGACGTCCGGTGGGCCAAGCCTTGCAGGGCCAGAGCTGGAACCCCGCCCCGGACCAGACCGGAGATCGAACCAGGTGTCCTTGCCCCGTATCGTCGCCTTCTCGGCCAGCGCCGGCCGGCCCTCGCGCACCCGCGCCCTGGTGGAGGCGGTGGCGGAGGAACTCGGCCGCCTGCGCCCGGTGGATCTGACGGTCTACGACCTGCTCGATGCCGGGCCGGACCTCTGCGTCGCCGCCCGCGAGGAGCTGCCCCCATCCGCGCGCGCCCTCATCGAGGCGATCGAAGGGGCGGACGGGCTGATCGTCGGCACGCCGGTCTATCAGGGCTCCTATGCCGGCCTGTTCAAGCACGTCTTCGATTTCGTGCAGCCGGAGGCGATGCTCGCCAAGCCGGTGGCGCTCACCGCCACCGGCGGGGGGCTGCGGCACGCGCTGGTGGTGGAGCACGCGCTGCGCCCGCTCTTCGGCTTCTTCGCCGCCCATGTGGCGCCGACGGCGGTCTATGCCTGCAGCGCCGAGATGGACGGGCTCGTCATCGCCGATGCGGGCGTGGCCGCCCGGGTGCGCGCGGCGGCAGCGGAACTGTCCGACCTCATCGGGATCAGCCGCGCGGCACCCGCACCGCGATGATGCGGGAGCCGGTGGCGTCCGCGGCCGGCGCGTCCATCCGGGTCCAGTGTCCGCTCTCGCCGCGCGACAGGACGCGCGCACCGCTCCGGCGCCGGGGCGGCGGGCTCGGCGTGTCGATCACGGTCAGCGTCGGCTGGCCGACCGGGGCGCGGGTGATGCCCGCCACCGTGGGGATGCCGTAGGTGCCATAGCTCCAGGCGGGCGGCACGATCTCGCTCGGCCGTGGGAAACGGGTGAGCGGCGCGCCGATATAGGCCCCGCGCACCGCCTCGTCGGCAAAGCCATAGCCGCCAGAGGGGCCGGAACCTCCGTAGGCGTAGCTCGGCGCGTAGACCGTGCCGTAGGACGGGACGCGGCCATACTCGCCGGCTTCCGCCTGGCCGAGGTCGGCGCCGAGACCGGCGCTGAGGGCGAGGAGAGCCAGGGCGGGCCGCAGGGTGCGCGCGAACATCGGTCCGTCCTCCGGATGCGTCACAGGGATCTGGCCGGGAACCGGCCCGGACACGATGTCGTTCCGCGCCGCGCGGATTGGCCAGCCGGGCAGACTGCGTAACCGGGCCGCTGCCGGTCGAGAGGGCGCCTCGCATCGGTGGATCCCGCCCATGAAAAAGCCCCGGACGGGCCGGGGCTCCAGACGGGCCGCGGACGACCTCAGCGGCAGGTGGTGATGCGGCGCACGACCCAGCCTTCGCCCTCGATCCAGAGGCGTTTGCGGGAACGGCTGCAATTGGCCTCCTCCTCGGGCTCGGCCGCCACGGGCCGCACGGTCGAGGTCGCCTCGGCCACCTTGGCGACGGCGCGGTCGGAGGCCGGCGCGGCGGAGGCGGCGCCGAGACCGACAGCCAGGAGGGGCGCGGCGAGCGCCGTCGCAGCGAGGATCTTCAACATGGCGATCAGGCCCGTTCGGGGGGAGGCGGCGGGTTCGGCGAGAGGGTGGGGCGCCGGTCCGCGTTCAATGTCGTGCTCGCCCCATCAATGCACGGCTCGGCCGTTCGGTTGCACCGAATCGCCACACTTGCGCCATAGAAATCGCTCGGCTGTCCCCAGATGCGCATGAGCGGCGCGTGCGCTCGCGCACCTGTGCTCCGCCCTATTTCAGCGAGGCCGCGATCGCCTGCTGGATGCCGAGCACGTTGGCGCCGCGGCCGAGCGTGCGCTCGATCGGGTCGGGCCGGCCCGAGACCCAGATCTTCAGTTCCGAATCGAGATCGAAGGTGCCGGCCGTCTCCACAGCGAAGCTGGTGATCGCCCGGTAGGGGACGGTCAGATAGGAGACCTTGCGGCCGGTCAGCCCCTGGCGGTCGACCAGGATCAGGCGGCGGTCGGTGAAGACGAAGAGGTCGCGGATCACCCGGAAGGCGACGCGCACCGCCTCGCCCTCCACGAGGATGCCGGCCATCTGCTCGTCCACCTCGCGGGGACCGAGATCGCTGCCGTGGCCGAGCAGGCCGTCGAGGAATCCCATCACTGACCTCCCGCGGAAAGCTTGAGGGCATGTGGGGCTTGCGGCAGGCCGCCGCAATCGGCAGGTGAGGGACGATCCTTCGAGCACAGGGCCCGCCGGACCGACCATGACCGCCCCGAAGCTGCGCCTCGGCGTCAATATCGACCACGTCGCCACCGTGCGGAACGCCCGCGGCGAGGCCTATCCCGACCCGGTGCGCGCCGCGCTGATCGCCGTGGAGGCCGGTGCCGACGGCATCACCGCCCATCTGCGCGAGGACCGGCGCCATATCCGCGACGGCGACATGCGGGCGCTCAAGGAGCGGCTCTCCGTACCCCTCAACTTCGAGATGGCGGCCACCGACGAGATGGTCGGCCTCGCGGTCGCGCTGCGGCCCCACGCCGCCTGCCTCGTGCCCGAGAAGCGCGAGGAGCGCACCACGGAGGGCGGGCTCGACATCGTCGGCGGGCGCGGGCACCTCGCCCCCCGCATCGCCCGCCTCGCCGAGGCCGGCATCCGCGTCTCGCTCTTCGTCGAGCCGGAGCCGGAGGTGATGGAGGCCGCAGCGGCGCTGAACGCCCCGGTGGTGGAGCTGCACACCGGCAGCTATTGCGAGGCGGTGGTGGCGGGCGATCGGCCCCGGATCGCCCACGAACTCGCCCGCATCGTCCGCGCCGCCGGGCACGGGGCCGGCCTCGGCCTGGAGATCCATGCCGGCCACGGCCTGACGCTGGAGAGCGTCGGCCCTGTGGCGGCTTTGCCCGAGATCCGCGAACTCAATATCGGCCACGCGCTGATCGCCGAGGCGATCTTCGTCGGCCTGCCCCAGGCGGTGCGCGACATGCGCGCGGCGATGGATCGGGCGCGGACGCCATGATCGTCGGCATCGGCTCCGACCTCTGCGACATCCGCCGCATCGAGAAATCGCTGGCACGCTTCGGCGAGCGCTTCACGCACCGGGTCTTCACGGAGGGCGAGCGCCTGAAATCCGACCGGCGCGCCGCCCGCGCGCCCTCCTACGCCCGGCGCTTCGCCGCCAAGGAGGCCTGCGCCAAGGCGCTCGGCACCGGGATGAGCCGGGGCGTGTTCTGGCGCGACATGGAGGTGGTGAACCTCCCCGGCGGCAAGCCGACCCTGCGGCTCACGGGCGGCGCGCTCGCGCATCTGCAGAGCCTGATCCCGGCGGGGCACGCGGCGCGCATCCACGTCTCGCTGACCGACGATCCGCCGTTGGCGCAAGCCTTCGTGATCATCGAGGCGGTGTCCTCCGGCACGTCCTGAGACAGTCTTGACGGCGGCCCGCGTTGCGGGGAGACGGCGCTTGCTCTAGACCCCGGCCTCCAGCGGACACGATTGCGGCGCATTCCTGATGCCAAGCCTGTCTTCCAGGCCGGCATTCCACGGGCGATGAGCCGACGTGGCGGGCCCTTGTCCGGCCCCGGCCCGGCAGGGATGCGGCGACGGAATCGAGCTTATGGAACAGGCGCGCGTGAACCAGGACGGCAAGCACGAGATCAAGAGCGCGGAGGGCGGTGCCTGGGCGAGCACCCGCGAGACGCTGAAGGTCGGCATCCAGGCGCTCCTCATTGCCCTGGTGGTGCGCACGCTGCTGTTCCAGCCGTTCAACATCCCCTCGGGTTCGCTGGTGCCGACGCTGCTGATCGGTGACTATCTGTTCGTGTCGAAATACTCCTACGGCTATTCAAAGTACTCGCTGCCCTTGAGCGAATACATTCCCGGCAAGGCGGAGGGGCGCGTCTGGGCGGCGGAGCCGAAGCGCGGCGACATCGCCGTGTTCAAGCTGCCGAAGGACAATGCGACGGATTACATCAAGCGCGTGATCGGCCTGCCCGGCGACAAGATCCAGATGATCGACGGCGTGCTCAACATCAACGGCAAGCCGGTCAAGCGCGAGCGCATCGCCGATTACGAGACCATCGACCCCTACGGCCAGGCCACCAAGGTGCCGCAGTACAACGAGACGCTGCCCAACGGCGTCGTGCACCGGGTGATCGAGCGCGACGGCGACAATGGCTTCTGGGACAAGACCGAACTCTACACCGTGCCGGCCGGCCACTTCTTCATGATGGGCGATAACCGCGACAACTCGACCGATTCGCGCGACCTCGCCAATGTCGGCTACGTGCCGTTCGAGAACTTCGTCGGCCGGGCCGAGATGATCTTCTTCTCGATCGACGAGGGCACGCCCGCCTGGCAGGTCTGGAACTGGCCGGCCAAGGTCCGCTGGGGCCGCCTGTTCAGCACGATCCATTGAGGGACGTGACGCCGTGAGCGACGCCGCGGGTCCCCAGGCTGCCGCGCGGCGCGGCCGCCGCACGAAGCCCCCGCTGGGCCTGCTCGAGGCCCGGATCGGGCACAGCTTCCAGGACCGCACGCTGCTGGAGCGGGCGCTCACGCATGTGAGCAAGGCGGGCGGGCGCGCGGGCAGCTACCAGCGCCTCGAATTCCTCGGCGACCGGGTGCTCGGCCTCGCCGTGGCCGACATCCTCTACGAATCGCTGCCCGGCGCCGACGAGGGGGAGCTTTCCCGCCGTCTCGCGGGGCTGGTGCGGCGCGAGACCTGCGCCGCCGTGGCCGGCGCCTGGGAGGTCGGGCCCCACCTGCTCCTCGGCACCGGCGAGGTCAGCGGCGGCGCGCGGCGCAACCAGACCATCCTGGCCGATGTCTGCGAGGCGATCCTCGGCGCGGTCTATCTCGATGCCGGCTTCGCCAAGGCGCGCGCGGTGGTCGAGGCGGCCTTCCGCCCGGCCGAGATCACCGGTGCCCCGCGCGGCCGGGACGCGAAATCCGCCTTGCAGGAATGGGCGATGGCGCGCAGCCTGTCGCTGCCGGCCTACGCGGTGCTCGACCGGTCGGGGCCCGACCACGCCCCGTGCTACCGCATCGCCGTGGAGGTGGAGGGGCTGGAGCCGGGTATCGGCATCGGCCCCTCGAAGCGGGTCGCCGAGCAGGAGGCCGCGCGCGCCCTGATGGCGCGCGAGGGCATCGCCGAGGGCGCCGACCCCGACGGAACGACGGATGATTGACGAGCAGGACGACCACATCCCCGCGGAGAGCACCGTCCCGGCCGCGCCCGCGACGACGCCCTCGACGCTGCCCGGCACGCCCGAGGGTGCGCGCGCGGGCTTCGTCGCGCTGATCGGCGCGCCGAATGCCGGCAAGTCGACGCTGCTCAACTACCTCGTCGGCACCAAGGTCTCCATCGTCTCGCGCAAGGTGCAGACCACGCGGGCGCTGATCCGCGGCATCGTGATCGAGGACACGGCGCAGGTGGTGCTCGTCGACACCCCCGGCATCTTCGCGCCCAAGCGCCGGCTCGACCGGGCGATGGTCCACTCCGCCTGGAGCGGCGCGGCCGATGCCGATGCGGTCTGCCTGCTGGTGGATGCGCGCAAGGGCGTGGACGAGGAGGTCGAGGCGGTGATCGCCCGCCTCACGGATGTGCGCCGGCCGCGCATCCTGATCCTCAACAAGATCGACCTGATCCCGCGCGAGCGCCTGCTGGAACTCGCCGCCCGCCTCAACGGCCTCCTGCCCTTCGACCAGACCTTCATGGTCTCGGCGCTGAAGGGCGACGGGGTCGAGACCCTGCGCCGACACCTCGCCGCCCTGATGCCGGAGGGGCCCTGGCTCTATCCCGAGGATCAGGTCTCGGACGCACCGCTGCGCATGCTCGCCGCCGAGATCACCCGCGAGAAGATCTACGACCGGCTGCACGAGGAACTGCCCTACCGCTCCACCGTCGAGACCGACCAGTGGCAGGTCCGGCCGGACGGCTCGGTGCGCATCGAGCAGACCATCTTCGTGGAGCGCGAGAGCCAACGCTCGATCGTGCTGGGCAAGGGCGGCCAGACCATCAAGGCGATCGGCCAGGCCGCCCGCATCGAGATCGCCGAGGCGGCCGATGCCAAGGTCCACCTCTTCCTCCACGTGAAGGTGCGTGAGAACTGGGCCGACGACCCCGCCCGCTACCGCGAGATGGGGCTGGAATTTCCCCGGGGCTGACGGCCGGGGCGCGGGACGCGCCCTATCTCCCTCCTCCCGCCTCAGCCGCTTCCCATGCCCGCCCCCATCACCGCCATCCTCTACGGCCAGCCTCCGGCCGAACTCATCGACATGCCGGCAGACGCCGTCCAGGTCTCGCCCCTGATCCCGGGCTCCGCGCGCCTGGAGGACGCGGTGCCGGAGAGCCTCGACGCGGCCATCCTGCTCGCGCCGCCCGGCACCCTTGAGCGGCGCTACGCGCTCGCGCTCGCGCTGCAGGCCCTGCGCCCGGGCGGCCGCCTCGTGGCGCTCGCGCCGAAGGATCGCGGCGGCAGCCGCCTCGCCAAGGAACTCGCCGGCTTCGGCTGCGCCCCGGCCGACGAGGCGCGGCGCCACCACCGCATCTGCAGCGTGGCCCGGCCGGAGCACCTCGCCGGGATCGCCCCGGCGCTCGCGGACGGCGCCCCGCGCCATGTCGACAACCTCGCGCTCTGCACGCAGCCCGGCATCTTCTCCTGGGACCGGCTCGATCCGGGCAGCGCGCTGCTCCTCTCGGTGCTGCCGCCCCTGGCCGGCCGCGGCGCCGATCTCGGCTGCGGCCTCGGCATCCTGGCCCGCGCCGTGCTGGCCACGCCTTCGGTGACCGGCCTCACCCTGATCGACATCGACCGGCGCGCCGTGGAGATGGCCCGGCGCAACGTCGCGGATGCCCGGGCCACCATCGCCTGGGCCGATCTCCGCGCGCCGCATCCGGACCTCGCCCGGCTCGATTTCGTGGTGATGAACCCGCCCTTCCACGATGGCGGCGCCGAAGACCGGGCGCTCGGCCAGGGCTTCGTCGCCCGCGCCGCGGAGGCCCTGCGCCCGGGCGGCACGCTCTGGCTCACCGCCAACGCCCATCTGCCCTACGAGCGCGTGCTCGCCGAGCGCTTCTCCGCGGTGACGCAGCGGGCGGCGGAGGGCGGCTACAAGGTCTACGAGGCCCGTCGATGAAGGCGACGCGCCTCGACAAGCTGCTCGCCAATCTCGGCTACGGCTCGCGCCGCGAGATCCAGGCGCTCGCCCGCGCGGGCGCGATCCGCCTCGACGGCGCGGAGATCGCGGATGCCGGCGCGCGCATCCCGCTCGCGCCCGACCTGCCCGAACGGCTGAGCGTGGACGGGGAGGGCCTCGACCCGCTGCCCGGCCTCTGCCTGATGCTGCACAAGCCGCTCGGCGTCACCTGCTCGCACAAGGAGGCGGGCCCCCTGGTCTACGGCCTGTTCCCCGAGCGCTGGCGCCGCCGCGACCCGCCGCTCTCGACGGTCGGCCGCCTCGACAAGGAGACCTCGGGCCTCCTCCTCGTCACCGACGACGGCGCGCTGCTGCACCGGATCATCGCCCCGAAGGCGCGTGTCGCCAAGCGCTATCAGGTCGCGCTGGATCGGCCGCTGAGGGGCGACGAGGGCGACATCCTGGCTTCCGGAACCCTGATGCTGGAGGGCGAGGACAGCCCGCTCCTGCCGGTCGCCTTCGAGGGCCACGATGCGACGCATTGCGCCGTGACGCTCACCGAGGGGCGCTACCATCAGGTCCGGCGCATGTTCGCGGCGCTCGGCAACCACGTCGCGGCGCTCCACCGCGACCGGGTCGGCGGGCTCGACCTGCCGGCCGGTCTGGAGCCGGGCGGCTACCGCATCCTGGACGCGGCCGGGATCGCGGCCCTGTTCGCGGGCTGACCTCGCTACCAGCTCAGGCCGAGGACCGACTTCGTCGCGCTCGCCTCGGCCCGCCGGAGCGCGTCGATCAGATCCGTCATCGCCTCGATCGCGAGACGCCGCTGCGTCTCGATATCGGCCCAGGGCGCGCGGTCGATCGAGGCGGCGAGGAGATCCGAGGCCGCCCGGGCCGATTCCAGCGTCCGCGCGATCGCCGGGTCGGGATCGACCCAGTCGAGCAGGCAGTTGCTCATGGCGGCCGAGGCCTCGCGCAGCCAGTCGGTCGAGCCCACTCCGGCGCGCAGGATCGCGTCGTGCCAGGGCTCGAGCAGGAAGGCGAGCCAGGGATGCAGGCCGGCCAGGGCCGGGTTGCCGCCCCCCTCCGGGATGATCCAGTCGGTCGTCTCGATCGTCCGGATGACGGGATCGCGCGACCAGTCGTTCTTGCGGGCTGCAACCATGGCGCTCCCTCTTCGGCTTCCGGCGAGCGAAGGCTATTGCAGATGGCGGCTGCTCTGACGATCACAAACATTAATGAAAGCCGGCAACGAACCTGATTTCCGGTAACAAAGATCCTGATGTGTGGAGGGATGAAAATCGCAGCCGCGACTGAATCCTGAATTATTCTGATCCGCAGTCCGGTCCACACGCTCGAGGCAAGGGTCGGGCCGGAGTTCATCTGCGCCGCAGATCCGCCGAGCCGGTTGCGTCGGGCCGCCCGCTCTGCTATGGCGCCGCCCATTCCACACGCGGGGCTGGCCTCATGACTGAATGAGGCGTTTCCGGTGGCTGGCCGAACGGGCCGGTCGCTTCCTCCGCGGCGGTACAACCGGAGAGATACGAATCATGGCCGTCGATTTCAGCATGCGTCAGCTCCTCGAGGCTGGCGCCCATTTCGGTCACCAGTCGCACCGCTGGAACCCGAAGATGCAGCCCTACATCTTCGGCACCCGCAACAACATCCACATCATCGACCTCGCCCAGACCGTGCCGGCGATGCACCACGCCCTGCAGGCGGTGAGCGACACGGTGGCCCGCGGCGGCCGCGTGCTGTTCGTCGGCACCAAGCGGCAGGCGGCGGACGCCATCGCCGAGGCGGCCAAGCGCTCGGCCCAGTACTACGTCAACTCCCGCTGGCTCGGCGGCATGCTGACCAACTGGAAGACCATCTCGGGCTCGATCTCGCGCCTGCGCAAGGTCACGGAGACGCTGGAGACCGGCGCCCAGGGCCTGACCAAGAAGGAGCGCCTGATGCTGTCCCGCGAGAAGGACAAGCTCGAGAAGGCGCTCGGCGGCATCAAGGACATGGGCGGCGTGCCCGACCTCCTGTTCGTGATCGACACCAACAAGGAGCAGCTGGCGATCAAGGAGGCGAACCGCCTCGGCATCCCGGTCGCGGCCATCGTCGACACCAACTGCAACCCTGACGGCATCGCCCACATCGTGCCGGCCAACGACGACGCGGGCCGCGCCATCGCGCTGTACTGCGACCTCGTCGCCCGCGCCGCGATCGACGGCATCTCCCGCGCCCAGGGCTCGTCGGGCGTCGACCTCGGCGCCTCCGAGGAGCCGATGGCCGAGGAGCTGCCGGCCAACGACGACCTCGCCGTCTCCTCCGACGCCCTCGATCCGGCGGATGTGGCGATGCTGGCCGAGTCGACCGAGCATTTCGAGCTGCTCGCCGCCCCGCGCGGCGCGCCGGATGACCTGACCAAGCTCAACGGCGCCGGCCCGCAGATCGTGCAGAAGCTGAACGACGCCGGCATCTACCATTACTGGCAGATCGCCGCGATGACCGCCGACGACGTCGCCAAGGTCGATTCCGACCTGAAGCTCAACGGCCGCATCGCCCGCGACGGTTGGGTCGACCAGGCCCGCGGCTTCGTCGAGGCCGCCGCCGCCGCCTGATCGGTCCCCGGCCGCGGCGATGTTCCCTCGTCGCCGCACCGCGATCTGAAGAACCACGCCGGGCCCGGCGCTCCCGCAGAGCGTCGGGCCCCTCTTATCTGAGACCCCTCTGAAAGGACCGGCCATGGCCAACATCACCGCCGCGATGGTGAAGGAGCTCCGCGAGAAGACCGGCGCGGGCATGATGGACTGCAAGGGCGCGCTGAACGAGACCCAGGGCGATCTCGAGGCCGCCGTCGACTGGCTGCGCAAGAAGGGCCTTGCCAAGGCCGCCAAGAAGGCCGGCCGCGTCGCCGCCGAGGGCCTCGTCGCCGTCGAATCCGCCGGCCGTCACGCCGCGGTGGTCGAGGTGAACTCCGAGACCGACTTCGTCGCCCGCAACGACGCCTTCCAGGCCTTCGCGCGCGAGGCGGCCAAGATCGCCCTCAACACCGATGGCAGCCTCGAGGGCCTGCAGGCCGCGCACTTCCCGGGTGCCTCCGAGACGGTCGGCGACAAGCTGCAGAGCCTGATCGCCACCATCGGCGAGAACATGACCCTGCGCCGCGTCGCCAAGCTCGAAGTGGGCAAGGGCGTGATCGCCTCCTACGTCCACAACCAGATCTCGGACGGCCTCGGCAAGATCGGCGTGCTCGTCGCGCTCGAGTCCGAGGGTGACGTGGAGGCGCTCTCGGCGCTGGGCCGCCAGATCGCCATGCACGTGGCCGCGACCAACCCGGTGGCGCTGGACGCCTCGGGCGTCGACGCCGCCACCGTCGAGCGCGAGTCGAACATCCTGCGCGAGAAGAACGCCGGCAAGCCGGACCACGTGCTCGCCAAGATCATCGAGAGCGGCCTGAAGAGCTACTACAAGGAGGTCACCCTCCTGGAGCAGCCCTTCGTGCATGACGGCTCGAAGACGATCTCGCAGGTGCTGAAGGAGGCCGCGGGCAAGGTCGGCGCGCCGGTCACCCTCACGGCTTTCGTGCGCTACGCCCTCGGCGAGGGCATCGAGAAGGAAGAGGGGCCGGACTTCGCGACCGAGGTCGCCCAGCAGGCCGGCCGCGCCTGATCCGTTCTCGGACAGGCCGCGTGACGTGAGAGACGAGCCCCGGCCGCAAGGCCGGGGCTTTTCTCATGTCTGGCCTCAGCGCCCGTCCACCGGATCCGCGTCGATGCGCATCCGCAGGATCGCGTAGGGCGGCTTCTGCAGGTCCCGGCCGCCGTTGAATTCCGGCCGCCGGTTCACCTGCGCCGCCGAGACGTAGAGCCAGCGGTCGGGCGTGATCCAGAAGGTGTCGGCCCAGACCAGGCGCGGGTCGGCGGCGAGCACGCTGATGCGCCCATCCGGTTCGCGCCGGCCGACGGCATTGTGCTCCTGCAGGCTCAGATAGATCCGGTCCTGCGAATCGGTGGTGAGGCCCCCGGTCATGCCCTTCTCGCCGAGATCCTGCACCGTGGCGGCCACGGCCGCGTCGCTCGCCTTCGGATCGAGCAGGCCAGCCGTCTCCACGGCGTAGAGCCTGCGGCCCATCAGCGGCGCATAGTAGAGGCGCGTGCCGTCCGGGCTGAGCGCGATGCCGTTGGCGCCGCCCTTCGGGTGCTGGGGCGGACCGTCGCCCTTGGTCTGCATCACCGGGCGGTCCTCGACGAACTTGACGATGCCCTTCTGCGACTTGGTGCTGGCATGGCCGTCGAGGCGACGCATCACCAGCCCGCTCTGCAGATCGACGGCGAGGATGGCGCCCTCCTCGCCCTGGCCCTGATCGGTGATGTAGGCGACCGGCCGCCCGTCGCGACTGCCGACGCGGAGGTCGTTCAGCGAGGAGGTCGGGGTGATGCCGGAATCGAGCGGCACCACCCGCAGGACGCGGTTCTGCCCGAGATCGACCTGAACCAGCTTCGCGCCGCCCGGCACCGGCGCACCCTTGCCCTCGGGCAGGCCGGCATCGAGGAGCCAGAGGGTGTCGTCGCGGTCGAACACGCCGTTCGGCACGTGGAACAGGCTGGCCTGGGGGCGGCCCGGATCCGGCCGGTTCGCCTGCGCATCCGGATAGGGTGTCACGGTGCCGTCCGGCATCACCTCGCCCACCGTGATCGGCACTTGCGCCGTGAAGCGGGGCATCATCACGAAGACGCGCCCGCTGCGGGAAATGGCGAGCCCCGTCGGCGTGGAGGGCGCGTCGGCGGCCAGCGCCAGTTCGAGGCCGCCGACCGGCCGGCTCGCACTCACCTCCGAATGCGCCCCCGAATTCGCCTCCGGGGCGGCCAGGGCAGGGCCGCCCGCGAGAAGGAGCGCGCCGGTCAGGAGAGTGCGTCGGTCGGTCATGCTTCGCTCGGTTTGGCTTGCGCGGATTCGGCTCGGCCCATCAGGCACGCAGGGGAATCGCGTGGATCGCGTGGGAGGCGGCGATGAAGAGGCGCCCCGGCGCGAGGGCGAGGTTGCCTGCCACCGTCGGTGTGGCGATGCGCCCGAGCGGGGTGCCGTCCGGGGCGTAGATCCGCACGCCGTCGATGCAGGCGGCGAAGACGCGGCCCGCGGCATCGACCTTGAGGCCGTCCGGCACGCCGGCCTCGATCGCGGCGAAGACGCGCGGCCGGCCGAGCCGCCCGCCCTCCACGGAGAAGGCGTGGATCGCCCGGCCGCCCTCGGGATTGAGAGAGGCCCCCGCCTCGCTGACGTAGAGGATGCGCCCGTCCGGCGAGAAGGCGAGACCGTTCGGCTGGTCGAGGGCATCCGTCATCGCCTCGACGCGGCCCGGCTCGGGGATGCGGTAGACGCGGCGCGCGCCCTGCTCGGGCACCGTCTGGATACCCTCCTCCGGCTCGGTGATGCCGAAGACCGGATCGGTGAACCAGATCGCCCCGTCCGGCCCGGCGACAGCGTCGTTGGGCGAATTCAGCCGCTTGCCCGCGAAGCGGTCGGCCAGCACCGTCAGGGAGCCGTCGGTCTCCCGGCGCACCACGCGGCGGGTGCGGTGCTCGCAGGTGACGAGGCGTCCCTGCGGGTCGAGGGTGTTGCCGTTGGCGTTGTCCGAGGGCGCACGGAAGCTGCGCACCCCGTCCTCCCCGAGCACCAGGATCCGGTTCGCCTTCACGTCGCTGAAGATCAGGCCTCCGAGCGCGGGCGCCCAGCACGGCCCCTCACACCAGCGCCCGTCCGTGTAGAGCGTGGCGAGCCGCGCCTGCGGATCGACGACCGCCTCGAGACGGGGATCGTCCGCGCGGATGATTGCGGCGGAGGCGGGCGGGGTGGCGGCGAGGGCGAGCGCGGCCCCGAGCAGGGCGCGTCGGTTCAGCTCTGGCATGCGGCTCCTGCGGGGTAATCCGCCGGGCCAACGCGTGGGGGGCGCCCCCGATCCCGAACGGGATGCGCCGATTCACCCAGAGTGCGGAAACATGTCCGGTCCCCGTAGCCGCCTGGGGCCGCGTACCTTAAGCAGCGCACGTCCGGGATCCTGCACCCGGATGCGAGATGCAATTCCTAGAGACGGTGCCGATGGCTCCCCGATCGTCCGACGCCGGGCCGCCCGCGCGGCCCGCTTCCTGAGCGCCGGCATGGCGACGGGTTCGCATCCCGGTCGGCCGCCCGGCCGCATGCGGATCGTCGCCCTGGCGGTCCAGAAGGGCGGCACCGGCAAGACGACGCTCGCCGCCTCCCTGGCCGTGGCGGCGGCCGAGGCCGGCGAGCGGGTCTGCGCCCTCGATCTCGATCCGCAGGGCTCGCTCGCGGGCTGGGGCGCGCTGCGGGGCGGCCTCGATCCCCTGGTCGACCGGATCCAGCCCTGGGAGACGGGCCAGCTCGCCGAGATCCTGGAGCAGCACGCCGCGCAGGGGCGCACACTCGCGCTCCTCGACACGGCGGGCACGGCGGCCGGCGGGCTCGGCCTCGCATTCAAGCTCGCCGACCTCGTGCTGATTCCGATCCGGCCCTCCCGGCTCGACCTGATGGCGGCGCAGCCGACCATCCTGTCCATGGCCCGCCAGGGCCTGCGCGAGCGCGTCGCCCTGGTGCTGAACCAGTGTCCGCCGCCGCCCTCGCCGCGCACCGGCCTCTACGCCCAGCAATTGCGCGCGCTGGGCGTGCTCGCCGAGCCGGCCCTGGTCCAGCGCGTCGACCATCAGGACGCCCTGGCCCTCGGCCGTGGCGTCACCGAGCAGGCGCCGGGCGGGCCCGCCGCGGAGGAGTTGCGGGCGCTCTGGGCCTGGGTGACGCGGCGGATCGGACGGGGCTGAGGGCGTTCAGCCGCGCCCGGCCTCGCCGAAGGCGGCCAGGATCCGCGCCCAGGAGCGCGTGCCCTTGTGGAAGCTGCGCAGGTCGTACTTCTCGTTCGGCGAGTGGATGCGGTCGTCGTCGAGGCCGAAGCCGATCAGCAGCGTGTTGCGGTCGAGGATGCGCTTGAAGTCGCCGACGATCGGGATCGAGCCGCCCGCGCCGACCGTCACGGCCTCCGCCCCCCATTCCTCGGCGAGCGCCCGCTTGGCGAGGGCCAGTTCCGGCATGTCGAAGGGCAGGCTCACCGCGCGCGAGCCCTTGTAGGTGATCACCTCGACGGTGCAGTCGGCGGGCACGCGCGCGCGCACGAAGGCTTCGAAGGATTGCGCCAGGGCCTGCGGGTCCTGGTCGTCCACGAGGCGGAACGAGATCTTGGCCGAGGCCGTGCTCGCGATCACCGTCTTGGTGCCCTCGCCGGTATAGCCGCCGATGATGCCGTTGACGTCGCAGGCGGGCCGCGACTGGATCAGCTCGATCGGCATGCGCCCGCGCTCACCGGCCGGCTCCTTGAGGCCGATCGGCCCGAGGAACTTCTCCGGCGTCAGGCCGAGGCCGCGCCACTGCTCCAGAACCTCGGGCGGGCGCTCATGCACGCCCTCGTAGAAGCCGGGGATCGTCACGCGCCCGTCCGCGTCGTGCAGGTCGGCGACGATCTTGGACAGGACGTGGATCGGGTTGCGCGCCGCGCCGCCGAAGAAGCCCGAATGCAGGTCGCGGTCGGCGCAGGTGACCTTGACCTCGAAATAGCACAGGCCGCGCAGGGAGGTGGTGATGGCCGGGGTCTGCGCGTCCCACATCGAGGTGTCGCAGACGAGGACCACGTCGCAGCCGAGCTTGTCCCGGTTCGCGGCGACCCATTCGGGCAGGCCCTGCGAGCCGTTCTCCTCGGCGCCCTCGACCAGGATGGTGACGCCGCAGGGCAGTTCCCCGCTCATGGCGATATGGGCGCGGCAGGCCTCGACGAAGGTCATCACCTGGCCCTTGTCGTCGGAGGCGCCGCGCCCGACGATGCGCCTCTGTCCGTCCGGACCGTCCGCGATGCGCGGCTCGAACGGCGGCGTCTCCCACAGCTCCAGCGGATCGACCGGCTGCACGTCGTAATGGCCGTAGAACAGCACGTGCGGCGTGCCGGGCTTCGGCCTGTGCGCCAGCACCACCGGATAGAGGCTCGTCTCGTGCACGCCGGTCTCGAAGCCCAGAGCCGTCAGGTCCTTGGCGAGCCAGCCGGCGGCCTCGCGGCAGGCGCCGGCATAGGCCGGGTCGGTCGAGATCGATTCGATCCTGAGGAACGCGAACAGGCGCTCCAGGGCGCCGTCGAGGTCTCGGTCGATATCGTTCAGGATCGCGTCGAGCGCGGCCATCGCACAGGTCTCCGGGGACAGGTCCGCCGACAGGGTTAGCCGATGCGCGGGCCGAACGGAACGGTGCCGGGCCGGTCGCGGACCTGCTCCGGGGGAACGGCATCACCTTGGAACGGTTGTGAGGTGAGACCGGGCGCGCCGCTGAGGCAGCGGGATCGCGTCCCATTCTCGCGGGCCGCGACGCGGCCCGAGCGCATTTCCGGGAAGGTCCCATGCTCATCGAAAGCGGTTCGCCCGTCGCGGCGGATACCAGGGTCGGCATCAGCCTGACGATCAACGGCCAGCGGCGCGACCTGCAGGTGGCGCCCTGGACCACGCTGCTCGACCTTCTGCGCGAGCATCTCGACCTCACCGGCACCAAGAAGGGCTGCGACCACGGCCAGTGCGGCGCCTGCACGGTGCTGGTGAACGGCACCCGCGTGAATTCCTGCCTCGCCCTCGCTGTGATGAAGGACGGGGCCGAGATCACCACCGTCGAGGGGCTGGCCGCCCTCTCGGGCGAGGGCCGCAACAGCCTGCACCCGATCCAGGAGGCCTTCATCGAGCACGACGCCTTCCAGTGCGGCTACTGCACGCCGGGCCAGCTCTGCTCCTCGGTCGGCCTGATGAATGAGGGCCACGCGAAGTCCCGCGACGAGATCCGCGAGGCGATGAGCGGCAACATCTGCCGCTGCGGCGCCTACACCAACATCGTGGACGCGATCGAGGACGTGATGGGCCAGGGAGGCGGCCGATGAACCGGTTCGACTATGTCCGGGCCGGCACCGTCGCCGAGGCGGTCCAGGCCTTCGCCGGCGCCGAAGGCTCGCGCTTCATCGCGGGCGGCACCAATCTGATCGACCTGATGAAATACGACGTGGAGCGCCCGGGGCGCCTCGTCGACATCACCCGGCTGCCGCTCGACCGGATCGAGGAGCGCGACGGGGGCTTGCGCCTCGGCGCGCTCGCGACGAACGCGCAGGTCGCCTACGACGCACGGGTGCAGAGCCGCTACCCGTTGCTGGCGAACGCGATCCTGGCCGGGGCCTCGGCGCAGCTCCGCAACGCCGCCTCGACCGGCGGCAACCTCCTGCAGCGCACCCGCTGCTACTACTTCTACGACACGGCCACGCCCTGCAACAAGCGCGAGCCCGGCTCCGGCTGCTCGGCGATCGGCGGCGTCGCCCGGATCCACGCGATCTTCGGCACCAGCGCGCATTGCATCGCCACCCATCCCTCCGACATGTGCGTGGCGCTGGCCGCGCTGGAGGCCGTGGTGCAGGTGAGCGGCCCCGAGGGCGAGCGCAGCATCCCCTTCGCCGAGTTCCACCGCCTGCCGGGCGACAGCCCGCAGACGGACACCACCCTCAAGCCCGGCGAGATCGTCGTGGCGGTGGATCTGCCCGCGCGCGAGTTCGGGCCGCACTTCACCTACCTCAAGCTGCGCGACCGGCTCTCCTACGCCTTCGCGCTGGTCTCCGTCGCGGCGGCCCTCGAACTGGACGGCGACCGGGTGAAGACCGCCCGTCTCGCCCTCGGCGGCGTCGCGCACAAGCCCTGGCGCAACCGGGAGGCCGAGGAACTGCTGCAGGGCAAGCCCGCGACCCGCGAATCCTTCCAGGCGGCTGCCGATCGCGTCGTCGCCGAGGCGAAGACCCAGGGCGGACCCCAGGGCAACGCCTTCAAGGTGGAGCTGGCGCGGCGCGCCATCGTGCGCGGCCTGGAACAGGCCGCCGCGGGCACGCCCCAGTCCATCTCCGACAAGCGCATCCAGTGAGAGCCCGATGACCCAGACCTTCTCCTCCACGGGGCATGACCGGTTCGTCGGCACCCCGCGCAGCCGTGTGGACGGACCGGCCAAGGTGACCGGCCTCGCCAAATATGCCGGCGAGTTCACGGCCCCCGACCTGCTCCACGGCTATGTCGTCTCCGGCGCCATCGCCCGGGGCCGGATCACGGCGATCGACACCGCCGCGGCCGAGGCGGTGCCCGGCGTCGTCAAGGTGCTGACCCACGAGAACCGCCCGCGCACCGCCTGGCTCGACTACAATTACCAGGACGCCGTGGCGCCGCCCGGCTCGCCCTTCCGCGCACTCTACGACGACAAGATCCACTATAGCGGCCAGCCGGTCGCCCTGGTGATCGCCGAGGATTTCGACACGGCCCGCCACGCCGCGACCCTGGTGCGGGTCGACTACGCGCCGGAGACGCCCGAGACCGACCTCGCCGCGGCTGCCGGCAGCGCCTACGACCCGCCCATGAAGCGCAACGGCATCAAGCCGCCGCCGAAGCCCTGGGGCGATCCGGATGCGGTCTTCGACACCTCGGCCGTGAAGGTCCGGGAGCAATACACGCTCGCCACCGAGCATCATAACCCGATGGAGCCGCACGCCTCGACGGTGATCGTCGAAGCCGACGGCAGCTACACGGTCTACGACAAGATCCAGGGCGTCTCGAACAGCCACGGCTACATCACCAGCGTGTTCGGCCTGTCCAAGGACAAGGTTCGGGTGATGAACCCGTATCTCGGCGGCGGCTTCGGCTCGGGCCTGCGGCCGCAATACCAGCTCTTCCTGGCGATGCTCGCCGCGCGCGACCTCGGGCGTTCGGTGCGCGTGGTGCTGACCCGTGACCAGATGTGGAGCTTCAGCTTCCGGCCGGAATCGCTCCAGACCGTGAGCCTCGGCGCGGACCGGGACGGCACCCTCCAGGCGCTCAGCCACGACGCCGTGCAGCAGACCTCGCGCTTCGAGGACTACCAGGAGGTCGTCGTCAACTGGTCGGGCGTGCTCTACAAGTGCGGGAACGTCGCCCTGACCTACAAGCTCGCCAAGCTCGACACCTTCACCCCGGCCGACATGCGCGCGCCCGGTGCCGTGACCGGCGTCTACGCCATCGAGACGGCGATGGACGAGCTCGCCTACGCCGCGGGGATCGACCCGATCGCGCTCCGGCTGAAGAACTACACCGAGAAGGACCAGACCGCCGAGGATAAGCCCTTCGGCTCGAAGGCGCTGAAGGCCTGTTTCGCGGAAGGCGCCGAGCGCTTCGGCTGGGCCAAGCGCAACCCGGAGCCGCGCTCCATGCGCGAGGGGCGCGAGCTCGTCGGCTGGGGCGTGGCCACCGGCGTCTGGGAATCGATGATGCAGCAATCGAGCGCCCACGCCATCCTCGGTGCGGATGGCCGGCTCGAGGTCGGCAACTCGACGGGCGACCTCGGCACCGGCACCTACACGATCCTCACCCAGATCGCCGCCGACACGCTCGGCCTGCCGATGGAGGACGTGACGACGAAGCTCGGCGACACGAAGCTGCCCGAGGCCCCGGTGGCCGGCGGCTCGTGGACGGCGGCCTCGTCCGGCACGGCGGTGATGAAGGCCTGCCGGGATGTCGCCGAACAGGTCTTCAAGCTCGCCCGCACGATGGAGGATTCGCCCCTCGCCAATGTCGATTTCGAGCGCGTCGCCTTCGCGAAGGGCCGCATCGCGGTGGCGGGCGATCCCGGCCGCAGCGTCGCCCTGGTCGACGTGCTGCGCGCGGCCGGCGTCGACAGGGTCGAGGCCACGGCCGAGGCCGGGCCCGACAAGGACTTCAACGCCAAGTACGAGGCCTATACCCATTCCGCGATCTTCGCCGAGGTGAAGATCGACGAGGAGCTCGGTCAGGTACGGCTCACCCGCATCGTCTCGGCGATCGCGGCCGGCAAGGTGCTGAATCCGAAGACCGCGCGCAGCCAGATCCTCGGCGGCGTGGTCATGGGCATCGGCTCGGCGCTGGAGGAGGAGTCCATGATGGACACCCGGATCGGCCGGTTCATGAACCACAATCTCGGCGAGTACCACGTGCCGGTGAATGCCGACATCCACGACATCGAGGTGATCTTCGTGGAGGAGGAGGACCGGGCGAACCCGCTCGGCGTGAAGGGGCTCGGCGAGATCGGCGTGGTCGGCACCGCGGCGGCCATCGCCAACGCGGTCTTCCACGCCACCGGCAAGCGCATCCGCCACCTGCCGATCACGGTGGACAAGATCATCGCGTGAGGCTGATCGGGGCTTCTTGTTGAACAGACCGGTCCGCCGCGGATCCCCGTGCCCCGCGCGCGGGGAGGGGCTCAGCCGGCCCTGTCCTCGGCTGAGCGAGGCGGCCGCCGAGGGTGAGGGTGCGGTTCAGCCGGAGCCTCCTCCGGAATCACCTCCGCACCGCCGCGGCGGCTTCGCCTCCGCTCCCCGCAGGCACCCGTGAGAGCGACCGGATTCGCTCTCACGGCTCGACCTTGCGCAGCACGAAGGTGGTTCCGGTCTCGGGGTCGCGGCGCCAGGCGCCCTCGCTGGTCGGCACGAGGCCGACCGTGTGACCGCGCCGGGCCTTCAGGGTCAGGCGCCCGGCCGCGAAGCTCCAGCTCACCGGATCGAACACCTGGATGCCGCCGTCGCGGCAGCCGGGCAGGATGCGCACGCTCGACGGGGCGGCGAGGTCGAGACGGCAGGTGTCGCGGTCGCGGTAGCGGTCGAGGGCGTAGAGCCCGGCCTCCGCCTGCGGGCCGGCCGGCAGCGCCGCGTTCTGCGGAGCCGGATCGGCTGCGGCCGGGTCGGCGGCTGCTGACGAGCGGGGTGGGGTGGCGGCGGAGGGAGCCGCCGCGGGATCGGCCGGGCGCATCGCCGCGATGTCGAGGGGCACGAAGCTGTAGACCTCGCCGCTCTCGGCCCGGGCGACGAGGCTGCCGCCGTCCGGCCGGCGCGTGAAGGTGAGGAGCGGGCGCAGGTTGCGGTCCACGAGGCGCAGGCCGCTCTCGGTCCAGAGCCAGCCCGCCATTCCCGCCGTCACCGGCAGGGCGCGGCGACAGCCGGCCGGGAAGGCCAGGCGGCGGCCCGCCGGGCCGCTGTCGAGGGCGAGCGTCATCACGCAGCGGAAGTTCGTCCCGTCGCGGGAGAGGTCCCAGGTGCCGGGCACGCCGGTGAACCGCTCGGGCAGCCGACCCGCTGCGGGTGCGTCCGGCGCCGCGGCTTGCGGGGTGGATTCGGGAAGGGTGCCGGGCAGGGCGCCCGGCAGGGTCTCCGGGTTCGCCCCCGGCAAGGTGCCCGGCAGGACGGGCGGCAGCTCCGGCGGACGGCTCGGCAGGGCTTCCTGCGCGGCTGCCGGGGCGGCGAGGGCCACGGCGAGGGCCGCAACGAGGACGGCAGGACGCATCCGCTTCATGCCCGGCCCGTCCACGGGGTCTCGGCCACGGGGGTCAGGGGCCCGCGCCCGGCGAACCAGGAGACCAGGTTCTCGACCACGAGCCGGGCCATCTCGGCGCGGGTGTGATGGGAGGCCGAGCCGACATGCGGCAGCAGCACGGTGTTGTCGAGGACCGCCAGCGCCTCCGGCACGTGCGGCTCGTCGGCGAAGACGTCGAGCCCCGCCGCCTGGATCGTGCCGGCGGCGAGAGCTGCGGCGAGGGCGGCCTCGTCCACGAGGCTGCCGCGGGCGACGTTGACGAGCACGCCCTCGGGCCCGAGGGCGTCCAGCACCTCGGCGCCGATCAGCTTCGCTGTGTCCGCGCCGCCGGGCGCCACCACGATCAGCACGTCCGAGGCTTCCGCCAGCCCGATGAGCGTCGGGTGATAGGCATAGGGCGCGTCCCCCTGCGGCCGGCGCCCGTGATAGGCGATGGCGACGCCGAAGCCTTCGAGGCGCTGCGCGATGGCGCGGCCGATCCGCCCGAGCCCCAGGATGCCGACCCGGCGCCCGCGCAGGGACGGGGAGAGGGGGAAGGGCGCCTTCGGCCAGTGCCCGGCCCGGAGGTAGCGGTCGGCCTGCGGGATCCGGCGGAGCGTGGCGAGGAGCAGGCCGACGGCGAGGTCGGCGACCTCGTCGGTGAGCACGTCCGGCGTGTTGGTGACGACGATGCCCCGCTGCGCGGCGGCGCGGGCATCGACCGTGTCGTAGCCGACGCCGAAATTCGCGACGATCTCGAGCCGCGGCAGCCGGTCCATCAGGGCGCCGTCCACACGGGTCTGGGCACCCACCGCGAGGCCGCGGATGCGCGGGCCGACCTCCGCGAGGAGGGCCTCCGGATCCGGCGCCGTGTCGAGCCGGTGCAGGCGGAAGTCGCGGGCGAGCGCCTCCATCACGGCATTGTGCATCGGCCGGATCAGCAGGATCTCGGCGGGGCTCTCGGACGTCACGCGGGCTGCCTCCTTGGAACGCCGGTCGGCGGCACGGATCCCCGATCCTGTGTCGCCTGCTCCCCCGCGATGCAAGCCGGGCCCGGTCCGCCCGCGATACAGGCCGGGCTGCCATCTCGCCGCGGCAGGGCGCCCCCACTTCCGAAACGGGCCGGAGATGCCTACTAAGAACGGTTCGAACACCCGGGGCCCCGAGCGCCCGGGCGGAGACTCATCAGCGAACCGGAACCATGGCCAGCCCGCGCACGCTCTACGACAAGATCTGGGACGACCACGTCGTCGATGTCCAGCCGGACGGCACCAGCCTCCTCTACATCGACCGGCACCTCGTGCACGAGGTGACGAGCCCCCAGGCCTTCGAGGGCCTTCGCGTGGCCGGCCGCACGGTGCGCCACCCCGAGAAGACGCTGGCGGTGGTCGACCACAACGTCCAGACCTCGGACCGCAGCAAGGGCATCGACGATCCGGAGAGCCGCACGCAGCTCGAGGCGCTCGCCGAGAACGTGCGCGACTTCGGCATCGAGTTCTACGATGCCCTCGACCGGCGCCAGGGCATCGTCCACATCATCGGGCCGGAGCAGGGCTTCACCCTGCCGGGCCAGACCATCGTCTGCGGCGATTCCCACACCTCGACGCACGGCGCCTTCGGGGCGCTCGCCCACGGCATCGGCACCTCGGAGGTCGAGCACGTGCTCGCCACCCAGACGCTGGTGCAGAAGAAGGCGAAGAACATGCGCGTCACCGTGGACGGCACCCTGCCGCACGGCGTGACCGCCAAGGACATCATCCTGGCCATCATCGGCGAGATCGGCACCGCGGGCGGCACCGGCCACGTCATCGAGTATGCCGGCGAGGCGATCCGCGCCCTCTCGATGGAGGGGCGGATGACGATCTGCAACATGTCGATCGAGGGCGGCGCCCGCGCCGGCATGGTCGCGCCGGACGAGACCACCTACACCTATGTCCGGGGCCGGCCGAAGGCGCCGCAGGGCGCGGCCTTCGACCGGGCCCGCGCCTATTGGGAGAGCCTCGTCACCGATGCGGGCGCGCATTTCGACCGCGAGGTGCGGCTCGATGCGGCCAACCTGCCTCCGCTGGTGAGCTGGGGCACGAGCCCCGAGGACGTGATCTCGATCCGGGGCGTCGTGCCGGATCCGGCCGCGATCGCCGACGAGAACAAGCGGCAGTCGAAGGAGAAGGCGCTCGCCTATATGGGCCTGACGCCGGGCACCAAGATCACCGACATCACCCTCGACCGGGTCTTCATCGGCTCCTGCACCAACGGGCGCATCGAGGACCTGCGCGAGGTCGCCCGCGTCGTCGGCGACCGCAAGGTCCACCAGAACGTCTCGGCGATGATCGTGCCGGGCTCCGGCCTAGTGAAGGCGCAGGCCGAGGCCGAGGGGCTCGACAAGATCCTCAAGGCGGCGGGCTTCGACTGGCGCGAGCCGGGCTGCTCCATGTGCCTCGGCATGAATCCGGACCGGTTGAGCCCGGGCGAGCGCTGCGCCTCCACCTCGAACCGCAACTTCGAGGGCCGCCAGGGCGCGCGCGGACGCACCCACCTCGTCTCCCCGGCCATGGCCGCGGCGGCGGCGGTGACCGGCCGCTTCGTCGACATCCGCGAGTGGCCCCAGGGCTGACGGGGCCCGCCCCCACCTGCGAGAAAGCCCGCTCCGGTCCGACCGGGGCGGGCTTTTCATTTCCTGCGATCGCGGGTTGGGCGCATCCCGCCGGGAGCCTCCCGCCTCGGGGGATGACCGAGCACGCCGCACTCCCTCTCCCGTTCGGGAGAGGGTTGGGGTGAGGGGTGAGAACGCTTAGGAGAAGTCGCCCCGATGCAGCGGCCCCGGCTCCGCTCCTTCCGGCCCGTTCTCGGCCCTCACCCTGTCCCTCTCCCGAACGGGAGAGGGGACCCGCGCCCGCTCGGCAGACGTTGCGAGAGTGGGAAAATCCCAGATGCGGTCGTTCAATGCCCCGCCCCGGCGGGCGCCCCGCCTTGCGGGCGGCGGATCAGCGGCGTGGCGCAGGCCATGGCCAGGAACAGGCCGGTGAGGATGAGGAACACGTCCTCGAAGCTCATCACCAGGCCCTGAACGCGCACCGTGTTGGTCATGGCCTTCAGCGCCATGCCGGCGGCGTCGCCGCCGAGCACCTCGAACTGGCGGCGCATCGCGTCGAGGCGCTCGAGCGCGGCATTGTTCGACCAGGTGAAGCGCTCGTGCAGCCGGGCGAGGTGGAGGTCCCAGCGGTCGTTCAGCAGCGTGTTGATCAGCGCCAGGCCGACCGCGCCGCCGAGATTGCGCGTCAGGTTGTAGAGGCCCGACGCGTTCTTCATCCGCTCCGGCGGCAGGGTGCCGAGCGCGATGTTGTTGATCGGGATCATGCACAGCATCAGCGAGCAGCCGCGCAGGACCTGCGGCCAGAGCAGCTCCCAGAAGTCCCAGTCCTTGGTCAGCCCCGTCACGATCCAGGTGCCGGCGGCGAAGCCCGCGAAGCCCAGCGCCATCAGCACGCGCGGGTCGGCCTTGGCGAGGAAGCGCCCGGCGATCGGAGCGGTGGCGAACATGCACAGCCCTGAGACGAACATCGTCTCGCCGATCTGGAGCGCCGAGTAGCCGCGCACCCGCGCGAGATAGACCGGGTAGAGGTAGGTCAGGCCGTAGAGGCCGATGCCGAGCACGAAGCTGAAGATGCAGCCCGCCGCGAAGTTGCGGTTCGAGAAGGCGCGCAGGTCCACGATCGGCTCAGCCGCCGTGAAGGCCCGCCAGAAGAACAGCAGCGCCGACACGCCACAGACGATGGCGCAGGCGAAGACCGCCTCGTCCTGCAGCCAGTCGTGGTTCGGGCCCTCCTCGAGCACGTATTCGAGGCAGCCGAGGAAGCCCGCCATGAAGACGAGTCCGGCCCAGTCGAACCCCTTCAGGAGGTCGAGGTTCGGCCGGTCGAAATCGACCAGGATCCAGGTCGAGACCGTGACGAAGATGCCCGGCACGATGTTGATCAGGAACAGCCAGTGCCAGGAGAACAGGTCGGTGAGGTAGCCGCCGACCGTCGGGCCGATGGTCGGCGCGAGCGTCGCCACGAGGCCGATCATCGGCGAGACGATGGAGCGCTTCGAGGGCGGGAAGATCGTGAAGGCCGAGGCGAACACGGTCGGGATCATGCCGCCGCCGATGAACCCTTGCGCCGCCCGCCAGACGATCATCTCGCCGATGGACGAGGAGGTGGCGCACATCAGGCTCATCAGGGTGAAGCCGCCGGCCGAGATGGCGAACATCCAGCGGGTCGAGAGCACCCGCGAGAGCGTGCCCGAGAGCGGGATCGAGATCACCTCGGCGATGAGGTAGCTCGTCTGCACCCAGGGGATCTCGTCGCCCGAGGCCGAGAGGCCGGCCTGGATCTCGTTGAGCGAGGCGGAGACGATCTGGATGTCCAGGATCGCCATGAACATCCCGAAGACCATGCACAGGAAGGCCACCATGCGGCGGCGGTCCAGGGGCGGCTCGGCGGGGGCGGCGAGGGTTGCGCTGGCGGCCATGGGGCGCCTCGGGGATGGGATGAACGACGCGGTTCGGCCGGCTCTCAGCGCTGCGCGGCGAGCGTCTGGACGGGGGCGTCGGCGCCCTCGCGGGTATCGACCTTCACGACCACCGACAGGCCGGGGCGGAGCAGGCCCTCGCGGGCGATCGTCTCGGGGACGTGGACGCGCACGGGCAGACGCTGCACGATCTTGGTGAAGTTGCCGGTGGCGTTGTCGGGCGGCAGCAGGCTGAAGACCGAGCCCGAGGCCGGCGACAGGGATTCCACCGTGCCGACGATGTCGCGGTCCGGATAGGCGTCCACGTGGATATGGACCTCCTGGCCGGGGCGCATGCGGGCGAGCTGCGTCTCCTTGAAGTTCGCATCGACCCGCACGCTCTGGAGCGGCACCAGGGCCGCGATCCGCGAGCCGGGCGAGACGTAGGCGCCGGCCTCCACCGCCTTGTTGCCGACGACGCCGTCGAAGGGCGCGCGGACCACCGTGAAGTCGAGGTCGCGCCGGGCCCGGTCGGCGGCGGTGCGCAGCTCCGCGGCAAGGTTCTCCGCCTCGCGCTTCTGCGCCTCCAGCACCGCGACATTGGCCTTGGCGGCGAGAAGCGCCGCCTCGGCCGACTTCACCGAAGCCTCGGTGCGGTCGCGGTCGGCCTTGGCTTGGTCGATGCGGGATTTCGCGACGTAGTCCGCCTGCATCTGCGTGGCGCGGGCGTAGTCGGCCGCCGCGCGCACGGCGTCCGCCCGGGCCGCATCCACCTGCGCCACGGCCTGCGCCACCTGCGCCTGTGCGGCCTCGGCCTGCCGGCCGATGCGGCTGATCGTGCTCACCTGGGTGGCGAGCTTGTCCTCGGCCGCCTTCAGGGCGAGGCGGTAGTCGCCGTCGTCGAGCCGGGCGATCACCGCGCCCTTCGTCACGGCCTGCCCGTTCACCACCGGCACGGCGTCGAGATAGCCGGAGACCTTGGCGGCCAGCACCGAGATGTCCGCCTGCACGTAGGCGTCGTCGGTGCTGACGAAGAAGCGCCCCACGCTCCACCATTGCCAGCCGGCATAGCCGCCCCCGCCGGCGAGGGCGCCGAGCAGCAGGAGAAGGACGGCACGGCGGAGGGGCCGTCGGCGCTTCGGGGCCGGAACGGCGGGCGGTGAGGCCGGCTCGACCGCAGCGGGCAGGCGCGGCGCGGACGGACCCTCGGCGCGCGTCTCCCCGCCCGCATCCTCGACGGTCTCGACCGCGCCGTCCCGGCGTCCGGCATCCTCGCGAAGCGACATGGACCTCGTCCCTGGATCTCTTCCCTGCCGTGGTTGACCGAACGGTTCGGTCAACAGGCGGGTCGTGTTGACGGCCCTGGGGTCGAAGCGGTACATAGCATTGACCGAACGGTTCGGTCAATCAAGGCGATCGTGATGGCAGGGACGGCAGCGCTGGAGCGCGGGCAGGCGGGGGAGGGCGACAAGCGCCGCCAGATCCTGGAGGGCGCGCGTCAGGTCTTCATGGCCTCGGGCTTCGACGGGGCCAGCATGGGCGAGGTCGCCAAGGCGGCCGGCGTCTCCAAGGGCACGCTCTACGTTTATTTCGACAGCAAGGAAGCGTTGTTCGAGGCGCTGACCATCGAGGCCAAGAGCGGGCTCGCCGAGGCCCTGTTCAGCCTCGACGAGGCCGATCCCGACGTGCCCGCGGTGCTGACGCGCCTCGGTCTCAGCTACCTCGCCATGCTGTCCCGGCCCGAGCACGTCTCGATCATCCGCATGGTGATCGGCGCCTGCGAGAAGTTTCCCCGTTTCGGACAGGCCTTCTACGAGGCCGGCCCCGCCTGCGGCACCGGTCGGCTCAAGGCCTATCTCGACGCGCAGGTCTCGGCCGGGCGGCTGCGCGCCGCCGATACCGAGCTCGCCGCCCGCCACTTCCTGCATCTCTGCCAGGCGGGCATGCTGACCCGCCTGTTGTTCAACGCAGGCGAGGCGCCCGGCGAGGCCGAGATCCGGCACCGGGTCACCGAGGCGGTGCGGGTGTTCTTCGCCGGCTACGGGACGACGGCCCGATAGATTTCAGCTCCGCAGGCCGGGCGCCTCCTGGCCGGTGCGGGCGACGTATTCGGTATAGCCGCCGCCATAGGCGTGGACGCCGTCGGGCGTCAGCTCCAGGGTGCGGTTGGAGAGCGCGGCCAGGAAGTGGCGGTCGTGGCTCACGAACAGCATGGTGCCCTCGAAGGCGGAGAGCGCCGTGATCAGCATCTCCTTGGTCGCCATGTCGAGGTGGTTGGTCGGCTCGTCGAGCACCAAGAAGTTCGGCGGATCGTAGAGCATCCGCGCCATCACGAGGCGGGCCTTCTCGCCGCCGGAGAGCACGCGGCAGCGCTTCTCCACGTCGTCGCCCGAGAAGCCGAAGCAGCCGGCGAGCGCCCGCAGCGAGCCTTGGCCGGCCTGCGGGAAGGTCTCCTCCAGCATCTCGAAGATGGTCTGGTCGCCGTCGAGCACATCCATGGCGTGCTGGGCGAAGTAGCCGAGCTTCACGTTCGCGCCGACCGCGACGCTGCCGGAATCGGGCTCGGCCGTGCCGGTGACGAGCTTGAGGAGCGTCGACTTGCCGGCCCCGTTGATGCCCATCACGCACCAGCGCTCACGCCGCCGCACCGCGAAGTCGAGACCCTCGTAGATGATCCGGCTGCCGTAGCGCTTGTGCACGCCCTTCAGCGTCGCGACCTCCTCGCCGGAGCGGGGCGCGGGCTGGAACTCGAAGGCGACCGACTGGCGGCGGCGCGGCGGTTCCACGCGCTCGATCTTGTCGAGCTTCTTCACCCGGCTCTGCACCTGCGCGGCGTGGGAGGCGCGCGCCTTGAAGCGCTCGATGAAGGCGATCTCCTTGGCGAGCATCGCCTGCTGGCGCTCGAACTGCGCCTGCTGCTGCGCCTCGTTCTGCGCGCGCTGCTGCTCGTAGAAGGCGTAGTCGCCCGAGAAGGTGGTGAGCTGGCCGGCATCGATCTCGACGATCTTCGAGACGATGCGGTTCATGAACTCGCGGTCGTGCGAGGTCATCAGGAGGGCGCCGTCGTAGCCCTTGAGGAAGCTCTCCAGCCAGATCAGGCTCTCGATGTCGAGGTGGTTGCTCGGCTCGTCGAGCAGCATCACGTCGGGGCGCATCAGCAGAATGCGGGCGAGCGCGACGCGCATCTTCCAGCCGCCGGAGAGGCGGCCGACATCGCCGTCCATCATCTCCTGGCTGAAGCCCAGACCGGCCAGCACCTCGTAGGCGCGGGCCTCCAGGCCGTAGCCGCCGAGCTCCTCGAATCGGCCCTGCACGTCGCCGTAGCGCTCGACCAGGGCCTCCATCTCGTCCATCCGGTCGGGATCGGCCAGCGCCAGCTCCAGCGCCTTCAGCTCGGCCGCGACCGCGCTGACGGGGCCCGCCCCGTCCATCACCTCGGCCACCACGCTGCGGCCGGACATCTCGCCCACATCCTGGCTGAAATAGCCGATGGTGATGCCGCGATCCTGCGCGACCTGGCCCTCGTCGGGCTGCTCCTCGCCGGTGATCATCCGGAACAGGGTGGTCTTGCCGGCCCCGTTCGGCCCGACGAGCCCGGCCTTCTCGCCCCGCTGGAGCGCGGCCGAGGCCTCGATGAAGACGAGCTGCCGCCCGTTCTGCTTGGTGATCTTGTCGAGGCGGATCATGGGAGTTCCGGTTGGTCGTTCCGGTCGTGCGCATCCCCTCTCCCCGCGAGCGGGGAGAGGGCATTGCCGACCTCGTCGTCGGCAATGTGAGCCGGTAGGCGAAGGTGAGGGGGCGGTTCCGACAGAGCCGTGCCCGGAGCCGCCCCCTCACCGCCGCTTCGGCTGACGCCTTCGCTTCCTGCCTGCACGACGAGGTGCAGGCAGGCCTCTCCCCGCATGCGGGGAGAGGGCAGCGTCGCGCGTCAGCCCGCGGCGCGCAGGCGCGGGAGGGCGGCCTCGGACCAGGCCCGTACCTCGGCATCGATGGCGAGCGCCTCGTCCACGTCGGCCGGCGCGGCGCGGTGGATCCCCGCGAAATGCGAGCCGGCGCTCTCCACGAGGTCGGCGATGCCGTAGAAGGCGATCTCGCCGCGGATGAAGGCCGCCACCGCGATCTCGTTGGCCGCGTTCATCACGGTCGGCGCGGCGCCGCCATCCTTCAGCGCCGCGCGGGCGATGCGCAGGCAGGGGAAGCGCGCCTCGTCGGCCGGCTCGAAGGTGAGGCTGCCGGCTGCGGCGAGGTCGAGGGGGCGGCCGCGGGCGATGGTCAGGCGCTCGCCGAGCCCCAGGCAATGGGCGATCGGCACGCGCATGTCGGGCATGGCGAGGCCGGCGGTGACCGCGCCGTCGCGCCAGTAGACGAGGCCGTGCACGATCGATTGCGGGTGCACGATCACGTCGAGCCGCTCCGGCTCCAGGCCGAACAGGTGGTGCGCCTCGATCAGCTCCAGCCCCTTGTTCATCAGGGAGGCCGAATCGATGTTGATCTTCATGCCCATCGACCAGGTCGGGTGGGCGGCGGCCTCGGTCGCGGAGGCCGCGGCGATGCGCTCGCGGGTCCAGGTGCGGAACGGGCCGCCCGAGGCGGTGATCGTCATCTTGGCGACATCCGAGACCGGGCCGTTGCCGAGCGCCTGGGCCAGCGCGTTGTGCTCGGAATCGACGGGCAGGAGCTTGGCGTTGTAGCGCGCGGCGTCGCGCATGAAGGCGTCGCCCGCGCAGACGAGGCTCTCCTTGTTGGCGAGCGCCACGGTGCGGCCGAGGCGGAGCGCCGCATGCGTCGGCTTCAGGCCGGCGGCCCCGCTCACCGCCGCCACGACGATGTCGGCCTCCCGCGCCACCGCCTCCAGGACGGCCGATTCGCCGGCCCCGTTCGGGATGCCGGAGCCCGACAGCGCCTCGGCCAGCGCCGGGCCGGCGGATTCGTCGGCCAGTGCCGCGAACTCGGCGCCGATCTCGCGGGCGAGCTTGGCCAAGCCTTGCGCATCGCGCCCGCCCACCAGCGCCCCGACCCGGAAGCGGCCGGCATGCTGGGTGAGGAGGTCGGTGGTCGAGCGGCCGATCGAGCCGGTCGCGCCGAGGACGGTGACGGTGAGGGTCACGGGCTGAAACTCCTTCAGGCGGCGAGCCGGTGCGCGACCAGGTACAGGCCGGCGAGCAGGGCCACCGCGAAAAATCCGTCGAGGCGGTCCATCACGCCGCCATGGCCGGGAATCGACCGGCCGGAATCCTTGACCCCGTAATGCCGCTTCAGGGCGGATTCGAGGAGGTCGCCCGCCTGGCTGAGCACGGAGGCGGCGGCGCTGACGAGGGCGACGAGGGCGAGGCTCGTCTGCGCGAGCGGGCTCCAGCCTTGGGCGCGGGCGAGCACCACCAGCGCCGTGCCGGCCAGCACCGCCCCGGCGAGACCGCCGAGCGCTCCGGACCAGGTCTTCTTCGGCGAGACGGCCGGCATCAGCTTCGGGCCGCCGAAGGTGCGGCCGGTGAAGTAGGCGACGACATCCGTCGACCAGACCACGGCGAACATCCAGGCGGGGCCGAGGATGCCGATCTCCGGCGTGTCGCGGAGCGCCGGCGGCACCAGGGCGATGACGGCGCCGCCGAGGAGCGCCCCGAGCGCGCGCAGGCGGCCGGGACCGGTCCGCGCGAGCGCGAGACAGAGAAGGCTGCCGAGGGCGAGGATCCCTAAGCCCCAGGCGAGGGGCAGCGCCTCCTCCAGGCAGACGACGAGGGCCGCCAGGGTGAGCGCGACGATCCCGAGCAGGGCGCGGCGGGGCCCGGTGCGGCTCATGCCGATCCACTCGGCCGCGCCGACGATGCCGGCCGCGAGCCAGATCCCCGCGAAGGGCCAGCCGCCCAGCACCAGTCCCGCCACCACGAGGGCGGCGAGCACGATCCCCGAGAGGACGCGCAGGCCGAGCTCCCGGCCGCCGAAGGCTTGTCGCGGTGGCGCCGCCTCGCCTGCCATCGCCTGAACGTCCCCGACGCGGTGCCCGCGTCAGACCTGCATGATCTCCTTCTCCTTGGAGGCGAGCACGCTGTCGATCTCGGCGATGAACTGGTCGGTGGCCTTCTGCACGTCGCCCGCCTGGCGCTTCTCGTCGTCCTCCGAGATGGCGCTGTCCTTCAGGAGCTTCTTGAGGTGGTCGAGCCCGTCGCGGCGCACGTGCCGCACGGCGACGCGCGACTCCTCCGCGTATTTGTGGGCGACCTTGACCATCTCCTTGCGGCGCTGCTCGTTCATCTCGGGGATGCGCAGCCGGATGGTCTGGCCCTCCGTCTGCGGGTTGAGGCCGAGATCGGATTCACGGATCGCCTTCTCGACGGCCGTGACCATGCTGCGGTCCCAGACGGAGATCGAGAGCAGGCGCGGCTCGGGCACGCTCACGGTGGCGACCTGGGCCATCGGCATCATCGCGCCGTAGGCGTCGACCTGGATCGGGTCGACCAGGCTCGGGCTGGCGCGGCCTGTGCGCAGGGAGCCCAGATCCTTGGAGAGCGAGGCCACCGCGCCCTGCATGCGGCGCTTGATGTCGTTGAGGTCGAAGTCCGGTGTGGCCATCTCGTCAAATCCCGACGCGTTCGCTGGCATTCAGGCCCGCGCCCCGAGGGCCCGGGCGGGTCGGCGCTTCAATGAACGAAAACCGGATCGCCCGCAAACGGATGCGCGGGCTTCAGGGCACCACATGCGTGCAGGGTGCGTCGCCGGTGAGGATCGCGGTGATCGAGCTCGGCGCGTGCACGGAGCCCACCACGATGGAGAGCCGGCTCTCGCGGGCCAGCGCGAAGGCGGCGGTGTCCATGACCTTGAGGTCGCGGGCGATGGCCTCGTCGTGGGTGATGCGGTCGTAGCGGGTCGCGGACGGGTCCGTCTTCGGGTCGGCGGTGTAGACGCCGTCGACCTGCGTCGCCTTCAGCACCGCGTCGCAGCGCAGCTCCGCCGCCCGCAGCACCGCCGCGGTGTCGGTGGTGAAGTAGGGGTTGCCGGTGCCGCCGGCGAGCACCACCACCTGGCCCTTGTCGAGGTGGTGGAGCGCCGGCTGCCGCGCGAAGGTCTCGCAGATCGTCGGCATCGAGACCGCCGACATGGTGCGCGCCTGCACGCCGGCGGCGTTGAGCGCCGTCTCCAGCGCCAGGGAGTTCATCACGGTGGCCATCATGCCGAGCGAATCGCCGGTGGCCCGGTCGATGAAGCCGGCCTGCGAGATGCGCGCGCCGCGGATCATGTTGCCGCCGCCGACCACCAGGGCCACCTCGATGCCGGCGGCGATGGTGCGGGCGATGTCCGCGGCGAGGCCGGCGAGCGTCGGCGGATGCAGCCAGTAGCCGTCCGGAGCGGCGAGCGCCTCTCCGGACAGCTTCACGAGGACGCGGCGAAACGGCGTATCCGGCATCGAGCCACCTCCTCGTGGCCGGACCCCGAATGCCGGCCGCCACGCAAACGGGGCGCTTCTACGTCAGCCCGGGCGGCCCCGTCGAGGGGCCGCGGCCTCAGATCCGGCGGCGGCGCGCGTCGAGGCTGAGGGCGCCCGGGCCGGCCGCGACGAGGTGGAGGAAGATGAAGCAGAACAGGATCGCCGCATCGCCCCCGTTCAGGGCCGGATAGAAGTTCTTGGGGGCGTGGAATAGGAAATAGGCGACGGCCATCTCGCCCGCGAGCAGGAAGGCGACCGGCCGCGTGAACAGGCCGAGCACGATCAGCGCGCCGCCGACCAGCTCGATCACGCCGCCGATGCCGAACAGCGACAGCAGGGGCGGGGCCGGGTTCGCGCGGGGCGGGAAGCCGAGAAGCTTCTGCGAGCCGTGCGCCAGGAAGAGCAGGCCGCTCATGATCCGCACCAGCGCCAGAGTATAGGGCGCGTAAGGGCCGAGACGCGCGAACAGGGCATCCATCGGGACGTTCTCCTTGAGGGAGAGGCGACTGCTCCCCGGGCCGGGGTCGACTGTCAAGCTGCGCCCCGTGACGGTGCGGCCGTTCCGGCGATGGCCCGGCGCTTCGTCGCGGCGCGATGATCGGTTAACGATCCTTCGCTAGAGACACTTCGATTGTAGCCCGTGCGCAGAGTCCGATCGCGTGGTCCGGTCGCCTGCGTTTCGGGGAGCGGCCGGGGCGAGTCCGGTCCCGGGGCGGCAGGCGCGGCGCGGAGGAAGCGGATTTGGACCAGCACGATCCGGATACGCACGCGGCATCCGAGCCGGCTCACGACGCGCCGAAGCCCTGGGAGATCGTGCTGCCCGAGGAGGGCGCCACCGAGGATCTCGGCCTGTTCCTCGCCGAGTTCCTGCTGCCGGGCGATGTCGTCGCCCTGTCCGGCGGGCTCGGCGGCGGCAAGACCACGCTGGCCCGCGCGGTCATCCGCGAACTCGCGGGCGATCCCGGCCTCGAGGTTCCGAGCCCGACCTTCACCCTGGTCCAGCCCTATACGGGCCGGGACGGGCGCAGCATCGTCCATGCCGACCTCTACCGCCTGCGCAGCGCGGACGAGCTGATCGAACTCGGCTTCGACGAGATCACCGAGAGCGCCATCACCCTGGTCGAGTGGCCCGAGCAGCTGCCCCCCCGCGACGGGCCGGTGCTGACCGTCGACCTGTCGCTGCGGCCCGAATTCGGCGAGGGCTCGCGCTTCGCCCGCATCGACGGGACCGGCGGCATGCGCGCCCGCATCGAGCGGGCGCGGGCGGTGCGCGGCCTGCTCGTGCGCGCCGGCTGGGATCTGGCCGAGCGCGCCCACATGCAGGGCGACGCCTCCTCGCGCGCCTACCAGCGCCTGACCAATCCGGACGGCACCAGCGCCGTCCTGATGATCTCGCCGCCGCGCGCGGACGGTCCGCCGGTGCGCGACGGCAAGCCCTACAGCGCCATCGTCAAGCTCGCCGAGAGCGTGCACGCCTTCGTTGCCATGGACCGGGCCCTGCGGGCGCTCGGCTTCTCGGCCCCGCGCATCTACGGCGAGGATCTCGACGAGGGCCTGCTCATCCTGGAGGATCTCGGCTCCGAGCCCGTGGTCGAGGGGGGCGCCCCGCGGCCCGAGCGCTACGCCGAGGCGACGCGGTTGTTGGCCAAGCTCCACGCCACCGACCTGCCCGCCGTGCTGCCGGTCGCCGCCGGCATCGAGCACCGCATCCCGACCTACGACCGCGAGGCCCTGCTCTTCGAGGCGGAGCTGATGCCGGAATGGTACGCGCCGGCCATCCGGGGCGTCGCGCTCTCGCCCGAGGCCCGGGCCGAGTTCCTCGACCTCTGGGCGCAGGCCCTTGAGGCCGCGATCCCCGCGCGCCCGACCTGGACCCTGCGCGACTACCACTCGCCGAACCTGATCTGGCTGCCGAACCGCGAGGGGCTGGAGCGCGTCGGCCTGATCGATTTCCAGGACGCGGTGCTCGGCCACCCGGCCTACGACGTCGCCTCGCTGCTGCAGGATGCCCGCGTCGATGCCAGCGCCGAGTTCGAACTGCGGCTGCTCGGCCTCTACGCCCGCGAGCGCCGTGCCCGCGAGCCGGGCTTCGATGTCGGCGCCTTCGCCACCGCCTACGCGCTCCTCGCCGCGCAGCGCGCCACCAAGATCCTCGGCATCTTCGCCCGCCTCGACCGGCGCGACGGCAAGCCGGGCTACCTCGCCCATCTGCCGCGCATCGAGGGCTATCTCGCGCGCAACCTCGAGCATCCGGCGCTCAGCCCCCTGCGCGCCTGGCACGAGCGCCACCTGCCGGGCCTCGTTTCCGCCGCGCCCCCGGCCTGAACCCGACGCAACCGACGCCCATCGCGACGCCCATCGACCGAGCCTGCCAGCATGAGCGAGCCCACCATCACCCGCGCCTTCGTCCTCGCGGCGGGCCTCGGCACGCGCATGCGGCCAGTGACGGATACGCGCCCGAAGCCCCTCGTCGCCGTCGCCGGCAAGGCGCTGCTCGACCACGCCCTCGACCGGGTGGCGGAGGCCGGCATCGGGACCGCGGTGGTCAACGTCCACTACCTCGCCGACCAGATCGAGGCGCATCTCGCCGCCCGGACCGGACGGCCCGCAACAGAGGTCTCGGACGAGCGCGACGCGCTGCTCGAGACCGGCGGCGGCGTGAAGAAGGCGCTTGGCCTCCTCGGCGAGGCTCCCTTCGTGGTGCTGAACTCGGATTCGTTCTGGCTCGAAGGCCCGACGCCCAATCTCGGCCGCCTGATCGCGGGCTGGGATCCGGAGGCCATGGACATCCTGCTTCTCGTCGCCCCCACCGCGACGAGCCTCGGCTACGAGGGCGCGGGCGATTTCGTGATGGATCCGGAGGGCCGCCTGGAGCGCCGCGGCGAGCGCGCGGTGGCGCCCTTCATCTACGCGGGCGTCGCGATCCTGAAGCCGGAGCTCTTCGCCGACACGCCGGAGGGCGCCTTCTCCCTCAACCTCCTGTTCGACCGGGCGATCACCCGCAACCGCCTCCACGGCCTGCGCCTCGACGGCCAGTGGCTCCATGTCGGCACCCCCGAGGCGATCCGGGCGGCGGAGGAGCGGGTGAGCGCGAGCACCCAGCAGCCGTGACCGGCGCGCCGCGTTGTGGAACGGACGGGGAACGTCTAGAATAGGGATCCGGCATCGAGAAGCCTGATCCGGGTGCGGTACGGGCACACGAGATCGCCAAGCTCCACCATGTCCGAATCCCACCTCTTCACCATCGGCCGCGGCGCCCCGTTCCTGCCGACGCTCGCCGACGCGCTGCTCGACGGGCGCCTCGTCGGCGATCTCGGCGCCGATCCGCTGGCGCTCGCGGGCGTCACCCTGTTCCTGCCGACGCGCCGGGCCGCCCGCGCGCTCGGCAGCGTGCTCGCCGAGCGCCTCGGACCGGCGGCGCTGCTGCCCCGCATGGTTCCGCTCGGCGAGGCGGACGAGGCCGAGCTCGACCTCGCCGCCGAGCCGCTGCTGCAGAACGGGCCGGACCCCCTCGGCGCGCCGATGCCGCCGCTGGAGCGGCGCCTGATCCTGGCGCGCCTCGTCCAGGCCTGGGCGGCGACCGTCGATCGCAAGCTGCTGCCGCTCGATGCCGAGGTGCCCTTCCTCGTGCCCTCCTCGCCTGCCGACGCGGTCGGGCTGGCGGCCGATCTCGAAGGGCTGATGGACGCGCTCACCGTCGAGGGCCTGCCCTGGTCCGAGATCGGCAGCGCCGTCGAGGCGGAATATTCCCGCTATTTCGGCCTCACCCTGGATTTCGTGCGCATCGCGGCCGAGAACTGGCCCGGCATCCTCACCGAGCGGGCCTTGAGCGACCCGGTCTCGCGCGCCCGCAGCCTGATCCTCGCCGAGGCGCGCCGCCTCGCCCGCGAGCGCCCCGCGGATCCGGTGGTGGTGGCAGGCTCGACCGGCTCGGTGCCGGCCACCGCCACGCTCATCGCCGCGGTGGCGGGGCTGCCGCGCGGCGCCGTGGTGCTGCCGGGCCTCGACCGCGATCTCGACGCGGCGGGCTGGGACGCCATCGAGACCGGCGACCTGTTCGAGCGCGAGATCGCGCATGGCCACCCGCAGGCCGTGCTGCACCGCCTGCTCGGGCCGGCCCATCTCAACCTGAAGCGCGAGGCGGTGACCGAACTCGGCGCCTCCGACGCGCCGACGGTCGCGCGCGCGCAGCTTCTCTCGCAGGCCCTGCGCCCGGCCGAGACCACCGATGCCTGGGCCCGGCTCGATCCGGCCGAGCGCGACCGCACCGCCGCCCTCGGGCTCGACGGTCTCGCCGTGGTGGAGGCGGCCGACGAGCGCGAGGAGGCCCTGGCCGCCGCGATCGCGCTCCGCGAGACCCTGGAACGGCCGGGCGCCACCGCGGCGCTCGTCACGCCGGACCGGGGGTTGGCCGCCCGCGTCGCCGCGGAACTCGCCCGCTGGGGCATCGTCGCCGAGGACAGCGCCGGCACCGCGCTGGCGCAGAGCTCCGCCGGTCGCCTCGCCCGGCTCGCGGCGGAACTCGCCGCCGACCTGATCCGGGCACAGGGCGACGCGATTCCGGCCCGGCTGATCGCGCTGCTCGCCCATCCCCTCGTCCGGCTCGGCCTGTCCCGCAGCGACGTGGTGCGCGGGGCCGCCGCCCTGGAGATCGGGGTGCTGCGCGGGCTCGCGCCCCGGCCCGGCTTCGACGGGATCCGCGCGGCGCTCGCCGGCGCGCGCGCCGCGCCGCCCGAGCGCCAGCCCCGGGCGAAACGCCGCCTCAAGGATATCGACTGGGACCTCGCCGCCGGCCTGCTCGATCGGCTGGAAATCGCCTTCGCGGAGTTTCCCGGGGCCGGGGAGGGGGGAGACTGCAACCTCGTGGCGGTGGCCGGCCGTCACCGCGCCACCGTCGACTGGCTCGTGGCCGGACCCGAGGCGGACGACCCGGAGGCCGGCGTCCTGAAGGCTGGCGACCGGGAGGCGGGCAACCTGGAGGCGGCGCCTGCCGACGCCTCGCTCGCCTGCCTCGACGCCCTGTTCGACGATCTCGAACTGACCGATCCGGAGCTGCTGCCCGGCCGCTTCGACGACTACCCGGCCTTCTTCACCGCGCTCGCCCGCGACCGGACGGTGCCCTGCGCCGGGGCCGCCCCGCATCCGCGTCTGCGCATCCTCGGCCTCCTGGAAGCGCGCCTCCTCACCGCCGACCGGGTGGTGCTCGGCGGGCTCGACGAGGGTGTCTGGCCGGCCAAGACCGTCACCGACGCCTTCCTCAACCGGCCGATGCGCGGGCGTGTCGGGCTCGATCCGCCGGAGCGCCGCATCGGCCAGATGGCGCACGATTTCGTGCAGGGGCTCGGCTGCCACGACGCGGTGATCACCCGCTCGGCCAAGCGCGAGGGCGCCCCGACCGTGCCCTCGCGCCTGCTGCAGCGCGTGCGCGCCTTCGTGGGCGAGACGCGCTGGCGCGGTGCCTGCGATGCCGGACAGCGCTTCCTGGCCTATAGCGCGGCGATCGACGCCCTGCCGGCACAACCGCGCCTGACGCAGCCCAAGCCCCGGCCGGACCCGGCCCTGTTCCCGCGCACGCTCAGCGTCACCGAGATCGAGACGCTGGTCCGCGACCCCTACAGCATCTTCGCCCGGCACGTGCTCGGGCTCGACCCGCTCGATCCGCTCGCGGCGCAGCCCGGCGCGAGCGACCGCGGCTCGATGGTGCACGACATCTTCAGCGCCTTCGCCGAGCGCTATCCGGAGGCGCTGCCGGAGGTCGGCCTCGCCGTCCAGCACCTGGCCGACATCGCGGTGAACGCCTTCGCGGAGATCGAGAACACCTATCCCGAACTCTACGCCGAGTGGTGGCCGCGTTACGAGCGCATGGCCGCGGCCTACCTGCCCTGGGAGGTCGAGCGCCGGGCCGGCCTCAAGCGGGTCCATCCGGAGATCTATGGGCGCTGGGAGATCCCGATGGGCCGGGAGACCTTTACGCTCCGCGCCCGCGCCGACCGGATCGAGAGCCGCGCCGACGGCAGCGCCTGCATCGTCGATTTCAAGACCGGCGCGCCGCCGTCGAGCCGCGAGATCTTCGCCGGCTTCTCGCCTCAGCTCACCCTGGAGGCGGCCATGCTGATGGCGGGCGCCTTCCCGGGCTTCCGCCGCACGCGCGCGGTGCCGGATCTCCTCTACGTGCACGCCTCCGGCGGCCGGAAGGCCTTCACGCCGATCCCGGTGAAGCCGCCGCGGGGCGATGTGCGCACGGTCGAGGCGATCGTGGCCGAGCATGCCGAGCGCCTGCGCGGGCTCGTCGCCCGGTTCATGACCGGGGAGGCGGCCTACATCTCGCGGCCCTACCCGAAATACGCCCGCGATTACGGTGCCTACGATCACCTCGCGCGCGTGCTCGAATGGTCGCTCGCGGGCGAGGGGGAGGCCTGATGAACGCCCACATCCTCGTCGTCGATGCCAAGACGCAGGCCGACCAGCGCCGGGCCGCGGACCCGCACGCCTCGGCCTGGGTCTCGGCCAATGCCGGGGCCGGCAAGACGAAGGTGCTCACCGACCGGGTCGTGCGCCTCCTGCTCGACGGGGCGGCGCCGGGGCGCATCCTCTGCCTCACCTTCACCAAGGCGGCGGCCGCCAACATGTCGATCCGGGTGTTCCAGCGCCTCGGGCGCTGGGTGACGCTGGAGGACGCGGCGCTTGGCCGGGAACTGGAGCAGCTCACCGGCGAGCGCGCCTCGCGCGAGCGGCTGGCCGCCGCCCGCCGCCTGTTCGCCCGGGCCGTGGAGACGCCGGGCGGCCTCAAGATCGAGACCCTGCACGCCCTGTGCGAGCGGCTCCTGCACATGTTCCCCTTCGAGGCGAACGTGCCGGCCCGCTTCGTGGTGCTCGACGAGACCCAGTCTCGCGAGGCCTTCGAGGTCGAGACCGCCAACGTGCTGGCCGACGCGGTGGCCGGGAACCCCGTCCTGAAGGAGGCCCTCGACCGGGTGGCGCCCGAGGCCACGGGCGACGCGCTCCGCGCCGCGATCCGCGGGGCCATGGCTGCGCGTTCCGTGCTGGGCGACCGTGCCGGCCTGGCGGCACAGTTCGCGAAGCTGCACCAAGCCCTCGGCCTCGCCGCCGACGAGACCGCCGAGAGCGTGGTCGCGGCGATCCTCGACGGCGGCCCCGACCGGCTCGCCCTGGCTGGCCGGCTCCGCACCGGCGCCAAGACCGACGAGGCCCTGGCCGACGCGCTCGCCGCTGCCGAGGCCGCCCGGGAGACGGAGGGCGCGCTCGATCTCTACCGCGCGGTCTTCTTCACCGAGAAGGATATCCCGAAGGCCGACCGCAGCCTCGGCACCAAGGCGGTCCCGGACGAGGTCCGCGCCGCCATGCTGGCCGAGCGCGACCGCCTCGTGCCGCTGTTCGACCGCCTGCGTGCCGCCCGCGCGCATGGCCGCACCCAGGCCCTGTTCACGCTGGCCGCCGAGATCCATCGCCGCGTCGAGGCGCAGAAGGCGCGCCTCGGGGCGCTCGATTTCGACGACCTGATCCACAAGACCCTCGACCTGCTGCAGCGGGTCGGGGCGGGCTGGGTCCTGTACAAGCTCGACCGCGGCGTCGATCACGTCCTCATCGACGAGGCGCAGGATACCAACCCGCAGCAATGGGAGATCCTGCGCCGCATCACCGCGGAATTCGCCACTGGCGAGGGAGCCCGCGCTCTCAACCGGACCCGTTTCGCCGTGGGCGACCCGAAGCAGTCGATCTACAGCTTCCAGGGGGCCGATCCCCGCGAGTTCGCGGCTACGCGCCTCGCCTGGCGCGGTGCAGCCCTCTCCGCCGACCTCGTCTTCGAGGATGTGGAGCTGGCGCTCTCCTTCCGCTCGACCCGGGCCGTGCTGCGGGCGGTGGACGCGGTCTTCGCCATTCCCGACCATTACCGCGGCCTCTCCTTCGACGACGACGTCACGCAGACCGTGCACACCAGCGCCCGGCCGGCCGCGCCCGGCGCCGTCGAGCTCTGGCCGATCGCCGAGCCGGCACAGGAGATCGAGCCCGATGCCTGGGCCGCGCCCGTCGACGCGCCGGAGGCCGGGGCGCCCGCCATCGTCACCGCGCGCCGCATCGCCCGCGCCGTGCGGGCCTGGACCACGCTCGGCGACGAATCGGGCCGGATCTGGCGCCCGGGCGAGATCCTGATCCTGGTGCGCAAGCGCGGCGCCGCCTTCGAGGAGGTGATCCGGGCGCTGAAAGGCCTCGGCGTGCCGGTGGCCGGCCAGGACCGGCTCGACGTCGCCGCCCATATCGCGGTGGCCGATCTTGTCGCGGTCGGCCGGGCCGGGCTTCTGCCGGCCGACGACCTGACGCTGGCCGTGGCGTTGAAGACGCCCCTCGTCGGTCTCTCCGACGACGATCTCGTGCGCATCGCCGCCCGCCGCGACCTCTCCGAGACCCTGGAGGACGCCCTCCACCGCCACGCCGAGGCCGGCGATCCGGCGGCAATCCGCGGGCGCGATGCGCTGATGGGGTGGATCCGCCTCGCCGGGGCCGAGGGTCCCTTCGGCTTCTACGCGAGCCTGCTCGGCCCGCAGGGTGGGCGAGCTCGGCTGGTGGCGCGGCTCGGCGGCGAGGCGGGCGACGCCATCGACGTGTTCCTGGGGGCCGCGGCGCAGGCCGAGCAGGGCAACGACGCGCCCTCCCTCGGCGGTTTCCTCGCCCGCTACCACGGCTCGGCGGAGGGCCACACGGTCAAGCGCGACATGGAATCGGGCCGTGACGAGGTCCGCGTGATGACCGTGCACGGCGCCAAGGGCCTGGAGGCGCCCCTCGTCGTGGTGATCGACGGCTGCGAGCCGCTCGGGCGCAACGATCCGCCGCTCCTGCCGATGGGGGAGGGGGGGCTGCCGCCCGTCTGGTCGAGCGCGCGGGGGCACGATTGCGCGGCGCTCGCCACCGCCCGCGCCGAATTGCAGGCGCGGGGCCGCGAGGAGCACAACCGGCTCCTCTATGTCGCCATGACGCGCGCCGCCGACCGCCTCGTGGTCGCTCCCTTCCGCGGGCGCGATGCCGAGACCGAATCGGCCTGGTGCCGGATGATCCGCGCCGGGCTCGAGCGGACCTACGGCGAGGGCGAGGCACGCGAGACGGCCTACGGCCCGGTGACCCTGTGGCGTGACGGGGACGGCCCCGCATCCGGAGAGGCGGCCGAGGCACCCTCTCCACCCGCGCCGGAGGCGCCGCCGGCCTGGTTGCACGCGCCCGTATCGGCCGAGGCCGAGGCCGCGCCGCCGCTCAGCCCTTCCGGCGCGCTCCAGGCCGCGGACGGGCAGCGCCTGATCCCGCCGCGCCAGGCCGATGCCGAGGCGCGCCGCCGCGGCATCCTGATCCACGCGCTGCTGCAGCACCTGCCGCGGGTCGAGGGGCCCAAGCGCGCCGAAGCAGCCCGGGCCTTCGTGCGCTCCCGCGCGCCGGGCCTGCCCGAGCCGGCCCGCGCCCGCATCGCACGCACGGCCCTCGGCGTGATCGAGGCGCCCGACCTCGCACCCCTCTTTGCCCGCGAGGCGCGGGCGGAGGTCAGCCTGTCCGGCCGGGTGCGGGTGGAGGGCGTCGCGCGCGCGGTGCTCGGCCGGGTCGACCGCCTCGCGGTCGATGCGGACACCGTGTGGCTGTGCGACTTCAAGACCGGACGGCCGCCGGAGGGCGACGCGCTGCCGCCGGCCGAGGCCGGGCAGATCGCCCTCTATGCCGCGCTCCTCGCCCGGATCTATCCGGGCCGCGCGGTGCGGCCCTGCCTCGTCTGGACCTCGGGACCGGTGATCCGCCCCCTGAGCCCGGCGGAGGTCGCCGCCGCGCTCGAAGCGGCCGGCCTGGAGATTGTCTGAAGAACCGGGTTTCCAAAGGGATCATCCCTGTGGTGGAGTGCAGGGGCGAAGCCCCTGCGGATGTCCCCGGGCTCCGCCCGGACCCGCGAGAGGGGTGACCCCTCTCGACACCCGGATTTCGACGGGGGTCGGTCAGCCCTCCTTGCCGCCGTCTTTCGCGCCGCCCTTCGGCGTGAGCTTGAGGATCTTGCCGTTCTCCCCGTCGGTGACGGCGTAGACCGCCCCGTCCGAGCCGACGCGCACGTCGCGGATGCGGTCGTTCAGGGGGATGCGCTCCTCGGTGACCACCTTGTCCCCGTCGAGCTTCACCGCGACGATGCCGGTGCTGACGAGGCCGCCGATCAGGAAGTCGTCCTTCCAGGCCGGGAACAGGCTGCCCGTGTAGAGCGCCATGCCGGAGGGACCGATCACCGGATCCCAGTAATAGACCGGCTGCACCGTGCCGGCCGCCTGGGTGACCCCGTCCCCGATCTTCTCGCCGGAATACTCGATGCCGTAGGTCGCCACCGGCCAGCCGTAATTGAGGCCCGGGCGCGGTCGGTTCAACTCGTCGCCGCCGCGCGGCCCGTGCTCGGCCACCCAGAGCCGGCCCTGGCCGTCGAGAGCCGCGGCCTGGACGTTGCGGTGGCCGTAGGACCAGATCTCGGCCTTGGCCTTGTCGCTGCCGGCGAAGGGGTTGTCCTTCGGGGCGTTGCCGTCCGTGTCGATGCGGAAGACCTTGCCGAGCCCGCTGGCGAGATCCTGCGCCTGCCCCCGCGTCACCTTGTCCGAGCGCTCGCCGACGGTGAGGTAGAGCTTGCCGTCGCCCGCAAAGACGATGCGCGAGCCGAAATGCTTGTCGCCGTCATAGGCGGGCACCTGCCGGAAGACGACCTTCAGGTCCTCGAGCTTGCCGCCGCCCTTGCCGTCCTCGACGAGCTTGGCCTTGGCGAGCGTCGTTCCGTTGCCCTTCTCGCGCGGCTCCGAATAGCTGAAGAAGACGGTGCGGTCCGAGGAGAAGCTCGGGCTGAGCGCGATGTCGAGCAGACCGCCCTGGCCGCGCGCATCGACCTTCGGCACGCCGGAGAGGCCGGGGCCGACCGTGCCGTCCTTGGCGACGAGACGGATCTTGCCCGCCTTCTCGGTGACGACCATCCGCCCGTCGGGCAGGAACTCCATCGCCCAGGGGCTCGCCAGCCCCTTCACCACGGTGGCGACCTCCACCTGGGTGGCCTCGGCGGGCTTGGGCGCCCGGGTCTGGTTCGGCAACAGGGGCTTGTAGCCCGTGTTCGGCGCTTCGGTCTCGGCGGGGCTCGAGCCGGCCCCCTTGGCCGTGGGCGCGCTGAACGCGCCGCCCTCGATGCGCGAGGCCGGTGCCTCCTGCCCGGTCGCGGCTCCCGCGAGGACGAGCGTCATGGCCGTCGTCGTGGCCGCCATTCTGGCCACATGGGCGATGGATGCGATGCGCGTCACTGGGAACTCCTCCGCGTGCTGGCTCGGCTCGTCCGCGATCCTGGCGGGACCAGGGCGCCCCGAGGCCTGTCGGTCCCGTGAGGAGATGGGGCGGGAGGCCCGGACTTCGAGCGCTGCCGCGGCCGGCCTGCCTCTGGCCAGCATGACGGCCTCGCTGCCGAAAGCGCATTGTCGCGCAGCGGCCGGGCGGCCGGATGCGAGAGGGGGCGGCGAGCCGGAGCGACGTCGCACAGACGATGCGAGGCCGTGCGCGGACGCACGCGGCATGAGGAATGCGGGCACCGGACATGCCGGCCCCGCAGGTCGCCTTGACCGGGCGGGGATGGACGCCCAAGTTCCGCTCCACCCGCGGGGCGGCCCTCTCGTGCCGCCCGTGTTGAGGAAAGGGACTGTGATGGCGACGGTGAAGGTGACCGACGCGAGCTTCGAGCAGGACGTTCTCAAGTCCGCCGAGCCGGTCGTCGTGGATTTCTGGGCGGAGTGGTGCGGTCCCTGTCGGCAGATCGGTCCGGCGCTCGAGGAGATCTCTGCGGACCTCCAGGGCCGCGTGAAGATCGCCAAGATCAACGTGGACGAGAATCCGGGCGTGGCCGCCCAGTACGGCATCCGCTCGATCCCGACCCTGCTGCTGTTCAAGAACGGCGAGCGGGTGGACCAGAAGGTGGGCGCTGCCCCGAAGGGTGACCTCGCCCGCTGGATCGGTGCGCAGGCTGCCACGGCCTGATCGGGCTCCATCGGGCGCCGCTCCGACCGGAGTGGCGCCCTGGTCCGAGAACGCGATGCCCGAATGCAGAAAGCCCGGCCGTGAGGCCGGGCTTTCGCGTTTCGAGACCCAGTTTTTTTGAAGAGCGCCTCCGGACCATGCGGGTCCGGAGGCGGCCGTTCGACTTAGTACGAGCCGAACTTGTAGTTGATGCCGGCGCGGACGACGGCGAAGGAGTCGTCGCGACGGACGACACCGTTGTTCGCGAAGACCGGCAGGAGGCCAGCAGCGGTCTGGAAGCCGCCGACGAGCGGCAGGCCGACCTGGTTGCGGTTGTTGCGGTCGAGCTGCACGTACAGACCTTCGACCTTCAGCGTCACCGCCGAGGAGCGGAAGAAGTTCAGGAACGAGTCGGTCGGGAGCGCGTACTCGACACCACCACCCGCGGCCCAGCCGGTGACGAAGTCGTCGCGGCGGCCCGAGAAGTTGGTGAAGGCGACGCGAGCGCCGGCATCACCCGTGGCGTAGGCGAAACCGCCGGTGCCGTAGAACAGGACGCGGTCGGCGGCGTAACCGATACGGCCGCGGACGGTGCCGAAGAAGTCGAGGGTGCTGAGCAGGCCATCGACCGGAACGAAGCCCGGGTTGAGGGCCGAACCAGCGGTCAGCGAGAAGCGGCTGCGGCGACCACCGAAGTCGAGGTACTGGGCGTCAGCCTCGATACCGACGACAACGCCGGAGCCCGGGGTGAACTGGTAGTTGTAGCCGATCTGGCCACCACCGGTGAAGCCTTCGTTGTTGTTGCCGTTGTAGGCGAGCGTCGCACCGGGGCTCAGGATGCCGGCCGGGACGAGGGCGCCGCCCGGGGTCAGCACGACGGGGCTGGTGCCGGTCTGGGTGAAGCCGTTGCGAACGCTGTCGCTGGCGTCGAAGCCGTAACCGGCGTTGAAACCGGCGTAGAAGCCCGTCCAGGTGAAGACCGGAACCGGCGTGAAGACCGGCGGCGGCGCGCGGCGCGGAAGGTCGGCGGCGGTCGCGGCAGCGGTCAGCGCCGTGAACATGGCCAACGAGGTAGCAAGCTTTTTCATTAGTTGTGATCCCCAGCGATATTGCCCGATCGCCGGGGAAGATAGGTGATTTTCCACAGCCAAGATGTAGCGCGGCGGCCACAGCGCTCCGGACTCGCGGGCGACTCCGGCTTGGTGGACCAAGGACTTGGTTAGCACTCGGCAAACTCTGTATCGGCCTGAGACAGGGCTTGGACAGGGCTTGGAGTTGCAGGATCCACAAATCCCAGGGCTGCGCTTCATATGCCCGGGACCCGGGATCGGACCGGGTGGCCCCGCCGCCGGATCAGGCCGGCGGCGTGCCGTTGGCGGTGAGGACGGCGCCCGCGAGGTAGAGCGAGCCGCAGATCAGGATGCGCGGCGGCTGCTCGAAGGCGATGTCGCGCACGCTGGCGAGGGCCGCCTCGATGCTCGGCGCGGTGCGGGCGCTGAGGCCGACCTGCTCGGCGATGCGCGCGACCTCCTCGGCCGGGCGCGCCGCCATCTGCCCGGCGATCGGCACCGCGATGAGCGCGCGGGCGAGCCCGACGAAATGGCGCAGGAAGCCCTCCGCGTCCTTCGTGCCCAGCAGCCCCACGATGAGCACGAGCGGCACGTCGCTGCGCTCGCCGAGATCGGCCAGCGCGGTGGCGAGGATGCGCCCGCCGTCGATGTTGTGGCCGCCGTCGAGCCAGAGTTCGGAATCCTGCTGCACCAGGGCGGCCAGATGGCCCCGGCTCAGGCGCTGCAGCCGGCCCGGCCAGTCGACGTTGCGCAGGCCCGCCTCGAAGGCGGAGATGCCGATATCCCCGAAGCCCGCTGCGCGCAGCGCCGCGATGGCGGTGCCGGCATTGGTGAACTGGTGGCGCCCGAGGAGCTTGGGCCGCGGCAGGTCGAACAGGTCGGTCTCGTCCTGATAGACGAGCCGTCCGCTCTCCTCGTGGACCGAGAAGTCCTGGTTGCCGACAAGGATGGGTCCGGCCCCGGCGGCCTCCGCGCGGCGGCAGAGGACGGCGTCGGCCTCCGCGTAATCCTGAGCGGCGATGACGGCGGGGCAGCCCCGCTTGAAGATTCCGGCCTTCTCGGTGGCGACCGCCTCGACTGTGTCGCCGAGATACTCGGCGTGGTCGCGCCCGATCGGCGTGACCACCGCGGCGGCGACGGTATCGATGACGTTGGTGGCGTCGACACGGCCGCCGAGCCCGACCTCGAGCAGAAGCACGTCGGCCGGCACCTCGGAGAAGAGCAGCAGCGCGGCGGCGGTGGTGATCTCGAACACGGTGATCGGGTCGCCCGCATTGGCCGCCTCGCAGCGGGCGAAGGCATCGGCCAGCCGGTCCTCCGGCACGAAGGCGCCGCCGCCGACCGCGCCGAGGCGGATGCGCTCGTGGAAGCGGACGAGGTGAGGCGAGGTGTAGACATGGGCCGCCAGGCCCCCCGCCTCCAGGATCGCCCGCATGAAGGCGATGGTGGAGCCCTTGCCGTTGGTCCCCGCCACGTGGATCACCGGCGGCAGGCGCCGCTCGGGATGGTTGAGGCGGGCGAGCAGCCGCTCGATCCGCCCCAGGGACAGGTCGATCGTGCGCGGATGCAGCGCGAGGAAGCGCGCCATCAGCGCGTCGGAGGAATCCATCGCCCGGGGCCTCAGGCCGCCGCGGGGGCGGGCGCCCCCTGGCTCGCCGCGCCCGCCTCGGGCCGGACGTTCATGAGCAGCCCGCAGATCCGGCCGATCGTCTCCTTGAGCTGGTGGCGGTGCACCACCTGGTCGACCATGCCGTGGTCGCGCAGGTACTCGGCCCGCTGGAACCCGTCGGGCAGCTTCTCGCGGATGGTCTGTTCGATCACCCGCGGGCCCGCGAAGCAGATCAGCGCGCCGGGCTCGGCGAGGTGGACGTCGCCGAGCATGGCGTAGGAGGCGGTGACGCCGCCGGTCGTCGGGTTCGTCAGCACCACGATGTAGGGGAGCCGGGCCGCGTTGAGCCGGCGCACGGCCACCGTGGTGCGCGGCATCTGCATGAGCGACAGGATGCCCTCCTGCATGCGCGCACCGCCCGAGGCGGCGAACAGGACGTAGGGGGTGCGCTTGTCGAGCGCCGTCTCGGCACCGCGCACGAAGGCCTCGCCCGCCGCCATGCCGAGGGAGCCGGCCATGAAGCCGAATTCCTGCGCGGCCAGCGTCATCGGCAGGCCGCCGACCCGGCCGAAGCCGATCTTGAAGGCGTCCTGCATGCCGGTCTTGGCGCGGGCATCCTTCAGGCGGTCGACGTAGCGCTTCTCGTCGCGGAACTTCAGCGGATCGACCGCGACCTCGGGCAGCGGCACGTCGATCCAGGTGCCCTCGTCGAACATCATCTTGAGGCGCGCGGCCGCGCTCATCTTGAGGTGATGCTCGGAGCCCGGGATGACCATGTGGTTCCCTTCCACCTCCTTGTGGAAGACCATCTGGCCCGTATCCGGGCATTTCACCCAGAGATTCTCCGGGGTCTCGCGCTTGAACAGGGTCTTGATCTTGGGGCGCACGACCTCCGAGATCCAGTTCATCGGCTCAACCATTCCGCGCCGCCCGTGCTGTCCGTGAAGGCTTCGATATCGGGGCCGGCGGCCGCAGCCGCCAGGGTTCTGCCGCTCAGGCGGTCCGGACCGCCGCGCGCACCCCGGCCGCGAGCTCGCGCACGAGGGTCGTCACCGCGGCGACCGTGCCGTCCTGCGCCCGGTCCGCGCCGTCGAGGGAGCGGTGCAGGGCGTCGACCAGGGCCGAGCCGACCACGACCCCGTCCGCGCTGCGGGCGATCGCCTCGGCATGGGCCCCGCTCTTCACGCCGAAGCCGACCACGACCGGCAGGTCGGTATGGCGGCCGATCCGCTCGACCGCCTGCGCCACCTGCCCGAAATCCGGCGTCGCCGTGCCGGTGATGCCGGTGATCGAGACGTAGTAGACGAAGCCCGCGGTGTTCGCGAGCACCGCCGGCAGGCGGGCGTCGTCGGTGGTGGGCGTGGCGAGCCGGATGAAGGCGAGGCCCTTCTCGAGGGCCGGCAGGCAGAGCTCGCTGTCCTCCTCCGGCGGCAGGTCGACGACGATCAGGCCGTCGATGCCGGCCTCCACCGCCGCGTCGAGGAAGCGGGCGACGCCGTAGGTGTGGATCGGGTTGAAGTAGCCCATCAGGATCACGGGCGTGTCGGCGTTGCCCGCACGGAAGCGCCGGATCAGGTCGAGGGTCCCGGCCAGGCTCTGCCCGGCCTTGAGCGCGCGCAGGCCCGCGGCCTGGATCGCCGGGCCGTCCGCCATCGGATCGGTGAAGGGCAGGCCGAATTCGAGGATGTCGGCACCGGCCTCCGGCAGCGCCTGCAGCACCGCCAGCGAGGTCTCGGGATCGGGGTCGCCCGCCATCACGTAAGTGACGAGGGCGGCGCGCCCTTCCGCGCGGCAGCGGGCGAAGGTGGCGTCGATGCGGCTCGGCATGGTGCAGGTGCTTGTCGGTTCTGGCCTCTCCCCGCCGCGCGGGCGCGGCGCGGGATCAAGCCGCCGCGCCTACACCATCGGGGCCGGCCCGTGAAGCGCAGGCGCTTCCGCGCATCCCGGCAAGCTCCGGTTAAGCGCCTTTGCCAAGGGCTCCTTCAGGCTCCTCTGCGACGCTCGGCCCGATCGGCGCTGCCGCCGGGAGAGGCTCCGCATGGACACCGTCACCCTCGCCGCGCTCCTGGCGGCGCTCCCGGCCGCGGGCTTCGTCGCCGGCTTCGCCGCGGCCGCGCTGCGGCGTCGGCGCCGCCGCGACGCCGCCTTCCGCGAGGAGCCGGAATCCGAGCACCTGCACGACCGGATCTGGCGCATCGCCGAGAGCGAGGAGCGCTACCGCTCCCTGGTGGCCGCGACCATGGACGTGATCGTGCAGCGCGACGCGCTCGGCCGCATCACCTTCGCCAACGAGGGCTTCGCCCGCCTCATCGGCCGTGCGCCCCTCGCGCTGATCGGTGCGAGCGTCGACCTCGCGGTGCTGGAGCAGGGGGCGGTTTCGGTGGGTCCCGACGGGGTCCGCCGCGCCGAGCGGCGCATCCGCGGGGCGGACGGCACGGCGCGCTGGTACGCCTTCGTGGAGATGCCGGTCGGGCGTCCGGACGAGCCGCTGCAATGGCTCTGCGCCGGCTGCGACATCACCGGCCGCGTCGAGGCCGTGCGCTCCCTCGACGACGCGCTCGCCAAGGCCGAGGCCGCCAACGTCGCCAAGTCCCGCTTCCTCGCCACCGTCAGCCACGAGTTCCGCACGCCGCTCAACGGCATCCTCGGCATGACCGACCTCGTGCTCGCCACGGGGCTCGACGCGGAGCAGCGCACCTATGTCGAGGCCGTGCGCACCAGCGGCAAGGCGCTGCTCGGCCTCATCGACGGCATCCTCGACTTCTCGCGGATCGAGGCGGGGCGGATCGACCTCGCCGCCGAGCCCTTCGACCCGGCCGCCATCGCCGAGGGCGTGGTCGAGCTGCTCGCCCCCCGCGCCCAGGACAAGGGCATCGAGATCGCCCTCGACGTCGCCGGCGACCTGCCGCGGCGCCTGATCGGCGATGCCGACCGGGTGCGGCAGATCCTGCTCAACCTCGCGGGCAACGCGGTGAAGTTCACCGGAAGCGGCGGCGTCGGCGTGGCGCTGTCGCAGGTGCCCGAGGGCCTGTGCCTGTCGGTCAGCGATACCGGGCCGGGCATTCCGGAGGAGCGCCTGCCGATCCTGTTCGAGGAGTTCGAGCAGGGCGACGGCAGCGCGAGCCGCCGCCACGAGGGCACCGGGCTCGGTCTCGCCATCACCCGCCGCCTCGCGATCCGGATGGGCGGGCGCGTCGAGGCCGACTCGCAGCCCGGCCACGGCTCGACCTTCCGCGCCATCCTGCCGCTGCCGCCGGCCGCCGAGGCGGCCCAGGACCCCGCGCCCATGCTCCATGGGCAGCGGGTGCTGATCGTGGCCGATTCGCCCTTCCAGGCCCCCTATCTCGCCCAGGCGCTTGCTCGGGCCGGCGCGCCGGCCGTGATCGTGGGCGACCTGACGGCCGGGCTCGACGCGCTCGCCGGCGCGCGGTTCGACGCGCTCATCGCCGACCGGACGCTCGGCGACGCGGCGGTGCGGCGACTCGCCGACGAGGCCCGGCTCTGCGGCGTCGCCAGCCGGGTGATCCTGCTCTCGCCCTTCGATCGGCGCGAATTCGGGGCGCCGGCCGCGGCGGGCTTCTGCAGCTACCTGATCAAGCCGGTGCGCGCCCGTTCGCTGATCGAGCGCCTGCTCGTCCCGGCAGCCCCGCGGGACGCCGCGCCCGCACCGGCGCTGCCCGCCCCGCCGCGCCCGGCGGCGCGCCGCCGGGTCCTGCTCGCCGAGGACAACCCGATCAACGCGCTGCTCGCCACGCGCGCCCTCGAACGGCTCGGCGCCGAGGTGGTCCACGCCGCCGACGGGCTGGAGGCGCTGGCGCGCCACGCCGAGGGCGGTCCCTTCGATCTCGCCCTGATCGACGTGCGCATGCCGAACCTCGACGGCCACGAGACCGCGCGCCGCATCCGTGCGGCCGAGGCGGGCGGCCCGGCCCGCTTGCACCTCGTCGCGCTCACCGCCAATGCCGGGCGCGAGGACGAGCGCGCGGCGCGGGAGGCCGGCTTCGACGGCTTCCTCGCCAAGCCCCTCGACCTGAAGGCCCTGCCCGGCCTGCTGGAGCGGGACGCCGCGGCGGCGTAAGGGGCGCTCGCTCCACGGCGCACCCTATATCGGCCCCGTGCGTTGACAGCGTGGCGGCACGCGCCGAACAGGACGACCATGGCACAGGACGCATCTCCGGCACCTTCGACCTTGAGCGGCGCGCTCGCGGCCTGGGGCATCGTCGGCCTCACCGTGGCGACGGTGCTCCTCGGTGCGCTCCTGCCCGGGCATCGGCCGGCGGCGGTGTCGCCCGCGACCGATTCCGCCTGCCTCGAATGGAGCGACGGCTGTCAGGTCTGCCAGCGCCTCGCCGAGGGGCCGGCCTGCTCGCTGCCCGGCATCGCCTGCACCCCCGGCGAGCCCCGCTGCCTGCGCCACGGCGGGTGAGCATCCCCCATCTCCGCTTCGCGCCGAGCCCGAACGGGCGGCTGCATCTCGGCCACGCCTACTCGGCGTTCCTCAATGCGGCGATCGCCGAGCGGCTGGGCGGCCGGCTCTCGCTGCGCATCGAGGACATCGATCCCGTCCGCTCCCGGCCGGACCTGATCGCGGCCATCGAATCCGATCTCGCCTGGCTCGGCATCGCCTTCACCGGGCCGGTGCGGCGCCAATCGCGGCACCTGGCGGACTACGCCGCCGCCCGCGACCGGCTCGCGGCGCGCGGTCTCGCCTATCCCTGCTTCTGCTCCCGCGGACAGATCCGCGCCGCCGCCGCGGCTGACCCGCCCTGCGACCCCGACGGGGTACCCCATTACCCCGGCACCTGCCGGTCCCTGAGCCCGGCGGAGGCGCGGGCTCGCATCGCGCGCGGCGAGCCGCATACCTGGCGCCTCGACATGGCGCGGGCGCTGGCGGAGGTTCCCGCCGCCCAGGCCTACACCGCCTTCGATCCTGAGGACGGCGAGCGCACCGTCCCGGTCGATCCGGCTCGCTGGGGCGACGCGGTGATCGCCCGCCGCGACGTGCCGACGAGCTACCACCTCGCCGTCGTCCACGACGACGCCGCCCAGGGCATCACCCATGTGGTGCGCGGCCGCGACCTGGAGGCGGCCACCGACCTGCACGTGCTCCTGCAGCGCCTGCTCGGCCTGCCGAGCCCGCGCTACCACCACCACGTCCTGATCCTCGATCCGGCCGGGGAGAAGCTCGCCAAATCCCGCGGCTCGGCGAGCCTCGCCGACCTGCGCGCCGCGGGCGCCACGCCGGAGGCTCTGCGGACGCGCCTGCGCGAGATGTCCGGGTTTCGAAAGGGGTAGCCCGTTCGCGGGTTCGGGCGGAGCCCGAGGACGGCGGGTGCTCTGCCCCGGCACCCGGCGAAAGGGGATGCTCTACCCGCTTGAGTGGACCGCATTGCCTTTCGCGGAACCGGCGACCACGTCCGCGGACAATGCTCTAGGGCTCGGTGCTCAGCGGCATGCGGAGCACCGCGCGGGTGCCGCTCGGCTGCGCCGCCGACCAGATCAGGGACGCCTTGAGCTGGCGGGCCAGCATCCGCACGATGGTGGTCCCGAACGAGTCCAGCTCCGCCCCGGTCTCGGGCATGCCCAGCCCGTCATCGGCGACCTCCAGGCGCAGATGCCCGTCCTCCCGCCGGATACGCACCGTGATCCGGCCGGGCCGGCCCGCGAAGGCGTGCTTCAGCACGTTGGTCACGAGCTCGTTGACGATGATCGCGAAGGGCGCCGCCATCTGCGCCGAGACGCGCACCGGATCCAGGTCGAGCTCGACCGCGAGGTCCGTCCGGCCCGTCGCGCCGACGAGGTCGGTCACGATGTCCTCGATGAAATCGGCCACCGAGAAGCGCGTGGCGTCGTCGGACTGGTGCAGCCGCCGATGCAGCGTGGCCAGCGCCTCGATCCGGCGCAGCATCGAGGAGAGGGTCTCGCGCAGGCTCTCGTCCGCGACGCGGCTCATCTGCAGCGCGACCAGGGCCGAGACCATCTGGAGGTTGTTCTTCACCCGGTGGTCGATCTCGCGCAGGAGCGCGGTCTTGGCCTGCATCTCCTGCCGCCGCTCGGTCACGTCGGCCTGCACGCCGAAGAAGTAGCGCAGGCGGCCCATCTCGTCGAAGACCGGGCTGATCGAGAGCGCGTTCCAGAAGGCGCTCCCGTCCTTGCGGTAGTTCAGGATGTCGATCTTGATGTCGTCCCGCGCGCGCAGCGCCCGCGCGATCCGCCGCAGCGCCTCCGGATCCGTGCCGGCCCCCTGAAGGAAGCGGCAGTTGCGCCCCTCGACCTCGTCGCGGGTGTAGCCGGTGAGGCGCAGAAAGGCGTCGTTGGCGAAGACGATCGGGTCGTCGGCCTGGAGCGGGTCCGTGAGGACCGCCGGCAGGCGCGTGGTGCGCAGGGCCGCGGCGAAGGGATCGAAGCGGTCCGCCTCATATCTCGGACGCTCAGTCGCCAGCCCGGTCTCGGGCAGGGTCATCGGATCGCTCCCGGGTCCCGGCCGCTGAACTGCGTAGCCGGACGACCGAGGTGGATCATCCGCTGCGACCAAGACTTGTCAATCGCATACAATGTGTCGAACGACAGTTTTTTCTGCGGGTAAACCCGGATTTCGACGCGCGATCCTGTGAACTGCACAGCTTTCGCAAATCTGGGGGCGTCGTTCCGGCCGGGCACTATCGAACGGCGGCGTCCCTCTGCGCCATCGCGGTGGCGCTCTTCGATTGCTGCATCTCGGCCTCGATCACCTCGCGCTGGCGCTTGAACTCGGTGAGCAGGCGCCCGTCGAGCTCGCGCCCGCGGGGCACGCGGATCTTCATCGGATCGACGAAGTGGCCGTTGATGATCACCTCGTAATGCAGGTGCGCGCCGGTCGAGAGGCCGGTCGAGCCGACATAGCCGATGACCTGCCCCTGCCGCACGCGTGTGCCGGCGCTGATGCCGCGGCCGAACCGCGACATGTGGTTGTAGGTGGTGACGTAGCCGTTGATGTGCTGGATCTCGACACGGCGCCCGTAGCCGGAATCCCACTCGGCCTTGATCACCGTGCCGTTGCCGGCCGCCACGATCGGCGTGCCGATCGGGTTGGCCCAGTCGACGCCCGTATGAAGCTTGGCGTAGCCGAGCACCGGATGGCGGCGATAGCCGAAGCCGGAGCGCATGATGCCGTCGGCGATGGGCTTGCGGATGAGGAACTTCTTCAGCGAGCGGCCCTGCTCGTCGAGATAGTCGATCGAGCCGTCGTCGGGCGACTGGAAGCGGTAGATCTTGCGCACCTCGCCGCCGAGGTTGAGCGCGGCGTAGAGCAGGTCCGGCCGCTCCGCGCTCTGCCCGCCTTCCTCGTCGTAGGTGTAGAACACGTCGAGGCTGTCGCCGCCGCTGATCCGGCGCTGGAAGTCGAGATCGTAGCTGAACACCCGCACCACGTCCTCGACGGTGGCGCGCGGTACCTCGTGCTTGGCCGCCGTCTCGTAGAGGCTCTGGTAGAGGCGCGGGCCCGAGCCGTTATCCTCCTCCTCGTCCTCGCTCGCCTCCGCCGCGGGGGCGGGCTTGCGGGAGGGCGTGTCCTCCGGGGGCGGGGCCACCGAGACGAAGGCCGCCCGGTCGTTGATCGCCGCGATCCCCTCGATGCCGTTCTCGCCGTAGAGCACCACGCGCGTCACCTGCCGGGGGTCGCTCGGCCGGGCGCCGGGGGCGATCTGCACGCGCAGCCGCTGGCCTTCCACGAGGGCGCCCGTGCGGGTCTTGCCGCCGAGCGCGGTGACGATGCCGCGGATCTGCTCGTCGCCCGCGAAGCCGGTGCCCTTGAGGAGCGCCTCCAGGGTCTCGCCGCGCTTCAGGGCGAGGTCGCGCTCCTCGACGAGCGGCGCCTCGCCGCTGCGCAACTCGACCTTGGCGAGCTTGGTGACGTTCTCCGGGACGACCAGCACCTCGATCGCCTTGAACGGGTTCTCGCGTCCCGTCGACGGCGGGGCCGGCTCGGCCGCGGCCGATTGCAGGGTGCGCGAGAGCATGATCTGCGGCGCGATCGGGATCGCGGCGCGTCGTCCCGCCTCGGCCGCGATGCGGCGGTCCTCCTCGACCTGCGCGGTCACCGCGTCGTCGCCGAGCGCCGGGGCATTGGCGTCGACGGATGCCTCGGCCAGGCTGCGCTTGACCACGCTCACCTCGGCGCCCGGCGCGTCGGCGGATCCGGGATCGGGCGCGCGCTCGACCGGCTCGTCCGAGACGAACTTCATCGGATCGAAGGGCGGGATGTCGGTGGCGTAGAGGCCGGTGGTCTGGGCGAGCCCGGCGGTGATCCGCACGAAGGGCTTCACCTTGATGATCTCGCGGTCGCCGAGCTTCACTGTCACCGGCGCGCGGAAGCTCTGCTTGGCCGAGGCGATCATCACGTTGCGCACCAGCCGGTCGCCCTTGCGCGCAAGGTTGGTGCCGCCCTCGCTCGGCTGAGGCCGGGCGGGAACCGTCACGCGCTCGGGAATCGCCGCGAACGAGGTCTCGCCCTGCAGCGAGACGTGGAGCGCCGCGCCGATCAGCCCGGCCCCGGTCAGGCCGGTCAGCGCGCTGGCGCAGAGCCAGCGCAGGTTCACCGCGCGCCGGTCGATCCGCGCGGCCTCGGGCCCGAGCAGGTCGAGCGGCGGCTCGATCCCGTGCGTCGGCCCGCGGGTCGACGCGCCGGGAACACCGATCTTCAGGCGGTCACGCGTCACGAAGGCTTCCCGGTCCGGCTGTCCTGTCCGTCGATGAAGACCATGTCGGGGGTTACGGTGTCGAGATTGAGGCTGAGCCGGGCGTGGGGCGGCGCGCCATGCCTGTCACTCCGCCGTCCAGGTCGCGCGAGACGCGCCCCTCTCCATCTCCGCCGCGTGCCACGTCCTGGCTATGCTGCGCCGGCCGCCTCGGGGGACGCGTCCTGACGGGTGTGGGAGGTGGCGGCCTGCAGGGGGCCGTCATGGGTGTGTCGTCGATTTTTCGTGTGTTTGTCGTGTGGGGTGTTGACGGGGCGGGTTTGGGTGCGTAGATACCCGTCATCGGCGCCGGGCCGCACCGCTCT